>Ga0210388_10000003_pt1 | contig 630144 bp, 572 predicted proteins | sample IncBWC19OmetaG_FD_155485 | JGI IMG/M metagenome (GOLD analysis project Ga0210388, IMG submission 155485) | Forest soil microbial communities from Barre Woods Harvard Forest LTER site, Petersham, Massachusetts, United States - Inc-BW-C-19-O ... | reverse complement strand
TACAAGGCCCGGGAACGTATTCACCGCGGCGTTCTGATCCGCGATTACTAGCGATTCCAGCTTCATGGAGTCGAGTTGCAGACTCCAATCCGAACTGAGGTCGGCTTTTTCCGATTAGCTCCCCCTCGCGGGTTTGCGACGGTTTGTACCGACCATTGTAGCACGTGTGTAGCCCTGGACATAAAGGCCATGAGGACTTGACGTCATCCCCACCTTCCTCCCAGTTATCCTGGGCGGTTTCGCTAGAGTGCCCGGCTTGACCCGATGGCAACTAACGATAAGGGTTGCGCTCGTTGCGGGACTTAACCCAACATCTCACGACACGAGCTGACGACAGCCATGCAGCACCTCCGCAGCAGCCTTTTAAGGGGCGCCGATGTTTCCACCGGATTCCACTGCGCTTCGAGCCCAGGTAAGGTTCTTCGCGTTGCGTCGAATTGAACCACATGCTCCACCGCTTGTGCGGGCCCCCGTCAATTCCTTTGAGTTTCAGCCTTGCGACCGTACTCCCCAGGCGGGATGCTTATCGCGTTAGCTTCGGCACAGCCGGATTGGGTACCGGCCACACCAAGCATCCATCGTTTAGGGCTAGGACTACCAGGGTATCTAATCCTGTTTGCTCCCCTAGCTTTCGCGCCTCAGCGTCAGTTATGGTCCAGTGCGCCGCTTTCGCCACAGGTGTTCCTCCCGATATCTACGCATTTCACCGCTACACCGGGAATTCCACGCACCTCTCCCATACTCCAGCACGGCAGTTTCGCCTGCAGACTCCGAGTTAAGCCCGGAGATTTCACAGGTGACTTACCGCACCGCCTACGCGCCCTTTACGCCCAATAATTCCGAACAACGCTTGCCCCCCTCGTATTACCGCGGCTGCTGGCACGAAGTTAGCCGGGGCTTCTTCCACCGGTACCGTCATAATCGTCCCGGTCGAAAGGAGTTTACGTCCCAAGGGACTTCATCCTCCACGCGGCGTTGCTGCGTCAGGGTTTCCCCCATTGCGCAAAATTCCCCACTGCTGCCTCCCGTAGGAGTCTGGACCGTGTTTCAGTTCCAGTGTGGCCGTGCGCCCTCTCAGGCCGGCTACCGATCATCGCCTTGGTGGGCCATTACCCCGCCAACTAGCTAATCAGCCGCGACTCCCTCTTCAAGCGAATTGCTCCTTTGATCATCAGTTCTTCCGATCCGAAGATGTTATGCGGTATTAGCCCCGGTTTCCCGGAGTTATCCCCCACTCGAAGGTAGGTTAGTCACGTGTTACTCACCCGGTCGCCACTTTACTCATGGATTGCTCCACTTTCTCGTTCGACTTGCATGTGTTAGGCACGCCGCCAGCGTTGATTCTGAGCCAGGATCAAACTCTCGTTTGAAACCTGTTGATCTGCCGACGGGTAGTTGGCAGACTGCCGTCGCTCTTCCGCGAACCGAAGTTCACGAAGGAAAACGGCATACCGCGACCCCTCGAAGAGGGTCACAGGTTCTATCTTGTGAGATCGCTCGGATTTTCAACCCGAGACTTCCATCTCACGACTGGCACGTTCAACCTAGTTGTCAAAGAACCGATTCGCTACCACCGAGGTGGGCGCTTTCAGTTCAGAGCAGAGACACACAAGTGCGACTCTGCCTGTCCTCGAAACTTGTACAAGCTACTGGTTCTGTTGGGCCTTGTCAACCTGGGCGACTCACAGGTTTTCCACACCAAGCTTTTGGCTGTTAGCTCTTGGCTTTTGGCTAAGAGCTGAACGCGCAACAGAACTCATCTTCCGGGACGCTCCAAATGCCAAGTTTTCGGCACGAGCCGACACGGAAGATGCTTGTTTAAATTAAAGATCCAAATGGAGGTTCTTGCGACCTACGCGCAAACCCTTCGAGGAACTCTGTCCCCGAATATGACCCCGTGGCCGGGGCGAAATAGCTTGTTACAGATCAGATGCCGGACGAGACGCGAGAGATTCGATTAAAACGCCCGGCTAGCCACACTACTCTCGACGGTTCATTGTTTATAGCACGGGGTGGGGATGGATTGCAAGAGGTTGTTTACGAAGTTGAGTCTGCTGTGCGACCCCACAGCCCGATTGTGGGGTCGCGCGTGCCTACGCCACCATAGCCGAGGTGGCCGACGGCAGCACTTCAACCTGGAGAAGGAAATCGTTTCCCGACTCCAATTCTGTTCTCTCGAACTTGAGGGATCGCCCCACTCGACTTGTCGTCCAGTCTAATGCCCCCTCCTTGTCGATGAGGCGAAGAGGGAAATCTGGCATCCACTCCGTCAATCGCGCGTACCGCCTCGGTTGGGGGAGGGTTCGAAACATTCCTACTCCAAAGTAGACCGCTCGGATTTGTCCGTCGCCGTTAACCCTCCGTACTAGAAGGATGCAGCGTTCGATGGGATTCGCCGGCTCCGCCATGGTGAGGCGCTCTATGGCCACTGTGAGGGACGTGCGAAATTTATAGGCAATTGATCGAACGAGGCTAGCATCGATCCTTTGGTAGTCGCCGATTTCTCGCTTTAGGAGGTTGGTCGGAATCAGGATGTGACCCGCCGTTCGGTCGCAAGTCTTCTCCAGTTCTAGCTCGTTCGAAACTGCTTGGGGAACGGGTATCGAATCCGAGAGCTTGTAGAAAAACGTGTGGGCAATTTCGTGTGCGAGTGAGAACCGCTGGCGGGCCGACAACCCGTCCTCGACCTCTGGTGCCGAGATGTCCACATCTTTTCGGCACGAATCTCGTAGATAGACCTCAAACCCCCCTTCGACTGGCATTAGCACGCCGCGCGGAATCATGAAACGCAGGCCGAGCCGTTTTATACATCGGTGACGTGCGACGGCGTATAAGTCAACGGGGGGGGATGAATAGCCGAGCGTGGTGGGCAGAAAATCTGCCCAGTTTTCGGTTCTCCACAAACGAGCGGGGCGTGTCACGTTCGGCCTCCAAACAGGTTAGTTCTCGGCGGCGGGGAAACACCGCGCCCTTTCAATAGATCGTCGAGCACTTCCAGCAACGCATGGAACTTGAACCCCTTGTGGACGGTAGCAGCCCCGGTGTCTAACTTATTTGTCTCCAGGATGGCAGCTCCGAGTCCAGAAACAATGCTTTCAAAGTCTTCTTCTGGCAGCTCGTTGAGGGGCACCGAATATCGGGCCTTGAAATCAGCTACGTCCTCCCGGTTCATCCTTTTCATATAGGTTCTAAAAACATCATTCAACCTGTTAACCCGCGCATCCGGGTTGCTAACGGGCTTCGATATGGTGCTAGCGGGCCCAAGGGCGGACAGCAACGCATTTTCAAGCTTTGCGAGGATCTTGGGCGACAGCCCACCGGCGAATGTGGGCCTATCGTGTGGGTCTATCGTGATTTTGCCAGACTCCGCGAGTTGATCGCTTAGCCGACCGACCGCGACACCAAGGGGGCTGAGTTCCGAATCGTCAGACGCGATTCCACGGGGTACCGGGACTGATTTTTCGGCAAGCTCCCGATCGAGATTCTCATCGTTGGGCCACGTAAGGTTGCGATCTGAGAACTGGTCGTGGGTGTCGATGGTCTTGAATATTATCCTTCCAGCCGCCTCACTGATTGCTTTAAATTTCGGGAGATGTTCTGGAGCGACATAGACGGTTAGACGCCACATCGAACCATACATTTCCTCGACCGCCTTGACGGCCTTTTGGTGTTCTCCGAAGATTGAGGGGTCGAGGTCGCCGATGTCCTTTAGTTTGCAGATTCCATCGACACCATCCTGGCCTGGCTTTGTCAGCAATACGTTTGCGATCTTGCGCGCGGTCCTTCTAACGGGGCAATGAATTGTGATAGTACCGAGGGGAAGCTGTGATTCCAGTTCGATCCGCCGCTCGATGTCGTACCTCTGGTCGGGCTGCCTGAACACGTCCGCAAGAGCCTCGGGGCCAGCATGCAACCTCGTGTCCGACGAGCTCGGCAGAGCTCGGAAAACCGGGCGGAAGTAGCGACGTGCCGCTAGTCGGTCGAGAAGAAGGCGTGCCCCTGCCCACTCCTCCCGTGTCTCGGTGACAGCCTGTCCCAACCGCAAGTTCAGAAACGCGGGTACTAGGCCATTGTGAACGTTGTCTACGTTAGGAATTTCCTGCAGCATTCTTGCGTCAATGCGCGCCTCGCTGGGAAGGTTGGAAACCCACCGCAAGGCGAAGTCCAGCGCGGCACTGATGTCGTGGAGGAATACGTCGTCCCCTACAAATCGCAGATGGGCGGGTAGATCGGGTTTCTCTCCGTTGCCTGATTTTCGCCAGCCTAGGAGTTGAAGGGCAGTCCCCAGCATCGACCCCGCGGCGCATTTTGTCGGATGGTAGATCGCGCGCTCGTAGAGGTAATAACGTACGTTCAAAAGGTTCATCAATTCGCTTGGCACGTCGGTTCGATACTTATGGGAGACGAGGGAAATCGCAGTTCTCAGACACCAACCTTCAAAGACGCCCGAACCCTTAGCCTCCTTGAATTCGGCCGGGCCGCCTGCCTGCGGATGGTTTACTTCATACGCAGCGGCATCATGGCTAACCAGGGTGAAGTTCTCGGCTATTCGCTCGGGATCGTAATCCAGTCGAAGACCTGCGAAGTGGCTGTCGCGTTTTGCATAGTCCAGCAAATCTGCGCACACGGTGTTCCCGACGATGTCGAGCATGAAAGCGTCCCGGTTAGGCTGGAACTCGAAATCCGTTAGAAGAGACTCGAACTCTGTCTCCTGAAGAGCCTCCCTTATTGCAATTTGGAATGGGTATTCCGCTTTGTCAGGCAAATCGGAATCGTCTGGCGTGGCTTTATGCAGGGCTTCAAGATGCAGGAGGGCGATCATGGCGCATCGGAGTTGCGCCAGCATTTCCGCGAGTTCAGCCTGTGACACACGCCAGCACAGTCTGATCCGTGAAGCGTCGACTCTAGAGAGCAGGGAGCGCCCGAGAACCCCGACCTCTGAGGGATTAGGTGCCTTCTCGGTTGCCCCTTGGCACATGAATGGTCTCAGCGACTCGGACAAGCCGTTGGCATTTGGCCCGTCGGCTTCCACAGCAAGCCATGTAAGCAATTGGCACAACAGGCGGTAGAATGCGTCGGATTGCCGCGAAGGCTCATCATGTTTGCTTGCTACAAGACCAATCTCATCCTCAACTGTATGCCCAAAGGGAGCGTGCGTAAGGTCATGCAGAAGCCCTATAAACCTGACGACGGGTCTCCGTTTAGACACAAATGCCGCGAGTTTGCTCGCCGGGAATGTCTCCTGGGTAGCCCGTGCAGCACCGATGCGCAAATTCCGGTTGCTTCTACGCAGGTTATTGACGATGGCAAGAACGAGGTTGTCGACCTGCTGAAGCACTCCTACGACGTGGTGAATGCGAGCGTGCGATGCGTCGATGAAAATACGATCAGTCAGTCCCAGCTGTCTGAGCCCGTACAGCCTTTGCATCGCGGGGGTGTGCAAGATTTCAAGCTCAGCGCTTGAGAGTCGCTGATCGCCGTAAAGAACAGTCCGGATTCGCTTTGTGGTCTTCATCCCGTCCAACCACCCGCCGACATTATAGTGCGATGGCGACGAGTCCGTGACTTAATTCGAGAAGAGGCAGCCGAGGGGAGAGGCGCCTATTGATAGGATTGCAGTCGGGAAGCAGGCGGAACGAAAGGCTTCGGTAACTTCTGGGCAATCCCAATTTTCGTCAAGGTAGAAAGTTAGATTAGGCAGCCGCTGCCTTGACGGAGCGCCCGAGCTCCCACTCAATCGCTTCCCCGATTTCTGCCACGGGTCGACCATAGCTCTTTGCGATTGAAGGAACCGAATCACCACCACGGAAACGGCTTGCCAGGAATCCGGTTGTCAGCCTGGAATCCATCAGGACAGGAAGCCCAAAACATACAGCAGGATTGATTTCTACAGTTCTGGGTGGCTGCTCTTTGTTGGCGAGTTGTTCTCGTTTGGTATAGGGGAAAATTCGCATTGCAACACCATGCGGATCTCTTTCAACACGATGCAGATATCCGCCCATTATTTCTTCCATCTCGTACTGACCCCAGAGCGAAGCATTCAGCGGCTTGCCCTTCTTGTAGAACATGACATTCTTGCCTTCAGTTCGGATGTCGTAGTCAGCGAGGGGATGCCGCGATCGTTCCTTCTCGAGAAGATAGTTAACGGCGCTTCGTATGCGGGGAGTGCGCACGCCATGGATTGTGCGCAGCCCTTCAAGAACGTACAGCTCAACAAGATTCTTGAAGGAGAGCAGCCGTGGCTCCTGCGATGCCAGGACAACCAGTTGGTTCGGCTCTTCGGTCCAATATGCGAGTGTCGATGGCGGAATGTGAAAATACCTCGCCGCTTCCGTTGGCGAGTAGTTCGGCATCTCCAGAACGTTGTGTTGGATTTTCCGCATACGAGGACGGGCAAGCATAAAACACCCTGACAGTTATGTCATCACACATTTTCAGCGAATGAAAGCCGAAAAGCTAGTGCACGTAGGTAATAGATTTGGATGCGGTTTGACGGTGCGGGACTGGCCTTCCGATCTGATGTAAACGTTTGGCTTAGGAGTGTGCCGGGACGGTCTTGGCCATGCCCTTTCCGAAGATCGCGGGCGAGGGCGCCCGCCCACACGTTCTGGATCACCTTCAATTCGAAGTCAAAGGCGACGGACAAGAGTGTCCGTCCCTCACGAGCTGATTAGGTGCCTCAGGCTCTAAGGCGCTTGATGCGGCGCCGCGCCACCCAAAAAACTCCGATAAGAGAATGCCTTGACGAGCCGGTGGCGGTTGACGCAGGCATGGGGTCCCTCGACTGCGCGTGATCTTGCGCGAGCGCAAGATCACACTTCGCTCGGGATGACAGGTGGTGGATTTATCGGCACATCTGAAGCTGTGCTCTCCCAAACATCGCGGGCGAGGGCGCCCGCGCCACACATTCTGGATCACATTCAATTCGAAGTCAAAGGCGACGGACAAGAGTGTCCGTCCCTCACGAGCTGATTAGGTGCCTCAGGCTCTAAGGCGCTTGATGCAGCGCCGCGCCGCCCAAGAAACCCGATAAGAGAATCCCTTGAAGGGCCGGTGGCGGTTGACGCAGGCATGGGGTCCCTCGACTGCGCGTGATCTTGCGCGAGCGCAAGATCACACTTCGCTCGGGATGACAGGGTGTAGGGGCATTGCGGGCGGCGGAGTTTCAAAAGCCGCGGGCGAGGCGCCCGCGCCACACTGGCATTATTCGGCGCAGAGTAAGTGCCAGGCTTCGCGGTAGGGGCTGAATTTGGAGTTCTTGCGGGGAGAGAGCAGGATGTCCTGCTGGCCGTTGGTAGCGGCGGTCGGGATGATGTACCAGGTGTCGGCCGGGATCACGTAGGCGGCGATGAAATCGAGTTGATCGCTGGCGTAGGGCACGCCGTTGGCGGCGACGCAGCAACGATAGGAATTCCAGCGGCGGTATTTGGTGCACTTGACCTGGACGCGGAGGAAGTGTCCGTGGTGCTCGACGGCGAAATCGTAGGGAGATGAATCTCCCCAGGGTTTGGCTACGCGGAGGCCGTGCTCGGCGGCGCGGCTCATGAAACGCAGTTCTGCCCACTCGCCACGCACTTTGGCGTGGGGAATGTCGATCCCTTGATTGGTCATGAAATCCTTGGAATGGTTGGCGGGCCGGAATTGGCCTCAAATAGAAAACGCAGCCCCTGGGGGCTGCGCTCGAAGTTTCTTCTATGAGTTAATTATACGATTTTGCGAAAGCAAGTGAGACACGGCGGCGAACTTTATATTTGCCGTGAGTGCATGGAGTTGTGGGGAATCGCATGGTTTTGGGCTATTGACAAGGTTTTGGAAAGTTGGTTCCCGGATTGGGAATGGGCGGGGAAATGCTTATTTTGGGACAATTCTCAAGTTTATTTTCAAATCATCCCCACACATCAGCTCGGCCTACTGAAATTCCAGAGTTACGAATTTGGCTTCGGCGTCGCCGACGTTAGTTAGGCTGTGGGTGAGGCCGGCCTCGATCCATTTGATGTCGCCGGACTTCATCTCTACGTTCGATGCGGGTTTGCCGGGCACGTCGTTGCGGAGCAGGAGGTCGGTGACGGCTATGACCAGATGCGGGTGGGCGTGATGGTGTTTGGGGACGGAGCCGGCGATCTGGAGTTCGGTTTCGGAGACGCGGACGCCGTCCTTGACGAAGAGGATTTCCTGAGTGCCGCCGTGGAGAACTTGGAGGCTGCGATCGTCGTCCCATGATGGAGGCGGAGTGCTGTGGGCCTTTTCGTCTTGCAACAGTTCGATGGTCACGTTGCGGAACGGTGTGCTGGCGAGGTTGCGGGCGATGTGAGCGAAGTTGCCGTCGACGGAACGGACTTCGCCATCCTGTAGTTTGAGGGTGACGGGAGGCTTGCCGGCGACTTGGTTGGAGACTTCACTGGCGCCGAGCGTGACGAAGATGTAGTCGTGGCGATGGCGGTGCATCAGAGTGGCGACGTTGGGAGGGACTTCCACCTGAAAGACGCGCACGTACTGGTTTTGCAGAGCGAGATGGTGCGAGGGTTCGGCGGTGATTTCGACTTCCGCGGCTGGGGTTTGCGCGGAAACAGTTAGGGCGAGCAGCAACGCGACGGGAAGAAACGGTAGTCTCATGGACAAAATTCTAACAGGCGGCGGCGCGGACCCCTTCGACTTCGCTCAGGGCAGGCGGCGCTACCTCGCGAGATAGAATTGCTTGCGTGAGTGATCTTTCTCTTTATCTATACCTATGAATGACCTGGGGAAGCTGCTGATATTTTTGGGCGGGATGATCGTGCTGGTAAGCGTGGGGATGGTGCTGGCGGGGCGCGCCAACTTTCCGCTGGGACGGTTGCCGGGAGACTTTGTTTATCGCGGGAAGAACACGACACTTTATTTTCCGCTGGGGACGTCGATCGTGATCAGCGTGGTGTTGTCGGTGGTGATGTATTTGGTGGGGCGGATTAGGAGGTAGATCTGCTGGCTGTGCCGCTTCCATCAAAATGCTTAACCACAGAGGGCACCCTTCGACTTCGCTCAGGGCAGGCGCCGGATCACAGAGTTTATTTTTTCTTGGAGTCGGTGGCGGCGGCTTTGGCGGCGCGGTCTTCTATGACGCGATTCACTACGCGCAGCATTTCATCGAGCGGGGCAGGTTTGCCGGTCCAGATCTCGAACTGGCGGGCGGCTTGTTGCACGAACATCTCGATGCCGGGAATCACTTCCGCACCGGCGGCTTTGGCCATCTTCATTAGACGGGTTTCGGGCGGATCGTAGACCATGTCGAAGACGTAGCGCGCCTTGATTTCGTTTTCGTTGAGTGGCGACTCTTTGGTGTTGCCCATCCCGACCGAGGTGGCGTTGATGATCACGTCGAACGTCAGCTTTTTGAGGTCGGCGCGTTTGAGTAATCGGGCATGGGCGGAGCGAGCGAGTTTCTGGGCCGGGCCGAGGGTGCGATTCAGAATGTAAACTTCGGCGCCGCGTTCTTTGAGTCCATAGACTGCGGCGCGGGCTGCGCCGCCTGCGCCAAGAACTAATATCTTGGCTCCCTCGAGAGAAATTCTTTGCTGCAAGGGGCGAACTACGCCGGCGGCATCGGTATTGAAGCCGTACAGCTTGCCGTCCTGAGCGCGGACTACGGTGTTGCAGGCGCCGATCTTGGTGGTGTGGGCGTCGGTGTTGTCGAGGTGCGAGACGATGGCTTCTTTGTACGGCATGGTGATCGAGAGGCCGTGGATGGGAATATCTTTTACGCAGCCGAGAAGATCTTTCAGCGTCTTGGCGTGGAGAGCGACGTAGACACCGTTGACGGTCTCGCGGCGCAGCGCGGCATTCATGATGGCGGGGGATAGGGAATGCGCGACCGGATCGCCGGCCACGGCATAGACGCGGGTAGCGGGATCGACTTGTTCGATGCGATAGGTGGTGCGCAGTTCCTGCGCGGTGACCTGGCCAGGCGCGGTTTTTTCGTCCTCGCTGACGGCGGCGAAGGTGAAGGCGCTGCCGGCGCGTACGCCGAGGACGCGGCTGATGAAGCCTTGTTCACCCATGCACAAACCGATCAGGGAATGGCGATCGCTGTTTTTCTCGAGGAACTTCATCATTACGACGTTGTCGTGCAGGGTGGTGGCGGTGGTGACAATTTTGTAGAAATCGGCGGGCAGGGCCACCATTTTTTCCAGAGTTTCTTCGAGCTTCTTGGTGCCGCGAAAGTCGTGGTAGGAAAGGATCAGCGCGGCGCGGGTGCGGAGGCGTTCGAGTTGTGCGCGCTTGCAATGGGCGGCGCTTTGCAGCTCCAGATCGAGGAGCTGGCAACCGGCGGCCGCGGCTTTGGTCAGGATGTCCAACTGCGAGGCCAATGAGCCTCGGAACTTGCCTCCGTTGGCGACACGGCGGCAGGTGGCGATGGTCGAGACGTGCGGGTGGTATTCGGTGAATTGCTTGATGCGGGCGAGCGCCAAGGCGGGACGGGTCAGGTAGTCTAACCTGAACTCTAGGAAGGTGTTGTCCCGGACCAGGGCTTCGGCTTTTTCGACCATTTCGACGGGGTCTGATGCGGTTACGGCCACGCAAACACGGGGCAATCGTAAGGGCCGCAAACGGGTTACGAACTGATTGGGGGCTGCCATCATCTGTTTATATTGAGTGGCGCGATATTACAGGCGCTTAATTGCAGATGCAACAGGGATTAAGGTTTTTTGTTAAGGAGAAACTTTTTGACCTATTGGGCTGGCACCAGCGTAACCTTGACCCCGCTTGGGCTAGTTGTTAGTGTCCGGGCTGGAAGTCTTTTATTTTTCTGCAACTTAACGGAGATGAGGCCGGAATCAGGGGTGGTTCGGGCTTCGGAGGTAACATGAAGAAAACAGGATTGTTGCTGGCTTTGTCATTGGCTATTGCTGTGGCTATGGGATCGGTTGCTTTCGCCCAAGCGGGCTCCGCGGCGGCTAATGAGTCTATGCCTGCCGGGACGGTGTCGACCAACGCCAATTTTCCCGTCGAGACGATTGTGAATCCGAACGTCAGCGATCTGCAATGCGCAGGTTTCGTGAACAAGCAGGTCTTGCCCAATGCCAGCTATGTGGCGGGCGGGTTGGACACGCCGAACACGGCGCAGTATGCGGAAGGCGATCTGGTATTTTTCGCCGGCCAGGGCTATGAACTGGGGAAGCGCTACAGCATAGTGCGCGAACTGCACGACCCCAATCGCTACGAGGAGTTTGACGGCCAAGCCTCCATGCTTAAAGCCATGGGACAGCCCTATGGCGAGCTAGCGATAGCGCGAGTAGTGGATACGCGCAGCAAGTCGGCGATTGCCCACATCGAGATGAGTTGCGCGCCAGTGGTTCCGGGCGACATTGTGACCACGTATGTTGACAGACCTGCGCTGCCCCATCATCCTTCGTTGCGTTTCGACCGCTTTGCCCCACCCAACGGCAAGCCTAGCGGCCGCATTGTGATGGCGAAAGATTTCGACGCCGAGTTAGGAACGGGGATGAAAGTGTACATGAATCTTGGCACGAACCAGGGAGTGAAGGTCGGAGACTATTTCCGCGCCGTACGCTCCTACGAAGCCGACCTGCATAATCCGGTGGATTCACTCTCGTTCAAGGCGTCAACCGCGGAAGACACGCAAGCCAAGCCGCCTTCGATCGAACAGACGGCGTTCAACCGCACCAGCGGTCCCAACATTCGGGTGGCTATTTTCCCGCGTCGCGCGGTGGGCGAAATCTTGATCATCGAGACCACGCCGACTACGTCTACCGGCATGATTGTGTTCGCCATGGAAGACATGCATTTGGGCGATGGAGTGGAGATGGATCCGCAGTAGTAGAGTTTTTTCGCACCCGCTGCAAGTTAAAGGGAGAAGCTGAAAAGCTTCTCCCTTTTTTGGTTTCTCAGGGGGCAGTTGCCCTACATCTCAACGCTCGTGTACGAATTGATTTCGGAGTTCAGGAAGATTTCTTCAAACTGCGGCTACCGAAAGGTGCAGGCAGCCTTTTACAGCTTCCCGACCTTGTTGCTGTTGTATCCAGCCACCCAGATATCGGCTCCATCAAACGCCACGCCGGTCCTAGGGACGTTCCAATACTGCAGAACGTTCCCGTCGGACGCGCGCAACTCGAAGACTCCCAGCGCAGTTGAAACCCAGACGTTTTCCGCATCGAACGCTACGCCATAGGGCATTCCTGAGACTGTGAAGGTCCCCAAGACCACGCCGTCGCTGGCACGCAGTTTCGAAACTGTGTCACCCAGTTGATCCGCTATCCACATATTCGCCCCGTCAAAGCAGATCCCAAGGGGTCCCCCGCCCGTAGCAAACGTGCCCAGCACTGCACCATCCCTGGCCCTCAGCTTGCTGACCGTGTTGCTTCCCACGTTCGTCACCCACACATTCTTACCGTCGAAAGCCGCCGCCTCCGGCGAAATCCCTACCGTGAAGTTTCCCAGGTTCTTGCCGTCACTGGCTCGGAGCTTGGTTACCGATCCGTTACCGATTGGATTCTGGTTCGAGGTGGGCACCCAGATATTGGCACCGTCGAACGTCATCCACCACGGCACAACCCCGGGAAGCGAAAATGTCCCTAGCAATTTCCCATCGCTGGCGCGGAGCTTGCTCACTGTGTTATCGCCGCTGTTGGTTACCCACACGTTGGCCCCGTCAAAGGTCACACCGGCGGCACCATTGCCCGAATGGAAGCTCCCCAGCACTGCGCCATCGTTCGCCCGAATCTTCGTGACGGTGTCGCTTCCATAGTTCGCCGCCCAAATGTTCGCGCCGTCAAATGCCAGACCTACCGGATTCGGCCCGGCAGGAAATTCCGTCGGCACGGTGTTAGCGTTGTACCACTTCAGCAGCGCTACTTTTAGCGGGTTCGACAGCGGCGGCGCGCCGCTCCCCGCTGCCTGCTGCGCATGGCTGACGAACAGATTTGTCATCGCGAGAACTACGACCATCACAGAGACGCCAACCACGATTCGAGTCTTCATGTTTCTACTCCCCAGGGGCAGTCCAGAAATAAACGGCTAAGGACGGCGTTTATGAGTGGAGCAAGATCGACCAGCACTGCGGGAACTAAGCGAACACTAGCCGGTCTGGCGCAGCCAGTTTGACTCTCGTCCCTTGGCCGTGTCAATAACAAAACTCTGCCTATCGCCAACGTTGTAGCAACTTACAGGGTACTTATCGGGGGGAACTGGAGCAAACTGGTGCGGCTGCGGTTTGCGTTCGCTATTTCGATTCCCGGTCTCCAAACACTTCGGCGGTGAAGGCTTCGATGGTTGCGCCCTGCTTCCAAGCGTCCGGCGGGAGGCCGGCTTTGTGGCAGGTTTGCTCGAGGAAGGTGGTCCGGCTCCAGGCATGTTCGACGGGGACTTGAGGAAGCAGCAAGCCGCGCCGGCCGTTGTGGCTGATGAGCAGGCCGTGGCGTCCGATTTCTACTTCTTCGGCACGGAGGGGTTGCAGTGGCGACAGAATGCTGAGCGAAACTTGCAGTTCAGGAGCTTCCTCGCGGGTCACCGGCGAAAAGCGTATATCTTCGAAGGCCGCTGCCTGGGCGGTTTCCGCGACGGTGCGATAGAGCGAAGCCACAGGGAAGACGAATCCCACGCAGCCGCGCAACTGCCCGCGAAAATAGAGGGTGGTGAAAGCTCCGCGCAGTTCAGCGAGATGCGGGGAAGGAGGATCGAGTGGAATTTCGCGGTTGTCGAGAGCTGCCGCGATGGAGGCGTGCGCCAGCTTTAAGAGGATGCTGCGTTCTGCTTGCGTGAATTCTGGTTCAGGTGGCGGCGACATCGCGCTTCCTTCGTCGGCTTAGCACGAAAGCGCGGCGGCGGCTCTTCACCACCTGGCGGTCGATCTTCGACCAGAAGGCGATGAAATAATCTCCGGCGGAAAGTAGTGACAGCAACACCATGAACCAGATGGCGAGGCGCGCGATCCAGTGGACGGGGAAGAAGTAAGGACCATACACCGGCCATTCTTTCCAGCGATGGTCGAGGATCACGGCCACTACGGAAATGCTCTGCACCAGCATCTTGAATTTACCGAGATCGCTGGCTTCGATGGTGAAACCTTCCGAGGCGGCGATGGAACGCAGTCCGCTCACCAGAAATTCGCGGCCGATGATGACCACTGCAATCCAGGCGGGAACCAGGGTGGGATTGAATTGCACTAAGGTGACGAATGCTGCCGCGATCAGGAGTTTGTCGGCGAGGGGATCGAGCAACATTCCCATGGTGGTGATTTGTCCGCGCTTGCGGGCCAGGTAGCCGTCGATGCCGTCAGTGATGGAGGCCGCAATAAACAGAGCGGACGCCAGCAGTTCTTTTTCGCCGCCCGGGCTTTGAAAACGGTTGGTGGAAAGAATCCAGATCAGCAGCGGGATGCTGATGATGCGAGTGAGCGTGATGGAATTGGGAAGATTCACCGGGACATGGAAACAATACGTCTAGATTATCCTCCACTGGTAAGAGTGAAAGCAATGCAGGAAATGGGCAGGTCGGCACGAAAGTTCAGGCGGGGGCGGGAAGAAGCTTTTTGCGTCGGTTAATCTCGCTTGGCAGGTTTATAGCCTGCCTTTTTGGCGTCGTCTACCGTCATGAATTTGCCGTTTTTGGTCTTGCCGTACCAACGTCCGCCTTTGTGATAGATACCGGTGTCAAGGTTGACCCAGACTTTGTGAGTTGTTCTGGCAGCGGCGATGTCAGAGGCTGAGGGGGTTTGCGATGCAGCGGACTTTGCCGCGGGCGGAGTTGGAGCCTTTGAGGGATTGTCCTGGGCGGCAACGGTGATGGCGAAAATAAGGGTCAGCAGGAAAAGTGCGCGTTTCATTCATTCAGATTACAACTTTGCTCGTCGATACGGCTCGGTGCCCGAAGAAAATCGAGTTGAATGGTACCAGGTTGGGACTGTTTTGGTGCTTCCGAAGTGCCGGGAAACGCTTTACCACGGGGGGCACAGAGGTTCACAGGGGAAGTCAGAGAATCTTACAACGCAGAGGCCCCAAAGGAAAGCCGCCGAGAGCGCAGAGGAAATCAAAGGCGTTGAACTGCAATGGACACGACGAGCATAAAGGATCTGGGAGGCTGCGCGCTAACCCCGCTTACGCATAAATCCCGCGCTGGCGGATGGTGACGGCTACACGATCAATGGCCAGCATGTAGGCCGCGATGCGGTTGTTGACGTGATGGGCCTCGGCGAATCGAACCACATCGTTGAAGGCTTCCACCATGATGGTCTCCAGTTGTTCGTTGACGACAGATTCCTTCCAGAAATAGCCCTGACGGTCTTGTACCCATTCGAAATAAGAGGTGGTCACGCCACCAGCGTTGCAGAGGATGTCAGGAATGACGAAGATTCCCTTGTCGGCGAGGACTTCGTCGGCCGAGGCGGTGGTGGGACCATTGGCGCCTTCGGCGAGGATCTTGCATTTCACGCGCTCGGCGTTGCGGCTGGTGATCTGGTTTTCAGTGGCGGCGGGAATCAGGATGTCGCACTCGGTGACCAGCAGTTCGGCAGGGTCTACTTTGTCTGCTCCGGGGAATCCGGTGATGGTGCGGTTCTTCTGCCGGTGTTCGCTGAGCGCTTTCACGTCGATGCCGTTCTTGTTGTACAGGCCGCCGTCGACTTCGAGAATGCCGATGATCTTGTAGCCGGCTTCTGCCATCAGCAAGGCGGCGTTTGAACCCACGTTGCCGAAACCTTGCACGATGACTCGGGTGGTTTCCTTCTTCAGCCCCAACTTCTTGATGGCCTCGTCGCAGGAGATCATGATGCCGCGGCCAGTGGCTTCGCGGCGCCCGCGCGATCCGCCCATGTTGATGGGCTTGCCGGTCACTACGGCTGTCACTGTTTGCCGCATGTGCATGGAGTAGGTATCCATCATCCAGGCCATGGTTTGTTCGTTGGTATTGACGTCGGGAGCGGGAACATCTTTCTCGGGGCCGATGAATTCGAACAGTTCAGCGGTGTAACGGCGTGTCATGCGTTCCAATTCGGACTGGGACATTTTGTGGGGATCGCAAATGATGCCGCCCTTGGCGCCGCCGAAGGGAATGTTGACTACGGCGCATTTCCAGGTCATCCAACTGGCGAGGGCGCGAACTTCGTCGAGGGTGACGTCGGGGGCGTAGCGGACTCCACCTTTGGCGGGGCCACGTGCGATGGAGTGCTGCACGCGGAATCCGGTGAACACTTCGAGGCGGCCGTTATCCATGGCGACCGGGATGTGGACGATGATCTCGCGATTGGGATAGCGGAGGACTTTCCAGATGCCTTCGTCGAGGTTGAGTTTCTGGGCGGCCAGATCGAAGCGTGCAGATTGCGCCTCCATCGGGTTAAATTCACGTTCGAGGGCGGCGGTTTCCAAAGTGGTGGCGGTCATGGCGTCTCCGATTGGTGCATTCCGGTGCAGGGCTGGCCGGCGCCGGACAATTGTCCCGGATTTGTGCGGATAGCCTCAAAAGTATAAGCAGGAGGGAGCGGGGAGGCAAGTCAAGCTTGATGACCAACGATGCACATTGCTACGGTCTGGGAATTAGCGGGTCTACGGACGATAAGATCCTCACAAGTTATGTCGTTCCACTCTGGCCGTAACTATGCCCTTGGCGAGCTTCGCGGAAATCTCATCTCCGGCTTTTGCTTTGCGGGCATCTTTCAGGAGTTTGCCGGACGCATCGAAGACCAATGCGTATCCGCGCTCGAGAATCGCAACTGGTGAAAGTGCTTGCAAGGCGGTTTCGATACGCTCGACGTGAACTCTGCGCTCCAGCAGAAAATTGCGGAATGCCGCCAGCAGGCCGGTGTGGTGAGCTGCCAAGTCTTTCTTCATCCCGGCCAGCACGCGCCTGACATCGTAATGGCGCACGGTCGCCGACAACGCTTCAAACCGGCGGCGTTGTTTTTCGATGATCTCCCGCTGGGCATGTGCCAACCGATGGCCGAGTTCGTCGAGGCGCTGCTGGCGGCGATGAATCAGGTCCATGATGCGGCCGAAGGCGCCATGCTGTGCCAGTTCGGTCAGGTTCTGACGCAACATGAGCAACTGGTATCGCACTGCTTTTTCGAGGCGACGCCCGAGGCCTTCCATCTGTTCTGCGATCTCCTGCCGCGAACGGATCACCAGCTCGGCAGCGGCTGAGGGCGTGGCCGCGCGCAAATCAGCCACAAAATCGATGATGGTGAAATCGGTCTCGTGGCCGATGGCTGAGATGACGGGAATTTCGGACGCGGAGATCGCACGGGCAAGGCCTTCGTGGTTGAAGGCGGCAAGGTCTTCGGCGGAGCCTCCGCCGCGGGCGACGATGATTACATCGACGCAGCGGGCCTTATTAAAGTGCCGGACACCGGCCATGACCTCAAGCGCCGCTGCATCCCCCTGCACCTGCGCCGGGTATATAAGGACGTTCACCCCGTGGTGGCGCCTACGCAGAATATTAAGGATATCGCGCAGAGCGGCTGCCTGGGGCGAGGTCACGATTCCGATACGTTGCGGCAGTGTGGGGATGGGTTTTCTGCGGCTGGCGTCGAATAATCCTTCGGCTTCGAGCTTGGCTTTGAGTTGCTCGAAAGCGACTTGCAGCGCGCCCGCGCCTTTGGGTTCGAGATACTCGGCGGAAATCTGCAACTCGCCGCGATCTTCGTAGACCGTCACTCGTCCGCGCGTCACTACCACCATGCCGTTTTCGGGGCGGAAGCGTAAAAGCTTGGCTGAGGAGCGGAACATTACGACGCGCATCTGGGCGCTGGCGTCTTTCAGGGTGAAATAAAGATGTCCGGATTCGTGGGCGCGGAAGTTGGAGATTTCGCCTTCGACCCAGATGTCGCCGTATTCGCGTTCGACATTGGTACGTATTGCGGCGACCAGGTCGCGGACGGTCCAGGTACGGCGGGCAGTGGGGATAAACATGAAGCCGAGTTGGTCGGAGGCAGACACTGAGGGAAAGTTTACAGGAGGGCGGATATCACTGACAGGCAAGAGTGCTCGTCTTTTGCGTGGTCAGCGGTGAAAGGGCGCGGAGATTGGCACCGCCGGGCGGACGAGGGCGTCCGCCGTTAGGTGTTTCTGTGGCCAAGATAGAGACGTTCGTCTCTACGGAACTCTAGAAAACTTTTCCTAACTAGGTAGACACGATTTTTCAATTACAAATTGTTACAAAACTGTTGCAATTTAGGATCGTCCCGAAGTAACATGTTACTCGGACGCGGTGGTAAGCGTTCGACCCAGTCGTGGTACCGCCCTTTACTTCCAAGGTTCATTAGCCGTAACTAACTGTCTCGTCCTGGTGCATGTTTATGGCCCGGACTAGGTACGGAGACCCTAATATGGCGTGGTACGCATATTGCCTGACCGAGCAAGATACCCTCAACGGAACACGCGCACGGCGCCCCTTCCTGTTGGAAGGCATTCAAGGAGTGAACGCAGCCCCGGTTTTGAGCTATCCCAGCGGCGAATTTGCCGTGGTGGTGAGCGAATACGACCGCGCTAGCCAGAAAATTGAAGATAAGGCGGTGTTGGAGCATGCGCATGTAGTTAGCGTGTGTTTCCGCACGGGGACGGTGCTTCCGTTCCGATTTGGCACTATCTTCGATACTGATGAGGCGTTGCGGCAGGCGGTGCGGGCTAATCGACGGGCCTTTGGGCAGAGCGTTGAGCGGTTGCGCGGTAAATCGGAAATGCACCTGAAGTTATTGGTGCGGGACGGTTCACTGCGGGATGCGCTGGCGGAGTTGCCGTTGCCGCAATCGGTCGGCGGTGAGTATCTGCTTAGGCTGCGGGAGAAAGCGTCGAAGGACCGGGAGCGCCAGACCAAGGCGCGGGCCTTGTCGGTACAGGTTCACAAGATGTTTAACCCGCTGGAAGAAGAGATTAGTTGTAAGAGAGTTAATACTAACGGGATGCTGATCGACATTGCCCATCTGATCGACTCGAAGTCGGTAGAGAAATATCAGAACCGCTATAGCAGCGCCGCCAAGCAGCTTAAGAATTGTGAGATCTCGGTCAGTGGACCGTGGCCGCCGTATCACTTTTTGCCTGGGAAACTGCGCACTGTGGCAGGGAATTCCTAAGTAAAGAGAACAGTGCCCTGCACGGTATGTGCAGGAATATGCAGAGTTAGTGGTACTGGCCTCTGGCAGCACTGTTCTTACCTGACCGCCATTTCAATCTAACTGTAATCCCTACAATCTTTTGCAAAGAGGGCGCTGGCTGGCGTGTGGACGCGTCCATTTGGTGTGGCAAGTGCTTCTTTCGAGAGCAATGAAAGAGGCCGCCACGAATTGACCTTCACTCTCCGTTATCGACCTTCTTTGAATCGATCCGCCTACGGGATCGGTCCCTTGCATCGCCTTTCCTGACTCCTACCTGAAAGCCTCTTTTGAGAATGTGGCCCCAGAAATGGGGCCCTTTTTCTTTGGGTTTGGGCAGGGTAAAAACCTTTAACCGCAAAGGACGCTAAGGAGGCCGCCAGGAGCGCAAAGACAGAGGGTTTGGATTCCAGTATCGAGGCCTGGGCACAACCGCCGAACCGGGTCGCTTGCCAGACATCGAACATCCAGTTACAGTCACAGATCGACATGCGTCTACAGACTGTAGTTTGGCCCTTGGTTGCCCTGATTGTTCTATCTCCTGCGGCCGGTGCGGGGGATGCATCTGACGTTAAAGCGAAGAACGAGCTGGTGGCGATTCGCGATGCGGCGATGGCTGATGACTATGCGTATCAGCAAGTGGCGCACTTGACGGACAACATCGGTCCGCGCCCTTCGGGTTCGCCGCAGGCAGAAAGCGCAGTCGAGTATGTGGCGGGAGAATTACGCCAGCTCGGGCTCGAGGTAAGGCTGGAAGAGGTCCGGGTGCGGCGTTGGACGCGCGGCATCGATAGCGCGGAATTGACGGAGTTTCCGGGGCAAGTACCGACCACAACTCAAAAGATTGTGGTGACTGCCCTAGGCGGAAATGCGCCGACCCCATTGGATGGAATCACAGCGGAAGTTGTGGTGGCGAGAAACTTTGCCGAGCTAAAGGCGATGGGGCGAGAGAAAGTGGCGGGGAAAATCGTCGCCTTCACTTTTACCTTCGACGAGCAAAAGGCAGCCAACGGGCTGTCTGGGGAAGCTTATGGGGAGGCGGTCGCGTATCGCGCGGGTGGCGCCAAGGCGGCAGCGGAGATGGGCGCAGTTGGCTGCGTAGTGCGGTCGGTGAGCGGAGCGGATTATCGGCTGCCGCACACGGGATTCAGTGTGCCGGCGGGCATCCCGGCTGGCGCCGTTACCAGCGAAGATGCTGAATTACTGGCGCGGCTGGGTGCTCAGGGAAAGGTGAAGATGCATCTCACTCTTACTTCTCAGAACGGGCCGGAAGTGCTGAGTCACAACGTCGTGGCGGATCTCAAAGGCTCCGAGCATCCGGAGCAGATCGTGGTGGTGTCCGGGCACCTGGATTCCTGGGATTTGGGAACCGGAGCCATTGACGATGCCGCTGGAGTTGCGGTGGCGATGGAGACAGCGCAATTGGTGCAACGGTTGCAGCTGCATCCCCGGCGCACCATTCGTGTGATCGCGTGGATGGATGAAGAAAACGGCGGACGTGGCCACGATGCCTATGCGCAGGCTCATGCGTCCGAGATCGGGAACCATGAGGGGGCGATAGAAAGCGATTTGGGAGCGTCGCATCCCCTGGGTTTTTGGGCGAAGGTGAAACCTGAGGCGATGCCGCTGCTCGAGCCGGTGCAGGAGGTTTTGCAGAGTTTCGGAGCGAACTTGATCAATCGGGTGGAGTTCAGTCCGGGATCGGACATCGCGCCACTGGCCAGGGCCGGAGTTCCTGCGTTCGGAGTTATGCAGGACGGGCGCACCTACTTCAATTACCATCACAGCGCGGCGGACACGCTGGACAAGATTGTCCCGGAAGAACTGCGGGAGAATGCGGCGGCAATGGCGGTGATGGGATACGCTCTGGCGAACCTGGCGGAGCGGTTGCCGCGGTGAAAGAGTTCCCGTTCTGAAAACGCGTTGACCAAAACGGGAATCCTCGGCGGCAGTTGACGCATCTTAATTTAGACGCATATCATTTGCGTTTAGCCCAAAAGCTGGGGAACGCCAGAGAGGCGAGTTGTGAAGTCATTATCCATGGAAAAAAAGAAGCTGGATGCATTCAAGAAGCGGCTGGAAACGCGGCAGCAGGAGTTGCGGCGCATGGTCACCCGCACCGAGCAGGATGGGCGCACGGTGGATGAAGACTCGGCGCAGGACATTGCAGACCGCGCGGCCAGTTCTTACACCAAGGAGTTCTTGTTTCATCAGAGCAACAATGATCGCCAGTTGCTGCAAATGGTAGAGAACGCTTTGTCGCGGATTCGTGAAGGCACGTTCGGGGAATGCATCTCCTGCGGCAAAGACATCAATGCCAAGCGGCTGGACGCAGTGCCGTGGACGCGGCATTGCATCGAATGCCAGGAAAAGCTGGAGCAGGGACAGTTGGAAGAAGCTTCGAAGTAGATTTAGCGACAGGATTGTTCGGGCCGCCGGAAAGCCGGCGGCTTTTTGTGTTGGTTGAGCTGATGAATGAGCCGGTTTCACGATGGTCTTAAAGATCACCAACCACGAAGAACAAGAAGTTTCATTCATGTAGTTTTGGGTGAGCCTCGTGCCTGCTTTGACGCTGCCGAATTTTGCCTGTTAGACTGGAAGATTGTCAGGCCGCTAGACTAGGCAGCCGAAGGGGAGTTCGTGCGCGCACAAACCCGTCATAACCTGAAAACCGATCAGTTCACCAAGACCACGATTGACATGGCGGAGAAGACCGCCCATTGGTCAGCCGAGCATCAGAGCCGGCTGATTGTTATAGGCGTGATCGTGCTGGTGATCGCGGGCATCGCCGGGGGCACGTGGTATTACCTCGGCCAGCAGGACCAGAAAGCCAGCGTCGAGTTTGGCAGTGCGGTGCGCACGCTGGATATGCCGGTGCGCCCGCCCAACATGCCGGCGCAGCCGGAAGAACCGAGTTTTGCCAGTTCCAGCGAGCGCGCGACCGCAGCTCGTAAGCTGTTTCAGGAAATTGCCGATAAGTATCCGCACACTCATGCGGCTGATTTTTCCCACTACTTCCTGGGTTTGACTTCGGCGGAGTTGGGCGACAACGCGGGGGCTGAACCCGAACTGCAGACGGTGGCTTCGTTCCGTAATGCCGATCTGGCCGCGTTGGCGAAGTTCGCGCTGGCATCGGTTTACCGCAACACCAATCGAAACCCGCAAGCGATTGAGATCTACAAACAGATAGCAGCAAAGCCGACCACGACGGTGAGCAAAGCGACCGCGCAGATAGAGTTGGCCGCCACTTTGCAGGCCAGCAATCAGCCTCTCGAAGCCAAGCAAATTTACGAACAGCTGAAGAAGGAAAACCCTGCCAGCGAGGTTTCGCAACTGGCTTCGGCAAAGCTGCAGGAAATGAAGTAAGCCGCAGGGTTGTGCACGACGTTACCCGCGAAGTGGCGTAAGAATAAAGCCACCCTATGGCGTAATCTCAAACACTACGCCCTGGCCGTAAGGGCCGCCCTCCTGGGTTGTGCCATACAAATGTCCCGACGTATCGGCGATCAGCGCCGCCACGGGTACGCTCCCATCGGCGCACTTGGGTTGGGAACAAAAACTGTAGAGGACCGTTTCTTTTACGCCGTCAAATTCGTATACCGTGCCCCCATTTCCACCGTGCGCGGTCGTCCCGAAGGCGAGATTCTTTTGGCTAGCCAGGAAGATGCCCGCCGCCGGGTTCCCTCCATTCTGCCCATTGAACTGGAACACAAGGTTTTTCCATTCCCCGCCAACTTTTATGAGTTTAAACACTCCTCCGAGACCCAGCCCTCCGGAATTGGCCGTTCCATACAGATTGCCGCTTTCGTCCATATTGATCTCCGACATCGGATGGTTGGCGTTTTGCCCGAAGACATGAAGTACGCTCTCTGTCCATCCTCCGCCGCTTGGCGAAAGTTCGTAGACTGTGCCGAAGCCGATTCCGCCTCCACCCCCGCCAGCGTAAGTCGTGCCGTAAAGGTTCCCAGCATTGTCGAAGGCCACTCCCGCCCTGGGGTTAGCGCCGTCGCGACAACTGCTGCCGCCTTCTGAGCAAAATTGATGCAGCACAACTTCCTGCCAGGTGCCATCGCCGACCGGCGTCAACTCAAAGACAGTACCAGCCGATAAAGCGCCTCCGCCGCACTGTGATGCCGTGCCGTAAAGATTTCCTTCAGCATCGAAGAGCAGCTTGCCTAACGGGTAGCATCCATCGGTACTCCCGATAAATGTGTGTAACACCGTTTCGATCCAGGGACCGCCCTGCTGAGAGGGCGGTGAGAGCTCAAACACCGTGCCCCAAACCGTGCCGCCGTTCTGGGTGGTGCCGTAGAGATTTCCAGCACTGTCAAACATTAGCCCAGCCTCCGGAAAGCTGCCGTCAGAGCATTTCGGCTGGGAGCAGAACGAGTAGAGGATCGTTTCTGTCCATTGACCTTCGCCAGCCGGACTCAACTCAAACACGGTTCCAACGTCTGCGTTCCCGCCAGTGTAGGTCGTTCCATACAAGTTGCCCTGTCCATCAAAAACAAGCTTTCCTTTAGGCAGGTTTCCATCGCTCGGTCCGTTCGCGCCGAAGCTATACAGCACTTGGTACTGGGACTGTCCAGCCGCAAAGGCAACTGCCAGGAAAAAGAAACCCAAAGAACAACAAACTCTTCGTGCATCTTGGCATATCTGCTCTCCAATTTCAGGCGCAATTGTAAGCCTCGGACGCGGACGCCACATAGAGTCTTTCGGCTCTCGGCTTTCAGTAATCCTTCAATCTAGGACTTCGTGAACAGCCTGCTCCATTCTTGTTTGGGAGTCGGCGGCGCCAGCGCCACTTTCAAATTTGCAGCGACATGTTCGCTCTGCGCCATGCCCACTAGAGCTGTGATTAGCCCCGGAGCCGAACGCGAGAATTGGATCGCATTCTCGGCATCGGTATGCAAGCCGATAATGCGACGGACAGGGTCCGGCATGCCGTGAGTGAGGCGTCCCTGATAGAGAGTCGCGCTGCCGACGACTGCAATCCCCAACTTTGACGCAGCCGCGAGCAAAGACATCTTTTCTTTTTCCACGTGCTGGTTGGCTAGGCCGCAAGCCTCCGGCATAGCCAAATTGAAGGGCAACTGGACGAAGCGGAAATGATGTTGATCCCCGCCGGCCGCGCGCGCCAGGGCCTCGACTTCCGCCAGGCCGATGTAGTCGCGAGCTCCCTCAGCGAGACGGAAGGCACTCCAGGTCGCGATGCCGTAGTAGGCAATGCTCCCGGCTTTGACCTGCTGCTCCAGCATGACGAATGCGTCCCGTAGCCGCTGATGAAAGACTTCACGCGGGACCTCAGCCAGTTGCGACTCCGGGTTATGGACGTAGAAGACGTCGATGGTTTCGAGATCCAGGTTACGGCGCGAACGCTCGATCTGATTTTCGAGATACGTCGGGGTCATACAGTGCATGCCACCAGCCAATTGCGCAGGATCAATGACGCCGGACTCGACGTATTCGTGGAGGAAGTAGGCGCGCGGATCGGCGGGCAGGCCACCATCCAATGAGAGATATCCGGCCTTGGTGCAGACGATCACCTGGTTACGTTTTACTTCTCCCGAATCGATGACTTGACGTAATGCTGCGCCGACGTTGCGCTCGGAACGCTGGTGGCGGTAATTAATGGCAGTATCGAGGACGTTGATACCGGAGCGGAGTGCGGACGCAATGGCGGCGGTGTATTCGCGGTCGGTGGCGTCGTCAGGCTCGCCGAGGTAGGTACCTGCACCGATTGAGGAGAGCCACAGCTCAGCCGGACCGGGCGCCTGCTCGGGACGGCGGAAGTGTCCGGCATCGCGTAAATTGGGGAAGCGTTCACGATAGCTCGCAGTGCCTAAGGGAGTGGCGTGGCCGGGGAGCATGGGGGATAGTTTAGCAGTGAAGACTGTCGTCCTCGGCCGATGAAATGGTAAGAGTTCGTAAGCCTGCGGACAATTTGGTTTAAAACCTGCCTCAGGTCCCAGGTCTCAAGTTCTCAGAAGGTCCTTCCGCTATTTCTTTTTGGCGTGTGGTTGAGTAGGATGTCTGCCGTATCCTTCCATCTCACATGGCCGACATCACTCTGCGCGTAAACGGCAGCGAGCATAAGGTTAACGTCCCGCCGGAAACGCCGCTGCTCTGGGTCTTGCGTGACACGCTGCAAATGACCGGTACCAAGTTTGGCTGTGGTGCTGGACTGTGCGGGGCTTGCACAGTGCACGTGGGAGGCGCGGCGGTGAGATCTTGCTCGACTCCGGTTTCGCAGTCCGTCGGGAAAGACATCGTGACCATTGAGGGTTTGCCGGGGAATGGGCTGCATCCGCTGCAGCAGGCGTGGATTGCGGAACAGGTGCCGCAATGCGGTTACTGCCAGACGGGGCAGATCATGGCGGCTGCGGCGCTCCTGGTAAAGACTCCTCAGCCGAGCGATGAGCAGATCACGCAGGCGATGTCAGGAAACATTTGCCGCTGCGGTACCTATGACCGGATCCGCAAGGCAATTCATCGCGCGGCTGCGGGAGGCGGGCGATGAGTTGGTTCTCGCGGCGGGAATTTCTTGCGGTGGGGGCAGCGGCGGGAGCCGGGCTAGTGATTGGTTTCTATCTGCCGCATGGATCGTCTTCGGACGCCGCATTCGCACCCAATGCGTTTCTGAAAATCACGCCTGACGGCAAAATCACGATCGTGGTGGCGCGCTCGGAGATGGGACAGGGCGTGCACACGTCTTTGCCGATGATCCTGGCGGAAGAATTGGAAGCGGATTGGAAGCAGATCACGATTGGGCAGGCTGGGGCTAACCCTACACTCTATGGCGACCAGCAAACCGGTTCCAGCGCGAGCCTGCGGATTTCGTGGGACCCGCTGCGCAAGGCTGGAGCGGCCGCGCGCGAGATGCTGATCAGTGCCGCGGCGCTCGAATGGGGTGTGCCACGATCGGCATGCGCAGCGGAAAATAGCTCGGTGGTACATGCAGGTTCCAACCGCCGATTGAGTTATGGGCAACTGGCGGCGAAAGCAGCGGCGCTTCCCATCCCGGGCGCGCCCCTGCTAAAGGACGCGAAGGATTTCAAGCTGGTTGGCAAGCCGCTTCCTCGCCTGGATGGACCGTCCAAAGTAGATGGAAAAGCGATCTTCGGCATCGATCTGCGCGTAGAGGGAATGAAATACGCTTTCCTGGCGCGTTGCCCGGTGATTGGCGGGATTTTGTTGAGCTTCGACGATAAGGAATCAAAGAAAATTTCTGGTGTTGGTTTTGTGGGAAGGATCAGCGACACGGCGGTCGCCGTCGTCGCTGACAGGGTTTGGGCCGCGATGGAGGGGCGGCGCGTGCTCAACGTTGTCTGGGATGAAGGACCGAACAAGGACCTGAATTCGGCGGCGATTTTTGATGTGCTGAAGAAATCCGCTGCCAACAAGGCTGCGACTCTTTACTCCCGAGGAGATGTCTCCAAGGTTGCGGGCAGGCGGATTCAGGCGGCGTATCAGACGCCGCTTATGGCGCAGGCTCCCATGGAGCCGGGCAATTGTACTGCGCATTTCCGGGGATCGAGTTGCGAGATTTGGGGGCCGATGCAATGGCCGCCGGATGTTCGTGACGCCGTGGCCAAGGCGGTGGGGCTGGATCCGGACCAGGTCAAGATCAACGTGACGCTTCTCGGTGGCGGCTTTGGACGCCGGCTCGATCACGACTACGCCGTCGAGGCAGCGATGGTTTCGAAAGCGGCGGCGGGTGTGCCGGTCAAGGTGATCTGGACGCGGGAAGACGATATGCGGTTCTCCAGTTACCGCCCCGCGAGTTATCACGTGCTGAGTGGCGTGCTCGACGGGAACGGCTGGCCGGCGGCTTTTTCGCATCGTATCGTGGAACCGTCGATCAACACCCAGAAAGGTTTTCCGGGGCCGTCGCCTGAGGTTGATGCTGATCTTCCGGACGAAGCGTCTCTCATTTATTCCCTTCCCAATGCACTGGTTGAGTACGTGATGACCGTGACTCCAATTACTCCGGGCTACATGCGCTCGGTGTACGGGCTGGAGACGGCGTTTGCGTCAGAGTCGTTCATCGACGAACTGGCCGCGGCGGCGGGGAAAGATCCTCTGGAATACCGGCTGCATCTGCTGGCGAAGGATGAGGACATCAAGTTCTTTGATACACCGTGGAAGACGGCGCGCATGCGGGGAGTGCTGCAAATGGCGGCAGAAAAAGCTGGCTGGGGAAAGCCGCTGCCCGCAGGGCATCATCAAGGTATCGCGTGCTTTGGATGCTTTGGCACTTACATGGCCGAGGTGGTCGAGATTTCGATGGAGAACGATGAGCCACGAGTTCATCGCGTGGTGGGAGCAATCGATTGCGGGCAAGTGGTGAATCCGAATATTCTGGAACAGCAGATTCAGGGCGCAGTGAATTTCGCCCTGACGAATGCCCTGCGGGCGCAGATCACGATTGAGAAGGGTCGAGTAGTGCAAGGAAACTTTGACGACTACTCGCCTATTCGTATGAACGAAGCTCCGGCGGTGGAAGCGTATTTTGTGCCGAGCGCGGAAGCTCCGACGGGTGCGGGTGAGCCGCCGGTGCCGCCGTTGGCGCCGGCCCTGTGTAACGCGATTTACGCGGCGACGAAGAGACGCATAAGAACATTGCCGATTTTGGGCTGAGCACTGGGTATACACTTCAGAGCGGTCGGTCGAGACGCCCGCCGAACGGCTGCGATACCTTTAACGGTCGAATCTGCGGATCACAACCCAGATTGCAATCCCGATCACCAGGATCATGATGTACAGAGCGTAGAAGGGGGCAAACATAGCAGAATGTTACGCCTTAGCGGCCGCTGTTTACATTGCACCGAGCCACTTGACCGGCAAGTGTCCGGCAAGCATAGGGTCGTAATTTCATCGGTTTTCTTGACACTCCGCTCCGCTGGCCTTTATTCTTAAGTCTCGCTCCCGAGAGAGGTTACGCCTGTGAGCGTGCTCCGCGTCGAGAGCGATACTGAGTAGGGGGCGCGGAGGTCGCGATGTTCATCGAAATCCGTGAGTTGGAGCTGCATCCGGTAGATTTCCGGGAGGAACTCGCTCCGGGTGTGATCGATCTGGGAGCGGATTTCCGGCAACTTAACCGGTTGCGGGCCAGTGGCCGGGCTCAACTGGTTGAGGAGCGGCACGGGAAACATCAGACAATCAAGGACATACGATTGGACGGCGAGTTGGCCGTGCAGTTGGAAACGGATTGCGCGCGCTGCCTGGAGCCGGTGGTTGCGGACGTAAAGCACAGTTTCGATCTTCTGTATCGCCCGCTGGGGGCCGATGCCGGGAGGCAAGAGCTTTCAGTGACCAGCGCCGAGGCGGAAATAAGTTATTATCAAGGGGAAGGCTTGCATCTGGAGGATGTGCTGCGGGAGCAGGTTTTGCTGGCGGTTCCCTTGAGAGCCATCTGTCGCGAGGATTGCAAAGGATTGTGTCCGCAGTGTGGGGCCAATCTCAATGAGAAGCAGTGCTCATGCGCAGAGCCGGTGGAAGATCCGCGATGGTCGGGGTTGAAGGACTTGCGGAGTAAGTTAGAGGAATGAGTCTGAGGAAAGCAACAAGTTCCTGTGGCGTTACGTGCTTGCGGACGGCTCGGAATCACAAAGATATTTAGAGAGGAAATCAATGCCAAATCCAAAACGGCGACACTCCAAAGCGCGGACCGGGAGTCGTCGCGCCCACGATTCTCTGACCAGCCGTTCGCTTTCAGAATGCCCGAACTGCCACGAGCGCAAGCTGCCGCATCGGGTCTGCGCCAAATGTGGCTACTACAAAGGCCGCGAAGTGGTGGAAGTCAAGGAAGCCAGCTAGCCGCAATTCCATGCCAAGCGTCATAGCCCTGGACGCGATGGGTTCAGACCGGAAGCCCAAGCCTGAGGTCGAAGGTGCGATCCAGGCGGCGCGGCACTATGACGTTCGCGTCCTGCTCGTGGGCCCGGAAGAAACCCTTCGCAAGGAACTGGCGCGCCATCCCAACGCCAGCGAACTCCCCATTGAGATTGTTCACGCCAGCGAAGTCATCACCATGGAAGACAAAGCGGTGCAGGCAGTGCGCGCCAAGCGCGACTCCTCCATTCGCGTAGGGCTGCGGTTGGTGCGGGACCGGCGGGCGGCCGGGTTCGTGACTGCGGGCAACACCGGGGCTGCCATGGCTACGGCGAAGATGGTGCTGGGAGCGATTCCAGGCGTGGACCGGCCGGCGTTGGCCGCAGTGTTTCCTACGATACAAGGGACGGCAGCGGCGCTGCTCGATGTGGGGGCCAATGTGGATTGCACAGCGCAAAACCTGGAACAGTTTGCAGTGATGGGGGAAATCTACTACCGCACTATGTTTGGCACGCAGCGTCCGAAAGTAGGTTTGCTTTCGATTGGAGAAGAAGAGAGCAAAGGCAACGATCTCACTAAGGAAGCAATGCAGTTATTGAAGCAGCTGCGCTTGAATTTTATCGGTAACGTGGAAGGCCGCGACCTGTACAACGGCGAGGTGCATGTGATCGTGGCCGACGGGTTTGTGGGGAATGTGGCGCTAAAGATTTCCGAAGGCGTGGCCAGCCTGGTGCGCTACACACTGAAGGAGTCGCTGAAAGCCACGATTACGCGGCAGGTGGGATATTTGCTTTCGCGCAGCGCGTTTGCCGATTTCAAGAAGCGCCTGGACCACACCGAATACGGGGGCGCTCCGCTGCTGGGAGTGAAAGGTGTGTGCTTGATTACGCATGGATCGTCGAATGCGAATGCCATTAAGAATGCGATTCGCGTCGCGGCGGAATTTGCCGGGCACCAGATCAATGGGGAAATAGAGAAGGAACTGGCGGCGATTCGGCCGGCAGTGGCAGCCAGCGTTTAGCGAGCATCATTCTTTCAATGCCAATTTCATCATCCAACATTGCGTTTCTTTTTCCGGGGCAGGGATCGCAGGCGGTCGGCATGGGGAAAGAATTAGCCGAAAAGTATTCGGTCGCGCGGAAGGCGTTTGACGAGGCCGACGAAGCGCTGGGATACAAACTTTCACAGCTTTGCTTTGAAGGGCCGGAAGAGCAACTTCGGCTCACGGAGATTACTCAGCCGGCGATTCTGACGGCATCGGTGGCGGCGTTTCGGGTGCTGGCGGAGAAAGGTTTGCGGCCGGGATTCGTTGCCGGACACAGTCTGGGCGAGTATTCGGCGCATGTCGCGGCAGGAACGATTTCTTTCAGTAATGCCGTGCGCACGGTCCGGAATCGCGGCAAGTACATGCAGGAAGCGGTTCCGGTCGGTGTAGGGGCGATGGCGGCGATTCTTGGGATGGACTTGGAGAAGGTCACCGCGGTGTGCAAGGACGCGTCCGACGGTGAAGTTTGCGAACCCGCGAATATTAATTCAGCGGAGCAGATTGTTATCTCGGGACATAAACCTGCGGTCGAGCGCGCCGCGAAGCTGGCCAGTGAGCGTGGCGCCAAGCGCGCGGTGCTGCTGCAAGTGAGCGCACCTTTCCATTGTTCGTTGATGCAGCCCGCGCAGGATCGCCTCGCGCAGGATTTGGCGGCAATCACGTTTCAGAAGCCAGCCGTTCCCGTGGTTTGCAACGTGGATGCGGAGTTCATTATCGACGGCGAACGCGGCCGCGACGCGCTGGTGCGCCAGGTGACCGGAGCGGTCAAATGGGAAAAGTCGATGCGAGATTTGATTGGGCAGGACGTTACGGCTTTCGTCGAAGTAGGGCCGGGGAAAGTGCTGTGCGGCTTGATGCGGCAGATCGATCGGTCGAAGACGGCATTGAATGTTGGGGATGAGGGGTCATTGCAGAAGGTTGTGGAGGGGATGGGTAGGGGCTAGCGCCTAAGGCTGCGGCGTGTATCGCTTTTCTGTGACGGGCGAGTGAAAGCTTCTTCTGAAGCCCTCGTACTCGCTTGGTTGGTTCAGTTCGCTTTGAAGCTGTTCAGAAAATGCTTAAAAACTGGATCGCCATTGGGGGCAATGACGTTATGTTTCGCGTCTGAAACGCTCAAGATGTAAACCGTCCCTTGGCCAAATATGTAATAGAAAGACTCGGCGTTGTATTGCGTGTAGTATTTTGAACTCGCTGCCACCCGCGCATTCACCAACTCGGGATAGCCTGACGATTTCAGCCACGTTTCGAACCCGTTTTTGTCCTTCAGATTTACCTTCGCAGCGAGCGTGTAGTCCAATCCATGGTCAGTGAAGTACCCGGAACACGTGATCTCGTTTGAAGCGAATCTAGCTTGCGAGTATTCGATGGTTGTTATCACCTCATCGCTTTCGGGGTACTCGAAGAGGCCGCCGCACCCAGGGTCACGGTGAACTTTCCATGCCGGACCATCTGTGACAGCACCCGTGAACCTAAACGTATGAACCATCTTATCCAGAAGATGGTCTAGCTTTCTTGAGTCAAAGGTTTTGATTGTCCCGGGTTCGTAGGCTCCTATGCTGGTCGCCGCGACTCCTGCCGCGACCTCGAAGCAGACATTCTGATGGAAGGCACGATATGACGGACCACCTTCGGAGTGGCTTGTCGCCACGTCACCCGTGAAGCCGTAGTGGAACTTGGTTCCATTTATTGTTACCGTTTTCACGGGGTACGATCCGGTGTCGATCTGGTTACAGTCTTTTTCTGTCTTTTTATCCCGTAGGACATTTACAGAAAGACCTGCTCCCCCAAAGTTCGTTCCCTTGTACTCATTGCCGTTATATGCGAAGCATGCAACAGTGGTATCGTCACAAATCGGAATGAACGAAAGTAGAGTTATTTCCTTGTAGTCAGGATGGCCTGGATGAAAAGTCATGTTCGCGGGGTGATCTACGGTGAATCCGTAATCAGGGCTCTGATAGGTTTGCCAACCTCCTGATGCATCTGCAGGTAACCCAGCCCTGCTAGTCGCGGTGAGTATGGCAATCCAGACCAACGCTCTGAGTTTAAGGATCATTTGACCACCTCTTGGAAGGGTACGCATCATTGTATCTCGCATGACAGATCAAGATTGCTGGCGCGATGCCGCCATTTCGCTCATTAAGTCTTTGCGCACATCGCGGTCGAGAATCATCCGCTTGCTGACCAATCGCAGAGAGCCCTATTCATCTGAGATTCAGTGTGACGCAAACGCTCCGAGCAGTGCGGGACGGTTTACGGCAGCCGGGAACGAAGAATCGCGATGGTTTGTTCCAGTCGCTTCGGACCTATGGAGCGAATTGGAAAATAAGTTTCCGCGTTTTTCCCTGTCTGAAGAAGGGCTTCGGCTTCATCGAGGGGCGTGCGTCCTTCGTGGTTCTGAATGCTCGGGTCGGCGCCGGAGTCGAGTAGAAGCTGTATGAACTTTGCGGGGTCAACGACGATGCGACTGGTGATGACGCGATGGAGCGCAGTATTGCCATCGTCATCGCGCCAGTTCGGATTCGCTCCGTGTTCCAGCAGGACGCGCGCGACATCGGTTGAATTGACCATGGCTGCCGGTCCCCATGCATAAGAATCGTAGGGCGGGCGATCAGCGATGGCGCGGTGTTCAAAAAGGATGGTCGCTGATTTTGGTTGATGGCCATAGGCGGCCCAGCCCAGCGGAGAGTTACCGGTAGTCAGGTCGTTTGCATGCGCCGGATCGCCCGTTAGAATTTGTTGAAGCTGGTCGTACATCCCATAGGCTGCTGCCGCGCACGCATCGGGTATTGCTCCGGCGTCCAGCAGGATTTTCGCGAAATCATCGTGATTCAGCTCAAAACAGTCATGTAACGGCAAGCGGCCGTCGGCGTTGCGCGCGTTGAGATCGGCGCCGCGTTCGATGAGGAGTCGCAGCACGTCAGCTTTGGCTTCTGCGATTGCCAGGTGGATCAATCGCATGGCGACGGTGTCGCTGGGCCGATCAAGCCGTGGTAGATCAGTACCCGCATTCACAAGTTCTGGCTGGCGATCCAGGATTGTTCGAATCGTCTCCAAGTCTCCGGCGTGTACCGCGTTGATGAGTTGTTGGCCAAAGTCGTGCAGCGCATCGATATGAGACTTGAGCTTACGCCAGCTGGGAAAACCGTAGCTGCGCGCGACCAGCAGTTGCGCCTCGGAAAGGCGCGCCGCAGGACCCTGCGAACGCATGGCCTTGAGGCGTTGTTTGGCTTCGTTCTTCAGGTGTTCGAGATTTGCGCGTGCGGGAAGTTTGCCGGCGGAGTAGGCAGGACGCTTGGGAGTATCGCTCATAGAACCTTCCTTCCTTGATCGCCCGCTGTCCGCGCGGTTATCGGGCTGGAAGTCAGGTTGAACTGAAACTACAAGTGAGTGGGCTGCGCCCTTTACGCGGACCGAGGGCCTCTCGCAAAGGCCGAGGATAGGATAGACAATTGTGGAGGGGTGACGCAAGCATAAGCATGGGTGTTTTTGTCGGCGGTGAAATCTGCTAGTGTCTCAGTTTGAATTTTCGCCCGTTTGAGGCTGATAGATCAGGCGGAAGAAGCGCCAAAGAAGCGCGGGCCTTATAAGAAACGGAGAAATGATTGTCTGGTATTTGTTATAGTTGACCCAGGAAAGTGGTAGGATTTCCCCTGCCTTTGGGAGGTTGAAATGACGACCAGCGAACAAAAGGTGCTTGCGCGCGGAGTAGCTGCGGGCACACTCGTGGGAGTGGCAGCCGGGCTTATGATAGCGTTGTTCATCGCGATCAGGCCGGACCTGTTTAGGGCTCTGATACCGTAGTTGGGCTGCTTCCGCGTCCTCAATCAGCTTCACGATATAGTCTTGACGAGAATCCGCGAAGCATGATTCAAGAGTCAGGGAGGGGGCGCGCCTCTCACAGCAACGCCGCCTCTCCTAGAAATCTAATTACTTATATTTCGGCTTCTTGACCGTCTCGATCACCGTCGTTGGAGGACGGCAGATCGCATCCTATTGTCGGTCACCACAAGAAAATTCAAACTGAGGACTACCTGAAATCTCGGTCGATTGACTTCTTGCTACTCCACGACCCAGGTCCACCAGTTGCCGCACTCGATTTCGTTGGGGGAGAACGATAGTGTCTTGTCGGATTTCTGTGTCCAGACGTAGGCGTGCTGGGCGCGGCCGTTCACGGTGACTTGCACGATCACGCCGCTGCCGGAGCCGGGACTGAGCGAGCAATCGACGGCGTGCGATTTGATTACGCCCCACTCGCCGCCCGGGCCCCAGTCGCGATAGAAATCGTTGAAGGGGTAGCTTGCGTACTTTTCCTGATGCTGTTTCCAGGCGGGATCGTGAAACCATACGCCGTAGGCGGATTCGTAATCCTGCTTTTGCAAGGCTGTGAAGAAGCGGTTCACGACCGTGCGTTCAGGGTAGTTCCTGAAATGGTAGGTCAGCCATGCGCCGAACAGCGAGGTCAGGACTAGGATCACGATCAACTTGCGGAGGAGGCGGCTGCGCGTCCCGTCGTAGGGTTTGGCGTCTAGCAGAGTCATGGCTGATATAAGCATAGCCGAAGACGGTATGAATCGGGAGATCGGTTGATCGGGATTTAATAAGGAAGCGAGCGAAACGCGCGATTCTTGTGTCGCAAAAGACGCGACACAACGCGCCGCTCGCCCAGATCCTTCACTGCGCAAAGAATGCTTGTTCAGGATGACAATCCAATCTACAAGGTTCGCTTGAACAGCGGCGTGGCTACGGCCAGAGTTACGAAGGCGAAGATGGAGAGATAAATCATGTCGGGGACGATGGCGCTTAGTCCGGTTTCTTTCAGCAGCAGGGACTTGAAGCCGTGGATAGCATAGGTGAATGGGTCGGCTTTGGCGATGGCGCGCAGCCACCAGGGAAAAGCCTGGATGGGATAGATGGAGCCGCTGGGGAAAAACAGCAGCGTGTTGAGGATACCGAAAATGGCGCGTGGCACTAGTGGGTCTTCGACGCGGACCATCATCAGGAACATCATGGTGTTGAAGGCGAGCGAGGTGAGCACGATCATGATGAACAGGCCGATCACGGTGACGGGATTGGTCAAAGTGCCAACGCCAGCCAGCAAGGAGCCAATGATGGTGATGACGATTCCCGTCATGACGGCTTTGATGGCGCCGGCCCCGTTGAGGCCGAATACTAGTTCGGTTTTGGTGATAGGCGTGACCAGATAGCCTTCGTGGACACCTCGGGCTTTGTCATCGATGTAGAGCATGCCGCCGCCGATCATGACGGAAACGAACATGGCTAATGCGATGGAGCCGGGCAAGAGATACTTCATGTATTCGACGTAGGGATAGAGTTCGACGATCTGCAATACCGTCTGCTGCAAGATGCGTGGAGTGACCGTGGGCTGATTTAGCGCGGTGGTGATGGAGTTAAGCTCATCCTCGAGCGCGGAACTCATGAAGTTGTCGGTGTTGTCGACGACGAGGGCGATGCGGGGCTGGTCTTGCTCGTAGACGCGCCGCGAATACTGAGGAGGAATGATGACCGCGCCATCGATCTTGCCGTTGCGGACGTCGTTCATCGCAGTTTTCGGATCGTGGTAGTAAACCGGCTCGAAGGTGCGCATGTTGGAGCGCACGGAGTCGAAGGCTTCGCGGATCTTGAGCGCTTGGGTGCCGCCGTCCTGATCGACCAGGCCGAGACGGGCATCGCGGATTTTGCCGCCGAAGGCGTTGCCAAGGACGATGAGTTGCACCAGAGGGAAAATCATGGACGCCATCATCAGCGCCGGGGAGCGAAAGAACTTGCGCATTTCGCGTTCGACAATTGCCATTATGTGGTTCATGGTTGCAATCCTGGTCTCTGCGGCATGGTGAAGGCGTGGGCTTTCACCAGTTCATCGCGCAACTGGCGTCCGGTGTAGTGGACGAATACGTCGTCCAGGGTGGTGTTTTGCACGGAGAGGGATTTGACGCCGACTCTCTCTTTAACCGCGGATTCCACCAGTTCGGTGGTGGTTTGTGAGCCGTTTCCGGTGAGGACGCGGTACATGCCCGCGCCTTCGTGCTGGACGGAAGTTACGCCACTCAACTTTTTCAGCTGATCTTCCCAATCGGCGGGGGCGTTCAGGAACTGGGCTTCGATTACGTTTGAACCGGGGACACTGGCTTTCAGTGCGGGCGGAGTGTCGAGGGCGACGAGTTTGCCGTGGTCGACAATGGCGATGCGGTCGCAGAGGCGGTCGGCTTCGTCCATGTAATGGGTGGTGATGAGGATGGTGAGTTTGCGCTGGCTCTTGATGTTGGTCAGCATTTCCCAGACGGCCACGCGGGAGACGGGATCGAGGCCGGTGGTGGGTTCGTCTAGGAAAAAGATTCGGGGACTGTGGACCAGGCCACGAGCGATTTCGAGACGGCGCCTCATGCCACCGGATAGAGTCTTGGTTTGGGCGGAGCGCCATTTGGTGAGATCGACCAGTTGTAGAAGTTCGTCGATGGCTTCTTTTCGTTTCTTCGCGGGAACATCGTAGAGCTTGGCGTAGATGTTCAGGTTCTCTTCGATGGTTAGATCGAGGTCGCTGGTTAGCGCCTGGGGAATCACGCCCATCAGGCGGCGGGCCGCGTCCGGCTCTTTCTCCACGTCGTGGCCGAGGATGCGGGCGTGGCCGGCGGTGATGGGGATGAGCGTGGTCATCATGCGAATGAGAGTTGACTTGCCGGCGCCGTTGGGACCGAGCAGGCCGAAAATCTCGCCTTCCTGCACGGTAAAGTTGACGTCGTCAACGGCCGTGAAGTCGCCGTATTTTTTGACGATGTGATCGACTTCGATGGCATTTACAACGGGCGTGGAATCGTGCCCGTTCGAGGGTACGGTTGATTCGTTCGTAGCGTTGAGATCGGAAATCATGGACGGCGCTCCGCGGAGGCGTCCATCTGGGCGGTACCTTTGAGTTGCTGCGGAGAAACTAATACTTCCGCGGTCATGCCGGGGACGTATGCACCTTTGGGATTGTCGAGGCGCACTTTGAGGACGATGGTGCGAATGTCACGCTTGCGACGGCTGACGTCACGCTGCGTGGCAAAATCAGCTTCGGCGGACTTGAAGAATACTTTTCCTGATGTGACGGTGCCGCCTGGCAGGCGTATGCGCAGAGTGTCGCCGAGGCCGATGTGATCGGATTCGGTCTCGGGGACGGCGGCGCGGACCCAGGTGTCGCTAAGATCGACGATGGTGACGATGGGTTGCCCGATGTTTAGGACTTCTCCCTCGCGAGCAGCGCGAACCGAGACTGTGCCGGTGATAGGCGCATAGATTTTGGTGTAGCCGAGGCGAACCTCGGACTGCTTGAGCAACTCTTCAGCATTGGTCAATTGAGCGCGCGTGGACTCGACCGTACTTTGCGCGGCGTGGGCCTGATGTGTATTAGCGATGGCGGTGTTGAGATCGGCGTCGGCGGCACTCACCTGCTGCTGTAACGACTGGACGAGAGCCTTTTGTGCGGCCAGATTTGATTCGGCCTGGACCTTATCCTGGTCGGAGGCAACACCCTGGCCGGCTAGTTCGATAGTGCGACGACTGTCGCTGTGGGTGCGCACCAGCGTGGCTTCCGCCTGAAGCAACTGAGCACGCGCGGATTCCAGACGGGCCTGCGCGTTGCTGACGCCGCTTGAAGTGGAACCTTGCATGGCTTCGAGGGTGGAGTGGGTCTCGGCGACCTTGGACTTCATGCTGTCGATGGTGGCGGCGGCGGCGCTGGCTTCGGCTTCGAGTTCGGACGGATCGAGGGCGGCGATCAGGTCTCCCTGCTTGACCGGAGTGCCTTCATCCACGAGAAGTTTGGCCAAGCGGCCATTGACCTGCGGGCTGACGATGACTTGGTTCGAATCCACGGTGCCGATGAGGATCAAGTCCTTATTGGAAGGCGTGGAAATGAAGTAGTAGGTCAGCGCGGCGGTGAAGATGACTCCGAGAATGATTAGAAATTTATTGCGAACACTCATGATTGGACTCCCGAGTTTGCTGCCCTGTTCATGAATACGATTCCCGACAAGAAAAGGTTAGCGATAGATGGCTGATAGGTCGCGACGTTTTCGGCGAATGACGGCGCACCACCGGCGAATTGCGGATTTCGGCTCATTTGCGAGATCCTTTGCGCCGTGAAGGAGACTGGGGCATCAGAGCGGAGGAGATGAAATCCAGCACGGCAGCGCGCCGGGCCGCCACCCGCTTCGGTTCCAGCGGATCAATACCGGTCATAGAGCGCATTGCTGGAGCATTGATGAAATAGAAAACGATCACCGCGACGATCGAGGGAACGACCTGCATAGGATCAACGGAGCGGAACTCGCCGGCTGCCATGCCCTCCGTGAGCACCTGTATGAGTTGACGGGTCAGGGGGTGGAAATATTGTTGCACGATGCGGTGGAGATGGCTGGAGCCGATGCGCCCGGCGCTCATCATCTCTCCTTGGACAATGCGTGGGTACAGAGGATGGCTGGCAACATAGTCAAAGTGAGCGCCGGCGTATGCCAGAACTTTTTCGCGGGGACGAACGTTCAGTGCGAAAGCCGCGTTGACGGCGGTGGTAAGGCCTCCGAAGACGTGGTCGAGGACGGCGGAGTAGAGGGCTTCTTTATCCTTGAAATAGTAGTAGAGCAGGGCTTTATTGACGCGGGCAGCGCGGGCGATGGCGTCGATACGGGCGCCGGCTACGCCTTCGCGCGAGAACTCGCGCACCGCGGCTTGGAGAATGGCGGCGCGGCTTTGTTCGGGGCGGCCACGGGAGCCGAGACGGGATTTGGTGATTGGCATATTAATTAACCGGTTAGTTAGATAATAGGCGATCTTATAGCGCGAAGCAAGGCAAAAATCTTTACCACAGACGGCACAGAGGATCACGGAGGTACAGTGCCTGAATCCCGAGGATTACCGGCTGTACTGGTTCTTTTCCTTTTCCTGGTGCCGTTCCAGCCCCAATTGAATCAGGCGCTCGATGAGTTCGGGATAGGTCACGCCGGTGGCAGCCCACAGCTTGGGATACATGCTGATGGAGGTAAATCCGGGCATGGTGTTGATTTCGTTTAGATAAATCTTGCGGGTTTTGGGATCCATTAGAAAATCGACGCGGGCCAAGCCGGAGCAGTCCACGGCCTTGAAAGCAGCGATGGCCAGTTGGCGCACTCGCTTGGTCTCGGTCTTCGACAGTTTGGCGGGGATGATGAGCTGGGAGCCTTCGTCGAGATATTTGGCGTTGTAGTCGTAGAATTCCTGGCCGGGTACGATTTCTCCGGGGACCGAGGCGTCCGGCCTGTCGTTACCGAGAACCGCGCATTCTATCTCGCGGGCTTTATGTTTGCGGCCGCCGACGCCCTGCTCGATGACAATCTTGCGATCAAAGCGGGCGGCTTCGGCGATGGCGGGGCCGAGTTCTTTGCGGTCGTGAGCTTTGGAGATTCCAACGGATGATCCCAGGTTCGCGGGTTTCACGAACACGGGATATTTCAGCTTGTTCTCGACCAGTTTCTGGACCTTCTTTGGTTCGGTTTCCCAATCACTGCGTAAGACGGTTACGTGTTTCACGATGGGCAGGCCGGCGGCGTGGAATAGTGCTTTCATGATGTCTTTGTCCATGCCAGCGGCCGAGCCCAGGACTCCGGCGCCTACGTACGGGAGATCGGCGAGCTCCAGCAGACCCTGGATGGTGCCGTCTTCGCCGAACGTGCCATGCAGCACGGGGAAAATAATGTCGACGTTGATGGCGCGGTCGGTGGCGCGGCGAACCATGATGTTGTCGGTCTGGAAGGGCGCCAACGAGCTACCCGGCTGATGAGGTTCGGGCGGCACTACTACGGACTCGCCTCTGGCCAGGACAGCAGCAGCGGGAGTCGTATCAGGATCGCCGGCGCGGAGATGACGTTTCTCGTGATCCGCAGCTTTGCCTTGCAAAAGGCGTTCGGCATCAACTGCCGTAACCCAGCGGCCCTGCTTGGTGATGCCGATGGGCACGACTTCGTACTTGTTCTTGTCGATGGCGTTAAAAACGGAGGCTGCCGAGAGCAGGGAAATTTCATGCTCACCGCTGCGTCCGCCGAAGAGGATTCCGACACGGAGTTTCTTCATTTTTGTGAATGCTTATCCTTGTTCATTCTTCCATATTGGGAAGGCTTTCGGGTTGACAAGAGTTGCACCCGGAGTTAGCCTGCGTGGCACGGGTGGTTGCGTCGATTTAAATCTTTTGTCCAGAGGCGATTCATGAGAAACGCTGTGTTGTGCCTAGTGGTGCTGGTCATTTTAGCGGGCTTGATGCCTGCGGCTAGGGCGCAGGCGCCTGCCGCGGCCCCCGCAGTTCCATCACAGACTCCCCCACCCGCGACCGGACGCAAGAAGCGAGTGGCCATTTTCGACTTCGACTATGCCACGGTGCATAGCAGCGTAGCGGCGCTCTTCGGCCAGGATGTTGATGTGGGCAAGGGCATTTCCGACCTGCTGGTGACGGATCTGGTGAAAGACGGAAGCTACTCGGTGATCGAGCGCAAGGCACTGGATAAGATCCTGAAAGAGCAGAACTTTTCCAATAGCGACCGCGCCGACCCGAACTCGGCGGCCAAGATCGGGAAACTGCTGGGCGTGGATGCCATTATTGTGGGCAGCATCACGCAATTCGGCAATGAAACCAAGAACACGAATATCGGCGGTGGCGGCGGTGGTTTCGGCGGATTCGGGTTGGGAGGCGTGGGACATAAGAAGTCCAAGGCCATTGTGGCCGTAACCGCACGCCTGGTGGACATTGATACTGGTGAAATACTGGGCGTAGCTGAGGGCAAAGGTGAGTCGTCGCGAGAAAGCACTTCGCTACTGGGCGGCGGTGGTAACTGGCACGGCTTCGGCGGCGGGGCGGCTGACTTCGGCAGCAGCGATTTCCAAAGCACAATCATTGGCGAAGCAGTAAAGGCCGCGGTTGACAGTATGAGCCAGGAAGTCATCGCAGACAAAGACAAGCTGGTGGCCAGGACGATTGTTGTTGAAGGCTTAGTCGCGGCGGTAGACAGCGGGCAGATCATCCTCAATGTCGGTGCGAAGAACGGGGTCAAAGTCGGTGATCAGCTCAATGTGGAGCGCGTTACCAAGGAGATTAAAGATCCATCTACAGGAAAAGTGATCCGGCGGTTGGCTTCGCCGGTGGGAGTGGTAAAAGTCACCGATGTGGACGACATTTCCGCGGTGTGCACGGCGGTTTCTGGAACGGGCTTCAAGACCGGCGATGCGGTGAAGACGGTCACCCAGTAGGGAGAAGGGACTAGACGCGGGTTGCCAAAGAACCCGCAAGTAGTTCTATGTCTTAAGGGACACTCGACTGGATAGCCCCTTCGGCTTCGCTCGGGCAAGCTGTGGGCGGCTGTCCCCACGTGGCCAGTGGTGATCCCCCGATCGTCACATCAGGTTCAACTCAAAATCAAATGCGGCGGACAAGGTGTCCGCCGCACACGAGCATTTCCCCACGCCAATAAGTCCCAGGCTAGTTCCCGGTTGTCTTCTTCTTCCGTGATGCGGGGATGGGGAAGTGGTGGCCATCGTCGTAGTAGGCCTTGCGCGCGTAGTCGGAATGTGCGCCGCCCACGGGTTTGTCGTCCTTCGAGCTGGAAATGGAGGCAATGGTCGGGGCGAATAAAGGCTGCTTGGTGGTGTACATATATTCGTTAAGCAGGCTGCCGGTCGGAGCGGTGGCAACTGCAAACACGCCAAAGGGCAGGCCGTTGGTATAGGAGACGCTGATGTAATCAGCGACCATGGGGCCGTCATCGGAGACCGGCAGCCAACTGAGTTGCATGGGCCCGGCCAGGAATGTGCCCTCACTCCAACTAGTACCGCCGTTAAGAGAACTGGAGAAGCCGACTTCCAGTTTGCAGGAATTGCCGCAGTTTGAGACCGGGTAATAGTAATAGAGCGCGGTCAGATGAGTGCTTGGGCCAGAGGTGGCGGGATCGGCGCCAATGCCGGGAAGAAAGTGATCCACGGTGCTGGCAACAGGGTCGATCGGAATACGGGAAACCGCGGACCAGGTCTGGCCGTTGGTGGAAGTGCTCATCACAATGTCGTTGGCAGCGCAGTTGGTACGGAAACGGCAATCCGACCAGACGACGTAAACTTTGCCGGAGCCGTCGATGGTGGCAGAAGGCAGGCCGGGATTGCGGATGCCGCCGGCGTCGAGATGCTCGTCGATGTCGGAAATGGTTACGCTGCTGTTCCAGGAAGTGCCGCCATTGGTGGAACTAAAAGCCTCGATGGCGAAGCCTTCGAAGGGAACGATCACGGTACCGTTGGGTTGGACGAGAGGCTCGCCGCCGAGGCCGCCGGCGTGATCCGCGGAGGCTTTACCGGTGCCCCAGGTTTGGCCACCGTCGGTGGAGGTGCTCATGAGGACGTCGCCGCTGCCATAGGCCTGGTCCCACTCGGTGTAGCAATGGCCGTAATAAGGACTGGAGGAATTATTGTCGCAGACGGTCCAGTTCTTGTCGTCGAGATGGGTAGTATCGATGGGGATGGGGTTGCCCCAATGGATGGCATCAGTGGAGAGGCTGACGGCTACGTCGCCGATGTATTGCGAGTTGCCATTCAACCCCACCAGCGGAAGAGTTGAGATCATCCACACGCCGTGTTTGGCATCGTAGGCGACCGAGGGGTCAGCGGCAGCGCCATAAGTGCCTTCCTGATAATTGACGGTCAGCCCGGGCAGGTAGCCATAGACCCAGGTCTTGCCGCCGTCGGTGGAGGTAGAGAAGCCGACGTCGGCACTGCCCCATCCTATGGAACCAGGACGGCGGGCCACGTGATAGGTCATGACGATGGTGGATCCCCAGGCAAAGGAATCGGGCTCAACTTCGGTCTTGTGGACGCTGTCAGAGTTAGTGAAGTTGTCAGTGCTAATTTGAACCAGAGTAAATTGAGCATGGGCGGAAAGAACCAGCGCGGTGATGAAGATGACCAGCGCGCAAATATTGCGACGGGAAGAAATCATTTGATGTCCTCGACCTGGGTTTTGCGTCCGCTGGCGCTGGGAGAGGCGCGGGACGGGCCGACTAGCGGCAGTGGGAATATTATCCTGAATAGTAGAGGGTGTCTACGCGAAAAAGGCATGATTGTGCTGTGGGTGGGGCCCCGCCCCTAGCGCAAAGGACGCGCTAGGAACGGGGCACTCCAGACGGGGTTATTTGGAGGCGACGTCGGGAACCGGAGTTGCTGGAGTCGCAGGAATCACGGGCTCGATGGCGATGACGGCGGGAGCGGCCACGGATTCGATCTTCACCGTAGCCAGGATGCTCTGCAGTCGGCGGAAGACCGCAGTGCGATCAACGGCCGGCGCTGGGTCTTCGTTTTCCCGGGGCTGGTCGTCTTTGGCCTGGGCCTGGGTCGAGAGGCCGAGCGAGAACTCATAGCAAGCGCCGTTGACGAAGGCGTGGTAGTACTTGGCGTCGGACTGGCTGGTTTCGGGGCCGCTGATGGCTTCCATGGCTTCGAGGTCCAGACCGGCGAGTTTGAGCTTCGCGGGCACGATCGCGGGTTGGCCGGTCGAGGCGGGCTGTAGCAGTGCGAACTGGCTGCATTGTTCCGCGGTCAGGGTTGGGTTCACGCTGACGTTGAATGATGCGGAAGCGAAGTCGGTGTGGGGATAGGAGTTCTTCGGCAGTTCGACGGCGACTACGTCCACACCGCCGGGTTGGACGAAGTTCATGACGGACTGTTGAGTGGTGTCGGGCTTCGCGCTGTCGACGGGCTTCAGCGTGTAGCGTTTGGGATAGCTGAAGGAGACGCCGTAGTTTTTATCGGCGTAGAGCGTTGTGGTGGGACGCTTCTTCACGATCTTCTTAGCGGCGGGAATTGTTGCGGGAACAGCCGCGGCTTCTTGAATTGGGGTTGGAGCATTTGTAGTGGCTTGAGTAACGGGGTGCTGGATGGTGGAACTGACGGCGGTGTCGTTCTCCCGCGTGCAGCCGCTGGTTTCGAGCAAAAGACCTCCGACGAGGGTGGTGGCGAGCACGGCGCCGGCGAACAATGCAATCGTCTGCTTTCCGACAAATTCGGAGCTTGGGACATTGGGTTGTGATTTCGAGTCTGGCTTGCCTTGCAAATTGAGTTGAGTGAACTGCGACATATGTGTGGCCTCCTGTGCTGGTCTTGCCAGTTGGCTGTGAAAAAGCACGGTGGTGGCCAAGGGAAAGATGGTTGAATCTGCGCGGTTTAGCGTCGGGCAGGTGAAGAATCGGTGCGGCTGGGTAGACACGATGTGTGGGGCGGGACACGGAATAGCTTGGTCACGCATTTATACGGATTCACACGGATAAATCAGAAACCCAAGAGCTTCTAATCGCAGAGATCGCTGAGAACGGCAGCCGAGTTTGCAGAGAAAAGCTTAACCACAGAGGGCACGGAGGATCACAGTGCAAAGCTAGTTCCCGACCAATTGGGCTAACGCGGATTGTAGTTCTGGCGGGTTGAAGCCGAAGGGGCCGGGGCGGCTCTTGAAGACAATGCGTCCATGGGAGTCGATCAGATAGAGGCGGTCGGGCCAGCCGGTGTAAGTGCGTTCGGTGGTGTTGCCGAATTCGTCGAGCACGGCGGGGAATTTGATTCCCAGTCTACGCACGCAGGCTCCGGCCACGGTGGCGCGCTCGGTTTCATCTTTGGGACTGGCCAGGACAACCTGGTCGCGGATGTTGGATTCCATTTGCCAGATGTCGCTGGGATGGGCTTCGAGAATGTAGACCACGAGAAACGCCACGCGGCCCTGGTATTGATCGTAGAGACGGTTGAGGGCGGGAACCTCCCGCCGGAAGGGTGGTCAAGTGTAGCTGCCGAAGACGAGCACGACCGGCTGCTTCGCGGTGAGGGACGACAACTGGACACGCTCGGTCTTGTCGAGCTTCATCAAGGAAAAGTCGGGAGCGGGATCGCCGGGAAGCAGCACACCGACACGGGCATGGGTCCACATGGTTTCAAAGGGCGCGAGCAGAAAGGCCGCTGGGGCGGGCATGCGGGACATGACACGGCCGAAAGTCTCGGGGGGTTGGTGCATGGCCCACCAGATGAGGCCGACAAAGCCGAGGTAGGCAATAAGGAGTATGCCTAGGATCCGCAGCAGGATTGAGCGGGATGGTTTCATGGTGCGCGATTCCTAGGGTAGCATTGGTTTGGCAGACGAATGGAGGGACAATGCGCTGGTACCACTATGTGGCCTACTTCTTCGGGGGCATGTTCCTGGCGAACGCTCTACCCCATCTCGGCAATGGGATTTCGGGGCATGCTTTCCAGAGTCCTTTCGCACACCCGCCCGGTGAGGGCTTGTCTTCTTCGATGGTCAATGTCTTATGGGGCTTATTCAATCTTGCCGTCGGTTACATGCTCGTCTGTCGTGTCGGCAGCTTCAATCTTCGCAAGACACCGCACGTGTTGGTGCTGGGGGCGGGCATTTTGATTCAGGCGGTCATGCTGGCGCATTGGTTCGGACGGTTGCACGGAGGGTTGTGAGCCTCACTATCAACTCATAAATTCCCTGAATACGCTCCATTATCTTTTTTGATTGGCAGGAGAAGCGGCTCCACGATACTCTTGGTGTTCCTTTCTAGTCCCCCAAAGTAGATTGTGTAACGAATCAGGCAAACTTTAAGGAGAGCTATGTCGAGCGAACTGCGGAATTTTCTGGCCATCCCCTACGACGAGTTGGAAGAGATGAATCTGGGCGCGAAAGAGGCGCGCAAGAACCGCGCCTCCGCGAGTAAAGTGCGGGACGAGCGGCTTGACTATCTGGAACGCGAGAAGCGGATCAAGGCAGTGACGGTGCTGTTCAGCGATCTTGAAGGCCGCCTGCACATGCTCGATTATGACAAGAAGTTTCTGCTTAACAGCTGGGACAATCTGACGTTCGACGGCTCCTCGATTCGTGGGTTTACGGCGCAGCGGGAAAGCGATTTGCGCTTGGGCATTGACTGGCCTGCATTTTATTGGGGGCCGGCGGATGTGTTCGGTCCGGGCAAGGTGTTGGTGTTTGGGGATGTGATCGACAAGAACGGCGAGCCCTATGCCGCCGACATTCGGGGCATATTGAAAGGATATGCCGAGGGGCTTTACAAGAAAAAAGGTTACACGCTGAATGCGGCCAATGAGATTGAGGGATTTCTGTTTCAGGGAGCAGATGCCGAGCGGCGTTATCACGAGACCGGAAAGTTTGAGTATGTCAACACCGGCGGCTATTACCACTCGCTGCCGGGAGACGTGCTGCGGACGTTCATCGACACCACCGCCGAAGTGCAGCGCGCCATGGGATTCCAGAATGAGAAGGACCATCCGGAAGTGGCGCCATCGCAGTTTGAAATCAATTACAGCTATGGGGAAGTCGTCCAAGCCGCGGATCAGATTCAGCTTTACAAGTTGATCTGCCGCCAAGTGGCGACACGGATGGACTGCACGGTTTCGTTCCTGCCGAAGCCGGTAGTGGGAGTGAACGGCAGCGGCATGCACACCAACGTTTCCATCAGCAAGGGCGGTAAGAATTTGTTCTGGGATCCCAAAGGCGAAGAGATGTTGAGCAAGCTGGGTTGGGAATTTGTAGACCGGATTCTGACCCACGGCAACGATCTATGCCTGCTGTTGAACGCCAGCGTGAACGCGTATCGGCGGCTGGACCCGCACTTTGAGGCTCCGAACCAGATCAAGGCATCGGCTACGGACCGTGGGTCGATGATTCGGATTCCGATTGGCAATGAACGCAGCATGCGGGTCGAAGTACGGTCGGTTTCTCCGGACGCGAACCCGTATTTGGTGATGCTGTCGATTTTTAAGACTGGGTTGGATGGGGAAACGTCGAAGATCAAGAACCTGCGGCAGGCACAGCGGTATCTGCCGGACAACATCTATGACGCGCTGGCCAACTTCCGTAAGGCGGATTGGACGACGAAGCTGCTGGGCGAGGATGTGAAGGCACGTTATGCGGATTTGAAGCAGGCTTCGGCGGACCGCTGTCCACGGTTGTTGGGGACTTTTGTGAAGGCTCCGGAAGTGCAGTACCACCACGATGTTTACAACCAGTTTTTGTGGAATCTGTTTTAGGGGCAGGAAAGCGCGAACCACAGGGGACACAGAGGTGCACAGAGAAATTATGTGAGATAATAGCTTCAGTGAGGGCCGGATCGGATCAACGATCCGGCCTGTTGCTTTTTGTGACGAAATCAGGCCCGTGCCTTTGGCGCGGGCCATTTTCTTTTGGAGGAGGAAGACAATGACGGATTTTCAAGGCAGGCGCGTTACGCATGAATACACGCAGACTAATTTTGCTCCACCTAAAACGGTATTTCCTTTGCTGTGTCCGGTGCGAGAGGCGGAGTGGGTGCCGGGTTGGCAGTATCGGCTAATTTACTCGAAGTCCGGTTTCGCGGAGGCCGGGTGTGTGTTCATCACGGAAGAGGATGGACGCGAGACTACGTGGGTGGTGACGGAATACGATGCGGAGAAATTCCGGATTGGGTTTGTCTGGGTGGATGCGGGGATGGTGGCGACGCAGATAAGGATCCGCCTCGAGCCGAGCGGCGACTCTACGGCCGCGCACATTCAATACACGTATACCGGCCTGTCGTCCGCTGGGAACCGCGAAGTGGAACGGTTCTATGAGAGTTGGTTCAGGCACAAAATGCAAGATTGGGAGGCGGCGATCAATCACTATTTGAGGACGGGTAGGTTGATCGATGCGGCGGGATGGGAGTAAAGCTCGTCACTACGGTAACAACAACTCGCCGGAAATCTGACGAGGTTGCTGTCATAATTAGCTATCCGACGGAGCGTGCTCCCTGGACGCAACCTCAATGGCAATCAATCTCCGTGAGCGCTGGCTGCCCAAGTCCGTATTGTGCCTGCGGGATTACGACCTGAACAAGTTCCTGCATGACGTGGTCGCGGGGGTTACGGTCGGGCTGGTGGCGTTGCCGCTGGCCATGGCGTTTGCCATCGCGTCCGGATTGACGCCGCAAGCGGGAATTTATTGCGCAGTGGTCACTGGCTTCTTAATCTCTGCGCTCGGCGGATCGAAAACTCAGATCGGTGGGCCGACAGGCGCGTTTGTGGTGGTCATCGCGGCCATTGTTGCTCTGCACGGAGTGGATGGCCTGTTCATGTGTACCGTCATGGCGGGCGTTATCCTTATTGTCCTTGGAGTGACAGGCATGGGGACTGCTGTGAAGTATATTCCTCGGCCCATTGTGATTGGTTTTACCAACGGTATCGCGGTGTTGATCGCCAGCACCCAGATCAAAGACTTCTTTGGATTGAACCTGGAGAAGGTACCGGGAGAGTTCTGGCACCAGATGGAAGCCATTGTGGGCAATTTCCACACTCTCTCCTACGCGGCAACCGCGCTTGCCGTGGGAACTGTCGTGACCATGCTGGCATGCCGTGCGGTTTCGAATCGCATTCCCGGCCCGATTGTGGCGATGCTCGGAGCCACGGTTGCGGCAGTTGTGCTAAAGCTGCCGGTGGCAACGATTGGGACCCGGTTCGGCGGTATTCCCAGCGGATTGCCGCATCTGGCAATTCCGCATTTTCGCACCGATCTGATTCATGGTTTGCTCGGTCCGGCATTCACGGTGGCGATGCTGGGAGCGATCGAGTCGCTGATGTCGGCGGTGGTCGCCGACCGCATGAGCAACGACCATCACAATCCAAATGTCGAATTGGTGGCGCAGGGAGTGGCCAATATTGTCTCGCCGATGTTCGGAGGGCTGCCAGCGACCGGGGCGATTGCGCGTACCGCAACCAATATCCGTGCCGGGGCGAAGTCGCCAGTCGCGGGCATGGTGCACGCGCTGACGCTACTTTGTGTGCTGCTGTTCGCAGCGCCCTTGGCCAGCTACATTCCGATGGCCGCGCTGGCCGGCATTTTGATGGTGGTCGCCTACAACATGGGTGAGTGGCGCGAGATCCCGCAACTGCTCAAGCTGACCAAAACCGACATCAGCATCTGGCTGGTGACGTTTGCGCTCACCGTGTTTGCCGACCTCACTGTCGCGGTTGAAGCGGGGATGATTCTGGCGGCGCTGCTGTTTATTGGCAGGGTCGCCGATACCACCACGGTGTCTCAGGTCACCGATGATTACGTCCAGGATGGCCGAGTGCACATCCTGCAAGACAAAGATATTCCTTACTACGCGACTATCTTCCGCATCCACGGACCGTTTTTATTTGGAGCCACGGACAAGCTGGCAGTGGTCACGGAAGACATCCACACGCTTCCTCCGGTAGTGATTTTGCGTTTGCGCAACATGACGGCGCTGGATGCAACCGGGCTTTTTGCATTGGAGGAGGTCGCCCGCCAACTGCATGCAATAAAACGGGTCTTGATCCTGTGCGGGGCGCGGGAGCAGCCCGCCGAACTCATACGCCAAGCTGAATTTGAGGAAGTCATTGGGCGGGAAAACATCTGCGATAACGTGCAGGAAGCCTTGCGGCGCGCCGAAGAAGTATTCGAAAAACTGGAAAGCAAAGCGGTCGGCGTGAAGTAGTGTTCCCCAGGGTTGCCTCATTGGCATCGCCGCCGTATAGTCTGTTGGTCGGCTAGGGGGTTCCGCGATGCGAATGCTGCTGCACTGGATCGTTACCGCACTGGCGGTGTGGATTACATCCCGGGTGGTGTCGGGATTCTACGTGGATGGGCCGGCGGCGGCGCTGATTGCGGCTGTGGTCATTGGGCTGGTGAATGCGACTCTGGGGCTGTTTTTGAAGGTGATTACCTTCCCGCTGACTATCTTGACATTGGGTGTGTTCTGGTTCGTGATTAACGGAGTGATGTTGGAGTTGGCTTCGGCGTTTGTGCCCGGCTTCCACATTAGAAATTTTGGAGCGGCGTTCGTGGGCGGGATTGTGTTGACCGTGGTGAACATGCTGCTCAAGTGGTTGGTGATGCCGGAGCGGAGGACGAATTAGGTTTTTCCGCAGGGGCTGAAGCCCGGTCAGATAGTGTTCTTGAAGCACAGCTAAGGCCGCGGCCTCCCGTGTATTCCTCCCACGAGTGCTACTTGCTTTTGCGGGGTTTGAAGAGTTCCCAGTCCTTGTCGGTGAGTTGCCGGCCTAAAGAGCTGAATTCGCCGGCGCCTTGTAGCCATTCGCCGCCGTCCATCACGACGACCTCGCCGTTAATGTAGGCGGAGGCGTCACTCACCAGAAAGGTGGCGAGGTCAGCTAGTTCCTCAGCGGTGCCGAAGCGGCCGAGAGGATTGCGGCCGAGCGCGAGTCTTTCGAGTTCGGGCCGGGGGAGTAACCGGGAGAATGCGCCTTCGGTGGGAATGGGGCCGGGAGCGATGGCATTCATGCGGATTCGACGGTTACCCCATTCGACGGCCAGACTGCGCGTGAGCGAGACGACTCCGGCTTTGGCGATGGCGGAAGGAACGACGTAGGCGGAGCCGGTATCGGCGTAGGTGGCGGCGATGTTCAGGATGACTCCCGGATGTTTGGCGGAGAGCCACTTGCGACCACACGACACGGTCACGTTGATGGTGCCCATCAGAACGATACCGAGAACGGCTTCGAAAGCCCCAGGAGTAAGTTCCTCGGTGCGAGCCATGAAGTTGCCGGCGGCGTTGTTCACCACGATATCGAGTGGCCCGTCTTTCCAGATAGTGGAGATCATTTCCTCTACGCGCGGCAACTCGCGGACATCACAAGATGTGGAGTGGATCTTGTTTGCGATGCGGCTGAGTTCGGCGACGGTGGCGGTCAGGACTTCCTTACGGCGGCCGCAGATGTGAACGGTGGCGCCGAGTTCGAGAAAGCGCTGCGCCATGGCCTTGCCGAGGCCGGTGCCGCCGCCGGTGATAAGAATGCGCTTGTCGCGAAGCAGGTCAGGCTGGAAGATGCGAGGTGACGAGGTCATTGGTTCGAGGACGCGTCGTCACCAGCCGGGTGTTGGTGCTTGTGGAACAATCTTCTTCGAACGTCGGGCCAGAATTCATTGAGCAGGCCACCCGCACTGCCGAGAGCCAAGGCGGTGCCGCTGCGGCTCATGGTGAGGCCGAATCCGCGGTCGCTGTCAGGATAGTAGGCGTTGGATAGAGCGCCGCTGGAGAATGCACCCAGCACATTCTCAAAGCTGAAAGACCGGCCTCCCGCATCGGTGTGGCAGACGAATTCCTGAATTATCGAACGCCCGAAGCGATGCTTGATGGTGCCTTCCCCGACGCGGAAATAGCGGGGGTCTTCCTTAAAGATTGTGGAATAGAGAAAGTTGCTGAAGAATCCAGAGGAAGCTTCATCGGCCAAGGATGCTCCGAAGCGCTTGCCATAACCCTGCGCGCCCTGGCCGTAGCCGGAAAAACTGTTCTCGGCCTGGCCGACACCGGCTTCGATCCCGGCAATCGTGATGGTGGCAGGATCGATGGAGGTCCGCCACCATACTCTAAACTTTTGGCTGGTCCGAAGGGGTGGGGCGTCGTGCTGGTAGGTAACGCCAAACTGCGGCAGAACGCCGAGAGGACGCTGAGGGGTCGCAGGTTGCTGAGTTGGTGGCGGCGATGCCGGAGTCTGCGGAGCGGTCTGAGGCGGAGCTGTCGAGGACTGCTGCGCTGCCGCGGGAAGGAGGCATATCCCGAGGAGGAAAATGAGCGAGAGAACACGGTGTGAATAATTTATCGGGTCGTGTGCAGACATTGAATTGTTGGATGCATCTTTTCGATTCAGTGCGTGCTGAAGTGAGGTAATAAGAGTAACAGGAGCGGGGAGGGCGCGGAAATCGCCGGAAACCGGCAGGAAAGCTTTTGACACAGAGGACACAGAGTAAGCCGGGCCGGAGACAGGAAACTCGTTTGCTTGCGCGCTCTCGCGGCGGTTGGTTGCAAGTAGTTGCATTTCCCCTGCAACACAAAATGACGGCGGACATTGACACGACCCGGTGCTACAGGGAAAACTTACTTGCGCGGTATAGATGCAACTTCGTTGCAATTACGATAGTAGCCACCAGGGGGCGAATCCGATTCATGGCTGAGCTTAGAGATAGAAATCTGTTCTTGCCGCCCGGTACTCTTCTGCGCGAAACCTTGGAAATGCTTTGGAACCACGGTAGCAGCAGCATTCGAGATGTGGTTGACCGGATGGATAGCAAGCTGGGATCGACTGTGCCGTATAGTACGGTCGCATCAGTCCTCAATAAGTTGTGCGAAACAGGTTTTGCAACTCGGGTTCGAATACAAGGCGCAAAAGAGCATTTCTATTCGGCGCTGATTTCCCGGGAACAAGTGGAGAGAGCGTCCACTACCGAGGCGGTGCGAACAATCTTTGAGAGAAGTCGAAGTCAACGGGAGGCGCTTTCGTACCTGGTGGATGTGGTCAGCCATGCTGGTCGTCAACCCCTGGACGATTTTAGAGGCGTGGTTGAGCGGAAGCGGCGAGAAGTGAGGGCCTAGTAAAGTAGGGTCATGAAGCAGAGCCGCAGTCCTAACCATTTCCTCCGTAAACACTCCTTGAGTTTGACGGCGTTGGGCGTGGTGCTTTTATTGATCGCGCTGTATTGCGTGTCCAACCCCGATACCCACCTAGGATCGTTCTTTGGCAATGCGATCGCGGATTGGACGGGAGTGCTGGTGACGGTGGTCATGACCAAACACCTTTATGAGAAGGGATCGAGTGAGAGCAAGCAGCCGCAAGGAAAAATGCGACCGGCAGTGGTGGAATTCTTGCGCGAGCACTCGTTGACGATATTTCTATTAGTAACGGGTATCGCCTGGGTGCTGGCATTCAGGGCCATGAACCCAAACAGCCGGTGGGGACAAGTCGTAGGAAATATCGTGTCGGAGTGGACGCAGATTCTGGGGCTGGTGCTGATGACGAAGCGGTTGATGGAGGTGGGCTCGAAGGAGAACTGACTACGGCGGGGAAGTAAATGGTCGGGACGGGCAGATTTGAACTGCCGACCCCTCGCACCCCAAGCGAGTGCTCTACCAGGCTGAGCCACGTCCCGAAAATAAAGAGGTTCTCGATAGTCTTCGATACCAATCATAGAGGTGGAGTGTTGCTTTGGCAAGCGGCGGAGGGCGATTTACCCTTGACTCGGTTGGGTTGGTGAGGGAGAATCTCTGCCGGATTCAGGTGAGATTTCATGAGAAACTTTGTGCCAAGATGGGCCGTGGCGATCTTAACGCTGCTTTTGTGCTTTGGCTCTAAGTCCTTCGGTTCGACCATTCGCGTACCTCAGGACCAGCCAACCATACAAGCTGGAATCAATGTCGCGAACAGCGGGGATACAGTCCTGGTCGCTCCCGGAACTTACAACGAGAATATAACTTTCGAAGGTAAGGCGATTACGGTGACTACCAGCTCAGGTCCGAATGCGACGATAATCGACGGCGGCGGCGTGGCACCGGTAGTCTCGTTCACGACGAACGAGCTCACGACTTCCGTTCTCAGTGGTTTCACTTTGCAAAATGGGAGCGCTAGTTCATCCGGCGATGGCGGTGGAGTGTACATTTTTGGCGCGTCTCCGACGGTCACGGGAAATGTAATTGAAAACAGTGTAGCGGGAAATTTTGGAGGAGGAGTTGGAATTGATTCCGGTTCACCGATCATACGGGGGAACTTGATTCGGAACAACTCGGCAACTTTTGGGGGTGGGATCTCGGTGAACGGGGAGTGCACGGCGCAGATTATCTCTAATAAGATTTACGGTAATTCGGCAACGTCTGCAGGTGGCGGCATGAACCTTTTCGACGCCGGAACTCCCACAATCGAGGATAACTTCATCTATCTCAATTCCGCTGGAGACGAGCAAGGTGGCGGGATGTGGATCGTCAATGACTCGGATGCACTGATAATTCAGAACCTGATAGCGGACAACGATGCTTCGCAGGGTAGCGCGATCTATTTTCTAGTGCCATCGGGCAGTCAAGGCCCGACCTTGGTGAACAATACTATTGCAGGCGTCACTGGGCTCACACAGGTTCAGGTAGTGTGGGCTGGGGGATTCGACAGCCAGGCCCAATTCTTTAATAACATCGTGGTAGGACTAACCGGACAAGACGCAATTTGGTGCGATGATACATACAGCCAACAACCTCCGATGCTTAGTAACAATGACGCGTGGAGTGTGAGCGGCACGGGATTCCAGGGCACATGCACGGACCAAGGCCAGCAAAACGGTAATATTTCGACCAACCCACAATGGGTAAATCCGCGCAAAGGCAATTTCCAACTCCGAAAGACCTCTCCGGTAATCAACGCGGGAGATAACTCCGCCCCTGACCTTCCCACTATGGACTTAGCCAACCACCAGCGCATTGTGGGGGGCACAGTGGACATGGGAGGCTACGAGTATCAAGGAACAATCATGCCGTGATGTGCGTCTACGGTGCCGATGCCTTCTTCGCTAACGGCGGGGGCGTTTGCCTTTGCGGGTTTCTTTTTTCTCCTCGACAATCGCGAACTGGATTTTCTTTTCGACGGGGTCAATGCGATCCACGAGCACGCGTATTTTCTCGCCGAGGCTGAAGATGCGGTGGCTGTGCTCGCCGATGATTTCGCGGGTGTTTTCGTGGTAAGTGTAGCGGTCGTCGGTGAGCGAGGCGAGCGGGACCAGGCCTTCGACGAAGAGGTCGGTGAGTTCGACGAAGAAACCGAACTTGGTGACGCTGATGATGAGGCCGTCAAAATCTTCGCCGACGCGGTCTTCCATGAATTTCACTTTTTTCCATTCCATGAGATCGCGCTCGGCTTCATCGGCGCGGCGCTCGGCATGGCTGGATTCTTCGGCAATGTCGTGGAGTTCGGCGAGTGAGATGGGGCCGGTGACGGGAGCGAGCGCGTCACGGTGGGCGGCGTGGTCGCGGCGTTTGGACCAGGGGGAGGGAGTGTCGTCGGCGATGGGACGGTTTACAGCTTTCGCGGGCGAGGGCGCCCGCGCCACACGATCTTGTAATACTTCTTTTAGGATGCGGTGGACTATCAGGTCGGGATAGCGGCGGATGGGTGAGGTGAAGTGAGTGTAGGTGGGCGCGGCGAGGGCGAAGTGTCCGTGATTCTCCTCTGAGTAGCGGGCTTGCTTTAGAGAACGCAGCATCAGGAAGGAGAGAATCCGTTCTTCGGGCTTGCCGGCGATTTTTTCGGTGAGCTTCTGGTACATGCGGGGGGTGATGTGGACTTCTTTCGGGATTTCGATTTCGCGCGGGCGTTTGCCGGTGCCATAGCTCGAGCGGCGGTCGGACTTGAACTGCATGCGCTGAATGGGCAGCGGGCCGACGCCGAGCGAATAGCCGAAAGTGGCAGCGATGACTTCGAAGTCGTAGACCCGTTTAGCGTCGGGCTTTTCGTGGATGCGGTAGAGCGAGGCGATGCGGCGGTTCTCGAGATATCCCGCGACACATTCGTTGGCCGAGAGCATGAATTCCTCTATCAGACGATGCGCGATGTTGCGCTCGGAGCGGGTGATGCTCTTCATGAGGCCGTGGTCGTCGAATTCGATGATGGGCTCAGGGAGATCGAAGTCGATGGAGCCACGGCGTTCGCGCTTGCGGTTGAGGATCAGGGCGAGGTCACGCATCATCTCAAATGTGCCAATCAAGGGAGCGTAACGCCGGCGCAAGGCGCTGTCACCGTCGAGGATGGCGCTTACATCGGTGTAGGTCATGCGCTCGGCGGAGCGGATGATACCTTCCGATAGGTCATAGTTGATGATCTCGCCGTGATGGTCGATTTCCATAACGCAGGACAGAACGAGGCGATCGACTTGCGGGCGCAGGCTACAAATGTCTGTGGAAAGTTCGAGCGGCAGCATGGGGACAGCGCGGTCGGGGAAATAGACACTGGTGCCACGCATACGGGCTTCGTGATCGAGCGCGGAGCCGGGAGTGACGTATTGGGCGACGTCGGCAATGTGGACCTGGAGTTCGAAGTTACCGTTGTCGAGATGACGGACGGTGACGGCGTCATCGAAGTCGCGGGCGGTTTCGCCGTCGATGGTTACGATGGGTAGATCGCGGAAGTCGCGGCGGGTGCGGGCTTCGGCTGCGGGGATGATCGATTCGACTGCCTGGGCCTGCGCCAACACTTCGGTCGGAAAGCGGTGCGGAAGATGGAATTTACGGATGATGATTTCGACGTCCACGCCAAAGTCGTCCTGGTAGCCGAGAATTTCGACCACTTTGCCGCGGGGATTTTGCGTGGCACTGGGCCAGTCGGTGATTTCGACGTCAACGACGACATTTTCGAGATCGTCCCAGGTCGCGCGGCGGGCGGCTTCTTCGCCCAGGACTCGGTGAGGATCGTTTTGCTTCTTGGCCCGCTGTGGTCTGGAAACTGAATTAACCACAGAGGGCACAGGGGTAACAGAAGATGCTAAATCTGGGCGCTCTAGGCCGGGGGGGATGGTTATGTCCTGCGAGATCTTTTGGTCGATGGGGGTGACGTAATTGCGGCGTGGGCCGTAGTGGAAAATGCCCACGACGGTGGCATGGGCGCGGTTGACAGGGCGGACAATGCGACCTTCGGCGCGGCCGTCGGGGCGGACGTTGACGATTTCAACCAGAACCAGGTCGCCGTGCATGGCGGTACCAACGGCTGGCGGAGGGATAAAGATATCGCCGGATAGCCGGGATTTCAGCGACTCATTGAGGGAAGTGGGGTCGGGCGTGACAAAGCCGAAGCCATCGCGATGCATGCTGAGCTTTCCGACGACCTTGTTCTTGCTGGTGACGGGCTGGGGGAGCGCATAGTGACCGGAATCGACCTGGATAAGTTGGCCACCGGCGACCAAGCGTTCGAGGCGGTCGGAGAGGTCGCGGCGGGCATCGCCGTGGAGGCCCATCTCGCGGACTAATTGCTTGTAGCCGGCGGTCCGCTTGGGTAGGCGTTCGAGTTTCTTGAGGATAATGGAATCCGAGAGCATTTGGTGGTAAACCCGGTTCTCAGTTGCCGGTTTCAGTTCTCAGTCAGGATACCGGAAGGGAGCAAGAACTGCCTTGGGGGTAGGGATAAATTGCGCGGTTCAGAGGGCCAGGTGGCGGGTTAATCAACCAATTTCCACAAGACGGCACAGGGTTTGCGGAGTAAAATGCGGTTTGGTGATTGAAATGCCAGTGACATCGTTCGATCCCTACTCAGGAAAGGAATTTTAGCGCCATGTGGAAGCCCACGACTCAGACTCCTACGACTCCAATGCGGCCGGGTGAACCCGAGCGTCCGGCCATGCCTACTCCCATGACTTCGAGTCCCGAGCCGGCGGGGCGACCGGTTACAGCCACCGCGGCCGACCAGGCGACGATTGGAAAGTCTTTGGTTATTAAAGGAGAGGTGAGCGGTTCGGAGTCGCTCTATATTGATGGGCGAGTCGAAGGATCGATCAACCTGGCGGGCAATAGGGTGACGGTCGGACGCAATGGTGTGGTTGCGGCCAACATCAATGCGCGCGAGATTGTGGTGTTGGGAAAGGTTCGCGGCAACCTGACCGCCAGTGACCGGGTGGACATCCGCAGCGACGGGTCGTTGACTGGCGATGTGGTGGCGGCACGCATTTCGATTGAGGATGGCGCGTTCTTCAAGGGCGGCATCGATATCCGCAAGGCCGGACAAAAACCCAACGGCGAGGAAGTGAAGTCCGCAACAGCCAGCTCGACGGAAGCAGTGGCGGCACGCGCTTAGGAGTTAGTCACACGATCAATGGCGGGCGGTCTTCGCATATGCTTTGCGCTTGCGAGAAGCCCGCTTTTCTTATATCGTCACCAAGCTGATTAGTATTCCTGCCGTTTAGAACGCCGCGCAAGGAGATTCGTATGACCCGCATCAATTCAAGAATCCTAATTGCTTTGCTGGCCGGTATTTTAGTGATTGGCGCCGGGCGTTGTTCGTGGGCTGCCGCCACGAAAAAGGCGGATGGGACGGTGAGTGCGACGCCTCATCACATCCGAACCGTATTTATCATTCTCATGGAGAATCACAATTGGACGGGTAACGGGACTCTGGACATCAAAGGCAACTCTGAAGCGCCGTATATTAATAACACCCTTGTCCCCATGGCTTCGCATGCTGAGGCCTACTACAACCCGCCGAACCTCCATCCCAGTCTGCCGAACTATTTGTGGTTGGAGGCGGGAACCAATTTTGGGATTTTGAATGATGGCCTGCCCAGCCAGAATTCGCAGAACACTACTCAGCATCTGGTGACGTTGCTCAAGAATGCCGGTATCTCATGGAAGGCGTACGAGGAAAATATCAACGGCACTGACTGCCCGCTGGTAAATGAGGGTCCCGTTGATCCCAACGGCAGTCAGTTGTACGCGCCAAAACATGATGCGTTCGTTTATTTCGATGACGTGACCGGCAATCAGAATCCCAATTCTGCGTATTGCATTGCGCAGGTGCGGCCTTATACGGAATTGGCTGGGGACCTGCAGAATAATACTGTGGCCAGCTACAACTTCATAACCCCGAATCTGTGCGACGATATGCACGATAGTTGTACTGCCGGAAACATCCCAGATGGGGACACCTGGCTTTCGCAGAATGTGCCCGCAATTCTCAACTCGGCTGCGTATAAGAAGGATGGAGTATTGTTCATCACCTGGGACGAAGCTAATGAAGGCGATGGACCCATCGGGATGATTGTTCTTTCCCCGTTCGCCAAAGGCGGCGGATACTCCAACACGATTCACTACACTCACGGATCGACGTTGCGGACGCTGGAGGAGATTTTCGGTGTATCTCCATTTCTCGGCGATGCGGGCCAGGAGACAGATCTGAAGGATCTGTTTCGGGTGTTTCCGTAGAGGTAAAGTGAAGTCTTACGGCTCGACGCCACGACTGAGTTCTTCAGCGCTTTTTTCTGCAACGCGGGGGTAACTTGTACCCTTCCGGTTGAGCAGATCGCGAAGCAAGTGTGATCGTGTGAGCCATAGGCCGGCGGCAACCGCTCCAGCCCAAGTGAGCGTAGTCAACGCCAGCGATTTGAGGTCGGCCATGCGGTTGCCCTGAATCACCACTCCACTGGCAACCCAATAACTCAGCAGTCCTGCAACCACTGCCGTAATACTCGCCTTACCTAATTCTCTCCATTCCAATCCATCCATCGGCACCAGCTTACGTTGGTGGAGCAGCAGGGCCACGGCCAGCGTATTGGCCAGAATTCCCAGGTCGGAAGCGATGGCGAGTCCAGGGGTGGAAAATGCGTGATAGAGCGCGGAATACATAGGAATGGAGGCGAGCGTGATGAGCGTGCTGGCGACCATGGGAGTCAGAGTATTACCGGCGGCATAGAAAGCGCGGGCGTAAAGCGATTGCGCCGCCCACAACGCCAGCGACAATGAGAACCAGAAGAAATAGATGGCGGTGGTTTCGGAATCTGAGAAGTGGAAGTGTCCGCGGCGATAGACCAGATCCATGAGAGGAAGTGCAGTCGCGGTCATTAAACCGGTCGCTAGCAATGATGCGGCTACGATGCGAGAAATGGATGCGTTCACGGTGGCGGCGAATTCCGGCATGCGTTGTTCGCCGAAGAGGCGAGCGAAAAAAGGCAACGAAGCCTGACCAGTGGCTTGCCCTAATACGGCGATGGGTACGGCGAACAGACGCTTGGCGTAGTTCAAGCGAGTGATGTCTCCCACGCTGCCGGAAGCAAAGTAGCGAAGAATCCAGTCGTCAGCGGTAACCAGCGAGACTCCGATCATCAGGGGAATGGACATGCGAACCCATTCGCGGAATGCGGGATTGCGAATGTCGAAAGAGATGCGGTAGCCGGTTCCGATGCTGGCAGCTCCGATGGCATTGATCAGAAAAGGGCCGAGGATGGCGCCGGCTAGAGCACCATAGGCGAGCGAGGAGATCCCCAGTTGATGGGAGAACAGGACTCCGCCCATGATGATGGCCACGTTGTAGAGCAGTGGACCGAAAGCAGGAAACAGGAACAGGCGGCGGGAGAGCAACACCGCCGAGACAACGCCGCCGACGTAGAAGAATATCTGTGCCGGCAGCAGGATGCGGGTGAGGTGAACGCAGAGGGCGAGTTGGTCGGAGTTGAAGCCACTGAATAGGTGGCGCTCGATCTGAGGAGTGAAGATTTCGGCGAGGGCGGTGCCGATCCCCAGGACGACGGTCATCACAGTAATAATGATGGAAAAGGTCTTCTGCGCGTCTTCTTCTTTTTTCTCGGCGAGAAAACGAGTGTAGATGGAAACGAAGGTGATGGAGGCGGTGCCGCCGGCGACCAGGTAGTTAAGCCAGTCGGGAATGGTGAAGCCAGCGACGTAAGCGTCGGTCTGGGGGCCGGCGCCGAAGGCCCAGGCGATGTAGGCCTCGCGCACGTATCCGATGACACGCGAAGCCATGACGGCCGACATCAGCAGCACGGTTGCCGAGAAGACGCTGTGCTGGTGCGAAGGCCGTAGATAGCGAAGAAGTTTGCGCATCGCGAGTGGTTATCCAGAGCGTAGCAGAGTTCCCGGTGTGTGGAGTTGATAGCCCTGAGTCACTTCATCGCGGAACTTTGACAGCGGTTGGCACTGCGCCAGATAATCCGAGGCGTGAGCGATATTAGTGTTCGTCCAGATCGTTCCGCTTTATTGCGGCGGTCATTTCGAAAGACTTTTGCTTCCGCGGTTCGCGGAGAAGGCGTGTACTTGTGGGATGCCGACGGAAAGCGGTATTTAGATTTCTCTGGATCGGCGGCGGTGAACTTCGTTGGGCACGGAGTGGCAGAAATTGCCACGGCGATGGCGGATCAGGCGAAGCAGTTGGAGTTTGTCCATAGCAGCCAGTTCACTACACCGATTGCCGAGAAGTACGCGAAGGAGTTACTGGAATTCGCCGGGAAGAATTTTGCCGGCGGTTGTGTGTACTTTACCAGCGGCGGATCGGAGGCGATTGAGACGGCGCTGAAGCTGGCGCGGCAATATCAAGTCGAGAATGGGCAGAGCGGGCGGTATCAGATGATCAGCCGTGGCCAGAGTTATCACGGGTCAACACTGGGGGCTTTGGCGGTTTCAGGAAACACGCGGCGGCGGGAGATGTATTTGCCGATGGTGCGAGAGTTCGCGCATGTGGCGTTTCCGTATTGTTATCGGTGTGCTTATGACTGCACCGACGGCTGTCGAAACTGCGGGCAGGAGTATGCTGCGGATCTTGAGAAGGTGATTTTGGCAGCGGGTGGCCAAGCGGCTGCGTTTATTTTCGAGCCGGTAAGTGGGGCGACTTTGGGCGCGGTAGTACCACCTCCGGGATATTTGCAAAGCGTGGCCGAGATTTGCCGGTGGCAGGGCGTACTTCTGATTGCAGACGAAGTCATGACCGGCATGGGACGCACCGGGCGGAATTTTGCAGTGGAACATTGGGACGTTGCGGCGGACATTCTGGTTACAGCCAAGGGATTGTCGAGTGGTTACGCGCCGCTGGGAGCGGTGCTGGTGACGAAGAAGGTTGTAGATGCAATCGCAGAGGGATCGGGAGCGTTCATGCATGGGTTTACTTACAATTCCCATCCGATTTCGGTGGCGGCCGGGCGAGCGGTGTTGAAGGTGTTACAGCGGGAAAATCTGGTGGGGGCGGCGGATGGATCGCGAGCGGGATCGGCGGCGGCGTTGCTAAAGGTTGGGCTAGAGAAGTTGCTGGACTGCGATGCGGTCGGCGATGTGCGGGGGATCGGGCTGCTATGGGGAGTCGAGTTCGTAGCTGACAAGACCAGCAAAAGGCCGTTTGAGCCTAAGTTAAACTTCGCTGGGCGCGTAGCGCAGGCGGGGGCGAACCGAGGGTTGATGGTTTATCCCATGGAAGGGTGTGTAGATGGAGTCGCGGGGGATCATTTGCTAATTGCGCCTCCCGCGGTGATTACGAATGAGGAGATTGAGTGGGCGGTGAAGCAGTTGGGCGAGGCGATCAAGGAAGCAGTCAACTCAATCACATAACGCCCAACATCCTACTCACCTCTGTCTAGTCCATGTGTTCGTGAGCCTGGCGCTCAACGGACCAGATGTCTTCCTGCTTTTCTGCGAAGGGATAGACGTGGACCATCCAGCCGAAGATCTGGGGCATGAAGCGACCGCCGACTGTGTCGCACTCTGCCTGGGTGGTGATCGAACCGTGGAAACCATATTGCGAGTTGGGTTTCCCTGCTTCCATCTTGTCCCCCGGAGGCAAGCATAGGTTCACGTGGGCATGCCACTGGGCGATGCTGAGTGGCACGCGCGCGTCGAGGTCTTCCAGCGTGGCAGTTTTACGAGCGGTGTACATGACGCCGATCAGCTTGTAACCGTCGCCGTTCTTCTCATAGAGCAGCGAAGTAGGATGATCAGGATTGAAACTGAACGCGGCCTCGAATCCATACTTGTAGTTGGTGAAGTGATATTGCTTCTGCGGTCGGTCGGGCATGAAGATCTTGAAACCGTCTGCCAGGGCGACTTTGTAATCAGAGTATTTTTCAGCGGCACGACGAGCGGCTTGCACGATCTGGTCGGCTTTTTCCTGATCACCGGGCTGAAGAGCGCGCATGGGAGTCATCTTCATGTGGGGGCCCATGTCCATGTGATGACCTTCCATTGAGCTCATAGCGTGGGAGGCGCCGTCGTCGTCCATTCCTGGCATAGACTGCATATCGTGAGCCGGCATATTCATCGCGGGAGACGCGGGTTGTTGCGCCCACAACGGGCAAAGTGCAAACACAGTAAAAGCCAAAAGCTGCTTCATGCGGAATCCCTCTTCACAAATGTTAACCCGAAGTGGGGCGGGATGTTGCTGGTGAGTGAGGTTACGGGAGTAATCGGCGGGGTTGGTGTCGGGCTTTTCCCTAAGATTCAGCAGCGCAGCATTGATGCAGCGGCCAACCGCGAAAGGCTGCGACTCTGGCTCAGACCCAGTCGTACACTCACTTTTGGTAACCCTTAGTAACCATACGATTCCGAAGACCCAGCCGTACAATGACCCTTGTCCGAAAGAACATTTCCCGATAGCTGAGTGGCCGGGTTGGGGATGGTCCGCTTGCCGGAAACAGATCGGTGAAAGGTTTTCGGGCTAAGAGTTGAAACGGAGCTGGAGTCCACACTTCTATGGCGTTTGGGTTTGGCTTCAACAAACAGAAGGTGCTCAGTGCCGCGGAGAAGTTTGTCCAGCAGGGCAAGCTGCAAAACGCCATCACTGAATACGAAAAGGTTCTGAAAGCAGACGCCAAGGATTTGACGGTGGCAAACACCGTGGGCGATCTGTACTCGCGCCTGGGCAACCAAGAGAAAGCGGTGGAATGTTTCAAGACTGTGGGCGATGCCTACGCATCGCAGGGCTTCACGGTCAAAGCCATCGCTATGTACAAGAAGTTGAGCAAGCTGAAGTCTTCGCTCGACTGCGTGCTCCGGTTGGCCGAATTGTACACCCAACAAGGATTGTTTAACGACGCGCGCGCGCAGTACCTGCAAGTGGCGGAACAATTCCTGAACAACGGCGAGTTGGAGCAAGCGGTACGCATCTTCCAGAAGACTCTGGAGATGGATCCGGAAAACGTGGCCATGCGCACCAAGCTGGCCGAAGTTTATGTGCGGCTGGGGAAGAAGAATGAAGCCTGGCAGATTTTCTCTGCCGCCGCCGAGACGTTACGTTCCAAAGGCCAGTTAGAGGGAGCGGAAGAGATTCTGCAAAGGATGTTGAAGCTGGATCCGGGCAGCAGTTACGCTTTGCTGCTGCGGGGCCGGAATGCGTTTGATGCGGGCGACATGGCGGCGACCGTCGAGTGCCTGGAAAAAGTGGCTGATCTGGACAGTAATCCTGACGGCTTGCGAACCTTGTTGCAAGCTTACGTTCAAACCGGGCGACTGACGGACGCGGGAACGCTGGCGGGAAAACTGCTCTCGGTGCACAACGACATCACGGCAGTCCTGAGTTATGCCGAGGCGTTGATGACGGCAGGCCACTTTGCCGAGGCCTTACAGGTTTATCAACAACATTGTGATCGATTGCTGGCTGCGGACTCGGGGAAGACGATAGAGAATTTGCATTCTCTGATTGGGCATCTCCGCGAAAATTCAGCGGCCCTCGAAAGCTTGCTCGAACTCCTACACAAGGCCGGCGACACGTCCCACATCACTGAGGTATACGAATTGCTCGCGCATGCCTTTGTGCAGTCCGATCAACTGGAGAAGGCGCGCGACTACTATCTGAAATTGACCCAGCTCGAGCCCGAGAACCAGCTACATGCCCGCAACTATCAGCAAGTGCTGGGCAAGCTCGGTACTTCCTCAGGGGCGCGGCTCATCAGTGCGGAAGAAGGCGCCGTGATGGTGGATGAACTGGAGGCCACGGCGCCGTTCATTGATCAACGCTACGCTGACCCGGTGGCATTGGCGGTGCGTGCGGCACTGACCGATGCTGAACTTTTCATTTCTTACAATATGCCGGCCAAGGCGCTGGGACCTTTGATGTCGGCTCTGCCGCAGGCACCGCGGGATTTGCGGATCAATCAACGCTTGGCGGCGCTGCACACCCGGGCGCAACGGTTCACGGAAGCGGCAGTTTGCTGCCGCACACTGGAAAGTATTTACCACGAAGCGGGATGTCCTGACGAAGCTACTCGTTACGGCGAACTGTCCGCGAAGTACGAGGAGCGTGCGGCTTCGACGCCAGCGCTTTCGGACCGGGCGGCGGCGCGGGTGGAATCTGCGGTGGTCAGCGAAGAAGAGCAGGTCAGCGAGATCGCCGACGCGGCAACGGTTCCAGCTCCAGCCGCGGCCGCGGAAAAATCAGGACCCTTCTTCCATGCTGCCGAGGTGCAAGCGGAGACCGCCGAATTCGCGGTAGAGGCCTCGCCCAGCCAGGAGATTGATCTTTCGGCGGAATGGGAAGAAGGCTTCGCGGAAGCGCCAGCAGCCAGCAACAAGAAGAGCGACGCGCCAAGTCACAAGCCGGCCGCTGGGTCTTCCGAAGCCGCAGTAGCCGATGCTGTAGAAGAGATTCGTTTTTACCTGGCTAATGGTATGACGGAGGAAGCGCAAGCCGCCTTCCGTAAGCTGGAACAATTGAAACCCGATGCGGCCAAGCTGGAGGCGCTCCGCGCTGAACTCGAGGATGCCAGGAAACATGCGCCGGCGGCTGAGGTGGTCTCGGTGGAAGTAGCCGAGAATCCAGTGCAGGTCGAGGAAGCGCCGGCGACTCCGGAACCGGCCCCGGCTGCGCTCGATGCATTCGTCAGCGATCTAGAGTCTTCTTTGGGAGACGGGTTCCTGCCGCAGACAATCGCCGGGGAATTTGCCGTCAAAGCCGAAACTGAACCGGTCATGGCGGCGGCAACCGATGCGCAACCAGCCCCGGGGTTGGACGCATTGGTGAGCGATCTGGAATCTTCTCTGGGAGATAGTTTCCTGGCCGAGGCTCCGGTGGCGCAGGCCGTACCAGTTCCAGCAAAGACTGTGCCGGTTCCAGAGCCACCCGCGGTTCCAGCGGCAATGGCAGCCGCTGCTGCGGCTGCGCCAGCGGCTTCTCCGACATTTACGTATCAACCTTCAACCATTCGACCGTTGGCTCCACAAGTACCCGGAGCCGTTCCGCCCTCCAAGTCCGATGCCGGGGCAGGAGTAGACCTGGCGGACATGTTTGGAGAGCTGAAGCACGAGTTGGAAGAGGAAACCACCAGTGCGGAGGAAGATCCAGAAACCCATTACAACCTCGGGGTCGCCTTCCGCGAAATGGGCTTGCTGGACGAAGCCATTGGTGAGCTGCAGAAGGTGTGCCAATCGGTGGAGCATGGGAATCCCTTCCCGCAGATCATGCAAACTTATACCTGGCTGGCGCAGTGTTTCCTGGACAAAGGCGTGCCGGAAGCGGCCATTCGCTGGTATGAGAAAGCACTCACGTTGCCGACGCTGGACGCAGACACTCGTACCGCCCTGCATTACGAACTCGCCTCATCCTACGAAGTCGCGGGAAATAAGACGGCTGCCTTGAGTCACTTTATGGAAGTGTACGGCAGCAATATTGATTATCGCGACGTTGCCGAGCGGATTAAGACCCTGAAGTCGTAGAATGTCCCGATGGGTCAATCTTCCCCAAGGCTTGAGACGTGGTCTCACAAAATCCAGCGGCCTCTATTTTTCAGGAGTGCCGCGTGACGGCGGATCCCAGGATTTTCCAGGACAAGACCTCCCAGGACAGAACCTCAGCTACGGTCGGGGTGGGGATCGATTCCCCCGAGCGGCCTGCTGGTTCGCCCGCAGTAATAGAATCGGGATCAAAAAACCGCGAATCTCTTCGCCTTACGCCGCTTGATCTTTGGCTGCACCGAGTCACGGTGCTGCTGTTTGTATTTGTTTGCGCGGTGGTCGGAGTGTTGCTGGTGATCCTTCCCTGGCGGCCGGAGTGGACTGACAACCGACTGCTGCTGACTTATCCTTCATTGCGGGCCGTCGTAGCCAATGGGTTCTTTCGGGGGCTTTGCAGCGGCCTGGGGATGCTGGACATCTGGGTCGGATTTTGGGAAGCGATCCACTACCACGAAGGGGAGCGGTCCTGAAGTATTCTTCGGTTCACGAAAGAGAATCTGGCCATGATTGAAAATGAATCCAAACGCGCACCTCTGGCGTATGAGAACGCTACGTTTCTCAATAGTCCCGACGGACGAGTTCTCCGCATTCTGTCTGAGTATTCCGAGCCCCTGGCGCGTTTTCGCCGGGAGCAGATCCAAGACACAGTAGTGTTTTTCGGGTCGGCGCGGTTCGAGAGCCGCAAGGTCTCTGAAAAGAACCTGGCAGTGCTGGACGGTGGCGCGAAGTCCGCAGGCGCGGGAGGGGCGCTGAAGCGGAAGCAGGCGCTGGCAGCCGTAGATATGGCGAAGTATTACGAGGAGGCGCGCCGCCTGGCTTTCTTGCTGAGTCAGTGGTCGATCCAGATTCCCGCCCGCCGCCGCCGTTTCGTGGTCACCACCGGTGGAGGACCGGGGATCATGGAAGCGGCCAACCTGGGGGCGAAGGAAGCGGGCGCGAAGACCATTGGGTTGAATATTCATTTGCCGTTTGAACAGAATCCGAACCCGCACATCACTCCCTCCCTGAATTTCGAATTCCATTATTTCTTCATGCGCAAGTTCTGGTTTGCATATCTGGCAAAAGGACTGGTGATTTTCCCTGGCGGATTTGGAACGCTGGACGAGCTGTTCGAGATTCTGACGCTGGCGCAGACGCAAAAGCTGGCGAAGAAGATTCTGGTTGCCATTTATGGCAAAAAGTACTGGAACCAGGTGCTCAATTTCCAGGCACTGGTGGATTCGGGGACGGTTTCGCAGGAAGACCTGGAGCTGTTCAAGTTTGTGGACTCGCCGGAGGAAGGGTTCGAGTTCCTGCGCGATGGCTTGACCAAGTATCACCTGGGTCCGGAACCGAGGCGTAATGCCACCGCCATGCCGGAGATTGCGAAGACGAACCCTTAGTTGAGCGCCGCAAGATTGCTGTGTGCATTTTGCATGTCCCTGCGTTCCTCGCGATCGAGTACTTCTTAACCGCAAAGTTCGCCAAGAACTACCGCTAAGAACGCAAAGTCAAGAAAATGCATTAACTTTGAAGTGGAACTACTGCTCAATCGCTTTGCTGCTTTACTACATTACCGACCGGACACAGTTTGCGGGGGACGAAATGTCCCGGTGCCGGGTTCTGCTGGCAAAGATTGCGGAAGCAGCCCGCTGCGGAGTCGATTTCATCCAGTTGCGGGAGAAGGATCTAAGTGTGCGCGAACTGGAAGCTCTAGCTCGGGAGGCCGTGCGCACAGTGCGAGAGAATTCTTCGCGGACACGGCTGCTGATCAACTCGCGGACTGACGTAGCGATTGCTTGCGGGGCGGTTGGAGTGCATTTGCGCTCGGAGGATGTTTCGGCGGGCGAGGCGCGAGCAGTGTGGCGGAGGAGTATGGGTGCGGCGCCGGTGATCAGCGTATCGTGCCATTCGCTAACTGAGGTCGCTCGCGCTGCGGCGGAAGGAGCTGATATGGCGGTGTTGGCTCCGGTGTTTGAGAAGCAGGGTTTGTCGGCCGCTGGATTGGGTACTCTGCGTGCAGCATGCGAGCAGCCGATCAAAGTGCTGGCGCTGGGTGGGGTGACTCTGGAGAATGCGCGTGCCTGTACGGAGGCGGGAGCGGCGGGTGTGGCGGGAATACGTTTGTTTCAGGAGAATGACGTGGCGCGGGTGGTGGGGGTGCTGCGAACATGAGAAGGAGTCTACGGTGTCCACTTCTTTCCGGCTTTGACAATGTCCATGATTCGGCCCAGACGGCGGGCGCGGGTTTCCTCCTGCTTGGCTCCGGTGATGGCGAGCGCCATTTCCTTTTGATTGCTGAATGAATATTTCTTCCAGTTGGCTTGCGCAGTTTTGTTTTTGGCCAAGGCTTTCTTGAGGGCGGCGGGAACCTCGACGACACGGGGCGCTGTGTCTCGCTCCATTACGACGGAGACGGTGTCTCCGGCTTTGCATCCGGCGCCCTCGCGCATGGTGCGGTTCACCGCCATGTAATGACAGCCACCCATGGGCATCAGCGAGGAGCGGAAGGGAAAGCCGTTGATTGTACCGCGTACCGGCACGCGGGCAATGGTGCCGAAGACTTCCTTTACGTCGAATGGCGCGTTCACCGCGGCCACCGAGCTGCCCGCCTGACCCACGAGTTTGGTTTTGAATTTGAGTTTCTTCACGGTATTCTCCTTCCGAAAACTTGTGCTAGGCTCTGCATACTGTGAGCGCTATTCGGCAGCCAACCAGCCTACACGAGAACGATGATGGGCCCAAGCTGGTGTCAATTCCCGCGGACTGGTTTCTGATGGGATCGGAGGATGGCCAGGATAACGAACGCCCAGTGCATCGGGTGTGGGTGGATGGTTTCCGGCTGGCCGAGTGTCAGGTGACCAACCACGAGTATGCGAGTTTTATGCAGGCAAGTGGAGCCGAGCGGCCACCGTTGTGGGACGACGCAAACTTCAATCATCCACAGCAGCCAGTGGTGGCGATTTCCTGGTTTGAGGCGGCCCGATATTGCGAGTGGCTAAGCGGCAAGCAGGGGGCTCATTACCGATTGCCGACCGAGGCGGAGTGGGAGCGCGCGGCGCGCGGCGGAGTGGATGGCAAGCTCTTTCCTTGGGGCGATGCTCCACCCGAATCCTTGCGGGAGTATGCGCTGCGGTGGACGAACGGGCCGGAAGCGGTGGGGTCTTCAGATGCCAACAGATTCGGCCTCCGCGATATGTGTGCGAATGTGCACGAATGGTGCAGCGACTGGTTTCACGCCGATTACTATGCGTCTTCGCCGGAGCGGAACCCGCGTGGGCCGGAGTCGGGTGAGCGCCGCTCATCGCGCGGCGGGTCGTGGCGTCATCATATTAAGGTGACGCGTTGCGCGTCCCGCTCCAGCATTCCACCCCAGTTCAAGTATGGCGATTACGGATTCCGTGTGGCGTGCGATGCGATCTGATTGGTCCGGATTTAGTGGCGGGTAGACAGCAAGCCGAGAATGTCTTTCAGTCCCTGGCGTATGTACTTGAGGTCGGAATCGCGCTCGGGAAAGGGTAAGGGCGTTTGCTTCTTGTCGGTCTTGGTCTCGATTTTTAACTGCTGGCGAGCACCGGCAATGGTGAAACCCTCCTCGTAAAGCAATTTCTTGATACGCAATACGCTCTCCACATCCTTATGGCGATACATGCGCTGGCCAGTGCTGCTTTTGACCGGTTTGAGGTGGGGAAACTCGGTCTCCCAGAAGCGCAGAACATAGGCCGGGAGATGGCAGAGCTCGGCGACTTCTCCGATGCGGAAATAAAGCTTGTCGGGAATGATCACGTCCGCCGCCCGGATCTTGGGGCCGGTGGGCTTGTGACGGGAACTGAGCGCGGATCGGGAGGCGGTCGGCATAGGTGGAGGTGTGTCTCATTTTCTAGCATGAGTGGACGTTTGCGACAACCCCATTGTCAGGGGTGGCACTTTAGTGGGGGTGGGGTGCGAGGAGACTAAAGTCTGCAAGCGCGCCGCCGATGAGATGAAAAGATAGAAGGTGTGAGTAGGGTCGAGCGGGCGGGGGTTAAAGATTCCTAATCCGCTGACGATACCTGAATTGCAAGGAGAAAGGCAGGCGGGGAGATTTTTGATGAGAATCGACTTAAACGCGAACGCGGGGCAAACACTGGATACTGGACAAGCCGGGAAAACAGGTTCGCGGGCAGTGTCGGGAGCGGGAAGCGCAGAAGTACAGGCCGACAGCACGCAGTTGTCAACCGACCAGGTCAGAGTACAGGCGCTGAGCACGGCCGTGTTGCAATTGCCGGAGATCCGGCAGGGGAAAGTGGAGGCGCTGGCTGAGCAAGTGCGGCAGGGTAACTATCCGGTGTCGGCACAACAAACGGCGGGCGCGTTGCTGACCGCATTGACCACGAACCGCGCTGCCTAGTGAGGGAGCAATGAACGAAATCGCAAGTGAACTTACGGAACCGGCACAAATTGCCGGTCGGCTGGGCAACGAAACTGCGCAGGAGCGCGGACCGCGGCGCGAGCGCGCCAAGGTTTCCAATCGTAACCGGGAGGTGGCCGATCCGTCCGTAACTACGCCCCACCGGGTGGACAGCCTGGCTTGAACTGGACTCAGATGGCTTCAACCTCTCCCTGTTCTCTCCCTGAACTTCTGACCCAACGGCTGGCTTTGCTGCGGGCCTTGGCAGATTCGCTGGAGCGGGCCCAAGTGGAGCTGATGACGACCACTCCGGCAAAACTCGATCAGCAAACCGCTCGACAGCGGGAACTCTGCCGGCAATTGTGTGCACTTGCTGTCGGATTTCCGGAGAGAGACTACGTTAGAACCCACGCCAGGTTGGCCAATGATTTGCAAGAAACCGCCAGACGGGTAGCGGGGCTGAACCGTAAGTACGCAGCATTGCTGCGGCGCAAGCGCCGCACGGTGGACATTTTTTGCCGGGTGTTGGCGAGTTCGGGAACTACTTACCCAGCGCCGAAATTACTTTCCCGCCAGAATTTGGGAGTGATAAGACCGAAGGGATAAAGCATGGGCAGTCTCTACGGATCGCTGGCGATCGCGACTGGAGCTCTGGGGGCCGAACAGGGGGCGCTGGATGCGACCACCAACAATGTCGCAAACGTTAACACTCCGGGTTATTCACGCCTGCAGCCGGTGCTAGTGGAGAGCAGTCCGATCGTCGTGGGTTCGGTGACCTACGGAACGGGAGTGTCGCTCGAGAAACTGCAGAGCCTGCGCGATCCCATTTTGCAGATGCGGATTCAGGAAGAAACCCAGCAGCAATGGCAGCTGAACGCATCGCTGACGGCGATGCAGCAGGCGCAAGTGCAGTTCACCACCAGCAGCGGAGATATTGGAACGGAAATTTCGAACTTCTTCAGCAGTCTGAATCAGATCTCGACTGACCCAACCAACCTCGCCTTGCGCCAAGGCGCCCTCACTGCCGCGGGAAACATGGCGACGGCATTCAACAATGTAGCTAACAACCTGAGCCAGCAACAATTGAACCTGGATTCAAACGTCAGCCAGGATGTGAGCCAGGTGAATGTACTTACCGGCCAGATTGCGACTTTAAATATCCAGATCAGCGAGTTGCAGGGGGTAAATCAGGATGCCAGCGCACTGGTAGATCAACGCGATGTGTTGATTGGGAACCTTTCCAATCTGATCGATGTTTCGACCATTCAGAGCGGCAACAGCCTGACTCTAACCACCTCGAACGGGACGGCACTAGTGGTGGGTGGCCAGAGTTTCGCACTTAACACCCAAACTAATGCTTCCGGTCTACAAGACATTTATGCGCAAGGTACAGACATAACTGCCGATCTGACTTCGGGGGACCTGGAGGGCCTGTTGCAGACCAGAGACCAGACCATTCCCGGCTTGCTGTCGAATCTGGACACACTGGCGGCGGGGATCTCGAACGCGCTGAACACCGCCAATCAGCAGGGTTTTGACTTGAATGGAAAGGCCGGCGGGAATCTGTTTGTTCCGCCGCCTGCATCCGGGCAAGGGGCTGCGGCCGGCATGGCTGTGGCCATTACTGATCCGGCGCTGATCGCAGCCAGTTCGGATGGAACAGCGGGCAGCAATGGCAACCTAATCGTGCTGGCTGCGGTGCAAAATCAGCCGGTCGCAGGTGGTCAATCGCCTACGGACTACTATTCGAACATCGTGTACTCGGTGGGGAATGACGTCTCCAATGACTCGGCGGAATTAAGCTCGTCGCAGTCGATCCTGAGCCAGTTGCAGGACCAGCGGGCAAGCATTTCCGGAGTTTCGCTGGATGAAGAAGCGGCCAACACGGTGCAGTTTCAGAATGCCTACGATGCGGCGGCCAATATCGTCACCGCGATCAATGACATGCCGCGATCATGCGCCGAAGCCGGAGTCTTGCAAAGAGTGGTGTCATTGACGCAGATCCCGGGGGAGATTCTTGAGGCGACTCGCTACAGCGAGCGCGCGCATAAAGCATCGGTGTGAGCGTGCCTTGGGATTGCAAGCTGATTAGAGTGCTCGTATAGCTTAATAAGAGAGATGTTCTTCTTTCGATTCCAGAACTTGTCTAACCTTCCCCAGCAGAGACTCCCCCGAAAACGGTTTGGGCAAGTAGGACATATGTTCCGTTGTCAGGCCATATCTTGTCACTGTGTTTAAGGGGTAACCTGAGATGAAAACTGCCCTGAGCGTTGGACAAGCGAGCCGCAGATCCTTGGCCAGCGCGGGGCCGTTCTGGCCAGGCAGAACCACATCCGAGAGTAATAGCTGCACGACACCCTTCTGTCGGCGAAATGCTGCCTGGGCTTCCGCCGCATTGCGCGCGCGCAAGACGCGATAGCCTTCGCCCTCCAGAATGTCGCAAGCGGCTTCGCGCACGAAGGTTTCGTCTTCTACGACCAGAATTGTGTTCTGCGCAGCGGACGGCTCTTCGAAGGGGTCGAGCCGAACCGGTGGTCGGATTTCGTTTGCCGCTGCCTGAGTCACATTCTGCATTGATTTGCTCGAAGGTACAGACGGACTGTTGCATTTCGTCAGCCAGGCGAAGCAAGGGGCAAGCACGAAGGGGAGGGATTCATTTTGAATGGTTTGCAGGCGGCCCCAAGGTGTCCAAGTGGAAGCCCCGCCGGAGCGAAGTCATAGGCGTATCCATTGCGGGAATTTGATGCGCAATGTGGGAAGGACCCAAGCCATCAAATTATGGCTCGCGTGCCAGCAACGTCTGGTTGGGGTCGATCAAGATCTTGCGGACACCAGGCGGTGCAGTCAACTGAAACGGAGTCTCGGGACCATCGGCGAACACCCGTCCCAGCAGCGTCATCTTTCCGGAGTGGAAAATGTACAGTGGCACCGGCGTCACCAGATCATCGGGCGCATCTTTCTGCAAAAGCATGCCAGTGATAGTGGTGGCGCCCGTAGTATCCACATACTTCACTCCGTGAACCTCAAAGTGGGGCACCGCAGTTCCATTGACCCATCCGTCATAAAACCAATCAAGCGACTTGCGGCCTTCATACCACAAAGGACGCGGCAAGTATTCCTCGAACACGTGGAGCAACTCCCGGGTCGTGATGGGTTTCCCCTCGAAACGTTCGCGCACCTTGCGCAATGCACGTACGAAAGGCTCGTCAAGAGTGGAGTCAGCGGTTGCCGCGCCACCGGATGGTTCTGCATCGCGCATCATGTCGCGCAGCATGTGAAACAACCAGGTGCCGCGTCCGTAACTGATCGCCTCATAGCCGGTGGGGAACTGGGAACAAGAGAGGCGTGTGCCCAAGGTGACGGGGCCGTCCTCCATCAAACGCACGCCAGCTGGGTTCTTGAAGAAGAGGTCGTTCCGGTATTTGTCCAGCACTTCGTGAAACTTCGTCGAATCTTCCGCTTCGACCAGCATTAGCGCGCTGTAATTCGCCAGAGCTTCCGGGATCCATTGATCGCGGTAGTCGTTCCAAGTGACCAGATCGCCCCACCACTGGTGCGCGGTCTCATGTCCTATGACTACGTCGATGAGAGTTTTTTCTACGGGGGAAAGATGGAGGTGAGATTTCTCTTCGTTGTTGAGGTAGGAAAGACTGGAGAGAAAGATCAGCCCGGGCCAGCCCTGGCTCATGTTTCCGGGAAATTGCATGATCGCCAGTTGGTGATAAGGATAAGGTCCGAACCAGCGCGCATAGGATTCGATGGCGTGGGCGGACATATTGGCGACTGTTTGTTCATTCCGCGCAGGGGAAGGTGGAGGCGCAGTGGCTGACAACGGGGGAGCGGTCCTGCTGATTGAGGGAACGTCGGGGACAACGGTCTCGTTATCGCCTGGGAATCCGCGTTCAACAGTTTTAGTGGCATAGGCATTCACCATCACGTCGCCTGCACGCGCTTCGACATGTTGATATTTGCCAAGGTCGAATCCGGCTACCGGGATGGGACGCTCTGAAACCCAGCGGCTCGATTGTTCGGCGGGCGGGGCCGATTCTGTGAGCACGGTCGCGATGGGGGCGGGGGCATCCACTCGCTTCCCAGTCGCCACCAAAGTCCAACCCGGCGGGTAATGGAATTCAAGATCGAAGTTGGACATGGCGATGCCGCGATTGGGATACCAGGTTCCTCGCGCGCCCACGTAAAGCAGTCCGGCGGCAGCTTCCGACAAGACTTCGCCGCCGTAGGTGAAGCGCAGTTCAATTTTTTGCCCGGTTTGAATCGGGACGGGAAAAACGACAGCCACCAGGTCATTGCCGTGACGTGCGAGTTGCGTACCCTCGATGGAAGGGTTATGGATGAATTCGACTGGATGACCATCGGCCAGGACTTCCTTGAGGTGTAGTAATCTTGCCAGCTCGAACACTACTGCCCGCTGACCTCCTTGCCGCACCTGCAAATCCAGGGTTGCGACCGCATCGATGGTGGTGGGTGGTTTTATATCGACGCGAATCTGGTTTGAAAGAATGTCGATGGCACTGGCTCTGCCCTCTTCGATGGCGATGCTATTAGCGCCTTGTGTCTCGGCCTTCTTCTTGAGCAGGGAATATGAAGTCCAGACATTGTAGTAAGTTGTGCCCTCGGCGGTCTTCGATTGGGCGGCCCAGACTTGTTCAGGCGCGCCGGAGTCAAAGAAGACGTCGAAAGTTCCTTTCGTCTGTCCTTGCAGGCGTGCATGCAGAAAGCGGTCGTCCGGGTCCGAGCACAATTTAGCGGTCTTCTGCGGGGCTCCGGTTACGGGTAGACGCTCGCTGAAGGTCATGAACAAGCGCAACGCATCCGGTTCTGCGAGATTGCGCGCGGTCTGGTTCCAACGAGAAATGAATTCTGGCGAATTATCTGTGGGGACGAGATAGGGCTGCATTTCGATAAAGGTGTCATCGTTGAAACGGAAATATGCGTTGTTGAAGCGTTCCTCAAGGATGGCTGCTCCGGTTTGCAAAGTCATGGAGGCGCGTTCGACCTGATTGGGCGGAGTCAGCAGAATTTCACCCTCGCCTTCGAAGAACGCTCCGGTCACACAGCCAGCGACATCCTGGGTGAAGCCGATGACACCGTCATCAAAGGAAATGTGGAAGGCGGCACGGTCGATGGAAAGATCACGTGCACGATAAACTCGCGAGCCGTCGAGTCCCACGTTGCTCAGCTGAAGAAAGAGGTCTTCTGAGGCGCTGTGCGGAATTGATGCTCCGCCGAATTGGACTTGAGGGGAACTGGCATGGGGCGTGATTTCCTGGCCCAAAGCGGGAATCCCTGCGGCCAGTAAGGCCACTGCCAGGCATAACTTACGTCGCGTTCGTGCCACTCCCTTGGTCACCTGCGTAGCGGCTCCCCGTGTTCTAGAATGCGCCTCAATGCGGGCACCTGTCATCCTCTTCGTAAGTGCTTGTACATGTGTGCTTTCGCCTAGCTACGTCCAGGCGGAAGTCATCCATTTGAAGAATGGCCGCATCATCTGGGCCGACCGTGTTCGAGAAAATGGCGCTCGCGTTGAGTATGACGTTGGAGACGATAGTTATGGTATCCCGAAATCGCTGGTCGAACGGATCGACACGGGCGGAGTTCCTCCTCCGAGCAACTCTCCGGCGACAGGGGACCAGCATGATCTGCCGGGGTTCGTGCCCGCAGATAATCTGAAAAATGATGCAGGACTCATTAGCCGGATCGTTTCCGATGATCATGTTGACGAGGAGCAACTTGCGGCGCTGGAGCAGTCCGGGAATGGAGCGACCATTGCCGCTGGGTATTTTATTGCCGGGAAGCACGAGTTCGATCATGGAAAATATCCCAAGGCGCGCACTTATTTAGACACCGCTCTGCGGTTCGATGGTCAGAACCCAACCATTCTCAATTATTACGCTGCCGTGCTGGTTAAAACTGGAAGGGCCGCTGAGGCATTGCCGTATGCGGAACGGGCGGTACGCAGCGCGCCCGATTCTCCGGACGCACTCACTGTTCTGGGTTACGTCCAGTTTGCCGCAGACCGTGACCAGGAGGCGATTCGTACCTGGAAACATTCTCTCGAGTTGCGACCTGATGCCATGGTACAGCAGTACCTGGATAGAGCCGAGCGCGACGCTACCGCGCAGGCCAATTACTCCGAGCGGGAGAGTGGACACTTCACCTTGCATTATGAAGGCTCGCAGACTTCGGAAGCGTTGCGCGGTCAACTCCTAGCCACGCTGGAGTCGGCTTACGATGATCTGAACCGCCAGTTGGGCATTACGCCGCGCAGCGTTGCGGTGGTGATCTATACCGACCAGGCTTTCTTCGATGTTACCCGGGCACCCTCATGGACTGGAGCGGTGAATGACGGGAAATTGCGTATCCCGATTCGGGGTCTCGACTCTGTCACTCCGGAACTGGCGCGCGTGCTCAAACATGAGCTGGCCCACTCCTTCATCAACCAGCTTTCGGCGGGACGCTGTCCGCAGTGGTTGAACGAAGGCATTGCGCAGGCGGTCGAACCCAAAATACTCTCCGGCGGAAACCGCCTGGCCGGCCTCTACCGCACACAACACGAGATTCCGCTGAATGCGCTGGAAGCAGGCTTCATGCGATTCTCGCCGCTGGAAGCAGCGGTGGCCTATGAAGAGTCGCTGGCGGCGGTGCAGTACATCATTGACACCTACGGTATGAGCGATCTGCAACGGGTGCTGGAACGGCTCGGGCAGGGAAGCTCCACAGAAGCTGCGCTACGCGCGGTGATCCACTCGGATTACGGGCAGCTCGAAGAGGAAGTGGGGAAATATCTTACCGGTAAATACGGACAGTAGCGGTGACGAGTCTCTAAGCCTGCCAACGTTTGCGTCTGCGTGGAGAGGTTGATCCGGGACCGGGCGGACCTTGTTTGGCGGTATTCACCTTGTCGGTCGAATCGACCGAGAACAGCATGTATTTATCGAAGCTGTGACGGCGATAGTAGCGGTGACGATGGAAATCGAGGTATACCTCAGCGGTTTTTGGCAACCATAGCTGCACGTTTTTCTTCTCGAACAGAACGGGGCCGTATTCGGCGATTTGGTGTTCTGCGAGGAATCCAATTCCTTTCAAGGGACTGATCAACTCCGATTCAATGCGGACAATTTGAAACTTGTCAGCCGTGATCCAGGCGCGTCCCTTTAACCGAATCGGGTAGGTATGGGTGCCGACCACGTAATCCTGAATGTGACTAGGACGATCTTCGCGGGCACGGAAGTGCATGAGCCAGGTAGCTTGTCCTTTCCAATCTCCCAGTCCTTCGCAGGTAATCTCGTAATCCGGCTGCATCGTGGGATGGAAGATCATCGCCAGGGCAGGGAATCCGGAGGTGGCAATCTGATCGGGCAAGTTGTCGATACCGTAGCGCTCGGTGCGAAATTCGTCTACGAGCAGAACTCCCGTCCGGGGTTGGGAAATGTAAGCGGCGTAGTCGAACTTGCGGGTCTCTCGGCTGATGGGGTTGCCCTGATTGTCGAGTCTTTCATGCAGCAGATCTTCGATGGCAGCGAAGCGGCCAACGTTATCCACCAATTCTTCTACTCGGTCGCCGGCCTTCGCCAGCACCTCTGCGGTTGGGCAATTCACGCCAGCGGCGACTGAAGGTTTCGCTTCATCGACTCCGGGCGGTTGCCATGCCACGGACAATTCAGGTTCGGTGGTGTCAGCCAAGGGGTCAGGATCACCAGCTGGGGAAGTTTGCACCACGGTCGTGAGCATCGCTGCTTCGGTCGGGGTACTCGCCGCCCGTTGCTCCAGTTGAGAAATGAACTGCTGTACCTGAGGAGCCTGCGGATTGGCCGGGGCGAGCGCGAGAAAAGTCTTGAGGGTTTGAATTCCCTCGGCGGTGTGACCCAGATCGGCTTGGGCTTCACCCAACACCAGGCGGGCGGCGACGGCGTCTCCTTTACCCTGGTCGATCGCGAGCTGGGCTTGTTCCCGGGCTTTATCGTACTGCTTCAGCTTCAGGTAAACGTTGCCCAGAAGGTTGTGCGACATCCAGTCATTAGGATTCGCTATGATCGCACGCTCCAGGGAGGCCTTGGCGGGTTCGTACTGGTTACGTAAGAGCTGCACCCGGCCGAGCAATGCCAGCGACTGTGCATCGCTGGGACTTAGAGTAATCGCGTGATTCAGATAAGTCGTGGCTTGGTCGTAGTCCTTCTGTTCGAAGAACAAGTATCCCATCAGGAAGTTGACCCGTCCGCTTTCGGGCACCGAGCGGTATGCTGAATCGAGGCGCTTCTTGGCCTCTTTAAGATTGGAAGATTTCAGGGCAGCTACGGCAGCCGCAGTATCTTTCGAGGCCTTCGATGACATCAGCGCGTCAGAAGTGCCAGTAGCGTCGAGGTTGATGGCCGCAGCATCCTTTTGGAGCGTCACCTGTAGTTGCAGAGTGTCGGTGAGACCAGCGACTTCGGCTTGCTTCTGGGTGGTTAGGTATCCAGCCGCGCTTATCTCGAGGCTGTACTTGCACACCGACAATCCTAGGAAAGTAGTTTGAGAGCCGTTCTTGGTGGTTTGATAAATTGTACCGGCGGGATTGTCGCAGTGGAGACGCACCACCGCTTGACGGTCGAGCTTGATTTTGTTCTCGGAGAGGACCGTGACCTGAAGGGATCCGCCCTGATGGTAAGCTTCAGTGACATTCTCGATATCAGTATTCGGCGGCTGATTCGTTCTCGGATCGCCTAGGGGAGCCACTCCGCCACTCTGGGCGCCAGCGTTGGGAACGAGAAATAGGAAAAAAGCAGCGGCAGCTACTGTAAGCCAGAGTTGCGGTCGAGCCCGTTGTTGAAAACGATGGCTCATAACGAAGTGACGCGCATTTTGTCACAGTTCCGGGGGCGCGTCAATGGCCTACGTTAGTAGTTGGCCCTGAGGCTAGTTCTGTGTTAACTTCTCGGCTCGACCTGCCATGAGCCCGCTGTTCAATTTCGGGAAATCACAACCTCCTCCAACGCGCGACGCGGTGCAGGCCGAGGTGCCCGAGCTGAAGGGTGCGAACCTGTCGGCGGTCTACTACGGCCAGCGCGTGGGCGGTGATTTCTACGACTTTCTTCGCGTTAGCCCAAAGCGGGTGTTGTTTGGGCTGCTCGACGTGGCTGGCGGCCTGGAAGAGAGCCGCGACATCATTTCGGCGGCACAACATACCTTCCGGACTTTAGGCGCGGAACTCTTTGCGAAAGAAGACATTAACGAGGCTGAGGCTATGATCGAGGTGTGTCTTCAGCTCAACAGAACAATCCTGGAAACCGCCGGCGGGGTGCATTCCTGTCCTGCTTTTGCAGGTTGCTACGATGAGAATCTGGGGACGGTTTGTTACTTTAACGCCGGCCACACTCCGGGATTAGTGCGAGACACAACCGGAATCGCGGAGCTGCCCGCCACAGGACTGCCACTAGGGCTGTTCTCCCACAGCACGAGCGATGCGTCCACGGTTGCGCTGGAGCCTGGAGCAGCCCTTATGCTGGTTTCACGCGGGATCGTGGAAGCGAAGTGCGGCGGCGAAGAGTACGGGCTGGAAGCGGTCAAAGCCAGTCTGCAAGGTTCGACTGCGGTGAGCGCCAAGGAATTGTGTCTTTCCATCCTCGATAAGCTTCAACAATTCATGTGCGCTCCTCCCACCCATAACGATGTGACTACTCTCGCTCTGGCCCGAGACAATAATCCTGCACCTCTCGTATAAAGCGATTCTTTAAGCCCTGTCAACTCGAACGCTAATTGCGACGTCCCCGGTGACTGCGACTCTTGATCGGTTGAGGAGGAGCGGGTTTGGTGGGAGCTAGTTCCTCGGCAGTTACGAAGATGGGCTCAATGTCGGTAGGAATGCCTTGAAGGCCGTCCAAAGCCTTTCTCATAGCGGGACGGATCACGCCCCTCTCGTCGAGTAGTTTCTTGGCTGCTGCGTAGTCGCCCTGGGCCTCGATGGTCAGAAGGTCATGGTCAAGTTCGTTGACCGCAGTCTTCATCTTTGCGGCATCTACTGAAAAGGTTCCGTCGTCGTGTTGGATGAATGCGCCTTTGTCGGTATAGGTGTTGAACTGGATCGCCATGCCTTTGCCGTGGGCGTCGTTCAAACCAAAGCGTAGAGTACGGAACGAAGAAGCTAAATAAGTGGTGTAGAGCTGGCGCTGGGCGGCTTCATCGGAGGCCAGAACCTTGCTCAGTCCCATTTCTTTAGCGTGGTCCATCATGTATTGCAGGGCGAACAGGCCGGTGACATCGGCTTTGCACTCTTCGATGGCGGCGTATAGGTCTTTGAGTTCTTCACGAGGAGTGGTGTCGCGGTCTCCGACTTTGATCTGATGTGGGCCCAGCCCATGCATCAATTCGTGCGCAAGAATGTGGGTGAAAAATGGCTCGAAAGTGACGTCGACCATGGCATCGTGTGTCAGGGTGCGGCGGGCGATAGGAAGCAGTACGCTGCGAAACTTCGCTTCCTGCACATTCTTAAGCATGACGCGTTTGCTGCCCTTTTGCTGCACCACGCGGTCGTCATTAGGCAGGTTGTAAGCGGCAGTTTGGACGCCGTGGGCACTGTCGCCGGCGCTCAGGATTTCATCCACCACGCGGATCGGTGCAGCCGCGCCCAGCTTGGGATTCCGGTATTGAGGGTCCAGAGGCAAGTTGTTTTCGATGTCCTGCAAATGTGCGGTGAAGGCGGAAAGCTTGGCGGTTTCCTGGTCATCGCGCAGATTGACGTAGGCCTCGAACGCCGCTTTGTAACCGAAAAGTTCGTCGTTGTAGGTTTCGTAAGGGCCGATGGTGATATCGAGCGGCGCGTCCAGGTCCATCCAGGCCATGTCGCTGGCGTAATAGTCGTTGGAAAGGAAGGCGTCGGCTCGCAGGTCGAGGAACTTCTTCAGAGATTCGTTGTCGGTCAGCGCGGCGGCCTCATGCAGCAGGCCAGCGGCGCGGGTGAGGTCGTCGGCATAGGCCCGGCTGTAAGGAATAGCGTGTAGATTGTTGGCCGGTGACGGGCTGTTTTCTGCCCAGCGAATGATGGTGAAAAAGCTCTTGGCATCGTCCTGTTCCTTGGGAGAAAGCTGAGCAACCCAGCGCTCGAAAGCATCTTTCGACATGCTCTCTGGATAGAAGTTCGCGCCTGGCAGCTTGATCGGCGGAACGTCGGGCAGGAACGCTTTGAATTGGTCGATGTCTGACCAGGGGCCTTTGTTGATCCAGAAATAATTTAGCCGGGCTTTGCCCAGCGGCGACGCGTCTTTTTGCAGACGCGCATAGAGGGCAGTGTTTCCGTCCCATAGTTGCTTGAGGAAGATGTCATTTAAGACGCGGGCAGCCTGAATTAGCTTGATCAACGCTTGACGGTCACTCGAAGAGAGTCCCGAAGTGTCCACGCGGAGGGGTGTGGGCGCAAAGCGGGCCGCCATCTTCTCCAGTTCCACTTGGTTCGGGAAGTCAGTCAGCTTCTTTTGTTGTTGTGCTCTGGCAGGAATACTCAGACTCCCCAAAACCACTATGACAAGCGCGAAACAGGCAGCGATCCTCACCACGCCCCCCTGAGCTCAAATTCGTAGCCCCTCATCGGGAAAACCGAGACATCATAACAGGAGATGCAGTGGCGGGAGCAGACGGGCGGCGTTACAATTTACCAAAGGCCGTTATTCCAGACACCGAGGACTTCGTCTGCGGCGGCCTGTGGAATTCTTATGCGAAAACGCTTTCTTCTGTTTACGTTCGCTTGCATGACCGGCTTGCCGATTGCGATGACTGCGGACACGGTGGTCCAGGAAATTATTGCGCGGGTCAACAATCAGATTATTACCCGTAGCGAGTATGTGCGCAGCCAGGAAGACCTGAGAAAAGAGGCGCAGCAGCAGGACCCGATCAACGCCGACAAGGTCGTCGCGGAAAAAGATAAGGATGTATTACGCGACTTGATTGACCAGCAGTTATTGCTGGAAAAAGGCAAAGACCTGGGCATTAGCGGAGACACCGAGCTGATCAAGAAGCTGGACCAGATGCGCAAGGAGATGAACCTGGACAGCATGGAGGAACTGGAAAAAGCCGCACAAGCGCAAGGTATTTCATTTGAGGATTTCAAACAGAACATGCGCAACCAGATCATTACCCAGCAAGTGATCGGGAGGGAAGTCGGACAGCGGCTGGTCATTGACAAGGACGAAGAGAAGAAGTTTTACGATACCCACCAGACTGAACTCAACCAGCCTGAACAAATCAAGTTAAGTGAGATCCTGGTTTCGACGGAGAAGAAGGCCAAAGACTCCACTGAGGAGCAGCAACTCCAGGCCGCAAAAACCAAGGCCGACGACTTGCTGAGTCAGATTCAAAAAGGGGCCAAATTCGAGGACGTCGCCAAGAAGAATTCTGATGGACCTTCGGCTGCCCAAGGGGGCGACCTTGGCTACTTCAAGCGTGGAACCATGGCCAAGGAAATAGATGACGTCACATTCGCCATGAAGGCTGGCGAAGTTTCGAAGGTGATCCAGACCCGGCAAGGTTACGTGATCCTGAAGGTTACCGAGCATCACCAGGCGGGAGTGCCGGCGTTTAGCGAGATCGAGCCCCACATTCAGGACGCTGTCTACATGCAAAAGTTACAGCCGGCGCTGCGTGAGTATTTGACCAAGCTGCGGGACGAGGCGTTTATAGACATCAGGCCGGGATACGTGGATACCGCTGCCAGTCCCAATGAGACGAAACCGGTGGAAACAGAAACCGCGGACGCGAAAGCCAAGCCGCTGAAAAAGAAGAAAAAGTTAGGGATATTCTGAGGTAAGCTGCGAACGGGCGCCAATTTCCCGTCGTAAGAGTTGTTGAAGCAAAGATGTTATGAAGGAATTCTTCCTATCGGAGTGCAGCCAGTACGAGAACAAAGTCATTACCTCAAGCTTTGTGGTTGCCTCCAAGCAGGTAAAACCGAAGAAGACCGGCGAGCCTTACCTGGCGCTGACACTGGGCGACCGCAGCGGCCTGATCGAAGCCAAAATGTGGGACAACGTAGAAGATTGTCTCAACGCATTCGAGGCGGATGACTTCGTCAAGATCAAGGGACTGCTGAACAAGTATAAGAACCGATTCCAGATTACCATCCATAAGATCCGCAAACTTGGGGACGCGGAGATTGACTTTGCCGACTACCTGCCCAAAACCACCAAGGACATCGGCGAGTTATGGCACACACTGGCGGGATTTGTGGGGACGTTTCAGAATCCACATCTCAAGGCTCTGGTGGAAGCGTTCATGGCTGATCCGGAAATTGCCGAGGCCTATCGTAACGCTCCCGCGGCCAAGACCTTGCATCACGCCTACATCGGCGGGTTACTCGACCATGTAGTCTCGCTGTGCCGTTCCTGCGATCTGATTTGCCGGAACTATCCGCATATCAACCGCGATCTCTTACTTACGGGCGCGTTTCTTCACGATATCGGCAAGATTCACGAGCTGACTTACAATCGGTCGTTTTCCTATAGTACGCGGGGCCAGTTGCTTGGGCACATGATCATTGAGTTGGAAATGTTGCAGGTCAAACTGGCCTTAGTGCCGGATTTCCCGGACGAACTCAAGACCCTGGTGGAGCACCTGATCATCAGTCATCATGGGCAATACGAGTTCGGCTCACCCAAGCTACCCATGTTTCCGGAAGCGCTGGTACTGCATTATCTCGATGATCTTGATTCAAAAATGGAGAGCATGCGTGCCCTCTTCGAGCGTGAATCGGGAGCCGAAGGCGCGTGGACGAGCTATAACCCATCCCTTGGACGTCCGTTGTTGAACACCGCGAAATTTCTGGACAAGAAACCGCGCCCCGTGGAACAAGCGCCCGAGCAAGAAGACGATGCCGCAAACACCGGTGCGCACCCGCTGCCGGGCCTGGAGCCGGATCAAGCCACAACCCCACCGCTGGCGAGCACCATTCGCACGGAAAAGACTTAGCTTGCAGAAAAACCGATCTGTCGACGGCCTGTTTTGAAATTCGTCAGGTATCCTGTTTCTCTCAGATATCAAGCCATGATCGACCTCTCCCGGTTCGCGGTACTCAGCTTCGACTGCTACGGCACCATGATCGATTGGGAAGCTGGCATCTTCTCCGCATTGCGCCCCATTCTTTCGGCACATAACAAGAGAATCAATGACGTCACATTGCTGAAGATGTATTCGGAGCTGGAACTCGAGGCTGAGCAGAAGAAGTATGTCAGCTATCGCGAAGTTTTACAGTTGGTGGTTGGTGGTTTTGGGGAGAAACTGGGGTTTGATCCCAGCGAAGCCGAAATGCGTTCCCTGCCGGAATCGCTGGCCGCATGGCAACCATTTCCTGACACCGTCGCAGCGCTGCGCGAACTGAAGACCCGTTATCAGCTGGCGGTGATCTCGAACATTGACGACGATCTGTTTGCGGATACGGCACCGAAGCTGGGAGTGAAGTTCAATCAGGTGATCACTGCGCAACAGGCGCTCTGTTACAAACCCTGTAAGAGGATTTTTCAAATCGCGCAAGACAAACTCGGGGTCGCGCCGGGGAAGTGGTTGCACGTCGGGCAGAGCATCTATCACGACGTCATTCCAGCGCAAGCCATGGGGATCGCCGCAGTTTGGGTGAATCGACCATCGCCGCGCGAAGGTGCAGGCGCGACAAAGGCGGCTGCGGGGAAGCCCGATCTCGAAGTCGCCAGCCTGAAGGAGTTGGTAGAGCTGGTGTCGTCTTCGGAAGGCCAGACGGGGAGGGAATGAGGGGTACGGCGTCCGGGTTTCAACTCGGGGCAAAACTCGCCTCAGGACTGCCTCTCGCAGCGATGGACATCAACCGTGGCAAGGTTGACAATGACAGTATGCCGACCGTAGGTAACCGTACCGGATGCGACGAACCAAGAGGATGCAAATACGCTCGACATCTCCGCAGGGTCTTGTTCTTAGCGATCGGCGTATGTCTTTGCTTATCAGGCGTCGTCTTGGCCCAGACACCGGATTCCTCGACCGGCGATTCGAGCAAATCGTGGACGGTTACGACGGACTCGAAAGCCGACAACGCAAATCCCACGGTTACATCCCAGAGTCATACGCAGAGCGGTGATCGAACGGTTGATGCGCGATCGCTCCAGATACGCGGACCCGACGGAAGCCTCAACCCTTATCAGGATACCGAAACCGAGACCGTGCGTGTGAACGCTACGACCAAGCGCAGCACAACTCGCACATTTGTGCAAGATGGCAACGGAGCGAAAACTCTCTTCCAGGTCACGGAAGAAGAGAAGAAGGCGCTTCCGGGTGGCGCCTCAAGAGTCATACGCTCGACCTCGAATCCAGACGCGAATGGGAATCTTCAGTTAGTTCGGCGTGAAGTTCAGGAGACGCGGAAGACCAGTGCGGATGTTGAAGAGACGAAAACGACCGTGATGCTTCCCAACGTCGACGGCGGCCTGGCTCCTGCTATGCAGACGCAGGAGCGCCAAGAACGCAGCGGCGATACAGTGCAGGTTCAAAAGACGACACTGCTGCCAGATGGCTCCGGAAGCTGGCAGGTGGGTGAAACGCGGCAAGAAACAATCAAGGGTGAGGATCAGAACCGCAGCAGGGAGGAGCGAGTTTCCCGCCCAGATTCCGATGGCAGGCTGGAAGAAGTCACCCACACCGTGAGTAAGGAATCGGAGGACACCTCCGGAGAGAAACATAACTCAGAAGAGACCTATTCAATCGACGTTGCGGGAACGGGCCGTGACAACAACCTGCACCTGGTGCAGCGGGTTACGACCACCCAGCGGACGAATTCACGGAGTCAACAAACCACTCAACGGGTGGAACAGGCAAACGCCGGCGATCCCAGCGCGGGCCTGCGAGTGACCGTGGTGACGACTGACACTGTGCGTTCGGGGCCCTCTGGAGCGCAGGCAACTCGAACCACTCAAGTGCGCGATGACAGTGGAAGTCTTGGTGTAATCTCCGTGGATATGACGAAGTCAGACAGTGTTCAAGCAATCGAAGTACAAATCGCGCCTTCCAAGCCTAAGTAAGGTAACCAGTTCTCCGCAGGATGCTACCGGAACCCCGCCAGCAAACGAGTTATTATGGAATTGTTTTAGGTCCAGGTTGCACATTCTTTGATCATGCAAAGTTGGAGATTCCATGGCCACTGCAACTGCTCGCGCTAATCCGCTCTCGTACCTTACCGATCAATTGAACGACCTGAAAGCCAAGGGCACGCATTTCAAACTGCGCGTGCTGGATGATGAGCAGGCCCCGGTCTGCACGTTCGACGGCAAGAAGGTCATCAATCTTGCTTCTAACAATTACCTGGGATTGACGACGCATCCCAAGCTGCGCGAGGCGGCGCTTGAAGCCACGCGCAAGTACGGAGTGGGATCGGGTGCGGTGCGTACTATCGCGGGCACTATGAAGATCCACATGGAACTGGAAGAAAAGATTGCCCGCTTCAAGAACGTGGAAGCGTGCGTAGTCTTCCAGTCGGGATTCACGGCTAATGCGGGGACGGTTTCAGGGGTGCTGGGGAAAGACGACTTCATTATCTCCGACCAGTTGAATCACGCTTCCATCATTGATGGCGCCCGGCTGTCGCGGGCGAAGATTCTGGTCTTTAATCACAAGGATGTAGCTCACGCGGAACAACAACTGGCTAGCGTAAAAGACCAGCCGGGGAAGAAGCTGCTGATCACCGACGGCGTTTTCTCCATGGATGGCGACATCGGCCCCCTGCCTGGACTGTGCGAAGTGGCAGAGAAGTATGGCGCCATCATGATGGTGGACGATGCTCATGCTTCCGGCGTGCTTGGCCGCAATGGGCGCGGTACCGTGGATCATTTCAAGATGCACGGGCGAGTGGACATTCAGGTAGGGACGCTTTCGAAAGCCATTGGCGCGCTGGGTGGGTACGTTTGCGGCACGCGCGATCTGATTGACTTTCTGTATCACCGGGCGCGGCCATTTCTGTTCTCGACGTCGCATCCGCCGTCAGTGGCGGCTAGCTGCATTGCAGCGTTCGATGTGTTGGAGCAGGAGCCGGAACTGATGGAAAAATTGTGGGAGAACACGCGCTTCTGGAAAAAAGAGCTAGGTCTACTGGGCTTCGACATCGGGGGGAAGACTACCCCGCCGAGTGAGACACCGATTACGCCGATCATTATTGGCGACGGCAGACTCACCATGGACTTCTCTCGGGAGTTGTTCAAGGAAGGCGTGCTGGGAACGGGGATCGCGTTTCCGACCGTGCCCGAGGGGAAAGCGCGTATTCGGACGATCATGACGGCGACACATACGAAAGACGAGTTGCAGCAGGCGTTGGAAGTGTTGGGGAGGGTGGGGAAGCGGATGGGGATTTTGGGAAGCTAACCAGGTGTTCCTAGCGCGCCGCCGCAGCCAGTTGTCGTCGAACGACCTGTTTTTTGGTTTGTGGGAACCGGGCTTTGGCTTCGATCCCGAGGCGTCCGGCGTAGTAGAGCAGCTTATCGACGCTCTTGTTGGCAATTTTGCCGTTGAGCAGTTCGCTCACGCGTGGCTGGGGTTCTGCCAGGATCACCTGCAACTGGGCTTGCGAATACTTTCGCGCGTGCTTCAGAATGGCCTGATACAGGTCTGCCTTGAACTTCAAGACTGTGGCCTGCTCGGGCGAAAATCCCAAGTCATCAAGGACATTGCCTCGGGTTATGTGAGTTGACTTGCTACGTCCGTCCGCCATGCTTTTTCTCCTGCATCATTCGTGCCCGGACCGCCTTCAGGCGCTGCCGCGCCGTGTTGATTTCCCTTATCGGCGTCTCGCGACTTTTCTTTTCAAAACAGTGCAGCACATGGATTACGTCGCGAACTCTAGACAGATAAATCACGCGATACCATGTCCTTTCGTCCTGATCCCGTAGTTCAAAGACTCCTGGACCAACTGAACTCATCGGCCGGTAGTCCGTCGGCTGTTGCCCTTGCTGCAACAAACGCAAGTCAAACCCCAAGTTGTACTTCGCCGTCTCCGGAAACGAGCTAAGCACCTCTTTGGAATCACTTTCCCAAGCAATTACGGCGTCTTTGTGAACGACGGGATCCATTCGTCACCAGGAAAGTGTAGCATTGTTGAGAGTTACAATATACAAATAAATGTATTTTAGTTTCAGTAACATCGGACGACAAGCTTGCTATCTTCATCACAATTCGGGATAAACTCGAATCCATGAGATATTGCCGCTTCCATCACAACGGCCGGGCGGAATACGGCTTAATCGAATCCGTGGCGGGCAAAGATGAAATCACTCGCATCTTCGTCAAACCGCCGGACGAGGGCGGTGACGTCGAGGATGTGCCCACCAAGGCTATCGCCCGCCTGCCGTTGGCAGAAGCGAAGTTATTGGTTCCGGTGCGTCCGTCGAAGATTGTCTGTATAGGACGAAATTATCGGGCCCATGCAGCCGAGTTGGGGAACGAAGTTCCAACTGAGCCGCTTCTGTTCTTCAAGCCGCCGTCGTCGTTGCTGGCGACGGGCGAAGATATCCGGCGTCCACGAATCTCGCAGCGTACGGATTTCGAAGGCGAGCTAGCTGTAGTGATGGGTCACCGCTGCCACAAGCTCTCGGCCGATCAAGATGTGAAGCCGTTGATTCTCGGTTACACCGTGCTGAACGATTTCACCGCCCGCGACCTACAGAAAAAAGACAGCCAATGGACACGGGGAAAAGGCTTCGACACTTTTTGTCCGGTGGGGCCGGTGGTTACGGATGAGATTGATCCCTGGGCGGGAGTGGGCGTAGAAACGCGGGTGAACGGAGAGGTTCGACAGCAGGGCAATACGCTGGATTTCATCTTTCCACTGGATGTAGTGATTCGCTACATTGCCGACGTCATGACGCTCGAACCGGGAGACGTGATCGCCTCAGGCACGCCGGAAGGCGTCGGGCCGGTAGTTGCGGGCGATTTGATTGAGATTACGGTGGAAGGCGTGGGGACGTTGCGAAATCACGTGGTGGACGAGTAACTACGAGTACCGATTTAGACGCCGAGTTGATCCGAAGACAGTTTAGGTTGCGTGGGTTGCGGGCACTTCTTCAAATCAACACCCAGCCCCCAGACATCGCGTGGTACCAGGGCCTCCAGACCGACGTGGTGTTCCTTGAGACGGGTAAGCTGTGAAATCCAAATCACCCGAAATTCCGCTTTGTGCTGGCGGTATTGGATGGTCAGCCGGCTGCCCACCTGAAGCTGGCGGCGGACGAAACCCAGCCGGATGCCGGAATCTGTGACGTCCAGGGTATGGGCCAGATCGCAGTAGGGTGCGCCGGAACTTTCATTGCCGGAGACTCGCACCGGCAAAACTGCTTTGGTTCGGGTGTTACGACGGCGATTATCCACTTCTAAACTCCCTGCTGGCTTTGGCCCATGAAGCTTACTGAAGCCATTATTCCCCCCGCCAAGGCTTGGGCCAATAGCCCGAACGGGTGGGAAGGTCCCTCATAAGTGTTATGGATGCAGAGGTTTGCATAGGTAGGGGGAAGAGCGCAGGTAGTGTTGCTCGGGAGAAGACAATTTGCATCTATATCAGAGCATGAGAGATTGGGTAATATGTGACCCGCGCAACTAGGCTCCCAGATGCGGGTTTGAAGGGGTAGTGGCAGGTAAGGCTGAAGTGAATGGAGTCGGTTGCGTCTAGGCTTGACTAGCGGCGTAGCCGACTCCCGGAAAGATTGCGAGCTGCCGGCGCAGTCTTCCAAAAGGGGGAGTCATGAAGTCGGGTGGGCGTTTATTACTGGCAGGCATTTTAATCCTTTTAGCAGCGGCAACTGCGTGGGCGCAATATTCCGCCGCAGGTCCGCAAGCAGGAGATCCGCAAGCTGCGTATCCCCAAGGGGCTGATCCACAGGCTATGGGGCCTCAAGGTGGGGATCCTAACGCCGGAAATCCTCAAGCTTCAGATCCTCCGGGGCGCGTGGCGCGCTTACAGTACATGACCGGACAAGTCTCCGTTCAGCCGCAGGGAACCGGGGACTGGGTGGAAGGTTCGGCGAACCGTCCGCTGACCAATGCGGACAACGTCTGGGCGGATAAAGACTCGCGCGGCGAGTTGAATGTAGGCACCGGCGTACTGCGAATCGACTCCGAGACCAGCCTCACACTGACCAACATTGACAATAATGCGGTGCAAGTGACTCTCCACCAAGGCGCGTTGAATGTACATGTAAGGCATCTGGAGAACGGCGAGGTGTGGGAGGTTGACACGCCCAATCTGGCGTTCACGTTGACCAAGTCCGGAGACTATCGTTTCGACGTCGATCCTAATGGGGACTCGACTACGGTCACGGTGAGAAAGGGTCAGGGTGAAGCTACCGGTCAGGGTTCGCCAGTGCGTGTTCATGACGGCGAATGGGCGCGATTCAGTGAAGGAAATTCTCTGAAGCACGAGATCAACGATGCTCCTCCGTCGGATGGTTTTGACGAATGGTGCAGCACGCGAGACATGCGCGGGGACAACTCGGTTTCTGCCCAATACGTGAATCCGGACGTGGTTGGTTCCGAGGATCTTGATCAATACGGGAGCTGGAAAAACTACTCAGACTATGGCCCGGTATGGACGCCTACAGCGGTGGCTCCTGGGTGGGCACCATATAGCTATGGCCACTGGATTTGGGTCAGTCCGTGGGGTTGGACCTGGGTGGATGATGCCCCGTGGGGCTTTGCGCCTTTCCACTATGGCCGCTGGGCATACGTCGGCACCGGTTGGGGATGGATACCTGGACCCTACTGGGCGCGACCGTGGTATGCGCCCGCGCTGGTGGGATGGTTTGGCGGGCCGGGCTGGGGCATAGGGGTTGGTTTTGGATTCGGTTTTGGCTTCGGTGGACCCCGGTTCGGCTGGTGTCCTCTGGGCTTCCGGGAACCGTTTCACCCGTTGTATGGTGTGAGCCGCGGTTACTTCCGCAACGTCAATGTCAGCAATACGCGGATCACGAACATCAATCGCGAGACCAACAATTTCTTTTCAGGTGCGAGGGGCGGATTATCGGCAAATCACTTGGCCAACGCGAACAAGCCGGGCGCGCTTAACGCGGTGTCGCAGAATACTCTGCAGCATGGTTTGTCGGTGCATGGCAATTCCGTCCATGTGAGCCCCAACGATTTGAAAGGAGCTCAATCGCTAAACCGAGTGAATGTGAGTCCGACGCGGGAAAGCCAGTTGGGTGCGAAGGCTAGTCCAGGTGCGCGGCCTGCTTCCAATTCGTTTTCGCGGCCGACTGTCAGCCGCATGACTCCACCAGCGGTGTCTGGAGCGGCGGCGAGCCAGATGGCGGCGGCACGCGGCACGCAGAATTCTTCTGCTGCGCATGCTCCGGAGACGCACGCTGGGTCCATGCCTGCGCCAGCCGGACGCACCAGTCCCAGGCCAGCGACGAGCGGTTCGTTAGCTCAGTCGAGAACCGAGCCGACACAAATGGCCATGAATCACTACACACCTCGTCCGCCGCAAAATAGCATGCGGTCGTATCAAGGGTCTTCGTCCACGCGGGGCGGTTTTACCGGTTCGACCTCGTCGTCGTCGTCGATGAACTCGCGGTCAGTGCCGCGTCCTCCGGCGGGAAGCATGTCGAACCGCTCCACCATGAGCGCTCGCAACGAAGGCTCGGCCTACGGTTCATCGCGCATGGGCAACAGCCTTCCACGCCCTTCGGGATCAGTGCAGTCGGCGCCGCGGAGCTACTCTAACTACTCTGGTTCAGCGGGTCGCGGAGGGTATAGCCAAGGGTATTCCAGCCGATCCTACGGGAGCCCGTATGGTGGTGGGTCGTACGGTCGTGGCAGCTATTCCGCCCGGTCGTACGCGAGTCCGTCGTATGGAGGCTCTTACGGCGGTCGTGGCGGCTATTCGGCTCCGTCGTCACACAACTACGGCAGCTCGGGCGGCGGTTACCACGGTAGCTCAGGCGGAGGTTACCATGGCTCAGGATCGCACGGCAGTTCGGGCGGCCATAGCTCGGGATCGCACGGAGGCGGGCATCGCTAAGTAAATAAAGATCGATCTTATTGGCACAACGCCGCCTGATTCAGGCGGCGTTTTTTTGCGTGCTGGCTTTCGTGAACCAAGAAAGTCGCTGGTACACAGCTGTTTGGGCGACTGGAACTGCTTCGGCAAGAGTTATCATGACTCGATGATCAACGGGAAGCGCATCGCCGTGGTATTGCCAGCGTATAACGCGGAAAAGACCCTACAGGCAACGGTGGGCGAACTCCCTGACCTGGTAGACGCTTGCATTCTCGTTGACGACCACAGTTCTGACCGTACCCTTGAGGTTGCCAAGGAACTGGGACTGCAATGTTTCGTGCATGACCAGAATTATGGATACGGGCGCAACCAGCAAACATGTTACCGGGAGGCGCTGGCTTCGGGTGCGGACGTTGTGATCATGTTGCATCCTGACTATCAGTACACTCCGCTGTTGGTCACAGCGATGGCCAGTATGGTTGCGTTTGGGGTGTATGACGTCGTTCTGGGATCACGCATTATCGGGGGAACGGCGCTGCGCGGGGGGATGCCGTTGTGGAAGTACGTGGCCAACCGCTTTCTCACGGCTTTTGAAAACTTTTTTCTGGGGGTGAAACTGTCGGAATATCATACCGGCTATCGCGCCTTCAGCCGGGACGTTCTCACTCGACTGCCACTGCTCGAAAACTCCGATGATTTTGTGTTCGACAACCAGATGCTGGCGCAGTGTGTGTATTTCGGGTTTCGCATCGGAGAGGTGTCTTGTCCGACAAAGTATTTCGAAGAGGCTTCGTCGATCAATTTCAGCCGGAGCGTGAAGTACGGGTTTGGAGTGCTGGCCACGACGCTGCAATTTGCCTTGCAAAAGGCTGAGGTGATGCACTTCCGGATTTTCAGTGCCAAGGGGCGGCGGTTGGATCCGGGGCATGCTGCGTACTACGTCAAAGGGGCGGCAGCGGACTCGAAGGGGTGACTTCTTGAAGCGAAAAAGACGACTTCCTGGTTTGCGCTGCCTTTGCGTCGCGCGTAGCATCTAAAAGAGCGTGGCGACCAGCGCCATCCCGCCGACACATCGTCCTCCCAAGTTGGTTTTGGGAGAGATTCTCAGCTTCGCCTACGACACATTCTGTAGCAACAAAGTACGCTTTGCTCTTACTGCGTTGGGCATGGTCATTGGCACCGCCTCGCTCATTCTGGTAGTCACCATCGGGATGACCGGTAAGCAGTACGTTCTCAACCAGATCCAATCGATTGGGGCCAACCTGATCGATGCTGAATATCAGGGTGGAGCGCAGCGCAATGTAACTCCTGACCTGCTAACCATTGACGACATGTACGCGGTTTTGCAGCAGGTGCCGGGGATCGTGGCCGCTTCGCCAGTAGTTCCTCTGGACGACCGCATTCCCATCGGGGGTGGCAAGGAACGCGATCTGCGCACTCTGGGGGTGTTCCCGGAGTACACCGTGGTGCGCAATCTGGTGGTGCTTTCGGGAAGGTTCTTCGATGCCCAGGACGAACAGGCACGCAACAAAGTCGGAGTGATGCAGCAAAAGATCGCCGAGGAGATTTATGGGTCGGTGGGAGATGCAATCGGCAAGACGGTGAAAGTGAATGGCCTTCCTTTCACCATCATTGGAACATTCCGCGAGCGAGTGGACACTTTCGGACAATCGGAGGTGACCGACAACTCCATGCTGATCCCCTACACCGTGGCCCGTTTCTTTACCGACACCGCGGATGTGCGGCAGCTGTATTTTTCGGCCGCCGAACCTTCGATGGTGATTCCCATCACGCAGCAAGTGAAGAAGGTCATCCAGTCCCGACATCGTCCTGAATCGGTGTACACGGTGCAGAACCTCACCGAGCTGGTGGCAGTGGCCGACCGTACCGCTAATGCTCTGACCATCGTGCTGCTGCTGGTTGCGACCATTACGCTGTTGGTGAGCGGGATCGGAATCATGAATATTATGCTGGCGACGGTGAGCTCACGAATTCGCGAGATCGGCATTCGCAAAGCCATCGGCGCAACCAATCGGTCCATTCGTTACCAGTTTTTGTCGGAAGCCATCCTGATTTCTTTGATTGGCGGATTTGCGGGGGTGGTCATCGGTTTGGCACTGCCGTTCTCCCTGCGGTTCCTGACTGAATATCGCATTCCGATTTCAGGGCTTTCGGCGATTGTGGCGATCCTGGTTTCGTCGCTGGTGGGGATACTGTTTGGGACGGTGCCCGCATCGCGGGCAGCCAAACTCGATCCGGTGGAAAGTTTGAGGTATGAATAGGCTTTTGGCTTTTAGCTTTTCGCTCAAGATCCTGGCTTACGCGCTTCGCCTTTCCGGCTACCTGCAGGGGCCTGGCCATTCTTGATTCAAGCCAAAAGCCAAAGGCTAAGAGCCAAAAGCTGCACGAAAAAAAGAAGGCCGGGCTGGTTCGCCCGGCGCGTCTACTGCTTCACCTTCAGGGAGCGACTTGGTTTCGAGGTCCCTGTAGATCTTTGTGGCCTTGCTTACATCACCATGGCCAAATTCTCCAGTTCGTGCTGCAACACCGGAATGGAGCAACCAGACATCTCCACCCGACCGGCAGCATCGAATGCCGCTTGCTGGGAAACCCCGTAACCCCTACCCATCAAGAACACCTGCAGGAGTTCTGCCGCCTCCCGGGAATCGATCAGGCCGCCCTGCAACAGGTCGCTGCGTAAGGCGCTTAGTTCCATTGTCGTGAATCGTTCTCTCATCGCCATCACCTCCGACTCGACCCCTTTACCGGATTAGACGCCGCAGATGCCGTGAAAGTTACCTGCAATTTCATTGCCGCATTAACGGTCTTACAAAACCTCCAGAAAAAGAGTCTCATACTTGAATTAAACCCTTGGCGATACAATAAGTTGCGGCGGGGTGGAATTGCCCCTTCGATTTGGTAACTGGTTTCAACAGGGTGGCAGAGTGTGCAGTCACCTGACATACTGTGTCGCTCTGCAACCAGGGAGCGAGATACATGGCCCAGCGTGGATCAAATTGCGCCTAGGTGAGACGGGTTGCTCAGGCGGGGTCGGTTACGGCTTCATCGATCAACAAAATGGGAATGTTGTCCCGAATTGGATAAACCCGTTGGCATGCGCTGCATTTCAAACCCTCTCCGTTCTCTTTCAATGCGAGAGATTTCTTGCAGTCGGGACAGACCAGGATGTCAAGCAGGCCTTTGGGGATCATGGATTTACTTATACAACATTCGGGCGAGCACAGCGTGCATCTACAGCGGCGAGGAGGTGGTGTCCTATGTGCTAGGACACTACCGGCGAGGATCGCGCAATTGACTTTCACAGCACGGGCGAGTAAATTCCCACAACATTAGTTTTTGTTCTTTCCCAACATACTTTGGTTCGCGCACCCTCATCAGCACTGGTGAGGAGGGAAGCGGGTGAGAATCCCGCGCTGCCGCGCAACTGTAAGCGAGGAAATGGCAGCCAGTCACTGGGGAGAAATCCCTGGGAAGGCTGGTTGCGATCGCCGGATGGAAGTGTCTGGCGGGCGAAGGCCCGTCGCACAATTGTCCTAACTCGCCAAGCCAGGAGATCGGCGCGAACCGCCAACACCAACCCCTTTCGCGTGATAAAGGAGGAGTGCACATGCGGTTCCATCGGATTCCCGTCAGCATTCTCGTCTTGGTTGTTCTTGTTTCCGTGGCGGCTGCTTCTACTGCCGAAATCAAAGTAAAAGTTGTCGACCCGCAATCCGCCGTCGTCGCCGGGGCCCAGGTTGCGCTATTTGCTGCTGGCAGCTCGACTCCAGTGGCAGTACAGGATTCGTCGCCCGAGGGAACAGTGGTATTTCGCAATGCTGGCTCGGGCTCGTATCGTCTGCGAGTATTAGCACCTGGCTTCGCCCCACAGACTGTTGACATTTCCGACAGCGGAGAGATAACCGTAAATCTCGTGCTGGCCACAACGGCGGAGACGGTGCTGGTGACCGCGACCCGCAACCCGGTCCCGAGCGAGGATGGCGGAGCCAGTGTAGCCATTTTGAGCAGCCAACAACTGCAAGTGATGAACCCGGTCGCGGCCAACGACGCCCTGCGTTTTCTGCCCGGCGCCGTGGTGGCCACGGCGGGGCAGCGCGGCGGACTGTCGTCGCTATTCGTGCAGGGGGGCAATTCCAACTATAACAAAGTGATCGTAGATGGAGTGAGCATTGATCAGCCCGGAGGGACTTTTGATTTCGGAACTCTTCCACTGACTGAGGCTGACCGGATGGAGTTCCTGCGTGGCGCGCAAAGCACTCTCTACGGCTCTGACGCGATGACCAGCGTGGTGCAAGTGTGGACGCGCACTGGCAACACTCCCGTCCCGGAATTACGGTTCGGGGCTGACGCGGGCAACTACGGAACCGAGAACGGCTATGCGTCGCTTTCGGGCGCGAATGGCCGCTTCGATTACGATATTTTCGGAAATCAGTTCAACACCACCGGCTCCGGCCCGAACGACGCTTATTCAAATTCTCTTGTAGGCGTGAACGCGGGAGCAAAGCTGACCAATTGGGCGGCTTTGCGTTTACGAATGCGGCACGACAACAGCGTCAGTGGAGTGCAAGGGGAGTGGAATTTCAACGGCCAGCCGTTATTGTCCCCCGATCTCGATCAGCGCGCGCGGCAAAACAACTTGCTTGCGAGCCTCGAACTGACTATCACCGGGCCATCGCGCTGGGCGCATCGCATTACTGGCTACGAATGGACACTGGGAAGGGCCAACACAGATTTTGTTACCAACCCAGGGCGGGTGACGCCGTTCGGCGAGGTCGATCTTCCTTTCGCAGAATATGCCCGCTTCAACCGCGCCGGATTCGATTACCAGGGCGATTATGTGGAGCGCAGTTGGGCCCACACCACGTTTGGATATGAATTCGAAGACGAAAACGGCACGGTCAGCGACCCCATTCCGCCTCCGCCGACGGTTGCCCACGGATTGCGATTGAACGACGCTATCTACGGCCAGCAAGCGCTTGTGCTTGGCCGGCTGAGCGTGGTGGCCGGAGCTCGCTTCGTTCATAACACGACGTTTGGCAACGCTGGGGTTCCGCGGATTGCCCTGGGATTACAGGTTTTGCGTGGAGGCGAGATATTTTCCGGAACGCGCCTCAAGTTTTCTTACGCTACCGGAATCAAAGAACCACGGTTTGAAGAAACCTTCGGTATCGGCCCGTTTCAGATTCCCAACCCCAATCTGAAAGCGGAGAGAAACCGAGCCTTTGAAACCGGGTTCCAGCAGAACTTCTTCACCGGCAAAGTTGTTTTGAACGCCACTTATTTCAACAATCTGTTCCACGATCAAATCGAATTCATCACACTGAATCCGACGACATTTCTCGGGCAGTACATCAATCTGGAGAAGTCTCTGGCTCATGGCGCAGAGCTAGAGTTGCAGGGAAGGCTCAATTCAAAGCTCTCCTGGAACTCGTCCTACACGTACACATCCACGGAGATTCTGGAGGCGCCGCCGGGCACAGCGCCACCCTTTGCTGACGGGGATCCTCTGCTGCGGCGTCCTCGACACTCCGCGGCCAGCTTGCTGTCTTATCTAGGGAAACGCTGGGGAGCGAATCTAGGTGGAAGTTTCGTTGGCAGGCGCGCGGACTCGGACTTCTTCGGTTTCAACATCAATCATGCGCCCGGCTACGTACTGGCGAATGCTGGCGGTTGGTATGCCATCAACTCCCGCGTAACCGCGTATGTAAACCTCGAGAATATTCTCGACAAACAGTACAACGAGGTCGTGGGATATCCGGCGCTGGGTGTCAATGTTCGGGCGGGGATGCGTTTCCGGATCGGAGGGGAGTAAGGCTTCTAGTTCTTGGCTCGTGCGCGGCTGCGGAAAGCGGTTTCCGGCGGGTCAGCATCTTCGAGCCTCGACGCTTCGGAATGCTCCATACGGCCGCGATGTTCGGCCGCAGCCAACCCGCAGGCGAGGGGCATAGGGGCGAGAGAGTGCGAGCCCTGATACTTGCCGCGGGCGAGCAGAAGTTTTTCGAGATCCTGGCCCTCGAGCGGTTGCTGGCGTCCCAGAAGGTGGGTCACCAGGGCGATCTGGGCAAAGTGCTCCACGGTTTCCATCTTCATATAGGCGTTGTGGACGGTGTCGGCATAGGCGACCACGCCGTGGTTGGACATGAGAATGGCATCGTACTGGGGAATCAGTGGTTCCAGCGTCTCACTGAGTTCCGGCGTTCCCGGAGTGCCGTAGCGAGCCAGGGGAATCGAACCCAGGCCGATGACGACTTCGCAGACCAGAGGTTGATTGAGGGCGATGCCCGCGGCGGCAAACCCAGTGGCTGTCGGGGGATGGGCATGCACAATGCCGTGAATGTCAGGGCGCAGCTTGTAGATCAGCAGGTGCATGGCAATTTCGCTCGAAACATTATGACGGCCGGCGAGGGGGTGGCCCTCGTAGTCGACGATTACCATGTCCGCGGGACGCAGGAACCCCTTGCTCATGGATGTGGGTGTGGCCAGAATGCGCTCGTCATCCAAACGCACAGATAAGTTGCCGTCCATGGCCGCCACATAACCGCGGTCGTACAGCATCTTGCCGAACACGGCTATTTCACGTCGATGCTGGCGTTCGCTGGACATAGGCTGAGAGCAACTGAAGGGGAGCGCTCGCGTATGTTACCGCAGGCGCGTGGGCGAAGACAATCCGTTTGTTTACCAGGCACTGATTCTATAATTAACCGGCGTGCTGGTTGCTGAATTCAACTACTCTCTTCCCGCCGAACTAATTGCCCAGGAGTCACTGCCCGACCGGGCAGCTTCCCGGTTATTGCGGCTGGAGCGGTCGTCCGGAAAATTGGCGGATGGCTGGTTTCGGGAGTTTCCGGAACTGCTGCGAGCCGACGATCTTGTCGTCTTCAATAACACCAAAGTATTTCCAGCGCGGCTTTACGGGCAGCGAAGCGGTGTAAACGCGCAGCTAATTAGCGCACAAAACCCAGCGGCGAAGGATTTCCTGAAGGGCCGGGTAGAAGTGCTGTTGACGCGTCAGGTCTCGCCGGAGCCGAACGAGTGGGAATGCCTGGTGCGGCCGGGAAGAAAGATCGGCATAGGTGAAAAACTGTTCTTTGGGGAGCACGGTGAACTACAAGCTGAGGTCGTCGAGCGAGGTAGCTTCGGCGAGCGGCGAATACGCTTTGGTCCTGGGGTTGAGTTTTGGAAAGCGCTCGACCGGTTGGGTCATGTGCCGCTGCCGCCCTATATCGACCGGGCAGATCAGCCGGGCGATCGGGAGCGGTATCAGACCGTCTATGCCCGGGAGCGCGGGTCAGTCGCTGCGCCTACGGCAGGTCTTCACTTCACGCCGGAAGTGCTGGATCGGATGCATCAGCGAGGCGTTGAAATGGCGGAGATCACTCTTCATGTTGGGCTGGGAACCTTTCAGCCGGTTCGTGTGGACCGCGTGGAAGACCACCGATTACACCGCGAGTCTTATGTGATCTCAGACGAGGCAGCGGAGAAGATTAACCGCGCCTTGGAAACTGGCCGCAGAATTGTAGCGGTGGGGACGACGACGGTGCGAACGCTGGAGTATGTGGCGGCTCAATCGGGCACGGGCAAAGTCGAAGCAGGCGGGGGAGAAGCAGACATTTTCATTTATCCGGGATACAAGTTTCGGGTGGTGGGAGCAATGCTGACCAATTTCCATTTGCCGCAATCTACCTTGCTGATGCTGGTATGCGCATTAGGCGGGAAAGAGCGGGTGTTGGAGGCATACGGACATGGGGTAGCGGAGAAGTACCGCTTTTACTCGTATGGGGATTGCATGTTTGTGGAGTGAAGCCCGGCAGCCTATTCCCTGCTTTGGGGCGATATACTAGTTGGTCGGAGGGGAAGATATGGGTACACAGACATTGGCGAAACAGGTTCCAATTGAGGATTTTGTTGCCGGATTGCGCAAGCTCTCCGAGCCGGCGTTTTGTGGGACGGAGCAGATTTTCCAGTTTCTCGAACGGACTCCGGTGGTTCCGGACACGCTGGAGCGCTATCTCACCTGGGACCGCCAGCACTATACCCGGAACTTGATCGACAAGACTCCGCTCTACGAGTTGATGGCCATCTGTTGGGAAGTCGGACAGGTAAGTTCGGTACACAATCATCGCGACCAGAACTGCTGGATGGCAGTGCCCATTGGCAGGTTATTAGTGGAGAACTTCCACGTGATTGAGCAGGAGTTGGACAAGGGGATCTGCCGCCTGGAGGCGACAGATACGGTGGAGATGAATCCGGCTCATCCCTGCGCCGTCGATCCTCTGGAGCCGGTGCATCGAGTGCTCAATCCCCGTGAGTTCAACCAACGAGCAGTGAGCCTGCACGTGTACTCGCGGCCTTATGACAGCTGCGTGGTCTATTCGCCGGAGCAGGGGACGTGCGGCGAGATCAAGTTGCATTACACGACGGAGTACGGGAAGAAGTAACGCTCGATTTCAGCCGTCAGCTGTCAGCTTGAAGCATCCGGTCCCGCGACGTCGGTCTTGCGGCTGCTAAACTGGCTTCGTGCCCCCACAAAGAAAAGCTGTTGCTGAGACCATGGCACCAGCGCCGACACCTCCGTCAGTAGTCAGAGGCCTAGCCGATCCCAACCGCATTTTCCTAATCGATGCCATGTCGTTCATCTTCCGCGCTTATCACGCCATGGCGCGGCAGCGTGGGATGTCTACCAAGTCTGGCGTGCCGACGGCAGCGGTTTATGTGTTCGTGAACATGCTGCGCAAGTTGCGGGATGACTTCTCTCCGCAATATCTGGCGGCGGTGTTTGATGTGGCTGCGCCCACGTTTCGCGACCAGCAGGCCGAAGCGTTTACCACGGTGCGGAAGTTCGATCTCAAGAGCCAGACCTTCCAGGAAGTGGAGTATCACGGTTATAAGGCCAACCGGAGCGAAATGCCTGGCGATCTGGCACAACAGATACCGTACATACGCCGGGCCTTGCAGGCCTACCGCATCCCAATTCTTCAGATGCCGGGCTACGAAGCGGACGACGTGATTGGCACGCTGGCGCGTCAAGCGGCGGAGCGAGCACATCCTGTGTATGTGGTATCCAGTGATAAAGACATGTTGCAACTGGTGAACGACCGGGTGCAGGTTCTGAATCCGCCAAAAGATAATTTGATCTGCGATGCACAGAAAGTGGAAGAGATTCTCGGCGTGCCGCCGGAGCGAGTGGTAGATGTGATGGCGCTACGAGGTGACTCCATCGACAACATTCCAGGGGCTCCGGGAATCGGCGACAAAGGATCTGTCGATCTAATCCAGAGGTTCGGGACGGTGGAGCAGGCGCTGGAACGGGCAGCGGAAGTAGAGAAGAAGACGTATCGCGAGTCGCTGCAAAACAACCGCGACAACATTTTACTGAGTAAGCAACTGGTGACCATTGACTGCAACGTTCCGATCGAGCTGGACGAGAACGCGATGAAGATGGGGGAGCCGGACAGGGAAGCGCTGCGTGAGTTGTTTACTGAGTTGGAATTTACCTCTCTGTTGAAAGAGTTGCTGCCAATTGCCGAGGTAAGCGAGGCGCATTACAGTGATGCGAAATCGGCAGCCGATGTGGAATCCGTGCTGCAAGCCATGCCTGTGGGAGGCGCGCTGGCGGTAGCGATCGAGGCAGAATCGAAGATCGCGGAAGAAGATGAAGACGAACCCGAGGAATCCGAAAGTGGGATGTTGCCGCTGTTAGCTGAAGTAGCGCCCGCAACGCGAGCTCGTAGCATGGCCATTTCTTCGGTACCGGGAGTGGCGGTGACGGTGTCAGCGGAGAATGAAGCAGCGGCGTCGAGGCTTAATGCTGTCTTGGCGGACGCCGATTTGCCAAAAGCTATCCATGATTGGAAAGCGGCTGCTCATGCGATGGCTCCGATGGGGACCGTCACACGCGGGGTACAGCATGACCCCATGCTGTATTCCTATTTGCTGGACCCGACGTATCCATCACATCGGCTGGCCGACGTGGCTTTGCGACGCTTCAATATGAAGGTCAGCGGAGGATTGCCTGAAGCTGCCAACGTCACGGGCAGACTGGCGACGGTGTTGCGTGCCGAAGTGGAGCAAGCGGGGCTGTTGAAGCTTTACCAAGAGATCGATTTGCCGCTGGTGCCAGTGCTGACGCGGATGGAGCACGCGGGAGTCAAGATTGATCGCAAGAATCTGTCGGAGATGTCGTCGCGGTTGGAGCGCGAGATTGCGTCGAAAGCAAGAGAGATTTACGAATCGGCTGGCCATGAGTTCAACATCAGCTCTCCGAAGCAACTGGGCGATGTCCTATTCAACAAACTGAACCTGCCCAAGCCCGTGAAGTATGGCAAAGGGAAGACGATCTCGACCGCGGTCGATGTGCTCGAAGGATTGGCGGAAGACCATGCAGTACCGCGCATGGTGCTGGAATATCGTCAGTTGACCAAGCTGAAGTCGACTTATGTGGATGCTCTGCCGGCGCTGCTGAATCCCGCCACGGGGCGGCTGCACACAACCTTCGGTCAAACCGGAACTGCTACCGGGAGGCTATCTTCTACCAATCCAAATTTGCAGAACATTCCCATTCGGACTGAACTTGGGCGGGAGATTCGAGCTGCATTCACGGCAGAGCCGGGACATGTGCTGCTAGCAGCGGACTATTCGCAGATCGAGTTGCGACTGCTGGCGCACTTTTCGCAGGATCCGTTGCTGGTCGAGGCTTATCGCCGTGGCGATGATATTCACACGCTGACCGCTTCTCAAGTGTTCGGCGTGCCACCGCTGATGGTGACTCCGGATCACCGGCGGCAGGCAAAAGTGGTGAATTTTGGGATTGTGTACGGGCTATCGGCGTTTGGACTGTCGCAGAGCTTGGGGATTGAACCGGGAGAAGCGCGGCGGTTCATCGATGCGTATTTCGAGAAGTATGCCGGAGTGCGGAAATTCCGGGAGCAAGTTCTGGAAGAGGCTCGCCGCACGCAACGGGTTACGACGCTTTTCGGCCGGGTGCGGCCGATCCCCGACATTAACAGCAAGAACGCTAACCTGCGCGGCTTTGCTGAGCGGACTGCTGTTAACACGCCGCTGCAAGGCACGGCAGCGGATCTGATCAAGATTGCGATGATCCGGATTGATGAGCAGCTGCGCGAGCGTGGGCTGACGTCGAGAATGACCTTGCAGGTGCATGACGAGCTAGTTTTCGAGGTGCCGGAAGCGGAGATTGATGTCATGCGATCTTTGGTGAAGGAACGGATGGAACGGGCTTACGCGCTAACTGTGCCACTGTTGGTGGAAATGGGAGTGGGAACGAATTGGCGGGACATGGAGTAACTTTGTTCGCAGCCGATCAGCGCAGAATAACCTTGATTAGCTAGTTCGATCCGACTCACGCTCGGCGGCTTCGCGCAGCATTCTGCGGTCGCGGGCACCGGCGATCTTTCTCTTCCGAACTAGGCGTCGGAAAACAAATCCGTAGAGAAATCCGGCGAGTATTATGATCGCGGCTAGGAGCAGGATCAGGTTCCAGAACGCGGCGGCATTGGACAGAAGCGAAGTCATATCAAACACCGAGGGCATTCTTAATGCTGCTGGCAATGTTATGAGTAAGCGCCCGCATTCTTTCTTCGGACTCGGCTTCGACCATCACTCGTGCCAGCGCCTCGGTGCCTGAGTAGCGGACCACGACGCGTCCGTTGCCATCGAGTTCGCTTTGCGCGGCATCGATGGCGTGCTGGATTTCCGGCACCTGGGCGAACGGAGTCTTCTCCCGAACGCGAACGTTCTGAATGGTCTGCGGAAAGACTTTGAGATCGCCGACCAGTTCCGCCAGAGGTTTGCCGGTGCGGGCGAGGATTTCCATTACCCGTAAGGCGGTGAGCAGGCCGTCTCCAGTGGTGGCGTCGCCGTCGCGGAAAATTATGTGACCGGACTGTTCGCCGCCGAGAATCGCGCCGGTCTTCTGCATTTCTTCAAGTACGTATTTGTCGCCAACGTTGGCGCGCAACATCTTGATGCCTGAATTACGAAGAGCAATTTCGAGACCCATGTTTGACATGGTGGTGGCCACCACGGCCGAGCCGGCCAAAGCCCCGCGGGATTGCAAATCACGGGCCGCCAGCAGAAGAACTGCATCGCCGTTAACCACGCGGCCCTTGCCATCGCAGAACAGGGCACGATCGGCATCTCCATCGAAGGTGATACCGAGATCGAACTGGCCAGGCTTCTTAGCGACGGCCTTGGCCAAGACCTCGGGATGGAGCGCCCCACAGTTTTCGTTGATGTTGCGGCCGTCGGGCGATGCGCCGATAAACGTCGCCTGAACGCCCAGAGCGTGGAAGAGTTCCGGCGCTTCGGCGGTGGCCGCGCCGTTGGCACAATCCACCAATACTTTCAGCCGGCTGAGATTAGTTTTTACGTTGCCATGCAACCACTCGATATAAGCGCGTCTGAGGCTGGACTCTCCCGGCAGACTTGCGGTCGGCGTGCTGGTTGGAGGCGACGTCAGTTCGGGGTTTTGCACCAGAGCGAATATTTCCTGCTCTATCGCCAGCTCGCGGGAATCGGGAAGTTTGTAGCCATCGCCGGAGAACACTTTGATTCCATTGTCTGTCCAGGGATTGTGAGAAGCGGAAATCACCACGCCTGCCGCGCATCTTCGAGAGCGCGCCAAATAAGCGACTCCCGGTGTTGTAATGACGCCGGCACTGTGCACCTGGCATCCGCAGGAGGCAAGGCCGAGCGTGACCCGGTCGGCGATCCAGGCGCTCGACTCGCGAGTATCCTGCCCGATGACCACGCTGGCTTGCGGATTGGTGTGAACCAGATCGTGGCCCAGCGCGTGGCCAATCAGAAATGTACTTTCCTGGGTTAAAGGAAATTCCCCGGCGACGCCACGAATGCCATCGGTGCCGAAAAGTTGTCGTGTTTGCGATGTCATTCGGAGTTGGTCAACGGCTGCCGCTGCCGGGCGCCTGCTCCATGATAACCGTAATCCGCACAGGAGCAGCATGAGTAACCTGGACGAGAGGATCGGAAACGTATGCATGACGGACGAAAGTCACGCGATTCATGGTCCCGCTTACGTCGATGGGGTCGGTGGTGGCAGAATCCACGGCCTCAACGCGCCCTTTCGGTCCAGTAATGGTTACGGTGGCCGGATCGGTGACGATCTGGCCGATGTGGTATCCCTGGGCGAAGCTGCCGATGACACGTGGTTGGACAGGAACAGCGCGAGTCAGCCGCACATCGAAGGTCAGATGGAACTGGCTGGGCACGATCTGGACCACTTCCAGGCCTGCAGGCTGATGAATCTGTTGCGCGGTGAGGTCGAAAGTGCGCTCGCCGGGTCTGACGCCGCTGAACTCGATGGCGGCATAGACGTCGGAGGGTTGCAGTTGACGGACGATCCTCTCCGGGCCCCGCAGGCGGATTTGCGCCCTCGGAGCAATTTCGGAGCTGATCTCGAGATCCTGGGGAAGATTGCGAACTTCTACCGGAGTTTCTACTGCAACCTCCGCCACCGGATCGCGGGCAAGAGCGAGCCACAATCCCACGGCCAGGGAAAGTGCGATCAGCTTGAGACCCAGATTGTGGAGCACGGCGCGCTGGAAGAAGTCGTTCATCGTCGAACGTCAGTTTCTTGATTGACGCGTGAGTCTGTGGAGTGGGAGCGCGAGGTCCCCACTTCCTCGTCGTGTGGCATGCCATGGCTTATCGGGGTTGGGAGAGTAGCCGGGCGCACGTGATGGCGCAGCAACTCGCCCAGGCGATGGCGCAACTGTTCGACAGTGAGGTCCCGTTCAATTTTCCCGCTGATGGCCACGCTGATGCCGCCGGTTTCTTCGGAAACAATTACGGCAATGGCGTCGGTTTCCTCGGTGACGCCAATACCGGCGCGATGCCGTGTACCGAGCTGGGTGGACAGCACGGGATTCATGGACAGCGGCAGGAAGCAGGCGGCGGCGGCGATGCGGTCCTTTTGAATAATGACGGCGCCATCGTGCAGAGGCGCACTGGGACGAAAAATCGTAGCCAGCAAATCGTAGGAAAGATGGGCGTCCAGTGGTACTCCGCTCTCGATATAGGTGCGCAGACCAATCTCACGCTCGATCACCATCAGCGCTCCGGTCTGGTTCTGGCAAAACAGGTTGGCAGCGAGCACGATATCGTCATAGGCGTCTTCTTCAGAGGCTCGGGAAGAGCTAAAGGTGAGTTTGCGTCCGAGCCGAGTTAAAGCCTGGCGAATCTCGGCGGCGAAAACTACGATCAGGGCAAAGACAGTATAGGGAAGCAGAGTACTGATCAGCCAATTCAGAGTGGTGAGCTGGCCAAAGCGCGACAAGTAGAACGCCAGTGCCATCGCGGCCACACCCACCAGCATGAGGGAAGCCCGCGTCCCTTTGATAAGGGCCAGCAACTCGTAAATAATGACTGCGACCAGCAGAATGTCGATGACCGAGGTCATCGTGAGTCGCGGCCAGGCTGCTGTAAATTGCGTCACTCGAGCCTCTTTTCGATGCGAACCGCCGCTCGAAGAACTACATTCATTGTAATCCAGGATTCCAAACGGGCGCTCACTCTGCCGATTCGTGATTGGAGTTTAGAGCGGTTGGTGGGATTATGGGATGCGAAAGTGAGGGGCGGCAGCATGAATACGTTCGATGAGATATTCGCGGGTCACGTAAGCCTCGTCCTCAAAAAAGAGGTGGCTCTCATTCTTTTCGAGATGCTCGCCGACGTTGAGCAAGAGTCCACCGTGCCCATTCGGGACGCTTCCGAGCTTCGGGCAATATGGGGCCTCATAGGGCTCCTCGAAAGCGCATTAGTAGAGCCGTTTCTGCCTAATTACACTGCGATTGTTGAAGAGGCGAAGAAGCGACTAGTTCCATGAAGCCCAAAGCAGCCCAAAGCCAAAGTGCCAGCCAAGGTGGATATTACTTTACGGCGGAACGGGCGTTCAGAACTTCCATTTGCATGCCTTCCGCGGCAGCCCGTACTCGCGGATAGTAGTTACTGGCTTCCTTGACCACTTTGTCGATACAGGCGTCGTCGTGGTCGGGGTCATGGTGAAAGAGGATGAGCTCCTTGGCTCCACTCTCCATCACCACATTGATGGCTTCGCGCCAGTGGCTGTGCCCCCAGCCGCGCCTGCGGGCCGTGTATTCTTCAGGAAGGTATTGGGAGTCGTAGATAAGAACGTCGGCGCCGGCAGCCAGTTTGCGAACGTTTTTGTCGAAGAGTGCGTGGCCGGGCTCGTTGTCCGTGGCGTACACCACAACGCCGTCGCGGGTCTCCAGGCGGAAACCCATGCAGCCCTGAGGATGATTGAGCCAACTTGCTTGCAGTGTGGCCGCGTCCAGTTGAATACGGCCTTCTTCCAGATCATGGAAATTCTGCTGGGCTCGCATCTGGTTTAGCCCCACCGGGAAGTAGGGGGCTGCCATCTGTTCTTCAAATACCTGTTTCAGGCTGCGAGTGCGGCTGGAGCAGTGAAATTCAAATCGGCTTTCTGGGTTGTCGTACAGTGGGCCGAAAAACGGAAGCCCCTGAATGTGGTCCCAATGGAAATGGGAAACGAAAATGTCTCCGGATACCGGACGTGTGCCGAACTCGCTCCGGAGAGCCTGCCCGAGGACGCGAAAGCCGGTGCCGCAATCGAAGACGTATAGGTGGTCTCCGACCCGCACCTCCACACAAGAGGTGTTGCCTCCATAGCGCATGTTTTCGGGCTGAGGGGCGGGTGTTGAACCGCGAACCCCCCAGAACCTAATCTGCATGACGTTTCACCGATGGGGATAGTGGCTAAACAGTTATCTTGCAGCCTGTTAGGCAATCCGTCAATTCATACGGTGGTTACTGGCGAACATGTACCAGCCGTTGCCGGGATAGGGAAGCAAGCAAGGAATGCGCGGAAACCCGCGAAACCAGCGTCGGAGCCTGACTTATATAATGGGGCGGCTTCGCCCGAAGCCTGGAGATGCATGGTTACTCTCGATTATCAAGATTTCTCGCGGCTTGCTCGCAAGGCGACGCTGATCCCCTTGGCAAAGTCGGTGGCGGCTGACCTGCTGACGCCGGTCTCGGCGTTTCTGGCTATTGCGGCCGGGGAACCGGATGCCTTTCTCTTTGAATCCGTGGAACGGGGCGAGCAGGTCGGGCGCTATACGTTCCTGGGGACAAAGCCCTACATGCGGGTACGGGCGCAGGGTCAGGACATCGAAGTGCGGCGGGGCAGGCGGATAGAACGGCGCCGGGGAAATGTTCTGGAGGTCTTGAAGGAGTTGCTGCGGCAGCATTCACTTACTATCGACGATGGTTTGCCGCCGTTTACGGCGGGCGCGGTCGGCTACTTCGCCTATGACAGCGTGCGGCAGTTGGAGAATATTGGCAGCCATACGAAGGATGACCTGGCTTTGCCCGATTGTGTGCTGATGTTCTTCGACCGGGTGCTGGCGTTCGACCACCTACGCCATCAGATTCAGATTATCGCGACAGCGGATGTTTCGCGGGAGAGTCCGCGCAAGGCTTACGACCGGGCTGTAAAAGATATCGCAGCTTTGGAGAAGAAGCTGGCGGCTGGGTTGCGTCCTGCATTGTGGCGAGGATCGGCGAACAGGAGTAAAGGCAAGCTGAAGATTCAGCCGCGCTCGGCTCGTGGCCAGTTTCTGCAATCGGTGGAACGAGCCAAGGAATACATCCGTGCGGGCGATGTTTTTCAGGCAGTGCTTTCGCAGCGGTTGGACTTCACCCCTGGAGTTTCGCCATTCGATGTCTATCGCGCGCTGCGTACGGTGAACCCGTCGCCTTATATGTATTTCCTGCGGATGGGGGATGTTCACGTGCTGGGGTCTTCTCCGGAGATGCTGGTGCGCGTGACCGGACGCAAGCTGGAATACCGGCCGATTGCCGGTACCCGTCCGCGCGGACGGGATGAAGCAGAGGACAGCCGATTTGCGAAAGAAATGCTGGCCGACGAGAAAGAGCGTGCCGAGCACGTCATGCTGGTCGATCTTGGGCGCAACGACCTGGGGCGGGTGAGCGAATATGGATCGGTGAAAGTGCGAGATCTGATGTTTGTGGAACGATATTCCCATGTCATGCACATCGTCTCGGCGCTGGAAGGGAAACTGCGGTCGGATCTCGATGCGCTCGATGCTTTCGCGGCATGTTTTCCGGCGGGAACTTTGACCGGAGCGCCGAAAGTGCGGGCCATGCAGATTATCGAAGAACTGGAGCCAGTGCGGCGCGGGGTGTATGGAGGGTCGGTTTTGTATGCGGACTTCGCAGGCAATCTGGATTCTTGCATCGCCATTCGCACTCTGCTGATGAAGGGCAAGAAGGCTTATTTGCAGGCCGGAGCGGGAATCGTGGCTGATTCCGATGCACAACGGGAATTTGAGGAGTGTATGAACAAGGCCAAGGCGGTGCTCAGGGCAGTGGAACGCGCGAGGGGCGGCGAATAGTAAGTGGGGACTGCTCTGAGACTTTCTTCTCAGGCAAACCGCTGGACTAATTGCTCTAGAGATCAGCGAAAACCGTGTGGTAGATTCTCATTTTAGTTCCAGGAGTCGTCGTGGCGATCCTCAAAACACTTGTTCTCGTTAGTCTCATTCCCATCTTTATCCTTGGAGCCGCTTACGCCGGCGAGAATTCTCCCGCAATCCCATCCGTGGTGTCCGTAACCCCGCTTGGCATCATCAAGCAAAACAAAGTCATTTATGGCCGCGACGGCACCTTCAGCGCGCTCATAGACGGCACGTCCGTCTGGACGTTTGGCGATACACCGATGTCGGTGCCGGGAATACTGGGCAATTACTGGGACGACAATTCTCTCTCCGGGACTACGAATCTCGATGCTTCCAAAGGCATCAACCTCGATCATGACTTGTTAGACAGCACGGGCGCGCCTGCGGAATACTTGCCGTATCTTTCCTGGGAGCGAGAGTACAACTACGAACACGATAAGAATCATTGCACCGTGAAACCATGTGGCGCGGAGTTCGCCATGTGGGATGGCCCGGTGATCAACGACACGGCACGAAATCGTGTGCTCTTTTACTACTACGAGCTGTATCGGGGCGCCCCTGGGATGAATGGATGGGATACGGTGGGTACTGGAATCGCCGTCTACACTCCCGGAAAAGGGATTACACGGCCTATTGAAAATCCTGGGAGCCGGACGCCGACGTTGATGTGGGGACCGACAGATCAGGCGTATAACTCAGGTGCGCTGGTGGTCAATGACATTCTCTACTCCTATGGCTGTGCGAGTGGCTTCTTAGTAGACAACTGCATGGTAGCGAAGGTGCCATTGGCGGATGCGCTGGACATTACGCAATGGACGTATTACGCCGGGAATAGCAATTGGAGTACAAACCCCACGGACGCAGTCACGATCTTTCAGGGTGGCGCGGCGGCTAATCAAGTTTTCTACAACGCATATCTTGGCGTGTGTATGAACATCTACAATCCGGCGCTGAACAATGACATGTATTACATGGTTTCGTCGACGCCATGGGGGCCGTGGTCGGCGCCAACGTTGTTGTTTATGGGTGAGACGCCATATAAGGGCAGCGTCAACTACACCGGGCAAGCGCATCCGGAGTTTGCGCAGGGCAACGGACAAACAGAGTACGTGACTTACGCGCACCCCACTGGATTCCTGCGGGAGGATCTGCCGTTGGTGCAGGTGGTGTTTGGGAAATAGGGGTGGATAGGGCGAGGGCGAGACGCCCTCGCAGAGAGCCGGCGCGGACGCCGACGCTACAAGTTAATCAGATTAGTCCCAGGAAGTTCCTGATCAACTGCTTGCCCTCGGCGGTCAATACGCTTTCCGGATGGAACTGAACGCCCTCGACAGGAAACCGCCGATGCCGCAAACCCATGATCGTGCGTGAGCCAGCTCCGTCGCTGGTCCATGCGCTGACTTCGAGGTCCTTGGGCAGATTTTCTTCTTTGACGATTAACGAGTGATAGCGGGTTGCGGTCAGGGGTGAGGGTAGGGTGCGGAAGATGGTCTTGCCGTCGTGCTGCACTTCGCTGGTCTTACCATGCATTAGTTTTGGGGCTCGGATGACTTCGCCGCCAAAGGCCGCCCCTATTGCCTGATGTCCGAGGCAGACGCCCAGAATTGGAACCTTGCCGGCAAAATGGCGGATCAGTTCGACGCTGATGCCCGCCTCATTCGGAGTGCAGGGGCCGGGTGAGACCAGGATGCGTTCGGGATGCATGGCCTCCACATCGGTAACCGTTACTTGATCGTTGCGGCGGACTTCAACTTCGGCACCCAGTTCACCAAGGTATTGCACCAGGTTGTAGGTGAACGAGTCGTAGTTGTCGAGGACAAAGACCATAACGCCCTAAAAACAGCTTACATCAGGCGCATTCGGCAGGAGTGAGTGCCCGCAAGTACAGCTTGACACAAGCCTGCCGACACGCCATGCTACAGACTTCCGGAGGGGTCATGGCCGAGACCACGCAGGACAACAAACGGGCCACGCGCCGGTTTGCGCTGCGCTTGCCGGTGTCCGTGTCGTATGCCAAGGACGGAGCGCAGGAGAAGGCTGCCCAGACCCGCGATGTCAGCGCGCGGGGCATTTGTTTCTATGTGGATTCGGCAATCACCGCCGGCTCAGCCATCGAATTCACCCTGACCCTGCCACCCGAAATCACGCTGACCGAGAGCATTCGCGTCCGTTGTAAGGGCAAAGTCGTGCGGGTGGATGAAGGCGGTCCTGACGGTAAGGTCGCCGTGGCTGCGGTCATTGACGAATACGAGTTCCTCTCCGAACCCTAGACGAAAAACAGTTGCCGTTCGCCGTTGCAGTTAAATCTTCTTACCTTCGTGCGTTAGGCACTACTTCTCCCGGCTGTAACCCAAGTGGTATCGTTGGTCTAGGATTCGTCCCAACATGAAGCTTCTGCGGTTCATTGGCGCCTTGCTCTTGATACCAGCCGCAGCGGTGGGACAGTCCAGTCCCAGATTGTTGGCCAGCTCGGAGAATCCCGCTCTCGTTCGTTCGGTTCAACCTTTGGTGGAAACGAATGGACCGGTGGTCGAGATCATTTCCAGCCGTCCTTTAATTCCCGCGATTAGTCAACTGGAGAATCCGCAGCGCCTGGTTATTGATCTGCCGAATGCGCGCCTGGCGGGGCGCGAAAAGCGGCTTGACCTCCGAGGCAGCGAGATCAATGGGGTAAGGCTGAGCCAGTATCAGCAGGATCCACCGGTGGCGCGAGTTGTGGTGGATTTAAGCAAACCCGTCGCCTTCACCTGGGATGCGGCCGGAAATCGCCTGATGGTTCGTTTGCACCCGGTGGAGGAAGCGGTTACGCAAGCGCCTGTCCCAGCCATTTCGCGCGAGGTGTTGCCAGAATCGGGAGTTTCCGGTGGGGTGATGTTGGCAGGTAGTCGCGTGGGTACAGGGTCGGCAGTGACAGCGGGGGCAGATACCGCTGTTTTACGTCTGGGACGCGGCGGCGAAGTACTGGTTTGCCCCCGAACCACAGTGTCGGTCACTAGCTCGCAGAATGGGCGCACGTTGATGTTGGGCATGAGCACCGGAGCGCTGGAAACGAATTATTCGCTCGACGCGGCAGCAGATTCGATTCTTACTCCTGACTTCCGCCTCCTGCTGGCAGGGCCGGGAGAATTTCATTATGGGGTGAGTGTGAACTCACACGGCGATACTTGCGTTCAGGCTCTGCCAGGGAACACCGCGGCGGTGATTGTTTCGGAACTTTTGGGGGATGGCAGTTACCAGGTGAAATCAACCCAGCAAGTGATGTTTCATTCCGGAAAGCTAAGTGCGGCGGATACTGCGGCTCCTATGAATTGTGGCTGCCCGCCTATCACAACTCCGTTAATGCTGGCTTCGGCAACTAGGAGTTCGGACCCGAGTCCTCTATCGGGATCAGAGACCACTGCCCTACCGGCGTCGAAACCCAATGACATTCACGTGCACGTAGACGTGCCCATGGTGTTTCGGGCCGACGATCCGCCGCCGGTGCAGGCTGACCCTGCGAACGAAGCAAAGTTGCTTCCTCTGCGCGACATGCCTATGCCGGCCTCGTTCGAAGCGGTGGTTGTGCCTCCAAAGCCAACCCATCACGGCTTCTTTGGCAAGCTTAAAGGCTTTTTCTCGTCTATCTTTGGCTGAGAAACTCCGGCGAAGCGGCTTGCCTTAGCGTCTCCGCAGATTCTTGGCCAGGGGACTCACGCGGTCGCGCACTTCCTCGGCAAATTCGGCGCCACGCTCGATCACTTCTTCGGCGGCGTCGCGTGCGTCCTCGGTCCAGTCTTCCACGGTTTCGCGGGCGTCGTCGTATTTGCGGCGCAAATCTTTGCGGATCTGCTTGCCAGCCTTGGGAGCGAACAATAGTCCGAGCAAGGCACCCGCGCCCAGCCCAATCAGCAGGAACGTAATTGCGGCGTTGCCGCGATTGCCTTCGGAGACTTCATATTTTCCTACACGCATAAAAACACTCCTTCTCATGAAAATCTTGAGTTCTTGGATGAATCTCCAGCCATTCTAGTCGCCTGACGAGCAAACGCGGCAGGTAACCAGAGTGTCGATCTCCCCCCAGTTTTCCATAATGCCCCAAGTGCGTGTAAAATAAAGCTTTCGAGCCTCGTGTCTGGTGGAAAAAGTGGCCTGCCCGCGTCCTCCAGCCAGCCGCCATCAAAAAAGGAGATTTTTCCCGCAATGGCTATTCCTGCGACCCAGCTTCGCCCCGGCATGATCATCAAGCACAATAATGATCTGCATTCGGTTTTTAGCGTCGAGCACCGTACGCCCGGCAACCTGCGCGCGTTCATCCAGGCCAAACTGCGCAATCTGCGCACCGGCGCGATGTTCGAGCACCGCTTCCGCTCACCTGATCCGATTGAGAAGATCAACGTGGACGAGCAAGAAATGGAATTCTTGTACGCCGATGGCGATAGCTACTACTTCATGGACACCACCAACTTCGAACAGACCCATCTGACCAGGGAAATTCTGGGCGATGCGGTGGATTACTTGACTCCGAATCTTCAGATCCAAGTCGAGTTTTTCGATGGCAAAGCGGTGGGCATTGAGTTGCCACAGACGGTGGTCCTCACGGTGGTAGAGACTGAACCCGGACTCAAAAGCGCGACCGCATCGAGTGTCACCAAGGCCGCCAAGACCGAAACTGGGCTGGTAGTGCAAGTGCCGCCGTTCATCAATGAGGGTGAGAAGATCAAGGTGGATACGGCCGAGGGCGTGTATCTATCAAGAGCGCAGTGAGCTTTACATTTAACTTCTAACTTCTGTGGGTGCCGCGGAACAATCCGTTACTCAAGCTCGCCGGTTTCTGGTGCGCGGACGCGTCCAGGGTGTAGGATTTCGCTGGTTTGTGGAACGGGAGGCGCACATCCTGGGCATCGCCGGGTGGGTGCGTAACAACGCTGACAGCAGCGTGGAAGTGCTGGCGATGGGAACCCGCGATCAGCTCGTCGGATTGAAATCGCGCTTGCAGCAGGGGCCGCGTGCGGCGCGCGTGGATGACGTGGAAGAGCATGATGCCAAGCCCGTCGCGGGTCTGACCACATTTCGCATTGAAGGAGCCTGGTAATGTCGACCAAGGTTGCGGCAATCAAGCCGGAAATGAATTGCGAGCCGCTGAAAAAGCTGATCCGTGAAGTCCCAGATTTTCCCAAGAAAGGCATTCTGTTTTACGACATCACCACACTGCTTAAAGATAAGCGCGGCTTTGCCATGCTGATCGATGCGCTGGCTGAACATTACATCAGCAAGGATGTCGATCTGGTGTTGGGAATGGAGGCGCGCGGGTTCATCTTCGCACCGGCGCTGGCGTATCGGCTAAACGCCGGGTTCGTTCCCGTGCGTAAGCCGGGCAAATTGCCGTCGGCGACGGCCAAGTACGATTACGCGCTCGAATACGGCACCAACACCCTCGAAATTCACAAAGATGCGATCCTGCCGGGCCAGAATGTACTGATCGTTGATGATCTGCTGGCGACCGGAGGAACGGCGGAAGCGACTACCAAACTGGCGTCATCACTAGGCGCAAAGATTGCCGGGCTGGGATTCGTGGTGGAACTCGACTTCCTAAACGGTCGCGACAAGCTCAAGGGGTACGATGTGTTCTCGCTGCTGCATTACGAAAAGTAGTCCTACCTGAGAAGTAGCGCGATGATGAGCGCCCAGCAGCCGGCGCTGATCACCACTGTCAAGGTCAGCCCTAGAACCCGGGCCCATTGGGTTGATGGCTTAACACAGGCTTCTTCTTTTTCCTTGGCGAGAGCCGCGATGAGCTCCCGTAAGGTCTGTTTTCCTGCAGTGACCTCCAAAGCTCCTGGCCCCGAAATTCGTATTTGCGTGCCCATACTGATTGGATGTGGGGCTGCCTGAGTGGATGGGTGCGGGTTGTAACCTTCTCGTCAAATCTCGATGACAATTCTTTACGGGAGACGACCAGTCAGTTGCCGGTCAGGATTAGGGTCGCGTTCTTCGGCAGATAGCCCTTCCGCTGAAACCAGTCTTCCATTGCTACTTTCAATTCACCAATAGGAACGTTCCGCCCGATCTCCATGAGGCCGTCGGCGATGGGGAGAGTGTCGTCAAAGACGGTGGCGTTGGTGAAATTGCGCATGGAGAAGCTGTCCAGCCACTTCATAGGGCAGGGAAGACGCCGACCGTTGTTGTCGTATTCCACGCGGATCTTTCGGGCAAACATCTCACTGATTTAACCACAGAGGACACCCTTCGACTACGCTCAGGGCAGGCTCCGGAACGCGCAGTACCTTACGGAGTCGACGGCGCAGGGGCCGGGGCTGCGGTTTCTCCAGCCCCGGTGTTCACCAAGTCTTTCAATTCTTTGCTGGGCTTGAAGAAAGGAATTTTCTTGGCCGGGACTTCCACTCGGTCGCCGGTCTTGGGATTGCGGCCGACACGTGGCTTGCGTTGCCGGGTGCGGAAGCTGCCAAAGCCGCGAATCTCGATTTTGTCGCCCACGCGAAGTGAGCGCACGATGCTGTCAAAAATGGTTTCGACGATGACTTCACTGTCTTTGCGAGTCAACTCCGCCAGCCGGGAGACCTCGTCGATCAAATCCGCTTTTGTCATACGCTTGTTCGCTCCGTGTCAGTGATTTCGCGTCCGCGAGCCCTGTCTGGGCACCTCGGGCTACCGCGCCACATCGGGACACCCATAACCTTCTCAAATTTCAGGGGTTGTGCGCAAGTGGCTTGTAGTTCTCGGGTCGGGGCTTGTCTTCCTACTTCCACAGATAGTAGAACCCCAATTGGTTGTCCATAAGCTTCTCGCGGGTCGGCAGCCACTGGGACAAGTCGCCGAACAGCAAGTCGAAGGCGGTCTCCCGGCGCCGCTCAGGATGCACCAGCACGGGCTCACCCTTGATATTGACCGCTTTGGCTGTATCGTCCACGGCTGCTTGGAAGTCGGCAATCTGATCGATCAGGTGCATGGACAGCGCTTCCTGCCCGGTCCAAACTCGGCCATCGGCGATGGCTTTAATGTCAGCTTCCTTGGCGTGGCGCCCGTCGGCGACCGCCTTCACAAACTGGCCGTACATGTTGTCGATCAGCGATTGCATGTAGGCGCGCTCGGCGGGAGTCATCTCGCGGGTGGGGTCGCCGGTGTCCTTGAATTCGCCGACTTTCAGCGTTTCAGACTTAAGCTTCATCCAGCGCAGCAGATCGCCATAATTCACCCACTGCGCAATCACGCCGATCGAGCCCACGATGCTGCCGTTGTCGGCATAAATCTTGTTGGTGCCGGCGGAGACGTAATAAGCGCCACTAGCTCCGACGGTTTCAATGGAAGCCACAATGCGCTTTTTCTTCTCGTCGCGGATGCGCTTGACTTCGCGATAAATCTCCTCCGAGGCGGCCACGCCGCCGCCAGGGGAATTTACATGAATGATGATGGCTTTGATGGAATCGTCGTCGCCGAACTTCTTAAGTTGTCCGACAAGGGTTTTGGGGTCGAGGATGACGCCTTCGAGTTCGACGACGCCAATCTTGTCACCGAAGCCGCTAAGCGATGCCTGATCGCCGCCGGCGTGCAGCATCAGATAGACCAAGGTAAACACCGCCAGGGTGAACAGGAAGAAGGCTCCGCCACCGATGACGATCCAAAGCCAGGTACGGGAACGGGTGTTGTCAGGCATATGGTGAGAAGTAGTGTAGCACCGGGGAATGGCGGCGGGACGTTAAACACACTCGTAGCTATTCCTTCGGCCTAACACCCGTGATCAGGCTCGCAGATACCTTTCTAATTTTTCTCCCCACTTGCAGTGTAACGGGATGGCTAAGATCGATGCGCGCGACCGGATCAGTTTGGATTTCTCCATTCACTCTTACGGCCCCTTGCTTGAGCTTTCTTCCGGCGTCACTGACGGACTCCGCCAAGTCGACCCGGAAAAGCAGTTTGTCAAGGCGCACGCCGTTTTCCGTCACCTCGATCGCCACTTCCAGAACGTGATCAGGGATGCGGCCCTCCTGAAACTGCGCAGCCCAGTCCCTGGCCGCTACATCAGCTTCTTCTGCAGAATGAAAATCTTTCACGATCAGCTTAGCGAGAGACTTCTTGATCTCCATCGGATGCCGTTCACCAGTCAAGACACCTCGTTTGAGCTCGTCAATCTGGGCGGTCAACAAATCCGTCAGTAGGTCGTAGTAACTCCACATCTTCTCATCCGAGATCGCCATGATCTTGCTGTACATCTCCACGGACGGTTCATAGATTCCGATAGCGTTATCCAATGACTTCGACATTTTCTCCGGACCAGAGCGCCACCCTTCGAGAATCGGCGTGGTCAGCACGACTTGAGCTTCCTGTCCGTAGGCGCGTTGCAATTCGCGGCCTACCAGCAGATTGAATTTCTGGTCGGTGCCTCCCAGTTCAACGTCGGCTTCGAGAGCGACCGAGTCGTATCCCTGGGCCAGCGGGTAGAGCAGTTCGTGTACGGCAATCGGCTTTTCTTCCAGGAAGCGCTTGTGAAAGTCTTCGCGCTCGAGCATCTGCGAGACCGTGTATTTGGCCGCGAGACGGATGAAATCGTCAGCGGTGAACTTTGAAAACCAACGGCGATTGAAATCGATGACGGTCTTCTCGGGATCGAGAATCTTAAAGACCTGAGCTTTATAGGTTTCGGCATTCTGGGCGATCTGCTCGGGCGACAGCGGGGGACGGGTGACCGAGCGGCCGGTGGGATCGCCGATCATGCCGGTGAAATCGCCGATAAGAAAAATGACGGTGTGGCCGAGATCCTGAAAGTGTTTGAGCTTACGCAGAACCACGGTGTGACCGAGGTGAAGGTCGGGAGCAGTCGGGTCCATGCCGAGTTTTACCCGCAGCGGCTTGCCGGAGGCGCACGACTTTTCCAGTTTGGCGCGCAGATCGGCCTCACGAATTATTTCGGCGGAGCCTTTCTTGATGTAGGCGAGTTGTTCGTCAACCGGGGCGAAGTTCTGCATGCCCCGACATTATTACAGATTTCAGATATTAGACCGCGGATTCACCAGTCGTCGTCCCAGGACTTTGAACTTTCCCTCAAGCACGATGTTAATCGCCTCTGAGTATGCAATGTGTTCCTGCTCCAGAATGCGGGCGGATAGGGAGTGTTCGTCGTCGGTGTCGAGTACGGCGATCGTCTTTTGCACAATGATGGGACCGTGGTCGAGTTCTTCGTCCACGAAGTGAACCGTACAGCCGGAGACTTTCACGCCGTACGCAAAGGCTTGCTCCTGGGCTTCGAGGCCGGGGAACGCGGGCAACAGCGAAGGATGGATGTTGAGGATGCGATGCGGAAACTGCCGCACGAACCACGGCGAGAGCAGGCGCATGTATCCGGCGAGACAGACGAGGTCGGTGTTGTGTCGTTGCAATACTGCTGCGACTTCGCGGTCATGGGCTTCGCGCTCTTTGCCTTTAGAAGCGATTACTACGGAGGTAATTCCGAGGCGCTGGGCAGTGGCGATGCCTCCAGCATCGGCACGATTGGAAATCACGACTGAGATTCGTGCGTTGGGAATCTCGCCTTTAGCGACATTCTTGGCGATGGCTTCGAAGTTCGAGCCGCGTCCCGAGAGCAGGATGCCCAAGTTTTTCATCCTACCCATCATAAATCCACCACAGAGGCACAGAGCCACAGAGAAAACTAAAAGGCAATTCAACGCGCCTATGTTTGTTCCCGGGGGCTGCCTCAAAAGAATTTGTCGTCTCTCTATGTCCCTGTGGCTCTGTGGTGGATTGTCCGGTTCGGTTTGCTCCGCCGGATGCTGCTCCGATATAGTTTTCTTATGTATCAGGATTTCCATGCGGTGGACCGATGGTCGAAAAAAGAAGTCCACTGCATTTATCAGGCATTGATCGTTGCTATCGCCACCCGCCACGCTGACGCCGTGGACATCAAGTTTCTGGTGGATGGTCGGACGGTGTGGGTCGCTTTGCCACATCCGGCATGGGTGGAGTACGCGAATCGCACGGGCAAGGTGATTACCGATTCCCTGGCGATTGAGATTGCGGGCCATTACTTGAAAACTGCCTTGGAATCGGGCGAGGGAGTTGGGCGCGAGATGTATTCGTTGACCGTGGCGCAGACCCTGGACCATCTTGAGGCGATAGTTGGCGAAGAAGTTCAGGTTCCCTAAATCTTTCTGAGACAATTGTTTGTGGCTGTTTATCATCGTTTATCATCCAACTTGCGCCCCCATATCACTTGGAAGTCAGGGCGGAAAGAGGGACAATAGTAGAGTCTTCTTCCGGGCCTGATCTTGGGCCCGTCTATCCTTATGGCCAGCGTAACCATTGAAGTTGAATCCGCCGCCAGCGGCAATAAACCCCTCACCCAGTGGGTGGAGCAACTGGCAGAGTTGTGCAAGCCCGACCGCGTCCACTGGTGTGATGGTTCGGCGGCCGAGTACCAGACGATGTCGCAGCTGATGATCCAAACTGGTGTGGCGATCCCGTTGGATACAGCGAAACGGCCCAACAGTATTCTGGTGCGGTCGCATCCCGCGGATGTGGCGCGAGTGGAAGACCGGACATTTATTTGCTCGTTGAGCAAGGACGATGCTGGGCCGACCAATAACTGGGAAGATCCGGCCAAGATGAAGGAGAAGCTGCGCCAGCTTTTTGCCGGATCCATGGCCGGGCGCACCATGTTCGTGATTGCCTACAGTATGGGCCCGATTGGATCGCCCATCGCCAAAATCGGCGTCGAGGTTACGGATTCGCCCTACGTGGTGGCCAATATGCACATCATGGCAAGGGTGGGGACCAAGGTGCTGGAGGCGCTGGGCAACGCAGATTTTGTTCGCGGGCTGCACTCCATTGGCGCGCCGCTCAAGCAGACGGATCAGGATACGACCTGGCCGTGCAATTCCGAGCAGAAATACATTTGCCACTTCCCGGAGACGCGTGAGATTTGGTCATACGGTTCGGGATACGGTGGAAATGCGCTGTTAGGCAAGAAGTGCCACGCGCTGCGCATTGCATCTGTGCAGGCGCGGGACGAAGGCTGGATGGCGGAGCACATGCTCATCCTGAAGCTGATCAGCCCGTCCGGCGGAGTGAAGTACATTACTGGCGCGTTTCCGTCGGCTTGTGGGAAGACCAATTTGGCGATGTTGATTCCGACCATTCCCGGCTGGAGGGTGGAGACGGTCGGCGATGACATTGCGTGGATGAAGTTCGGCGCTGATGGCCGGCTCTACGCGATCAATCCTGAGTACGGTTTCTTTGGTGTCGCTCCCGGCACCAACATGAAGTCGAATCGCAATGCCATGCTGACTGCGACCAAGAACTCCATCTTCACCAACTGTGCGATGACGGCGGACGGTGATGTTTGGTGGGAAGGGATGACGGAGCAAAAGCCAGCGGAGTTGGTCGATTGGTTGCGGCGGCCATGGACGCCGTCAGCGGGCCGAAAGTCTTCGCATCCTAACGCGCGGTTTACCGTCCCTGCCAAACAGTGCCCGGCGATTGCGCCGGAGTGGGAAGACCCGAAGGGTGTGCCCATCGACGCAATTTTATTTGGCGGCCGGCGGGCGGGCGTCGTGCCTCTGGTGACTGAATCCTTTAGCTGGCAGCACGGTACTTTCCTGGGGGCGACTGCGAGCAGTGAGACCACGGCAGCCATCGCCGGCAAAGTTGGCGAACTGAGGCGCGATCCGATGGCTATGCTCGCGTTCTGCGGTTACAACATGGGAGATTACTTCGCGCACTATTTGAAAATCGGAGAGCGATCCTCGAAGCTGCCCAAGATTTTCTATGTGAACTGGTTTCGTCAGGATGAGAATGGCAAGTTCCTGTGGCCGGGCTACGGCGAAAACAGCCGCGTGTTGAAATGGGTTTTCGAACGTTGCGATGGCAAGGTACATGCCACAGAAACCCCCATTGGACGGCTGCCTGACCCCGCTGACCTTGACGTAAAAGGGCTCGACTTACCGCCCGCGACGCTGGCCAAACTGCTGAACGTGGATGTTCCAGGCTGGCTGGATGAAGTGCCCCGCATCAAAGAACACTTCGCCAAGTTCGGAGATCGTTTGCCCAAAGGATTGGACGATGAGTTGGCTGGCCTGGAGCAGAGGCTCAAGGCGGCGAAAAAATAGTCAGACTTTCTTGATCGCTCGAACGATGGCGACGAGGATCACCGCGCCGACGATCGCGACCAGAATATTGGGCAGCAGCCCACCGCTCGAGTAGATTCCCACCAAGCCGAGAATCCGGCTTCCAATAATTGCACCCACAATGCCGAGCAAAATGTCGGTGAGCGGACCGTAGCCCGAGCCTTTCATGATCTTGCCGGTGGCCCACCCGGCGATCAGGCCCACGATGATTATGTAGAGCAAAGTCATGCCTAGAAACATAGGGTCTCCTCTTAGCCAAGTCTCGGCGTGAAGACTGTATCAGGAGAACTGGGAGAAGCCTAGAGATGGACTATTTTGGCCGAATTCCAGCGACAGCCATCATCCGTCCGGTCACCCCTTTTTCAACGCGGTGAGAAAAGAGCAGATCCGTATGGCATGAAGTGCAAAGGGGCGAGGCATGGATGTTCTTGCGCGGTACTCCTGCGTCCATTAATTGGCGGCGATTGGCTTCGACCAAATCCAGAAAAATGTTTGTCGGCAATTCGCTATGGCCGGGAGCGCGGGCGGTGAGGAATAGAAGCGGGTACTTTTCGCGGACGGGATCGGACTCCGCAACTTCGCGGAAGAGATCGGCAGCGTAAGCGAACTGGGATTCAAAGTTCGTTCGGACTTCCTCCCCTACTTGGTAACAGCAGCCACGGATTCCCGGCCCGATGGCGGCCTCGATGTCCCGGGGCCGGGTACCAAAGCAGCCGCGCATTTCACCGACGCCCTTTTCGACGATCCTCCGAACGGTGCCACGCCAGCCGGCATGGAAGACTCCGACGGCACGGTTCTTGGTGTCTACGAGCACGACCGGAAGGCAGTCAGCGGTTTGGATGGCGAGCACGAGTCCGGGAGTATCGGTGATCAGGCCATCGCCGACGAGCTGTTCTTGAGGCGGTTTCGAGACACTGTGGATGAGATCGGAATGAATCTGGCGCAGGGTGATTAGGGGCCAGAGATGATTTCCGTCGACTGCGCCGACCTGTCGCTGAAACACGGCCCGGTTGCGCTCGACTGCGGCGCGAGAATCGTGCTTGGTGAAGCCCAGGTTGAGAGAATGGCCGCCGTAAATCTTGGAGATTCCGCTTTTTCGCGTGGAGAAGCCATGTAGCAGCCACGGAATTTGGGAAAGGGCAGGTACGGTGAGGGTAGATGACGTTGGCTTCCGGGCCGTGGGCACATAAACATCTTAGCAATACCTGTTACTGCTGCAGCCGTCAGACAGTTTCTCGAGCACGATTGCTCAGAGCAACGAGATTCGGCTCGTGCTTGTGCCAGTCTGTCGCTTGCTCATAGGTATTGGCCAGTTGGAGAATAGCGGCTTCCGACCACGGTGGCCCGGCGATCTGCAAACCAATTGGCAGTCCGGAGCGGGTGAATCCGCAGGGAACGGAAATCGCGGGCAGCCCCCAGACGTTGAACGGCCGAGTGTTACGCAACAAAACCAGTTCGCGAGGGCGCAAAAGATCAGGGTTCTGCTTGAGTTCGGCAAGTTGCGGCGCCGGAATCGGCACGGCTGGAGTGACGATAAAATCCAAGTTCGCGAATACGCTGTGGATTTCGTTGCGTGCTTTCACCAAATCCTGCCGGGCGGCTTCGACTTGCGCCTCTGAAATGTTCTGACCGCTGCGGATACGACGTAACGTTTCCGGCTGGTATAACTCTGGACTTTTTCTGACGAATTCCCGGTGAATCGCATACGACTCGCCAGCTTGCAGCGTGCGGTCGGTGGGGATTTCAAGATTGATCTCGCGAATCTCGCAGCCAAGATTCTTCAGGACAGCAAGCGCAAGTTCGACGACGGCGGCTACCTCCGAATCAAGGTCTTCGTAGAAGAACTTTCGCGGGATGCCAATGCATAATTTCTTAGTTTCAACTTGAAGAGCTGCGAGATAGTCAGGTACCGGTATGTCGGCGCTGTTCTTATCTTCCGGATCGAATCCAGCGATGGTTTGCAACAACACTGCGACATCGGAAACTGTTCGCGCAATCGGGCCAACGTGATCAAGTGACGAAGAAAGTGGAATTACGCCGCGCGTGCTGACTCGTCCGAAAGTGGGTTTGAACCCCACCGCTCCGCATTGCGCTGCGGGTTCGCGGACGGAACCGGCGGTGTCGGTGCCAATGGCTCCAAAGCCAAGGCCAGCGGCCACGGCAGCGGCTGATCCTCCGGATGATCCGCCGGCAATAAGGGCGGGGTTCCAGGGATTGTGGACTTCGCCGTAGTAGCTGATCATCGAGCTGCCGCCGTAGGCGAACTCGTGCAGGTTTTGCTTGCCCAGAAACACTGCACCGGCACTTCTTAAACGCTGCACGACTTCGGCATCCTGAGTTGGAACCCTGTCCTTGAACAAAGCGCTGGCCGCGGTGGTGCGGGTGCCGGCAGTATCTATGATGTCTTTCAATCCGAGGGGAATGCCGTGCAGCGGGCCGCGATCTTCTCCACGCAGGATCTCGGATTCGGCCTGTCTTGCCTGCTGCATGGCGGATTCCGCGGTTACGGTGATGAAGGCGTTGAGTGCCGGATTAAGTTTTTCGATCTGCGCCAGGCATTTTCTTGCCAGGTCCACTGGAGAGAGTTCCCGGTTGCGCAGCCGCCGGCTAATTTCCAAAATTGAAGTCAACATAAGTCTCGTCGAAGGCCTAGGCTTGCGTTGTTGCTGCCACTGCACGAAGGCCTATAATCTTACAGTCTGCCTTTCGGAGGTGTGAGGAAAACCCATGGCCCAGATGACAGCGACTCCCGTGACCACGCAAGGATTTCTGGTGGATGGCAAGTGGGTTGAAGAAGGCGACCCGATTGAGATTCGCGCGCCCTACGACCGGGGCGTGGTCGGCCGGGTATTTCAGGGCAGGCGAGAACACGCGGAAGCGGCCATTGCCGCCGCGGTAAAGGCTTTTGGCACCACGCGTCGTTTGCCGGCTTTCGAGCGGCAACGCATGCTGCGCCGTGTGGCCCAGGGCATCAGCCAGCGCAAAGAAGAATTTGCTCACACCATGGCGCAGGAGGCGGGGAAACCCATCAAAGCTGCCCGCACCGAAGTGGAACGCAGTATTTTCACGTTTACAGTAGCAGCGGAAGAGAGCACTCGCATTTATGGCGAGTATCTTCCGCTGGATTGGCAGGAATTTACCGTCGGGCGATGGGGAATCGTAAAACGATTTCCGCTGGGCCCGATTGCGGGCATCACTCCGTTCAATTTTCCACTCAACCTGGTGGCGCACAAGGTGGCGCCAGCCATCGCTGCCGGTTGCACCATGGTGATCAAGCCAGCGCCACAGACTCCGCTTACTGCGCTGCTGTTGGCGGAGGTAGTGCAGGAGGCAGGCTGGCCCGATGGGGCACTTAACGTGCTTCCACTTTCGAACGAAGATGCTGGGTTGTTGGTAACCGACGAACGCTTGAAGATGATCAGTTTTACCGGCAGCGCGCCGGTGGGATGGGACATCAAGCGGCGCGCCGGTAAGAAGAAAGTTTTGCTGGAGCTGGGAGGAAACGCAGGCGTCATTGTGCACAGTGACGCTGATGTAGTCTTTGCGGCAGAGCGCTGTGTGGCAGGCGGCTTTGGGTATGCAGGACAGACTTGCATATCGGTGCAGCGCATCCTGGTGGAGCGCTCGGTGTGCGCTAAGTTTACTGACGCTCTGCTCGCCGGGGTCAAGAAGCTCAAGAGCGGCGATCCGTTACACGATTCGACCGACGTGGGGCCGCTGATTCGTGAGAGTGACGCGATTCGCGCCAGCGAGTGGATCCAGGACGCGGTGGGTGGAGGGGCTCGTGTGCTCATCGGCGGACAGCGCCGGGGCTCGATGCTTGAACCTACGGTGCTGACCGGCACTCGCCCGGACATGAAAGTGAATTGCCAGGAGATTTTTGCTCCGGTGGTCACGGTCGAACCTTACGACGACTTTTACGATGCGATTCGACAGATCAACCGCTCGTCGTACGGCCTGCAAGTCGGCATTTTTGTACGGGATGCCAAACTGCTGTTCAATGCGTACGAAGAGTTGGAAGTGGGTGGCGTCATTGCCGGTGATGTTCCTACTTTTCGTATCGACCACATGCCTTACGGTGGCATCAAAGATTCCGGCTTAGGGCGCGAGGGTCTGCGCTATGCCATTGAAGAAATGACTGAGCCGCGGCTTTTGGTAATGAACTTGCGGTAGGCTTCCTGTTCAGTCAAATGGCTTTTTTGATCGTGAAGATGTTGGGCGAGATTTCCGCAGAAAAAATTCCCATCCATTGCACAAGCTGCGATTTGAAACTGCTATAATCCTTAGTTTCCAAACCACGCTCACGACAGTCTGAGACGCAACGGTTCATGCGGTTCCACAAAAGCACTGGGGCGAGGCACTCGTCCCGCTGCACTGAAAGCTCTGACTGATGCAGATTTTTCATCGCAGCACTAACACGATATCCCGCGCCACGATATACGGGGCCGTCTTCCTGATCGCTGCGCTGTTGTGGGCTGTACTGGAATTGCAGCGTTCGCCTTATATCACCTACGCCAAAGTGGCGCGACCGCAGCCGGTGCCGTTCAGTCACCAGCATCATGTGGCTGGGCTGGGAATTGATTGCCGTTACTGCCACACCTCGGTCGAGACTTCGAGTTTTGCCGGTATTCCACCCACCAAAACCTGCATGAATTGCCACTCTCAGATTTGGACTGGAGCGGCCTTGCTCGAGCCAGTGCGTGAAAGCTTTCGCAGCGGGAAATCGCTGGTATGGACGCGGGTGAACGATCTCCCCGACTTTGTCTACTTCAATCACAGCATTCACATCAATAAGGGCGTAGGCTGCAACACTTGTCATGGGCCGGTAGACCGCATGCCGCTGATGTTTAACGAATATTCTTTGCAAATGGAATGGTGCCTGGATTGTCATCGCGACCCGGCGAAGAACTTGCGCCCGCGCGACCAGGTTTTCAACATGCGCTACCAGCCGCCGTCGAGCCTGAAGCCGGTTACGATGGACGGCAAAGAATATACAGACCAGCTTTCCCTGGGAACGGATTTGGTGAAGAAGTACAAGTTGAGAACGGTGACGGACATTACGAGTTGTTCGACGTGTCACCGTTAAAGAGTTTTGATGATGAAGACGGAAGACGAAAACGGAAAGCAGCACCGCGAAGAGGTTTGTCCAAGCAAGAAGGGCACGCTTGATCTGGACGACGTTCGCGCTCGTCTGGCCGAGACTAAAGGACCGGAGTTCTGGCGTAGCCTGGAAGAGCTGGCCGGTAGCCCCGAGTGGCGGGAAATGATGCACCGCGAGTTTCCTAAAGGTGCGTCTGAGTGGCTGGACTCGGTCTCGCGACGCGGTTTCCTCAAGCTGATGGGTGCATCGCTGGCTATGGCTGGCATGACGGCCTGCACCAAGCAACCGCTCGAGCCGATCGTTCCTTATGTCCGGCAGCCGGAGGAGTTGATCCCGGGGCGGCCGATGTTCTACGCGACGGCTTTCACCATGGGCGGATACGCTGCGCCGCTTCTGGTCGAGAGTCACATGTACCGGCCCACCAAGATTGAAGGTAACGACAAGCATCCGGCGAGTTTGGGCGGGACCGACATATTCGCGCAGGCGTCGATTCTTGAGATGTACGATCCCGACCGCTCTCAGACCATCAACAATCTCGGCGAGGTTCGTACATGGGGCAATTTTCTGGAGGCGATTCGTGGACCGTTGAGCGCGCAAAAAGCGGTGCAGGGCGCGGGTCTTCGCATTCTTACTCGCACGATTTCGTCGCCCACACTGGCCGATCAAATACGCTCGCTATTGAAGCTCTTTCCGCAGGCCAAGTGGCATGTGTATGAGCCAGTGAATCGCGACAATGTACTGGAAGGTGCGAAGCTCGCGTTCGGCCAGCCAGTGGAGACACAATACAAGCTGGAAAACGCTGATGTCATAGTTTCTCTCGACGCTGATTTTCTCTCGGCTGGATTCCCTGGGAATGTGCGTTACATTCGCGACTTCGCCAAGCGCCGGGACCCGGATTCCGGCAAGATGAGCCGGTTGTATGTGGTCGAGAGCACGACCAGCGCTACCGGGGCTAAGGCGGACCATCGGCTGCCGATGCGTGCGAGCGAGATTGAGCGCGTGGCACAGATGTTGAACAAGTTTGTGGAGCAAGGCCATCCGTCAGACGTCTTTAGCAATCAGGGGGAAAAATTTGTGGCGGCGATCGCAAATGATTTGAGGGCTCATCGCGGATCCAGCGTTGCGATTGCCGGAGATCATCAGCCGCCGCAAGTGCATGCGCTGGCTCACCAGATAAACCAGATGCTCGGCAACGTCGGCAGGACAGTCTTCTACACCGATCCCGTGGATGCGAATCCGATCAACCAGACCGACTCGCTCAAGGGTCTGGTTGCCGACATGCGCGGGGGCAAAGTGGACATGCTGGTCATCATCGACGGCAATCCCGCGTACGATGCCCCTGCCGACCTGAACTTCGCTGACGCGCTCAAGAACGCGAACATTCCATTGCGCGTGCATCTGGGGCTGTACCAGGACGAAACTGCGGAACTCTGCCACTGGCACATCAACGAGGCGCACTACCTCGAAGCATGGGGCGACGCTCGCGCTTATGACGGTACGGTCAGCATTGTGCAGCCGCTGATTGCGCCGCTCTACGGTGGAAAGAGCGCGCATGAACTGGTAGCGACTCTGGCAGGCCAACCTGATCCCAGCAGCCATCAAGTGGTTCAAAGCTACTGGAAGAAGCAGCATACTGGCGCGGACTTTGACATGTTCTGGCGAAAGTCGCTGAACGACGGCTGGATTGAAGGCACGACGTTTGCGACAAGAATTCAAAACATCGACTTGGGGTTCTTATCCGACCGGCCGATCGGGGCTCGTGAATTTAAGGGCTTGGTTCAAGTTACGGACCGAAACGCAATGGATATCAACTTCCGTCGCGATCCCTCGATCCACGACGGTCGCTTCTCTAACAACGGTTGGCTGCAAGAGCTTCCCAAGCCGATGTCGAAGATGACTTGGGACAACCCGGTGCTGGTCGGTCCGGCCATGGCAGAACGGCTGGGGTTGAAGTCCGAAGACATGATCGCGGTGGAACTCAACGGGAAGAAAGTTACTGCTCCAGTCTGGGTTCAGGCTGGACATCCGGACAATTCGATCACAGTGTTCTTAGGCTACGGTCGGCGGCGAGCGGGACGAGTTGGAACGGGAGCAGGCTTCGATTTCTACGCGCTGCGTACCAGTTCCACCCCCTGGTTCACTGCCGGCGTGAGCATCAAGAAGACCGGCGAAACCTACAAGCTCGCCACGACTCAGGGTTATCAGACGATGGACACGCCGGTAGGCACGCGCCCGTTGGTGCGAGCCGCGAACTTGGAGGAGTATCACAAAGAGCCTGAGTTCGCGAAGGAAGAAGAGCCGCCGAAGGATCTAACTCTCTATAAGCCTTATCCCTACGAAAAAGAGCCGTACGCCTGGGGAATGGCGATTGACCTCACCGCCTGCGTTGGCTGCAACAACTGCATTGTGGCTTGCCAGTCGGAAAACAACATCGCGGTCGTGGGCAAGGAACAAGTTGTTTTAGGACGTCACATGCATTGGGTGCGCGTAGATGCGTACTACCAGGGTGATCGCGATAATCCCAAGGCCTATTTCCAGCCGGTGCCTTGCATGCAGTGCGAGAACGCGCCCTGCGAAGTGGTTTGCCCGGTAGGCGCGACCGTCCACAGCAGCGAAGGTTTGAACGATATGGTGTACAACCGCTGCGTGGGGACGCGCTATTGCTCGAACAATTGTCCTTACAAAGTGCGGCGATTTAATTTTCTGCTGTTTCAGGACTGGGAGACGCCCCAGCTGAAGATGATGCGAAATCCCGACGTCACCGTGCGCAGCCGCGGCGTGATGGAGAAATGTACCTACTGTGTGCAGCGCATCAGCGAACACCGGATTGACTCCGAGCGAGAAGACCGCAAGATCGCGGATGGCGAACTGCAAACGGCGTGCCAGCAATCGTGCCCCGCCAACGCCATCGTTTTTGGAAACATCAACGATCCCGATAGCCGGGTGTCGAAGCTCAAGAGCAATCCGCGAAATTACAGTCTGCTGGCGGACCTGAATACCCGGCCGCGGACGACGTATTTGGCGGAGATTCGTAATCCGAGCGAGGAGTTGGAGTCGTAGAAGGTCACAATTAAGACATGGACGAACGAATCGAACAAGGTGAAGCCGGGCGGGCTCCAGTCATGGAGCCGGGATACACATTCGGCACGGTCACGGACAAAATCAGTTCCATCGTGCTGACGCGGCCGACGTCCAATGGCTGGTTCCTGGGCTTCGGCGTGGCTTTCCTGCTGACCATGATGATGCTGTACGCCATCGCATATCTGTTTGTGAAGGGTGTGGGCATTTGGGGTGTGACGATTCCCATCGGCTGGGGATTTGCCATCATCAATTTCGTATGGTGGATCGGAATTGGACACGCTGGCACGTTGATCTCCGCCATCCTGTTACTGTTGCGGCAATCGTGGCGCAACTCGATCAACCGTTTCGCCGAAGCTATGACGCTGTTTGCGGTATCGGCAGCCGGCATCTTTCCTTTGATTCACGTGGGCCGGCCTTGGCTCGCGTATTGGCTGTTCCCGTATCCCAATTCCATGGGAGTGTGGCCGCAGTTCCGCAGTCCGCTGATCTGGGACGTATTCGCCGTCTCAACCTACGCCACGATTTCGCTGCTGTTCTGGTTTGTGGGACTGGTCCCTGACCTGGCTACGCTGCGCGACCGCTCGACCAACCGGGCGGCGAAAATTGTCTACGGAATTCTGGCACTGGGTTGGCGCGGCTCGGCGCGGCATTGGGATCGCTACGAAACCGCGTATCTGCTGCTGGCGGGACTGGCCACGCCGCTGGTGCTTTCGGTCCACACCGTGGTGAGTTTCGATTTCGCGGTCGGCATTGTCCCCGGCTGGCACACGACCATCTTTCCTCCTTACTTTGTAGCAGGCGCGATTTACTCGGGCTTCGCGATGGTGCTGATGCTGGCGATTCCAATCCGCAAACTGTATGGCCTGGAAGATTTCATCACCGAGCTCCATCTGCAAAATGCCGCAAAGGTGATGTTGGCGACGGGTCTGATTGTGGGCTATGGCTACATTATCGAAGCTTTCATGGGGTGGTACAGCGGCAATCGTTACGATGCGTTCACCCTGTGGAACCGGCTGCACGGGCCGTACCGTTGGGAATACTATGCGCTCCTGTTGTGCAATATCGTGATCCCGCAGGTGCTGTGGATCAGAAAACTGCGCTCTCGCCCCATAGCGTTGTTTTTCGTATCACTCGTCGTTCTAGTCGGCATGTGGCTGGAGCGCTTCATCATCGTAGTGGTCAGCCTGCACCGCGATTTCCTGACCTCGTCCTGGGGAATGTATTACCCGACGCGCTGGGATTGGATGACCTACATTGGCACCATCGGCATGTTCCTCGCGGCCATGTTCTTGTTCGTGCGGCTGCTGCCGATGATCTCGATCTTTGAGATGCGCACCCTGCTGCCTGAGGCGGAGGTGAAGGAGTGAAGCGCGCGCCGATTTACGGGACGATGGCGGAGTTTGATTCGCCCAGCGATCTGGTCGCGGCGGCTCATCGCACGCATGAAGCGGGATATCAAAAAGTGGATGCGTACAGCCCGTTTCCCATCGAAGGTCTGGCGGAGGCGGTGGGGTTTCACAAGAACCGCGTGCCGCTGGTGACTCTAATCGGGGGCTTGGTCGGCGGGATTTCGGGATATCTGTTGCAATACTGGATTTCGACCAGCAGCTATCCCGTCAACGTGGGAGGCAAACCATATCATTCGTGGCCGGCGTTCATCATCGTGACGTTTGAGATGACGATTTTATTTGCCGGAATTTCCGCAGTGTTCGGCATGCTGGCGCTGAACGGGTTGCCCATGCCTTATCACCCGGTGTTCAACGTGCCGCGCTTTGCTTTTGCCACCAAGGACCGGTTCTTTTTGATTGTGTTCGCTTCCGATCCTAAATACAGCCCGGTGGACACGCGTCGCTTCCTGGAGAGTTTGGGAGGGCGGGCCATCTCGGAGGTCCCCGACTAGACCATGTGGACCTTGCAGAGAATTTCGCCGCTGGGATTGCTGGCTGTGCTTGCGCTGGCGGGATGCCGCCAGGATATGCATGACCAGCCACGCTTCAAGCCCTTGGCGAAGAGCGATTTCTATGGCGATTTGCGGTCGGCGCGCGCGCCTGTCGAAGGCACAGTGGCGCGGGGTCAACTGCATGAAGATACGTATTTTTACACGGGCAAAGTAGGCAGCAATCCCGGCGACTATTTGCCGTTTGCCGCGAATGAAGAAGTGCTGGCGCGAGGGCGTGAACGCTTCAATATTTACTGCTCCCCTTGTCACTCGCAGTTGGGAGATGGAAACGGCGTGATTGTGCAGCGCGGTTATCGCCAGCCGCCTTCTTATCACACGGAAAGGCTGCGCAAAGCGCCCTTGGGATATTTCTTCGATGTGATGACGAATGGATTTGGCGCCATGCCGGACTATGCCTCGCAGATTTCAGCTCGGGATCGCTGGAACATTGTTGCTTACATCCGGGCGCTACAACTGAGCCAGAATGCGTCGGCGGCAGATATTCCGGCGGGACAGAAAATACCTTCACCGGCCCCAGTGTTCCGCAGTGAACCGGGATCCGGAGCTATGCTGCCCGAGATGCAATCGACTTCTGACCCGGCAAAGGGAGACGGTCCGCAATGAGCGCGGCTCGACCGAACCAATCCGAAACCATGGCCCCGCCAGTGGCCAGGATCATCCAGCGATATTCGCTGGTTGTCGGCCTCATTTTTGCCGTGATTGCCCTGGGAGGCGCGTTGCTTCGGCCAGACGAATTCTTCCGCGGCTACTTGCTGGCATATATGGATTGGCTGGGCGTGACTCTGGGATCGATGGTCATTCTGATGATCCGCCATCTGACTGGCGGCGGCTGGGGCACGGTAATCCGGCGAATTCTGGGTGCGGCGATGCGTTGTGTGCCCCTGATGACTATCTTATTTGTGCCGATTCTGTTTGGGCTTCCCCGGCTCTACATCTGGGCGAGGCCGCTGGATTCGATTGCCGATAAACATCTACGAGAACATTTGCAGGAGATCACAAAATCGTATCTTTCGGTGAACGGATTTATCGTCCGTGCCGCGATCTACTTTGCCATCTGGAATCTACTGTCATTTTTCCTGACCAAGTGGTCACGAGAACAGGACCAACCGCCGGTGAGGGACAACAAGCGCTTCAAGGTGCTGAGCGGGCCAGGGATCATTCTGTATGCCTTCACGGTGTCGTTTGCCGCCATTGACTGGGTCATGTCGATCGATCCCAGTTGGATTTCGACCATCTATGGTTTAGTGATCCTGATTGGGCAATTGTTGTCGGCCATGTGTTTCGCCATCGTGGTGGAGCGAATCTTGGTGAAGTACAAGCCAATGTCGGATTGGCTGAAGCCGGAGTTTGTACACGATCACGGGAAGTGGATGCTGACGTTCATCATGGTGTGGGCATACTTCTCGTTTTCGCAGTGGCTGATCATCTGGGCGGGCAACCTGCCTGATGAAATCACCTGGTACATGCGTCGACTGAACGGTGGCTGGGGCTTCGTCGGGCTGTGGCTGGTGGTGTTCCATTTCGCCGTGCCTTTCGTGATCCTGCTTTCGCGTTCGTTCAAGCGCGACATTACACGAATGGTGTGGCTGGCGGTGTGGATGCTACTGATGCGTTACCTGGATTTGTTCTGGAACATCGAGCCGAATTTCTCACGGCGGTTGAATGTGACTTGGGCCGATATAGTTTTGTCAGTAGCTATGGGCGGTATCTGGTTGTGGTTTTTCTTCCGCAATTTGAATTCGATGCCGCTCCTGCCGGTCAATGACGTCGACGCCAGGGAAGTACTGGAGCCGGCGCATGGCTGAGCAGGTAAAACACGAGGCTGGGGCGCCCGGAGTCGAGCTCCAGGATTTGACGCCGCGCAGTGTCTACGGCTTTCTCGCAGGGCTGGCCGTGGCCGTGATCGTTGTGGCTGTTCTGCTTTTGGGCCTCTACCATGCCATGGATGCGTTCGAGCGCAGTCATCAGCCGCAGCAGAGTCCGCTAGTGCAGCAAACTCAAGCCGACACACGGGAAGTTCCGCCTAACGAGATCAACACTTTCCCACAACCCCGCTTGGAGAAGAACGAACGGTCAGAAATCAACCAGTTCCTTCTGCGGGAAGAACAAAGTCTCAATAGTTATGGTTGGGTGGATCAGCAGGCAGGTGTAGTGCGAATTCCAATCGACAGAGCCATACAGTTGATCGCCCAACGCGGACTGCCGACTATGCCGAAGGCCGGAAGCGTTCCGCCGCCCTCGGAGGTGAGTGTTGTGAACCAGGCCACGCAGCGGGCTGATACCGGCAACCTGTCGGCGGCGAAAGGCAAGAAGCGGTGATGACTAGAACAAGACATAGCATCGCTAGATCGATCGCCATCTCGATCCTCGGCGCGACCTGGCTGGCGGCGACTGCTTTCGGGCAGGGAATGACGCAGGGGATCATGTCGCCGCCCGCAAACATGCGGCCACCGGGGTTAAAGAATGTCGGCATCGAGCAACACCTGAACGACCAGATTCCGCCGGATCTTGTCTTCCACGATGAAACCGGCCAATCGGTTCGCTTAGCCGATTATTTTGGCAAGAAGCCACTGATTTTGAATCTGGTTTACTACCAATGTCCGATGCTATGCGGAGAAGTTCTCAGCGGGCTCGAAAGCGCCTTACGGGTGCTGAAGTTTGATGTCGGCAAGGAGTTCGACGTTCTCACTGTGAGCTTCGATCCCAAGGAAACGCCGCAAATGGCAACCGCGAAGAAAGCGGAGTTCCTCAAGCGCTATGGCCGGCCCGGGGCTGCTGAAGGCTGGCATTTCCTGACCGGCCCTGAGAGTTCGATCGCTACGCTAACCAAGGCTGCGGGTTTCGACTACGAATACGATCCCAAGACTGGCCAGTTCGCCCATGCGACCGCCATTATGGTACTCACTCCCGAAGGCAAGATCGCGCAGTACTACTACGGAGTAGAGTTCGCACCCAAAGACTTGCGTCTGGGATTGGTTCAGGCCTCGCAGAACAAGATTGGAAGCATCGTTGACGAGGTGTTGCTGTATTGCTACCACTACAACCCCGACACGGGAAAATACAGCGCGATTATCAGCCGAATTCTGAAGATTGCCGCCGGCACCACCATCTTCATGCTGGGAACGTTTTTGATCGTGATGTTTCGTCTCGGGTCTGCGTCGGAACGAAAGCAGCGAGCTGTCTAGACTATGTTCGATAACCTTCCACTTTGGCCAGCACGAGCCTCTGCCGGGGCGGGAAATGTTGATGCGCTTTACATTTTCCTGATCCTACTGTCAGCGTTCATGAGCATCGCCATCTTCACGATGATCATCGTGTTCGCGTTGCGTTACCGGCGCCAACCCGGTCGCGTGGCCGAGCAGATCGAAGGTTCGACCGCTTTGGAGATTACCTGGTCAGTGGTTCCGCTGGGAATCTTTATGGTCATCTTCGTGTGGGGCGCTTTCATTTTCTTCCAGGAGCGGACTCCTCCTCGGGATGCGACTGAAATCTATGTTGTCGCTAAACAATGGATGTGGAAGCTGGAACACGTCGAGGGTCAGCGCGAGATCAACGAACTGCACGTGCCGATGGGACGCGACGTGAAAATGATCATGACGTCACAGGACGTTATTCATAGCTTTTACGTTCCGGCGTTTCGCATCAAGCAGGATGTGCTTCCCGGTCGATATACCACGGCATGGTTCCGTGCCACCAAGCCCGGCGTGTATCACTTATTTTGCGCGGAGTATTGCGGCTCGCAACATTCAGGAATGATTGGCCAGGTGGTGGTGATGGAGCCGGCGCAATATCAAGCATGGCTCTCGGGAGGAAACACGTCGGGCTCTCTAGCTTCGAACGGCGAGAGTATTTTTCAGCAGCTCGGCTGTGTGACCTGTCATCGCTCTGACACTCAAGGCCGCGGCCCCAACCTTGTGGGGGTCTTCGGCAAACCGGTGCAACTGGAAGACGGGCGGACCGTCATTGCCGATGAGAACTATGTCCGCGAATCGATCTTGAGTCCCAGCGCGAAGGTGGTGAAGGGTTTCAAGCCGATCATGCCGGTTTTTCAAGGACTGGTCAGTGAAGAGCAATTGACCGAACTGGTGGCGTACGTCAAATCTCTGAGTGCGCCGCCCAGCGCCGCGGGCGCGAAGGTGCAGGAATCGAAGGTGCAATAGTTATGGCGACGGCTGTCATTACTCCCGAACGCGAGAACTATCTCAACCAGGAATATGGCATCAAGTCCTGGCTGTTGACTACGGACCACAAGCGAATCGCGCTGCTTTATCTGGTGTCGATCACTTTCTTCTTCTTTATCGGAGGATTTTTCGCCCTGCTCATTCGGCTGGAGCTTCTGACTCCTGCTGGCGATTTAGTGCAAGCTGATACTTACAACAAGTTGTTCACCATGCACGGCATGGTCATGGTCTTCTTCTTTTTAATTCCTTCCATTCCCGCTGTCTTGGGCAATTTTCTGGTGCCGCTGATGATCGGCGCCAAGGACCTTGCGTTCCCGCGTATCAATCTACTGAGCTGGTATCTATACATTATTGCCGGGATACTCATGCTGCACTGCATCTGCACCGGCGGCGTCGATACCGGCTGGACCTTCTACACACCGTTCAGCACTGCGTTTAGCAATACCAAGGTGGTCGAAGCAGGAGTCGCTATTTTTATCGCCGGCTTCTCGTCCATTCTTACCGGTTTAAACTTCGTGGTAACGATTCACCGCATGCGGGCGCCGGGGATGACGTGGTCTCGCCTGCCACTCTTCATCTGGGCGCACTACGCCACCAGCGTCATTCAGCTGTTGGGTACGCCGGTCCTGGCCATTACGTTGTTGCTTGTAGTCTTCGAACGTGTTTTTCATCTCGGGATATTCGACCCCACGCGCGGCGGCGACCCTCTGCTCTTCCAGCATCTGTTCTGGTTCTACTCCCACCCCGCGGTGTACATCATGATTCTGCCGGCTATGGCGGTGGAAAGCGAAGTGGTCGCCTGCTTCACTCGCAAACGAATCTTCGGCTACAAGTTTGTAGCGATGTCCAGCATCGCGATTGCTGTTTTCGGATTTCTGGTTTGGGCGCACCACATGTTTGTCGCCGGCATCTCTCTCTATTCCGCGTTGATCTTTTCTGCGCTGAGCTATCTGGTCGCAGTGCCATCGGCCATCAAAGTCTTCAACTGGACTGCGACCATGTACAAAGGGTCGATTACCTTCACTACGCCCATGCTCTACGCCTTCGGTTTCATCGGACTCTTTACCATGGGCGGACTGACGGGATTGTTCCTGGCTGCGCTGGGCATAGATGTTCACGTGACCGACACTTATTTCATCATCGCCCATTTCCATTACATTATGGTCGGCGGTGCTGTCATGGGTTATCTCGGCGGCTTGCACTTCTGGTGGCCGAAGATTTCGGGGCGAATGTACCCGGAGTGGCTGGGAAAATTTGCCGCGCTCATTGTTTTCCTGGGATTTAACCTGACGTTCTTCCCGCAATTCATTCTTGGCTACATGGGAATGCCGCGGCGGTACTGGCAGTATCCGCCGGAGTTTCAGGTGTTGAATGTGCTCTCCACTGCGGGCTCGACCATCCTTGCGGTGGGATATGTTTTGCCCATGGTGTACTTCCTGTGGTCCATGCGCTACGGAAAACTTGCCGACGACAACCCCTGGGGCGCGGCTGGCCTCGAGTGGCAAACCACGTCGCCACCACCCACCTTCAATTTCGACGTTCCGCCGGTGGTGACCTGGGAAGCCTACAACTACGAGGAGATTCCCGCGCCAGCGGAGGAGGTTTCCGTTGAGCGATAGCCCAGTCGCGGTTGAACATCACGGTCCGGAATTACTCCATCACTTCACCAGTGTGCAACAGCAGCGCGACGCGGCGTCGCTCGGCATGTGGCTGTTCCTTGGCACCGAGATCATGTTCTTCGGCGGGATGTTTCTCGCCTACCTCATCTATCGCCTCTGGTATTTCAACGAGTTTGCGGCGGGCAGCCGGAGTTTGGACATCACTCTGGGAACGGTCAATACCATCGTCCTAATCTGCAGCAGCTTGACCGTCGCGCTCGGGGTTCGCGCCGCGCAGATGGGGAAACGTAAACTGCTGATTGTTCTGCTCCTGCTTACGTTGATTTTCGGTCTCGCGTTCCTGGGGATCAAGGGTGTCGAATGGTATGCCAAGTACAAAGAGCACCATATTCCGGGAGCGTCTTTTGATGTCTCGGACCTGATCCGCGACTATCCACAAATTCACATCGACCCGGCGCACGCACAGATTTATTTTTCTCTCTACTTCGCCATGACCGGACTGCACGCGCTGCACATGATCATAGGGGTAGGACTGTTTACCTATTTGCTCTATCACTCCATGAAGGGCCGCTATGGGCCGGAGTACTACACGCCGATTGAGATGGGCGGTCTGTACTGGCATTTCGTGGACGTTGTGTGGATCTATCTTTTTCCGTTGCTGTATCTGATCGACCGGAAGCCGTTGGGGTGAGCCGCCATGTCTGAACACGTTCTTTCGAGCAAGATGTATTACGGAATTTGGATCGCGCTGATGATCTTGACGGTGGTAACGGCGAGGGTCGCCTTTATCGACCTCGGCCCATTCAACACTGTCGTGGCACTGGTAATCGCGACCTGCAAAGCCCTGCTGGTGGTGCTGTTTTTCATGCACGTGAAGTACGCCAGCGAGAAGTTGATCAAGATGGTGATCTTTGCCTCGATTTTCTGGTTGTTGCTACTGCTGCTTTTGAGCCTGGCGGATTATGGGACAAGGTATGTGAGGCATGCATAGGCGATAGATCCGATCTGATCTGGCAACGCGCAGCGTCATGCAATGTTGCTTGCCATCCCGGGCAGACCGGTGGTAGCTTTCGATGGTCATGGCATCGCCTGTACCCGCCATAGTCGAGAAGGGGTCCTCTCTGGGCTACATTGCCGCCTTCATGCTGCATACCTATGTTGCATACAGTTGCGCCATGCATCTTTCGGAGTGGCTGGTGTTTCATTGGTTCGGTTGGGTTGCGCCGATATTACACGTTTCAATTGACATACCGGCAACGGATTGGTACCTACAGCATTTCGAGTTGATGACCATTCTTCCTGCTTTGTTGGTTGGGTACGTCAACGTCGCGCGCATTCTACCGGGTATCATTCGCAACTTCATGCATGAAGGACGGTATTCAATTTCAACTTGGGCATGGATTTTTCCAACGATGGTGCTGTTATACAGAATGCTGGAATACCATGCTCCGTCGTCTGTGCTGCTCGGCGGTTCGATGACGGCGATGAAGTATTTCTTTGAAATTCAGACAGTCATGCCTACTTGGCAGAACCCACTCGCCAGCGACCCCGTCCGCGTGTGGGCGCAAATGTCGGTTACGGCACCGTTTTACGCCGGGGTTGCTTACAGCTTGGGTGCTCTAGCATCTAAACATAAGCTACTGACTAAACTGTTCACATTTGAAAAGCACAGCAAGATGCCGACTCCGCAGGAGCCGTGACCTACATCCCAACGATCACACGCCGATACCGCTCTCGGATAAGTGACGCAATCAGGCGAATTACGCCACCCATTGTTGGCGTTCCTACCCAGCCATTTACGAGACAGCCTAAATCTTCTAGTCTGAATTCTCTCCATGCCCGACAATTTCGCCGCACTCGCTCAAGCTTCGAAGTCTGCGCAAATCGATGCCGCTGCTCTGGCCGCCGCGCTCAAACGCGAACTGCGAGGTGAAGTCCGCTTCGATGACGGCAGCCGCGCTCTCTACGCCACTGACGGGTCGAACTACCGGCAGGTGCCGATAGGTGTAGTGCTGCCCCGCGACGTGGACGACGTCGTTGCCGCGATCGCAGTGGCACGGAAATTCAGCGCGCCAATCCTATGCCGCGGTGGAGGAACTTCGCTTGCCGGGCAGTGCTGCAACGTCGCTGTGGTACTCGACTTTTCGAAGTACATGGCGAAGATTTTGGAAGTTGATCCCGCCCGTCGCATCGCCAGAGTACAGCCTGGCGTGATCCTCGACAATCTGCGTAACGCGGCGGAGAAACATCGTCTGACCTTCGGGCCTGATCCAGCGACTCATGATCGCTGCACTCTCGGTGGCATGATCGGCAACAATTCCTGCGGGGTGCATTCGGTGATGGCGGGGAAGACGGATGACAACATCGAAGAACTGGAAGTCCTGACTTATGACGGCCTGCGGATGAAGGTCGGCCAAACGTCCGAGGAGGAACTGGAACGAATCATTCGCGAAGGCGGCCGGCGGGGTGAAATCTACGGGGGTCTTAAGAGGCTACGCGATCGCTATGCGGATATGGTTCGCCAGCGCTATCCCAATATTCCAAGGCGAGTCTCGGGATACAACCTGAATTGGCTTCTTCCGGAGAATGGTTTTCACGTGGCCCGGGCGTTAGTGGGGTCGGAAGGGACGTGCGTCACGGTGCTTGAAGCATCTTGCCGCTTGGTGGAGAGTCCGCCCGAACGCGTGCTGCTGGTTCTGGCCTACGCAGACATCTTTCAATGCGCCGATCGTGTGCCGGAAATCATGGCTCACGGACCCATCGGACTCGAAGGTGTGGACCACCTGCTGGTGGAATACACGCGGCGTAAGGGGATCAATTCCGAAGGCCTTGCCCTATTCCCACCGGGCGGAGGATGGTTGCTGGCGGAGTTCGGTGCCACAACGCAGGCGGAAGCGGAATCGCAAGCACAGAAGTTGATGCACACGCTGGCACGAGGTTCCAGCCCTCCGCAGATGCGGCTCTTCACCGACAAGCAGCAGATAAAACGAGTTTGGGAAGTGCGGGAATCCGCCCTGGGAGCGACTTCTCACGTTCCGGGCGAACCCCTGGAGTGGGAAGGCTGGGAAGATGCGGCGGTGACACCCGAGAGACTTGGAAGCTATTTACGTGACCTGAGCAAACTGATGGCCGGTTATGGCTATCACAGCGCCATGTACGGGCACTTTGGACATGCTTGTGTCCACATGCGCATCAATTTCGATTTGCAGTCGGTCACAGGCATTGCCAAGTATCGCAAGTTTGTCGAAGAAGCTGCGGATCTGGTGATCGGCTATGGTGGTTCGTTGTCGGGTGAGCATGGCGATGGGCATTCGCGGGCGGAGTTGTGGCCTCGCATGTTTGGCCCGGAACTCATGCAGGCGTTTCGGGAGTTCAAGGCACTGTGGGACCCGGCGTGGAAAATGAATCCGGGGAAGTTGGTGGAACCCTACAAATTAGATGAGCATTTGCGCCTCGGCGCTGAATATCGTCCATGGGAGCCGGAGACGCATTTCAAGTTTCCTGAAGACCATGGCAGTCTGGCCAGCTCGACTTTGCGCTGCGTAGGGGTGGGAAAATGCCGGCACTACGACGGAGGCGTGATGTGCCCGAGTTTCCGAGTGACCGGGGAAGAGCAACACTCCACGCGAGGCCGCGCTCACTTGCTATGGGAGATGACCAAGGGCGAGGTAATTCGTGACGGCTGGCAGGACGAGCATGTGAAAGAGTCACTCGACTTGTGCCTCGCCTGCAAGGGATGCAAGAGCGATTGTCCCGTCGGCGTCGACGTGGCCACGTACAAAGCGGAATTTCTTTCGCATTATTACGAAGGACGGCGCCGTCCGCGTAGCGCGGTTGCCTTCGGAAATATCGCCACATGGGCTCGTCTGGCTTCGGTCGCGCCCAGTTTCGCGAATCTGGTAACGCAGACGCCGCTGCTACGAGACGTCGCGAAGTTTGCGGCGGGAATGCCACGGCAGCGAAGCATTCCAGCTTTTGCTCGAGAAACGTTTCGCGCATGGTTTAGCCGGCGGCAGCCACGCAATCGCAATGGAAACCCAGTACTGCTCTGGCCGGACACCTTCAGTAACTATTTCCTGCCTGACACCGGCAAAGCCGCGGTCGAAGTTCTGGAAGCAGCGGGCTTCCATGTGCAGCTCCCTAAAGCTGGCTTGTGTTGCGGGCGTCCGCTCTACGACTGGGGAATGCTGGAGCGCGCGAAGGGTTTGCTCTTGAACATTCTGGACGCGCTTGTGCCGGAAATCGAAAAGGGAACTCCGTTGGTAGTTCTGGAGCCGAGTTGCGCGGCAGTATTCCGCGATGAATTGACCAACTTATTTCCTCACGATCCGCGGGCACAGGCGCTCTCGCGACAGACGCTGTTGCTAAGCGAGTTCCTCACACAAAGGGCAACGAATTTCCGGCTCCCGAAGCTGCAACGGCGGGCGCTCGTCCACGGACACTGTCATCACAAGTCGATCATGAAGATGACGGACGAGGAAACGGTCTTGCGGGAAATGGGAATCGACGTCTACGCCCCGGCGCCGGGCTGCTGCGGTATGGCTGGATCTTTTGGCTTCGAAAAAGACAAGTATGCGATCTCGATGGCAGTTGGTGAACTGGAATTGCTGCCAGCAGTGCGGGAGGCGGCACCGGACTCGCTGATCATCGCGGATGGATTTAGTTGCCGCGAGCAGATCGCCCAAGGTACGAGCCGCCGTGCTTCGCATCTGGCGGAAGTAATTCAGACCGCTCTGCAGTCGCGCTAACCTGCTGATACTAAAACAGTAAGTGAAGTATCGCCAAGGATGCCCGGATTCTGGGAGAATAGAGGTACCGGTAGCTGGCCCACCCGGTACGCCGATACCACCATGATCCGCGACAACGAACCCGCCGTTGCCGTTACCGACCGCCAGGTCGCGGATATGCCGAGTTCACTCTCCACGCAATCGATCCCGACTGATTCCGCCCTGCACGGCTCGGTGCTGGTGCTGATTCAGTTCGATGTCTGCGAGGAAATCCGACTGGATCAGTTGCAGCAGATTTTTGGAGCACGCACGCTGGAACATCCCACGCTCAAACATCAGGCTCCGGGATACGTTCGGTACGAGCGTCCTCCGGTGGTGGAGCCGATTGAGCCTCTGGTACTGGAGAGCGGCGAGAGGCTGGATGGCCAGATCAAGTACTACGACTATGGCGTGGTGAGCGTGGTGCTGGAGCTACCTTTTTCTGGCGATTGGGACACGCTGATTCGTCGCGGAAGCCGCTGGGTCTGGGACGTGGATTTTTCGGCTCATGCCTCTCGCATCGCGCGTCAAAAGCTGGAGCATGCGGCGCCGGCGCTGGTCAAGCCTTACAAAGAATGGCTGAGCGAGGACTACTTCATTTTTCACGTCCGCGAGATGGCGGGATCGCCATCGGCCGACGAAGTGTGCAAGACGCAGGGTGCGCACATTGCCCAGATCGTACGTGGCGAGACGGGACAACTTTCCGATGGCGAACGCAATGAAATTCTGCAATCGCGGATTTCGTATTATCCCAATGATTTGGCAGTGATCGGCTGGAATGCAGCTTTTCTTTACGACACGGAAGCCGGGGCGGAGACTGCGATCCAGTTGCTCGAGTACGCTAACTCGCAGTTGCTGGAATTCCGCCATTATGATGAATTGCTCACCCGTGAGCTGGCACTGGTTTATGCCTCGCTGGATGAAGGGACCGGAATCCTGGCGCGTTGGCGGTTGGCGCGTGCCGCAACCAAACTGCATACCGTACTGCTCGACGTGAATGAACTCACCGAGCATGCCGACAATGCCATCAAATTCCTCAGTGATATGTTCTCGGCCCGCCTGTACAAGTTGGCAGCAGCCAAAGTTGGCGTGCCAGATTACAAAGACCTGGTCACGCAAAAGGTGCAAACTGCCGAACAGCTTTATCGCTTCATGGTGGACCAGTTCAACCAGAGCCGGGCATTCTTCCTGGAATTGACTGTCGTCATCATTCTGGTGATTGAGTTGATCTATTTCTTTCGTGGCAAACCGGTGTGATGAAAAGCAATTCTCAATAGTCACTTTTCAGTTGCCCACCTAGCTATTTGCGCGGTTGTCGTTCTATCCTGAAATCCTCAATGCGAGGACTCAATGGCAAGCGTGTGCTGATCACGGGCGGCGCCAGTGGCATTGGCGCTGCTACGGCCAGCCGTTTTCTGGAGGAAGGTTCGGCGGTTTGTGTACTCGACCGTGACGCCAAGGCTCGCGAGCAGATTCAAAAGCAACTTCCGGCGCTGGCTGGAACTTTGTCTGCGGACGTGTCTGATCTCACGCAGGTGCAGTCTGCATTCGCCGAGGCGGTGCGGATCATGGGCGGTGTTGATGTGCTCGTCAACAATGCCGGCATCAGCATTCGACACAACTTCCTCGATATCACCCCTGCGGAATGGGACAAAGTACTCGCGGTGAATCTGACGGGTGTGTTCTATGTGGCGCAGACAGCCGCACGGCACATGTGGGAGCGTGGCAACGGGGTGATTTTGCAAACAGCGTCGACCAACGGAGTCATGGGCTACCCCTATTATGCCGACTACAACGCAACCAAGGCCGGGGTGATTGAGCTGACCCGATCGATGGCGCTCGAGCTGGCGCCCAGGGTGCGGGTGTGCGCGGTGGCGCCGGGATACGTGCTTACACCAATGCAGCGCGCGGAGTATACCGACGCCATGCTCGACGAGGTGAATGCAAAGATTCCCCTGCAGCGGCACGCCAAGCCAGAGGAGATTGCGGCGCTGTTCGCGTTCCTGGCCTCAGATGATGCAGCTTACATGACCGGCCACGTGTACACCGCCGATGGGGGCGAGACCGCCGGTGGTTTGGCGAGCCGCTAACCGTGCTCTCTCTGAATAACAACAGCTCAAGTTCATGGCGGTTACTTCCGTCATCCTCTCCGCGGCCTGGACCGGCTGCAAGCAGCCATCCAGGCCGTAAAATCCCACAAGGAACATGGAATCAGGAGCAACCACCTACGAAGCCATGCGGCGAAGTACCCGGCTGCGCGCACAGATTCCTCTCCGCATCACTAGCCTAGATCCGGGAGTCAGCCTCAGCGAGCATTGCCAGACCGTGGTAGTGAACTGCGAAGGTTGTGGGGTGCGTCTCCCGCGAGCCGTGAACGTGGGGCTGCGAGTCTCGATTGAAGACTTGCCGGGCGGACTCAGCGTCCGGGCACGAGTTACGAGCAGTGTTGCGCTGGGCAAGGATTGGCTGGTGGGAATCGAGTTGGAGCAACGGGGCAATATCTGGTCGATTCAGCCCGCGCCAGCGGACTGGACGAGCGGACCTAGTCCGGCAGCGGCTAGCATCCCTGCTCCGCCAAAAAAGGGTGAGTGGCCTTACGCGTTGTTCTCAGGTAAGGGCGAAGCCCACCCCGGCCGCAAGTAACACTCTTTCCTGGAAAGTACATCTGGATAATCCTGCCGCAGGACTTACGATTGAGAGGCGCGCTCGGCGTTGATCATCTTGAGGTAGCGGTTATCGTAGAGCACCGTGCTGTTCTGAACGAACTCCAGAATGCGATGCATCTTGTCTTTGTCCTCGCGGTTCAATTCCTTGAACTGCACTGCGAGTCCTATTCCCGGATCAATTCGGGCAACTGTGCCGGGAGCATGGAGCTGGCCGTCATCGACGGAAAAGGTCAGTTTGAGCTCAGTACCTGGGGGGACGATGTTACTGGTTTCAACGTAGCAGCCACCCAGGCTGATGTCGGTCAAATTGGCGAAGAGCGGACCGGAGGCCCTGTCGGGGTGGACCTCGATGGTGACACGGCATTTCAGCCGGGCATGTTGACGGCGGTTCTTGTGGGCAGGATGCCGCTGCTTCTCCAGGTACATCCGGCGATCTGCTTCAGCCAGAAGTTCTTCCGCATCCTTGCCGTCGTCAGGGTATACGGCTTGTCCGACGCTTAGCGACAGGATGTCTTCGGCACAAACTTCCACTCCCGCCTGTTTCGCCAGCGCGCGAAGTTGATCGGCTTTCTTGGCTGCGGAGTCGGTGGGCAGACCGGGCGCGACCACCACAAATTCGTCTCCGCCCATGCGTGCTACGTAATCATATTCACGGCAGCTCTCCTTGAGTGCCTGAGCAAACAAGCGCAGGACACGATTCCCCTCCAGGTGTCCGAAGCGGTCGTTGATCTGCTTGAAGCCATCCATGTCACTGACCATCACCACCAGGGAGGTCGAGTCGCGCTTACAGCGGGCCAGTTCGCGATCGAGTTGCAAGAACAACGACCTGGCATTGGGAAGTCCGGTGAGATAGTCGGTGGTAGCGGAGCTTTCCGCCTGCTGATATTTCACCGCGTTTTCGATGGCCAGCGCCATCTTTGAACTGATCGCCAACAGGATGCGCAGGTGGTCCGAGGTGAAGGCATCGCGTTCACCACGGTAAAGGGCGAGCACACCAATGACTCCGGCCACTCCCTCTAATGGAATCGCCAGAGCCGACCGCAGTGTGCTGAACTTGCTGGGGTCGTTAAGGTAGCCAGGCTCAACCGAGGGGTTGCCGTTGATGATCGGCTTCTTGTTGTGGGCCACCCATCCGGATAGGCCTTGTCCCACCGGAATTCGCAGCGAGTTAAAGAGGCGGAAGTTATCGCCGTTCACATATTCGGGGATCAGTTCGCCACCGCGCTGCAGATAGATCGCGATGGCATCATAGGGCACAAGCAACCTTAGCTTCACGGAAAAGACCGACAGCGTCTCCGTAAGGCTGAGTGAGGCGCCCAGATCCTGACTGAGCTCAAACAGAGTCTGTGCTTCCTGACGGGCCGCCGCAATGGAAGAAAGGAATGTCGTTTCCCGCCCGGGAGCGTCTTTGACGGTCGCGTCCTCGAAGCCCGCCGCCGGAGCCAGACCCCGTTGGATTTTCATGTCCGTAGAAAGCGGCGTGTCCTCTTCCCGTTCCTTGGCAAATTGTGCGTGAACACGTTTTTCCAATTGCCGGTAGCGTTTTTGCAGAACATCCACCACTTGCGGATCAAAAGATTTGCCTGACTCCTCGGCCAGCCGTCCCATGGCTTCTTCCAGAGGCAAAGCGCGCCGGTACTGGCGATCGGAGGCTAATGCGTCCAGATAATCCACGGCGGAGAGAATGCGAGCGCCAATCGGAATCTCGGCGCCCCGCAAGCCAAAGGGATAGCCCGAACCATCCCATTTCTCGTGATGCGCCCGAACGATGGGCACGACCGGGTACGGGAAGCGCACGCGTTGCAGAATCTCGGCGCCGACCACGGGATGGATCTTCATCTTCTCGAATTCTTCGGGAGTGAGTCGTCCTGGTTTCGAGATGATGTGTTCGGGAATCGCGAGCTTGCCAATGTCATGCAGCAGAGCTGCGGCGTGCAGTGCTTCCATGTCGCCGCCGGTGATGCCCAATTCTTTAGCTACTTCGATGGCGTAAATCCTTACCCGCTGCAGATGATCGTGGGTGGTGTGGTCTTTGGCTTCAATGGCTAGGGCCAACGCTTCGATGGTCCGCAAGTGAAGGTTAGCCATCTCCTCTACGTGTAGTTTTTCATTGTCCAGCTTGCCTAGATACAGACTGTAGGAGCGATAGATCAGATAGACGACCGGCACCACCAGCAGCGAGGTCTCCCAGTTGAAGGCGGTGTCGAACCAGCCAATTGCTCCCGCAATGCCGGCACCCACCAAGTAGTAAGGGAATGACCAGAAATAGCATTCGACCAGGATCTTGCGCAGCGACTTTCCTTCGGTGAAGGAAATGATGGTGGCAATCGACCCGGTACTGGCTACGAAGTAAATCGAGGCGGCGATGCCGAGCGCCAAAGCCTGGCTGGTGACCAGGCCACGGGACAGCGAGAGGTCATACGCGCCGTAGGCCAAGGCGGTTGAAACCGCGCTGGAACAGATGTTGAACGTTACTTGAATCGCGCTGGGACGGTCTGGGTACAGACATTGCACCAGGATGGAAGCGCAGCCCAAGATCAGAGTTTCCGAGACGCTGAGTTGCAGGATGCCGAGCAGAATGAACAGGAAGTTGACTGACATCGTGCCCTTGATTCCAGGCAAATTCACCTTGAGCCGGGAGGCCAGGATGGCGATTCCCAGATAGCAGATAAACTCCGCAATGTTCTTGCTGCTCTGGTGGATAGCGCCGTAGAGCAGGACAGCCGTGCCCAGGACGGTCACCAGGCCGATAAAGGCTCTGGCGCTGGAGTTTAGGTCTCTCCACGACTGTGGTTGGCCAGCCAGTTCGCTTCCCATGATGATAGACCCGGCTCCGACCGCGCACACGCCGGGGAACTCATAGAATTACATCTAATCCGAACAGGAACAACGATTTGCAGCCGTTGAAGGAAACTTCGGTAATTGAGGATTGGGTACTGATGGTGGCGGCCCGAATGATGGTCGGTCTGCGCTAGATTAGGCCCAGGCAGGGCCCTTAGCTCAGCGGTTAGAACAGTGGACTCATAAAGCGTTGGTGTACGCACGTGCAACGTGTTTTCAATCGGATAGATGACCCCCGAAGGCTGTAGATCGGGGCCTTTCTTCTGAATCGGGTGTTTGTGTGCAACCCATTGTGCAATGCGCAACCCATCGCGTTGCTCATCGTTCAAGGGATCACATGGAACGGCACGTTGCTGATTAGCGCGCCGCCGGGCGTGGTCACGGTGACATAGCCGGTGGTTGCGCCGACGGGAATCGTGGCCTCAAGGAACGTGTCTGACTTTACAGTGAAGCTCGCAGGGATGCCATTGACTGAGACCGCTATGGTTCCAGTGAACCCCTGGCCAAGTACACCGACGGTCTTGCCGATTGTGCCAAACGTGCGAACGAAGGCAACGAACGGTCCAAGACCCATGTCCAGACTGAACACGGTACTGGCGGTTGTGCCGTAGAACTTACCATCAGTGCCCTGTATAAGACCGTTGGGCAACGAGCCGTCAGGACACTGCTGCCCCCCTTGAGTGCAGAAGTCGTAGAGTTTCGTGAATTCCCCGTCCGAAGTAATTTGGTATATCGTCCCGCAGCCGTCATAACCGTTTTGACAGTCCAGCCCCGCGCCTCCGATAGCGGTGGTTCCGTAAATATTCCCGTCAGTCGCTTGGATCGGAGCCATCTCGGCCCCCATACCATCGGTGCCCTCAAAGGTGTGAAGTATGGTTAGTGTTCCATCGGGTGCGAGCTGAAAAATCGTCCCGCAGCCTACGTCGCCGCCAAAAGTACAGAACAGGTCACCACCCTGGCTAGTTGCGCCGTAGAAACTTCCATCAAGTGCTTGGGTAAGTCCGGCAATTGGAGTTGAGCCGTCGCCAGTTCCCTGGAATCCCTGGAATTGGTGGACTGTTCGAAAACGGCCCCCGGCCGTCAATTGATAAATGGTGCCGCATCCGTTGCCGCAATCGAAACGACGCGGCCCGCCCCCTGAGGTCGTACCGTACAAATTGCCATCAGTCGCTTGAAGCAACCCGCCAGTTGGTTCGTAGCCGCCCTGATTGATTTCGAAAACGTGAACGGTGGTTAGCACGCCTTTTGGACTAATTTTAAAGACAGTGCCCGCCGCTTCACCGATCGCGCCTCCGCGATATGTAGTTCCGTAAAAGTCCCCGGTCGCGCTTTGAATCAATCCGTCGTAGGGTTGGTCCCCATCTGGGCAGCCGTTCCCGTCCTCGCAGAAGCGATGAATAGTCTTAAACGCTCCGGCCGGCGAAATCTCGAAAATCGTTCCTCCATTATTATCGGACCCGCCGCCGAACGTCGTTCCATAAAAGCCGCCATTATCGGACTGCAGCAGCAAGGTGCCGTACGGTGCGTCGCCGTCTGAACATCCTTGTTGACTACAGAAGCTATAAAGCGTCGTGACCTGCCCTAGCCGTGTAACACTAAAAATCGTTCCGTAGCCATCAAGGCCGCTGGTGGCCGTTACGCCATAAAAGTTGCCATCCAAGCCTTGGGTCAGTGACATAAACACGGCTTCGCCAGGAGTGTTGGCCAGAGTAGTTAAAATCTGGGCGTCCGAGGCAATCACCATTGCAACGAGAACCCACGAGACTGCGAGAACCCTATTCCATTGATTCAGATTCGCCATCGAAGCCTCCGCGTGCGGGATGCACGAATCGCGGCTACTCACGCTAGTGAAACGGGAACGGCCCGGCTTCAAACCGTAAGGGGGAGGACGATTGCGGAAACACCGAGCAGTGAAGGATTATCTTTCTCGGCCTGGCTGGCGTCAAGCTGTATCGGGAATCGCCAGGTCGAGCAAGGACAACAATTTGCAACCGTTGGGGGAAGCTTCTGTAATTGAGGTTCGAGTACTGATGGTGGTGGCCCGAACGACGACTGGTCTGTGCTAGATTAAGGCCCAGGCGGGCCCTTAGCTCAGCGGTTAGAGCAGTGGACTCATAATCCATTGGTCCTAGGTTCAAATCCTAGAGGGCCCACCACACTACTCTTGTGTTTTCAGCTGATTCCAGCCTTCACAATGGCCTTCTTCGAACCCCTGCTGCGGCAGATTGCACAGTGTTATCCTAATTGAACGATTCTTCCACGTGAGGCCGTAACCTTTCATGTCCAATCCAGACGGTGCCGAATCCCAAACTATCAACCAACCTGACGAGTCATTCAAAGACCTCCTCTCGCAGTTCGAGAAGAGCAAGTCGCGAAAACCCGCCGAGGCGGGAAAAGGCCGCGAAGGCACGGTGATTGCCGTCACTGCAGATTCGGTCCTGGTCGACATCGGTTTTAAGACCGAGGGGATCCTGCCCCTAACCGCGTTCCACAGTGCGAAGGAACCGGTAAAGGCTGGCGACAAGCTAATGGTCTCGATCAAGGGCCGCGACCCCGAAGGCTACTACGAGCTTTCTCTAGGCAAGATCGAGCGGCCGACGGATTGGGCATCACTGAAGAAAGCTTTCGACGAGAAGACGACGATCATGGGCACGGTGACGGGAGTGGTCAAAGGCGGCCTGAGCGTGGACGTAGGAGTACGGGCATTCATGCCAGCATCGCGCAGCGGCGTGCGCGATGCGGCTGAGATGGCGAAATTGGTAGAACAGGAAATCCGCTGCCGGATTACCAAACTCGACGAGGCAGAGGAAGACTTGGTCGTGGACCGCCGCGTGATCGCTGAAGAAGAGGAATGCGCGGGCAAAGAGCGCCGCTACTCCGAGGTCGAAGTTGGTGCAACTGTGCATGGTACGGTTCGCAGCCTGACCGATTACGGCGCTTTTGTCGATATTGGCGGCGTGGATGCGCTGCTGCATGTCAGTGACATCTCCAGAAGCCGCGTGAGCAAGCCGGCGGATGTGCTGTCAGTGGGGCAAGAGATCGAAGTCAAGGTTCTAAAGATTGATGCGGAGAAGCGGCGCATTTCCGTCGGCATGAAGCAGCTTGAGCCTGATCCGTGGGATTCGGTGGCGGCAAAATATCAGCCGGGTGAACGGACTCGCGGCACAGTCACGCGCGTTATGGATTTCGGTGCGTTCGTAGAGTTGGAGCCGGGGATTGAAGGGCTGATCCACGTCTCGGAGATGTCGTGGGCAAAGAAGGTAAGGACGCCCAGTGACGTCGTCAAGCCAGGTGACACCGTGGAAGCCGTGATTCTGGGCGTGAGCGCGGGCGAGCGACGTATCTCTTTGGGTCTGAAGCAGACGCTCGGTGACCCGTGGGCCGACGTGGCAACGAAGTTTGCCGTGGGTTCGGCGGTCGAAGGCCCGGTCACCAGCCTCACCAACTTCGGCGCTTTCATCCAACTTGCCGAAGGGATCGAGGGCATGATTCACGTCAGCGACATGAGCGCCGAGAAGCGCATCAATCATCCGCAGGACATTTTGAAGGTTGGGCAATCGGTGAAAGCGCAGGTGCTCGAAGTCGATGCCGAGAAGCGGCGGCTGAAGCTGGGGATGAAGCAACTGGTTCCGACCAGCATCGAGGAATACATCGCAGAACGCCAGGAAGGCAATGTGGTCTCTGGCCGCGTGATGGAGGTTTCGGGCGGACAAGCACGCGTGGAACTGGGTGAAGGCATCCAGAGTATGTGCCGAATCGCTGCTACGGGTGCGGCAGAGGGAAAGCCGTTGACTGAATCGAAGGCAGATTTAACGTCGCTAAGTTCCATGTTGAAGGCGCACTGGGAGGGCGGTGCGGGTTCAGGAGCTGCCAAGCCGGAAGCCATCCGTGCCGGACAGATTCGCAGCTTTCGAATCGCGAAGCTGGATCCTGCTGCGAAGAAGATTGAATTGGAGTTAGCCTAGTCCTTGCCGCCAATCATTAATGCCCAGGGAATCACGAAGTCCTTCGGGGCGAATCCGCTTTTTCAAGATATTTCGTTCACAGTTTCCGAAGGTGATCGTATTGGGCTCATTGGCCCGAACGGTTCTGGAAAATCCACTCTCCTGCGCATTCTGGCAGGTAGCGTGAGTCCCGATGATGGAGAATTGGCGGTCCGAAAACGGCTCAGGTTCAGCTTCGTGGAGCAGGACTCGACCTTTGAGTCCGGTTCCACGGTGCGCTCCGTCGTCGAAAAGTCGATGGAGCAGGCCGCGGTTCCGGAGTCAGAGGGGGCCACTCGCATCGCCGAAACGCTGGGTCGCGCCGGCTTTCAGGTATTGGAGGCGGAAGCGAACGCCTTGTCCGGAGGCTGGCAGAAACGCCTGGCTATTGTCCAGGCGCTGGTTCAGGGACCCGATGTTTTGCTGCTGGATGAACCCACGAATCATCTAGACATGCCCGGAATCGAGTGGCTTGAAGGATTGCTTGCGGAGGGCGCATTTGCCTGCGTGGTCGTCAGTCATGACCGCTACTTCCTTGAGAATGTCGCGACTGAAATGATTGAACTGAGCCGGGTTTATCCAGATGGATTGCTGCGTGTTCGGGGAAACTACAGTACGTTCCTGGAGAAGAAAGAAGAATTTCTGCACGCACAATCGAAGCGCCACGAAGCTCTGGAAAACCTGGTGCATAACGAGATCGAGTGGCTGCGACGAGGAGCCAAAGCTCGGACAAGGAAGTCCAAGGCGCGTATCGGCAAGGCCAACGAGTTGATGGGCGAGCTAGCCGACCTGAATACACGAACTCGGATGGCAACCGCGCAAGTGGATTTTTCTGCCAGCGATCGAAAGACTAAGCGGTTGATCGAACTGGAGAATGTGTCTTATCAGATGGGAGACCGCACGCTGTTTGCGGGTCTCAACTTCATCATCTCCGCCGGGCGGAGAGTCGGGCTGGTTGGCCCGAATGGCAGTGGCAAGACTACGCTGCTGCGGTTATTGCGCGGAGAACTGACCCCAACCTGTGGAGAGATTCGCCGGGCCGATTGGTTACGGATCGTGTACTTCGACCAGACTCGCGAGCTCGACTCGAATGTCACCTTGCGCCGCGCGCTGGCACCGGACGGTGATTCGGTCACATATCAAGATCGAGTAATTCACGTAGCCTCATGGGCGGCGCGATTCCTTTTCACTAGCGAACAGCTCAATCAACCGGTAGAGCGGCTTTCGGGAGGCGAACGGGCGCGAGTCTTGATCGCTCAGCTTATGCTTCAACCTGCCGATGTTCTCCTGCTGGATGAGCCGACGAACGACCTGGATATTGCGACGCTAGAGATACTGGAGGAAAGCCTGCTGGAGTTCCGTGGCTCGCTGGTGTTGGTTACGCATGACCGCTACATGCTCGACCGGGTATCGAGCGTGGTACTGGGTCTGGACGGGCAGGGCGGTGCGGAAAGCTTTGCCGATTATTCGCAATGGGAATCCTGGCAAGCGGAGCGCAAGCAACTGACGAAGACGAGCGCGCGTTCTTCTCCGCGGGATGCCTCGTCTCCCGGGCCATCCGCGCGGGCGAGAAAGAAACTTTCCTATATGGAGGAGCGCGAATATGCCACCATCGAGCAACGCCTGGCCGATGCAGAACAGTCATTGAAGGCCAAGCGCGCTCAACTGGAGGATCCGGCGATTGCCAGCGACGGTCCTCGTCTACTAGCGGCGCACACTGAGATGGAAGCCGCGCAGAGGGACCTGGAAACACTTTACTCACGATGGAGCGCGCTTGAAGAGAAGCAGGGATGAATTTTTCGGAGCGATGCCCCGGGCAATGATGTGAGATAATTTTCTCTGTTAACTTCCGAGGAAACCATGGCTGAACACAGAGTTTTCTGCGTCAAGTTGCAAAAGGATTTGCCCGGTTTGGACGAGCCTCCCTTTGACACCGACTTGGGGAAACGGGTGTATGACAACGTCTCGCAGCAGGCCTGGAACCAGTGGATCGAGTTTTGCAAGATGCTGCTGAACGAATATCGCTTAAACCCCGCCCGCCGCGAAGATCAGGAAGCGATCGTGAAGCAGATGGAACAGTTCTTTTTCGGCGAGGGAGCCACGCTGCCAAAGGAATATGTTCCGCCCGTGCAACATTGAGGCTGCTGTTACCTTCGGGCTACCCCATTAACCGGATTGTCACCTGCCGTTCATCACCCTGTAACATGTTTGCACTAGAAATGGTGCATGGATGAAGGGTCCGTCCATGACACGCTGATCCTCTCCGACCTGCATCTGGGGTCGGAATGCAGCCGTGCCCGGGAAGCCACGCGTCTGTTGAAGCAAAGCCGCTTTCGGCGGCTCATTCTGCTGGGTGACATCTTCGCTAACCTGGACTTCCGCCGGCTCACCAAAGAGCAGTGGAAGTTTCTCGGCCAGATCCGCAAGCTTTCCAATCCCAAGCGCAACATAGAAGTGGTCTGGGTGGAAGGCAATCACGACGAGGGATTGACCGACATCATGTCGGCTCTGGTGGGCGTGGAGGTGTACCAGGAATACGCGTGGGAATATGGGGGCGTACAGCATCTGGCTATTCACGGGCATCAGTTCGACCGTTTCGTGGTGAACAACCTCCGGCTCAACCATTTCTGGACCGTGATCTATCTCAAGATGCAGAAGTTGGACCTCAAGGGCAAGCCGGTGGCGCGCTTTATTGACCGCTTGAACACGCGCTGGTTACGCATGTCTTCGAAAGTGGCTTCCGGTGCGCTGTTGCACGCCCGGTCGCGGGGAGCGGAGCGCATATTTTGCGGACACACGCACGAAGCCCTGCAGCAACAGCAAGACGGCATCCAATACTACAACGCGGGCGGCTGGATCGATTCCCGGCAAACCTATATCACCATCGGATGCGAAGGCGTACAGATTCGTGAGTACCATGAGCGGGCGGAGGATCGTGATTCTGACAAAGAACTGGGCGAAACGGATGACGCAAGTGCTGAATTCGCAAGAGAATCAGGGCTACACGAAGATGCGGAATACGAAAATATCGGCAGCTGACGCCGGCTCAACCGAGTCCCCTAGCTTGACCATGAGATTTAACGGGACAGGTTCATTGGGGTTGGAACGTGGAGGCCCGCGCAAGCTCACTATTGTCTTTCACCACGCCGGCGGCGGACATCGCAGCACAGCCGATGCTCTGAAAGATGCGCTTACCTCGCAGCACCACGCGTGGGAGGTGAGCCTGCTCAATGTGCAGGAGTTACTGGCCCCACTCGACGTGGCTCGCCGCGCCACTGGTCTGCACATCGAGGATGCCTATAACCTGATTCTGCGCAAAGGGTGGACGCGGTTCTCGCCGCAGTTACTGGTGCTTCTGCAAAGTACAATACGCGTCTATCATTCGCGGGTCGTGAAACTACTACAGGCTCATTGGGAGCAACATCCCACCGACTTGGTGCTTTCCGTGATCCCGCACTTCAATCGGCAAATGGCTTATAGTCTTCGAGGAAATGGAACGAAGACGCCATTCGTTACCCTGCTGACGGATTTAGCCGATTACCCGCCGCGCTTCTGGATCGAACCAGAGTCTGAATTTATCATCGCGGGCACGGAACGAGCCAAGCAGCAAGCCCTGGTCATGGGACACTCGGTTGATCGCATCTTTCAAACCTCGGGGATGGTCTTAAAGCCGCGCTTCTACGCGAAGAGGTCTGTAGATCGGACTTCCGAAAGGAAGCGGCTTGGCCTCGATCCCGACCGTCCGACCGGAATCGTGCTGTTCGGAGGACATGGGTCTCGTGTGATGGTAGATATCGCCAAGAGACTCGATCAAAGCAAGGTTGATGTCCAGTTGATCATGATTTGCGGCCACAATCACAAGCTTGCCACTGCGCTTAAGAACCTGAAGACGCGGAAGCCGATGCTGGTGGAAGGATTCACTTCGAATGTGGAGCACTACATGGCATTGGCGGACTTCTTCATTGGAAAGCCGGGGCCCGGGTCGATCAGCGAAGCGCTTCAATTCCACTTGCCGGTAATCGTCGAGTGCAACGCGAGAACCTTGCCGCAAGAACGGTTTAACGCAGAGTGGGTGACCGAAATGGGCTATGGCATGGTGGTGAAGAGCTTCACAGAAATTGCATCCAGCGTTGAGCATATGTTGGAGCCTTCGGCGTTCAATGATTTTCGTAGCAAGGCCAGCACATATTCGAATCGAGCATTGTCCGAAGTACCGCATATTCTCGAAGAATGCATTAGGCGCAGTGCTAACTCGCGCGGTGAAGAGCCACTTGCGGAAAAGTTGCTTCCAGCTGCGATGGAGTGAGCTACGCCGCAATCTCGACCTCTCGTAATGCCCCCATTGCTCAGAAGTGAATCGTGATCCCGGTAGAGATACGAGCGTTTTCCTGGGTCGTCCCGAAAAACCTGGTCTGAAGTGCGTCGGCCTGTACTCTCCTTAGAGAGGATGCGATAAGGAAGGCGCAGCCCGATATTCCCCGCGCAGGCCATTCCAGCGAATCTGTAGCATCTCGCCGAACATGCGCAGTCCGTCACGCAGCGGGTTAAGGCGCGTGCCCTCGCGATGTGCCCAGGCCACGGGCACTTCCTCGATGCGCAAGTGTAGACGTTTAGCCAGGTAGAGCAACTCTGGATCGAATCCCCAGCGCTCGATCTTCTGCAGCGCAAAAAGCGCGTGTGCCGAACGCCGGGTAAAAGCCTTAAATCCGCATTGAGTGTCTTTAAACTGCAGTCCCAGAATCAAGCGAAGGGCCAAGTTGAAGATCCGCCCATAGAACTGGCGATATAAAGGCTGCCGACGTAGCTGTAGTTCGGTTTTTAGCCAGCGCGAGCCGATGGCAATGTCGGCCCCATTGGCGATGGCGGCAAACAACTTCTCCGCTTCGGCGATGGGAGAAGAGAGGTCAGCATCGCTGAACAATAATATTTCACCCTGCGCTTGCAGCATTCCGTGACGTACGCTATAGCCCTTGCCGCGGTTTCCAGGATTCTCTAGTAGTCGCACCCCCGGACGCGTTGCCGCGCAGCGGCGGACGACTTCCGCAGTATCGTCAGTCGAGCCGTCATTCACCACGATGATTTCGGCCTGCCAGGATTTCTGTGAGGCAAAGGCAAAGATACTTTCGACGGTCGCGGCAATGCGCTCGCTTTCGTTGTACGCAGGCAGAACGATGCTGTAGATGGGAGAGGGCAAGCGACGGTTCTCAGTCAAGGATTTTCAGCATAGGAAGTGTAGTCAAGCGAGGCGGCAATGCACAGGAAAAAACGGCACCTACGCCGCCCGCTGCAAAAGCAGGGAAAAGAATGCCTTTACCAGTTCCTCGTCCCATAGACCCGATTGCGCTTCTTTCCGCATGGTGAGTGCAGCTTGTTCGTGGCCGAGCGCGGGCTTGTACGGCCGGGCGGTGCGCAGCGCGTCGTAGACATCAACCACCTGAAGGATGCGGGGGAGCAGTGGAATCTCACTTTTCCGTAGACCGTCAGGGTATCCGCTGCCATCGGAGTGTTCGTGGTGGTGCCGAATAATGGGTAGGACGAGGCGCAGCGATTTTAACGGACGGCAGATGTTCTCTCCGGTAATCGGGTGCAGCTTCATGACCGCCCACTCTTCCGGCGTCAGGTTGCTGCCTTTTTTGAGGATCTCGTCTGGCACTGCGATTTTACCCAGGTCATGCAAATACCCGCCACGCCGCAAGGCCACAATAGAAGCTTCGTCCAGACCGAGATGCCTACCAAGGTTGGCGGCGCTTTCCGCCAGGCGCTCACAATGGCCCTCGGTGTAAGGATCACGGCTTTCGACGCTCAAGCCCAGCGTACAGAGTACTGACTCGGCATTCTCCAATTCGTCGGTGAACTCTTTAAGCCGCAGCAGGGAATTCACCCGGGCGAACAACTCTTCAGAGAAGATTGGCTTATTTAGAAAATCATCTGCCCCGGCTTCGATGCCTCGCAGTTTGTCTTCGCGGTCCGCCAGCCCGGTGATCAGAACAAACGGGATCAAGCGGGTAGCTGGGTCCGCCTTCAGCTCGCGGCATAGTTCATAACCGGACTTTCCCGGCATGATGACATCGGAAAGAATGAGGTCCGGGAGTTCGCGGCGGATCTCCATTTCAGCCTGTGCCGCATCCGCAACCGTGACTACACTGTAACCCTGTGTCTCCAGCAGTTCCTGCATCAGGGTCATGGTGTCAGGATTGTCATCCACCACCAACACACGGGCTACATGGCGGAGCCCTGACACCTCACGGCTGGCGGGTTCAGCGTGCGTGAGGGCGGAAAGACCGGGACGGTACGGCGTAGGGGGGCTCACAACTGGATACCTAATCTACCATCTATTGTAAATGATTCAGGTCGGGGCAAGGGGGGTGATGCGGTTAATCTCAAGTCGTCTCTGTTAAGGGCAACTCCCCATTCGACCTGCGTGTTACTTGGGCGCTGGTGACGAGCACCACTGACGCAACCACAATCGCACTGCCGCCGAGGATGTAAGCGTCAATCGGCTCATGCAAGACGAGCCATCCCAGGAACACCGCCACCACAGGATTGACGTATGCATAAGTTGACACTTTCGACGTCGGTACGTGGCCGAGCAGCCAGATGTAAGCCGTGTAGCCGATCCATGATCCGCAGATCACCAGATATACGACTGCGCTGATGCCGCGGGTGGTCCAGACCACGCGCGCGAGGTCGCCCGCCACCAAGGCAATGAGAAGGTTGGCGAGGCCGGCAGCGATCATTTCCCACGCCGTGGCCGAAAACGGATCCACGTCTGGGGACTTCCATTTCTTGGCCAGGACCGAACCAAGCGCCCAACTGAAGCAACCGCCTTGCAGGCTAAGCGAAGCCCATAGCTCCTTTCGCTCAAAGTGGGTGGTGGCCATCAACTGCGGCCATAACAAAACAACAAGACCAGCCACCCCCAGCGCGAGCCCCGCCTTGCCACGGGGGGAGACGTGGTGATCGCCGAGCAGGAGAGCATCCAGCACTAGGAACCAAAGAGGCACAACCGCGACGATCAGGGCCGCTAGGCCGGAGGGAATATGGGTTTCGGCATACGAGAGAGTGAGATTGCCGCCTACCAGCAGCAGAATGCCGATCACAGCCATTTGCCCTAACTGGCGCGGGTTGTAGCGGATCTTTCGTCCACGCAGGCCACAAAACGCCAGCATGAAGACCCCTGCGATGAAGAAGCGGATGCCGCACATGAGGGCGGGAGGAATCTTCTCCACAGCGATGTCGATGGCCAGGTAGGTCGATCCCCAAAAGAAGTAGACCAGGCCGAAGGCCAGGATCACGCTGAAGCGGAGTTGGCGTTGGCTCTCGGTCATAGGGGTAGAACTATGAGACGCGGTACGGCCCGTGTGGGATTCGATTTGTCTTGGACGACCAACCAAAAGGTCATCGCCGATTGGGGGTTACGCGGAAGCTGACAAACGGATATAATCAAAAGCAGATGAGTTCCAATGTATCAACAGAACCCCAACTCGCACCTGCCCGCCTGCTGGCTACACTCTTTAGTGTGTCCACGACGTCATCTCGCGGTGCTGCCTTCTCGTTCACGTCCTAGTCTTTTCGGTAGCGATTAGTTTTCCATCCTCCTGTTGCGAATCTCGGTAAGCCTCTAAGTTCGCCTTTTTGCCGAGAACGGCCGTGGCCCACAGCCACTTACGTACGCCCAACGACCGAATTTTTGGAGGATCCAATGCCAACACAGACACTGACTGGTCCCAAGATCAAGACCGCTTTACCCGGCCCGAATGCCAAGCGCGTGCTCGAAGGTGACAGCAAGTATGTTTCGCCGTCTTATACGCGCTCCTATCCGCTGGTAGCCAAGCATGGCCGCGGGATTGTGGTTACCGACGTCGATGGAAACGAGTTTTTCGACTTTTCCGCAGGCATAGCCGTGACTTCAACCGGGCATTGCCATCCCCATGTAGTGGCCGCAATTCAGAAGCAGGCGGCCGAGTTGATCCACATGTCAGGCACCGATTTCTACTATGAGAGTCTGGTGACCTTGGCGGAGCGGCTCTCGAAGATCGCGCCCATGCCGGGGCCGCATCGGATTTACTACGGCAACTCGGGCGCGGAAGCGATTGAGTGTGCTCTCAAGCTGGCGCGGTATCACACCAAGCGGCAGAACATCATTGCGTTCTTCGGCGCCTTTCATGGCCGCACCATGGGTGCATTGTCACTCACCGCTTCCAAACCCCAACAGCGGCGGCGCTTTGCGCCGTTGGTGCCGGGCGTGACTCATATTCGCTATCCCGATGTTTACCGCGGATGCGAAGGCGGCCCGCAGGATGCCGAGGCATTCGCGCTGGGCTGTGCCCGCTTCATCGAAGACAAGCTGTTCAAGACGACACTTGCGCCCGAGGAAGTGGCAGCTATTTTCGTTGAGCCCATACAGGGCGAGGGTGGATACGTAGTCGCTCCCACCGTGTTCATGCAGGAACTGCGGCGCATTTGCGACAAGCACGGAATCCTGCTTGTAGCGGACGAAGTGCAAAGCGGCATTGGCCGCACCGGCAAGTGGTGGGCGATCGAACACACCGGGGTGCAGCCGGACATCGTCTGCATGGCCAAGGGCGTGGCTTCCGGCATGCCTCTGGGTATCACTATGAGCAAGGCGGAAATCATGGACTGGGTTCCGGGTTCCCATGCGTCCACCTTCGGCGGCAATCCAGTCTGTATTGCGGCGGCCCTGGCTACTCTGGACGTGATTGAAGGCGAAGGCCTGATGCGCAATGCCACTGAAGTCGGCAATCACATGATGAAGCGCATGGCGGACTGGCCCAGTAAACACAAGATCGTGGGCGACGTTCGCGGCCGCGGTCTGATGATTGGAGTCGAGATCGTCAAAGACAAGAAGACGAAGGAATATGGCGCGGTGGAACGCGACCGCATCGTCGAATTGTCATTCGAACGAGGCATTCTTTTTCTGGGCTGCGGGCCGAGCACCATCCGCATCGCACCAGCGCTCATGGTGAGCAAAGACGAAGCTGACATCGCAATGGACGCTCTTGAAGAGTCCATCTCGATAGTGGCCAGGAGCAACTGAGCCGCGACCTGGGGACGGGTAGTCCTCCCCCGTCCCCGTTTTTTCCAAGGAACCATGGTTCGCTCGAATGCCAATGACAACCCGTTTCACAACTCGCGCCTTGCTGGCACTGGCGGCAGCCTTGCTGCTGTGGGCCTCGGCATTTGCCGGCATTCGCGCCGGTCTGCGGGCGTACTCGCCGGGCCAGCTAGCCGTGCTGCGCTTTGTAGTGGCGTCGGTGGTGCTGGCGGTTTATGCGAGCGTCGCCCATTTTCGCCGGCCTGAAGGGCGCGACATTCCAGGTTTTGTTCTCAGCGGAATCATTGGTATCAGCTTCTACAATCTGGCCTTGAACTACGGGGAAACCCGTGTCACCGCCGGCGCCGCCAGCCTGCTGATCGCTTCAGTACCGATCTGGACCGCATTGCTCGCCAGCTTCACTCTCCACGAACAACTGACGCCTCGACGCTGGATGGGAATTCTGGTGAGTTTTGCCGGAGTGTCGCTCATTGCCAGCGGAGAAGGCCATGGCATTCGCATCTCGCCGCAGGCGTTGATCATTCTAGCGGCGGCAGTCACCTCGGCAATTTACATGGTGCAGCAGAAACATTATCTGGGACGCTACAACGCTCTGGAGTTCACGGCGTACTCCATCTGGTCGGGGACGGTATTCATGCTGCCGTTTGGCGGCGGACTACCGCACGCCATGAGGACGGCACCATTGGGCGGAACACTGGCGGTAGTTTACCTGGGGATTTTTCCCGGAGCGCTGGCCTACGTAGCGTGGGCTTACGTCATGTCACATGGCCCTGCTGGACGGATGAGTTCGCTGCTTTATCTAATTCCTGTGCTCGCTATCGCGATTGCGTGGATATGGCTGGGAGAAGTTCCGAGAGTGCTGTCGCTGGTGGGTGGGGCGATTGCACTGTTGGGAGTGGGGTTGGTCAATCTGAGGAGAAGGGTCATTGCCGCAGCACCTGATCCTGAGCAGCTCAACGGAGTTTCTGAGCAGCCCAACTCCGCGATTGTGTCGCGGGCGTCCTGACATTGTGACATCCGTCACAGCTTTTTGGCGGCGGGATTGTTAAGGTTGTCAGTGAGCCCCTATGTCTTGCGGTCGACTCACTCACGCTGCCGTCCGCGCCCTCGACTGGATCATCGCTCACACCTTGCCACCGGACAACTCTCCCGCCCACCTGCGCATCGGACGACGGGGCGAAGAAGATGTTTACTTCTTCCTGCGCCGCCGCGGATATGTAGTAGTGGCACGAAATTTCCGTTCTCCGAATCGTCGCGGAGAAATCGATCTCATCGGGTGGGACGAAGATGTGCTTTGTTTCATCGAGGTCAAGACCCGAACGGCTCACGACATGAAGCCCGCCGAAGCCGCCGTGGACCGGGAAAAGCAGCGGAACCTTATCTTGGTGGCCCGGGAGTACCTTCGTCATATGGCACCTTCGTGCCAATGGCGCTTTGATGTAGTGAGTGTGTATTATGAAGGACAGTCCCGCCAGCCGCAGTTTGAGGTATTTCGGAGTGCCTTCCCCGTGGCGTAAAATAACGGGTTTGACTGTGCCCTCATATTGAAAGGATTCATACTTGCCTGAACTGAGAAAAGATCCAATCGTTGGCCGATGGGTCATTATTTCGACCGACCGCGCCAAGCGTCCCACCGACTTTGCCCGTGATGGAGTGAAACTGAAGGGCGGCTTCTGTCCTTTCTGCTACGGCAACGAGGGCAAGACTCCGCCCGAGATTCAGGCCTATCGGCCCAACACCAACGGCGGACCTCCGCCACAACGCGATTCGCCGGGATGGACAGTGCGCGTGGTTCCCAACAAGTTTCCCGCGCTCGGCATTGAAGGCAATCTGAACCGCCAGGCCGAAGGCATGTTCGACCGCATGAACGGCGTCGGCGCGCACGAGGTCATCGTTGAGACTCCCGACCACAACGCCACACTGGCCACGTTGCCTTCCAAGCGCATTGAGGACGTGCTTTGGACTTTCCGCGACCGCATTCTGGATCTCAAGAAAGACCGGCGCTTCAAATACATCCTGATTTTCAAGAACCATGGGGAAGCTGCCGGCGCATCGCTCGAACATGCCCATTCGCAGTTGATCGCGCTGCCCATCCTTCCGATTTACGTGAGCGAAGAAATCGAGGGAGCAAAACAGTATTACATCTACAAAGAACGTTGCGTGTTTTGCGATGTCATTCGGCAGGAGACCGAGGCGGCCACACGGGTGGTGGCCGAGAATGAAGACTTTCTAACCCTGGCTCCCTACGCGCCCCGTTTCCCGTTCGAGACCTGGATTCTTCCCAAACAGCACGAGTCGGCGTTTGAGAATTCTTCTTCGCACATGTTTGAGAATCTGGCGAAAGCACTCAAATTGCTGCTGATGAAGGCCGACCGTGTGCTGGATAATCCGCCCTACAACCTGGTAATTCATACCTCTCCGGTGCAGGACCCGACCAACGATCATTATCACTGGCACATCGAATTCATGCCGAAGTTGACCAAGACGGCGGGATTCGAATGGGGAACGGGGTTTTATATCAATCCGACTCCGCCGGAGGAAGCGGCGAAGTTCCTGCGGGAAGCGAGCGTGGAAGACGCAGTGCCCGCAACGGTGGGATAGGAAAATTGTTTGGATAGCAGAACATGGGCACTGCGAAAGCGTGCCCATTTTATTTTGCGGAGACCGATCTAGCCCTGCGTGCGATCCATGACTTCGTCATGCCATGCCATCTGGATGGCTTCCAGCTTGCCCTCATTGGACTTCTTGGGATCGTCCTTGAAATCTGGAAGCTCAGTCACGTAGCGGTGCAGGTCGGTGAAGCGAACTGCAAGAGGATCGAGGTCGGGATGGGTTTCCGAAAGCGCAATTCCAATATTAACGGCGTCATCCCAGGTGAGATCATTCGGCATAAGAATCCTTCAGCTGTTTAGTGTTCTTCTGAAACGTAATTGCGGTTCCAGGCAGGTATCTCCACCACGACTTTTCCGGGTTTCTTAATCACTGCCTGGCAACCGAGGCGTGAGTTTAGTTGCAGATCGGCGGCCATGTCAAGGCGGTCAGCCTCGTCGTCTTCCATCTCGGAAAGATTCTCCGCGCCTTCCTTTACCCATACGTGGCAGGTGGTGCAGGCACAGTTGCCACCGCAGGCGTGATCCAGGCGAACCCCGTAGTTGAGCGCAACGTCAAGCAGGGACAGTTCCTTGCCATGATCCTTGTAGGGAAGCTTGTCGTGGTCGAATTCGACGGTCTTGCCTTCAGGCAAAAATGTGACCTGGACGGTGTTCTCTCCAGCGACGGCGATTGTACCTGCTTCAGATTCTTCTGTGTGTGCCATGTTGGCTCCGTTCTCAGTGCCCTTTGTGTCCCCCGTGGTTGAGAAATGCAAACCACAGAGATCACAGAGGCTTCAACTACTTAAATTCTGCTTTCGCGACCGGGTGGGGCGCGGTTGGGCCCTCGCCCAGGTCGGCTTCGTCCATCGTCTTTCCAGTCAGCGCCGAACTGACGGCGCTATCCATCATTAATTCCGCCAGACGCATGGTGGCCTGGTTGAGAGTGTCGATGGCCTTGCGAATGGCAGCGTAGTCGTCTTCGTTTCTTACCTGAATGAGGGCATTCTCCAACTTCGCAATCTGCTTTTTCTCCGCGCTGGTGAGCTGGCCCCACGCTGGACTCTGCTTGCCCTTTTCCAGCGCGGCCAGGATAGTGTCGGCTTCGTTGCGTGCCTCGATCACCTGGCGCTGACGAAAGTCTTCCTCGGCGTAGTCGAAGGAATCGAGGATCATGCTCTCGACCTGATCGTCGGTCAGGCCGTAACTGGGTTGAACCTGGATCTCAGCTTCTTCGCCACTGCGTTGCTCACGAGCGGAGACATGCAGAATGCCATTGGCGTCGATCAAGAACTTCACTTCGATGCGCGGCATGCCGGCAGTCATGGGGGGAATCCCCTTTAGATCGAAGCGTGCGAGCGAGCGGCAGTCCTTTGCCAGTTCACGTTCGCCCTGAAGCACATGGATGGCGACATTGACCTGTCCATCAATCTGCGTAGTGTAGTGCTGGGTTGCGGACGCGGGAACGGTCGAGTTGCGCAGGATGATTTTGTCGGTGACGCCACCCGCGACTTCGATGCCGAGCGAAAGCGGAGTCACATCGAGCAGCAGCATGTTCTCGGTGGCTTCGGAACCTCCAGCCAGAATGTTGGCCTGCACCGCAGCGCCCAAAGCCACGACCTCGTCAGGATTCAGGCCAGTGTGTGGAGTGCGCTTGAACATCTCCTCGACCAGAGCACGGACCCTGGGGATGCGGGTCGAACCGCCAACCAGCACCACTTCGTCAATTTGTTCTGGCTTCAGTCCTGCGTCCTTCAAAGCCTGTTTGCAGGGGCCGACGGTGCGATCGATGATGGGCAGAATCAACTTCTCGAATTGCTCTCTTGTAATCTCACGTTGATAACGCTCGCCCTGGGGCAACTCGACGTCGAGATGGGCCGTGCCTTGGGAAGACAACGCAATCTTGGTGTCGATAACAGCCTTGCGAATTCGGGCGACAGCTTCCCCGTTTCGCGAAACATCCATGCCCATGTCACCGCGAATGTCGTCGAGCGCAATATGGATGAGAATGTTGTCGATGTCATCGCCGCCAAGATGCGTGTCGCCATTGGTGGAGATGACCTCGAAAATGCCATCGTGCAGCTTGAGGATGGAGACGTCGAAAGTACCGCCGCCGAGATCGTAGACAGCAACGATGCCGTTCTTTTTCTTGTCCAACCCATAGGCGAGCGATGCAGCCGTGGGCTCGTTAACCAGACGCAGGACTTCGAGTCCGGCGATGCGGCCGGCATCTTTTGTAGCCTGGCGTTGGGCATCGTTGAAATACGCCGGAACCGTGATGACCGCCTTGCTGACCGTGGCGTTGAAGAACCGCTCGGCATTACGTTTGAGCTGGCGCAGAATGAACGCCGAAATTTCGGGTGGAGTGAAGGTCTTTCGACCGAGCTTGATGCGCAGGACTTCCCCTGGTTCAAGGTCGTCCGCCAGCTGAAAGGGGAACAACTTCAGTTCTTCCTGAATATCTTCCAGTCCACGGCCCATCAACCGTTTGATGGAATAGACGGAGCGCTCGGGAGTTTCAATCAGATATTTTCGCGCGGAGTTGCCGACGACGATCTGATCATGCTCGTCCAACGCAACCACGGACGGTACCAGGTTCAACCCATCGTCGCCAGGAATGACGACAGGGTTGTCCCCTTGCATGAACGCCACCAGCGAGTTGGTGGTGCCGAGATCGATTCCGACAATACGGTCAGCTGACATAGTGATTTCGCTGTAGAGACGGAGCTGGCTACGTCTCTACATATCGAGAACTTCGTTTACATCCCGTACCAGATTCCTGATGTAGTTGCGGCGGTTCAACAAGTCCACCATTTTGTCGCGGACTTTAGCGCGCGTGGCCACGTCGCTCTCGGCCGCGTCGTCCCACTCCTTCCAATAACCTTTCAATTGGTGGAGCAGCGCCTCCTGTTTGGCTTCGAGCGACAATTTCTGCTTGCCGATCTCTTCCATCAGCGCGGGATCGTCTTCACCCATCTTCTTCTGCATGCGCAACTCTTCGAGCTGCATGTTCAGTTCAAAAACGTCTTCCAAAAGATCTGGCGGCACAATCTGCTGCTTCATCTCGCCCGCCGAGCGGGCTTTTTCGGTGGCGGCCTTCGATTGCTCTTCAAGTTCCACGCCTTCGAGACGCAGAAGATACTGGGTACGCCCGATGGGGTCTTTCAAAGTCCGGTAGGCGTCATTCAATTTCGAAGTCTGCTCCAGGCTCCATTCCTGCTCGCGAGCATCGGCGGTGCCGTAGAGATCAGGGTGCAGTTTGCGGCTCAGTTCGTAGAAGGTTCGTTCCAGGCCAGCCAAATCCAGGTTCAACTTTCGCGGCAGTCCGAAAAAAGCAAAGTGATCAGCCGGAGCGGGAGGCTGCACTTTGCCGCATGAGGTACAGAAGTGCGTGGCCCGCATCTCTCCGCATGACCAGCAGGCAGAGCTGGACTCGCTGTTGGCTAGAACCACCATCCCGGCATTAGATCGTTCAGTCATAAGACACATTCGCCACGGTGAACCTCATCCTTGACGAAAATGGATGCCGTGGCGGAAAAATCCTGGCGGACAGGAGTGTCCGCCGCACACCGGTCATCCCGAGAACGAAGTGCCGCACCCGCAGGACTTCGTCGAATTCGGATTGGTGAACACGAAGCCCTGTTGCATCAGAGTCTCCTGGTAGTCCAGGGTCATGCCATGCAGGTAGATGAACGACTTCGGGTCAACAAACACTCTGACGTCGTCGAATTGGAAGATGCGGTCGCGCTCCCGCGGCTGCGTGTCGAAGCGAATGTTGTAGCTCAGGCCGGAGCATCCGCCGCCCTGCACGCCCAGGCGGAGACCGCCCTGCTCCGGCGAGATGCCTTCTTTGACAATCGCCGAGCGAATTTTGGCCAGGGCCTTGTCGGTCACAAGAACACCCTTGGCAGGCGCGGTGGTGGCAATGGTTGCACTCATGTCGTCTTCCCGACGTTCATCCGCCTATTGGGCCGCGACCGCGACCGGTTTGGCAACTTCCTGCTTTTTCTTCCAGTCGTGGATGGCGGCGCGGATGGCATCTTCAGCCAGCACCGAGCAGTGAATCTTTACCGGCGGCAGCGAGAGCTCTTTCACGATCTCAGTGTTCTTGATCGCCAGTGCCTCTTCCACGGTCTTGCCCTTCACCCATTCGGTGGCAAGCGAAGAAGAAGCGATGGCCGAGCCGCAGCCGAAGGTTTTGAACTTGGCGTCTTCAATGATGCCATTCTGCGGGTTCACCTTGATTTGCAGCTTCATGACATCGCCGCACTCAGGCGCGCCCACCAGGCCAGTTCCGACCTCGGAGCTGTTCTTGTCCATGGAACCGACGTTGCGCGGGTTGTTGTAGTGATCAATTACCTTGTCGCTGTATGACATGATTTAGTTCTCCTCGTTTTCGAATCCGCAGGGGCTAAAGCCCTACATCTTTCTGAACTTCAGCGGCACGGCTGAAGCCGTGCCCTTCCCAAAACCTATTCTGCTGCCCACTTCACCGTCTTCAAATCAACGCCTTCTTTCGCCATCTCGTACAGCGGTGAAAGTTCGCGCAAGCGCGACACCGTTTCCACCACGCGGTCGGCTACGTAATCGATTTCGGCCTCGGTGTTGAAACGGCCGATGCCGAAACGGATGGAGCTGTGTGCCAGGTCATCGCCGGTCCCCAGCGCCTTTAATACATAAGATGGCTCCAGCGTGGCCGAGGTGCAGGCGGAACCGCTGGACACCGCGATGTCGTTGATTCCCATCAGCAGCGACTCGCCTTCCACATAAGCGAAGCTGATGTTGAGATTCCCTGGCAAGCGATGATCCCACGAGCCGTTGATGTAGACCTCATCAAGTCGGCTCATAATACGGTCACGCAGCCGGTTGCGCATTCCGGCGAGATGGCATGCCTCTTTTGCCATTTCTTCGGAGGCAATCGCGCAAGCTTTGCCCAGACCCACGATGCCGGCGACGTTCAAGGTGCCGGAACGCATGCCGCGTTCGTGCCCTCCGCCATCGATAATCGCGGAAATCTGTACGCGAGGGTTCTTGCGGCGAACGTACAACGCGCCGACTCCCTTCGGCCCGTACATCTTGTGAGCGGAAATCGACATGAGGTCAATGTTCATCTTGTTCACGTCGATGGGGACCTTGCCCACGGCTTGGGTCGCGTCGGTGTGGAAGATCACGCCGCGCTCGTGACACAGCTTGCCGATTTCAGCCACCGGCTGCACCACGCCAATTTCGTTATTGGCGAACATGATGGTCACCAGGATGGTCTTGTCATCCATGGCGCGCTTGAGATCTTCGAGGTCAACCAGACCGTCCTTCTGCACCGGCAAGTAGGTGACGCGGTATCCGTACTTTTCCAGTCGTTTGCACGTGTCGAGCACCGCCTTGTGCTCGGTGACGGCGGTGATAATGTGGTTGCCTTTCTCCTTGTACATCTCGGCCACGCCCTTGATGGCGAGGTTGTCGCTTTCGGTGGCGCCTGAAGTAAAGATAATTTCTTTGGGCGTGGCGCCAATCAGCTTGGCAATTCGTTCGCGCGCGATCTCCACGCCTTCTTCACCGGCCCAACCGAAGGAGTGATTCCGGCTGGCGGCGTTGCCGAATTTCTCCATGAAATAGGGCAGCATCTCTTCCAATACCCGAGGATCCATCGGGGTGGTGGCGTGGTTGTCCATATAGATGGGCAGCTTGATGCCATTGGGTGCCGTCTGCTCGATCTGGGGGATAGTTTTTACATCCGTGCTCATAATTGCTCTCCTACCGGCGCCCGCGAAGGCGCGGCGTTCATTTATGTGATGCTTACCAAGTCAACCGGTTTCTTTGATTCTAGCTTTTCCTCCGCCGGAACTTCTTCCTTCATGTGCGAAATCGTGATGCGTCGCAGCACATCTTCCAGACTCTGGTTCACGCGACGCAATGGCTCGCGGATGGTGCAACGGTCGGTCTGATCGCACTCGCCGCGAACCGTGACGCAGGAAGTGATAAACAGCGGACCGTCGATCGCGCGGATGACTTCAAATGCGCTGATTCTGTCCGCATCTCGCGCCAAGGTGTAACCACCGTTCATTCCGTGCTGCGAGTGCAGAAGTCCGGCCTTGACCAGCTTCTGCAGAATCTTCGCCAGGGCCTCGGGCGGAATGCCGTATGCGTCGGCGACATCCTTGGCGCTGCACGAGCCCTCATCGGCGTGTTCCGCCAAGTGCTTCATCGCCATTAGGCCGTAATCCGCCTTTTTGGTTAGCTTCAGCATGTAAACTCTAAATACGACCTTTTCAGTCGGACATCTACATTCTAGGAGTTGTCAGTCTAGATTGCAAGCCGATGCAGGCAACGGTGGAATAATGCATTTAACGGTAACTATATTAGACTAAGCGGGTTAGAAGAATACGATCTTTTCGGTCGTCTTTTCCTGTCTGAGGGTGAGCGGAGGATGTCTCGCGTAAACAGCGAAGGCAACCACGGCCCCGCAGTTCACGAACAAGTAACATTTCAAATGGACTTGACAAGTTAGTCGGAAAGCCTAAAAATACGGCTAATTCAGGGCGTTTTGCCCCGTAGGGCATACGCCGACCCAGACATACCGGGTTTATGACTTCAATCCCGCCGTCGCTCCCGAACAGAAGAGAAGTAGCATGAGTCAATGCAAGCATCCGCGCGTGCGGATTGTCTCCCGCGATGAGGAATCAGAGTTCGTCGAATGCCTGGAATGCGCGGAGGTTTTTGAATCCAGTGAATTCAAGGACATGAGCGTGGAAGAAACCAAGCTGAGCGACGAACTCTAATTCTCCACTGCAATCCCTGGTGGTATCGCTCGCCGGTGACGAGGGTAACTTTCCCTAAGTCTCATGCTTCGTGCATATTTAGAGGCTGGCAGTGTTCGGTCTGGACAACGTCAAACTCCAGGAAAATTCATGTCATTGGTGGCTTTAGTTGTCGATGATTCCATGCTCATCCGGCACACCGTCTGCCGTTTTCTTGAAGAGCGTGGTTTTGCCGTGGAATCCGCGACCAATGGGCAAGAAGCGCTGGAACTGCTCCAACGAATTTCGCCTGACATTGTTGTTACGGACATGCAGATGCCGAAAATGGACGGCAGCGAACTGATTACAGCTCTCAAGAGCCAAGCTTCTACAAAGAACATCCCGATTGTCATTGTGGCTGGTCGCCAAAGTGGTTTTGAGAACACGGAAAAGCGCGCAGACTTCGCCATCTTCAAGGACATCGACATCGAAGCTCAACTGGCCAAGGCTTTGGAAGCTCTGCTGGGGGCCAAAGCGGCCAAAGGGAAGACGGCGGGGAAGTAGCGATTGGCACGTGGCATTTAGCACTTGGCCCCCATCAATAGGTCTTGACGACCAAATGCTAAGTGCCAATTGCCAGATGCAGTGGTAGCTGTGATCTCTGCCTCACCTCAGCGCCAAACCGGCCTCCGCAGAAAAATCCATGGGCGCGAAATCCTGCACGACAAACTTGGGATAAGCCGCAGCAGCGATCATCGCGGCGTTGTCGGTTGAAAGCGGGCGGGAAGGGAAGTACACGCACAACCCCTCCATGGCTGCGTCCTGTTCGAAGCGCTGGCGCAATTCATTGTTGGCTGCAACTCCTCCGGTTACAAATAGGCTGGCGGCATTGCAAGCGCGAGCCGCAGCCAGAGTTTTCCCGACCAAATCTTCGACAATCGCGCGCTGGAACGAAGCTACAAGATCAAGCGTCTGCTGGTCGCAGTGTGACAAATAATCCGCCGCCGTGGGTTGGGCGATGGCCCGAGTGGCCTCGCGGCGAGCCTCAATCGAATCCTTTAGATCGTGCGTTTCTACATAGCGCAGCACTGCGGTCTTGATGCCACTGTAGGAAAAATCAAACCGAGGTGGATCCGACGCGTGGCGACTGCGGTCGTTGCGGTCGCGATGTTTGAGTTGCGAAGGAGGAAAGTTAACAGCGTTCGGGTCACCATGGGCGGAAAGCTTGTCGATCATCGGGCCGCCGGGATATCCCAGAGCCAGTAGCTTGGCGACCTTGTCAAAGGCTTCGCCCGCAGCGTCGTCGCGGGTATGACCGATATTCTGGTAGAACCAGCTGTGCTCGTTTTGCCGTGCCAGATAAAGATGAGTGTGGCCACCCGAGACCACCAACGCCAGCACCGGGAAATTCAGCTTGTGATTCCCCTTCTGCCGTTCTTCCAGCAGGACCGCGTGGATGTGACCTTCCAGGTGATTTACCGCGATGAGCGGCTTATCCAATGCGAATGCCAAAGCTTTCGCGTAGCTGATGCCTACGAGCAAAGCTCCGGCGAGTCCGGGTCCCTGGGTGACGGCTAGAGCATCGATCGAGTGAAAAGTCTGGCCGGCATCAGCCAGGGCTTTGCGCACGACTGGCACGATCGCGCGCAGGTGCTCGCGCGACGCCAGTTCCGGAACCACGCCCCCGAAGGGCTGATGGGTGGCAATCTGCGAAAACACTACGTTCGAAACGATCTGCTCACCCGAGCGTACCACTGCGGCTGCGGTCTCATCACAGGAGCTCTCGATGCCGAGAATGTAGGCGTCGGGCATAGGCTTATATTAGTAGAATTTGTGGACTGCGTGCCGAATGCTGAAAGCTTTCGCAATCTCGATCATTCGTACTTTGCGCGATAGCGGCCACCAGGCCTATCTCGTGGGCGGATGCGTGCGGGACATTCTGCTTGGCCAGGAGCCTGCCGATTATGACGTAGCTACCGACGCTACCCCCGATGAAGTTATGCGCATCTTTCCAGACGCCTACGGTGTGGGTGCGCAGTTCGGCGTGGTGCTGGTACCGGCAGGAGACGTTGCAACCAACGTCTCTACCCCCAAAGGCAACGCTATTGAGGTGGCGACCTTCCGCAGCGACGTCGGCTACAGCGATGGCCGCCATCCCGACGAAGTCCGCTTCAGCAAAGATCCGCGCGAAGATGTGCAACGCCGCGACTTCACGATTAACGGCATGATGCTCGATCCGATCCGCAATGAGGTGCTCGACTTTGTCGGAGGCCAGAAAGATCTAGGAGCCAGGATCATCCGCTGTATTGGTGAGCCGGACCATCGCTTCGGCGAAGACAAATTGCGTATGTTGAGGGCGGTGCGGTTTGCGGCGCGCTTCGGCTTCGAGATCGAGCCAGTCACTCTTGCAGCGATTCGGAAGCTCGCGCCTCAGATCCAACAGGTGTCGCCAGAACGGGTTCGCGACGAACTTACAAAGATGTTAATCGAAGGACAGGCGCGATCAGCTTTCCTGCTGCTCGATGAAACCCGTTTGCTGCACGAGGTGTTGCCTGAAATCGAAGCGATGAAGGGGGTCAAGCAGCCGCCGCAGTTTCATCCTGAGGGCGATGTCTTCGTGCACACACTGCTTCTGCTCGAGAAATTGCCGCGTCCATGTTCAGCCGCGCTGGCTTGGGGTGCCTTGCTGCATGATGTTGGAAAGCCACCAACCTTTCGGGTGGCGCCGGACCGCATCCGCTTCGATGGGCATGTGGACGTGGGGGTCAAAATGGCAGAAGAAATCTGCCACCGTCTGCGTTTCTCGAATGATGACACCGAGCAGATTCTCACGCTGGTAGACAACCACATGCGCTTTGGCCATGCCATGCGCATGAGCGAGTCTACTTTTAAAAAATTCGTCCGCATGCCCCACTTCGACGAGCACCTGGAATTGCATCGTCTGGATTGCCAGGCCAGTTATGGCGATTTGACCACGTACGATTTCACTCGGAACAAAATCGCGACGCTGACGCCGGAAGCGATGCGTCCCGCACCGCTGGTCACAGGAGACGACCTGATCGCGGCGGGACATGATCCCGGACCACGTTTCAAAGAGATCCTTTCTGCGGTAGAGGATGGACAACTTGAAGGGCGTTTGCTCAACCGCGAGGACGCATTGCAATTCGTGGCGCAGGAGTTTCCCGTTCCAAAATAGGACGGATCGGTTCCGTATCGGGAGAAATGCCGCAGAATTCCCGAAATTTCCATGGCTTCGAAAATTCTTGTCAAGCCCCCCTTTTCGTCAAAATCCGTCCATCTTATTGACTCAACGTAAAATATAAAATTGTAAAGCGTGTCTCACTTGCCTGCTGAAACTGCTATTCTGAAATAACAACGTCAGCGAAACCAGCCGGGCAAAATCAGTTACTATCTCAAATTCAACTCCTTTCTATGGAACTAGCAGGTTTGGGAATTGAGAAGATCGTTGCGGCGAGCCTGCGGCGCGCGCCTTCTGGAACCGGCCCCATACTGGCATGGCCCATTGCCTGTGGCCAGGCGGTAGCGGCCCGCACGGCGGCACTCGAGTTCACTGATGGAATTCTGCGAGTAGAGGTGCCGGACGTGGGCTGGCGCCTGGAACTGAAATCTCTGGCGCCACAATATTTGGCGGTCATTAATCGCTACACCGCAAGCAGTGTCCGGCGAATTGAATTTGTGGTCTCCGAGATGCGCAAATGAAAATCAGCGACAAAGATGTTGCCTACGTCGCAGACCTCGCGCATCTCGAGCTGACTCAAGAGGAGCGCATCCGTTTTTTACGCGATCTCAATTCAATTCTTGAATACGTTGATCGCCTGAATGAGCTGGATACCTCGCATGTGCAACCCATGACGCAGATGGGCGGGCTGCTCGGCGCCACTCTCGATTCCAGCCGCGAGGACATTCTTGAAGGCTTGCGGAAGTCGTTGCCGCACGACATTGCGCTCGCCAACGCGCCCGATTCTGACGGAACGTTCTTTCGGGTGCCGAAAGTGATCGAAAGATAGTTCGTACCTTCGATGGATCCGCAATCGCTCACTATCGACGCTGCTCGTGCCGCGATTCAGGAACGGCGCACGACTGCGTTCGCATTGGCTGAAGATTTCTATCTCCGAATCGAAAAGCAGGATCCGGAGATCGGCGCGTACCTGACACTCTCGAAGGAGCGCGCCTTGACTAAGGCCGCGGAGATCGATGCATTAGCCGCCAAGGGCGAAAAGCTCCCGCCGCTCGGCGGCGTTCCGGTTGCGATCAAGGACGTGATGGCAACCCGCGATGTGCGTACCACCGCGGGCTCGAAGATACTTGGCAACTATGTCCCGCCCTACGACTGCACGGCGGTCGCGCGCATGGAGTCGGCGGGAGCTGTGGTATTGGGCAAACTGAATTGCGATGAGTTCGCGATGGGCTCGTCGAACGAGAATTCGGCATGGCGTTCGGTTCGGAACCCGCGCGACCTGAGCCGGGTTCCAGGCGGTTCTTCCGGAGGATCGGCAGCGGCGGTGGCTGCGAACATGGCTGTGGCAACGCTGGGATCCGACACTGGAGGTTCGATTCGACAGCCGGCGTCGTTCTGTGGAGTGGTGGGTCTGATGCCGACATATGGGCGTGTCTCGCGCTACGGATTGATCGCATTCGCCTCGTCGCTCGACCGCATCGGGCCGCTGGTGAAAACGGTGACGGATGCGGCCCTCGTGCTCCGTACTATCGCCGGGCGTGACCCGATGGATTCAACTTCCGCAGATGTGCCGGTTCCCGACTACGTCGCGGAACTGGAGAAACCGGTGGAGGGTTTGAAGCTGGGAATGCCGAAAGAATATTTCGGCGAAGGGCTGGACGGCGAGGTTCGAAAGTCGGTGGAAGCTGCGATTCAGAAGCTGGCGAAGTCGGGTTGCGAGATCGTCCCAATTTCGTTGCCACATACCAAATATGCGATTCCAACTTATTACATTGTTGCGACCGCCGAAGCCTCTTCGAACCTGGCGCGCTTTGACGGAGTTCGCTACGGCTACCGAGCCAACGACGCTCACAGTCTTTCTGAAATGTACCGGCGCAGCCGTGATCAGGGATTTGGGCCCGAGGTGAAACGACGAATTATGTTGGGGACATACGCGCTAAGTGCCGGATACTACGACGCCTACTACCTCAAGGCCCAGAAGGTGCGCACGCTGCTGGCACAGGATTTTACCCTGGCTTTTAACAAGGTCGATGCGATCGTGACGCCGACCAGCCCCACGGCCGCGTTCAAGCTGGGAGAAAAAGTTGATGATCCACTGGCCATGTATCTGGCGGATATTTTCACTGTGACCGCAAACCTGGCGGGTATTCCGGGTATTTCAGTTCCGTGTGGGGAGACGAAAGAGAAGCTACCCATCGGATTGCAGATTCTAGGGAAGCATTTCGACGAGGCGACGATTCTGCGAGTGGGGCGCGCAGTCGAGCAGAATTAGCAGGAACCGTATGGAGATCGGCACGCGAGCCTATCCCGACGGAAACTCGCTTGCGCTAAAGCGGCCGGTAATATTGCTCTCCGGCGCAACTCCGGCAGAGCACTTTGTCTTCACGGCGCACTTCGCGGCGGAAGTTGATACCTTCGCCGCAAACATCGCACACAACTCGATCACCTTTATAACCGGGGAATTCTTCTGGCGGTAGCTCGACCTTCACCCACTGGGTGGTGAACAGGTCGTCATCGGAGATTTCGCGATAAGCCAGCATCTGCTGGCTATTCTTGTCTTCAACTTCGGGATGCATCTGGCGTGCCAGAGCCTTGGACGATTCCTTAGCCGCGATGCGAACCGCCTTGCCAGTGCTGACGTCGACAAACGTAGCTGCGACTTTGCCCCAGTCGCGGAACTTCAACGCGCGCTTGCCAAGGCGGCAGCCAGTGACGACGGCGACGGCATCGGTGGCGCAACGGTCGATTTCCACAAAAGTAACGAGACGCTTGCGGTCCTTGCCACGGGGATCTTCGATGCCGAGCTTTGTCAGGCCGAGCATGGCCAGGCGCACGCCGAGAACTTGACCGGCGCACAAGTGTCCGTGTGCCTGTTCGGCGTCGCGGAGGTATTCGTCGAGAGATTTCATTCGTAAACCGTTGTCAATCAACCTCAACCCAACAACCAAACGAAGGAGAAAACGTATGAAGTGTAATTCTAGACCGAAAGCTATGCTCGTAGTGCTGCTCGCAGTTTCACTGTTGGCCACTGGCTGCACTGCGCAGTGGATCAGCGTGGCCCTGGCCGATTTGCCGGTGTTGTTGCAAATGGCGCTCAACATCGGATCGCTGGTCACAACGCTACAATCCGGACAGCAATTGAGCGCGTCTGAGGCCCAAGCCATCCAGAACATCTCGGCTGAAGCCAGCAAAGACCTGAATCTGCTGCAAACGCTGTACAACCAGTATCAGGCCAATCCGACCGCCAGTGCGCTACAGAAAATCCAGAGCACGGTTGCGGACATCAGTCAGAACCTGCCCGCGTTGTTGCAAGCAGCCCACATTGGAGATCCGGTGCTGGCTGCCCGAATGGCTTCGGCGGTGAACCTGATACTGGCTACGGTGACCAGCTTTGCGGCATTGATTCCGCAGGCATCGGGGATGCCGACTGGCCGCATAGCCGCAGTAGCGGCTACCGGAAAAAAGAAGACAACGATTCCCCAGGCTCAGGACCTCAAGAAACAGTGGAATCAGACGGTATGTGGAACCACCGGGAAGACCCGCCTGGATTTCGCGTTTTCAGTTTGTCCGCTGAAGTAACGCAGAGCAGTTCGCTTCCACAGTCTCTGTCTGCCTGGGCAACCGGGCGGACAGAGGCACTTTCACTTTCGTTTCCAACGCACCCCATATTTGGTGATTTCGACCACTATGCCGGCGGCTGTGAGCTCGGCGCGAATAGCATCGGAGGCCTTGAAATCACGGCTGCGACGAGCGGCCTCGATATCCGCTATCTTCTTTTGGACGTCAGCATCGGAGAGTTGCTGTGAGCTGACTGCATCGAGCAGATCTTTATCGATTTCGTTTTCTCGTCCTTCGGCCTGAGCCCACTCCACGATGCACTTAATCTTGGGCGCGTCGTCATCCTTGAGCACCGCGAACAATTCGTCGAATCGCTCGAGCACTGCGAGCAGCGCAACCGCATCATTCTTAGCAAGCTGGCCGGCATCTATCGCAACGTTAGCTTTGCGAACCATGTCGAAGATTGCCGCCTGTGCCAGTGCGGTATTGAGATCGTCGTCCATCCCCGCTTTCAAGCGTTGTGAAGCTTCCAGCGCCAGATCAATCCCAGCTTGGCTGCTGTCGGCAGGGAACTGGACGCCCATCAAGCGCTGCTGAAAGTTGCGCAACCGCTCCACCGACACCGCTGCCTGCTTCAATCCGTCCACCGTGAAGTTCAACTGATGGCGGTACGGAACCGATGACAGCAGGAATCGTATGGACGACGGCTTGTGCCCCTTGAGCACCAGATCACGCAAAGTGAAAAAGTTGCCTAGGCTCTTCGACATCTTCTCGCCTTCCACCAGCAAAAAGCGTGAATGAAACCAGAAGTGAGCAAACGGCTTTCCTGTAAGCGACTCGGACTGTGCGATTTCGTTTTCGTGATGGGGAAAGATCAGATCTTCGCCCCCCGCGTGCAGGTCAAAACTCTCGCCCAGTTCCGCCATCGACATGACCGAGCACTCAATGTGCCAGCCCGGACGGCCCGGGCCGATCGAAGTCTCCCAAAACGCTTCCCCCGGCTTGGGCGCTTTCCACAGGGCGAAGTCGCGGGCACTGTCCTTCTCATACTCGTCCACATCGACGCGCGCGCCGTCCTCCATGCCTGCGAAATCTTTCTTGGAAAGCTTGCCGTATCCGGGAAACTTGGCGATGCGGAAATAGTAGGAGCCATCTTCGGCACGGTAGGCGTATCCCGCGGTTTCCAGCTTGGCGATGAATTGCGCCATCTCTTCGATGTGATCGGTGGCCCGTACCAGAATCGGCTGTTCAATGTTGAGAGCCGCTGCATCCTCGAGAAAAGCCTTCTCGAACTTGGCTGTGTACTGTTTTACGCTGACTCCCGCGCGAGCCGAGTTGCGGATGATCTTGTCGTCCACGTCAGTGATGTTCATAACGTGACGGAGCTTGAATCCGCTTTGGCGGAGGTAACGTCGCAGGATGTCTACGGCAACGAAAGTCCGGAAATTGCCGATGTGGCCGTAGTCGTAAACCGTCGGCCCGCAGGCATACATGCGGACTTCGTTGCCGGCAAGCGTCCGGAACTCCTCGACCTTCCCGGACATGGTGTTGTAGAGGTGAAGTGGCATGCGGAAGAGAATCTTCATTCTAGGGAAAGGGGAGAAAAAGGGTCAAATGCCGCGAGTTGCCGCAGGCACTACGACGGCGGGAGAATTGTTGGCGCGCAAACGTTTCCCTACCAGATAAACGTAGTGGATCGCCGAAATGATGGTGAAGGTGAAGGTGGCGCGCAAGAATGTAAGACGCGCAATGGCGATCCACCGCTCAGGTCTTATTTGCAGCAACAGCACAAAGAACACGGCCGCGACCTGAGAGAAGGTGTTGGCTTTGCCGAAAACGCTGGGCCGGAAGTCGCGCAACCCGGCAATCGCGAACAGCACAGTGCTGGCGGCCAGAATAGAGAGGTCACGGCTGAAAACAACTACGGTGAACTTCCAGGGAATCTTGTGCAGAATGGAAAGCACCAGGAAAACCGTGCTCAAGAGCATTTTGTCGGCAATGGGATCGAGATACTGTCCCAGCACCGTTTGCTGCTTGAGAGCGCGGGCTAGCAAACCGTCCAGTCCGTCGCTCACTCCCGCCAGCACGAATAAAATCAGGGCGACCCCGTAATGGCCATCGACTAGCTTAATGACAATAAAGGGAAGAAATGACATGCGCAGCAGCGTGAGCTGGTTGGGGAAGGTCAGCAGTTGAGAGAGCTTCACCGCGCTGCCTCGCGCGCCGGAGGTTGGTCGCAGTTCAACACCTAGCGATTGTCTCCGGGAAGCGGACAGCATTGCAAATTGTATAAGGGGCGAATCCCGAAAGAAGTTTGCCCAGTCCGGGAGTGCTCGGTACAATAAGGTCTGCGTTTGTCCTTACTGTAGGCGCGTAGCTCAGTTGGTTAGAGCGCTACCTTGACACGGTAGAGGTCAGGAGTTCGAGTCTCCTCGTGCCTACCATTGTTTTCTCCTCGGATTCCTCCCATCTTGCCGTTCTTTTTCACCCTTGCAAAAAACCGACGGACGGAGCAACCTCGTGGGTAAGCGAATGGGGGACAATCATGAACTGGAAAAGCAAACTGATTCTCGGAATAATGACGGCCGTAGCCATGTACTTGCTTACGTTCCTGCTGCCCAGAGGAGGCATGTTGCGCGACACAGCGCTGGTGCAGTTCCCCTTAACCGTAGGAGTGTGGGCGATCTACGTTCTGCTTTTCGTGAAGCTTAAATAGGCACGTCCGCCGCATCGCGGGTCTGGACGGAATCTAGAATCGCTTTTTGAAGACTGCCTCTTTAAGCCGTTCCACCTGAAGTCATCCCCCGATTCACACGAACATGCGCTCCTCCGTTTAGGTTATTCCGCTCTGCGCTGTTCTATTCTTGGCCCGGGACAATATCACACTTGTTCCCGTCCAAGCCATGGACCTGGCGCAAAAACAATAGATCGTCGCATCGGTAACGGACATCAGACTGATTTCACACGTATCTACCATGAAAATTCCGTCTAAAGCTTTGCTGGTCTCCCTGCTCGTCATGCCGTTGTTTGCGCAGGTGTTGAAACCCGCACTGGCGCTCCCACCGGACAACCGGCTTAAAGCCGACATTCTGTTGGTGGTGGCGCATCCCGATGATGAGACCGGGGTGTCGGCATACCTGGCCAAGTTGCTCGATCAACACAAGCGGGTCGAGGTCCTATACCTGACTCACGGGGAAGCCGGACACAATAACATGGGCCCTGAGCGCGGCCCTTCGCTGGGAGCGGTTCGCGAGACCGAGGTGAGGCATGCCCTGGCTACGCTCGGAATCGACAATGTGTGGTTTCTCGACGGTCGCGACACGCCCAGCCAGAACGTGCTGCAATCTCTCGCTCAATGGCATCACGGCCTCGCGCTGGAAGAAGTGGTCCGCATGGTGCGCCTCACCCGTCCGGAGGTCATTATTACTTGGCTGCCCGGCTTTTTCATCGGTGAGAACCATGGCGACCACCAGGCGTCCGGCGTTTTGGCGACTGAGGCATTCGACATCGCCGGCGACGCGGCGATTTTCCCCGCCCAACTTGCCGCTGCGGTGAAGGTGAACGAACTCTCGCTGGAAGGCTTGCAGTCCTGGCAGCCCAAAAAGATTTACTACTTTTCCGATGCCCAGGACGGTCCATTCAAAGACAGGGGCCCGACTTATGCCACGACCGAGATTTCTCCGACTCACAATTTGCCTTACTGGCGGCTGGCCATGGAGGCCTTCTCCTTTCATCTGACGCAGTATCGAAACTATATTGAAGGTCTGGCCAAGAAGAAGCCGGAGGAGCAAAAAAGCGAATGGGGTGATCCAGTCGAGCTGATCTTCGGCAAATCTCTGGTTGGAGGAAGCCAAACTGGGGACGTGTTCGGAGGCGTGACTCCTGCGGCCATTCCTTTTACCCGCATGATCCCGTCCGGTGAAGTATCCCTCGCATCACTCGAACTTGCTGGCCCTTGGGGGTTCTATGATGTGTTCCGGCGCGAACATGGCCTGACGCAACTGCCGAAAGCGGCGGTTCCGGAGATTGCGATCACGCACGGGCAGACTTTACAGATTCCTTTGCTGGTTCGTAATACCAGCAACTCTCCTCAAACCATCACGCTCGCCATAAGCGCGCCGCAAAGTTGGACCGTACAGGAATTTGCTTCCAGTTTCTCGTTGGCGGCCGGAGAAGCGTCCCCGGTGCTCGTGGAAGTGGCCACACCAGTTAGCGAAACGAGTACAGGCCAGGTCAAATGCCACGCCGAAAGCAACCATCAAACGTTAGGCGAAGTGGAACTGCACGTGAAGCTAAGGTCGGGAGGCTTGCCGCAGTAATCCTGACAGAGGCCTAACTGGATGCGGTCGCACCGAACGCCCTGTGCTCATTTTCAGCTACAACTTTGTTCTTACGGGCATACATGTGGCGATCGGCGCTATCCAGGACTTCGTCAAGCGTCTTGCCGTCAACCCATTCCGCCACGCCGATGCTCATGCTCAACTCAAAGCGCTCCAGGTGGCCAGCCTTGTTCCAGTCTGCCACGTAAGCCTCGGTTCTCTCGACCACATTATGGGCTCCGGTGGGTGAAGTGTCGGCAAGAATCAACAGGAACTCGTCCCCGCCGTAGCGAACTACCGCGTCGGAGCCCCGGACCGAACTCTTCAGCAGACCGGCGATCTCGGCCAGCACAAAATCACCGGTTAGATGTCCGAACCGGGTGTTGACTTCCTTGAAGCGATCGACATCAATCAGCATGAAGGTAAGCGGCTTCGCCGAACGCTTGGCCTGGCTGATGAACCGTCCCGCCATCTCTTCCAGAGACCGGCGGTTGTAGACTTCGGTCAGCGGATCCGTGAACGATTGCAACCTGACCAATTCGTTTTGAATGGTGCTGGAAATCAGGCTCTGACGCGCGCGGCGAAGGTCGAGCCGTCGAGTGACCAGGTAGGTATTGAGCAGGGCCAGAAGAACGAACAGGCCGATCACCAACTGCCGCGAGACCGTAATTTCAAAATGCACTTCATCTGTCTTCATGAATGCGGCCGGAATGATGACGGAGAGCAGTCCGACGGCGGCGAGCAGGCCGGTTACCGAGGCAATGATCCACAGTTCCCAATCTCTCTTTTCTATGTTCGAGAGCTGCTGCGTCAGCGCCGGAAGAGAGCGGTCTTGCTCGCTCTCGATATGCCTGTGCATCATTGCCAGAGTTTAGGACTGAATCAGAAAACGCGCAGCAGTACCGAGGTAACTTTGTGGGCTCGATTCATCGGTTGCGCGATGACCGGCCGTCATGAAACTCAGGCGGAATGTTTCTCTAGTCGCCTCCAACGGTGGAGAGCCGTGTTTACCTTGCACCCGATGCTATATCCGAGCGTCAAAAACAACCTATGCGGTAGCCTAACCTGTTTGTTTGCTTTAATATGCGAGAAGCGCTTGACGACCTAGCTTCTCTGGTGCGTGGCTGGGCAAAGGAGTAATCTGGAATCGGAGGCGGTCTCATGCAGGAACAACAGCAGGCTGGCAAAGCGCGCATGATCGGTTATGCGATTGGTATAGCTCTGGTGGTCGCGGTCGCGGGGTGTGGAGATTGGCCGTCCGATGAGAGCCCAATAGGCAGCGTGAGCGCTCCTAGGAGCTGAATTAGCAGGCCTTGGCGATTGCGCTGGCCCGGTGCATTCCTCACCCCACGGCGGTTAATTTTGAATCGCACGTTTTCATGAAATTCACAATCGATTGCACAACGGTGTCATCGCCGATCAAAGTATTGATCATGGTGTGATAAAGCGGCAGGTTGGGCCACTCGACCCCAAAGTATTTCGCAATGAAATCGACCCGCTCGCGATCAACCGTATCCACCAGTTGCTCGGCTTCGTTTTCACTCTTGCTGCGGGCCAGCAGCCGCCGCACCTTTTCCTCTCGCGGAGCGTATAGAAATACTCGCAACGTGTCTTCGCGGTCTCGAAGAAAATGCTGCGATCCTCTTCCCACGATGACGCAATTTCCCGTCTCCGCCGCGTGCAGAACGACCCGCTCGGTGAACTTAATAATGCATTCGCCATCCACCAGGTTCAGCTTGTGTGCGTTGATGCTTCCTTCGTAACTCCCGCGCAAAAACGATTTGAAGAGCCGGTAGTAGAGCGGATCGTTTCGCTCTTCCCGGCACTCCACCTCAGCCTTGGGACAATTTGCCAGGCGGGCGATCTCCTCCGTCAACAACTGGTCCCATAATTTCCATCCCAAACGTTGCGCAAGCTGCTGGGCGATTTCGCCTCCGCCGCATCCGTACTCCCGTTCAATGGTGATGATTTTGATCATTCTGAACCCCCGGCAACTGCTCCCATCATTCGATCCCCCTAATTATTCTACTTCGCTCAGCCCGCTGCCAGCTCGCCGCCGCCGCCGGGATCGTTCTTCTTCAAAATAAAAGACAGAAAGAACATGATGGCCGCTCCCACACAAAGCACCATGAAAGTATCAATGTATGCCAGGCTACCCGCTTGATTTTGAATGTTCTGATAAATCCTGGCATAGGCGCCCATCTGTGCGTCGGGAGGGCTCATCCCTGCGTGACCCAGGCGCTGGGCGAGGCCGTTCACCGAGTTTTGGAAATTTGGATTCCCATCCCGAGTGAACTCAATCAGCCGTGCCTGATGGAACTGTGAGCGCCGCGCGATCAGCGTGGTGACCATTGAAGTCCCGACACTGCTGCCCATGTTGCGCATGAAATTGATGATTCCGGCGACCGCATTGTTCTTCTCCGGCGCAATTCCGACGTAAGCCGCCAGCGTAATTGGGACGAACAGGAACCCCAACCCAATCACTTGCGTGATGCGCAACCAAGTGGCGGCGCTGAAGCTGATCTGCAAATCAATCCGCTGGGTCGAATAGTACATGGCGATCGACAAAGACAACCAGCCGAAGGCAATCAGTCGCCGCGCCTGGATCTTGGTCGTCAACTGCCCCATGATCGGCATCTCGATTAGCAAAACCAGCCCCCCCGCCGATAACGCAAGCCCAGCCAGTTCGGACGTATACCCCAATAGGGTCTGGAGGAATTGCGGCATCAGGACCAGGCTGCTGAACAACATGATTCCCAGCATGAACATCATCAGGCTCGCGCCCGCAAAGTTAAAGTTCTTGAACATGCGAACGTCGATGATCGGCGCCTTTTGAAACCATTCCCAGATGACCAGCGAGATCAGGGAGACAGCCGCGATGACGACCAGGGTCGTGATGAAGTGCGAACCGAACCAATCATCCTCCTGGCCCCTATCGAGCAGCACCTGCAACGCCCCGATGCCCAGCGTCAGCAGAGCGATGCCGATGTAATCCAGCTTGACGCCAGCCGCCTTGAGCTTGGCTAGATAGGGAGGGTCTTCGACGAAGCGCCGTACCAGCAACCACGTGAGGATGCCGACTGGCAGGTTAATGAAGAAAATCCATCGCCAGGAATAGTTAAACGTGATCCATCCTCCCAGCGTTGGCCCGATCGTGGGCGCCATGATGGCGGTAATGCCGTAGAGCGCAAACGCCAGTCCACGCTGTTGCGGAGGGAAAGTATCGGCCAGAATGGCCTGGGCCATCGGCTGCAATCCGCCACCGCCCGCGCCTTGCAGCACTCGGAAGAAAAGCAGGAGACCGAGACTCGGCGCAACCGCACAGAGCAAGGAACTCACTGTAAAAACGCCCAGGCAGGTCATGAAAAAGCGCTTGCGCCCAAACGCGCCTGCGAGCCAGCCACTTATCGGCAGGACAATCGCGTTCGAAACCAGATACGAGGTTAGAACCCAGGTACTCTGATCATTGCTCGCCCCCAAATTTCCCGCAATGTAGGGCAGCGCTACGTTAGCGATGCTGGTGTCGAGCACCTCCATGAACGCCGCCATGGCGACAACTACCGCAATCAACCACGGGTTGTACTTAGGACGCCAGACGTCCTGATCCAGCGAAATGGCGGCGGCAGAACTCATCGCAGATACACATCCGGGACCACGTTCATGCCGGGTCGGAGTTGGTGGTCGCGGTTCTCTCCCGGCTCGAGAACGATTTTTACTGGAATCCTCTGGACGATTTTGACGTAGTTGCCGGTGGCGTTTTCCGGCGGAAGCAAGCTGAACAGGGGGCCTGTGGCTCCAGCAATGCTGTCCACGTGGCCTTTGAAAGTTCGGCCGTTTGAATCCACACTAATATCTGCTTTCTGTCCTACCCGCATGTGCTTGAGCTGCGTCTCTTTGAAATTCGCGGTGATCCAAATTTCCTCGAGTGGCACTACCGTGAGCAACTGCTGTCCCGGTTGAACATTCAATCCGACCACGACAGTTTTGGTTACTTCGCCCGTCACCGGCGCGACGATCTTGGTGTAGCTAAGGTTGAGCTGCGCCTGTTCAAGTGCAGCCCGCTTTTGTTGCATGTCGGCGACTGCCGCGCGGGCGCGCGCCTGGCTTGATGACACCTGCTGCGGCGCCGTTTCCGCCGATCGCTGGTTCGCTTCAGATTGCGCCAGCCGGTCCCGGGATTGCTTCACTGCCTGTTGGGCAGCAGCCTCATTCGCGTGTCCGGCGGCCACTGATGCCGTACTGGCTTTGGCTGCGGCCAATGCCTGGTCATAGATTTGATCCGAAACTTCGCGCTTATCCACCAGCGCCTTGTAGCGTACGAGGTCGTCTTGCGCCTTCACATCGTTTGCCTCCGCCTGTTGCAACTGGGCATGAGCGGCGGTGAGCTGAGCTTCGGCGGCGATGATTCCGGAACTAGCATTTTGAACGTCCGACGTGCTGAAACTCAATTGGCTCGAAGTGCTCACCGACGTAATCGGGACCGTGATATTCAGGGACTCCGCCGTAGCTTCGGCGCTGGCGAGGTTCGCTTGCGCCTGTTCGACCGCAACCTCATAGTCTTTCGGATCGATCTCCACCAATACGTCACCCTTCTGTACCCACTGGTTGTCCCCCACATTAACCTTGATCACGTACCCGGAAATGCGTGCGCTGACCGGAGAAAGGTGGACATCTACCTGGGCATCGTCGGTAGATTCATAGCTGCTGAGATAACGCCACAAGAAGAACCCGCCCACCACCAGCACCAACACCGCAATGACAATCAATCTGTTTCTTCGGCTGTTGGAGCGTGCGGATCCACGCGTCGCTCGCGGCGTTGATTCTGCCTGCCGTGCGGCCGGCGGGCTGGTGGATTCCTGGCTTGTCCGGGGCGCCCCTGCCGGGTTCTCTTCTGCCATGGTCATTTTCCTTTGAAATATTCTTTGACGCCGGCTTCAGCCGTTCCCAGGGCACGGGCCAGGGAAATTTTGGCGTAATTATAGTTGTAGAGGCTCGAGATGTACTGTTCATGTGCGCTGGCGACGGTTTGCTGAGATTGCACCACTTCCACCGTGTCAGTGACCCCCGCGCTGAAACGATCGCGCGACTGGGTTAACGTCGCTTCCGCCAGTTCGATGTTGCTGCGTGCCACTTCGACCTGTTCGGCCGATGACTCTAGGTTCAACAGCGCGGTGCGAACGTCGGAGTCGATCTGCCCGCGGAGGTTGGCGAGGCGCTCCCGGCTTTGGGTCAGCTTCGCGTCTGCCTGCAAAACGTCGCCATGGACGCTGCCACCCTGAAAAATCGGGATCGACAAGGTTCCCTTGACATCGAATACCTGCGTGGAAGTTGAAGGGTGCGACCCTCCCGTTCCATAATCTCCGTTGAAGGAAAGCGACGGAAAATAACCTGCGAAGGCGGCCTTGCGTGAGAACTCGGCCGCGCGCATGTCCGCCATCGCCGCCTGGTAGTCGGAACGCGAAGCATACGCGTGTTGCAGCGCTTCATCCACGGTCATCGCCTCGAAAGGCTGGTACAACGACTTGTCCGTTAATTCGAATTCCTGCCCAGGAGCCAGTCCGATGACGCGGGCCACTGCCAGCTTCTGAATCGCAAGATCGTTTCTCGCTTGAATCAGCTGCTGTTGCTGTGTCTGCATCTCCACTTTCGCCCGTAGCCCATCGATCTCCGGCGAAGTGCCAGCCTTCACCTGGTCCGACGCCTGGTTATAAACCGCTTTCGCGCTCTCCACTTGCGCTTCCGCGGTCTCGACGCGGGCTTCGTCGGCAATCGCTTGCAGGTAGGTGAAGCCCACGGCCTGCACGACCAGGTCACGCGCGTCTTTGTACGTGTATTCAGTGGATTTCAAACTCTGCCCAGCGGCCCGCGTATTGCTGATGGCTTTCCAGTCAAAAAGCGTCTGGCTCATGTTGGCGCGCGCGTCGAAATACGAAAAAGGGCCTACCGACGTCGGGAAAGTGATTCCGGGAAGATGAAGCGTAATGCCGAGTTCGGCGAGATTGATCTTTGAGGCATTTATCGAAGGTGCGGCAGTCACGTGCGGCAGCAGTGAACTCAATTGCTCCCAACGCTGTCCCCTCGCCGCCCGAATGTCAGCGCTTGACAGTAGCACTCCGAGATTCTGTTTCAATCCGCGATCGATCGCGTCCTGCAACGAAATCCGCACCACTCCGGGAACCGGTTCCGACGCCACGCTGCCCGCGAACTGACCCTGCGCAGCCTGGCCTTGCCCGGGCGCGTTGGGGATGGACAGTGTCCCGGTTTGCGCGACCGTCGTCGGCGCTGCGGCAAACACAACCGCAGCCGCAAGGCACACGCGACTGAAGCGGAGAGCATGGCCGAGCCGCATGTAACTCCCGCGGCATTGCCCGGCGTTGCCATCCGACATGACGTTTCCTTGGCGGGTGAAAATCATTGCACGGGATTATAACCAAGTGCCTGCTATCCGCGCCCAGGCTTCCACGAAAACATAATGGCGGAGCCACATGCGAGACATTCCCCGGGGCTATTGTCGCTATTGTCCCCCGGTGCTGCGGAACATCTCGGGTGGGTCGAGATAACATCGGCGCCAAAACCCTTCGTCGGATAGCGTGCCGGCTTTCCACTCCTGCAATACTGGAAGGGTTGCAGCCACCATTCCACCGTCGGCGGAATCGAAAATCAGCACAATCCCCGCCGCGGTTGATGAGGACTTGGTGAGGTCAGCGTATTCCTTCTGGAACAGCCCTTTAACGAACGCCAGTCTGGCCTGTGGACCAGCGTCCGCTGCACTGTCAGCAGCCTTTTGGATGGAAACAATCACCACAACTTTTCCGCGAAGCGGCGCCCAATCTCCGGGGAAAGATGCGGTTTGTTCATTTTCAATCTGAAACGGCCCTTTATTGTTATCGGCTGCTGGCGCAGGCGGCGCGGGAGACGTTTCGTGCGACGCGTCCGCCGGCTCCGAAGCATCAGGCATCTCAAGTGCAGAACGTCGTACCCAGGCACGTGAAAGTCCGGAAATGCGCAAATGCACCCAGCTTTCATTACTGTCGAGAATCTCGAACTCATCTTCCGCATCGGCCAGGAACAAGACCTTCGCTCCCTCGCTTGGGCTTACCAGCACTGGGGTTCCAGACTTCCGCACTGCAGCCAGGTTAGTGGGATGCGACTGGTTGCGAAGAATTTCCTCCAGGTTCCTGGCTTCCTTGTCGAGATCTTCGAGGTGCCGGTTGGCCACGCTGCTCCTCGGAGGTGGCGTCGGGCTTTGGTCTGTCCGCGGAAAAACACTTCCTTTGAAGGACGGAGCGGGGGGAAGGTCGAGCGCCGATGACGACCTACTGGCAGCGTCAGCGTCTTTGCTCTTCGATGTGGCCGGCTGGCTCTTGATTGACGAGGCCGTGGTGCTGGACGTCACGTTTGCGTCGAGCGTCTCGGACAGCCGATCAAGCAGATCAGATTCCAGTCGGCCATTCGACAGCAGTACTTGGTAACCGGATTTCGCTGCCGCAGGAGCGTTGTACCAGGCTGTGATTTTGGCACTGACGCTCACCACCGACCCACCGGTTGGGGTCGAGGCTACTTGAATGGTGCATTGGTAATAGCCCTTTTGAAAACGGTCCAGGGGTTGCTCGCCCACCACCGCGAAACCATCCAGTACCGGCAAACGGCCGCCGGTCGAGGTTTGCAACTGTCGGATCGCGGCTTCAACCACCGACCGCGGCTGGGGGAAAGTGCGTTCAGCAGTAGGTCCCTGAGCTCGAACCAATGGCATCACGAATGCCCACAGCACAGCGACTGTGCCAAACCAAGCTTTCTTCATGGCACGGGCTCCAGCTGTGCTTGGTTAATCCAGCCATGTTGGCCATCCTCGGTTTCCACGCCGTACCAGTAGGGAGTCGCAATCAGAATCACAACCTCAGATCCCGCATTGAGCGTCTTCAGGTTGGTGGCCGAGTGGAAAGGCGCAGACTTCAATTGCGCACCCGAAGCTTTGACGACTCGTTCGACCTGTCGGCGCAAGTTCTCGACCTGCTGTTCGGGGGTGTTCGCTGAAGTCGCCATCGCCATCGCCGCCGCTTGCTCCTGGGCATTCTTTTGTTCGAGGGCTTTCCTGGCAAGCTCTTCCTGTCGATGTCTGTCGTTTTCCGCGCCCTGCTTCTTCTCCGCTTCTAGGGTATCCACACGGTCCTGAATATCTCGATACTCGGCGCTTTCGACGCTTCCATCTGAAGGGTGCACAATGTGGCGGAAGTCTTCCACGAATACTGCGTCAATTCGCAAAATAGTTAGCTGCGCAGTTTTGCTCTGCACGATGTAGCGCACGGCCAAGGTGCCTTGGTCGTTGCTTTCCTTGAAATTCACCGGGGCCAGCACTTCGCTACGCACTTTGTAGAACGCTTTGCCCAGCCCTTTCCATTCTTCGAACAAGGAAGAGGAGGTCGCGGGAGACGCCTTATCCACGAACTTGTCCTTGTTGTACTCCTTGCTGCCCTGGATGATTCCGTCATTGACTACGGCTTCCACGGCCTGCACCACCATGTATTCAGGAGAGCTTACCTCGGTGGAGAGGCCGATGCCGTAGTCAGCTTTTTTCTTCTTCTGTTCCCGGCCGTGCAAAAACGGGGCCTGGTTCAAAAGTGCAAGCAGTACAGCCGCAGCCAGAGCAAGCCGGGCGGGGCGGATTGCCCGCCGGGGCCTATTCACCGGGTGCGGCGAAGGGAGAGTCTTGGTGCGGAAGGAAATCTTCTCCATGTGCTCCGATGACTGATCTTCTACGCTTACGCTCTCATACTCTTTGCCGAGCGCGCATGTCAACTCCGGAGGCTGCGGTTCCCGGCAGGCTGCGGTAGTAATTGCCTGGCCTTGCTTACGCAGCTTGCGGAGAAATCCGAACGCAATCGCTGATCTGGATGCGTGTCCTCTGGATCAAAGCCAGGATTTGACAATCCTTTTACAAAATTGAGTAGCCGGACTCTTGACATGATCTAAAGAACGCGTCAAGTTGTTTGCGAGTAGAAAATATTAAGATGCTGGATGCCCTGAAATCGAACCGTCGCGCGCCTCAGCCCGGAGCCCGGATTCCGGCCCGAGTATCGCTTCTGAGCCTGCCGAATAGGAAGCGGGACCGCGCGGGCAAACAAAAGGCACTGCTGCAAGCTGCCTTGCGCTTGTTTGCCACCAGGGGATACGAGCGCACGACGACCCGCGAGATCGCCGCTGCGGCGGGTTGTGCCGAGGGTCTTATCCACCGGTACTTCAAAGGAAAAGCTGGCCTGCTCACTGCCCTGGTCGAATATCACAGTTCCGATGAACTGTTGGGAATGCGCCAACGTCCACTCTCAGCCGTGGGTCTTGAAGAAGAATTCCTTCAACTGGTCGACTGGGAAATCGAATACTTGTGGAAGAATCGTGATTTTCTTCGCGTATTTATCTCGCGAGGGTTGGTGGATCCGTCGCTCGGCGGTGTGATTGGCCGTGCCATCCTCTCCCCCCGCACCCATGCCGTGATGGAACGCCTCAAGCACCATCGGCAGTGCGTCGCTCTTCCTCAGGAGGAGCTTGAGGTCCTGGCCCGCTCCGTGGGAGTGTTCGGTTTTGTGTTTGGTTTCATGCGTCCCGTGGTGCTCGGGCAGGACCGAACCCAGGCACGCAATATGGCCGCTATTCTGGCGGCCATGCTGGTTCGCGGCCTTTCGCTGCACACGAGCCTATGAAAGTCTTTTTGAATTTGTCTCATTCGTAGAATTTATTTCTTCTTGACACACATCTCTTTGCGGTGATAGTAAGTGCGTACATGCGCACTTGCATTGGGAGGTTCGACGCCCGTTTATGACATCGGCTCCCTGTCTCTGGGTCACATTTGTGAGGTCTGCTTGGGTTGTTGTTGACGCTGTTTCGCTTCAGCGGTTCGCAATTCATGTTTGACGGGCAGGTTTTCTGCCCTCGATTCAGTGCCAGGAGGACTCAATGAGCTCTCGCCGGAGTCATTTTTCCGGGTGGTTGCTGTTCGCGCTTTTCTTACTGGGTGCCTTGCCGCAGGCGAACGCTCTACCTGCCTTTGCCCGCAAATATGGCTTGCGCTGCTCGGCCTGTCATGAAGCTTGGCCGATGCTCAACTATTTTGGCCAGAAGTTCAAAGACAATGGCTATCAGTTGATGAACGATCGGGACGCCCCGATTTGGCAAAACCCATCCTATTGGCCGGTGACCTTCCGCATGACGCCGATATGGCACCGGGTAAGCACGGGCCGAGTGGCGGTCGACGTAGGCGCCGGGATGAACAACGGCGAAGCCAGGATCGAAAGCTCGGGCTTCGACCTGAGTGGGCTCGACTTTCACACCGGTGGAACCTTGGAAAAGAACATATCGTTTTACCTGCTTCCCTCCTCCGATTCCACGGGAACCTTTCACTTTGAGACGGTCATGACCCGCCTGGATAACCTCTGGGGCAGCTCCTGGCTCAATGTGAAGTTGGGCAAGTTCGAACTCGACAACCTGCTCTCTGAGAAGCGCATTCTAACGCTGACCGGGAACGGGGGCATTTACCAGACGTATCACTTCATTCCGGTTGGGGATGGGAACATCTTCGGGCAGATCGGCGACAACCAGCTCGGCCTCGAGTGGCTTGGACACTCAGTGGATGACCGGACACGCCTTTCCGCCGCCCTTATCAGTTCGAGTGACGGGAACACCAATCTGATCACCGGAGCCAACTCCTACACCGGATTCTTTACCGGCAGCCAGGCTTTTGACACCGGGAAGCTGGGGGTGCAGCGTGTAGGGTTCTACGCCATGGTCGGCGATGCGGCAACCACCTATCGAACTTCTGGCGGGATCCCAATTGCCGGTTCTGGAATCGGCAACAAATCATTCAATCGTGAAGGTTTCGTCGGACAATTCTACTTCGGTTCCCACTTCGACCTCACGGTCGTGACTCAGCATGGATCGGATAGCGTATGGTTCGGACAGGGTTTTGGTAATGCGTCCGACCCCAACAACGGAACCCCATTCAACGACCTTCCTAACAATACGCCGGGAACGGTTCTTCCGGCCACTGCCCGGGCACCCAGTTGGAACGGAGCCACCTTCGAAGCCCACTACGTGTACAACCCGCAGCTGATTTTCATTGGGCGCTACGAACTGGAGCGCATGTCGCAACAGGCAAACACAACCAATGTGGGCAATCTGGGAAATATCAGCAGCTACACCATCGGCTACCGCTACTACCCGATTATGACCAGCCGGGCTGGTTTCGCCTGGCACAACGAATACAACTGGATGCACCAGGACGGGACGGGTCCGTTACCCGGCGAAAACGTGAACAGCAGCGAATTGCTACTCGGCTTTGACTTCGACTTCTAGGAGAGGGATCAGCGATGCCTACGAAACTACTTACGTGGTCGTGGTTGGTTGGAGTCCTTGCTGCGCTGCTACTGGCAGCCACGTCGCAGGCCCAGATCACCAGTTACGAAGAAAAGGGTCGGCTCAATACCGACAGTCATGTGGGTAAGCTGACCGGGCATGCTCAGAACGCAGCGGCGGACTATCGCCGGTACTGTGTGGGCTGCCATGGTGAGTTGGGAGACGGGAACGGGGAAAATGCTCCTTGGCTTGATCCCAAACCCCGCGACTTCACCCTGGGCATTTTTAAGTGTCGCTCCACGCCCACCGGGACCCTGCCGACCGATCAGGATTTGTACGACACCATTGGCCGCGGCTTGGATCGCTCCAACATGCCGATCTGGAATACGCTTACCAAGCAGGAACGGGTTGACTTGGTGGCATGGGTCAAGCATTTTTCTCCGCGCTTTCAGAAGGAAAAGCCGGGAGCACCCATCGAGATTCCCGCGGAACCCGAAGTTACGCCCGAGCGCGTCAAGGCTGGGCAGGACGTTTTCGCGCGCGTACAGTGCTGGAAATGCCACGGCGTCGAAGGCATGGCCAACGGTCCATCCGCTTCCACTCTCACCGACGACTTGAACCGTCCCATTCTGCCCTATAACTTCACCGACGGATCGCGACCCAAGTGTGGTTCCTCCGATCAGGATATTTACCGGATCTTCATGACCGGTTTGGACGGTACACCCATGCCGTCGTTTTCCGACAATATTAAGCCTGATGAGGCTTGGGACTTGGTTTTCTATCTGCGCACCTTACAGCCTCACAACACGTTCAACATGAAAGAAAGGCAGATTGCCAAGCAATTGGGATTGAAGCCCGTGAATCCCAATGCTCCGGCACAGTAATCCGGGAAACTTTACTAGATCAGGAGACTGTCCATGAAAAGTCAGTACGGACGTAAGCTTGCTGCAGTACTACCGGCGCTAGTACTGGTTGGTGTGGGAGCTGTGATTTTGAGCCAGAAGGTGAATGCCGCCGGTGGAGGCTCAATCACCGGGACGGTCAAGCTGAGCGGCACGGCTCCGCATATGAAGGGCATTGATATGTCGAAAGATCCGGTATGCAGCAAGGCGCACGACAGCAGCCCGGCTCAGATGGAAAATGTAGTGGTCGGGCAGGGCGACGGTTTGGAAAACGTTGTTCTATATATTTCGCAAGGTCTGACCGGCAATGAATCTGCTTCCACACAGGAACCGACTTTTGATCAAAAAGGTTGCATGTACACACCCCATGTGCTGGCGCTTGACGTAGATCAGAAGTTTAAAGTGACAACAGGCGACCAGACCACCCACAACATCCACCCTTTGCCGAGCCCGACTGCGGGCAATATCGGCTGGAACAAATCGCAACCGCCGGGAGCACCCCCGATCGAGACCAGTTGGAAGAACGAGGAAGTGGCCATTCCGGTGAAGTGCAACATCCATCCCTGGATGCACGGCTGGTTTGTGGTGGTAAAGGGTCCCTATGCGACCACCGACAACAAGGGTTCGTACACAATCCAGAACGTGCCTGCGGGGAGCTACACGGTCACCGCCTGGCAAGAAGACTTGGGAACTCAGACGGCAAAGGTGACGGTGGCTGCCGGAAGTGCGGCAAAAGCCGACTTCACCTTTAAGGGGAAATGAGGCAGGAAAGTTCGACGGGCCGTCGTTCCGTGCGACCATAAGCGGTTTCAACCGGTGTACCTAAACTACTCCACTGCGAGGGCAACATGGGAAGGTTCGTTGCCGTTACCATTATCGTGATCGCGCTTGTTTCGGCGATTCCCATCCTGCGGCATACCTGGTGGATGGCGCCGGATATCTCCACTCACGGCCAGCCGATCGACGACCAGATGTCGGAGACCATGGCCGAGGCAGGAATCTCGTTCCTGGCCTCACAGATCATCCTGGCATTGTTCATCTGGCGATTCTCCAACTCCAAGCCCGGCGACAAAGTGAAGAACTTCCCCGGCGGCGCGAAGGCCATGGTCTGGGGTGCATTTCTTCTGGTGGGAACCGAGGTTCTGGCGCTGGGTGTCTTCGGAGTCAAGGCTTGGGCCAATGTTTATTTCCAACCCCCTGCCGCGAATGCCCTCCCCGTCCAGGTCCAGGCTGGACAATTTGCCTTTTATTTCCGTTATCCCGGCCCAGACGGAACTTTCGGTCCTATTCACCCGGAGATGCTCAGCGAAGCCAACCAGAACTTTTTCGGCATTGATACCGACCACGACGCCGACGCCAAGGACGACATCGTGACCGCTGAAATGGCTATTCCCGTGAACCGGGAAATTCATCTACTGATGCACTCCAAGGACGTTGGCCATTCATTCTTCGTGCCCGAACTGCGGGTGCAACAGGATTTCGTTCCTGGTCTGGATCTTTCGTTGCACTTCACGGCCACCAAGATTGGTCGTTACGAGATTGTGTGCACACAGCTCTGCGGACTTGGGCATTACAACATGAAGGCATATCTGTCTGTCCTGTCGCAGGAAGATTTCGACGGTTGGCTGAAGAAGGAAGCAGCCTTGCAGTAGCGGTAAGAACGCTCCGTCCAGACGGACGAGACAACCATTCGAGGCAAGCTTATGCACGATGTCTCAGCGCAGGCCGCACATCACGGAGCACCGACAAGCTTCATCCGGAAGCATGTTTTCAGCCTCGACCACAAGGTGATCGGCAAACAGTATTATGCGCTCGCCCTGGCGGCGGTTCTGATTGGCATGGTTCTGTCTTGGATCATGCGCATTCATCTGGGGTGGGGCAGCTATGCCATCCCTGGGTTGCACTTGCTTTCTCAGAACGGTGCCCCCGGCAATGTGATGACGCCGGAGTTCTACCTCCAGTTGATGACTATGCACGCGACCATCATGGTCTTTTTCGTGCTCACCACGGCGCCCTTCGCGGCTTTCGGCAACTACTTCCTGCCGATTCAGGTTGGTGCCGAGGACATGCCCTTCCCCCATTTCAACATGATGTCATTCTGGGTTACGTTTGTGGGCTTCCTGGTTTTGGTCTCCTCATTTTTTGTGGGTGACGGACCCACCTTGGGCGGTTGGACTCAGTATGCACCGCTCAGTGCAGTAGGAGCTGTTGCCGGCCCGGGTCAGGGCATGGGCGTAGTTCTCTGGGCGACTTCGATTGGTATTTTTTGCGTCGGTCAGTTGTTGGGTTCGCTGAACTTTATCACCACTACGCTCGACATGCGGACCCGGGGAATGAGCATGTGGCGGCTGCCGCTCAGTGCCTGGGCCTGGTTCATCACCTCAGTGATGGGTCTGACCGCATTCGCGGTTCTGATGCCGGCTTGCATCTTGCTTATCCTGGATCACGTGGCCGGAACCAGTTTCTTTGTCCCCGGAAATCTCGTTATCAATGACCAGTTGCAACCTCACTCCGGCGGTTCGACGTTGCTTTGGCAGCATCTGTTCTGGTTCTTCGGACATCCCGAGGTCTACATCGCCATCGTGCCGGGGATGGGCATCGTTTCTCATGTGCTTATTGCCAATATGCGCAAGCCCATGCTCAGCCATCGCGCGTTGATCTATTCCATGGGTGCCCTGGCGGTGTTGAGTTACATGGTGTACGGACACCATATGTTCTTGAGCGGGATGAATCCGGTTTCTTCCCTGGCATTTTCCTTTCCCACACTGATCATTACCATTCCCTCAACAGTAATCGTGTTGATCTGGCTGGGCAGTCTTTACGGCTCGAAACTGCGTATTAACTCCGCGTCATTGTTCGGGCTGGGATTCATCTCCATGTTTATCAGCGGCGGAGTCAGCGGATTTTTCCTGGCTCAGCCCTCGGTTGACATCATGCTGCACGCCACCTACTTTGTAGTCGGGCATTTCCATATGGTGATGGGTGTGGCCGCCATGTTCGGGATCTTTGCCGGGACCTATTTCTGGTTTCCCAAGATGTTTGGCCGCATGATGAACGAAACTCTGGGCAAGATTCACTTCTGGGTCAGCTTTGTCGGCACCTATGCCATCTTCATGCCCTTTCATTACTTGGGCTTGGCTGGGAATGTGCGGCGCTACCAAGCGTTTGTTACCGACGCCATGAAGCCGCTGATCCCGGTGCATCAATTCATTACCGTGGCCGCGTTGATCACCGGGGCTGCGCAACTTATTTTCTTGTATAACCTGGTCCACAGCCGTTTCTGGGGCGAGCCGGCAAGTGACAATCCGTGGCAGGCGACCTCGCTGGAATGGAGTACGCCAACCACACCTCCGCCGCACAATAACTTTGGCGATACTTTGCCGACTGTCTACCACGATCCCTATCAATACGGAGTTGAGAGCTCGGTCGGCGATTATTTGATGCAGGCTTCGCCTGAGCAAGTTAAGAACGCTCACGACGAAGCATAGACCGATTTTGTGTAAAAGATTTGTGATGAACTGAAGGCGCATGGCTACCACCATCCAGCAACCGCCGAAGGTCGACGAACCCCGCGGTCCCGCCCGCCCGCTGGGCAATTCTAGCGGCGGCGGACTGCGCAACCTGGTTCCCGCGGAAGGCGATCTGCGCCGGGTCAAGGATCACGCTCCACCCCCCGCCTCCACTGGGATGTGGGTGGTGCTGGCCTCGATCACCATGAGCTTTGCGGCTTTCACCAGCGCTTTGATTGTGCGCCAGGGAGGATCCAGCGACTGGAAACACCTTACCCTCCCCCCGATTCTTTACCTCAACACCCTGGTGCTAATTGCCAGCAGCGTTACGCTGGAGGCGGCACGTCGGCAAATCGGCGCTTACATGATGGGACGGCGGGATCAAATGCCCCCGCCATCCCGCTGGCTGTACATTACATTGGGTCTGGGACTGCTCTTTGTAGCCGGTCAATATATTGCCTGGCTGCAGTTGCGCGCCCAAGGCCTCTTCCTGGCCACCAACCCCAATAGTTCCTTTTTCTATGTGCTTACCGGAATCCACGCATTGCACGTATCTGGTGGTCTGGGCGGCCTGGCCCGCGTCATCCGCCGGTTGAACAAGTCGGTGCTGCGGAAGAGCACGCTGGATGCCACGTCGCACTACTGGCATTTTATGGGCGGGTTGTGGGTGTATTTACTGTTGCTGCTGTGGATGAAGCTTTAGCCAACTGGGCAAGAGGAGATGCTGTGAGCCACGCCGATACGATGACAGGACACTCGGGCCTGATGGAGAAGCCGGCATTTTCGGTTCCGGCGAAAAAGATGGCGATGTGGCTGTTCATCATCGCCGATTCCGCGACGTTCGCGGCTTGCCTGGTGGCCTATGGGTTCATCCGCAATGCCACCCCCAACTGGCCGAGACCCTTTCATAGTATTACCAACGTCGCCATCATGACTTTCATTCTCGTAACCAGCAGCCTGACCATGCTGCTTGCGATTGATGCCGCCAGGAAGGCTGACAAAGCCGGGGCGTTTCGCTGGATCATGATCACCGCAGCCTTGGGCGCTGTCTTCGCGATATTACACATCCGGGAATGGATGGGCTTGATCGGTGAAGGAATGACGCTATTCAAAAACCCCTGGGGAACCGGCCTGTTCGGTTCCGCTTTCTTCAGCATCACGGGTTTACACCTGCTGCACGTGACCTGCGGCATAGTTGCGCTGGTGGCCGTTGGCTTGCGCTATCAAGGCGGTCGTTACAATGCCGACGATGTCGAAATCACCGGCCTTTACTGGCACTTCGTGGACCTGGTGTGGATGTTTGTGGTGCCGCTGGTCTACCTGCTGAACCTTGGACATTGAGCAACAGGAGCAAAACTAATGGCTATGACCGAAGAACACAAGAGTAATACTGGGAAGGATGTAGTGGTTTATTTGTGCATTTTAGCCATCGCGGGGATCCAGTTCGTGATCGCCTATTCCAACATCACCGCGGGGCAGATGCTCACGCGCATGCTGTTTCTGGCGATCATAGAGGCCGCCCTTGCTGTTCTGTTCTTCATGCACCTGGCTGACAATCGTGGCCTGAAGTGGTTTGTTGTTATTTTCACCGTATCGGTCATACTCGGCATGCAATATGGGTGGACGGACAGCTTCCGCTTGCTCGATGGCGCGCCTTGGGCAAGATGACGGCAAGTTGCTGCGAGGAGAAGAATGAGCATTAGATCCTGGATGCGATTGATGGGAATGTTGGCGGCGGTCGCACTGTTCCTGGCATTGCCGCTACCGGTTCTCGCCCAGAACTGTGCTCTTTGCTATACCCAAAGGGCGGCTGCCGGCGCGGGCGTGATTCAGGCATTGCGCAGCGGAATTTTGATTCTCATCATTCCTCCCACCCTCGGAACTGTCGGGCTATTTTTCGTCATTCATCGCCGGATCCACCAGTTCAGGTTGGCCGATAATGCCCGGGAACCGGGGCAAGACTGGTAAAATGGCGGCCAATCAGGGCATGGCAAATTCCACTTCTGGTATCGCCTGGAAGTCCAAGTTGCGGGACTACTACACCCTCACCAAGCCCGAAGTGAATCTGCTGATACTGATGACTACATCGTCCGGGTACGCGCTGGCCTCGCACTCACCTTTCCGCGTATTTGGTCTGATCAACACGCTTATTGGAACCCTGTTGGTGGCCAGTGGCACTGCCACTTTGAACCAGTGGATGGAGCGGGTGTGGGATGGCCGAATGCGGCGGACGGCTTCGCGACCACTGCCTTCAGGGCGGATGACTGCCGCGGAGGCTCTCAGCTTCGGGCTACTATTGAGCGTCCTGGGGGGCTTGTACCTAGCGGTCACCGTCAATCTGGTTGCGGCCGGACTCGCGATAGCGACTTTGCTCTCCTATTTGCTGATCTACACTCCGTTGAAGCGTAAGACGCCGCTCTGTACGCTGCTGGGAGCGTTCCCAGGGGCGATGCCTACGCTTATCGGCTGGGCGGGAGCCTCGGGCAAAATCGACCCACCGGCCTGGTTTCTGTTCGCAATACTATTTCTGTGGCAGTTCCCGCATTTTCTCGCAATTGCCCTGATGTACCGCGACGACTATGCCCGGGCAGGTTACAAGATGCTTCCGGCTTTCGACCGGGAGGCCCGATTCACGCGCGCGGAGATTCTGAGTCTGACGATGGTTCTAGTGGTGACGACCCTGCTGCCGTCCGCGCAACTTGGACTGTTGTATGGTGCGGCCATGGTGCTGGCCGGAGGCTTTCTGTTGTACTACGTGGCCAAGCTTACCCGCACAGCGTCCGTTGTGCTGGCCAGCAAGCTGGTCCATGCCTCGGTGATCTATCTTCCGGTGGTTCTGGTGGCAGTAGTGGTCGCTTTCAAATCCTGAATCTTGTTGTCGCGTTCTGTTCCTGCCCTGAACCAAGTCGCGATCCCACACCGCGAAGCTCGCATTTCCTGATGGGAGTTCTAGTTGTTGGGACTGGGGGTCTTCGCGGAAACCAGCGAATATAGGAACAGCAGGATGCCTGATGCGAAAAACAGACCGCCAACCACCACAAAAGACATAAAGGAAAGCGCGGTGTTCCAACAGAGGCTTAGCCCCTCAACCACCAAGCCCAGGATCACTAGAACTCCCGAAATTCGTAGCTGACGTAACATGCTTTCCTTTCTCCTTATTCCAAGGGCTTCCAAAACTTTGCCTGTTCGAGCTTGTCGACATTGTGGAAGGTGTCATGGCAGCCACTCGTAGTGCAAGAAATCTTGTTCGATTTCAAATCGTCCATCATTGCCATGTGTGTGGGATCTTCAAACGAGCGCGCCCCAGCATGACAGTGCAGGCATTCGCGATTGTTGTAGGGGTTGTATAGGCGAATGGGATTCATCGGGGTGCCAAACCAGTACACGTAGACGTGGTGCAGGCCCTCCAGTTTGGCGTGAATGGTACCGAACATGGCGTAATCAGTGTGGCAGGTGTAGCAGGCGGTCTCCGCCGGAATCCGGTGATTCTGAAAATGAGCGGCGGGAATATAGGAGGGATCGTCCACGTACAGACTCTTCCCGTAGGGCTCCATAATGTGGCACGAGAGGCAGAATTGTGTCTGTTCCGAGCGCTCCATGTGCTCCGATGCGCCAACCGCTGCCGCCACCAGTGGCACAATAAAGAGGGCAAGAAATGCAATGATCTTGCCCTCGCGCGATGCTGTGATCGAGGGCCGAACCACGACCACCAGGATCAGCGCAATACTGGCGCCAATCAAAATAAATACGAGAGTTTGAGGGCTGATCATGTGGTGGGCATTCCGCCGCCTGCCGGGCTGCGCGGGTTGTGCTTCGCAGGCATCCGTCTCTTCCGTTCCTCGACTACTGTTATTTGCTCAGTCCGCGAATGAATGCCACCAGTGCCTCGATGTCCGCGGCTTTCAGGCTCTTGCCGTAGGCGGGCATTTTGTTCTTACCCGAAGTGATGATTCCAGTAAGATCGGCGTCACTCATTTTTGTTACGTCCGCGGAAGTAAAATCATGGACCCCGAGCGCTTTACCAGGGCCCGTATTTCCCTTTCCATCTGCGCCATGACATCCGGCACACTTGGCTTTGTAGGTAGCGGCCGCATTCTGAGCGCGCGCCGGCGACGGAGCCATTAGCCCAACCGCCAAAGTCACCGCTATTGCAAGAAACTTGGTATTCATAGTCTTCATTTGAGTCTCCCCTTGAGAGCAAAACACAGTCTGTCAGTTGCCACAGCTTCAGAAAGCATAGCGGAATGCAAATTCGGTTGTGCTGCCGTTAAAATCCTGTATGGGAATCGCTGCCAGGCCCGGTATTGCGTTCGACCCCAGCCCCTTGCCGTTGTACCCATAGTAGTTCCACGTCATGCGATAACTGAGACCCTTGTACAAGTCGAATACCGCTCTTACGTACGGCTTCTGATAGTTAAAAGCCAGGGTTCCGGGCACCTGGAGCGGGTCGATTGCGGACGTATTGCCGCCAACGAAGGTCCCCACGTATCCGAGTGTCGTGGTCACTCGCTTCGTGGGTTTCCACATGATATCGCTGTAGAAGAAGTGCTGCCTGCTGGAATACGACCCCAAGCTGGGAATGGCTGGCGGCGTGTAACCCAGGCTGGCGGGACACTGCGTCGCGGGCGGTGGGCCGAAAGCGTTGTCGTAATAGCAAATCTGCGCCTGAGTATAGATGTCGGTATAGGTGTAACCAAGATCGAGGAACCACTTTGCGTTCGGCATGAGCGTGGTGACGAAACTGTAGCTGCGCCCGTGCTCGAGATCGTTTATGGTCGAGACGTTGTCGCGGTTCTCGTGGATGTCGATGGCGCCGTCGAAGGTAATCCAGGAACGCGGTTTGTAGTTCGCATTGACTTTGTAGCTTTGCACTTGCCGCGGACTGATCCGGGTGAAGGAATAATCGTTGTAGCCGAATTGGAAGTCGCCGGTGATGCGTAGGGTATCGATCGGACGGGCGGTAAATCCCGCCAGCAAGGTATTCTCGTGGATTTCTGTGATGTTGCGCGAGGTATCGTTGCCCGCCGCGGGACCGCTAAAAGTCAGCGAAACCAACTGGTGCGTGATCGGGGAGACGGTTTCGGTACAGGCAGAAGGTGTGGCACAGTCTCCGCGCGCGGCGAAGAAGTCATTTGTCGCGGTGCCACCGGCCCCACCCGCAAAATAGGTTTCTGCTGAATAGAAAGTCGCGCTGTAATCGGCGATGGTGCGATCGGTGTACACATAGCCGATGCGCCCGGTCAGGCGCTTGGTGATGTCGTATTGCAGCTGGAAGGTATTGGATCGCAGGTTCTGTCCCAGAAAAGTCGACGTTGGGCCGTCGACCACGTCGGCAGCGGAACTCGCGCTATGGCTCGGACAAGTGGCCGCAGTGTAAGGCGGAGGGCACAAAGAAATGAAATTCGCTGCCGTGAATACCGCCTGCGGCTGCGCCAAGCCAACGAGGCCAGGTTGCATTTGGCCGAATATGTTGGTTTCCGACGTGTCCCACAGGCCGGGAGTGCGCCAGTTGTCGTAGCGGAATGCATCAAGAATGCGAAACTTGTCTGTAATCTGGTAGGCGCCCGACCAGTCCGCATTCACCGAGACGCGCTTGGCGTCGGCTGGACCGCCTGTGGTGCTTCCCCGGGAGCCACTTCGGCTGACAAAATCGTTTACGATTTCACTGAAATCCGGGATCGAGTTGTTGGCGCTGCTGTAACCAAGAGATCCCGACATCTCAAAGTTCTTGAAGTAATTTGACTGGAACCGCAAACGCTCGCTGGGCATGAAGTTTCGCGGCCGGCTAGCCTGGCTGTAGGACAGGTAGCCATTGCAATTCGGATTGACGATGTTCGGCGGAGTTGCAATCGGCGCTGCACACGGCAGAATCTCCACCGGCCCGGCGGTGCTCCAGATAATGCCCAGGTCTACCGGCGTACCGTCGGCGAGTTGAAAGCCGGAGTTCTGTGGGTTGTCGGTGACGATGTTGTCCTGTTTGTAATAACTCAGAAATTGGTCATAGGAAATCGTGGTCTTGGGCAACACACGGAAATCCACGCCGACACGATAAGAGTTGGTGGTGTTGCTATAGGCCTCGTTGATTTGGGGGATCGTGCCGCCATCCGTGGTAAAGAATCCGGGCCCTTCGTCTCGATTGTGCGAAAAACCCAACCGGAATTGCACCCGCGATTGGGGAAATAACGTCAGATTGTAATCTTGCATGCGGCGGACCAAGTCCAGCGAATGCGGCGAGTTCGCAATGCCCAGGGTCGGGTTCGAAGGCGTAGGGTTTAGCGGATTGGCCAGCAGATTGTAATCCCAGAAGTTTTTGTCGCGGCGAAACAGCAATCGAAAGTCGTACCATTTGTTCTTGTTGATTCGCAGGCGGGTTATGTCATTCGGATCGCCGCCGTAGCCGAAGTTGCTGAAGTTGAGAGTGTCGAAGAGCAGGCCATTGTGGTCGAGCGAACGCATGTTCAGCGTGTAATCGAAGAGGCGAAGGCCGTCGCCTAGATTCACGAAAGTATCGTAGGTATTGGTGTTCCCATTGATCCAGGTACTTCGGTAGCCAGCCTCGACAGACTGCTGGATGTTGTAGTTTCCAGAGTCAACCCCTTGGCTCTCTTCTGAACCATTCTGCGCGCGAGACAACGGCGAAGAAGCCAATAGAACGACGGCGAGGGTAGCCACCACAAGCGCGCGGACCGCCGGACAATACTTGCGGAAGCCTGTCTCAACCGTCGGAAGATTACGCGCTCGGATAAGCCTCATGGCGATCTCTACTTGAAAAAGGTTTGGTCGAAATTGGAGCCGTGGATCTGGCTATGGCACAGCGTGCATGACTTGAAAAACGTCTCCTGGCTGTGAAACGAAGGCGCTCCTGGTGCGCTACCGGCTTTGGCGCTGGCGAAAACATTGGTATGGCATTGCAAGCACAGCAGATTGATGTTGCTCACCCTTAGCATGTGAGGATTGGCGCCTCCGTGGGGAATATGGCAGGACGAGCACCCTTCAACTTTCACCGGTTCGTGCTCGAACACGAACGGCCCTTGCTTGTCAGCGTGGCAAGAGAAGCAAACGGCATCCTGCGTCGCTGATGTCCGCACTTGTTTGGGCCCAACTGTACCGTGCGGATTGTGGCAATCGCTGCACTGGACCAGGCCTTCATTCACGCGATGATGAAAGGGCATTTCGAACTGGGACTTCTGCTGCAAATGGCAGGAATAGCAAAGCTGGGGCTGCGCTTTCGTCAACAAAAACTCTTTGGTTTGCGTGTGGTGTGGCGAATGACAGGAGATGCAACTGACGTCGTTTTGCGCATGGATTGAGTTGATGGCATTTATGTGCTGCGTCCCACCGGCGTGGCAGTTCATGCAGCGGAGGTTGATTTCCTTGGGGGAAGCGTTCTCGAACACAAAGATCTTGGTCTTGTCGCCGCCGCCGGCAACGTGGTCTGCTCCAGGTCCATGGCAGCCCTCGCAACCCTGGTGCGATGGACCGCCTTTTGTGTCGAGAGTAGTTTTCCAGTGGGGTGTCTTTTCCCAGCCGTTATAAACTTCCTCGTGACAAGTCTTGCAAGTCTCCGCTCCCACGTACTTGGAGACTTCAGTAGAAACCGGACTAGCTGCCGGTGCGGCGGCGGGCTGAGTACTCTTAACGGGGGCCTGCTGGTGAACCTCGCCCACGGCAAACGCAGCTTCGAGGAATAGAAATAAGAGCGCACACAGAAGAACTCGAAAGGTCCTGCAACTTCTTGGCACTACCACGCTCTCCTCGACTGTCGGCGGTTTGTCATCAATGGGCGACAAGAGACTTGTGGTCGGGTTGAATCTGATCTATTAGCGCGAGGCTCCGAGTTCCCCATCGGGTATTCGGTCGATCGAGGTTGCAATAGTCATCGGTATTTCTTCGAAACGGGACAATCGTAAAGCAAACTGCTCTGCGTGGACTGTGCAATTTTGCACACTTTTCCAGAATCAAAAAGGAATGGTGCGTGATCCGGGGCGTTGATTCCCTTAACTTAATTCTTAAGTCCCGTACGCGCACCGAAATGCAATTCTCGCGCAGCGATGCATGTGGCCGCAGTGACAAGGATCACCCCGCCCTGTGACCGTGGTCACAGGTTGCAATAAATAGGGAATGCTGGATGGTATATCTGCGTGTAGCGAAAAAGCCCCGCCATTTCGTGCTTCACCCAGAAGTAGTAGAGCGTTCGTTACTTTATGCAAAGCCCAGATCGCAATACGATTCATGCAAAGGGTGTATTAAGGATGTTGCACACTATTAAATCCTTGGCATTCGCAGCATGCGTGCTGGCAGTGGCTGAGATGGCCGCAGCGCAGAGCGGTTATCAGGTTGTATCTCTCCATGATCCGGGTACGATTAAAGGCACCGTCAAGTGGTCCGGCGCGGTGCCTCACGTCCCCAGTCTCGCCATCAACAAAGACCCGGAGATTTGCGATCCCGAGTCCCACAAGACTCGTGACCTAGAGCGCTTGATCCTGGGTTCGCAGGGCGGAGTTGCCAATACCGTGGTTTTCTTGAAAGACGTTTCAAGTGGTAAGCCGATGGATATACCGGAACCGCGACGCTTCCTGAACCAGAAGGAGTGTCGCTATGAACCCCATATCCTGCTGGTACCCGCGAATGGTCCGCTTCAACTTAAGAGTTCTGATGCTACCCTGCACACCGTTCACATGGATGGGGCCGCGAGCTACAATTTGCCATTCCCCTTCACCAATCAGGTTGTCACCCGCACCATGCAGACTCCGGGTCTGGTCAACGTGAGATGCAACGGCGGTCACACCTGGATGAATGCGGAAATCCTGGTGGTCTCACATCCTTATTACGCCGTGACCGACGAGAGCGGGAACTTTGAACTCACCGATGTGCCACCAGGAAAATACGAGATTGTGGCATGGCACGAGGGTTGGAAGCTCTTGCGACAAGAAGGCAGCTTCGATGTTCTGACCGAACACAAGGTTCAACGCCCGGTTTTTTCCGACCCTAGAACCTGGGAAAAGAGTGTTAGCGTGGGCGAGCGTGAAACATCGGTCGTCAACTTTGTCCTGGCGGACAAATAATCGCGACGCCCGATACCTTCCTTCTACTCTCTAGAAACCTCAGCCGCCGGAACGCTCTCCCGGCGGCTGAAAACTCACAAGCTAAGCTGTTACGGATGAATCTCCAACAAGGAGTTAATCTTTTCGCCAACCAGGCTGCCCCAGCCGGTCACCAGGTCGTAGCCTTTCACTGCGTTGTATCCACCGTTGGTGCCGCTAGTTATATCGTGGAAAGCGGCATTGTAGTGGAGTCCGATTCCAATATGGTAGAGAGTGGGATTCAGGAACCCGAGAGTGGATTTTCCCTGAGAAACTTCTTGCTGATTGGCCATTGCCAACAAACCAGCCCATTGGGGAGCAGCAAAGCTGGTGCCTCCATTCCCTCCGCCGCAAGTCCCGTCATAACAGCTGTATTGGTTGGTGTTTGCTTCTGCGGCGACATCCGGATAGTTTCGCAGGGTGGTTGAACCCTTATTCATGGAGTTAATCACTCCCGGAAGCGTTTGATAACTGGGGATTGGAATGCCGTTTTTGGAAGGGCTGCCGGCGCTACCACTCCATCCGGTTTCCGACTGCCAGGGGCCGCCGGGGCCATTGGTTGTTATGTCCGTCCCGCCCACCGCTGTGATATAAGGATCGTCGGCTGGCCAGACGACATTGCCTGGAGTGCCGGAACCGTTGTCGCCGGTGGCCACGAACACACTCTGACCCTGCGCGGCCATTTCCTTGAAAATCGGGTCTAAGCTTTTCTCATCGTCGCTCCATCCCCAGGAGCAACTGAGCTGCTTGGCAGTATTGTCGAGGGCCATCTGATTGAAGATGGAAACATCGCTGCTTCCCACGTAGACCAGCACCTGGTTTAGGCCAGGCGCCATGCCAACCGCCATCTCGATGTCGATGACCTGCTCACTGTCGTCGCACGTCTTAGGCGGACAATTCAGAGGGACGCCATTCAGCGATACACCGTTGACCGGGACATTGAACGGCTGATTCAGGTTCTTAAAGTAAGTCTGTACATCGCTGATCTCGTATCCAGCATACTCAAATAGCCCGACGGCTTGGCCGGCGCCATTGAGTGGGCCAGATCCGTAGTAGGCCGCTCGCATATCGCTCGCCACGTACTGCCCGCCAGGGCCGGATCCCGCAGCTTGAATTGATCCTGGGGCGGCCTTCCTGTTCTTGGGACGCGGCAAGGTGAAATTATCCAAGCCGGAGATATGCAACACGGGAACTCCCAGATCAAGCGAAGGCTCGCGGTCGGGCGAGTAGAAGGTGCGCTTCTCGGTGGGGTGTTGATAGAGACCCATTTTCACCTGGAAAGCCTTCTCGATGTTTGCGGCAGAGCCTTCAACATCCAATACCATGTGATTGGCGGCGACGTCCACTATAGAGAGGCCGTTGGTCCGGGCAAACTGGCGAACCGCTTCATAGTCTCCAGGTGCCGGGCCAAATCTCTCGGTGAATTCCTGGACGCTCAGATAATGCCGATAACTGGCGCTGTTGGGGTCGTAGATCTGCTGCAAGAGATCGTTGAGACCGTTCTCATTTCGCAACGGCAAAGATATAGCCAGACTGAGATGCTGGGTGGCGGGAAGCTGACCAACCAGCCGCGCTTTTCCGCTTGAAACCGCCTCCGGCACATGACGTGTCATGGTCAGATGGGACTCGGCTTGGGCGGTGAGGGTTACCATCATAGCCACGACCAACAACAGCGTTGCGAGCCCCCGCGAAACTCCGGTCCCTACCATCTTTTTCATTTAACTTTTTCCTCGTTCGAGATTGATTTCCAATTTCCGGCCAGCCGATAAAGTACAACGGAATGCCTCTGAATGCAACGCCCAAAGCGGGTTTCGCGGTCGAGCACGCGAGCCAGCAGGACGCTGGTTATACCAAAAGCAGATCAAGCCGGCCCTGTTAGGGCCGGCTTGAATGGTGGAACGGCCTGATCGCTATGTCTTACTGCACGGCAAAGATCAGGTCGTCGTGATCGTTGTAAGCGCCCGTGGTGCACGAGGACGCTCTTCCCTGATAACGGAATTGCGCACGAACCGCTTGTAGAGCGCCGGTTGGAAGCGTAAACGTTGCCGATAAGCTCTGCGCTCCAGCCTTGGTGGGCACAATCGTCTTGATGAAAACCCACGAGGGGCTGTTGGCGTTGGCGGCATAGTAAAGGTCCAGAGCGTCCGTGTTGTAAGCGCTGTACGCCCAGACCGTTGCTGTAACCGTTGCCGTCGTACCGTGCGTCAGAGCGTTGCCACTGGTGGATGCCACCACGATACGGTCGTTGGACTCATCGGAGTGGAAGGTTCCAGTGGTGCCGTCCGCGCAGGAGTTATTAATGGTGTTGGGTTGATTGGGTTCCGCGCCCCCCGAGATGTGGTCGCGTCCTAACAGCAGCGACGGACCCGAGTCGCACGAGATGCCCACGGCCGAGCACTCCGGAGCTTTGAGCGTGGAGCTGTAGACGGCGGTTTGGGCTCCGGAGGACGAACTTACCGTCAAGGAGATGTTAGTGCTGTGGCTCAGTGAGCCAGACGTTCCGGTCACGGTTACCGTGGCGGTCCCGACAGTCGCGTTGGCAGCAGCGGTCAGCGTAAGAGTTGAGGTTGCACTGCTATTCGCTGGTGGCGTCACCGGATTCGGCGAGAACGCCGCTGTCACGCCACTCGGCAAGCCGGTAGCGGTAAGCGAGGTTGCAGAATTGAATCCGTTCTGACTGGTGATGGTAATGGTGCTGGTGCCGTTGCTCCCTTGTTTTATTGTCAGGGAAGAGGGAGAAGCGCTGATAGTGAAGTTCGGCGTCCCCGCCGGATTGACCGTAAGCGAGAGCGTGGTAGTTGCCATCAGGCTGCCGGACGTGCCGGTGATGGTTACCGTAAAAGTTCCGGTAGTGGCCGAGCCACTGGCTGTCAGCGTCAGGATGCTGGTTGTGCTGGTGGGGTTGGGATTGAACACGGCAGTCACGCCGCTAGGCAGACCGGACGCGGTGAGAGTAACGCTGCCGGTGAATCCGCCCAGGTCGTTCACTGTGATGGTACTGGTGCCTCCAGCACCGCCCTGGGTGATGGTCAAGCTGCTGGGCGAATCCGAAAGCGTGAAGCTGGGTGATTCGGATCCCGCCAGTGCGTTGATCAGGTTCTGTCCGTTCGGGCTGCCCCATCCGGTTACCAAGTCATAGCCTGTAACGGCGTTGTACGATTTTCCTTTGCCGTTATTGTTATTTCCGCTAGTGATGTCGTGGAAGTCGCTGGTGTAGTTGGAGCCTTCAGCGATCGGGTAGATAATGGGGTTCAGAAAACCCAGGGTTGAGTTGCCGTTGGCTACCACCTGCTGATTGGTCAGCGCTAGAAAACCGGCCCAGCGCGGCGCTGCGAAGCTGGTGCCGCCCCAGTCTCCCGCACAGGAGCCCTGATCGCACAGGTAGTTGTCGAAATTGCCTTCAGCAGCCACGTCTGGAAGATTGCGGATAGTGGTAGAAGCCTGGTTGGAAGAATTGGCCACCCCCACCTGCCAGCTTGGAATGGCGAAGCCATTGTCAGCGGGGCCGCCGCTGCTGTCCGCCCATGCTGTTTCCGATGCCCATGAGCCACCCGCGCCGTTGGTGGTCAAGTCGGTTCCGCCGACTGCCACCACATAGACAGATTCCGCGGGATAACTTTCATCGGTCGCGTTGTTGCCGGTATATGCACCAGCATCTCCAGACGCGACGAACATGTTCTGACCCTGCGCTGCGAATTCCTGGAAGATGGGATCGTCGTCGGTGGTGTCATCCGGATTCCAGCCCCAGGAGCAACTTAGTTCTTTGGAAATGTTGTCCGTGGCCATCTTGTTGAACATGTCTTTGTCACCCACGCCGATGGAAGTCGTGCCGGGTGCAATATAAACGCGGACCTGACTCATGCCAGGAGCCATGGCAATCGCTTGTACGATATCCAGGACCTGTTCGCCATCGTCGCCGTCCGAACCACCGTTGGCGCCGTCGATCAGCACGTTATTGATGGGTACGTTGTATGACACTCCGTCAAAGGTCGAAGTCACGTCACTCATGTTGTAGCCATCAAACTCGCATAGTCCGACTGATTGGCCGGTGCCGGTTAGGGCGGTGCCGCCATAGTAGGCTGCCCGCATGTCGCCGCCGAGAAACGCGCCACCCGGGCCCGAGCCGCCGGCGTTACCGTGGAACGCTTGCCCACCCGGAGCTTTCTTCAGCTTGGAGTGCGGTAGGGAGAAATCGTTCAGACCTGCGATGTGCGTGACTGGCACGCTCAGATCGAGGGAAGGTTCGCGATCCGGTGAATAAAAGGTTCGGTTTTCCGTCGGATGCTGGTAAACCTTCATCGTCACATGGAAGGCCTTTTCGATTTGCGCCACCGTGCCATTGATATCCACAAGCAGGCGATTCGGAGGTATGTCGGTCACGGTAAAGCCGTTGGCCTTGGCGAAATTGACCACGGTTTGATAATCCTGCACGGTTGGGCTGAACTGTTCGGTGAACTGGGCAACGCTGAGAAAGTGTCGATAATCGGGGCTGGATGCGTCGTTGATCCGGCTTAATAGGCCGCTCAGATCGCTTTGGTTACGGAGCGGCAGAGTGATGGCGAGGTTCAGGCGTTGGGTGGGCGGGAGCAAACCCACCGGGGCTGCTTGCCCGCTGGCAACTGCGGGACGGACGTGATTATGCAAGACTTGCAGGGGCTGTTGGGCTAGTCCCGGGATTGCGAACAACAAGAACGCGGCTGCGCAGACTAGAGCAGCCAGTGTCAGCTGGGGGAGGGAATGCTTTCTCATGTTCTTATCCTGTCCTGTTCTAGAGATGTGAACACCTGGCCAGAACCGCATCTTAACGCAGCGGGCGTGTCTTTGTGCAGGATTTTGTGGATCGTTACGGAAACGGAAATCCCAAGGGGTGTTGGAACATGGTGAGCGGACTGAGATTAATTCATTGAAAACGACAGGATTACTCCCCCACCCTGACCTGGGCTGGCGCGATCGAATGCTTTCATTTTTTTGCTGATGTCCCTTTTATGACCTCCTCGTACCAGAGACGGTGATGGGTTCTTGCCCAAGTGGTAGTTACTTCCCCACGGATAATGGACGTAAACCCGCCGCGGACCATGGCCGTACCCATGTAAATGTGAATAATGAAGCCGCCAATGGTCGCGAGTGCCGCGACCACATGCACCGTAACCGCGGTGTAGCGTAGCCAGCGCAGACTCCACGGGATGGATTCGACGAACCACAGGCCGAGGCCCGAAATCACCAGCAGGATCACGCCATAAAACATCAGCCAGAAGAATAATTTCTGGCCGTAGTTAAAGCGGCCTTCGGGCGGCAGCTTCTCGTCTTCATTTTCGATGTAGTACTTCATGGCTTTCGACCAACGCCGGTCGGCGTCGGTGATGCGCATGTCGCCAATCCACATCTTGTACATCCAGAACACTGACAACGTGAAGCCCAGGCCGAACCAGGGGTGCCAGAAGCGGGCGGTGGGGCCGCCGCCGACCAGGGTGGCCAGCCAATACATATAAGGAGACCAGAAGGCGAGCCCGGTGATCAGGCAATAGATGTAGGTGAGAGCGGCGAGCCAGTGGTGAAGCCGCTCGCCAAGCGTATAGCGGCAAATGACGCCTTCAGGTTCGCGCCCGGTCGTCCGGGAGGAGACAACGTGCGAGGTGCTCACGGCTGCCCTCCGTTCCCATTTTTTTGGTGGTCCACTTGCTTGGGACCAAAGCGGAGGTAATGCAGCGTTACACCGACGATGCCGCCCAGCATGGCCAAATTCCCAATCCACTTCGCGGGTCCTTTCCAGAACCGTACCACCCACGGAATGTGCGGATCTTTGGGCAATCCGCCATAAGCTTCGGGATTGGTGGCGTCGTGCAGCACATAGATGACGCCGGTTCCGCCGACACCTGCGGGATCGTAGACGCCGGCTTTGTCAAAGCCGAAATTCTCACGAAGCTGGGTCGCTCGCTTCTCGGCGAGATCCGTCATGTCTTCCTTGGTTCCGAAGTGGAGACAGCCGGTGGGGCACGACTTGATGCACGCCGGTTCCAGGCCCTCACTCACACGGTCCACACAGAGTGTGCACTTGAACATCTTCTTGGTGGTGGGATTGAACTTGGGAATATCAAACGGGCAGCCGCTGACGCAGTATCCGCAACCGATGCAATTTTGTTGCTGAAAGTCGACGATGCCGTTGGTGTACTGCACGATGGCGCCGTCGGCGGGGCAAGCCGCGAGGCAGCCGGGATCGGCGCAGTGCATGCACTGATCTTTGCGCATGAGCAGACTGATGGTGCCGTCGGAGTTCTCATGCTCGTTGAACTTGATCAGGTTCCAGTATTTCCACGTCGTCTCCGGCATGGTCTGGTAGCTGTTATCGAACACGGTGTCGGTGAACTCATATCCGTTCCACTCGAGGCAGGCGACTTCACAGGCTTTGCAGCCAATGCAGGTGGTAGTGTCAACCAGTTTGCAAACCTGATAGTCGCGCTCCACGCCTTCCCCAGGTGCGGGTCCAGCGTGGCCGGAGATTCGTTTGATCGCTAATGTCGCCTGGCTCATAAGCTATGCCTTTTCGAGCTTGACCAGAAAGCCCTTGAACTCCGGCGTAAATGCATTGGGATCAATCACCGTCGGCGTCAAGCGGTTGAGCAGCGTCCTCGCATTCTTGCCTTCGTCTTCCTGAATGCCTCGATAACCTTGATGAATCGGAATGCCAATTTGATAGACCTTCTTGCCGTCGATCATCATTGGCTTGATGCGTTTGGTGACGAATGCCTTGGCCACGTAGTAGCTGCGTGCGCTGGTGACCTTAACTTTGTCATTGCCTTTGATGCCCAGTTCCGCCGCCAATTCCACGGGGATCTCGACGAACGCTTCAGGAATGAGCTGCACGTTCATCTGATTATTCTTGGTCCAGTAGTGGTACTGCTCGGTGAGCCGGTAGGTAGTGCAGATAATGTTGAAGCCGTCACCCGGGGTCGCGTACTTGTCCGCTGCCGTCTTAAGCTTCTTGACCACAGGATTGTTCGACTGTTTCGGGTGCAGCGCATTTTCCACCGGACTCTCAATCGGCTCGTAATGCTCAGGCATGGGACCATCGGCGAACAGGCCCAAAGGCGCGAATATCCGGCCCACCCCTTCGGCGTTCATAATGAAGGGACCCATGTGGTCTTTCGGGTTCGAGTCGGGCTTGAAGTCGGGGACATCGTTTCCCACCCAGCTTTGTGCCGACTCGTTCCACCAAATTTGCTTCCGGGTCGGGTCCCACGGTTTGCCTGACGGATCGCAAGAAGCGCGGTTATATAGAACGCGCCGATTGGCCGGCCACGACCACGCCCAATTCTGATAAATACCCTGGCCTGATGGATCTTCCGTGCCGCGACGCGCGAGCTGATTCCCCGCCTCGGTCCACGCCCCGGCATAGATCCAGATCCCGCAGGAAGTTGTGCCGTCGTCTTTCAGCCAGGCGAAACCGGGCAATTGCTGACCCTTCTTGATCGTTACCTGGGTTTTGGGGTCGGTGAGATCGGCGAGTGCCTTGCCATTCATCTCCTTTGCTAAATCCGCAAGCGCTGGGTGCTGCGCATTGACGTATGGCCAAGTCAGATTCAGGATCGGATCAGGGAACTTTCCGCCATCCTTCTGGTAAAGCTCACGCACCTTGAGAAAGATTTGCGCCACGATGTCCTGATCGAGACGACAATCGCCCGGAGGCGGGACGGCGGCGTTCTTCCACTGCAGCCAGCGCGCCGAGTTGGTCATGGAGCCGTCTTTCTCAGCGAAGCCCGCACAGGGCAGGCGATAGACAGTGGTGTTGATGGTCTTCATTTCCTCGGGTGTAATTCCCGGGGACTTCCAGAATTCGCTGGTCTCATCGGGATAAATCTCACCCACGACCAGAAAGTCGGCTTTCTTCAGCGCGTCGATGTTTTTCTGCGAGTCCGGCCCAATGGCGACTCCGTTCATGCCGAACGCGAACATTCCCTTCACCGATCCGCGATACATGTTGTCCCAGATCTGAGTCCAGGAATAATTACGGTCCACCTTGGGCATGTACTGGAAGGCGTAGTCGTTCTCTTTTGTCGCCGCATCCCCGAAGAAAGCCTTCAAGTACGAGATGGCGAACTTCGGCGTGTTCGAGTAGTAGTTAAATGAGTCCCACGGCGCCGGCTTGGATGCGGTTGGCGTGATCCGTTTCAACCAGGCAGCCAGATCAGTGTCGGTCGGGTTCGGCACCTTCAGGTAGCCGGGCAAAGTGTCGAACACTCCGCCCATGTCGGTAGCGCCCTGAATGTTGGAGTGACCACGAAGAGCGTTGACGCCACCCCCGGCGCGCCCGATGTTACCGAGCAGCAACTGCAAGATTGCCGCAGTGCGAATGATCTGCGTGCCGAAGGTGTGTTGCGTCCATCCCACCGCATACATGATCGTGGCCACCTTCTTCATGTCGCCATCCTTGCGGATGGAAGTGAACATATCGGCAGCTTTCAGGAAGTGTTCTTTGGGGATGCCCGTGATGCGCTCGACCATTTCCGGCGTGTAGCGAGAATATTGTTGCTTCAACAACTGAAAGACGCATCGCGGATGCTGCAAGGTAAGGTCATAAGCCACCTTCGCAGGCATTCCGGGCAAGGGCGGTGGCGTTCCGGGGGCGGGCGGAGCAGCCTTCGCGACACCGTGCGTGGGCGCCTCACCGCCTGCATCGTTACCTTCCTCGTAGTTCCACGAAGACCGGTCGTAAGTCTGCGAGGTTGCATCGAATCCGGAATAGAGTCCGTCTTCGGGCAGCTTGAAGCCTTCCTTCACGATGAAAGCAGCGTTGGTATAGTTCGCGAGATACTCTTTGGCAATGCGGTTGTTCTCGATCGCGTAGTGCAGCATTCCGCCGAGAAACGCAATATCAGATCCGGCGCGAATCTGGAGGAAGAGGTCGGAGGTGGAAGCGGTGCGCGTGTAACGCGGGTCGACCACGATCAGCTTGGCGTTACGAGTCTTCTTGGCCTCAATGGCCCACTTGAAACCGCAGGGATGGTTCTCGGCGGGGTTTCCGCCCATAACCAACATCATGTCGGCATTCTTGATGTCGATCCAGCCATTGGTCATGGCCCCTCGTCCAAAAGTTGGTCCCAAACTTGAGACCGTTGGGCCGTGTCAAACCCTGGCCTGGTTTTCTATATAGGTGAGCCCCAGGCTGCGCATAGTCTTGACGACCAGATAATTGAATTCGTTGGTGTCAGTGCAGCCGCCGATCCAGGCCATGCTCTCGCAGCGGTTTACAGTGCGTCCGAGCGCGTCTTTCTCGATGAAGGTATCGTCGCGAGTCTTCTTCACGCGGTGAGCGATCTCGTCGATGGCCTGTGCCCAGGCGATGTCTTCCCAGTGATCGGAACCTGGCCGCCGAACCTGCGGCTTCAACAGACGCCGCGGATTGAGGATGTCCTGCTCGAGCGATGCGCCCTTGGGGCACAATGTTCCGCGATTGATGGGATGGTCTGGGTCGCCCTCAACGTGAATGACCTGCGGAGTCACGTTCTTGGCTTTATCGCCAATCGTGTAAATAAGAACGCCACAGCTCACCGAACAATATGGACACGTGGATCGCGTCTCGGTGGCGCGGGCGATCTTGAGTTCTTTGAGCTGCGCAACCGCGGGAGTCAGATCAAATCCCAGGAGAGAGATACCCGCTCCACCCACGAGCGCGCTCTTGAGGAAGGTTCTGCGGGAGAGTTCCATGTGCATCCTCCGACCGCGTTAATCGCAAACCTACATCAGAACCACGAGAACGGACACAAAAACTTACCGGAAAATATAGTCCTCGGGCTGGGCCAGAGTCAAACCACGGCGTCCGGGCCACGCAGTTGCTTGCTCCGACTGGAAGCCCCATAATCGCCCGGTGGCCAAGACTCCGTGGCAGCAGCGTATCCTGCGGGCTGAACAACTCGCCGCACAATATCCCTTTGCAGCTGAAATCCTCGGCTTCTACATCCAGGTGGCCCGATTTCAGCAGAGCCTCCATCAAAGGCTCGAGAGCGCATCTCAGAAGAAAACCGATTCGTTATCCGGTCCGCTGGACTTTCCGGAACTGCTCGCCAGCTTCCCGGCATTTCTCTCTCTAGTGGAAGAAAAAGCGCCGTCCCAGTTTGCCAAAATCGCAAACGATCTTTACCACTCACCGTCTGGCGCATGGTCTGAGCTGCTCAACCACTGCTGGGTCAGCATTAGCGAGCCCGACGTTCCCGAAGAATACCTGGCGCTGGCTTTTCTTCAGCCCTACGCCGAGTTCGCCCGCTTGCGGGCGGGCTTGCAACTCAACGGTTATAGCCACGCGCTGTGCCCGTTCTGTAATCGGAGGCCCGCCCTTGCCGTATTGCGCCCACAGGGCGATGGCGCGCGCCGCAACCTGGTCTGCGGCTTCTGTCTCTGCGAATGGGAATTCCGCCGCATCGTCTGCGCTGGATGCGGACAGGAAGACCAAGCCAAACTTCCGGTCTACACCGCCGAACAATTTCCCCATATCCGCGTTGAGTGCTGCGATGCCTGCCATACTTATATCAAGGCTGTCGATCTGGCAAAGAACGGCTTGGCGGATCCACTGGTGGACGAACTCGCTTCAGTCCCACTTGATCTCTGGGCGCAGGAACGCGGCTATGCCAAAGTCCGTCCGAACCTGCTCGGAATGTGAACATGACGAAGGTCTCGTTCACAATTCCGAGGACGCTGGGTTAGATCCGCAAGCCTGCGCCATCAACGCGCCGGAACCAGAGCGCTGTCCGTTACCAGCGGCTCTGCGGGAGCAGCACCGTTCTTTACCAGGTCAGTCTTAACTTCGACTTTCTGATTCGCGATCGGATCGATGTCGGTCTCAAAAGTCTGGTAGCCAGGAAGGGCAATTCTTATCTGATGCGTTCCCGGCCCAACCAGCATTCCTCGGCCTGCACCCTCAAATTCGCCTACATGGCCAACGAAAAGTCCGTCCAAGAAAACTGCCGCCCTTGATGGATGTACCGTGATCTTAACGGTGGCCGTCACCGCAGGAAGAGGACCGGTAGGCGCCTTTTCCATGACTACATTGACCATTTGTTTCTCTCCAGGCTGGACTTGGACCCGTTCGGTGAAATCCTGGTAGCCGTCCTGACGCACGGTAACAGTGTGTTCGCCGGGCAACAGCAGAACTTTCTTCGATCCCTTAAGCTCTTTCAGGTACCCGACGTACTCGCCATCAACCCAGACTCCAGAAGTCTTTTCGACATGGCTTTTACCTTCGAACTGAATCTCTCCCATCACATGGTTCTCGGCATTCGCCACGTGACTAAGAAGTAATACAGGAACCACCAGCAAGATCCACAGAGATGCATGTATTCGTTGGAGAAAATTTCTCATGATATGCCTCCTTGCCACCCAGAGGGGTAGCAGTAGGCCTGCCAAACCCCGTAAGTGGTTGAATCAGGGAGATGCTGGAGAGGTTTCACTTTACTGAGACCCCGATCCCGCTAGGAAGAATGTTCGAGCGGTGGTAAAAATTGCAAGCACAGAGCCCCCTGAACACCACGCCAACGGATCACAGTCCGGTTGTCTGGTAACGCAGCATGGCCAGGGCAAGACGATACTCGTACCCCGCCTGCGCGCTGCCAATCTCCGCTTGCGTTTGCTGAAGTTGCGCCTGGCTTAGTTCGACGATGGAACTCAGACCGAGTTTGTACCTGGTCTGGGCCAGGTCCAGTGCCAGGTTCGCCTGGGCCAACAATTGCTCGTTCACACTAACGCGGTCGTAGGCTGTATTGGCATTCAGCCAACTGGTACGCACATCTCGCGAAATCCGGTTGCGAAGATCGGCCAATCTCTTAACTGTGGCCTGGGCTTGTAAATCGGATTCGTGTGATTTCGCGGTATAAAGGAATCCGTTGAAAATCGGGACCTGCATGTTTACACCGACCACACCATACGCGCTCTGAATGTGGTCATCACGAAACGGCGCGTCGCCAATCGCGCCCAGGGCGCTGATGGTTGGCAGCAACTGATCCCGATCCGCACGGTGAAGCTTTTCCGCCGATTGCGATTCGAACTCCAAACTGAGAATTTCCGGCCGTGCGCTGAAGGCATCCGCGATCAACTGATCGACATCCGCAGCTGGCGGCATGAGTGGTTCGGGGTCTTCCGCGAGGGCAAAGTTTTCTAACGTGGAGTATCCCAGGATTGCTGAAAGGCTGGCCATAGCAGACTTATCATTATTCAAAGCATCAAGGTATAGCAGCTTTGCTTGGGCGAGATTTACATTGGCAAAACTGAGGTCAAGATCTGACTTCAGTTTGTTCTTAGTCAAAGCCCCGACCTGATCGGCCAGCAATTGGCGGGAAGCTACAGTTTGTTCCGCCACCCGCAATACGGCGTGAGTCTGAAGAGTTCCGTAAAAGGCTTGATCTACCGCTAGCAGTACTTGTTCTTTGGTCGCGATAGCATTCTGGTTCTCAGCTTGAGCATGGAGACGCGCACTTGCGACTAAATTGGTGGTATGACCAAAGTCCGTGATGAGTTGGCTAACACTCGCGCCCGCGGCGGCACGAGGAAATATCTGGGAATTGGTCAGCGCACCGGCGGTGATCCGGCTGTCTTCCCGCGAATCGACCCCTGTAAAGTTGGCATAAGCCTGCGGCCAAAGACTCGACCGAACTTCCCGCGTGACCTGCTGTGACGCCAGCGCTTCGAGGCGAGCTACGGAAATCGCTGGATTATTCTTGAGAGCGATCGTTTCCGCATCTTTCACGGAAAGATGGGTCGCGTTCGTGGAGCTTTGAGCACGCTGCGACGCCATGCTTTGTACGTCCGTAGGCGCAGCGAACGAACCCAGTGAACTGTCAGATGGGTTCTGGAGAATGATTGCCGATTGAGCAAAGCACAGCGTCGACACCACCAGACCACTCAGCAGATACATCGATCTCCATGTCATACAGACTGCTCCTCCCGCTGATCTTTTTCTTTTCCGTGAACCATGAGATAGACCGCCGGCACCAGGAAGACCGTGACCACTACCGAAACCGCAAGCCCGCCAATGACGGCGCGGGCCAGGGGAGCGTATTGCTCGCTGCCGGTCTCGATGCCCAGGGCCATCGGAAGCATGCCCAACAAGGTAGCCAGCGAAGTCATGAGAATGGGCCGCAACCGAATCTTGCAAGCCCGAACCAACGCGTCTTGCAGCGAAAAATCTTCCTTACGCAGCTGACGGGCAAATTCAACAATCAAAATACTGTTGGAAACCACGATCCCGGTCATCATGATGACTCCCATCAACGACATAATGTTGAAGGTGCTATGAGTGAGCCAGAGAATCAGGACCACTCCCGCCAGACCTGGAGGAATCGCCATAAGAATGATCAGTGGATCGATGAAGGAAGCGAATTGGGCCATCAAGACGAGATAGACGAGCACGATGGCAAGCGCGAGGCCGATAGAAAAGCGTTTGAATGACTCCTGCATTCCGACCACCGAGCCGAGCACGCTGACCCTCAGGTTCTCCGGCAACTTTAGATGGCCGACTATTTTGTTTACCTCACTGTTTACGTCCCCTAATGCCTCGGTTGACGGCATCACGTAGATGTCAATCACGCGCTGGAGTTGGTAATGATCGACTTCTGTCGGAGTGTTGATGGGCTTGATGTCAGCCACTGATTGCAAAGGCGTGTAACTAGAGATATTGGCGGCGCGCAGAGGAATCTGTTTGAAATCCTCCATGCTCATGTTCTGAATCTGCTTATCGAAGTACTGCACCGTAAGCATGTAGTTGTTGCCGGTCTTAGGATCGATCCAGTAGCTGGGTTCGATCATGCCGTTCGAGGTCAGCGCGGTAATGACATTGTCCATTACTTGTTTGGGTGAAAGCCCGATCAGGCTGGCTCGTTCACGGTCGATATTTAGCTCCAGTCCTGGGTAAAGCAAATCCTGGGGAATGAGTACACTGCTCACGCCTTTCTGTGCCCGGATCCGCGTGGCGATATCTGACGCCATCGCAAAAGCGCTATTCAGATCGTTACCCCTGACTTGGACATCAATTGGCGCCGGCAAACCCAGGTTGATCACCGAATCGACCAACCCGCCCGCTTGAAAGTAGGTATTCAGTTCCGGCAAGTCCTCCGAGAGTTTGCGGCGAACCCGCCGCATGTATTCATAGCTCCCGACGGAGTGGTCTTCTTGCAGGCTCACCTGGACGAACGCCGTGTCCATTGAGGAGTTGCTGGTGTACATGGCGGACAAATCCGGTGTGATTCCGATGTTGGAGACGATCATGCCGAGATCATGCGGCGCAATCACCTGGCGAATGTCCTGTTCGACACGTGCGATGTATTGATTACTGACTTCGAGGCGGGAACCGCTCGGAGCCTTGACGTTGATGACGAACTGGCCGGGATCGGTGCGGGGAAAATAGGCGGTTCCGACGAACGGAAAAATTCCAATCAGGACTACAGCAATGCCGCCGAGAATCAAAGCCACGGTTCTCCCCGGCCGCGCCAGGGCGCGAGTCACCCAGATCTCGTAACGCTCCAAAAGCTCGTGAAAAAGATCGTTAAATCGGCCAATGAACCTATGGAATAACGATCGCGAAGCGGCCTTATTCTCTGACCCCTGTTCAATCTCTTCCTCCATATCCCCGAGACGGATGAAGTTTGCGCAATAGAGCGGCACCACCGTCATGGCGAAGATGTATGAGGCAAAGATGGACAAAACTACGCCCAAAGCGAGATCAATAAAAAGATATCGGCTGACGCCGTAAAAAAAGGTTACTGGGAAAAATACGATGGAAGTCGTGGAAGTCGCGGCCAGGACAGCCAGCGAGACTTCCATCCCTCCTTTTTCGGCCGCCACGCGAGGGGTTTCACCGATTTCCATGTACCGGAAGATGTTTTCCAGTACCACCACGGAATCGTCGATAAGACGTGAAAAGGCCAGCGCCAAACCGCTAAGCAGCATGACATTGATCGATCCGCCCACGGCATTCATGATCAGAAGACACACCAGCGCAGAAAGAGGAATCGATAGAAGTACGGCAAATGTGGCCCGCGGACTCCCCAGGAAAACCAGAATCATGATGGCCGTCAGCAGCAGTCCGATGCCTCCTTCCTTGAGTACATTCTTGATGGCACTTTTGACGAACAGAGATTGATCAAAGACCACCGCTGTCTTGAGCGATTTCGGAATGTCCACCAGATCTGTGATCGCCGCCTTGATTCCGTTCACGATGGTGATGGTGTTGCTGTCGCCGCCTTGCTTGAGTACAGGGATGTAGACGGACTGCTGTCCGTCGATACGGACGATGTTGGTTTGAATCGTGCCCGAGTCTTTGGCCTCACCGACATCGGCGACCATCACCGAGGCGTTGCCCACCGTCTTCAGCGGTATGCGATTGATCTCTTCGGTATTTGGCAATTGCGCGTTGGCATAGATGTTGAAATCCTTGGGTCCTATGCGAACGTCGCCAGCGGGAAGAATGAGGTTTGACTCATTCACCGCATGAACCACGTCCATCAAACTAAGTTGGTGCGCCTCAAGCTTTACTGGATCGACGTACACCATGATCTGGCGATAACGGCCGCCGAACGGCTGCGGCACAGACGCGCCAGGAACGTTTGCGATCTGATTACGGACCTGGAATTGTGCGAGGTCTTTAAGACGAGTCTCATCCAGTCCGTGCCCCTTCAGCGTTACCAGACAAACAGGAAGGCTAGAAGCATCGAACTTCAGTACCACCGGGGGCAATGTGCCTTGCGGGAGACGCCGAAGATCCGCCATTGCTAGATTCGCGATATTGCTCAGCGCAGCATTGCCGTCGGTCCCCGGCTTGAAATAAATCTTGATCAGGCTGACGCCGGTCAAAGAGCGCGATTCTATGTGATCGATATTGCTTCCCAGGGTGAAGAATCGCTCGAAGGTGTCGGTGATGTCGGCTTCGATTTGCTCGGGTGGCATTCCTGCATAGAAGGTCGCCACCACTACCACCGGGATCTTGATCTCGGGGAACAGATCGACCGGCATCCGCGCCACGGTGGTGACGCCAACCACCGCTACCACCAGGCAAAGCATAATGATGAAGAATGGATATTTGAGAGCGAACCTGGGCATTACTTTTGCGCTCCCGTCTGATCTTCGTCCGCATCAGCTGGCTCCCGCTCCAGAATGGGTTTTACCAGTTCGCCGGTCTGGTAGTTCGACTGGCCCCCGACGATCACTTGTTCCTTTTCCGAAAGGCCGTTCAGGATCTCGGCGCGATTTGAAGTTTGCTCTCCCAACTCCACCGCCTGTTTTTGCACGTGGTCCTGGGTATCCACGACCAGGACATAGTGCTCGTTCACACCCTGAATCACAGCCTGCACGGGAACAAATAGTGCGTTCTCCTTGTGTTCTAGCTCAATTGAGGTATCGGCATACATGCCAGGGGTGAGCGACAAGTCAGCATTTTCAACGTCGATTTCGGTTTCCATGGTGCGGGTGTCCAGGCTGATCGACCGCGTGAACCGCACCACTTTTCCGGAAAAAATGCGTCCAATCGCCTTGACTTGAACCTGCACAACGGCGCCAGCGTGGATGTAAGGAACTGCGGACTCAGGCACGGGCAAACGCAGACGCAAAATATCGCTTTGGGCCAGCTTTACCAGCGGCATCGACTGAGTATTTGAGGCAGTTCCTGCCTGGATGAGGGCGCCCGTGTCAGCGTATCGCCAGGTAATAACACCGGTCAGCGGGGCTGTAACCGTGGCGTATGCGGCCAGCGCGCCTACCCGCATGCGGTCCGCGTCCGACACGTCCGTTTGTTGTCGGGCTGCCGCGAGTCCGGCTTTCGCAGCATCCACTTGCGCCTGGGCTGCCAAATCCTTGGAGCGGGAATCGTCGAGTTCTTGCTCGGCAATCAATCCGGGCCGAGCCGCAGCGGCTTGTTGCAGGCGAGTGTAGGCAGCATGCAACGCGGAATAATCGGACGCGGCGCGAATGACTTCGTTTTCAGCGCGAACGACTTCGTCTTTACTATGGAGAAGCTCCGCCTGGGTTCCCTTTAGCTGGGCATCCAATTCCGGGATTTCAAGTACTGCCAGCGTCTCACCGGCGCGCACGCGGTCGCCGATGTCCACATAGATATGTCGCACGTAGCCGGAAACCTTGGCGTGCACCTCAATTTCCTGATACGGCTGGAATTGCCCAGCCAGTGTGAGCGTATTCGAAAGCGCACCGCGCTTCGCCATTGCGACCGTGGCGGTGGGTATTTCTGCTGCCTTGGGATCGGCGTCACGATCTCTGACCCGATACTCGATGGCAGCAATGAGCACGACCAGAGCCAGACCCCCAACCGCAATCAGGACATACCGTTTGTTCATGGGTACCTTCATTAATCGTCGATATCAGTCTCGGCAGCCACGCGGGTCGGAATTACAGCCAATCCCAAGCCGCACGGCGCCCGAGTAGCCGAGTCATCAGTTAGAGAGCGTCATTCCTGGTCGGCGGCCTTGCAGTGCTTCGAGATCATACGGATGTCTGTCTGCACATCTGCGACTTGTAACGGGACCCCATCCACACCGTGCACGGTATCGCTGGGATTACTGCCAGTTTTCTCCGGTCGCACGCCGGTCTTGATCGTGCCCATTAGCATTCTTCCCTTTACTTCCACATCGTGATGGAGATAGTTGTCGAGGTTGTTACCGACGCCTTTCAGTACATACACCATGCTGCTGTTATCTTCCACGAGCACATAATTCCCGCGGTCACCGTCGAGACAACCGCGGACCGTGGAAACGTGGTGTGGCGGTGTGCTGTCGTTACCAGACGCTGGCATAGTAGCGGATTGTTGCGCGACCGCTCCCACTGTGATGAGCAGAAACGCCGTAAACACAATCAGATTCTTGGGTCCGTTCATACAAGTCCTCCTTTGAACTTGCTTCGAGTTAACTGATGGTCTGATATTTGGCCTGCCGCTGGTGCAATTTCTGCGCACACCTCGTCTTTCACCCGTCTGCGACCTACGATTCCCATCGTCACTTCTTCATCGCTGAAAGGCAGGCTGACGTACATAATGTGTTTTCGCAAGCGCACATCTACCTCGTGATTGGGAGCAAATGCTGACGGCAGGTATTTAAACGCGGATTCGTAGCGACCGACGTATACGTTACAGTTCAGACGGATACCGATGTCGTACGCGTAGTCACGCGCCTGTAGGGGCGCATCGCTCGGGTTATCGCCAATGTAGTTCGAAGCGGGAACGTGCTTCGTCACACTTACGACGGTGGCGGTCTGGTATCCGGCCTCCGTTGTTTGTTTTGCCAGGGCGTGCAGTGAGATCAACAAAACCAAATACGCGATCCCTGACAGCAATCCTTTTCTCATGGCATCCTCCGGAGCGGCCCGGATTCCCTTGGAATAGGCAACCTTAGATGCGTTGCCGGTCCTCCGGGAAAACCCGGCCGGGTTCGAACTCAGTTGCGCGCTTCGGGTACGTGCTCGCAAGCCGCATCGCCTCAGTCAAAGACCAAGGCGAAATTAAATGAACAACAACCTAACTAGAGATTCGCAGGAAGGATTAGCAGGAAGGAGGAGGTCGATTGTAGAGGTTATCTTCGATCAGAAGGAGAGCGGGAATCGGTGGGCCGGCGGGCGCAACATGCGGGTAAAACACGGGAGCCAACTGGGCTGTATAAACGAGAATCGGCGGTACCCACCGCGCGGCATCCCGAACCATATGTTGCCGCATGGCTTGGGTGGGGTTGGAGTGAACGGTAACGCCTTGAGGAATCGTATGGTGGAAGGTGCGTGTCGCAAGACTAATAATCAGAGAAAACATCACCAGACCAATAAGCGCCCCGCGCCACGAAAGCGCCGAGCCCGCCATGAGGTCTGCTTTTCCCGTTTTCTTCATTGCCCGACCACCAACTCCGCGATTATACCCCCCAAGCAATCCAAAGCAAGGTTACAAAAGCCACCCATGCCTATAAGTAAGAGGTATTGTGCCTACGAAAAGGTTGTTTCTAGAGCACTTCCGCGCTTGTCGCCAATGGATCCACCTTGCGAAAAGGCCGACTGCGAGAAACCCAGGCCCGCCCATAAGCCTGCTGGTGGAGAACGCTACCTAAGAACAGTTCTCAGTCGGGCCAGATCGTCAACGCCGTCTTGCTCAGAATCTGTTGCTTCATCTCCTCGGAGATGGGTAGCGCGCGGAAGTCATCGAGATTCTTCTTGATATCCGGGACCCCTGGGCCAGGCCAGTCGGTGCCGAACAGTGTCTTGTGCGCAATCTCATCCAGCCGCGGAAAATACTTCAACAGTGCTTTGGGCGGGATGCCACTGATGTCCAGGTAGACGTTGGGATGCCGGCGCAGCAGAAAAAACGAGGTGTGCATCCAGAGCGGCCGCCCGCCGTGCGCCAGCAAAATCTTCATCTTGGGAAAATCTACCGCGACGTCGTCAATGTGGATGGGATCGCCATAGCGGTTGCGGGCGCCGGTGAAGATGGACGTTCCAGTGTGGAACATGACCGGAATGCCGTTTGCCTCGGCTGCGCGATAGATAATCTCAAGTTCCTTAACACCGTTCAGATAATCGTTAGGAAACAGCAATTGGTGGGGAGGGTGAATTTTGATCATGCGGATCTTGAGCCGCAGAATTTCCTCCACGTCGGCGAGGATGTTGCTGGTGTGACGCGGATGTAGACCGCCGCACGAGATCAGCCGCTTGGGGTTTTCTTTGGTGTAATCCGCGATGAACTGATTGACTCCGCTGGTGAAGCCGATCACTTCAGGCGCCACATAGTTAATCAGCACGGCGCGGTCCACTCCCGCCTGATCGAGATGCTTGAGGAATGATTTGGGTGCGCGGCAGAACTCGGCGATCTGATCGAAGTTTGGCCGCTTTTTCTTGATCAGTTCCAGAGCGCCGGCATTGAACATCTCCAGCGGCTGGATGTGAATGTGACAGTCGGTAATCAAGCTGTTGGTCGATCCTCCGTTGTGATGTGTACAGCTTGACGGACCAGTTCTGAACGAGGGTAAAATCCCTGCAGAAACGTTGCTAATCTGTACGGCCAAAGCACCTGGAGTTACATCGACCGGTGCCAAATCTATCGAACGTTCGTTCTCAATATTATCTTAACTGCTTAGGTGTTACGTTTTTGCCTGAGCACCTGCCCGCAGGAGCATGATAAAGGTTCTTCGCGGTCGAGGGACGCAACCAAGGATAATAAATTACTTTTGTTTGGCTCTTTCCATCTCCTCGGTGGCAAGATGAAATCCGGTATTCGCCGCCGGGACACCGGCATAGATAGAGGTTTGCAGCAGTAGTTCCTTCAAATCGCATGGCTCTAGTTCATGCGCCAAACCGGCACGCAGGTGCAGGCTGAATTCTTCCCAGCGTCCCAACGCGGCCATGGTTGCCAACACCAGCAAGCGTCGCGTGCGCAGATCGAGTCCAGGTCGTGTCCAGATCGTGCCCCAGGCGTAACGCGTAATCAGATCCTGGAATTCGCGATTGAAGTCAGTTGCGCCGGCGATGGCACGGTCGACGTGAGCATCTCCCAACATTTCCCGCCGGACCGTAAAACCGGCTTCGAGAACAGTAGCCGCGTGATCTGACGAAAGGCGAAGAAATTCGAGCACTGCGGAAGTGAATGAGTGTGGGCGCTCGATGTTGGAAAGATGCGCGGAAGGCAGACGAACTACTCGCGCACCCGGAATGTCGCGGGCCAGGAGTTCACCATGACCTTCCCATGGGGTTGATACGTCGCGATCACCGACAATCAACAGCGTGGGTACGCGAATCTTGCGCAACGAGTCGCGGTAGTCCATGTCGCGTAGTGCCGCACAGCAGCCGACGTATCCAGTCGCATCCGTGCTCAGAAAAATCGACTTGACCGAAGTGGCATAGGCATTTCTGGCGAGAACTTCCGGTGAGAAAAAACGTCCCATCGCCACATCGACGATCACTGCCATGCCTCCCTCCCTCACTGCCTTAATCCGGGCCTCCCAATTGCTTCGTGGCCCAAATTGCGGGGAGGTGTTGGCAAGAACTAGTCCTGTGAGGCGTTCCGGTGCATGAATGGCCAGCCACTCGCCAACCGCGCCTCCCATGGAGAGGCCGCAAAAAGCGAACTGTTTAACGCCGAGCGTATCCGCGAGGCTAAGCACATCACTGCCAAGCAGCTCGACCGCGTAGTCGCCCTTGGATGCATCTGACGCACCGTGTCCGCGGGTGTCGTAGCGCAGCACCTGGAAGTGGGAAAGAAAATCCGCCATCTGTGGCGCCCACATGGCATGATCCGCGCCGAGACAATGGGACAGGACGAGCATCGGTTTCCCCGGTTGGCCCTCGACGCGATAAAACTGGCGAGTGTTATTTGTGGTGATAAAGGGCAAGGCTATTGCTCCTTATGGTTTGAGTTTTCGCTTTCTGCGAGGACGACAACAGTCACTGCCGAAACATTTCTGCCGCACCGAGATATTGCTCCGGGATTTCAAGCTGACGCAAGCGGTTTGATGGGAGCGCGGCGAGCCGTCGAACGGTAGGCCTCGTGCAGCAAAGGGGGCTGGCTCCCGACTGGCATCCGGTGATACTGTGCTCGTACGTTCGTAGTTTTGCCCACGAATACCTCTGATCTCGTGCCCCGTTGCTGGGGGAAAAAACTTCCTGCGAACCGCCGCATCATACCGCAGCCCGCGGCGTTTGTCACGGACAAGAGGTCTTAGGTAGGGCGTGGTTTCTAGGAGGAGACCATGTTAGGCGCGAGTTCCTACTTGCGGGTAGAGCGGTTTCGCTTGAGAATCGACAGCAGGCGAGTGGCATTGGGGGAAGTATGGCGACTACAGTGGCACCGGCACAACTGCGCAAGGACACCACCGAATTTCTTGGCAAGCCCCGCAAGATGCTGATCGGCGGCAAGTGGGTGGAAGCAGCGTCAGGAAAGACTTTCGAGACGCGCAACCCCGCCACCGGAGAAGTGCTTGCCCGCGTGGCCGAGGGTGACCGCGAGGACATTGACCGCGCCGTCAAAGCTGCGCGCCGCGCTTTTGAGGAAGGTCCATGGTCAGAGACGCTGCCCGCCGAGCGGAGCCGTCTGCTGTGGAAGATTTCCGAACTGATCGACCAACACCGTGACGAACTAGCCGAACTGGAAACTCTGGACAACGGCAAGCCGGTGTTCTTCTCCCGCGCGGTTGATGTGCCCTCCGCCATCGGGACGTTCCGCTACTTCGCGGGCTGGGCCACCAAGATTGAAGGGAACACCATTCCGCTGTCAAAGCCCGGGGCAAAGTTCTTTGCTTATACTTTGCGCGAACCGGTTGGCGTGGTGGGACAGATTATTCCGTGGAATTTCCCGCTGATCATGGCTGCCTGGAAACTGGCGCCAGCGCTGGCCGCGGGTTGCACGGTAGTGCTGAAGCCGGCGGAGCAGACTCCCCTTACGGCGTTACGCCTCGGCGAACTCATCATGGAGGCGGGGGTTCCCGAAGGCGTCGTCAATATCGTCCCGGGATTCGGTGAAACCGCGGGGGCTGCACTGGCTGGGCATCCCAACGTGGACAAGATCGCATTCACCGGCTCGACGGAAGTTGGTCGTCTGATTGTGGACGCTGCCCGGGGAAACCTGAAGAAAGTTTCACTAGAGCTTGGAGGAAAATCTCCGAACATTGTTTTTGCCGATGCCGATCTCGAATCGGCAATTCCGGGTAGCGCCGCCGCTATTTTCTTCAATCAAGGGCAATCCTGCACTGCGGGCTCACGCCTGTTCGTGCATAAGAGTATTTTCGACAGAGTTATAGATGGCGTGGCCCAGGAAACCAAGAAATTCCGGATTGGCCCGGGGATCGATCCGTCCACCAACTTGGGGCCGTTGGTATCAAAAGAACAGCAGGATCGAGTCTGCGGATATCTCGAGTCCGGTGCGAAAGAAGGCGCGCGAGCGGTTGTCGGCGGACACAAGATTAGTGGCAGCGGATATTTCGTTGAGCCCACGGTACTGGTGGATGTAAACCCAAAAATGAAAGTCGTGCGGGAGGAGATTTTCGGCCCGGTGGTGACTGCGATCCCGTTCAGCTCTCCGGATGAAGTGGCCGCGTTCGCCAACGATTCCATGTATGGCTTGGCCGCGGCCGTCTGGACACGCGACCTCAGTAAGGCCCACCGCATGGCGGCCAAGCTGCGCGCCGGTACGGTCTGGATCAATTGCTACAACGTGTTCGACAACGCGTTGCCCTTCGGCGGCTACAAGGAATCGGGATGGGGCCGCGAATCCGGCCACGCCGTGCTGGAGATGTACACTGAAATCAAGTCGGTGTGCGCGCAGATCTAGGAGTCGCGGGCGTCTCGGCTAGTCGCTATTGACTGCTGCTGGGACCCGCGACCCGATCCAAAAATGCGAGATAAGCCGAGATCAGATCGTAGGTCTGGTAGTAATCGTCCAACCGCATGACCGAAATCTTGTCTTTCGAAGTGTGAAGAATGCGCGCGTTCCAGGTCTGCTGAGTCAGCGAATGGATAGTGATACTGGGGATCTGGCGCGCGGAAAATTGCACCGAATCGGTACTGCCGATCTGGTCCACATCAACCCCTTTGACCGGCAATCCCAACTGTTTTGCGATGTAAATCAGCGCGCTGCTCAATCTCTTATCTGAGTGGCTGACCCAAATCTCCGTCGCCGCCAAGCCCAGCGTGTCCATGTTCACCATAGCGTCGGTTGCGGCCACTTGTTCCTTGGTCATTTGCCCGGCATAGAAATGCGAGCCGACTTCGCCTTTTTCCTCATCGGTGAACCCGATAAAGATATAGGTATGGGTGCGCGGTTCAACCTTCACCGCTTCGTACAGCGACGGCAACAATGACGCTCCACTCCAGTTGTCGACAACTCCATCCCCCGCCGACACATGATCGAAGTGGGCGCCCACAATAATGACCTTGTCGGAACTGCCTGGCAGCACGCAGATGACATTCGGCTGTCGCGCTTCCCTGACCGCCTGCTCGGAAAGATGTTGACCGTCGCATCCGGCGTCCGCGAACATTTGCTTGAGAGTTGCCTCACGCTGCTGATCATTGCCGCCATACTTCTTTAAACGGGATTCCACGACCTCCCGCGGAACCGGCTTATAGCGGATGGTTTCTTGGGCGCCGTTTGCGAAGCAGTGCAGGCCCAGCGCGATTGCGAGAACTACAAAGAGCCCGCCACCAAAGGTCTTGGCAAGAATCATGTTCCTATTCTCTCGTATTTTGGCCTGGTTAGAATCTGCGTTGAACTTAGCGGGCAGTGGCCTGTGGTGCAGTATTATTGCCAGTCTTCCTGGATGAGCGCGCAGGATCAATTACTGCCAGACTAGCCCGCTCTATCAGCATCTTCTGGACGGCGGCGTAGATTCGTTGATACGCGGGCAGACGGTAGCTCCAACGCACATCTGGGTCCGGTGGATTCACCACCATTGTGGCATTAGCTTCGAACAGTAGAACCTCGCCCTTTGCGTTCAGGCCAAAATCGATCCCAGCATAGTCCAGACCGAGCGTGGACTGAATCCGTTGCAGCGCGTTGATCGCAAGCGGACCGATTACTGACGGCATGCGTTCCAGGAACGCCGCGTCTTCTGCGCGGTGTTCGGGATTGTCCGCCATCTCCGCCGTGAAATAGTGAATTTTCCAATGGCTCGAAATCGCAACGTGTAGCGGATAGATCTGCCCATCAATCATCATCGCCCGGTACTTGCGAGTCTTTCCGTCGGGTCCACGGGCATCGAGATACTGCATGACGATTAATTCTTCGCCTGGAAGCTCAACTAACGCGGTCGGCAGTGCATCTGAGGTTTCCACTCGTACAAAATGTTGACCGGTGTGAAAGCCTGGCGCTCGCAGAAGAAGCGGAAAAACAAAACCATGGCTGGCCAGTATGGTTTTGGCCTCGGAACCTGAAAGCTCAGCTCGTGGCAGCGTGGCGGTAATCGGCGTCACCACTCCCGGCAAACCGGAGAAGCGTTTAGCGTTGTTGCTCCTGCTGGTAGCCAGCACTGCCATCGGCGGATTTATTACAGGAGCCGCCGTCAGGGTGAGCATCCTTTGTGCGGCAGCCAGAGCCACCGACGATACCTCAGTATCGCCGATGGCGTTAATGACCAGCCGGTGAGCGGGCAGAGGAATTTGAGAGTCGTAGAACTCCGGGAGCACAACAAACGTCTGGAAAATGCGATCATCCAGAAATCTTTGCAGCCGTACGTTGCCTCCCGTCGTCGAGGTAAGCTGGAGCACCGGCAGTGGCGTGGATCCTCCGCGATAGGGCAAAGCGACCATGGGGCGCTGCTGAAACGCCTGGCGCCGGTGCCATTGCCCCTTCTGCGGCTCCCCCAAGTCGTCCAGTATGTACGACAGCCCTTCGTGCGCCTTCTCATAATCCGGCTTGATTCGCAAAGCTTGTTCGAAGTGCTCGCGTGCTTCGCGCTTGAGTTGCAGAGACTCCTCATCTCTTCCGTGGGCCGTCAGGTACTCGCACTCTTCCAGTAGAGCGTAGCTATAATTCACGCGGCTCACAGTATCGTCGGGATGGCGGACGGTCGCTTCCTTGAATGCGATGCGGGCCGCACTGCGAAACCCCGTCGCCATCAATACGCTTCCCAAATTGTTCAAGGCAGCCAGATGGTAGGGCTCTCGCTCCAACACCTTGATGTATTCGTTTCTGGCATCGAGCAGCCGGCCGAGTTCGGAAAATAGAACCGCGCGCCGAACCCGCAAATCGATCGAATCCGGATTCGATGCCAGCGCACGTTCGACCTGTTCTAATTCCGCTTCCCACTTTGCCCATGGGGAAGATGCAGAGACAACTTTCGGAGTCATGGCACCGGTGTCGTCATGATCTTTCGCCAAGCTGCGGCCCAGAGCCAGCGTGCGATCTAACAGCCTATCGATATCGGCCTGATCTGTTCGGTGATTTACGATGGCCGCCCGTATTGCCAGTCGCCCGTCGATGGTAGTGGTGGAGGGCGCGACCGTTCCCGACTCCTGCAGTTCAGCCACAAGAGTGGCGTTCAGTCCATCGGAATCATTCGCCCGGTAGCGAAAACAAACGATGTTCAGCTCCACCGGCGCCAGGAGTTCGAGTTCCGGCGTATTCTTGATTCGTTGTTCCAAGTAACGAGCCAGCGAGCAGGTCCGCGAAATCACCGATCCCATCGCCCGGGTGCCATAAACCTTGAGTGTGAACCATGCCTTCAAAGCGCGGAAACCGCGTGAAAGATCGGGACCGTAATCGCAAGGCCACTGCGATCCGGCAGCCAGCCCGCGAGTATTGCGTTTCAAGTACGCGGATGAAGCTGCGAACGCCTCTTTTTGCAGAGCGCCATCGCGGACCAGAATAAATCCAGCATCGTAGGGAACCTGACCCCATTTGTGAAAATCGAAGGCCAGCGAATCGGCGCGTTCTATGCCGGCGAGCCTGGGAGCGAGGTCCGGGGCAAGCATCGCCAGCGCGCCGTAGGCTCCGTCAATATGAAACCAGAGCTTTTCGCGGTGCGCGAGATCGGCAAGGGCTGCCAAGTCATCAATCGCCCCAGTGTCCACGGTTCCCGCGGTTCCCACAACTAGAAACGGGGTGAAGCCCGCTTCGCGGTCTTTCTTGATCGCAGCCTCCAGCGCTTTCATATCCATTCGATACCGGTTATCGGTGGGAACCACTCGAAGTGCTGTGCTGCCCATACCGCAAAGATCCATGGCTTTTCCGATGCAACCATGAACCGCAGTTGAGCCGTAAGCTGTCAGTTGATGCGACTTTCCCGCTACTCCCTTGGCGCGCACGTCAAATCCCAGTGCGGCATCGCGAGCAATGACCACGGCGATAAAATTTGCCATCGACGTGCCCGTAACAAACAGCCCATTGGCAGCCTCCGGAAAGCCGAATATTTGCCGCATCCAGTCCGCAATTTGGCGCTCAACCTCGACTGGAATTTGATCGCGGCCACCCACGTTGGCGTTCAGCCCCGCCGCGAGCATTTCCGCCAGCATCCCGACAGCAGTACCGCCGCCATGGACCCACCCCATGAAACCGGGGTGGACGTTTCCCACGGCGAACGGCAGGATGTAGTTCATGAACTCCTGATGGACATCAGCGAGAGGTAAGGATGTAACCGGGACTCGACCGCCGCGAAAGTGTGCTCTGACTTCGTCGGGGATGGGCTGCCAAACCGGGCGCTGCCGGATGTTCTGCGTGTAATCCAGCATGTCATCGAGCATCCCGTGGGCCTGGGCTCGGAAACCCTCCCAATCTGACGGATCGAGTGTCTGGGCCTCATGTCCGGCCAAGCCCACCGTCTCGGTATCGCTCGGTAGAACTTGCTGAGTCTTATCTTTCTTTCTGGCGGTTTTTGTAGCGGGCGCACCCATACGCTTGAGAAAGAGCAATTTGGATGCCCTTCAGTTCCCGCAGCGGATGCTAGGACATTTCTTTCGGTACTGGCCATCTTGGCGACAAGGCCGCCGGGGAACCAGAATTGCTTTGGCAATTGTGGGTCAATACGGTTGGTTCAGGGAAAAACCTGTCAGCAACTGAAACGGCTATCGATAGAGGCCCTGCCGCCCCGCACTCATTAGAAAACTCTTAGGCGGATGATCTCAGTGTCTGTTGCAGTTGATTAGAAACCCTAATGAAGGAACAGCCACTCCCGCGAATCGCTGCTGAACTTTCCGGAGCGGAAGAGCGAACGAGTCTGCCGGAACTGAGACAAATGCACTACCGACTGACTTGCCCGGTGTGTGATTCACTCTTTGAGGACGACGGTTTCTTACTCACCTGTCCTCGCCCCCATTCTCCTGCGTTGCTTAGCACGTGCTATTCTTCCCGGAAACTCGAATGTGACCCGGCGGCTCCGGGCATCTACCGTTATCAGTGTTGGCTGCCCGGTTCGAATCGGATCGCACATGCATCCCGGTCGGTGACTTACCAAAGCCAGAAGTTGAATTCGATTCTCCGCCTCCCCAACCTTTGGATCACGTTCAGCGGCTATTGGCCGGAACGTGGAGCCGCGCTCGAGACTGCCACCTTCAAGGAACTCGAGGTTTACGGAGTCTTGTCCCGAATTCCTAACCGCAGTTTTCGGGCTCTGGTGGTTGCGTCGGCTGGAAATACCGCAGCCGCGTTCGCCAGAGCGTGTTCCGAAAATGACATTCCGTGCCTGGTCATCGTTCCCGAGTCTGGCATGAGAAAAATGCTGTTCGATAGTGCCCTCAACCCGTGCGTAAAGATTGTCTGTCTCACTGGACACGCTGCCTACTCCGACGCCATCTCGTTCGCCGAACGAATCTCGCGAGAGGATGGCTTCGTCAGCGAAGGGGGAGTAAGAAACGTGGGACGCCGCGACGGTATGGCTACTGCCATGCTCAACGGGGTGGAATCCATCGGCCGGCTGCCCGAGTACTATTTTCAAGCCATCGGCAGTGGGGCCGGGGCCATCGCGGCGCACGAAGCGGCAAAAAGGCTGGTATTGGACTCCAGATTTGGCCTTTCGCTACCCCGCTTGATGCTCAGTCAGAACGCGCCATTCACTCCGATCTACGATTCCTGGAAACGAGGCCGTCGCGACTTCGTCGAAATTGACCCCGGCGCCGCGAGAGCCTTAACCGAAAGAATCCTGGCCACAGTTCTTTCCAACCAACGGCCGCCGTATGCGGTCGTCGGTGGACTGTTTGACGTCCTTCACGAAAGCCGGGGCGAGGTGTTTGCCGTTCGCAACGCGGAAGTACTGCAAGCGATGACGCTTTTTGAGAAATGCGAAAATATCGACATCGAACCCGCTGCCGGAGTTGCGCTCGCGTCGCTGACCAAAGCGGCCAACTCCGGTCAGGTCAGTTCCGAAGCGGTTGTTCTTCTCCACGTTACCGGTGGCGGAGCTCGCAAAAGAGCCCTGGAGAAAACATTATTTCTTGCACGACCAGACCTGCAAATCTCGCTCGATCAACTTGATACGGCTGCGACTCTCGAAGGCGCCTGTAGCCTTTTTGGCGCCTGCAAGGTTTTGCAGACTACGTTAGCGTAACCAAGGCGTCGGGTTACTTCCGGTTACTACTGAAAATCTAGCGATGTGCGGTTGCCGCCGAGGAGCAGTGAGGGTCCCAACCCGCTGGTAACACACGGGCGTTGACAATGTAAAGTTTCGTCACCATAGTGCCGATTGATTGCGAGCCGCATGCATGGTCAGAACCCCGGTACTTGAGACTCCCAGTTGTGTGCTCCGACCAACTGCGTCTTTCTATCCCCAATAGTTAAAGCACTTGCTGACACGGAAGACGGTGAATCTTGATTTCTTTGAAACGATATCTGGAAATGGACGGGTCCAAACCCTCCTCGACTGAGCCGGCTTCAAGTGAGTTGCTTTCGGCCCTCGTGGAATGCTATCAGTCGGCCCTGCTGGCCATGGGAAAGAGTGGGATCCAGGCTTGTCCGGGAGTGAGTTCGGAACTGCAGCAGAAGCTCGCGGATCTGGCGAGCCAGCTATCCAGCAACCCTACACCCGCGGGCGTGAAGAAAACGGAAAAGCAGGTTGAAGAACAGTTGGAGAAATGGGGCGGGCAATCCGCGGAGTACTTCAAAGCCAAGGCCCACGAGGTGAAGGAACTGCTGATTTTGCTAGCTCGCACCGCGCAGTCGTTGGGCGAGCGTGATCAGCGTTATACGAGTCAGTTCACTCAGTTCACATCCCGGTTGCAAAAGATCGCGAATCTGGAGGACTTGAGCCAGGTTCGTGCATCGCTCGTCAAAGGCGCTGCTGAGCTAAAAACTTATGTAGATCGCATGGCCCAGGACAGTCGCGAATCCGTCGCGCAGTTGCAGGCGGAAGTGTCAACCTACGAAACCAAACTCAAGGCGGTCGAGGAACTGGCGCTGCGAGACTCATTGACAGGTTTGGCCAATCGGCGCAACACCGAGGGGCGTATCGAGTGGCGCATCGAGCATCAACAGACATTTTGCGTAATGATGATCGATCTCAACCACTTCAAGCAGATCAACGACAACTACGGACATCCCGCGGGAGACAGCCTCCTAAAACAGTTTTCCAAGGAGCTGCGGTCGAACCTGCGCTCTTCGGATGTCGCCGGCCGTTGGGGCGGAGATGAGTTCATGGTGATTCTGGACTGCGACCTCGCCGGAGCAACCTGCCAGGTCGACCGCATGCGGAAATGGGTCATGGGTGAATACGCCGTGCAGCGGGCTGGTGGCGCGGGCGAAGTAAAGGTGCTCATGGATGCATCCATAGGCTTGGCGCAATGGCAAAACGGCGAAAGCATGGATAGGCTGGTCGAACGCGCAGACACTGCCATGTACGAGGAAAAGCGCAAGTCGCAGAAGAAGAAGGCAGCGAAGGCCTAGCAAGATGGCTGCTGCACCCCTCACGCAGGTTACCTAAGGTTACCTTTTTCGGCGGCGGCTACCAGCGCTAGTTGAAGATTTGCTGGATGGCTGCCGATGTTATTTGCGGGTGGTAATGACCACAATCATGCTTCTGACTGAGGCTGTCGCGGGAAACGAACGTAGGGACGTATGGATGATTTCTCCATCACGAGACCGGAAGCGATCACGCCTGCCAACAATGCCGGTGGGCACGGTTCTCCAGGAAACGATGCCAGGCAGCAACGCCGCCCGCGCCCAGCGCCAGAAGCCGTGACCCCAGACCCAGCCGAAGAATCCCACGAAGAAGACAACACTCATCAAATTGATGAATTAGCGTAAGCGGCACTCAGGATCAAAGTGCGCCCTTAACTACTGGAAACGCCGCCAGTAACCTCGCGGGCCCATTGCATCGCTTTCCAGTAACAGTCGGCAACAAAACTCTCCGGCAGATGCAACTGACTGTTGACGTTGGCAACCCCCTGCCAATCGCCGGCTTCTTGTGCCAGCATGAGCTGGTATGCGGGAGATAAAAGGCCACCCTGCCCCAGGAGGACGGTCTTGGTTTCGCTATCAACGGAGATTCCTTCCAACACCACCCCCATGGGCAATTCGAGGATTGCATCCATCAGGGAAAGCAAGCCGACCAGAAATAGATCCGATTCGCCGTGCTTGACTTGGGGAGCGAGCAACTCGCAAAAGCGGGCGCGTACTAAAGCCGAGAGCACCAAGTCGGAGGGCTTATTCTCGGCTGCGGTGAGAGTAGCGACCAGGCGCAACCAGCGGCGCACTTCGCGCTCGCCGAGAATTGCAAGCGCATGGCGAATGGACTTGATCTCCGTCCGGAAGCCGAAAGCTGCCGAATTCAGGTAGCGCAGCAGGCGGTAGCACAGTGAGGCCTCGCCTTTGATGGCGTCTTCAAGTTCACGAGGCTCTAGTTCCGGCCGCGAGAGCGCTTGCAATAGACGTAAATAGTTCACCCGGTTGGCGGGGATTTCGCGCGCCTGCATGAGCTCCGGCCGGCGGAAGAAATATCCCTGGAAGTAAATGAATCCAGCCTTCTTGGCAGCGAGAAATTCCTCCTGAGTTTCCACTTTTTCGGCCAGCATCCGGCAGCGCTTGGGCGCATAGCGCTTGACCATGGCAGCGCAATCTTCGGCCGACGTGGCCCTCACATCTACCTTAATGATGTCAGCCACACTGGTCAGCGCCTCGCGCGGATCGTTGACCGCAAAATCGTCCAGTGCGATTACATATCCCGCTTCCTTCAGGCGCTTACAGGCAGCCACTACCAAATCGTCGACCGGGACAGTTTCCAGGATCTCGACCGTGGCTTGCTCGGGGGAAAGCAGGGTGATGTAGTCTTTCAGTAAGATGTCGCGCGTGCAGTTGATGAATGCGTGCCGTCCATCGCACAGAACATCGATTCCCATCAGGAGCGAGGTGTCAAGCGTGCTGCGCGATGCCGCTTCAGCGTCCGGATTACGAAAATAGTCTGCAACGCCATCGCGAAACAGCAACTCGTAGCCGTAGACTTTCTCATCCACGCTTAATATGGGCTGGCGCGCAACATAACGAAGCAGTTGGCTGGGCTTGGCGGCGGCGCCGGATTGTCCACTTGCGGGTTGCACAGCTTATCCTTTATCGGCAATGCGGAGGGAAAACTTTAGGGTTACTTTAGGATGCGAGTTTTGTGACACCCAGGGGATGCCGCTTCGCGTGTGACAACAACGAAAGACAGTAGTTTTATTGCCGAATCATGGCTTCTGCGATCTGCGCCGGATCAAGTTTGTATTCCCCGTTCTGAACGGCTTGGCGAAGGGCTTCGACTTTATCCTGACGAATGTCAGGTGCGTCGAGGGCTTTGGCAACCAGCGAGTTAACACTTGCACTCCCGACGGAAAGTGTCGCAGCATCTTCCCCAACCGTCGGCTCAGCGCCGGACGCAGAAGTCGCAGTTGCATCCGACGGGGCGCGTTGCGGCGATTTAACGCCATCCAGCGCAGATCCAGTTAATCCGTTTAAATCAACTTTCATGGCGTGCCTCTTCCATACCTTTCGGTTGAGCAATTATGCATCACTCACCTGCGGTTGTTGTCCTCAGGATCATTGGGCTGCGGACAAGGCTCCCTTTGCGGCGTGATGTTGAGCATCGCACACTTCGGTGATGCGAAGGCCGTAGTTGCTATCGACGATCACTACTTCGCCCCGTGCAATTAGCTTGTCGCCCAGCAAAAGGTCCGCCGGTTCCTGCACCCGCCGGTCCAGTTCAATGACTGAGCCCGAACTGAGATCGAGTATCTCGCGCAGGGTCAAAGTGCGCTGCCCGAAGCGCAGGGTAAGGCTGAGATCTACGCCCAGCAGCAAGTCCAGATTACTGTCGACGACCAGGGGGACCTCGACCGGGAGCGGATTAGGCGTCTCGGCCGGAACCGGTAAAGCCGCTACCAATTCGTTACTGAACCTTATCTGCACCGAAAGCGTACCGGAAGGACCAGCAGAGGCCATGAGCATGACAGTGACTCCAGGCCAAGAAGGTGCATCAATACTGCTAAGTTGCAGCCCCACCTCGCCGTAACCGGCTTTGAGAGCCGCCGCTGTTTGCTCGGTGACTTTACTCAGTAAACCTTCGATGGCCTGTTTGTGTTCGGAGTTCAGTTCCGACGAAGCGTCGGCCGGCTCTTTTAGCAGCTTCTGCCCCAGCGAACGGGCATCCGCAAGAAGCAGTTTAAAGGCTGCGTTTCCCTGCAAGCTGCCGGACGAGGCTATCCCAAAGTACAGCGGAGCGCTTTCGTCAGGAGCAACATCCTCTTCCGCCTTGAGTTCAACGCTCCACGGCGAGGCGAGAGTTTGCGACAAAACTTCACCGAGGCTGTTACGAAAGACCTCCGCCAGCGAGTGCAGCGGGGTTCCGGGTGTGATCGGCGGCATCCTTATTGTTTCCTTTCTGCATCCGAGGTTGCGATCTGCTGCCGGACTTGGGCAGCACGATGACGACCCTGGCGCACCGGTTCGGCTTCAAAAACTTCGCGGCCCGCTATCACCAAGGCGGCGGGCAGGCGAACCGGAATCCCAAGGTTGCAAACTTCCCCGGGAGTGAGTTCGAGTATGGTCTGAACGCGGAGCTTAATATCGGGAATTCCTAGGATGAGCTCAAACGGGCACTCCATCATTCTTTCGGCCAGCTTGCGTCCAGACCGGCTAATGGTTCGAGGTTTTGCGTAGGACCAATCGGTGGAAAGCTTGCGCAGCAGTGTGTTGGAGATGGAGAGCGGAAGGACCAGATTCATCGCGCCCTGAGCCTCCGCCAACTTGACTTGAAAGCTTAGGCAGAGAGTCTTCTCGCCTGCGGCCAGAAAGCGCTGCATCTGCGCTGTGGGCTGGCGATGCTCCAAATCGATTTCAGTCCCCATGGGTGCCCAAGATGCAGCTAACTCCCGGCAGACGATTCTGGCAACCCCGTCCATTATTTGTTCTTCGATTTCGCTGACCTCGCGAGTCATGGCGTCGCATTGGCCAGTCCCGCCCAACAAAAGATCCACCAAAGGGAACACCAGAGAATGATCGAGCTGCATCGCCGCCGCTGCGCCGATCGGCCGGACCTGGAACGAAGTCATGTACGTAACTTCAGGTACCCGCTCGAGAAATTCGGAATATGCAACTTGCTCGACGGACACGAGCGTGGCTTCGAATACTACGCGCAAGTAGGCTCCCAGAGATTGGGAAACGCTGCGTGCAAAGCCCTCGTGCAGGATGGTCAACGCCCGCACCTGTTCACCTGTCAGCTGCCCGGATTGCCGGAAGCCGCAGGGCTTGACCGAGCGCTTCTCGGTGGCGGGCACCCCATCGCTTTGGCGGCCGCGGGCGGCCCGCACCATCGCGTCAATTTCTTCCTGACTGAGGACCTTTTCCATGTTTTCGGGTGCCGGCGCGTGAGTCGATTAGAGACAGATGAGCGCTAGGCAACATCTGCCTAGTGGTTAAGCACGGGAGATGCCAAAACGGAGACTCTACGATTTCGCCTGTGCAGGTGAAGCGATTCGTTACTTGGGGCCCCGGCGTAAGGCGAAGTTGCCGCTGCGAAGGGTGAGTACATATTTCTGCACTTGTTCGCGCTCATTCTGAGAGGAGAATTTGAATGCGAATCCGTGATCTCCGCGATCCTGGTGGCTGACGGTTGCGGCAATAGGCAACGACACTGATTTGCCGGGCAGAGTCAACAATAAGGTCACGCGGGCGCCCACACTCAGAGGTTCTGCGATTCGCGCCGCGAGTCCATCCTCGCTGATATCACGGCAGCGTGCGTCAAGCAGCCTGGGCTCAGGATCGGAGATTTGCAATACCAAACTGAAGTCCGCAGGAAATCGCGGTAGACGATAGCCATATTCTTGAACTGCAGTCTTGCGTTGGTTGCTCACTTGGGTTCCATTTCGTATTGCACACGCTTTTCTGATGCACGCGAGCTACCAGTTAAACCGGATCTGGACCGCGGCGTTTCCATCCATCCGTTTCTCACGCACCTCTAATGTGTTCAGCCGGTTGCCCGTACCCTGGCCGCTCGTAGAAATACGTCCGCACGCCAACCTTGACACTGGAAACCAAACATCGGCAGTTGTAGTACGGCTCAACAGCGGAAAAGCCAAGAACGGACACCCATCCCGCGATTACCTTTGACACTGACCGAGTGGAGTCGCGTCGCTTTGGCAGAGCCCGTGCATTCTGACTGGGCAGATGTTGCCTAGCTCTCATTTGAGTCCAATGGAAACGATTGCCACACCGCCGCCGATGGCGAACGCGCAACTGGCTGACGCATTCTCTTCTTTCATTGCGGCGGCCGGTCGATTGGAACATTCGCATTGGCAACTGCACGATGAAGTGACACACCTGCGCACTCAGTTGGAGGAGCGCAATCGCGCTCTGGCCTCAAGCGTGGCTGAGAACGAGCGCATGCGGATCGCGTTACGCCAGATTCTGGACGCGCTGCCCTGCGGTGTGGCGGTTCTCGAGCCCCACAGTAAACAAATCGTCCTTTTGAACCCTGAGGCCCAACGGCTGTTTGAGATCTCAACCGATCGGGCGCCGGCTTGGGCAAATCTTCCGGAGCACATCCGGGCCGTGCTGGATGCAGAGGGTTGCCCGGCCTGGAAGCAGGGCGATGAACATGATTTCTGTTTCGATAGTCACGACAAGAAGCGCTGGGTGACGGTCCGCTACAGCGCCATGGTGGACACCGAAGCTGGGAACCATCAAGCGCGAACCAACGCAAGAGCCATTCTTATTTGTCGTGATACGACCGCTTCCAAAGAGGCCGAGCAGGATCGGGAAGCTTCGCGCCACATGGTCGCGCTGGCCGAGATGGCGACCGTGCTGGCACACGAAATCCGCAACCCTCTGGGTAGCATGGAACTGCTAACCGGACTGTTGGCCGGCGACGGTGGACTGAACGAAGACTCCAAGCAATGCGTTCAGCACTTGCAGGCCGGGGTGCGCTCTCTGTCCGCGGTCGTAAACAATGTGCTGCGCTTTCACAGCTTGGGGACTTCCAATCTGCAGCCTACAAAACTAGGCGAAGCTTTACGCAGTGCGGCCAATTTTGTTCAACCGCTGGCCAGACAAAGCGGAGTCTCGCTCAACCTTCAGTTAACTCTGGGACTGACAGAAATCGCGGCCGACGCCGGTGGGCTTCAACAAGTGATCTTGAATTTGGTGTGCAATGCGCTGCGACACACTGCAGCGGGTGGCAGCATCACGGTCGCGGGACACGTTGGTTCTGGCGATGACAAGACAATCGCGGTGGTTGAGGTTGCCGATACCGGCAGTGGTATCCGCTCCGAGGATATCCCGCACATCTTTGAGCCCGGATTCAGCACTGGCAAACAGAGCCCTGGCTTAGGACTCACGGTGTGCCAGCGGATCGTAGAGCAGCACCGCGGGACGATTTCGGTGCGCAGCCAGTTAGAGAAGGGAACAACCTTCCATATGGAGTTTCCAGTTCTATGAACGATCAGGCAACACGGTCTGTGTTAGTGGTGGACGACGAACCTGGGATGCGCATGGCGTTACAGGCCAACTTCCAACGTGAAGGCTGGCGGGTCGAGACTGCGTCGGGCGCGTCGGACGCGCTCCGGAGAATCCAGAACGATCATTTTCCGCTGGTGGTTACTGACGTCCGCATGCCAGATGGAAACGGCTTACAGCTCATGCGTACCGTACGCAGTTCGCATCCCTCAACAGCCGTAATTGTGCTGACCGCATTCGGAAACGTTCCGGAAGCAGTGAAGGCGATCCAGGACGGAGCCTGCGACTACCTGACCAAGCCAATTTCTTTCGATCAGCTTCAGGCCTCGGTTACCCGAGTCATGCAACATGTGAAGAATGCTGTTGTTCCCAGCGAAACCGAGAAGAATGCCATTGTGGGGACGGCACCCGCTTTGTTGCAGGCCTTGGATCGTGCTCGCCATGCGGCCCGGACGAACGCGGATGTTCTGATTGAAGCCGAAAGTGGTACCGGTAAAGAACTGTTGGCACGATTCATACACGACAACAGTTCCCGCCGCGAAAAGCCTTTCATAGCGGTCAATTGTGCAGCAGTCCCCGAGCATTTGCTCGAGAGCGAATTGTTCGGTCATGTACGCGGAGCCTATACCGGCGCCACGGCATCGAAGGCGGGAAAGTTCGAGTTGGCGCAAAGTGGAACCCTATTGCTGGATGAAATTGGCGAGATGCCAGTCAACCTGCAGCCCAAGCTGTTGCGCGCTCTGCAAGAACGGCAAATCGAAAGATTGGGGGACACTCGCACCATAGCCGTAAACATAAGGGTAGTGGCCACCACCAACGTATCCCTGCATAGGATGGTGGAAGAAGGAAAGTTCCGCGCCGATCTTTACTATCGTTTAAATGTAATTCCTCTCACCCTGCCGCCGCTCCGCGAGCGACGCGAAGACATACCCGCATTAGCAGAGTTCTTTGCTCAGCAGTTCGCGGCTAAATCCAGTCGGCCAGCGCCAGTCTTGTATCCAGAATTTGTTGCAGGCCTACAGCGACAAACATGGCCTGGAAATGTCCGTGAGTTCGCAAACTTCATGCAGCGAGTATTGACCCTGTCCGATACCAGCGAAATCGGACCCGAGCACCTGAGTGCTGAAATCTCCCGATCCAACTCTGCTAAGGCGCCACGTTTGATCGCTTCGGCTTCGCTACAGGCGGGGACTTCAATCCGCGAATTGCAGCGCCACTTACTTGAAACCACCCTGAATGTTACCGGCGGAAACCGGACTCGCGCCGCCGAGATGTTAGGCGTGAGTCTGAGAACTATTCGCAACAAAATTCGGGAATACGGATTACCACCTCGGAGGTATGCATGAACGACATTTCCACTCCCACGATGAATCTGCTCGAGAAAGCACTGGACGTCACTGCACAACGCCAACAACTGGTCGTTGCCAACATGGCGAACGTTGACACGCCGGGTTATCAGACCAAAGACATCGATTTCCGCAGTGAACTTCAGCACGCTGCAACTAACGAGTCGGCGAACTTTCTGCCAGTGGTGCGTTCAGTACACGGCTTGCTCGAGCGTCCCGACGGCAACAATGTCAGCATGGACCGCGAAGGCTTACTGCTGGCGGAAACCCAAATGCAATTCGGATTGGGCGTGCAGCTGTTACGTCATGAATTTCAAAATCTTCTAAGCGCGATCAATGAAGGGAGCAAGGCATGAGTATGTTTTCTGTGCTCGAAATCAGCGGATCCGCACTGTCGGCCGAAAGGCAACGGGCGGAAATTGTCGCGGCCAACATGGCCAATGCGGAGACTACCCACACCCCCGGCGGAGGCCCTTATCGGCGCAAAGAAGTTGTGTTTGCGAGTTCCGGCAATCTGCCTTTCCGGATGATGCTCGCGGGTTTTCATCCCGGTGGCAACAACATGATCCCTGCGGTGCGGGTGCAACGGGTAGTGGACGACAGCACACCCCCGTTGAAACGCTACGAACCCGGACATCCGGATGCGGACAAGGAAGGCTATGTGGCATATCCCGCTATTAATCCAGTGCAGGAGATGGTGGATCTGATGGGGGCGGTTCGTTCCTATCAGCTCAATGCGTCCGCTATCACTGCCAGCAAGCAGATGATTCAGCAGTCGATCGAGCTGATCAAGTAGGAGGCAGGGAACTAAAGATGACGATTGACGACGTTCGGATATTCGCGGATGTGACGACGCGGCAGGCGGAAGAAGCGTTCCGCAAGCAAATGGACGAGAGTGACCGGAGGATCGACGCCCATGTAAGGGCTGCGCGACTCCGATATACAGAAAAACCCGGCGTGGCATTTTCCGGTTGTATCGGCGGCCAGTCGTCATTTTACATAGTCACCGTGCGCATGAGATCAGCTAAGGAGATAAACGCTTGAGCAACATGATTTTTCCAGGACTACCGAATTTTCCCACCGTGCCGACGAGTCCCACGGCGCCGACCGGAGTCGATGACGCGGGAAGCGGATTCGGTTCTGTCTTGCACCAGGCAATCGACAAGGTTAGCGAACTGGGCGACAACTCGGATAAGCAGGTAAGCGAGTTGGTACAGGGCAATCGGCAGGATATCCACAATGTAATGATCGCGGTGGAAAAAGCAGACGTCGCATTCCAGCTCATGATGCAAGTGCGGAACAAGATTGTTAACGCATATCAGGAAGTCTCGAAACTACAGTTTTAGCCAAAGGGATAGTTCGTCATCGCAAACAGCATGCCATCTTTTAACCAGGTACAAAAGCAGGCAACGGATTTCGTTACCGGGCTTTCGGTCAAACAGCGCGGGATGCTGATTGGCGCCACGGTGGTGACGATAGCCGTGTTGGCGCTCTTCGCGCACATGATCTCCACCCCGGACTACAAACCGCTGGTCACCGGAATGGAAACTTCCGACGCCCAGGCGTTAGGTGCGCAGTTAGCCGCGAAAAATATCCAGTATCAGATCAGCACGGACGGTAAGACGGTCAGCGTACCCAGCGACAAAGTCGATTCCACTCGCATGGAATTGGCGACCGACGGCATGCCTCGCAGCGGGCGTCTGGGCTTTGAACTGTTCGACAAGTTGAATTGGGGTCAGACCGAATTTGACGAGAAAGTGAACTATCAGCGCGCTCTCGAAGGCGAACTGGAGCGATCGATTCAGACCCTGCGAGATGTGGACAGTGTCCGCGTACATCTGGTCTTGCCTACAGATTCCGTGTTTCTTGACCGTGAGCGCAAGGCGAAAGCATCGGTCATTCTTAAACCGCGGGGCAACCAGCTCTCCGACGAAACCCAGATGGCGATTGCCCGACTGGTAGCGGGAGCCGTAGACAAGCTTAGTCCAGAAGATGTGACAGTGGTCGATGCTGACACCAATCGCCCGCTCGGCCGCACCAGGCGCGACGGTTTCTCCCCGGACGGCGGTTTAGAACAGGAACTCTCCGCGCAGCTCATGCAGACGCTCGAGCCGGTGGTGGGACCTCAACACGTTCGTGCCCGGGTCAACGTGGAATACGATCCCAGCACGACCGAAGAGAATGATGAGACTTATGACCCCAAGAGTGCGGTCGCGGTTGCCGAACAAAAATCGGAGGAACAAGTCGGAGGCACGTTAGAGGGCGGCGTCCCGGGAACCTCCAGCAATGTTCCCGGCGGTGGAACCGATGACTCCAAACCCGCAGCTAACGGGGCTAAACCAGCCGCTGGCAACGCTGACGCCAAAGCTGCAGCCGACAACCGCACTAGAACGGTGGTGGATGGCGGGGACGGAACTCAGCTTTCGAAAAGCGAAAGCAATACTTACGCTGTAAGCAAGGTGGTACGCCATACCCTGCAGCCGGCAGGCCGCATTCGCAGAATTACCGCGGCGTTGCTGGTGGATGACGCGATCGAGGTAAAACAGGAAAACGGAAAGCGTTCGGAAACCCGCCGCAAGCGTACCCCCGACGAACTTAAGCAGATTGAAGACCTGGCTAAAGCTGCGATTGGGGTGGACACGACCCGCGGGGACATCATGACTGTCCAGAATCTTTCGTTCGACCAGACCCCAGTCGAGACGCCGGCCAAGCCTACGGTAATGCAGAAAGTACGGGTCACCTTGGATGATTGGTCCAGCTTGGTACGTTACGCGGCAATTATTCTGTTATTCCTGCTGGCCTATGCTCTCTTATTGCGGCCATTGAAAAATCAACTGGTGACGACTTTCCGCGAACTGCCGGCCGCCTTGACAGCGAAGAATCAACCGGTCGCCGTCGGCGATCTGGCGCCGGGACAAGATGTGAACAGTCTTCCTGCCCCACAACAGCGTGCCATAACCCTCAAGAAGCAATTGCTGGAGAAGGTTACCGATGAGCCGCAAGCAGCCAGTAAATTGATTCAAGCCTGGATCCACGAAGAAGCCAAATGACGACGCAGACAGCAGCCGGACAACTTTCGGGCACCCGCAAAGCAGCTATCCTCATGGCCATCATGGGGGAAGAAGCCGCCAGCGCGATCTACCGACACCTTCCCGACAAAGATGTACAGGTCGTGACCAAAGAGCTTGCGGAAATGAAAGGCGTGCCCCCGGAATTGGCTCACCAGATTCTGGAAGAGTACAGCCAGCTCGCCCTGACCCAGGATTATCTGACACAGGGCGGCATAGATTTTGCTACGCGATCGCTGATAAAGGCCTTCGGAGATGAAGACGCTCGCTACCTTCTGAAGAAAGTCGGACGGCTTCAAGAGCTGAGCGTCGGTCAGTTGGAGTCTCTCCAGAAGGCTGATCCGCAACAATTGGCAAAGTTTCTGGAAAGTGAACATCCGCAAACCGTCGCGCTCATTCTGGCGCACCTGGACGGCAAGCAGGCGGCGACATTATTGATGAGGCTTCCCGAGCAGGCCCGGGCGGCGTGTGTAAAACGTCTGGCTCAGTTAAGGCAGTTCTCTCCGGAGATGGCGGAGAAAGTTTCGGTCGTGCTCAACCGGCGATTGCAGTCACTCGGCGAACAAAGCCGAAAAACTTACGCAGGATTCAAGAGCGTTGCCGACGTCATGAACCGGCTGGAAGGCGGCGTCGCCAAGACGATTCTGGAATCCATCGAACACGATGATGCCAAGCTGGCGATCAACATTCGCAACCTCATGTTCACCTTCGAGGACCTGGTGGGCGTCACTGACGCGCACATCCGCGAGTGGCTGGGAGCCATGGACAAGAAAACGTTAGCCCTGGCGCTCAAGGGAGCGACCCAGGACTTGAAGGACCATATTTTCAGGGCGATGTCATCTCGCGCCGTGGACATGCTGAAAGAAGACATGGAAGCGCTGGGCCCAGTCCGCGCCAAAGACGTAGCGACGGCCCAGCAGGAAGCGGTAACGCTGATTCGCAAACTGGAGACCGAAGGTAAGGTCGTACTGAAGGCCGAGGGAGACGATGAGTACATTGTCTAGCGGCGCCGCGAGTGCGCAACCCGCCACCGAAGTCGAGGCGTTTGTCTATCAGGATACGGACAATGTATTTGGCGTCGAGACGCCGAAACCGCCAGACCAACGTCCGCAAGAAATGAGCCTGAACCGGGATCACCCTCCACGAACCAGCGAAGATGAGATTGCACGGTTGATCGCGGAGGCCCGTACCGAAGGCATTCGCGAAGGCGAACGCCTCGCCAAGGCAGGGTTGCAGGAAGAACTCGCGCGTGAGCGTTCGCGAGTCACCGAGGTGATGTCCGCATTGCAAAAAGAGCGGGATGAATATTACTCCAAAGTCGAAGTGCAGCTGGTTCACTTCGCATTGGCCATTGCCGGAAAGATCCTTCACCGCGAGGCGCAGGTCGATCGCATGGTGGTTGCCGGGTTGGTGAAGGTCATGCTGGAGAAATTGCAACAGGGAACTAGGGTAACTGTACGCGTGCGCCCCGAAGCCGCTGAAAGCTGGCGCCACTATTTCCACGACAATTCCACCGTACAGATCGTAGAGGATTTCTCGATGCAGGCGACGGATTGCGTGTTTGAGACCGAACTGGGCATTGCAGAAGTGGGGTTCGACGCGCAGCTTAAAGAAATCGAGAAGGGCTTCTTCGACCTGCTGGCTCAAAAACCCACCCCGAAGCTTGAAGCAAAATGACACCCGGACACCTGGACTCGTGCCGTAACTGGCTCACCAACGGATCCTCGATACGCTGGAGTGGCCGGGTAACCCAGGTAGTGGGCAATCTGGTGGAATCCGCCGGGCCGTTCTGTTCGGTGGGTGAATCCTGCGAAATCGTGGACTCCAGCGGGGAAGCCTTCCCGGGAGAAATCGTTGGGTTTCGTGGATCCAGCGTACTTTCGATGAGCCTGGACAAGCCTCACGGCATCCGCTTTGGGGATCGGATTGTTACCCGCGGCGCCAGACCGTCTCTGCGAGTGGGACCGGAATTACTGGGCCGGGTGATCGATGCTACGGGACGACCGATTGATTCGTTGCCAGACTACAAGGCGGCGCAAAGCATGTTGGTCGATGGCGTCGCACCATTGCCGCTTGAACGCGTCCTGATTGATGAGCCACTGGGTTGCGGCATTCGCGCGATTGATGGCTTCCTGACTTGCGGACGTGGCCAGCGTATTGGAATCTTCGGCGGCAGCGGAGTGGGCAAGAGCACTCTCCTGGGCATGATGGCACGCGGCACATCGGCTGATCTGACGGTTCTTGCTCTGGTCGGTGAACGTGGCCGGGAAGTTGGCGAGTTTCTCAAAACACTGGGGGAAGAAGGACGACGCCGGTCGGTGGTCGTGGTTTCGACTTCGGATCAATCTCCCTTGCTACGCATCCGCGCGGCTCTGGCTGCGACCTCGGTCGCGGAATATTTCTGTACTCGGGGTAAGAATGTTTTACTGGTGGTCGATTCGCTGACTCGTTTCGCCATGGCCCAGCGGGAAATTGGCCTGGCCGCCGGGGAGCCTCCGACAGCGAAGGGTTATACACCGTCTGTGTTATCGATGTTGGCGCGATTGGTCGAACGGGTTGGCCGTTTCTCGCAAGGCAGCATCACCGCTTTCTATACCGTCTTGATGGAAGGCGACGACCAGCAAGATCCCATTGTGGATACGGTGCGTTCCCTGCTGGACGGACACATTGTGCTGGATCGCAATCTCGCCTTGCGCAACCACTACCCACCCATTTCTGTTCTCGATAGCCTGAGCCGGTTGATGCCGAGCGTGTGCTCACCTGAACACATCGAGAAGACCGGAGCCCTGCGCGTGCTGCTGGCCGCCTATGCCCATGCGGAAGATCTGGTGCGAATCGGCGCTTATCAGAAGGGAACTGACCCGGTTCTGGATAAGGCCATCGCAGCTCTGCCGGAGATTAACCGCTTTCTGCGGCAGACCCCCACTGAGCAGACCGACTTTCCAGAAATGTTGCGGCATCTGTTCGCCCTTCACAGCTAACCATGGCCTTCCGATTTTCTCTTGCCGCGGTGTTGAAGTATCGCGAGAATCTGGAACAACGCGAATACCTGGCGTTGGGCAGGGTCCACCAGGAAATTGCCCAGGTTGAGGCGCAACTTAGCCGATGTGAGGAATGGCTTGCTGAAATCACGAATCTGCGCACAACCGAAACCGCCCGCGGCATTGCTTCGGTTCACCTGCAGGATGCCTACGCACGGGAGCGCGGCCTCGAGATTCAACGGGACGAACTGCAAGTCAAACGGCGGGAACTCGACATGAAGCGGTTGCAGTGCCTCAAAGCTTACGAGCTAGCCCGGCAGAAACGCGAGATCCTGAAAGAACTTCGCAACCAACAGCTGAACGCCTACGTTCTCGACCAATCCCGGCGTGAACAACGCCGGGTCGACGACATGTTTTTGTCGCGGCTGAAAAGGCGTAGCTAGGCAGAGGTTGCCTAGCGGCGTTTGGGCAAATCTTGCCCAGTCCGTAAATGTCCCCACAATCGTCGTTCCTTTCTAATCGGCACAATCGTGAAAACTCTTTAATTTCTTGATTGCTCTTCCGCCAATGGGACTGTCTCTAATCGGGAGATTTTGGCCAGCCACGTGCAAACTCTGTTCGCGGGTGAGGAGAAACCGTGAACGTGAGCTTGCCGACAATTGCTGCGCATGCCATACCCGCGAAGAACTTGCCAGCTGCTGCTACGAACTCGGGAAAGTTTTCAACCGTTCTTGCCGAAGCACAGGACCCGCCGGACTCGACGTCAGACGTTCTGAATCAAAGTGGAAGCCACGCTCCGAAGAAGACATCCGTTAAGAGCGATAAGAATAACTTGAAATCGTTCGCAGCTACCGACGGTTCGACCCTTTCGAAAACCACCCCTGCGGTTAATTCCGCCGTTCATGAAATCAAAGCTGCATCGACGAGTGCGATGCGGCCGTCCTGGCAAAACGCCTTCTCACAAGAGATGTCACAGTCAGATGATGCTGATGAAACAACCGACGGACTAGCTAATGCGAAGTCCGATTCAGACTTGGTGGTGTCAGCTCCGGCCCTTCTGGCTATGACCGACCCCAACGCCGTCTCCGGTTCCCTCACGCGGACGAAGTCTACGAGCGATGCCTCGACACCTCCGCTTGTTTCTGGCACGGTCAACTCCGGCCAGCCTGAAACCAAGAGTACGGACTCGCCCGAACCGGTGGCGGACCGTCAGCAGGTTCCCGTTTCGTCTACCAACTTGTTAAGCACTTGGGCAGCGGGGGAAGAGGCCACAAGTTTCAAATCCCTTGTCGCACCTGGCGTTGCCAACGTGGAGGCTTCAGCCGCGCCGAATGGCAAGCTAACGACCTCTGGAACCAAGACCGCATCCGCCGATACCGCGCATGGCACCACTTCCACGCTCGACACCAAGGCTCAAGCCGGGTTCACTTTCCTGCAATCTCACGCCGCAGCTTCGATCACGCCGCCGATAGCACCTGCGCCAAAGACGGTCGTTCGGCCTGGTTCCAATTCCGACACAAGTCACGAGGTGCTCCAGGGCCGCACGCTCAGCGGAAGTTCAACCGGCAAACAGGAGAAGGCCGTGACGCAAGCTTTTGCCGGCACGCCAAACGATGACCTCGATGGAGCCAGCAACCAAGCGACTCAACTCGGCAAGGCAGGTTCGCTTTCATCCGCAGCCGCGCCGGGAGACACCGGCAACGCAGCCATAGTGGGAGCGCCAAGCTTGATCGTTTCCACGCAGATTTCCTCACCGGCTTTGACTACGGATGGCCAAACGGCCAGTGCCGGTGCTTCTCCGAAGACATCGGATGCACTAACACACAGCCAATTAACTACCGCCGCGGAAGATGCGGAAGCAGCCGTCGAAGCAACAGCCATTTCAGCCAGTTCTCCACTTCACACGGCAAAACTGGTAGCAGGCGTGGAGCAGTCCGAACTTCGCATGGGATTACGTACAGGGGAGTTTGGCAACGTTGACATCCGAACCTCGCTGGTCCGCAACCAATTCACCGCTGAAATTTCGGTGGAGCGCGGCGAACTCGGTCGAGCCCTGGCAGCGGAACTGCCGAGTTTGCAGCACCGGCTGTCGGAGCAGCATATGCCAGCGGCAAGTATTACGGTTCAAGACCAATCCGGCAGTAGTTCGTCCGGTTTTCATCAAGGATCGCGATCGGGGCAGAACTTACCACCGGTCAGCGTCTCCGGCAGTCGCGCGCATGAGGATTCGTCTCTGTCAGTGCTACCCCTGGACACCATCGAGGCGACGGCAAGACTTGACATTCATATGTAGCTTTCTCGGAAAGCGAAACATGGAAAAGAGAAGTTAGGAGAAAACAAATGAACCTTCACGGAATATCGACAATGACACCAGTTGCACATATGTTTACCGATCTTTCCGCGGGCGTGAACGCCGCGAGTTCGACGGGAGCAACAAGTTCGTCCAGTTCGTCCGGGTCTGCCGGTTCCACCAACTCCACCAGTTCCTCCAATTCGCCAACTGATGCCGCCAGCTCGGCGGAAAGCACCTTCATCAGCTTGCTGGTGACCGAACTCCAGTCACAGGATCCCACGCAACCCATGGATCCCACTGCCATGGTCAGTCAGATGTTTTCCATGAACCAGCTGGAACAACTGATCAACATCAATCAGACCCTTACCACCGCCTTCGCGCCGCTTACTGGCGGCACAAGCACTGATGCTCCAGCGACCGGCAGCGCGAGCCTGTCGCCCAACCAAGTACTCACAGGAGGAAACTAATGTCGTCATTCTCGATTCCACTTTCCGGTCTTGATGCCACGCAACAGGCATTGAACGTAATTTCGAACAACCTGGCCAATCTGAACACCACGGGATTCAAGGATCAGACGGCGAATTTCCAGGACCTGTTCTATCAAAACTTTGGGACCACGGGCGCGGGCAACCCTATTCAAGTGGGCGCCGGCTCCGAAGTGAGTTCGATCTCCTCTAACTTCACCAACGGAAGCCTGAATAGCACGGGCGTTCCCAGTGACGTAGCCATTACTGGCAACGGATTCTTCATTGTCCAGAATCCCAACGGGACCGTTGAGTACACCCGCGCCGGAGATTTTGGCGTGAATGCGGCGGGACAACTGGTCACGGTGGGTGGACAAACCGTGATGGGCTATCCCGCGGTCGCTGGCGCGGTGAACCAGAGTGCGACTCTCGCGCCCTTACAGGTGGGACAGTCGGCCATTAGCCCGCCGGCGACGACTACGACCATGGAACAGCAGACCAACCTGGACGCGAGTGCGCCGGTCGGATCCACCTATTCATCTCCTTTGACGGTTTACGATTCGCTGGGCGCGCCGCACGTGCTGAGTTTTAACTACACCGAGACTGGGCCTGGGGCATGGAACTATCAAATCACACTGCCGGCGTCTGACACCGGCGGCACTGGAAATCCTACCGTGATTGCCAGTGGCGCACTGACCTTTGACAGCAATGGCAACCTGACTTCGCCCAGCGGTTCGGTCACTGGCATCAATATCACCGGTTTGGCCGACGGGGCTGCGAATATGAGCCTCACCTGGAACCTTACTGGTACCGGTGGAAGCTCACTGCTTACGCAGGTAGATGCACCAAGCGCAACCACCTCCACTAACCAAAACGGTTATGGAAGCGGCACTTTGCAGAGCTACACGGTCGAGTCGGATGGCACTATCGAGGGACAGTTTAGCAACGGGCAAGTGCAAGCGCTGGGACAAGTCGCGTTGGCCAATTTCGCCAACCCTCAGGGTATGCAACTGACCGGCGGTAGTAGCTATGCTCCCACCCTGGCATCTGGCGGGGCCGTGATCGGGGTTCCCAACAGCGGAACCTTGGGAACGCTTACCGGCGGAGCGTTGGAATCATCGAACGTGAATATTTCCGCAGAGTTCACGAACTTGATCGTGGTGGAACGTGCCTTTCAAGCTGATGCCCGCATGATCACAACCCTGGATACAGTGACCAGCGATACCATCGACCTCCAGGCACAGCCGGGTAACTAGCGCAGTCGATTCGCCATATTGATCTTGGAACTGTGGAGGTACATGTACCGAAGAGTAAAGCTGGGACCAAAGGGTAGAAAACCGAAGTTTCGACACGAATGAGGTTCGGTTGATGCCGTACGGCTCCAGGTACCGATTAGTGAAGTGGCCGTAACAAAACCAACCTTTAAAGGAGAAACACAATGTCTGTAAGCGGAATCGCAAGCAGTTCATTATCACAACAACTCTCGGGGCCGTTGATGCAGCCTACCAAACGACAATCTGAAGACCAGATTGGACGGACTCTAGAGCAGGACCTTCAAAACGGCGATTTACAGGGTGCCCAGCAGGCGTACAATCAGCTGGCCGCCTTCGGCCCGAATAATTCCGGGCCGTTCAACAATCCCACGATGAAGGCTGAGTTCCAGACCTTGGGACAGGATCTGCAGGCCGGGAACTTGACCGCAGCCCAGAGCGATAACAGCGCCCTCACCACCAATCTGTTAAAACAAGACGTCCAAAACGTAGTTCAGGGCGGCGGAGCGCAGAGTGCGGCAACCGCGATGGCCAACCTGAAGGGTGACTTTTGGGCGATATACGGTCAGGCAGCCACGGGCAGCGACCTGACGTCTCTTCTGGGCGGCGTCGGCAGTTCAGCGCTTAGTGTCCAGGCATAAGGTCGCTTCGGACAGATCCTCGACTGCAGGCCGGTGACCGTCTGAACTGGATTGTCGCGGGCCAGAGGTTCTTGGAATTGCCTGGATCTGCACATCGCATTGCTGTGCAGGCTTATCGATTTTTGCGGCTGGCATCATGGCGAACCTGCCATGAATTGTTAGCTTGCCATTAGAGGACTTGCGAACCATGGGCTACCCCCATGTTCGCAGGTCCCATTTTTCTACTTCCGGTCTAATCATCCTCGTTGTTATCGCAGGAGGAGCGAAGGCGATGCATCCTCCAAATTGTTGTCATTTCTGCTGTTAGCCCTACCATAGGTCGAAAACATCGGTCACCGCGACCGGCCATTGCGCGGACTCCCAATTGCACCTCCGAACTCGAAGTTCGATGCCGCACACAACCCTGAACAACTGAGATCACAGAGATGGATGCAGCCGTACAACGCGCGAAAGAGCCCCAACCGGCCGCCAATGAAGCCCCAGTCAAGGACCCGGTTGAAGCCTATGGATGGTTCCCTTGTTTGCTGTCGCTGGAAGTCCCGGTCAGCCGGTTTACGGTGGGCGACTTGTTGCGCCTGCGGGTCGGTTCGATTGTTGAGACCTCGTCTCACCATACCGGCGACATTCCTCTGCGCGCCAATGGACTTCTGATTGGCTGGACGGAGTTCGAAGTGATTGGGAACCGGGTGGCCGTTCGTCTCACGGAGCTGGCATGAAGACACAACAAGCGTCTGCGTTGAGCGTGCCCGATCTGGCCAGTGCTGCCACGGTCTTGGCGCCTCGGATTCTTTCCGCCATAACCACCGCAAAGGCGGATTCAAGCACCGGCACAGCCGCCGGACGAAAGCCATCGACAAAAACCAAGGCGCTGAAGAAAAAACCAGTTCAGCGAAACAGATCTATACCCAAGCAGAAGGCTGCCGAAAAGCGCATGGCCAGGGCGACGAATGCGGCTCGGACAGGGGGCACGAAGAAGATGCCGCCATCTACCGCTAAGAACTCTCTACCACAGCTTGTGTTGTCCGATAAAGCATCTGTGGTCAAAAACGAAAACGAAATAACGCTGACCGTGAATGCCGCGTTCACCAAGCCTGTTTCGCCGATTTTGGTCATGCATGAAGACGAACCGGTTGGACCCGGCACCCTGGTCAGCAACGAGACCATCGCTGATAGACACAATGCGGACGAACCGGCTAACGCGACTGAGTACGAGGCCCTTGCCAGTGCAACGATGGTGCACGAACCAGGCTCATCCCCTGCTGTGAAGAAACAAACTTTTCTGCAGGCACTTGCTCTTCAATGGACTGCCCTCTTTCTCATCCTCACGCGAGCGTGGAACTGGACACAACACAAGTTGAAATCACACCAAGTCAAAAAGCGGCTGCGGGTCTGTGAGAGCGTATCGCTAGGAGAGAAGCGATTTATCGCAGTCATCCAGGTTGACGGCGAACAGTTCTTAGTGGGCGGATCCTCAAGTTCAGTCTCCACACTGGCACATCTGGAACCGCGGCGGGAATTCTCTGAGGTGTTCAGAAACCGCTGCGAACAGGACTTGAGCCAGGCATGAGAAACGCTGTGATTTGGACAACCGGAATATTGCTGCTGCTAGTGACCAGCAATGTCGTGGTGTTTGCGGCTGATGCCGTGCTACCGGCGGGGAATGAGATCGCGGCGTCAGCCACAACTCCGGCTTCCGCTGCCCCCGTCTCCAACCCGGTTGCGATGCCAGCCATGCCGGCAGCAGTGGATCCAAACGAAATCCGTATTACCGGAATCGGAAATGGATCGGCGCCCTGGACTATTATTGTCCTGCTGACCTTCCTTACCTTGATTCCCTCCCTATTGCTGTGCGTGACTCCATTCGCGCGTTTGCTGGTGGTGTTCCACTTCCTGCGTCAGGCTCTAGGATTGCAGACCACTCCCAGCAATCAAACGCTGATCGGATTGGCGCTGGTGCTTACCTTTTTTCTCATGCAGCCGGTGGGTGCCACCATCTTTCAAACTTCTGTCGTGCCCATGCAGGCAGGGCGAATTACCGCCATGCAAGCCGTGGAACGTGGTGCGGGCCCACTACGGCAGTTCATGGTGCATTACGTTCGCGAAAAGGATGTGGCGCTTTTCGTCGAACTGGCGAAGGAACCCCGGCCCCGGGACCCGCGTGATTTGTCGATGCGGGTTCTGGTGCCAGCTTACATTTTGTCGGAGTTAAGCACGGGCTTTCAGATCGGAACCGTGCTGTTCTTGCCGTTTCTGGTGATCGATATGGTGGTGGCCGCGATTTCGACATCGGTCGGCATGATCCAGCTCCCGCCGGTCGTGATCTCCACCCCTCTCAAGCTCCTGCTGTTCGTCATGGTGGACGGCTGGAACCTGTTGATTGGTTCGTTAATGAAAAGTTTTAGTTGAGGCGACAAAATGCCGGTGGAACAAATCGTGGACCTCGGGCGCTTGACGATGCGGGAAGTTTTCCTTCTGGCAAGCCCGATATTGGCAACTGCGGTAGTCGTTAGCCTGCTGATCAACATTGTGCAGGTGCTGACCTCGTTGCAGGAGACCACTCTATCGGCTGTGCCACGGCTGCTGGCTACAGGCGGCGCAACGTTTTTTCTGATGCCCTGGATGTGGAAACAAGCATGCGGCTTTACCTTGCAGATTCTGTCTGACTTTCACCCGTACATACGGTAGATATGGAAATTTCCGTCGCCAATCTGATCGGTTCCGTCCTCATGGTGGGGTTGCGCGTGTCCGGCGTGGTGCTGTTCGCGCCATTTTTCAGCAGCGCCGTAATTCCCCCTCGAATGAAAGTCGCCCTGGTGATTACGATTACCGCGGTCCTCTACCCAGTCTATTCCGCGCATTTGCCTTCATTTTCCGTATCACAGTGGCCGGTCATAGTCGGCAGCGAAATGCTGGTTGGCATCGCCATCGGAATGGCGACCAATGCGGTCATTGAGGGAGCGCAACTAGCCGGGCAGATTCTAAGCATTCAGATGGGATATTCGCTGGTGAACATTCTCGATCCCAATACTCAGGTTGAAAACACGGTGGTTTCACTCTTTCACCAGGGCGTGGCGTTGCTCATCTTTCTGATGTTGGGTGTACATCATTGGATCCTGCGAGCCATTGCGCACAGCTTTGAGTATTTGCCTCCCGGTACCGCGACCTTGAATCCGCTGCTTTCGCAAGCATTACTGCACGAAGGAGCGGTTGTACTCGAGCTCGGGTTACAGATCGCGGCGCCAGTGCTGGCCGCCACCCTGTTGGCGGACGTTGTGCTCGGCCTGCTAGGGAAGGCATCGCCGCAAATGCCACTCATGCTGCTGGGGCCCGCGATCAAGAGCATGCTCGGCGTACTTTTGCTCGGGGCTACCATCGGCTTCTGGCCCAAACTATTTGAGAGAAGTTTTTCGCAGTCGATCGCTTATACGGAACACCTGCTGCACCTGGCAATGGCAAGGTAATGGCTGACCAGAACAAGTCCGAAAAAGCAACACCACAAAGGCGAAAGAAAGCCCGCGAGCAAGGCCAGGTTGCGCGCACCAGAGAACTTTCCAGCGCACTTGCCTGGAGCGGTGCGATTGGACTATTGGCTTTGCAGATCCCCGATGCTCCTCGCCAATGGCGAGGCCTTTTGCAAAGCTCTTTGGATTTGTCGGTGAGAGAGCCATTAATGCCAGGTGGGCCGATTTTGTTTTGGACCGCAATCGGCGTATTGCGATGGATCGTACCCATCCTAGCTTGCGCCTGGGTGCTCTCGTTCGCCGGGGGAGTTGCGCAGGGCGGTCTGGTATTTGCCGCCGAGGCTTTGGCATTCAAACCGGATCGGTTGAATCCGGCGTCAAAGCTGAAGCAAATGTTCTCGCTGACCGGCCTCAGCGCAATCCTAAAGTCACTGCTGCCCTTCGGAGTGATCATCTGGATCGGTGTTTCGACGGTCACGAATCATTGGTCCACCATCGTGCATGCATCCGATTTTAGTGCTCGTTCGTACGTCGGTTTTCTGTTGGGCGCGATGTGGGAGCTCTGCTGGAAGTCCGGACTCGTCCTGCTCTGCTGGTCGGCCGTGGATTACCTGTTGGTCCGCCAGAAGCTGGAGTCTGACTTAAAGATGAGTCGGCAGGAAATGCGGGATGAGATGAAGCAGACCGAAGGAAATCCCGCGGTGAAAGGGCGGATCCGTCGTCTGCAAAGGCAGTGGCGCCGGCGTCAAATGTTGCACGATACGGAGAAAGCCAGCGTGGTCATCACCAACCCGACCCACTTTGCGGTTGCTCTACGTTACGAAATGGATATGGAGGCACCCATCGTGGTAGCCAAAGGCAAGGATTTTCTGGCCCAGGAAATCAAGGAAGTGGCGCGATGGCACGGCATTGCGGTGCTGGAGAATCCCCCCCTTGCGCAGGCCCTTTATCACACTGTCGACGTAGGAAGTGCCATACCTTCGGCGCTTTACACCGCAGTTGCAGAGATCTTGGCATTCGTATTCCGAGCGCAAGTTCAAGCGCGTCAGCAGCAGGCGGCCAGAGCACCGGCTCGCTAATTCGGTCAAGAGAGTTGTACATAAAGAATGGCGACTAAACCCAAACCGATAGCACCGCCCAACCCCGGAAACAAGACCGACTGGATTGTTCCTTCGCTGGCCGTAAGCATGGTGTTTGTCATGCTCATCCCGCTGCCTGCGCTGATGGTGGATCTGTTGCTGGCGGTGAGTATCACCTCAGCTGTCTTGGTATTGCTGGTCGCACTGCAGATTCTCAAACCAGTGCAATTTTCAGTTTTCCCCAGCTTGTTGCTTTTGCTCACGCTATTCCGGTTGTCGCTAGGCCTTGCCAGTAGCCGGCGAATCCTGCTGCATGGCAGCGAGGGGCCGGCGGCGGCTGGATCGGTGATCGAAAGTTTTGGCCAGTTCGTTGTTGGCGGCAACTATGTCGTGGGTTTTGTCCTCTTCCTCGCCTTGATCGCCATTCAGTACATGGTGGTCAGCCACGGCGCAGTCCGTACCGCTGAAGTTACGGCGCGTTTCACCTTGGACGCGATGCCCGGCAAACAGATGGCAATCGACGCCGATTTGAACGCTGGCCTGATTGATGAAAAACAAGCTCGTGGCCGCCGTGAGCAGATCGCCCGCGAAGCCGAGTTCTATGGCGCGATGGATGGTGCCGCCCGCTTCAGCCAGCGTGACTCATTGGCAACCATCCTCATTACCGCCATCAATATTGTTGCCGGATTTTTGATCGGCGTGTTCCAGCACGGCGTTCCTTTTCTCGAGGCGCTGAAAACCTACACCATCCTGACTGTGGGAGACGGTCTGGTCACCATGATTCCCTCGCTCCTCGTTTCCGTGGCAGGAGCCATCGTGCTGACCCGTGCGTCATCTGACAGCTCGTTAGGAATCGATGTCGGCCGCCAACTGTTCGGTAAGCGTAAAGCATTATGGATTGCTGCCTGCGTCATGCTGGCCCTGGCGCTAATACCGGGTCTGCCCAAACTGTCCTTCGTCCTCATGTCGGCAATCATGGTTGTGCTTGCGCGCCGCGCGAAAGCCGATGCCGCCATCGAAGGCCAGGTTGTGCCCGGTGCTGCGCCCGCGAAGGGACAAGCCGTTACACCCGCTTCCGATCCCATGGATTCTTTGCTCAAGCTGGACGAACTCATGCTCGAGGTTGGCCTCGGATTGGTTCCGCTAGTGGATGCAAAACAGGGTGGCCAGTTGTTGGGGAAAGTACGCTCCCTGCGCAAGAGCCTGGCATCGCAGCTTGGGTTCCTGATTCCTCCCATCCACATCACCGACAATTTGGCGCGGAAGGAGCGAGAGTACGTCATCTACTTGCGAGGCGTGGAAATCGCGCGCTGGGAAATGCGCCGGGATTGCTTGCTAGCCATCAGCTCGCAATCTTCCCCGCCAGCTTTACCCGGCGTGGAAACTCGTGAGCCGGCGTTCAATGCTCCGGCCAAGTGGATCACGCCTGACTTGCAGGCACAGGCGTTGGCTGCAGGCTACGTGGTGGTGGATCATACGTCCGCACTCGCTACTCACCTGGGTGAAGTCGTGAGGCAAAATGCTCATCTTCTCTTGACTCGCCAGGAGACCAAGCGTGCCATCGACCGACTCGGAGAATCTCACCCCAAGCTTGTCGAGGAACTCATTCCTAAAGTCATGACCCTCGGCGAAGTCCAGAAAGTGCTGCAACAGTTGCTTCGTGAACAAGTCTCAATTCGTGATCTGGGAACGATTCTGGAAACTCTGGTTGACATGGCTCCGTCAAACAAGAATCCCGTCCTGTTGGTCGAGGCAGTGCGTCACGCCCTGGGACGGGCGCTGGTCCGGCCGCTGTTGGATGAACGCGGAGAGCTGAAAGTGGTGACCTTGGATCGCTCCATCGAAGAAGAGTGTACACGTGCCTTGACTCCGCAGCCGCCGACCACCTCCTCGACCGCCCTTCAGCCCAATACTGCCCGCCGGGTGTTGGATGGTCTGCGTGCGCTGTTCGGAGATCAGGTGGTCACCGCGCCTCCCGTGTTGTTGTGTTCATCACCCGGACGGTTTCATCTTCGCCGCATCCTGGAACCGTTTTTCCCAAAGATTGTTGTGCTCGCTCCCACGGAGATCCCCCCTCTGATCCCCGTGCAATCGATTGGAGCAGTGCGGTGAAACAGACATACATGCTGTACAGAGTGAGTTGAGGATCCGACGATGCAAGCAGAAATCGCATACCGAGAGAACGTAGAAGAGGTCTCCGAACGTGACCAGCTCATTTTGAAAGAGCTGCCTTCGGTGTATTACATCGCCCGGCGCATCTTCGAGCGATTGCCACAACACGTGGTCTTCGAAGATTTGGTGCACGCCGGCGTGGTGGGCCTGATCGAAGCGGTCCGTAGTTACGATGTCAGCAAGTCGGTGCCATTCAATGCGTTTGCAAAGTTTCGCATTCGCGGTGCGATCCTCGATAGTTTGCGGGAACTTGATTGGGGCTCGCGGCCGCTGCGGCGCAAAGGCCGTCGGATGGAAGAGGCCATTGCCACACTCTCGGCGAAACTTGGCCGTCAGCCGGAAGAGGACGAAATCGCCGCGGAGATGGGAGTCTCGATCGAGAAACTGCACGAGATCGCGCTGCGCCTGGATGGATTGAACCTCGTCGGCCAGCAAGTCAATTCACTCTTCGATAGTTCCGGAACGCAAGACCTGATTGAGTCGGCCCCCAGCCATGATGAAAATCCCTACGATCTTTGTTTGCGGACCGAGATCAAGGAACGGCTTGCCGAAGCGATTGGCACTCTTTCAGAAAAAGAGCAGTTGGTCGTTTCTCTGTATTACAGGGAAGAGCTCACCATGAAGGAAATTGCGAAAGTTGTGCAATTGGGAGAGTCGAGAGTTTCTCAAATTCACGCCATCGCGCTTCCTAAGCTTCGGGCAGCGTTGCAGAAACAGGATTTCGCAGAGACGGACGTTTAACCATTTTTATTAGCCGGGCCCCCACTGCGGGCGGAACAGGACAAAGATTGATCATGAGCAGGTTTGGCCTTCAGGAGTTGACGAAGACGGTTTTCAAGTGGAAGACCTCACCGGGCTGTGCCAATGCCGGATGCCAGGGGAATGTCTTGAAGCACGCGGTCTCCAAGCGGCATTTCGGCGTATGGCTGGCGGAGGAATGGTTTTGCGGTCCGGAGTGTTTTGAGAACGGCGCACGCAAAAAGATCGTGGAACTGCTGTCTTCGCGGCATAGCCAGGAAAAGGCGCCGGCATTGCGCATGCCGCTCGGACTCCTGCTGTTGTCTCGCGACATACTGACCCACGACCAGCTCAAAGTTGCGCTCGAGCAGCAAAAGGCAAGCGGAGCGAACCTCGGCGAGACGGTGCAGGAACTCGGTTTCGCCACGGAACAACAGGTTACCTCGGCGGTGGCAGCGCAATGGGCGTCCCCGGTATTCACATTGGGCGACCGGCCATTGCCGGCGGAGGTCCGCATTCCGCGGCGATTGCTGGAGCAATACGGAATGTTGCCGGTTCATTACTCGGAAATCGGAAAGAGATTGATGGTGGGTTTTGTCAGCCGTGTCCAGCACCATATTCTTTACACCATCGAGCACATCACTTCTTGCTCCGCCAGCCCGTGCTTCATTACCGCGAGCGAGTACCGCCGCGGGATCCAACTATGCAATCTCACGGCAACTGAAAACGAGATTCTCTTTGATCGTCCCAGCGGAACCGTCGAGATCGCCGGACTGGTCCGGAATTATGTGAACCAGATCGGCGCCGAACGGGCGCGCTTTGGAATGTGCCGCGACTATCTTTGGGTGCGGGTTGTGGGCCGTCAGGAAATCGATCTGTTGTTCCGATTGCAGGACCGTTAGAGCCGGGTGAGCGGCGCTAAAGGTTCGAGCTTCCTGTGCCGATTAATGTCAGCGAGGCATCCTGATGCTGACAGACGGCAAACCGAACGAATTACTTCTCGCGGTGGGTGATCCGGGCCGCAGCCCTGAAGCGGCACTCCCGATATCTCTACAAACCTGGCAAGGCAACGAGTTCCCGCTGCCTCCGGCCATGCCCGATGCGGTTCTTCTGCTGCGTTTGCTGTTGTCCTCCCACATTGCGGATCTGCATGCGATCACCGACGTCATACGCAATGACGTTGGCTTGACCGCGCAGCTGTTTCGGCTGGCGGCCGTGGAGCGTAATGGACGACCTACAAGCATCCTGAACGTCGGGGATCTTATCGTCCAAATTGGCCTGGATAGGCTGAAGAGCCTGGCAGCAGCAACCAAATTGAACCCGCTTCAGCCGCAGAATGATGTTCCACAGGCGCGCGAACAATTCTGGATGCATGCACGCTTGACCGCGCGCATTTCCGAAGAACTGGTGGGCGAAACCACTCCTATGAATAGAGAAGCTGCCTACGTAGCGGGTCTCCTACGCCATCTGGGTGAGCTTCCTGCGTTGCTTGGCTGGGAAATGCCAGAATGGATGCAAAGTTGTACAGGGGATCTCGGGTATCAAATGGCGAAAGCGTGGCAGCTTCCAATCGTCCTGGCGGATGTGATCCGGGGCGACGACAGAGCCTGTACTTCGCAGCAGGCCCATTTTCTGCTGAGGGTGGTCAATATGGCCGACGAGCGCGCGGCGCGATGGGAGTCTACAGGGACACCGATGCGTTCAGCCTGGGCATGGTCTTAGGGCGACCGGGAAACGCCAAACAAATCGGCAGATGACGGTTAGAAATTCTGATCGTCCTGCTCGGTTCATCTCACGACTGCTGTTCGTCGTCTAATCTATACCTCATCCTGCAACGACGCACCACCGATGTTCAATCACTTACAGCCAACCGGATGCGCTCTTCTATGGCTGTCCCCGTGCTTTGCTCTTTGGCATGGACAGCGGTTTCTACGCAGCATGCACCGCCTTGATGGGACGGAGCCAGGCGCTCGACCTGGTCGCCAACAACATTGCCAACGTCAGCACTCCTGGTTTTCGCGCACAGCATGAGATATTTCGCTCCCTGCTGGCGAGTTCTTCCGTTCTCCCGATGTCAGGATTGAACCAGGCCATCAACAACTATTCGGTTCTTGGCGGCAGCGAGCTTGATTTCACCCAAGGCAGTGTGGAGAAGACCGGTAATGACCTTGACCTCGCAGTTCAAGGTTCAGGCTTCTTTGTGGCACAAACTGCAGCCGGCCAGGTCTTCACACGAAACGGGAATTTTCATGTGTCTCCTAAAGGCAGACTGGTAACCGCCGAGGGAGACCCGGTGCTCGGCGATGCTGGGCCGATCGACATCGTCGGCGGCCCCGTCTCGGTCAGCAGCGACGGGACGATCTCCGTAAATGGAGCGGTAGCCGGACAGCTTAAGATTGTCGATTTTCCCGCTGGCACCAGCCTCACCAATGTGGGTACGACCTACTACTCAGCGCCGCCGAAGAGCGAGGTGGCCGCCTCTGGAGCAAGTATCCAGCAGGGAAGCTTGGAATCCTCGAACGTGAATCCGGTCGCCAGCGCGGTGGAACTGGTCACTCTACAAAGATATGCGGAATTGATGCAGCGAGCTCTATCCATGTTTCATACCGATATGAACCAAGTCGCGGCCCAGGATTTGCCGCGAGTAACACCGGCACAATAAAAGGGGAATATCATGCTTCGTGCTCTTTACACTGCCGCCAGCGGGATGGTGGCCCAACAACTGAACCTCGACAACATCGCCAACAATTTGGCCAACTCCAGCACTGCGGGTTTCTATGGACGCAGGCTGCAGTTCTCCGATCTGGTTTACCAGAACGTAGTCATGCCAGGCGCTGCCGCCACCCAGCAAACCACCCTCTCCGCTGGCCTCCAGATCGGCCTCGGAACCATGCCTCGCGCCTCGGAAGTGCTCCAGACTCAGGGAAACTTCAGCTCCACGGGAAATCCTTTGGATCTGGCGATTCAGGGCCTGGGGTTCTTCCAGGTGACCATGCCGGATGGAACCATCTCCTACACCCGTGCAGGTTCCTTCCACCTGGACGCCCAGGGAAACATTGTGACTTCAGATGGAAATCCACTGCAGCCCAGCATCACGATCCCGGCCAACGCCACCAGCATCACGGTTGGGTCTGACGGAACCGTGTCAGTTACGGAATCCGGACAGACCGCGGCCCAGCAAGTGGGCAGCATCCAGCTCGCAATGTTTCCGAACCCAGGCGGGTTGAACAGCATCGGCAACAACCTGTTCCTGGCAACCACGGCATCGGGCGACCCTATTGTCGGTGCGCCGGGAGCGTCGGAGGGATTGGGAACACTTCAGCAGGGCATGCTGGAACAGTCGAACGTGGATATCGTGTCCGAGTTCGTGCAGCTAATTGTCGCGCAACGCGCCTATGAATCCAATTCACGAGTTGTAACCTCAGCTGACCAGATGTTGCAGGATCTGGCGCAAATGGGCCGCTGATTGATCAATTGAGATTGATTGATCGAAACGGACTGAACCATGACCATGCCAAGAAATTCCGGAAGCTTCATTCTGGCGATCTTGCTCGGGACTCTCATCCCGGCGGCTGGACAATCTCAGCCGAACCGGATTGCCATCACGCCGCAACGTGTCGTGAGCGCCATGGCAGGAGCAGGCTGGAAGGTCAGCGCCGCGCAAGTACAGCTTCTTTCTCAAGTTACTTCCACGGTTCGAGACGCATGGTTGGAGGTCGTTCAGGTCACGCATTGGCAGGAAGACAAGTTGAAAGTCGAGTTGCGTTGCCATGATCCACGGGTTTGTCTGCCGTTCTACGTTGTGATTAACCAAGCTGGGACGGCAGTCAAGTCCGGTCAAACAATGGCGGCAGACACGGAGGCAGATGCGAAGCACTCTGTGCCTGAAATGCCTGCGGAGAAGCCACTCATGCGATCCGGAGATCCGGCGACTCTGACCTTTGCAGACAAAGGGCTCCGGATAACCATGCCTGTAGTCTGCCTGGAAAACGGTCAGCGCGGACAAAGGATTCGTGTCGCAAGCGCTGATCACAAACGATTTTATAAAGCAGAGATCGTGGGGCCGGGATTGTTAAGGGCTACCGCACTTTGAGATGGGACAGGAAATGAAACTCGGGGGCTTACTGCGGCGCGGAATTGCGCTGTTGCTTGAAATCATGTTTCTCGCGGGGTCGCCATTGCTGATGGCGAAGACGACCGACAAGGATGCGCAGCAAACACGTGCCGCCTACATCGCCCGGGTGCAACAACAGGAAGAACATGCCCTGATCCCAACTACGATGGGCAGCCTGTGGGTGGCGGGTGGCGCTTACAACGAGTTGAGCGCCGACTACAAAGCCCGCAACGTGGGCGACACGCTCACCTTGGTGGTACTCGAACAAACCTCGGCGCAGTCCACCGGAGACGTAAACTCGCAGCGATCATTCTCGACCAATTCCGCGATTACTGCCCTGCCCGGTAAGCTTTCGACGAACGGAGTGAATCCGCTATTCGGGGCAACATCTGCCACTCAACTGCAAGGTAAAGGTGAGACTTCGGCTGGATCCAACTTGACCACCACGGTCACGGGGCACGTCATTGCTTTGTTGCCGAACGGCAACCTCATCGTTGAAGCCGAGCGCCACGTCCTCATTAATAGCCAGCACGAAACCATGCTGGTGCGCGGAGTGTTGCGGCCGGGAGACATTGGACCGAACAACACGGTCGCTTCCACTTCGCTGTCGAACCTTGAAATTGAACTTAAAGGCAAGGGCGTGGTTACGGATTCGATCGCTCGTCCGAATCCCATCATGCGGACATTGCTTTGGCTGATCGGGTGGTAACAGTGCAAGAGATCCTACGAATGACAAAAAAGTTCACCAATTTAGGTTTACAAGTTCTCGCCGCAGGCTTGTGTTGGTTCGCGCTTACTGCGCTGTCCGCTGCCGAAACCGCACCTAACCGTCAAGTAATGGTGCGGGACCTTACCACCATCAGTGGAGTGCGGGAGAATCCCCTGATCGGGTATGGCGTAGTGGTGGGCTTGAAGCGTACCGGAGATAGCCAACAGACTCTGTTTACCACTCAGACTCTGGCCAATGTGTTGCAACGTTTGGGAGTGCAGATTGCCCCCGCATCGGTACAAGTTCGCAATGTGGCTGCGGTGATGGTCACTGCGTCCCTGCCTTCGTTCGCGCGGCCGGGGACAACCTTCGATGTCACGGTGTCTTCAGTGGGCGACGCCAAGAGCCTGGAAGGTGGAGTGCTCCTGCTTACCGCCATGCACGCTTCTGATGGCGCCATCTATGCGGAAGCGCAAGGACCACTGACCTTGGGGGGGTATACCGTCGGTGGAGGCGGCAACTCTAAAGCGGTGAATCACGTGACCGTCGGCCGAATTCCCGCCGGTGCGATCGTGGAACGTGATACTTCGTTCGACCTGAGTCATCTGACGACCGTGTCTCTGGTTCTCCGCGAACCTGATTTCACTGCCGCACGTGACGTAACCGCTGCTATTAATCAGGATTTCGGAAAGAGTGTGGCGTCATTTGTCGATAGCCGCCGCGTCGACGTCAACGTTGCTCAGTCAGGCATCGCGTCTGTTCCTTTGCTGATTTCGCGAGTGCAGAACCTGGCCATCATGGTTCACCCGCCTGCCAAGGTGGTGATGAACGAACGCACCGGGACGATCGTGATGGGCGGCGACGTAAAACTATCGCCGGTCTCGGTCTTGCACGGGGACCTCACCGTTCAAATTACGACGGCGTTTGTGGTTTCCCAACCCGCGCCGTTCGCGAAGGTCGGTAAGACCGAGGTCGTACCGCAAGTCGATCTGGAGGCCAAGGATGGCCCAGCTCGTTCCATCGCCTTGAACGAAGGCGCGAGTGTGGAGGAACTGATTAATGGTTTGCATGCTATGGGCGCGAGCGCGCATGACATTGTCGCCATCCTGCAGGCGATTAAGGCCGCTGGCGGACTGCAAGCTGAATTGGAGGTCTTGTGAGCTCCCAATTCGCGTTGGGCACATCCGCAGTCACAAACCAGGACTTGAATCAGTCCAAAAGCGCGCAAGCCCTTCGCGTGTTGAAGGGGCAAACGCAGAATACAGACGATGGGAAGATCGACAAGGCGGCACGAGATTTTGAAAGCATTTTGCTGGGGGAATGGCTCGAAAAGGCAGAAAAGTCATTTGCCACCCTGCCCGGAGGCGATCCGTCGGAGAATACCGACCCTGGCCACGATCAATTTCAGAGTATCGGCTGCCAGTTCTTGAGCGGGGCTTTGAGCAAAGCCGGCGGGATCGGAATTGCAGCCATGATCAGCAAGCGTTTGAAAGCCACCGAAGCAGATCGGGCAGCTACGGATATGGCAAGCCATGAGGGTAACCATGGTAACCAGCTTAAGACCAGTGGAGCGAGTTTAGGTGGCGTGCAAGCTAAAGACTAATAAGCAGTTAGAGGGAGTGGAGTTTGCCGGGACAACTGCCGATTATGAACTGACGTTCAGCGACTCAAGGGGCTATTTATGAGAATAGGACCAAATTCGCCCGATCTGCAGAGTGTTTCAAACGAAACGGCAGCAAGTTCCACCGCCGCGGCTGGCAAGACTCGTCCGGCGCCCAGCGACGATGGGGATAGCTTCCCGGAGGACACCGTGACCATCAGCAGCCTTGCTTTGCGCGCATTGCAGACGCCTGACATCAGACACGATCAGGTCGGCAGTCTGCAGCAAAGTGTTTCCAACGGAGAGTATGAGCTGGATCCAAGCGCAATCGCGGAGGCGATGCTGCACTTTTAGGTCAACATGCCGAAATCAGACCTAACTCGTGAAAAGGTGGACGCCCAGCATCTGACGCGGGTACGCCTGTTGACCGGGGAGGTTGCGGCTGCCATTTCCGCCATCGAGCACAACAATCTGCGCCAGCTTCAGATTGCCGTAGCAAACCAGGAGCGGATTTGCAACGAACTGGCGACCACGAAGTGGACACCGTACCCGTTCGCAAAAAAGAATCTGCGCAGGAATACAGCGCCGATTTCGGAAGTCGGCGATCAGATTCAGGCAGCCTACATCGCCCTGGCCCAAATCAATCGGGTATACGCGGGAGTGGTGAAGCGCTCAAAGAGATCGGTGGATCTGTTGTCGGCGCTCTACGGCAACCAGGGAGACGGCTATGGTCAGGAGCCGCTCCCATCCGAAACATTGCAAACATTGTCTTGCGAGGTGTAGTGCCATGGGTTCGTTGAACACGGCGATGTGGATTGCGGCTCAGGCTCTGGATGTCGACCAGGGTGCGCTGAACGTTACCAGCAACAACATCGCCAACGCTTCGACTCCGGGATACAGCCGCGAGGTAGTCGATCTGACTGAACAGACGCCCTTCGAGTCCGGCAACCTCACCGTCGGAACAGGCGTCAGCCTGCAACAGATCCAAAGCGTCCGCAGTCAAGTTCTGTCTCTTTTGATTGCGGAACAGACTACGCAACAAAGCGGTTCGCAGACTCAACTAAGCGGTCTGCAACAGGTAGAAGGTCTTTTCTCAGATCCCACGCAGGGAATTGGCGCGAACTTGACAGCTTTTTTCAATAGCATCAGTCAACTCTCCACAAATCCTTCCGACCCAGCCCAACGCCAATCCGTCATTACTGCCGCGCAGAATCTGGTGAGTTCCTTCAATCAGGACGCGCAGAGCCTGGGCACAATTCAGCAAAGCCTGAATCAGTCCGTTTCCCAGTCTGTCAGCCAAATTAACAGCTTGACGCAGCAGATAGCCCAAATCAACGCTCAGGTCGGCCAGCTGCAACAACTGGGCAAAGATCCCGGCACTCTCTTAGATCAGGAAAACCAGCTGATTAATCAGCTCTCACAGTTGACCAATCTCAACGAGATCCAAACCGAGAATGGTCTGAGCCTCACAACGGGAAATGGCACTCCCCTGGTTGTCGGCAATCAGAGCTACTCCCTCCAATTAGGCAATGGCCCTACGGGGATGCAAGACGTGTTCTCGCAGGGGCAGGACATCACCACCACTATCCAGGGCGGAAGTCTGGGAGGAGCCATTCAGGTACGGGATCAGGACATTCCCGGCATTCTCAATCAGCTCAATACCCTTGCCGGTGATTTCGCCACCAGTTTCAATGCTGCCCAAGCCCAAGGTTTCGACTTGAAGGGGAATCCGGGGCAGGCATTGTTCGCATTCAACGCTAGCGGAGCCGCATCGAGCCTTAGCCTGACGACCACGGATCCGGATGCCATCGCCGCCAGCTCCGATGGAACCCCAGGCAGTGATGGCAACATTGCGAACCTGATGGCAGTTGAGTCTCAGCCGCTGGCTTCCGGCCAGACGCCCACCGAAAGCTACGCCAACATCGTCGCCCAGAGCGGTAACCTGGCGTCCCAGGCACAGGCCAATCTGACGGCGAGCACCACCAGTGTGAATCAATTGAACGATCAGTTAGGCGCGATCTCAGGCGTTTCCATCAACGAGGAAACAACAAATCTGTTGACTTACCAAAATGCGTTCTCGGCCGCAGCGCGGGTAGTATCGACCGTGGACCAGTTAACACAAACTGTGCTAGCGATGGGAACCCCGTCAGCAGCATCGTAGAGCCATTATGCGAGTAAACCCAAATTTCAGTGCCGACATTCTCCAGGATCTGTATCAATCACAGAACCAGGAACAAACCACCATCGAGCAGATGTCCAGCGGCGAGCTGATCAATATGCCGTCCGACAATCCCGCCGGCGCTTCCGCCCTGGTCGAGAATCAGGCCGTTCAAAGTCAAACCGACCAATTCCTGCAAAACACCAGCAACGCCGAAGGCTTATTGCAGACGGCGGATTCGACTCTCAGCTCGGTCGTGAGCGCGGTGAATCGGGCGATCTCTCTGGGCGTTCAGGGCGGCACCGACACCATCTCGGATGCGGACCGCCAGTCGATCGCGCAAGAGGTGCAGGGAATCCAGAGCCAGATTGTCCAATTGGCGAATGTTTCTTACCAGGGCAACTATGTTTTTGCTGGGACGGCGACCAATGCCCCTCCTTTTACACTTAATTCCGGGGCACCTGACGGAGTTACTTACAACGGGAATGACAACACCAACACCGTGGAAATTGCCGATGGCCGTAGCATCCAGCTCAACTTGCCCGGAGATCAAGTCTTCCAGGGAGCCGGGGGCGATGTCTTTGGCGCCCTGCAGCAGTTGGTGACCGCACTGCAGAACAATGACACCAACGGCGTTAGCGCCGCGACCACCCAGCTTGGCGGAGCGCTCGGCTATCTTTCACAGCAGAGAGTGTTCTACGGAAACGCGGTCAACCAACTGACCTCCAACCAGGGCTTTCTCCAACAGGAGCAAGTGAACCTTCAGTCGCAGGAAAACTCCATCGACGCCGTCAACATTCCGGCCGCTGCGACCAATTTGTCCCAGGACCAGATGACACAGAGCGCAGCCCTGGCTGCACTGGCCAAAGTCCTACCGCTCAGTCTGATGGATTACCTGCATTAGAAAGCAAATACTGATAGGTAGGTGTGGGACCGTCTACAAGCCCGTGATCAAGCTGTCCAACTGACGGCGTCTCGCTCATCCTGACTTGTATTCGCCGCTGCGGTAGCTGAGCCCGTCGAACCAGCAAGTGGAGCCACTGGCGTAGGAGTGGAAACCTGTTGCCAGGCCTGACGCACATCCATTAGCAACTCAATTTGGTTTTTGAGGATCTCGGGGCTTTTCTTGATCTGAGCTTCCAGCATTTTGCATCGAATCGCAGAATAGAAGGCGGAGAAGTGTTTGGCCGCATCCCCGCCATTTTCCATGTCAACCGACCCCTGCAATTGCTGTAGAACAAGGAACCCGTGCTTCAGTTCAGCGGTGCGCTTTTCAATGTCCTCGGCCTCCATCGCGGTGATGGCATTCTTAAGATCATTGACCAGCAGATCGAAAAGAATCATCACCAGGCCGGCCGCAGAGGCATTTTCTACTGCGGCGGTCATGTAAGCCCGCTCGGTTGGAGTCCGCTTCATTTAGCCGCCGCTGTTGTTGTTGCTGGAACCGTTTAGGCCGCTAAGCTCGGCGTTGATTTGCTGTTCCTCGATCGGCAACTGCTGTAGCAGTGCGTCTGCCTGGTTATACTCATTTGTGAGTAGAGTCGTCTGGGTCGCCAAATAAGCCTGAAAATCGTTGATCTGGTTTTGCAGGTCCGTATTCTCGCTGCTGATACTCTGCAAGTCCACCGTGAAGGCGCCATTCGTGGGGTCCGTCATGGTGTTCAGTTGAGTGGTCAAAGAGTTTGCGAACCCGTTGGAGCTAGTGCCCTGGAAAAAGTTCTGCACAGCGCTGAAATTGCTCTGCATCGCGTTGTCGAGCGTTCCGGTGTCCAAGGTCAGCGTACCGTCGTTATTCATTGTGATGCCAAGGTCTGCCAGAGTGGCGATACCAGAGGTAGAGCCGTCAGAATAACTGCCCGATCCCAGCATGATGTCTTGCAGTAGGCTGAGAGTAGAATCGCCGGCCAGCGGTCCTTGCGCACCATTGGCTCCAACCGTATACTCCTGGTTCACGTTTTGGACGACGGCGTTGTAAGCATTCACGAACGCAGTTACCGCCTGTGAAGCCGTGCTCACATCCTCGGTGGCTGAAACATTGACCGGAACACCCGGATCTGCACTTACCAGATTGAATGTCACCCCGGAGACGACTCCCGTAACCGTGTTCGTGGGGCTGTCGACAGGAATACCATCGACCGTCAGAGAGGCATCCGCTCCGGTGGACGCCCGCGTGAAATTCAGGCCTGTCTCACCGCTGATGGTAACGTCGTTGGCGGCTCCGGAATTGTTACTCACGATGGAAAGACGTGCGCCGGTTCCGTCGCTTACAACGTTGGCGCTGACACCTGCGCCCAGGCCGTTAATGTAGGTTGCCAAATCGTTCAGAGTGGCGGCGCTTCCGTCCGGGCCATAAGTTATCTGCACGGGTGCGTTGGAGCCAACCTGCAACGTGAATCCCCCATCCGTCAAGTCTGTATCGCCAGAAGCGACCTCATCGGAATACCACGAACCGGTGGTGGCGACGCTATTTACCACCACGACGTGATTTCCCGGTGTCGCGCCAGGGGCCACGGAGGCGGTGACGACGTTTGAGTTCGAAGACGACGAGTCCATCGACAGCAGTGAGCCAGCGGGATCGCCCAGCGCGTTCAGCGCATTTTGCAGGGTCGTAAGGTTGCCTTCGATTACGTTGATATCGCCAGTCTGACTTTGCAAGGCAGCTTGCTCGTTCTCCCATTGGTTGAGAGGACCGGATTCAGCGGCGATTGCCGAAGCCACTGCAGCCTGAACGTTAATGCCCTGAGAAGAAGAGAAAGCGCCTAGGATATCGCTTAGATTGAATGAGTTGTTTACCGTTCCCATGGACTCTCAGAAACTCCTTTTATCTCCAATCGCCCTGTGAGAAAAACCGAGGGTGGGACCGTTTAGTCCCACCCCCTGGAGGGTTATTGGAACAGTTTCAACACGTTCTGCTGCATTGAATTCGCCTGCTGCAGAGCGTCGATGCCAGTTTGCTGCAGGATGCTGTACTTCGACAAATTCGAAGTCTCCTGCCCAATGTCAGCGGACATGATCCCGCTCTCGGCATTGGTTAGGTTCTGGATCTGAACGTTCATGACGTCGGTGGCCGACTGTAACTGGTTCGAAGTGGCTCCCAGATCGCCACGCAGACCGGCAATGTCCGCGATCGCGGCATTGATGTCGGTCAGCGCTTGAGTGGCGTTGGCTGCACTGGTCAAGTTATCAGCCGTCAGAGACGCACCGTTGAGGTTGCCAGAGTCCACGGTCACCATACCCACGGTCACGCTGGTCGTGCCAGCGGCTGTGGAATCGCTCATGAAGATGGTCAGTGTGCTGTTGGTGAAAATTGCCTGACCGTTGTAGGTGGTGTTTCCGCCGATGGTGTCGATTTCACTCTTGATCGAGGTGAATTCGGCGTCCAGAGCGCCACGTTGGGTGTCGCTCACGGTGCCGGTGGCAGCTTCGGTGGCCAGCGTAACCGCGCGGTTCAGAAGCGTGGTGATCTGAGACAGGGCGCCATCGGCGACCTGCAAGAAGCCCACGCCGTCGGATGCGTTCTGCACCGACTGCGTCAGAGCGGTGATGTTGGCCTGCAAGCCGTTTGCAATGGCCAGGCCGGCGGCATCGTCCGCACCAGAGTTGATTCGTTGGCCAGTAGACAACTGCTCCAACGTATTATTCAGATTATTCTGGGTCATGCTAAGCGCGTTCTGCGCTTCGAGCGACGGAATGTTGTTCAAAATGCTGATTGACATGGAAAACTCTCCTTTTCGAATTCCGCCTGCACGGCCACTTTTACTGCCCAGTCTCGCTGGTTCGAGCAGGAGGTTTGGTTGACGGTTGAATTAATCGGCACTCTCCGCCTCGCCGGCTCAGTTACTCCGGTATCAGGTCGAGAGTCACTTTTGAACCGCCTTCCGAAAAGGAATCAAAATCATTGAATTTCTCGCTAACCGAGGCCGCATTTTGCCACGCCTCTCATTCTGTTCTAATGTTCGACTCACCCTAGCCATGGTTTATCCCCTTACCGAACCAGCGGTCCCCGCCGCGGCCGCCATTTTTTGCTCAGCACTTCCGCGGAGGCTTGCTGCAACTCCGGCGATTCGGGGAAGAGTTGCAAGCCTCGGGACAGCAGGCTTTGGCTCTGGTCCCACTGACTGAGCTTTGCTCGCAGACTTGCAGCCCGCAGAAACAGCCTAGGATTGGCTTCGACAGCCGTGTATTTTTCCAGTGTCTCCGCCGCCTCCTCCAACTTGTCGGCCATAACGCAACCCTTCATCAGGCGGTCGTGAACCGGATAGATGTCCGGAACTTCCCGCGCCGCGCGGCGAAGTTTAGCCAGACCGCTGTTCTTTTGGCCCATCTTTACTTCCGTATAACCCAACTTGCTTTCGAGGATGGGGTTATGCCCCATGAGCTTGGCCGCTCTGCGGTAGGCCAGCCGCGCTTCTTTGAAACGTCCTAGACTGTGCAGAGCGTCGCCTCGGATGTCTTCGCGCAGCGCAGCCGTGCCGCCGGTTCGCTGGTCGCGGTTCGCCGCATCCAGGGCTTCCTCGAACCGCCCCAGATTGAGATAGACCATCCCCCGGAAGAGCCACGCCTCCGGAGCCTCTGGTTGCAGCGCAAGAGCTCGATCAAAGCAGCGCAGCGCTTCTTCGGGCTGGTTGAAGCACTCGAATTCATGCAGGCCAAGCTGGGTCCAGGCTGAAAAATCTTCCGGGTTTTCCTCCGTCTTTCGGCGCAACAGGTCGCGATAGAATACCCTTTTCCGGGTTCGCGCCTCATGGTCAACCAACTGACCGAAATGGTGAATGAAGAAGTTCGCGGGCTGAAGTTTCATCCGCAGTGCCCGTATCTGATGCTCCACCAATTCATGGATTCGCCCGGAGAAGTAAATTTTGGGGTGCCGGCGGAACAAGCGGCAGTTTTCGTGCGCGATATATGACGGCGCTTCCTTGGCACGCTCGTGCCGGTAGTCATTCGGTACTCCGACTCGATCCCACCCGCGATTGAACCGGCTCGCCATGTAGTTGCGAATGGGGGTGACGTATCCACCCACATCCGGAGCTTGCAGCAAGGCGGGAAGCTTGTGCCGCGCGTCACGGTCCAGTTCCTCATCGGCATCGAGCACCAGAACCCAATCTGTGGTCATTGGCGTCAAGGCAGCATTGCGAGCTTTGGCGAAGTGGTCTTCCCATGGCACCGAGATCACCGTAGCTCCGAACTCGTGGGCGATCTTGACCGTGTCATCGATGCAGCCCGTATCCGCGATTACGATCTGGCTTACGACTCCACGCACACTTTCAAGGCAGGGACGCAAGCTATCCGCCCCATTCTTCACAATCATCGAGAGACCGACTGTCGGCATAGTCATCGTCCGGACACAAATTAGCGCAGCATTGGAATTTTGGCCTGGCTTCAGCCTTCCGTTGCCATGAACTGCATTTGCCATACCATGCGCCCTTGCCGCTGCAGTTTTGCTTCTAGATTTTTCTCCGCACTCTTGGGCGGTGGGCGAGGGTTTCGGACGACTGAAAAGAGCGCCGCTATTAGAGCCGGATGAGGCAGCGAGATTGCAGGAGGTTTCCAGGTAAAGGATCAACTGGGCCGGCGTGTCGAACATCGGTTCGCTCGGTAAGCAGGACGCGTTCAGGAACTCAATGAACAAGTTTCAGATCACGGTCATCCGGCCGCAGGGATATCTCCATACCGAAGCCTTTCGGGAACTGGCCGAGACCCTGCAAGCCGCACTGCAAAGCCTTGGCCATACTTCACGCATACAAGAAAACCTCTTCGATCCTGGTTGGACAAACTTGATCCTCGGATCCCACCTGCTGGCTCCGGAACAGATGCAGACCATCCCTCAGGGCTCCATCATCTACAACCTGGAACAACTGGGCGGCCCACTGCTCAAGCGGGCATATTACGAAATCGCGACCCGCCGCCAGGTCTGGGATTATGATCTGCGCAACATCGCGTACTGGAAACAATTCAATGGCGCGTATGCGCCCGTCCACGTACCGATCGGCTACGTGCCCGAGTTGAGCAGAATAGCGCCTTTGCCCTGTCAGGACATTGACGTCCTGTTCTATGGCTCGCTCAATGACCGCCGGAATCGCATTCTCAATGCGCTTAAGAATGCAGGAGTCAAAGTCCACTCCGCGTTTGGAGTGTATGGCAAGGACCGCGACGACCTGATCGCACGCGCTAGGATTGTCCTCAATATTCACTTTTACGAATCGAAAGTCTTCGAGATCGTTCGGGTCTCATATCTCCTCGCCAACTCCAAGGCAGTCGTCACCGAGTGTTCTGAAGACGCGGAAATAGAAAAAGGCCTATCCGATGCCGTCCTGAGCCTTCCTTATGACCGCTTGGTAGATGGTTGCTGCTCCCTTCTACAAAACGAAGCTGAGCGGCAAGCCTTGGAGGCGAGAGGCTTTCAATGGTTTTCGAAACGAAAGGAGTCAGACATCTTGAGCAACGCACTGCAACAATCTACCGGCCTCACGACAAAGTCCGACGCTGTCGAAATTCCCCGCAAACTAAACATGGGCAGCGGTAAGGACTGGCGAGAGGACTATTTCAACACTGACTTCGACCCTTATTGGGAGCCTGACGCGGTCCTGGATTTTAGCCGCGATCTGCCCATTGGGCAGCCGCTCGAAACCCAGCGCTTCGGTACCGTCGCTCTCCAGAACAACTTCTTCGACGAGATCATCGCCAATGACGTTCTGGAGCACATTCCCAACCTCACACTGGCCATGACCTCATGTTTGAATCTGCTCCGGGTCGGCGGCCTGTTCCGCATCGCCGTACCCTACGATCTCTCCTGGGGAGCATGGCAAGATCCCACCCACGTGCGTGCATTCAACGAACGTAGCTGGCTCTATTACACCGATTGGTTCTGGTACATGGGTTGGACTGAGGCGCGCTTTGACGTGGCGCAATTCGATCTCGGCTTGAGCCCCGTGGGCAAGGCCTTGGCTCAACAGCAGATCAAAGGCGAAGACCTGGTACGGCATCCCCGGGCGGTCGACCAGCTAAAGGTTGTGCTGCGAAAGCGTCTGCTGACCGAAGCGGAGAAGCAGCAGGTCACGATGTATTTGAAGCGGCCGAACCGCAGTGCGTATCGCGGGCCAGTGGTTTCGGTAAAAACGCAAGCAGTCATGGCCCAAGCTGTAGTGGCCCCTTAGTTGTCTGTCGTCGTCACGCGCTCAGAATTGATGGACGGAGTGTCACATGGATCAAGTCACCAAATTACGAACCCTGTATCTCGACATGATGCAACGCTGCATCATCAACACTATCTACGAAGACCCCAATCAGAGCTATTGGTCGGCACCAGTCTTTGACAGCAAACTAAGGGAACTTGGCCGTGACTGGCCTTCTAAAGCCCACAGCATGATTGGCGGGCTCCGCATGTCGAACCTGCGGCAGATCACCGAATTTGTGGTCGCTAACAACATTCCCGGCGACTTTATTGAAACGGGTGTGTGGCGCGGCGGAGCCTGCATCATGGCGCGGGCGGTTTTCAAAGCCTATGGGGCGGAGGATCGCCGCGTGTGGGTAGCCGATTCATTCTGCGGCCTTCCTCAACCCGATCCCAAATACGCAGCCGATGCTAACGACAAGCACCACACCTATGCGGAATTGGCGATATCGCTGGAGGAAGTAAAAGCGAATTTTGCCAAGTACGGTCTGCTGGACAACCAGGTGGTTTTCTTGAAGGGATGGTTTTCAGAAACACTGCCCACAGCCCCGATTCAAAGTTTGGCAGTTCTCCGCCTCGACGGAGACATGTACGAATCAACCATGGACGGACTGGTCAATCTCTACGACAAGGTCTCGCCCGGTGGCTTCGTCATCGTGGACGATTACGGAGCTTTGAAGGGATGCCAGCAGGCGATTCTTGAATTCCGGGCAAGCCGCCAGATCGAAGATCCCATGCAGAACATTGATGGCATCGGCGTGTTTTGGTGCAAGTCCGCGGTGGCGAAAAGTAGTTCGGAAACGGCAGCGGTCGAAGTCTGCAGTGCAGCCGGAAGTTAGCTTCAATGCTTCACATGAAAGCGCAGTCGCTGGGTTACGAAGGTGCTGAGACCGGCCCCAGGCGTTGCGGAGAATCAACGTCCATAGTGCCGATTAATAGTGCCGATTGATGTTTTCGGCATTGGAAGCACTGGGCGACGCACGATGGAAGTTTACCCATGATACGTCTCACCCGATTGAACAGCCACGCATTGACCATCAACTCGGACCTGATCAAGTTCATTGAGAACGCGCCCGACACCGTCATCACTCTGACCACCGGCGAGAAGATCGTCGTGCTGGAGGGCACGGACGATGTGTTGCGAAGAGTCATCGCCTTCCGCCGTGCTGTGCTGGCTGGGTTACTCCCGGTTGGAACCGAGCCAAATTCCGCTCTGGCAGTGACGCAATCAGAAGCGACCAAGAACAACGACCCGGCAACAGGGAGCTCGTCTCGTGGATAAGAGTACGTTTGTCGGAATTTTTCTCGCCGTGGGCGGTATTGTGGCCGGTCTTTTGATCGAAGGCGGCAAGATCGCGCAGGTGCTGCAGCCCACTGCGGCCATTATCGTGTTTGGCGGTACTATTGGCGCGGTTATGGTCCAGTTCCCACTGTCCGTGGTACTGCAGGCTTTCAAAAATCTGATCCATGTTTTCCTGGATCGCGGTGACGATCCCAAGAAACTGGTGCAGGAATTGGTGGGCTACGCCCAGCGCGCCCGCAAGGATGGGATCGTTTCTCTCGACTCCGAACTGCAGAACATTACCGATCCATTCCTGAAGAAAACTCTTATGCTGGCCGTGGACGGCACCGAACCGCAGGAACTGCGCAAGATGATGGAACTGGAACTCGACAACCAGGCCGAACACTCTGAGAAAATTGCTCAGGTGTTCGAATCCGCTGGCGGCTTTGCCCCAACCATCGGCATTATCGGTGCGGTCCTTGGCTTGATCCAGGTAATGCAGCATCTACAGAACATCGACGAAGTAGGCCGGGGCATTGCCGTCGCCTTCGTGGCGACCATCTATGGCGTCGGATCCGCCAACCTCCTGTTCCTGCCTTCATCGGGCAAGTTGAAAATCAAAAGCCGTGACGAGCAGGTCCTCAGGGAAATGACCCTGGAAGGAGTGATCTCCATCCTCGAAGGCATGAATCCGCGGATGTTGGAAACCAAACTCTTCGGATATCTGCAACTGGAGAAGCAACCCGAGCCTGAGAAAGCAGCAGCAAAAGCTGCCGGAGCCTGAGAGAGTATGAGTCGCAGAAAAAAACAGCACGGCCCCGTCAATCACGAACGTTGGCTGGTCTCCTATGCGGACTTCATCACCCTGCTCTTTGCCTTCTTTGTTGTGCTCTACGCTTCCGCCGAGGTAGACAACAAGAAGATCGCGCGGGTCTCCGCGGCTATTGAGGGAGGTTTCCAGCAACTGGGAGCATTCTCGGGAACGAAGGGCGAAGCGCCTATGGGTCGCGCTCAGACGGCCCCCCCGAACCAGGAGCCCGTGATTCCGCCGGCAGTGGCCCCGCCCATCATCGAGCATGACGCCGGCGGCTTCGGGCCACCCGACGTGGATAAACTTAAGCGTGAATTGGAAGAAGCGCTGGGCGAGGAAATCCAGAAACATGAAATCGAGATGCGGGTCACGCCCGAAGGCTTGGTGGTCAGTCTGCGCGAAGTCGGCTTCTTCAACACTGGAGAAGCGGTTCTTCTGACCGGCGGGCAGGATACTCTGACCCGCATTGCAAAGGTTCTGAATGCCCGGGGATTTCACATCCGGGTAGAAGGCCATACCGACAATGTGCCGATTCACAACGGCCACTTCAAGTCCAACTGGGAGCTGTCCACGGCTCGAGCTACTGAAGTAGTCTCTCTGCTGATCGAAAAGCACGGCTTTGATCCCAGCCAGATATCAGCTGCCGGCTATTCGCAGTATCACCCGATTACCAGCAACGATACTAACGAAGGACGAAAGACCAACCGGCGGGTCGATGTGGTGGTCGTTGCACGAACCCCCAGCCCAGACGCCAAACCCTCACCAGCTGTCGCGCCAACTCTACCCAACGGGCAGTGATCCCGATTCCGAGGTCACTCAGTAATCCACAATCGTTCTTAAAGTTCTATGTCCCGTCTGCCGATTAGGATACGCCCGGAAACCGTCAGGAACGGCCGGCTGTATTAGAGATTCTCATCATGCCAGCGCTTCTGAATCCCGAGATCTTCCGGACTGTCCTGGAAAGACTGCAAACCGGGGTGTATCTGGTGGATACGGACCGCAGGATCGTGTTCTGGAGCGACGGCGCCGAGAGAATTACCGGCTACTTGCGTCACCAGGTCCTCGGGCATTTCTGCCGCGAAAACATACTGATGTATTGCGACGGCAAGAGCTGTGGTTTGTGTGGCTCAGTTTGCCCACTCTCTGAAGCTATGCAAGAAGGCCGGCCTAAGGAAGCCCGTATTTATTTCCGCCACAAACTGGGGCACCAGATTCCGGTTTATTTGCGGGTAGTCCCCATTCGCGACGAACGCGGTTCCGTCATCGGCGCTGCCGAAAGCTTCGACGAGCAAATTGCGGACTCGCACGACGATGATCTTGCGCCCTATGGGTGCCTGGATGCGGCCACAGGGATTCCCAACCACGATTTCACCCAATCTCACTTGCGTGAGAGTCTTGCCACTTACCGCGAATATCGCGTTCCCTTCAGCATTTTGAATATTCACGTCGATCGTCTGAAGCAGGTTCAGGCAACCCACGGGCGGGAGGCGACGGCTTTTATTCTCCGCGCCACTGCTGGAACCATTAAGAACGTGCTCGGACCAGGAGCGTTTGTAGGGCGTTGGAAAGAGAACGAGTTCCTCGCGGTTATGACCGCATGGAACCTTACGCAGGTGGAGAAAGCGGTTGAGAACATCCAGAAGATTGTGAGCTGTTCGTCCATCAAGTGGTGGGACGATCAGCTATTCGTCCACGTGACCGTGGGGCACACGGCGGTGCGCCCTGACGACAGCATTGAATTTCTGGTGGAGCGGGTCAGCGTTTTGCGACGCCACCATTCAGCCCAAGGCGACGGTGTCGCCAAGGCTGCAGGGCTTTAAGGGAGTTAGCGGCTATGTTTGCCATTATCGGAATTGTCGTGGTTTTCGGCGCGGTGCTTGCCGGCTATCTGATGGAGCACGGTAACCTTAAGGTGCTCATGCAGCCGGCCGAGCTGATTATTATCGCTGGCGCCGCCATCGGCACCGTGCTGGTCGCTAATCCCATCCACATTCTCAAGCAGATTTTTGCTGGCGTATTAGGTGTTTTCAAAGGCTCAAAGATCACCAAGCCGTTCTACCTTGAGACTTTGAAGATGATGTACGACCTGCTTGGCAAGGCACGCAAGGAAGGTCTGATGTCGCTGGAGAGTGACGTCGAGGATCCTGGCAAGAGCCCGATCTTCTCGAAGTACCCGAAGTTTCTAAAAGACCACCACATTCGGGACTTTCTCTGCGACACCCTGCGCATGGCGGTGACCGGCTCGGATCCATTCGACCTCGACCAGCTCATGGAACTGGACATGGAGGTCCATCATCACGAGTCTAGTCAACCAATCACGGCCCTGAGCAGCATGGCCGACTCCCTACCCGGTCTGGGTATCGTGGCCGCCGTGCTCGGAGTTGTGATCACCATGGGCGCTTTGGGAGGGCCGCCAGAAGAAATCGGCCGCAAGGTCGCGGCCGCCTTGGTGGGTACATTTCTTGGCATCCTCTTATGTTACGGACTGGTCGGGCCATTGGCCGCGAACATGTCGAAGACCGCCGACGAAGAGCGCGCCTATCTCGGCGTCCTGCGAGTGTTGGTGATCTCTTTCTTAAAGGGCACGGCTCCGATCATGGCGGTAGAAGTTGGCCGACGGGCGATTCCAGGGCATTTGCGACCGTCGTTCCAGGAAGTGGAGAAGACTTGTCGAGCCGGCGGCAGCGCCGCTCCCGCAGCGGCGGCCGCAGCGGCAGGGAAGTAGGGGATTGAATGGCCGCAACTCGCCCCATCATCATCGTTAAGAAGAAAGTCAACCACGGCGGCCACCACGGCGGCGCCTGGAAAGTGGCTTACGCCGACTTCGTCACTGCGATGATGGCTCTTTTCATTGTGCTCTGGCTGATGAACAGCAGCAAACAGGTTCAGGAAGCGGTGGGAGGATATTTCAAGGACCCCTCGGGAAACTCCAAAATGGTGGGTACCGACCAGCGCGGCTCAAGCGACAACTTCACCTTAACCAAGGAGGACATGACCAAGCTCAAGGAGCAATTGCAGAAGACCGTCCGGCACGTCACCGACTTCGATAAACTGAAAAATCAGATCGAAATGACAGTCACCGCGGAAGGCCTGCGCATCGAGTTGCTCGAATCCGCCTCGGGGACGTTCTTTGAGTCTGGCAGCCCCCGTCCGAACGACGATTGCAAACAGTTGCTGTCGCTCCTCGCTCAGGAGCTAGGGAAGCTCCCCAACAAGATTTCGGTCGAAGGTCATACTGATTCGAAGCCCTATTCGGGCAGCACAAGTTATGGAAATTGGGAGCTTTCCGCCGACCGCGCCAACGCCGCTCGCCGCCTGATGCAACAAAACGGCGTACGAGACGATCAGATTGCCCAAGTCAGGGGCTATGCAGATCAGCGGCTTAGGACTCCAAAAGACCCCTTGGCTCCCTCGAACCGGCGAATCTCCTTAATCGTCCAATATGTGGAGGTTGGCGCCGGTGGGGATTCGAACACCCCCGCAAGCCCTGCTGCGAATGCCCAAGATCTGGCCACGAAGGAAACCGGAGCAAAAGAGGCCGCACCGAAGGATACATCCTCGAAAGAGCCTGCCAAGAAAGACTGACGTACCCTACGACTTCATCTAGTTTCGGCTCCAGACCCTCGCGGACCGCGTGAGGTCTGCGTACGAATTCATGACACGTGTCCTAATCGAGAACACTCTCTTTCCGCATCATTTTCCACACGAGGTGTCAAGACTCGGCAATTGATAGAGATAGATGAGCACAGCATTAAGGTCTTCTAATTGCACTAGAGATCGTGCCGCTGATTCTGAAGTGTTCAACAACGTTGGGAAAGTCGTCCGGCCAACCCCTCATTCCGGTTCGCCACCCCAGGAATGAACCATTTCAATCGGAGAACCATGGAACAGATGCACGATGCCAGTGCCGCCGCTGTACCAACTATCAAGTCTCACCAACCGCCAATTGCCAAGCTGCTCGTAGCCGAAGATGACGTTCCATTAGCGCATTTTCTGCAACGGGGACTCCAGACCCAAAAGTACGAAGTGCAGCTCGCCCACGATGGGGATGCTGCCTTTCAGGCGCTATCCACCACCCAGTACAACCTCTTGATTCTGGATTTGAACCTGCCCAAGCTCGATGGGCTGTCTCTGCTGAGCCGGATTCGGCCGATCATCCCCAATTTGCCGGTCCTGGTGCTGACTGCGCGCGGCCAGATGGAGGACCGCATCCAGGCACTCGACGGCGGCGCCGACGACTGTATGGTCAAACCCTTCTCTTTTCAGGAATTGACCGCCAGATCGCGGGCACTGCTCAGACGCAACCGGAACAGCGCCGGAGGGGTCCTGCAAGTCGGCGATCTGATTCTGAATCGCGCCGACTTCCGGGTGGAGCGATCGGGCAAGAAGATCGAGCTGACCGCCAAGGAGTTCACGCTACTCGAATATTTCATGATGAACGCCAGACGTACGGTTACGCGGGCGATGATCATGGAGGAAGTCTGGAAAACCGCCTACGACGGCAGCACCAACCTGGTCGACGTTTACGTCAAGTATGTACGCGACAAGGTAGATGCAGGGTTTGAGACCAAACTGATGCGCACCGTCCGTGGCATCGGATACGTGATCACTGACTAAGAAAGGCTTAGCGATGTCGTTTCCCACACCCAGCACAACCATGACCGGAGCTTCGGACCCAATCACTAGTGGCGTCATCGCGCACGAACTGCACCAGACGGCGCAACCACTAACTGTGCTCCAGGGCTTACTCGAACTTGCTCTGCTCTCATCTGCGACCGCGGAAGAATACCGTGCTGTGATCCAGCGTGCCGTTGAAGAATCACGGCGAGTTTCCAGCGGTTTTGATCAAATGCGCAAACTCGTCGCGAATTCGTCACCAAAAACACAATGCGTTTCTCAGACGCCGGAAACCCAAAGAATCGAGTGTGTCCATGTCTAGTCTGCTGATTTCTCCACCATCGCCTGCGGTCGCTGATCCGACGGTTCTGGGTACCGGTGAAGGCTTGGGTCTTCTGATAGTCAGCTCAAATGAAGAACTGCGTCGAGAACTGATCCTACGGCTGCAGTCCGATCAGTGGACCCTGGACCAAGTGGCCAGTGGCGCCGAAGCACTTGAGAAGATCGATGCTGGGACAATATCTATGGTGTTGATGGATCCTAATCTCCCCGATCTTAAGGTGGATGAGTTCAAGGCTATCGTGCAAGCGCAGTATCCCTACGTCACCGTGATCCCGATTAATCCGCACACCGGGCAGCCCATCATGGCCACACCCTCGCCAGACTCGATTAGTTTTGAAATCGTGAGGAAGATTGAACGTGGGGCGCCCTTTCGTATGGGGAATGCAGTTTCGACCTGTGTAACCGGAGACGTGGACTCAATCCCTGGCAGTTTACCGGGGTTCATCGGCATGGCTCCAGCGGTACAGCGGCTATGCTCGGTGGTTCGCTTGGTGGCTCCGCGAGACACCACTGTTCTGATCACGGGTGAAAGCGGCACCGGTAAAGACGTAGTGGCCCGGGCAGTTCACCAGCTTAGTGCCCGCCGCCTGAAGCCATTTGTCGTCATTAACTGCGCCGCTATCCCGGAGGCGTTGCTCGAAGCCGAACTGTTCGGATTCGTCAAGGGAGCTTTTACCGGGGCGGTTCAATCGAAGATAGGACGCATTCACGCCGCTCAAGGCGGGACGTTGTTCCTCGATGAAATTGGCGACCTGCCCTTGGGTTTGCAGTCGAAGCTGTTGCGGTTCCTCGAACAGGGAGAAGTTCAGAGGCTGGGCAGCACCGACACATTTCGCGTAGACGTGCGCGTGATTGGGGCTACCAACGCGAATCTCCGCCGGCGGGTGCAGGAGCATAATTTTCGAGAAGACCTGTTTTACCGGCTTTCCATCTTTCCTATCGAACTGAGCCCGCTTCGGGAGCGTATGGAGGATCTCCCTCTATTGACGCAGAGTTTCCTAACAAAGTTTTGTCCGCACAATGTCACGCTGAATCCAGGTGCCGTGTCTCTCTTGCTGCAACACACCTGGCCGGGCAATGTCCGGGAATTGAGAAATGTTATCGAAAGGGCCAGCATTCTGGTCGCACAAGGCCGGGAGATCAGACCCGAGCACATTATTATTTGAGGGAAAAGTAACCAGTCGGTGACCCCTGATTACCAAAGCGCGGAAATTTAGCTGCCAACTCTGGACAAAAGGGAGCCTGCGCCTCCAATATAAAAAGAGAAGGGATATTTCTTCCGACCTTCTTGTCTGGCCGAGTCTTACCGTTGACGGCAAGCAAAGAGGAAGAAAGCAAAGGGTTGATGGGTACGCCACGCTCGTCGTGCCAGGGGCTCGACTATTCTTATCTTGAGGGCTGCAAAGCTCTTTCCTCGGACCGCGTCGTGGGCAAATTCAATCCGCTGAGGCAGGTTCGTTACTGCCCAACGGGGGGCGAAGTTCTGTTCAGTTTCGCCGAGTGATCAATGCTCCCGGGAGGTTTCGTGGTCAATCAGAATGATACTCGGATGAGGTTGCTGGTAGTAGACGGTTCGCCCGCAGATGTTGAGTCGGTCCGCGCCGCCCTCGCCACCGAGGATGTCCAGATATTGTCAGAGCCGAGCGCAGAATCGGCCTTGGAACGGTTTCCCCAGCTTCGGCCGCGAATTATTCTTTCCGGGTTAAGGCTTTCTGGCATCGACGGACTGGAATTTCTGGAACGGGCCCTGGCTAAGGATCCCGGGATCGACTTCATCCTCATGACCGGCCACTATTCTACGGAATCCGCGGTCGATGCGATCCGCAAGGGAGCCACTGACTATCTTCCGAAACCTGTCGACGGCGATAGGTTGCGCCTCTGTGTCGGCAATCTGGTAAAGGAAGCCGAAGTCCGCCGCAAGACGTTCCAGTTGGATCATGATCTGGCGGGCGTCTATCAGTTCGAGGGAATGATCGGACGCAGTCCGCTGATGCTGGAAGCGTTTGCCAAGATCCGCCACATCGCTCCACATTTTCGCTCGGTGCTGGTGACTGGAGAAACCGGAACCGGCAAGGAACTGGTGGCCCAGACTTTGCACAAACTGAGCCCGGTTGCGGCTGCGCCTTTCGTGGTGTGCAATTGCTCGGCCCTGGTGGAGACTTTGCTGGAAAGCCAGTTGTTTGGCTACGTGCGGGGAGCGTTTACCGGAGCCACGCAAGACAAGCAAGGAATCTTTGAGTACGCGAACGGCGGCACAGTTTTCCTCGACGAAGTTGGCGAACTGCCGCTATCGGCTCAATCCAAGCTCCTGCGGGTCTTGCAGAACCAGGAGGTACAGCGTGTCGGCTCGCCCGTACCACTGCGAGTGAATGTGCGCGTCATCGCGGCCACTCATCGCGACCTTCGCAAGATGGTGGCGCAGGGGCAGTTCCGTGAGGACCTTTTTTACCGCTTATCGGTGGTTGAGATTCCGGTTCCGCGGTTGGCGCACCGGAAAGAGGACTTGCCCTTACTGCAGCGGCATTTTCTGGACAAATACTCGTCCCTGTATGGCAAGCAAATCTCGGGAATCACCCGCCGCGCGCAGTCCTGCCTCGCCTCGCATACCTGGCCCGGGAATATACGGGAGCTGGAGAATGTCATCAGCAGCAGTTGCATCATGAGTGTGGGAACGGTTATTGATCTGTCCGACCTGCCGGAAATCTTGCGCTCCCCCTCGCCGGCGATCGAACGCGACGACGAAGAACTGGTCACCATGGAGACCGCCCAGCAGCGTCACTTGCTGCGGGTCTTGAATCGCGTCGAGGGGAATAAGGCCAAGGCAGCCGAGATCCTCGGCGTGGGCCGAAACACGATTTATCAGATATTGAGCCGAATACGTGCCGGGTCTGGGGCGGACACCCGAGTCCGGGAACAAGACCTGAGCGCCTGACTAGCTCATTTCTCTCAGCCCAGCATTTCTGCAACCTTCGGCCGCGGTGCCGAAGCCGCCATTCTGCCCTTTGTCGAGAGGACCATCACTTAAGTACCGAATTCCAGCAGCCGAGACTAAGTTTTACCTGCCAATGAGCCGATGTTTTATCCACGGCGTTGTCAATCTTCGTGCGTTCGGCAAGGAGCAGTGCCCTGTTTTCGCCCGCTATTATCGAACAGTGGAGCCCATTTCTTTCCGTTGCTCTCATCATTCTGTTGGCCTATCAGCAATGGCGGCTCTACCAACTTCGTAAGCGTACTGTCCAGCGCGAAGAACTGTTCCGCATTGTGGCGGAAAATGCTGCGGACATGATCGCTCTGGTAGATGTGAAGGGACGGCGCCTTTATAACAGTCCTGCCTACGAAAAGGTCCTGGGCTACTCACCCCAGGAGTTGGAAAAAACCTCACCTTTCGAGCAGATCCACCCGGAAGACCGTTATAAGGTTCTGGAGGCGTCCAGGGAAGCGCGCAATACCGGCGTCGGGAAAAAGCTGGAATACCGTATCCGTCACAAGAACGGCGAGTGGCGAGTCCTGGAATCTGCTGCCAGCACCATCCGCGACCAACATGGCGAAGTCGAGAAGCTGGTTATCGTTAATCGCGATGTCACAGATCGCAAGCACACCGAGCAACTGCTGGAACACAACTCCTTCCACGATGGTCTCACGGGACTGCCCAATCGCCGCCTGCTGCTGGACCGTCTACAGCGTTCCTCGGTTCGCGCGCACAGAAATCCTGACTACCAATACGCCATCCTTTTAGTGGACCTCGACAATTTCAAGGTCCTCAACGACACGCTGGGTCCGGTGGCAGGCGATCAAGTCATCATGGAACTTGCCGGACGCCTGGCCTCATGCCTGCGCCATCACGATACCGTTTCCCGCCCAGGAAATCAGATTCCCAGCACCGATGCCGTGTTGTCCCGGCTGGGCGGAGACGAATTCACGATTCTGCTGGAAGGCATCACCGATCCGAGCGACGCGCTTCGCGTAGCGCAGCGCCTTCAGGCCGCCATCGCAGCACCTTTTACCGTCGCCGGGCGTGACCAGCCAGCTACAGCCAGCATCGGCATTGCCCTAAGCACCGACGAGCACGAGCGGCCCGAAGATTTGCTGCAGTGCGCCGATGTCGCCGTTCACCGGGCCAAGGCGCTCGGGGGCTCACGTTGCGAGTTGTTCAATGAGGGCATGCACACTCGCGCCGTCAACCGCCTGAAATTGGAAGCCGAACTACGGGTCGCCATCGACCGCCGTCAATTCCAACTCTGCTACCAGCCCATCCTGAATCTAGAAACCCGGCAAGCGGCGGGCTTCGAGGCCCTGGTGCGCTGGCACCATCCCGAGCAGGGCGTGGTTTCGCCCTCCAAATTCATCGAGGTCGCGGAGCGGGCGGGACTCATGGTTCCCATCGGGAAGTGGGTGATTCGCGAAGCCTGCCAGCAGTTACGAGCGTGGAAATCGGCCTACCCTGCACTGGGCTCGTTGACCATGACCGTCAACATCTCCGCCAAACAGTTTGCGCATGCCGACCTTCGCGACGACCTCAAAGCCGCTATTCATGAGAATCACATCACCCCATCCAGCCTGCAAATCGAATTGACCGAAGCCGACGCGCAGGCGGACCCCAAGTTGACATCGGACCTCTTCACGCAACTCAAGCATCTTGGAGTCCGCATCAGCATTGGCGACTTTGGCACCGGGCAGTCCTCGCTGAGCTGGCTACGGCGTTCGCCATTGGACGAGTTGAAGATTGATCGCTCGCTGGTTGCCAACATGCCTACTGATCGCAGCAGTTTTGACGTTGTGAACCTGACCATCATCCTGGCCCGCGAGTTAAACCTGGAAGTGGTGGCCGAGGGAATTGAAACCGCCGTGCATCTGGAACGCATCCGGCGACTGGGTTGCGAGTTCGGTCAGGGATACTTCTTCTCGAAACCGCTCGAGGCAGCGCAGGCGGATCAGTTGCTCAAGCAACAAAGCCTGCGCGGGAATGCGGCCGCTGCCGCACGCAAATAGCCGGAGTTACTTCGATATAAGGTGATTAGATCACCGCGGCGGGGCTGCTGCCGGTGGCCGCGAAGACGTCCTGGATTTCCTGGCTGGCGATCTCCACGAAGGCTTGGACCACAAGAGGATCGAACTGGCTGCCACTGCCTGCGATCAGCCTTCGGAGCGCTTCTTCGTGCGCAAGCCCTTTGCGATAGCAGCGATTTGAGATCATCGCGTCATAGGAGTCAATGACCGACACAATGCGCGAGCCAATAGGAATCTCCTCACTTTTCAAGCCGCCGGGGTAGCCTGTTCCATCGTAGCTTTCGTGGTGATGAAGAGCGTAGAGGCTGGCCTTGTCCAAGCCGGGGAACAAACGCAGAATCGACCAACTGTATTCCGGATGCTTATTCATCAAGGCGCGTTCTTCGTCGGTCAGCTTACCTTCCTTCTTAAGGATGGCATCGGGCACACCAATCTTCCCGATGTCGTGCAAAAGCGCAGCGACCTCGAGCTGATAAAAATCCGTTTCCTCCAGCTGGAGTTTTCTGGCCACACGAACCGCCCATTCCGCCAATCGGGTGCTGTGGACACCGGTGTTGAGGTCGCGCAGATCGAGCAACTGATTAAAGGCGCAGATGGTGGACTTGAGGAGCGCCCGCTGCTGCTCCTCAAGTTCCTTCACCCGCAGCAGAGATTCCATGTCCGACGATTCTGTCAACCAATCATGTCCTTGCGTCGCCATAGAGTCTCCGGTCATGCTAGTTCAACCAGCTAGTTCAAGCCCAGGCTGGTGCGCCAAGCTTGCACAGCCAGGTAAGTGTCCAGGCGCCCATGCCCCATCTGAGGATCGGAAATAGCGTCGGTGTGGGCCAGGGCGTTTGCGGCCTGAGGTTCAAAACTGGCACTCGACGCTGTACCAAGCAGTGAACCCAGTAACCCGCCCACGGCTGAAGTTGATTTGCCGTTGTACGAGGCAACCAGCAGCGCCGTCGTGCCAGACACTAGCGGCGTAGAGAACGAGGTGCCCCAGCCGGCGGCGTAGGTGCCAAACGGATAGGTGGTCATCACGCCTTCTCCGGGAGCGGCCAGCCAGACCGGTGGCGCTCCGTAGTTTGAGAAGGTAGAAGGACCATCGCTGTTACTGGTGGAAGCCACGTCAATCACACCCTTGAGTGCGGCTGGGTAAACCGTGGCTTGCTCGCCGCTGTTTCCCGCTGCGGCTACGCAGATCACACCATTTGCCGTTGCGTAGTTCACCGCATTCGCCAACTCCTGTGAGTAGGTGGTGTAGTTGAAGCTCATGTTGATCACTTTTGCCCCGTGACCAACCGCGTAGTAGATCGCGCGCAAGATGTCCGAGTTATAGCCACTACCGTTTGCCTGGAAAGATTTGAGCGGAAGAATCTTGGCCTGTGGCGCAACCAGGTGAATAATGCCGGCCGTCATGGTGCCGTGGCCGAAGGCTGAATATGCAGGATTTCCATCCAGAACCGCGACTGTCGATTGGTCGAGCACGGCGACGGTCGACTGGCTGACCTGTGCTGTCTGAGTTCCATTGCCGTCCAGCACTGCAACGGTGGATTGGCTCACGTCGCTCGTTTCGGAACCGCCACTCTGATTCCGGGTGAAGTCGTAGCCGGTGAGCAGGGAACTCTTGAGCACGGGATGGTTCGGGTCCACGCCGGTGTCGATGTCGGCGACGATCACGCCAGAGCCCGCCGTATTGAATGCGGATTGGGTCGTGCCGGTCCGAATGATCGTATTAGCAGGTTGGTAGACATAACCGTGCCAAACTGTCGTTCCGTAATAACTGAACGACGCGCGGTCGTTAAGATAGGACGGGGTAGAAGTGGCAGAAGCGCCCTGGGTTTGCACGACTTGATCGGTCTCTATCGTGACGAGTCCCAGCACCGAAAGGTTCAGCAGCGAGGTCAGGGGCGCGAGTTGCGACGGAATCTCGATCATGAAGAGCTGTCCCTGGGGATCACCCAGCCCTTCAACCGTAGAGCATCCGAGCAAACCGCAAAGGTTCAACAGGCCGTTCAACCCGAGACTATCCCGAACCACCAGCCGTGTCTGTGGAGCGGGCTGGGGGGTCGCCGCATAAGCAGGCAGGCTCTGGGTGGCAAAACAACCCAGCAGCACGAGCACACAAAGTTTCCGAAGAAGGCTGCTATTCAGATTGCCGGTTTTCTTGCTAGTCATCGATCCCCCTCTGACCCTTACGAGTCTACGAAAAGTTTGAAATTGCTAAAACTTACGCCCGTAATTTCTCCGGGTTACTCTTTGTGATTACCTTCAGGCCATCTGGCCAGAAGACGCTTCTAGTTCAAGCCTTTTTGTTTCATTGACTTAACCTGGATTCCGTACAGGGGGAGGACGATTTCTGGGGCTTCACCACGGCTAATCAAAACACACAGGTTATCGCCAGCCTTAAACTCCACTTGGAACTCGCCAAACTCGTTGGTGGAGGTATGCGCGATCAACCGCGTACCTTCCTGCAAACGAACGGCTAATCCTGGTGCGTTGCGATCGGCTGTGGCACGGTTCAATATCTGGCCAATCAGGGAGGCGTTATCGGTTGGCGCCCGCGGTTCGAGCCGAAGATCAATATAGTATTCATCGGTTTCGTACAGGAACTGCCGGGCGGCTACCGAACCGCGGGTACCTGCCGTCAGCGGCTGCAGCATGGAATCGAAAACCAGCCGAACGCCGCTGCTGGAGGCTGGCTGGATGGCGGCAAACTGGCTCTTGACCACTCGAACCGTATCTTCCGGTGGGGCGAAGGCTTTTTCTCCATCTGTAACGGACGAGACACTCTGCCAGATCCGCAGCGTATCGGAGCATTTCTGGCATCCACCATCAATGTGTTGCTGCATTGCCATTCTTTCCTTCGCAGGCATCAGGTTCCGCACAAAATCTGCCCATTGCGCTTCGCCGAAATGTTTCATCAGTTACTCCGGGGGAGCGGACCAGAATCTGACACCGGTCACTCCAGCTTTTTACTCTTCGTGAAATAAGGGCAGGAAACGAGCGAAAAAATATAGGGTGACAAGAATTTTTCCGGCGCGACTAGACTTTACCCACCAAAATGAATGGAGCCCATTGATAACAATGGGGATATCGGGATCGTAGCTCCAGGATAGCGGTCCGCAGCGCGACCGCTTTCGTTTTCCCCTGTTGCAGTAGGCGATAGAAAACGGCCATAAACTCCGCCGTACTCTTATCGTGCACATCCCAAAGGCTGAGGATCAGGGATTGCGCCCCGGCATGAAGCAGCCCGCGCGCCAGACCCACTAGCTCGTCTCCGGCGGCTACTACATTGAGGCCAGTGGAGCATCCGCTTAACGTGATTAATTCAACCGGCAGTCGGAGTTGGTAAAGATCGAACAAACTGAGGAAAGAATCGCCCAGCCGGATGGCGGAGAACATCGGGTTGTCCTGGCGAAAGCGGCCGTGAGTGGCGATGTGAATGAGACGGCTTCCGGGCCCCTTGCTACGCAAGACTTCTTCAGTGGCGTTTTGGCTGACGAATAACTCCGGCTGGTCGAGAACGCTTTTGAGTGCCTGAACTTCGTCCAGTATTGCAGGAGCCTGGGGATCGGGGATGCCGAAGATCAGCGAGCTTCCCGTGGAATTTGCGGTTCGTGCTTGGCACAGCGCAAAGATACTGGCACTTGGCGAATAGGAAATCGTATAGCGGTCGATCAAGTGCTGCGCCCCATCGAACAACGCGTGGAAAGGCACATAGTGGAGGAGCCCGTGAGGCACGAAGATCAGATGGCTGGCCTTGAGTCGGGTCCTAATGGGCGAGATCAGTTCGTCGTAGAGTTCCTTCAGGTGTGCCTGCGTAGCCTGAACCAACGAATCATGGAAGGTTTCCAGGTATTGGGGGTTCAGATGAAATTTGGAAAGTTGAAATTGCAGCAGCCGCAGCAGGCCGGCGACTCTGGTTTCAAGCGTGACCGGAAGAATTTCGACGCTTTCTGGCCCCAGCACGCAGACGAGTATGCGGTCGCGCACCCGGAAGTACTCTACCAGCAGAGTGTCTGGGGGGATGGCAGCGCGAATATTGACAAGGGGCACGTGGCTGGGCGTCTGTAATCCGGCCTGGGTCGCGTCAGTTTCCGTCGCTTCTTGTAGCACACGCATTAACTCTTTTTCTCGATGACGCGCTTGTTCTTGAAGCGTCGCAATTCGTTCTGGGGAGCGCTCTTCGGGCTGAAGTTGCTCCCGTTCGATCAGGTTGTAGTACCAGTTCAATTCTTCCCGCAGGTCCTTGATGGACCGAACCAGTTCGCTCTGGCCGGGCGCATTGTCGCCGAGCGCCGGCGCAGGGTTGACGAACAAGTCCATTAAGCTGCGAGATTTGGCCTGCTCCACATAGGTGAATGCTTCTTCGGATCCCGCTGCATCATTCCGAGCTAGACAGAGTTCGACCAGGTTTTCGTACACTTCCAGGCGATTCTTTATGAAGGCAATCTTCAACTCTTCTCCGCGCAAGTTGCCGCGAAGCTTCTCCAATGCCTGGCGTGCTTCCTGGTATGAACCGTAGGCTTTCTCCCGATCTCCTCTCGCCGAGTGCACATTCCCCAGGAGAAGATGTGCCTGATAGGTGAGGACAGGCGAGTCCAATTCAGGAACCGCTTCAAGCGCGGAGCTGGCGTGTTTGAATGCCTGGCCGGGGTCGTCGGTTCGTAAAGCAATTCTTGCCAACAAGAGCTGGGCCAGTACAGACTTGTTTGCCAGCTTCAATGTGCGAAACGACTCCAACGCTTCGTTGCAGTGGCGCCGTGCTTCGAACAACCGGCCTTCATTGAAGAATACGAGGGCGCGATACAAATCGATCAACGAAGGCCAGGCGCGGTTCTTCTCCTGGATAAACATTTCCCGCGCCTGTGTAAAAAGCTTGAGGCCTTCGAATCCGTGCCCTTGTTGGCCAGCCGCCATAGCCGAAAATGCCAGGCACTTGGCGCTCTCATAGCCCATACCCAATTTGCGAAAGCCTTCGTAGCCTTGCTGGGCAAGCTCTGCCGCCTCTGAACTGAGGTTTAATTCCAGGTAAAGCTCGGCTAAGTCCAAATTGCACAACGAGTGATGGTAGGCATCGCCGACCTTTTTGGCATTGATGCGAGTCGCTCGAAGCATTTCAATCGCCCGGCTATACTCGCCCCGCTGGTAATGAAGGTAAGCAATGTTGTAGTCCGCCTGAGTTACCAGCACGGGCATGTCGTGCTCGGCACAGAACTGGCGGGCCTTTTGGTACGAATCCAAAGCTTTGGAAAATTCACTCAGACTGATGTAGCAAGTAGCCATGTTGCTGAGGACCGCGGCAATCCCCTCGGGATCCTGTTGCGGCGGCAATCCCTGATACGCACGCTCATAGCAAGCCAGAGCCTCTGCAAATCGGTCCTGCCGGTAGTAGATGTTGCCGATGTTGATCTCGAGACGCGCGAGTCTCCAGGTGTTGCCTTCGGCAGTAAAGATCTGACGCGCGCGTTCCCCGGCGGCGAATGCGCGGTTGTACTCTCCCATTAAGAGGAGCGGCTGAATCGATCCGCTGAGAGTACGTGCTACTTCATGGCTCTCACCAACTACGTCAAAAAGAGCAGCCGCTTGCTCATGAAGATCAACCGCCGCAGCGTGTTCCCCCTTAGCGTAGAGTGCATTTGCCTTGGCGCGTAGGGCCCGGGCCAAAGCTCCTTTGTCGTCAAGTTTGTGGGCGATGCCGAGGGCAGCGTCCGCCAAGCGAAGCGCCTGCTGGACGTCTACCCGGACTTGTTCCCGCACCTGATCAGTGAGTTTAGTGACGAGTTCCGAGCGAAGCAACGAACGGTGTCGCGACAGAAATGCTGCCCGCCGGGTTTCGTCGTCGAGACCCAGCAATTTATCCACTAACGCCTGTTCGCTTGACGGACGACGCGGGGTCAACGGAAACCCTTCTCTTCCAGCAGTTGGCGCAGCTTCTTCAGGCACCTGCCCCGAATAAAGCCGATGGAACCAGTGGCCAGCTGAAGTTCCTTCGCGACCTCCTCATAGGGGCGCGGCGGATCCTCGAAGAACAGCATGGCGACCATCTGATTACATCGCTTAGGCAGCGCGGCAATCGCCTCTCGTACACTCTGCTCACGCTCTACCTGGTTAAAGATCTCTTCAGGCAATTCTTCGTTGGCTTCTAGTCGTTCCTCAATTCCTTGGGTGTCATCGAGAAGATTCAACCGGTCTTTCTTCCACCGCAGGCATTGGTGATAGCTGGTCTGCATCAGCCATTTGGGGAGTGCCTTCGGTTCACGCAACTTAGGCAGCCCCGCAAGCAATTCGACGCATACCACCTGAAACACATCGGCGGCATCCTCGCGGGATAAACCAAACTTGATGGGAATCGAGAAGATGAGGTTCTTGTATTTATCGATCAGGGCGGACCAGGCATCCTGGTTGCCCTTGCAGCACTCTCGAACCAAGCGCTCGTCCGGCCAGGTTGACTCGCGGACAGAGCTTGCCGGAATCACGGCTTTGCACCAGCAGAAGCTCCATTTCCGGGGAGGAGGTAGAGCTGTTCAACATTCCACAGCGTATTTGGATCCAGGATGGCTGGTTGGAAGTTCCCCACGCTCTTCTTGGCGCCTACCAGAATGTCGGGCGTAGCCAGAAATACGAATGGAACATTGGCCGCGACTGTTTCCTGAACCTGATCGTAAAGATGTTTGCGTTCTTTGTACTTGAGCTGCACCATCTGCTTTTGCATGAACTGGTCGATCTGCGCCTCCCATTCGGTCGCAGGCTTCGATTCGCCCAAGTGCCAAAGATGCGTACCTCCACTCGACAACCAGACGTTCATCTCGGGATTCGGATCTGCATCGCCGCCGCCCAGTGCCATAATGGCGGCTTCGTAATCGTAGGTCTGAAAGACACGGTCGAGGACCGCGCGAAATTCAAGCGGAACCACATGGACATTCATGCCCAGCTTGCTCAAGTCGTCCTGAATCAGAGTTGCCATCTTCGTGCGCTGAGCATTCGAGGTGCTGGTGATAATTGAAAACTCCACAGCCTTACCTTGATGATCGAGCAGCGCCCCGTCAACCCGCCAGGAGAACCCGGCGGACTTCAACAATTCTCGCGCCCGATCCAGAGATCGAGCGGGATGGGGAAGCGTTTGGTCCACCCACAGCTTGTTCGAAGGACTGACGTTTCCCCAGAGCGCGGCCCCGTGTCCGGCATAGACCAGCCTCACGATGGAGTCGCGATCAATGGCCGAGGAAACTGCCTGCCGAAACTTCAAGTCCTGAAACCACGCCTGCTTGGCGGCGATGTTGTCCGTGTCTTTCTTAAGATCGTTGAGATTGAATACCAGAAAGTCGTATTCAAGGCTCGGCCCCAGATCGAAGAATTCATTTCCGCGACTCGCGGCGTCTTTCGAGAGGAGAGCGTAGTTTTCCGCACTGAGGCGGCTGATGATGTCGGTCTCACCCGCCTGGAAACGGATGACCTGGGCATCTTCGTTGCCGACAAAAAGGAAAACCAGTTCGTCGAGATAAGGAAGGCGGTGCTTGCTCTGATCAGCCTTCCAGTAATAAGGATTGCGTTCGAGTACGATTTTCTGACCGGGGACGTACTCTTTCATGCGAAACGGCCCCATGCCGGCTATCTGGGCCGGGGGTGTGGTCAGAGTCCAGGCTTGGGCAAATTGGCCGTCTTTATATGGCTTTTCCAATAGATGCCGCGGCATCATCGCCAGGCCATCGAAGATTCTCTCGGCGGCGGCATATGGTTGGGCCAGCGTGAAACGAACGGTGTATTGATCAATCTTCTGCACTTCGATTGGCTCCCCGCCTACGACCAGCAGATCACGCTGCGGAGAATGAACTTTCTCGTCAAGGTAAACCTGGAAGGAAAACACCACATCGTCAGCGTCAAAAGGCTGACCATCGGAGAAATGGAGACCGTGGCGCAACTTCACGGTGAAAACCTGGCCATCTTTGGACACGTTCCAGGATTTGGCCAAAGCCGGCTCGGTCTGCTGCGAGGCCCGATTGATGTGAATCAGATCTGCCGTCATCCGGCCAATCACTTCTCGCGAAGGGGCATCTGCTGCCGTGACGGGATTGAGCGTCTTGGGCTCGCTCCGTTGCGCCACTACCAGAGTGCCACCGTAGCGGCCGACTTGATTGTCAGTAATCTGGATGTCTTCGCCGCGCTGGAGCGGCTGGGGGGCTGGGGATGCGAAACCGGCAGAGCCGCAGGCAAGCACAAGGGTGGCAACAGAACCCCATCGATGCATAAAGGTCTCCACGCGGCTCAACTCTCAGGATTAGCCAGATTGTAACTCGTGAACCGCATTGGCCAGCTGAAGGTAACCAAGAGAGACAATCACCAAAGCCAATGCCGGAGCAAACATCCACCAGTAAGAAACCAGCACGTTGTACTGCTGCAAATTCGACAGCAAATTCCCCCAGCTCGGTGCAGGCTCGCTCAAACCCAGTCCGAGAAATGACAACGTGACTTCAGCGACCACGTATTGAGGCACCAACAGCGCGGCTTGTGTCAGCAGAATGCCATAGGTCTGGGGCAAAACATGGCGCCGCAGAATGTAGCAATCGGATGCCCCGAAACCACGGCTGGCGGTTACATATTTCCGGGTTTTGGCACTGAGCACGACGCCGCGAATCAGCCGCGCCGGGCGTGCCCAGCCGATGGTTCCAATCACTGCAACCAGCAAAAAGAAGGTTTGGGTCGGGCTGATGTGCAAAGGCAGGAACGATCGTACCGCCAACAAGAAGTACAGCCAGGGCAGTACAAGGAACAACTCAACCAATCGCATTGCGGATTCGTCAATCCATCTGCCATAGAACCCTGAAACGCAGCCGACGATCAGTCCGAGGAACAACGAGATTCCCATAGCAAGAAGGCCAGCCGCCAGGGAAACTTGCCCGCCATAAAGAATTCGAGAGAACTGATCGCGTCCGTAAGCGTCAGTACCAGCCAGGAAGATCTGCGCGGAACCCTCTACTTCAAACAAATGGGTATGCGATCGCAGCAAGCCAGCGAACTTGTATTCCGGGCCCTGCCCGAAGAATCGTACCGGGTATTCTCTGTCGCGGTCCTCCTCGTACTCATTAAAGCTGTCTGGACGAACTCTCCATTGATAAATGAAAGGCCGAAGAAGATGCACATGCCCGTGGGAATTGACAAAATGAATTCGCGTCGGAGGAGCAAACGGAAAATCTCGATTCTGCGATGCTGGATCGTAAGGTGCAACAAATCCTGCAAGCAGGATTGCAAGGTGAAGCGCCCCCAAGACGCTGAGCGCGCCCACGATTCTCCGCCTGTGCCTCATATCGATCCCAGCCTGATCCGAGGATCCACAACCACCAGCAAGATATCCGCGAGTATGCTCCCCGCAATCATGAAAAAAGTCGACGCCATCACCGCTCCGACTACAACATAAATGTCCCGTGCCATGGCAGCCTCGAGCAAAAGCGGTCCCAAGCCGGGCCAACCGGTAATCACCTCCACCAGCAGCGAGCCGCTCAGAAGCGCCCCGACCGATAACCCGAATAGCGAGCTCAACGGGTTTGCTGCGGCAGGCAGCGCATAGAGAAATAAGACTCTTGCTCCTCCTATGCCATGTCCCCGGGCAGCGTGAATAAATGGCGCCTGCAATACCTCAATCACGCTGGCGCGGATGTGCCGCACCAGAAGCGGCAGGCTGGCAAGCACCAGCGTCGCTGCCGGAACGACCAGATGCGAGACCATGTCAATCAACTTTGCTTCTTTCCCAAGACCATCAAAACCTACGGAGACCATGCCTCCGACCGGCAAGCCATGCGTACGCACCACCCAATATAGAAGCACCAGGGCGATGACGAGTTCGGGCACCGAAAGAAGCAAAGAGGTTCCAGCCAGCCCCAGCCGGTCATCCCATCGCCCGCGACGGTTGGCAGTCCAAACTCCGAGCGGGACGGCGATCAGCCAGGCCAGCAGAGTGGCCAGCGTGGTAAGGAGCAGAGTGTTTCGTGCCCGCACCAACAATAAGTTTTTTACCGGGCAGTTGTAGGCGAAGGAATAGCCCCATTCTCCACGGAAAACGGACTTCACCCAGCGGCCATATCGCAGAGGGAGTGGCTGGTCGATCCCGTACTGAGACCGCAACGCGGCTACCGTAGCTGGTGAGATCTGGGGGTTGAGTTTCATTTCATCGAAAAAGTTGCCGGGGGCCAGCGACCCAAACACAAAGCAGAGGACGGACACGCCCACAAGCAACAGCATTCCGTGGATGACGCGTCGCTCCAGATAATTCACTGCCGGCCTCCGGCCTGTGCAGTGCGAAAGGCCGATTCCACCAGACGAACTGCCCCCAGCAACTCGTGAGTATGAGCGTGGCGAGGATTGGCGAAAATGTCTTTTCGAGTGCCAACCTCAACCACTCTGCCCCGATGCATCACCGCGACAAAATCGGCGATTTGCCCAACCAGGCTGAGATCGTGCGAAATCAATAGGTACGTCAACGAATAGGCGCTCTGCAGATCCAGTAGGAGGTTCAATATCTGGGCCTGAGTCGAGAGATCCAACCCAGAAAGCGATTCGTCCAGAATCAGGAAATCTGGTTTCAGTGCGATCGCACGAGCAATTGCCAATCGCTGCCTCTGTCCGCCGCTGAACTCCAGCGGACGCCGGTCTGCCCAGCTCGCGGAGAGTCCGACTTCCTCCATCAATTCGCAAGCCCGCGAGCGCATCCTCGGACCGCTTTCTCGCCGCTGAATCTCCAAAGGCTCTGCGATAATCTGCGCCGCCGTGAACCGTGGATTCAACGCACCAGCGGAATCCTGATGGACCATCTGAATCCTGGGCCACAACAATGCCAACTCTTTGTCACTCGATTGCGATATTTGCTTTCCCTCGAACCAGATCTCACCGCAGTCTGGCTTCTCCAACATCGCCAAAGAGCGCGCCAGGGTCGATTTCCCGGAACCAGACTCCCCGGCCAAAGCAGTGATGCTTGCGGTCGCTACCTCGAGTCCAACATCTACCAGCGCGTCAATCACAAACCTTTTTTGCGAAAACGGCGCGCGTTGGACGTATCTCTTGTTAAGCCCGGCCGCTCGGACGAGCGCCGGTATGAGTGCGGGCGGGGCTGTTGCTTTAGTTTCCATAGTTGAAACAGCTCACGCGGTGGCCTTCTTCGGGTACAATTTCAACCGGAAATTCGTTTTGGCAGATGTCCGTTCTCGCGGGGCAGCGCGATGCGAATATGCAACCCGGACTTCGGTGGTCGGAGTCAGACAAGTTACCGGAAAGCGCCGGTAGATGTTGGCCTCGAGTGCGGCCTGAATTTTGCAGAGACGCAGGCACCAATTGCAGCAACCCTTTGGTATACGGATGTAACGGCCGCCGGAAAACTCGCGGGACTGGGCCTTCCTCCACGATGCGACCCGCATACATCACGATCACGCGATCGGCAAAACCTGCAAGCAGCGCCGGATCGTGAGTGATAAAGGCCAGCGCACACCCGAACTTCCGGTTGGTTTCCCGCAGCAAGTCCAGAATCTCCGCTTGCCGCGTCCCGTCCAGAGATCGGGTGGGTTCGTCGGCAATCACTACGTCCGGGTGGCAGGCCAGGGCCTGCGCGATTGCAACTCGATGAAGCTCTCCTCCGCTTAGCTGGTGCGGGTACGCCTTGTAGATTCGGTCAACTTGCAGGAGCCCAACATCTTCGAGAATTGCCGTGACTTGCTGCCTGCGTTGCTTTGCTCCCTCCGTAGAGTGCGCTCGGAACACCTCAGCGATCTGATCACCCACGCGCATCACGGGGCTCAACGACAGACCAGGCTCTTGAAAGACCATTGCAATCCGTGCGCCCCGAATAGCTCTCCATTCTGATTCGGCAAGACGCAATAAGTCGTTGTCTTCGAAGAGGATCGAGCCAGCCATGGCCGCTGATTCCGGCAGCAACCCAAGGATTGAGAGTGCCAGCGTGCTCTTTCCTGACCCCGATTCACCCAGTATCCCAACGATCTCTCTCGGCTTGATATCGAACTCAACGCCCAGCAATGCTGGATAGGATACTTCGTCCGTGGCGGCGTACTTTACCGTCAGCCCGCGGACGCTCAACAGTGGAGAAGGACGCGACGATCGCGCATGCGTCATCACTGACTGTGAGTCGCCTGACACGGTGCGCATATAACAAATTGTGACGGATATTCCTAGGACTACTAAATTACCGAGGTAATGAGACGCCAGGCTGTGAAAAAGAGCTTTGCTGCATTTTCAGGGTTCCGGCGCTCAGGGAGTGCTGAAGCGCAAGACTTGGGCCAGCAAGAGGTGAGCCGAATAGAGTGGTTGCCGGGCTTCGAGCATTTCGTGATAATTAGCTTTTCCCGCGAGCAACCGCTACAAAGAGACTTTGACAGACTCCGGGTAGAATTGTATATCTCAAGCATCGCGGGCGAAGTTCAGGGGCCTCTGGGAAGACTCTCGCACTCAAGGCCGGTTTAAATAGCGATAGGGAATCAAGAAGGATCACAAAATGGCCACAATCCCGAACTCAATTACCAAAAGCCAAGGCATCCAACCCCTCACGCAACGTAACGCGTGGAAAGCTCTCCAGGCTCACTACACAAAAGTGAGAGAGTTACATCTCCGCCAACTCTTTGCGGAAGACCCGAAGCGCGGTGAGCGCATGACAGTGGAAGCCGCCGGGCTGTTCCTGGATTACTCGAAGAATCGGGTGACCGACGAAACCCTCAAACTGCTTATTCAACTGGCCGAGGAATCGGGCCTTCGAGACCGGATCGATGCCATGTTCCGGGGCGACAAGATCAACATCACAGAGAATCGGGCGGTGCTGCATATAGCTTTGCGTGCCCCCAGGGGAGCATCCATCACGGTTGACGGCGAGAATGTGGTGCCCGGAGTCCACGCGGTATTGGACAAAATGGCGGAGTTCTCCAATCGTGTCAGGAGCGGGGCGTGGACAGGCCATACCGGTAAGCGCATTCGCAACGTGGTCAACATTGGCATCGGAGGCTCCGACCTCGGGCCAGTGATGGCATACGAAGCACTGAAGCATTACAGCGATCGCGCTTTGACGTTTCGTTTCGTTTCCAATATTGATGACACCGACTTCGCGGAAGCCGTTCGTGATCTGAGCGCGGAAGAGACACTTTTCATAATTTCCTCGAAGACCTTCACCACCCTCGAGACCATGACCAACGCTCATACGGCGCGCGATTGGGCGCTGGCTGGTCTTGGAAAAGACGAAAAGTCAATCGCGAAACACTTCGTCGCGGTATCAACCAACGCAGCGGAAGTGGCAAAGTTTGGGATCGATACCGCGAACATGTTTGGTTTCTGGGATTGGGTTGGCGGCCGCTACTCCATGGATTCGGCGATCGGCCTCTCAACCATGCTAGCCATCGGTCCGGCAAACTTTGAAGCCATGCTGGGCGGCTTCCACCAAATGGACGAGCACTTCCGCACCACGCCATTCCAACAAAACCTGCCGGTGCTGATGGGTCTGCTCGGCCTCTGGTACACCGACTTCTTTGGTGCACAGACGGTGGCAGTTTTTCCTTACGAACAATACCTGAAGCGCTTTCCGGCCTATCTGCAACAGCTGACTATGGAGAGCAACGGGAAACATGTCACCCTTGATGGGACAACCGTGGATTACCAGACCGGTCCGATTTATTGGGGCGAGCCGGGAACGAACGGCCAGCACTCCTTCTATCAGTTGATCCATCAGGGAACCAGGCTCATTCCTTCCGATTTCATTGCCTTCGGCCAATCGCTCAATCCTATTGGCAGGCACCATGACATGCTTCTGGCGAATGTGTGCGCGCAGACAGAGGCGCTGGCGTTCGGCAAGACGCCAGAGCAGGTAAAGGCGGAAGGCACCCCCGATTGGCTCGTGCCTCACCGGGTCTTCGAGGGCAACCGTCCTTCGAACACGATCCTCGCCGAAAAGCTTACACCAGAAATGTTAGGCAAGCTGGTTGCGTTGTATGAGCATTCGGTCTTCACGCAGGGAACGATCTGGCGCATCGACTCATTCGATCAATGGGGAGTCGAACTCGGCAAGGTCCTGGCCCAACGTATTATCCCGGAAGTTGAGAACAAAGCAGAACCCATGCTCGCGCATGACAGTTCCACCAACAATGTCATCCGGCGTTACCGGAAACTAAAGGCGTCCGCTCATTGACAGGGGCATTTAACGAATTTAGCAATCGCAACTGCGAAAGGGAGTTCTGATATGCAGCTTGGAATGGTGGGGCTTGGAAGAATGGGAGCAAACATGGTTCGGCGGCTTATCCGCGCGAACCACGAATGCGTGGTCTTTGATCAGTCGCCCAAGGCGGTGAGTGACCTTGCCTCGGAAAAGGCTGTGGGATCGTCCTCGTTGGCCGATTTTGTCCAGAAACTTCGGAAGCCGCGCGCAATTTGGTTGATGGTGCCGGCGGCGGTTGTGGATCAAACCATTCAAAGCATTCTCCCCCATTTGGAAGCCGGAGACATCCTCATCGACGGCGGAAATTCCTATTATGTAGATGACATTCGCCGCGCGAAAGAGCTTGCAAAACTGAAGATTCACTACGCGGATGTCGGCACCAGCGGCGGGGTTTGGGGTTTGGAACGCGGTTACTGCATGATGATTGGTGGTGAAAACGATGTCATTAAGCACCTCGATCCCATTTTCGCCACGCTCGCTCCCGGCATTGGCGACATCCCACGCACTCCGGGCCGCGAAAAAGCTGTAGGCACGTCGGAACAGGGATATCTGCATTGTGGGCCAAATGGAGCCGGCCATTTTGTGAAGATGGTGCACAACGGAATTGAGTACGGAATAATGGCTGCCTACGCCGAGGGTTTGGGGATCCTCCGTTCGGCCAATGTTGGCAAGCAGGAACATGCCGTTGACGCTGAAACGACGCCCCTGCGTAATCCCGAACTTTACCAATACGACCTGCATCTGCCCGACATTGCCGAGGTGTGGCGGCGCGGCAGTGTAATCGCCTCATGGCTGCTGGATTTGACAGCCTCTGCCTTGAGCAAGGATCCCACCCTCGCGAAGTTCGCAGGCAAGGTCTCTGATTCGGGCGAAGGGCGCTGGACAATCAATGCCGCCATCGATGAGGCCGTGCCGGCGCATGTTCTGACTGCTGCTCTATACGAGCGATTCAGCTCGCGTGGCGAAGCAGACTTTGCCAACAAGCTCCTCTCGGCGATGCGTTTTGAGTTTGGTGGTCACCTGGAGAAAACCGCTCCGAAAGGCGAGGCTGTGTGATCGACAGCACGGACAATCACAAACTCTGACGCACTCGTGAACGTGAGTGAAAGCTTGCTCCAATTCTAAGTGAGAGACTGGCATGAAGGTGGAAGTCCTGGCCGATGCTGAGTCGGTCGCAAGAAAAGCGGCGGCAATTATCGCGGCCGAAGCGCGCGCGGCCAAAGCGGCGCGCGGCCAATTCAATATGGCTGTTAGCGGCGGACACACGCCATGGCTCATGTTGCGGGACCTCGCCAACGAAGATGTTCCCTGGCCGGTGGTTCGCGTATTTCAGGTGGACGAGCGTGTCGCCCCAGCCGGCGATCCCGACAGGAACCTCACGCACCTGCGCGCAAGCTTGCTGGAGAATGCGCCGCTGAGGGCTGAGCAAATCTACGCCATGCCGGTCGAAGCACCGGACCTGGAAGCCGCTGCGAAGCAGTATGCACAGACTCTTTGCGATGTTGCAGGCTCGCCTCCCGTGCTTGATCTCGTTCATTTGGGCCTTGGTCCCGACGGGCACACGGCTTCGCTGGTTCCCGGAGACCGGGTTCTCAACGTCATCGACGCAGACGTTGGTTTGACCGGCATCTATCAAGGACGACGTCGAATGACATTGACCTATCCCATCATCAATCGTGCGCGTCGTATCTTGTGGCTGGTGACCGGAGCTGAAAAGGTCGAAATGCTCAAGCGTCTCCGCAATGCCGATGCCTCAATTCCGGCAGGACGAGTTTCTTCGCAAGAGGCTTTGGTTCTGGCTGACCGGGCGGCGGCGAATGATGGCGCCTGAAATTCTGCGCAATAAAAACCTGTTGAGCCGCCTTTCATCGGGTTCACCGGAGGCTGCTGGAGGTCTTGCGGAAGACTTCGATTGCGGCTCCAAGCCGCTCCAGCCCGCCGCGTAAGGCTTCAGTCGCCCCACAAAACCCGATACGGAAGTGTTGTGGCTCTTCGAAGAACTCTCCCGGCACTACACTGGTTTCAAACCGCTCGCGCAGCATGCTCACGAATTCAGCGGCAGAGCCAGTTTTAAGCCGGGGAAAGACGGTAGTGCCGAAGCGGCTGGGCTCACAATCAAGCTCCGGATGTCCCGCCAGAAACTCATTGATCAGCAACCGATTCGTCTCCAACAGAGAGTGCGCGCGATCACGAATGCGTGCGAGATTATCGAGTGCAATCACTGCCAGAAGCTCTGCTGGATGGACCGGGCTGCCGTAGGTGAAGTCCACAATCTGCCACATGCGCTGCGCCAGTTCCGGCTGCGCCAGAATCCATCCGCAGCGAATGCCGCTCAGCCCGTACGCTTTCGTCAAGCTGCTGGTGACCACGAAGTTCGGTCCCAGATGAAACGCGGAACGCCAGGGTTGGTCGTACAGGGTTTCGAGATAAACCTCGTCTACTAGCACACGCGCGCCTACTTTCGCTGCCATCTCGCCTGCCTGCGTTAAAGTGCTCTCGTCGCTGAAAGCACTACTGGGGTTGTGAAGGTTGCAGAGAATCACGAGACGGGTTTGCGGAGTGAGTTTGCGCTCCAGTTCGCCCAGCCCTAGCCGGAATCCTTTGTCAGCGCGGCGGTCGAAGCGGGACACCTTTGCCCCAACATGATTGAGAATGGTCAGCAGTGGGTCGTAGGCGGGTCGCTCAACCAGGACCTCATCTCCCCGGTGAACCAGCGCAGTGAGCGCGATATAGTTCGCCATCGACGTTCCCAGCGTGTAAACAACACACTCCTGTGGCACGACGGCTCTCGCCGCCAAGCGCTCCATGAGCGGCCCATAGCCGTATGGCCCAGTGCCGCCGAGCTCCAGGTCCGCGATTTGAAGCGGTAACTCAGCCAACGGATAGTCCAAAATTCCACTGGAGGCCAGATTGAAGCGTGCATTCGAGTGCAGCTTCGCCCATGCCAGATAGCGCGAGAATGCATCCGTACTAACGCCAGTCATGCTTATTCTCCTGCGGCAAAAGTCAGTTAGAGATTGACCGAACGCGACGAAGTGCGGCGGCTCCAGAACCAGTACACAGGAATGCCTGCCAGCAGCAGGGCGAAACCGATAAGACTGTTCTCAGGATAACGGTAGATTGTGTTCCCCACTACCCACCAGCATATCGCGACGAACAGCGCCGTGCTCACCGGGTGACCCGGCATGCGATAGCTGTTGCTGATACTCGTCTCGCCGCGCGCGGCGCGCCGGCGAAACACAAAGATGGTGGTCGCAGTCAGCCCGAAAAATAGGAAGTCCATCGAAATGACATAATTCAGAATCTGCTCATAACGGCCGGAGAGCGCAATGACCATCGTCCACACGCTTTGCAGCACGATGGCCACGACCGGTACGCGAGTGCGGGGATGGAGCCACGCCACCGCGCGAAAGAACAGACCGTCATCAGCCATCGCGAAGTAGACGCGAGGTCCCGTCAAGATCGACTGGCTTAGAAATCCCAGCGTAGAAATGGCGATTGCCGCCGCGATGAAGGTCGCGCCCCGCTGGCCCAATGCTAGCCGCATTACGGCAGTAGCGGGTGTCCTGGTTGCCGCCAGTGCCAGCGGCCCGAGGGAGCGCAGGCATACCCAGTTCACTGCGGTGTAGAGCATCACGACGCCCAGCACTCCGAGCAGTAGTCCGCGAGGCAGGTTTTTCCTCGGTTGTTTCACTTCCGCCGCCAGGAAGTTCGCCGTCTGCCATCCGCCGTAGGCGAACAGTACTGGCACCATGGCGGCCCCGAACGATGGCACTGACCAGTCACTCTCGACTGCCGTCGTGGTGGGCACCTGCTTGCCCGCTAAGAGTAGCCCGGCCATCACCAGCATCGCGATAGCGACGATCTTCATTACCATAAGCGAACTCTGAGTCCGTCCGCCGGTTTTCACACCCAGGCAGTTGATGAGCGTCAGAGTGGCGAGCGCCATCGTTGCGACCACCCAGTCCTGAGCGTGAAGGCCGGTCAGCTCAAGAAAGTAGCGGGCGAATGTGATCGAAACTGCCGCCATTCCTCCAGTTTGGATGACCAGAAGCAATACCCATCCGTATAGAAACGCAACCGACGGATGGTAGGCCTCGCGTAGGTAAGCATACTGGCCGCCCACGGCTGGAAGCGTGGCCGCCAGTTCAGCCCAGATGAAGGCCCCACCCACGCCAATGACACCACCGAAAATCCAGGCCCCCAGAATCAGCGCCGGGGTATGCACCTGTTGCGCCACTACATAGGGATTAATGAAGATTCCGGCGCCTACGATACCGCCCATGACAAGCATGGTGACATCGAACAGGCCAAGTTGCCTTGACAGGCCTGGTTTATCGCCGGAGTTGGGACCTGCACTCGAACGCTCTGTCACGTTAGCGGCTTGATTCGGCCGAGTTGCGCTCGCCTTTCTGCACCCGCATCACAAATGATGTGCTTTGCTTCACTCGCACCTCTTGTAGGTATGCGAACCAGCAGTAGGATATCCGAACCGTGGCTTTGCTGGTTTACAAAACTCTTTGACCGAGCCATCACCTGACGTGGTGAAGACCCCGCCTTTGAAGCCTGCTTTCCTTGTCCCGCAAGGCTTTTGCAGGATTCAGGAACAGCGCTGACCCCTCGCTGTGCGAGCCATGCTGGTGTATAATCGCGCGACGTTGGTGAAGCCCGGTTTATTTCGTTTACGGCAGGAGTAGAGATCGACCGGTGTCCACGATGTCGACAACCCAACCGAGTGCCCAAGCTTAGGAGACGATGTGAAACATTCAGTGAAAAGTTATTTCGCAAACCCTTCCCTGCGGACATTGGTCCGTGCTATTACTCTTTGCCTCCTTCTGGCGGCGGCATTCTCTGCTGAAACGGCGTTGGCTCAGACCGGATACACGGGAATTTTTGGTGGCGGCCCGTTTTACAAGAACGCGACTAACAACATCACGGAAATAGAAAATTCCGGGTTCAGCGAAGCCATCGTATGGAGCGTCGAAGTCAATAGCACTGGAGATTTGAATTTCAATGGAGAGTTTCCTTTAACCTCCAATGGGGTCTATGTCGGCAATCAGACCTACCCCGATTTTCCGGCGGAGATGGCCCAGTTGAAGCAAGGCACGGTCAAGAGGGTAACGTTCAGCGTCGGCTCATCCAACTATGGAGATTGGGAGGACATCACCGCCCTCATTCAAGCCCAGGGCACCGGCCCGACCAGCATCCTTTATAAGGATTTTCAGGCTCTGAAGGCTGCTATCCCAGCTCTGGATGCCATCGACTTCGACGACGAGAATAGCTACAACTCTCCCACCACCATCGCCTTTGGAGTCATGCTCGGAAATTTGGGTTATCACGTGATGCCCGACCCCTACACCAACAACAGTTATTGGATCAATGTGGTGTCCCAAATCAACACTCAACTCCCCGGCACAGTGGACGGTGTACATCTCCAGGCCTACGCCGGTGGCCAGGGAAACAGCCCCTGCGTGGATTGGAACTTCGGAAGCGTTCCTGTGTTCCCCGGTTTGTGGGACAAGAACGATACTCCGTCCCAGGTCGAGAGCATCATGAGCGGTTGGCACAGCCAGTGCGGCATCATCGGCGGATTCATGTGGATTTACGACGATTTCGTGGGCACCGGCTTGGCCGCACAGTATGCCGCCGCGATCAATACCGCAGTCGGCGCCAGCGGTTTCACGCTTACCGGACCTAGCGGGTTATTCTTAAATCAGAGTGGAAAGACCGGCGCATTAATCACCATCACGCCCCAGAACGGATTTAATGGCCAAGTGACGCTGAGTCTTTCGCAACTGCCAAAGGGAGTTAAGGGAGGATTCAAAGGGCAAGGCGACACCCGAAAAATGGGGTTCGAAGCCGATCCTACCGCTACCACCGGGTTGTTTCCTGTAACCGTGACTGGCACTTCGGGAAGCATCATACAAACTCTTACCTTTACTCTCGCGGTTAGCGCGGCTGTCGCTGAAACCGGAGCGGGCATGCAGGTAGATCTTTCTTCCGACTTTGACGTCTACGGAATCTACCAGGATGGAAGCAAGTATACGACCGGAGGTATCGACGGGCTTGGGAACTCATACTCGGCCAACCTGCTCACTGGATCGCGCGTCCTCGATGGCGTACTGTTCGATTTCGGTCCCGCGAATGAGCCCGATGTCGTTGCTTCTAGTGGCCAAACCATCACGCTGCCACAAGGCCAGTTTTCTGATCTTGTGCTGCTCGCGACGGGCGTGAATGGGAACCAATTAAGCCAGACTCTCGTCGTCCACTACACCGACGGTACCAGCTCGCAAGTTGTTCAAAGCTTCAGCGATTGGTACACCCCCCAAAACTTTACCCGTGAGTATGAGGGAGTCGCCATGCAATACCGAAACCTTGATGATGGCACCAAGGACAAGCGGACATTCAGCCTGTATGCCTACCTGTTTCCATTGAACCGGAATAAGATTGTGCAGAGCTTTACCTTGCCAGACAATCTGGACGTCGTGATCCTGGCAGCGACGTTATTGCCCGCGAAAGGGGCGAATTAAAATCTCCCGGGCGGAGGAAACCCGGAGGAAAAAACTGGGTTTCCCTCCCCGCCCCGCGTTTCCTGAAATCTAGAAGGCACTTCAACATGCTTACTCCTCCCGCAAGACCCCGGCCAGTCAAGGCTGCATTGCTGGCCGTCATCGGAATTATGGTAACGGTATTCGCCCTGGTTAACGTTGCGTCCAGCCAGGCGCGAGAAAAAGTGCTCTATGCATTCTGTTCAGCTCCCAACTGCGCTGACGGCGCTACGCCCCAAGGCGACCTGGTCTTCGACAAGCAGGGCAACATCTATGGAACCACGTACGGAGGCGGCGCCTGCGGACCGGGCTCTGGCACAGTACACCGGGTGCCGCTCGTTTCGCGTTTTCGAAACGTGGGATTCCACGAAATCGTGCGCGTTGAAATGAAAAATTCGTCTACATCCTCAATTATGACTTGAATTCGCGTTGGGATCGGACGTTAGTGAGCATCCGCCGGCGTTCCGTCCGACCACTTGCTTACCGGAACGTCAATTGTGGTATAGCGGCCTATTTTTTCTTCGTGCGCATCCAACGGGACGTCATCCCCCAAGTCGGATCCCAAGGCTTTAGGGTCGATTTCGGGGACAAAAAACATCACGTGGGGAAGCCAGGGTCCTTTGACGCCGGCATTCAAATACCCTTGCTTTGACAACATGTAGGACACCGAACCGGGTTCCGGTGTGGGCAACTCACCTTTCGCGATGCCGTCTATTATGGCGGCCTCTATCTGAGTGTTCGAACGTCCGGCAATCGCCAGTTCGGTCTTCTTGAAGTAGATCGGAAGAAAAGACCGCGCACCCGGAGCGCTCAGGCAGATCGGACCGTGTATCTTTGGATCCCAAAAAGCTGGATTGTTTTTCGGTAAATCCCATGATCGTCCCACCAGACACACGAAACCGTTCTTCCCCTCCACGGCCGTTTCATAGCCATGCCGTCCAAGAACCAGCACCTTGGCCCCGCTCGAAACGGAGTTCGGGCCGGCGCTGCGGGCCATCGCAATCTCCGCATCGCGGTCCATCAGGTATTGATCGAGTGGGAGCATGCTAGGATACGAAGCTTTCGCGTCCTGTGCTTGCGCTTGCCGCGTCGCGCCCAATGTGACAAGCAACGCAAAGACTCCCAATGCAACTACCTTAACTTTCCGTCCGTTCATTGATTCCTCCTAAACCGCGGATGTTCAAAAATGACTTCCAACAGCTCATGCTGGTCAGCGGCTGTCGCCATTATACAAACCAGTTGGTATGTTCTCAAAAGTCCGTCGCAATCGTTTAGCAACTATCGAACTCCAGGAGTACAGCGCTCTCTCAGGCCGCCAAGTTTAGCTTCAGATTGTGGAGTAGAGTGCGACATTGGCCACTGCCCGGAAAAGTCAGTGGCCAATGTTCTGCACGAAACAGCTAGAAGTTCAGTCTGAGACCAAACTCCACCTGACGTGGCGCCCCAAGCGAGAACACTCCCGAACCAGTGCCAGTCCGCAGCGATTCGCGAGTCGGCCCCGTAGCAGTTCCATTGACGCTGCCAGCGTTACCAGTGGTGCCCGCCGGGAACGGTGTTTGGGAGTACGGGATAAATCCGAGCTCGGTTCCGAAGTTAGCCAGATTGAACACATTGAAGGCACTGACCGAGGGCTCGATATTGAAGCGCTCCGTCAGCTTGATGGGCCAGGCCAGCGTAGTGCTGACCTCGCGGAAGATGCCGTTGCCCACTGCGCCGCTCGGCGGAGAAGCAACGAACGGCTTGGTCGCCTGCAATTGCTGTAACTGTGACGTGGTGAACAAGCCCGCAGCAACCAGAGACTGTCCGGCTGGGGTGAGGGCAGTTCCGGCTACTGTGCTGTTCCAGCTGTTGATCAGGTTAGCTAACTGCGTTGGCGAAACTGACCGGCCGAATGCTCCGGGCTTGCCCGCTGCTTGACCGGAAGCCGTTGGGAAGAGGTCAGCCACTGTCCCGTCCCCCGTGAGGTCCGATTGGAAGATAGCCGCTGGCGTCGTGATTCCATCCCCTCCACCCCCGGACGGTAACAGTTGGATGTTGCTCGCGAAGGGCGTGGCGAAGTTGCCGATCACGCTGAAGCGTGGTCCGTGATGGGCAATGTCGGCGGTGAGTCCGAACTTGAACTGGTCCGTACGATCCAGTGCAGTCGGCCCAGTAAAGTAATTGGGGTTGTTGAAGTCTTGCGCTACGGGACTGAAGAATTGATCGCCGCCGCCGTCGCCGACAAAGCGTGACAGGGTGTAGGCGATCGTCATATTCATCGACGCGATGCCCGGCATTGGGTTCGCCACTTGCTGTTTGTAGGACATCTGCAAGGCATTGTAGGTCGAGCGGCCTTCCGGTACTTGGAAGAGGCCGGCGCCAACATTGCGGTTGATGCCACCGAAAGCCGCACCACTGAGATTGGCGGGACCGGACCCGAGGGCATTGCCTGAATCCAATCCATTAGCGGCAAAGTTGCCGATGTTCGCCCCCGCCCCCCCAGGGTTAGCGGCGCAGGAAGCAATGGCCGCGTCGATTGTCGTAACGCCGCAAGCCGCCAAAGTATTGGCAATGGCAGCCTGAGCCGCAGGGACGCTCAGGAAGCGCGCGTCGCCGACGTGATTTTGATCAATCGCTATATTGAAGCGCGTGCTGACGTTGCGAATGTAATCAGCGGTAAGCACTCCCCCCTTCCAGATCTCGTGTTGCAATCCCACGTTGAACTGGTAGGAACGAGCGTTGCGAAAGTCCGGCGAGTATGCCGACAAGCCTTGCGGTTGGCTGATCTCGAGAGTTTGAGCCACGTAGCTCGGATTGGCCGTAGGTCCTTGCGCCTTCACCGCAGCTTGCCACTCTTGTTCCAAAGCATAGACCAGAGGACCCGAGACCGAGAGAGGCTGACCGCAAACCTGGGTTGCCAGGTCTTTGCCGTCGATGGAGGTGACTGCGCCTCCAGGGGCCCCAGGAATCGCGAAGGAAAGCGATCCAACTCCGCCGGAGCCGCAGCCCAAACTGTTGCTCTGGAAGAACAGGCCCTGGGCCAACTTGGCCGGCCGGTCAAACAGCGTGTTGTTGAAGATCGAGTTTTCGTAGTAGATTCCGGCGCCCGCCCGAATGACCGTTTTGCCTTTCTTGGTCGGATCCCAGGCAAAGCCGATCTGTGGTCCAAACTGCGTGTTGGGCTGTCTGACGGGATCGCCCAACGGAGTTCCCTGAGAGTCCACGCCCCACTGGTTCAGCAGTGGAGTGCTGCCGGTGCAAGGGGCTGCCGCTCCAAGCAAAGCCACCGAAGCCGAGCATGGAATCGACGCCAGATCACTGTCAGAGCGGCCAGTGTCACGGTTGTAACGCAGGCCGTAGGTGAAGGTAAAGTTGGGTTTAATCTTCCAGGAATCACCCACATACCACTGCAAACGGTTATCGTGCTGGCCACCGGCAGGGAGGCCGAAGGCTGATTTCTCGGTGAAGAAGCCCTGGCCGTTGCCCAGATCGGCGCCCACCAGCGGGTAGTTGACCGGGTTGTTGCCTGCGCCGCTCACTGGACCCGTGGCTGCTTCAATGAAATCGAGAGGTGCGATCCCGAAAAACTTCGCGAACCCGCCACCGTTGATATCGTTGTAGCCGATGCCATAGCGGAAGATGTGCGCGCCATACACTTTGCTACCGTCGTACTTGATCTGCTTGTTGCTCTGGAAGGTCTGCTGCGGGGCCAGCAAGTTGGGTCCTGACAGTTGGAGACCTTGGTCAACCACCAGGATCTCGGACGTCGGCAGCGGATTGTAGAAACTGGCGCCCTGCGTGGCGTCGCCGATGAGGTTATGGAACTTCAGATAGCCAAAGCGGAAGCTGTGCGACCAGGAGCCTTGACTCCAGTCAACACCCGCCGCATCGGAAGGAGTGTTGTCCCGGTTCGAGTAGACTTGGTAGCCATACCCGAAGTTCGCTTCCGACTTGTTCCAGTTGTAGGTATAGCGGTAGAAAACGTGAACGTCCTTGGTGGCCTGCCAGTCCAACTTGCCGGTGACTTCGCTGTCACGGAAGGGTGACAGGAAACCGCCCGTGAGTTGGCTAAATGGAGCGGGCACGACGACCGGTAGGAATCCGTCCTGTTTCATGCGCTCGCCGTCGATGAAGAAGAACAACTTGTCTTTAATGATCGGGCCACCGACGCGGCCGCCGAAGTTGTTCCGCTGATAGTAGTCGGTCTGACCGCCAGGAAAGGCTGCTACACCGGAATCACGCCCACGGAAGCCATAAAACGCCTGGCCGTGAATGTCGTTGGTGCCTGAGCGGGTAGTCACGTTGACCGCGCCCGCCGAGGTCAACTCGGTGGAGAGATCCAGGCTCGAACGGCTGATGTTGAACTCTTGAATCGAACTCAAGGCGATATTCTGGGTTGTGGTGCCGACGGTTTCGTCGCTGATGTCCAGACCATCCAGTTCGATACGGGGATTTCGACCGGGAACGCCGTTGATCGAAATGGACGAGTAACCGGCCTTGGTCGGGTCGAATGTCTGGCCGTCCTCAATCTGCACCCCGGGTTCGAGCTGAGCGAGATCGAGGAAGTTGCGACCGTCGATGGGCAGCTTGTCAATCTGGTCGCCAGTAATGACTCCCTGCACCGTCGCTTGTTCCGTGTTGACCTGGATCGAAGAAGCCTGCACTTCGACCACCTGGCTCGACTCGCCGACCTCCAGCTTCACGTTGCCTGACGAGGTCACGGCAACCTGAACTGTGATTGGGATCTCAGTCGTGTGGAAGCCCTTGGCTTCGACTCGCAGCATGTAAACGGCGGGGAGCAAGGCTCCCGAACTGTAACTGCCCGAGTTGGTGCTGGTGACTTTGACCACCTGCCCGGTCGCTTTATTAGTGACAGTGATGCTGGCTCCCGGTACCACGGCACCAGACGGATCAGTTACGGTTCCCTGAATACTTCCTTGTGAAACCGTGGTTTGTGCGACTAGCGAGGATCGAGTCAGCAGAACTGCGGACAAGACCAGCAGACAAAGAAACCAGCGCCTGAAACACATTTGCCTTCCTCCTGAGTTGAGTAAGAATCATCTGTAGATCGGAAACGGTCAGCTACGATCACTCGAGTCCGACAAGTGATCATCGCGACCGACAGAAGAGGAAGCAGGCAAGGTGCCACGCGGGAAGCAGATGACGATTATGTTTTATGGATGTCCGAAAGAGTGATGAAATGGCTCCCGTCCGGTATTTAATGACAAGGTAACGCAACATCTGCCAGTATGCATCCATCGTGAAGTGTGGCAGGATATTCAAAGAACCATACTTGCGGAGTCGTGTAGCGTTCACGCGGATGGCAAGAACGACGAGGCTTAGGCTTCATTCAGTGCTCTACAGACTGCAATCGTGTCGTCTTACAACATTGAGTAGCAATTGACTCGAACACTACACGAAGCCATAGATCAGGGCATTTTCAATGCCTGTCACAGCCAACGCCGTCTACGCAAGTCGGTTTAGCTGGGCCCAGCACCGCGTGTACAAGCTATTCGGCTCGACACCTTCCCGCGCGATCTTGCATACTGATTGGTATGTGTGCTGTCAGAAACAGATCTCGAAGCAAGCGGGCGACGTCGCGGAATCCAGAACGCACTCGAAGGCTTCTGTTGCAGGCTGCCTACGAAGAGATATACCACTCTGGCTTCCGCAGCGCTGACCTGGATGCCATTCTGGCCAAAGCGGGTGTGACCAAGGGCGCGTTGTATTACCACTTCGATAACAAGGAAGCACTCGGCTATGCGGTCGTGGACGAGGTCATCGCAAGTAAGGTTCACCGGAAATGGGTGCTGCCTTTTCGGAACGCCAAGAACCCCATCGACGTTCTGATCCGCCTTATTCAGTCCGAATCGTTGAAAAGAGAAGATGTTCAGCGTGGCTGCGACTTGCTTAACCTGTCTCAAGAGATGTCAGGTCTTGATGAGGGATTCCGCAGAAGGACGGCAAGAATTTATAAGGACTGGCACGACGCCATGGCGAAGGCACTGCGCGAAGGACAGAAACGCGGGTTGGTGCGGAGTGACATAAACGCGAATGAAACGGCTACGTTCGTGCTCGCGGCGTGGGAGGGGTACGCGGTTTTAGCGAAGAATGCGCAGGATCCACGGATGCTGCGGGAAGGCCAAAAAAACGTGGTTCACCACTTGGAGTCGCTACGGCCAGCACGAGTCCGGACGCGAGTGGCAGACCGCGGATAGCCGCTCTTTTGTTGAGCCTATAAAGCCTTCCTGTCACGCTAGTTACCACGATCGCGCGAAACCTGGCCGACTTGGGGGCCATTTTTGTGGCCGGGAATCAGGTTACCGTCGCGGTAAACTGACAGTCTTCGCCAATAATGAATCCCGGCAGTACTCCTTCCCATCGCGACAGGAATTGTAACATACATACTAGTTGGTATTATCAATACAACAATCACATGTAATGACCGCATCGTAAAGAGTTGGGTCGTGCAACACTCGGCGCCGAAGGGGAACAGGAGTGAGCGAGGCACACTCGAGGAATAGTCGACTTTAAGGAGGTCAGGAATCATGCGGGTGCTGATTGTCGGTGATGAGGCGTCGGCACGTACTGCGTTGGCGGATGTGCTGACGATGAGGAGCGATGTCGAGGGGTTCGAGTCGGCGAGTGATGCGGCCGAGGCGCTCGGCAAAATGAGCAGAGACTCATACGACGCCGTACTCCTTGACGTCAACATGCCTGAGGTTTCAGGCCTTGAGCTTTTAGGGCGCATAAGAGCTACACATCATCAGATTCCCGCGATCGTGTTTGTCACGGCGCACCCACCACACGTGCTTAAGGCGTTCGAACTGCAGGCTGACGACGTTGTGCTCAAACCCTTTAGCACAGAACGAATTGACAAGGCTCTGGATGTAGTTTCCCGACGTGCCGCGAATGAGAGATCCGCAAGATTGCTTGAAATCTTGTCACAGGCGGGAGGGCTATCTCTGCAACAATCCACAAGAATTGCGATCAAAAGCAAGGGTCGAATTCGTCTGATCAACCTCAAGGACGTGATCATGGGTCAAGCGCAGGGCAATTACGTATTACTTCGGCTTGACTCAGAGTCGCTCCTGTTACGGGAATCAATCTCAGTCCTGGCAGAGAAACTGCGGACGTACGGTTTCATACGGATTCACAAATCAGTACTGGTAAATCGCTCGTGTGTAGAGGAAATTTATCATCTCCAAACGGGAATGTACGGATTGCGTTTGAAAGGTGGAAGAGAGTTGACGGTCACGCGAACCTACAGGCAGAACCTTAAGTCGCTTGCAGACTTTTGGCTCGATTCGTTCCCCGGCTTGTGCGACCGGAAGAATGGCTCCACTCCCGTAGTGGTCCGCAAAAATTCCGTACGACTTTGGGAATCGGTAACTCCGTAAGAAGATACGATGAATCAGGAGGCGACGGGTCGACCAAACCGATACGTGAAAGTTACGCTTGCGTAGGACGGTATGCGTACTCCTACAACTTCCTGAGTATCGGACGGGAAGAAGTTTTCCGTTGTCTGCCCGGTATAACCGTGTGCGAGGAGGAAATTTACGCCGGCATCCAGGCGCCCATTCATGAAAGGCCGGACCAGGGCGCCGCGAAACTCCTTTACTCGAGTTCCGGTGCATTCCGCACTTAAGTTGGGCAGGCATCCTGTGCCCAACGGCTTCGTGCCTACGTATTCGAACTCCCCGCGCGCTTGCAGCCGAAGGGAAGCTTCTGAATCGTTCCCAGCAGATCGAAGAGGGTTCTTGGCGCTTCCGGTGTGGGTTCTCCCGAATCGTCAGCGTGTGTCCCAATCCCCTCTTCATCAAGCGGATGGCCTCTGCCAAGTCTCCCCGCAAGTAGGACAGATACGCCATTCGACTGTTGCTCATATATGCGAGCCCCAGGGGTGATGAGGTCACCCGCCCCAGACACTCCATGGCGTTGTAGGCCGTTTCTGCCTCGTCGTAATCGCCCATGTCGGTGTAGGCGTCCCCTTCGATGGCGAATGCCGCCAGATTTCCAGAGCCTGTGCCGATCGCTTTTTGTGCATAGGCGAGAGCGTCCGCAAAGCGATGTTCGCCCATATATACCAATGCCATGTGAACCAGAGGATCAGCGGCTCGGAAGTCTTGCGGCGCCAGAGCGAGCGCTTTCTTCAGTGTTTGCTCGGCCAGGCCGTAATAAGCGATGTCGCCGGTCTCTCTGGCCTTCTGAAAGAAGGCGGACCCTAACTCGTCATATCCTGAGTAGTCCCCCGGCGCTGCCTTGGCGTGGTCTTGCAGTGTCTGGATCTGTTTGTCTGTCTCCGATAAAGGACTAGGGCGCTTCGACTCGACAGAATCGATAACGGCAATCTGAGACCATGCGCATGCGGCGCAAAGGATAGGAAGAACGACTAGCCTCTTGGCCATTCCAGCCTCACTGGGTTGCAAACAAAAGGATTGATCTTGGTTGAGGCCGTGCTTCGCGAGGTTGCCGCTGGGGCACTGCGTCTTCCGCTTTACCGCCGGCACGCCGACACTATGAATACGGGCAGGAGCGCAAATCGGATTTCCGGCAGGCTGCAAGCGCCAACCGGAGTCAAGTCATGCAGGCGTGTCCCTCGGCGTGACCTAGCCGATGACGCTATTCAAACGGATGTTGTTGTAATGCTCGACGTAGCCCCGCACCAGGCGCCCAGTACAACTAGCAAAAATTCCGGGCAGATACTGGACCACCTTTGAGACGGAAAACCAGAAGTGCCGTTCATGTCTTTGAAAAGATTGGTCGGGGAGAGAGGATTTGAACCTCCGACCCCCTGGTCCCGAACCAGATCGCGAACTTTTCTGTCGTTACTGTGATTTCAGCATTCTACAACTGCTTGATAACGCAGGCGTTGGTAGCTACCGATTGAACACTGTTGATGTTTAGTGTTTCTGGATGTTTTGACCGTCTCAAAATCGACTACAGCGCGATTGCTGTATTTCGTTGCCTCGAACTCGCCTCGCAAATATGCCGGCAGGACGTTGCGCGGAGTCCGCAGCCTAGGCACGTTACAAGGAGGTCTCAATTGCTAATGGGGATAGGAGTTATTGCGATCTGAAAGTGCACCTCCGACGACTGTCATCAAGCTGCGCTCTCAGAACCCGATATTTCCTTTGCGGAGTCGCCCAATTGCTCAAGCTTTATTCGTTTGCCTTTGGCCCACCACGGGTCTCTCTCATCCACCAAGGAGTGCTTATTGCCCTTGTCGATTTTGCGAAACAGGTAGAAACTATGCACCTCTGTATTTCCTTTGTTCAACCTGCACAGCAGAGTGATGTACTCGCGTTCACTGGGAACCGGAAGTATGTTCCAGCCGAGTCCGCCTCCTCGCGTTCGGTCGCTGCGACACATCAGGAGCGAAATCGTCAGAGATTTATCCAATTGAACTACCACCCGTTGTCTCGCTAGGAGACAGAAGAACTGGGCCCTTTGAGGAAACAGTTCGGCAATCTGCGACAAAACCTGAGCACGAAGTTTCCACGAAATGGCTCTACTTTCTGCCTTCGCGAAATTAGCCGGAGGCGGTTCATACCCGATTCGCTTGAATATCTCGCGAAAGGGGCCGAAGCGGTTGTAATAGAGCCTGATGTTCGGAACATTTCGGGCATTTCGTATGATGTTCTCGGTCAATTCTCCTTTGCGATGAAGTAAGCGCCGTAGTATATCCAAGAGTTCTTCATCCGTCGGTCTAGTTAAGCGTTTCTTCAACGCGACCTGAACTCGTTCAAAAGTATCTGGGTCAATGACGGGTGGGTAGGCATATGGGGTGACTATCCATTGCTCCCGGGGGAGATTCTTTGGGCGGCTGTGGAGTTTGCAGGTCATTCGATTCCAAGCATTCACTCCTGCATATTTTGGATTTCTAAGCGTTCTTCCAACCGCCGCACTCGTCCAGTCTTTGCCCCCGAGAAACGGGATGCCGTGGCGATTGAGTCTACGTGCAATCTCGCTCATTGTGAGGTTAGTTATGGCCATCGCGTAGATAGCCCGAACGCATTCGACTTCTTTTCGTGGGCCGGGAACCAGAATTATATGATCGGCAGGATCCTTGTGTTGACCCGTTTCCAACTGTCGATTGAGCTTGGGATTGTCAGAAACGAGCAACCGTCTAAGGCCGTAGCCAGGCTGGCCGCCCATTCTGAAACCAAGCTGCGCCAATTTTTTCTGGGCTCCAAATACCTTGACGCCTAATTCGCGACTGTACTCTGCCGCCATCATCCGTTTCAGAGACTTGAAGAGCGAATTAGGCAGTGTTCCGTCGTTTTGGAAGAGTTCGGCGCAGTAGTGAACCGGAATGCCTGCGTCTTTGCATAGAAACTCGTAGTGGGCGGCTTCGTCGGAATCTTGAAATCGCCCCCACCGACTTACGTCGTAAACCAGAATCGCTTTGAAAATAGTGTTTCCACTCAAGACATCGGCAAGAAGCTCCTTGAGTCCCGCTCGTGATTTGAGTACAACACCACTCCTGCCAGCGTCGGTATAAGTCTTCATTACGGCAAATCCATGTTGTAGCGCATATTGCTGGATTGCGACCTTCTGATTCTCGATTGAATACTTTTGAAGGTCGGTAGACATCCTGACATATTGGGCTGCAAGGATTGACATTGCTGAACCCTCCCGCCGTGCCGCCGAAGACCTTTTTCTCTCGGGGACACCGATCATACTCCTAAAGGGAGTGCCGATGGGCCGGCAGGTTTGCCGACATCTGGGCAGACTAATATCGTCCCCCGACTCTCGATTGCTCTGATCCCTGGGGACCCAAGGTGCAAAGCGGCTACGGCACAGCGAATGCTCTCTTCGCGGCGGGAGGAGCTGACGATTCAGCGTAACGAAGGGATGACCGACACTGTTTGGTTTTCTTTTGTCCACACTGTTCTGCCGGCCTGGATTTTTGGGAGATGACCGGATGCAAGGACGGTCGGTTCGTTTGCCGGAACTGTGCGCATACCCTGCGGCCCGGTAACCCGGCCTATCGCTGCACATGCCCCGAGTGCCTCAAATGGTGTCGGAACCTGTTTGTCCTGTTTTCGTAAACAAATCCGTACTTTCCGTCCAAACCGAACGAATCAGCCCTAATCTAGGCCAAAACAGCAGGGATTTTCTCTGACCGGGGATGCTTTGTGCAAATTTCCGTGGTTGACCTGAAAGCCCTTATCGTATCGCCCGACACAAGAACAACCTCAACCTTCGTTCAAGTATTCCGAGACCTTAAGGTCATTGCGCAAGTGTGTCCGGATCAATCCTCACCTTCGGAGCGTTTTGCTCAGACGAAGTTTGAAGCCGTTGTCCTGGACTTGGATAACATCCTTGAGCGCATACCCTTCGTTCAGAACCTTCGCCTGGGCCGAACTAATCGGAATTCGGTCGTGCTGGCAGTTGCCACAAACGACTCAGCCAAAAAACGAGCATCTGAACACGACGCTTCCTTCGTCGTCGAGCGCCCGCTGATTGAGGAGCATCTTCTGGCTGTGCTACGGGCTGCTTATGGATTCATGCTTCAGGATCGCAGGCGGTATTTCCGGCTGGTGATCGAATTGACAGTCTCAATACGGACACGTTCTGGGGACGAATTTCAGTGCAAAACGATCAACATTAGCTCCGAAGGGCTGGCCCTCCGCACTCCTCGCTCCATACAGGAGGGTGAGATTGTAGGCGCGTTGTTTGCCATCTCGAATCCCGGTCCATTGATAATCGCTGAAGGAACGGTGATTTGGGACGACAGACACGGAAAGGCCGGGTTGCATCTCCGCTTCGCCAGTCCGCACGACAGAGATCGAATTTCAGAATGGCTGGACAGCGAATTTTACATGCGGTGTAATATTGATCCTCGATAAGCAGAGCCTCAATCACACAAAGCGAGCACCTTTCACGCCAGACCATCGTGCTTGTCTTAGGCTAGTGTCCCGAAGTCCCCGAGACTCCTTCGCGCCTTGCACCTCCCGCACAATTTCAACTAGGTGCGAGAGATCGGCTAACGGTCTACCCCGCTTGAGCCAAGCATCAACGTCGCGTATATGGAAGTTTTTCTTGCGGTCAATGTCAGGCAGCACATGGAAATCGTGGAAGGCATAGTTGCCTTCGGTCAAGCGGGCGACCAGTGTCACGTTTTTTTGTTCCTGCTCATTCGGCGCAATGCGCCAGCGTTGCGTATATCGAGTCTTCGGTTGTAGTGTTGAGACCTGCAAAGAAAGGATTGGACCGTTCCTCACGTTAAACCGAGCCCGCCATTTGTTGTTGGTTCTAAGCAGCGCTAGATCCTCGGGAAACATGGTCAACAATTTGGACACCAGTCCCTCCCGCATTATCAGAGTTCTGGCCCGGTGCTTCATCCCGGTTAGGTCTTGCGCCGCTGCTTGATACCCGATCAAGTCGTATGCCTTGAGCAGCCCACCAAATCGGTGGCTGTATACACTGACGCAAGGAATCTGAGGGGACCGAGAAATAATGGTTGCGCTCAGTTGTCCCTTCTCCGCTAGAATCCGCCGCAGCCCATCGAGCAGTTCTGCGTCCGACTTCTCCGTAGTTCGACGCTCTAGAATCGCTTGCGCCTTTTCAAAGGTTACGCGGTCAACGACGGGTTCATAGGCATCGGCTATGACAATCCATTCTGATCGTGGAGTGGGCAGACTTTTGGGGCTGCCGAGCCGCTGCGAGTTAAGGTTGAAGACGGAACACCCCGCGTACTTCGGGTGGGTAAGAATTCGATTCACGGCATTATGATTCCAGGGACTGCCTTCAAGGTACGGAACACCTCTTCTGTTCAGTTGATGGAAAATGGCATGGATCTTTCGTCCATCCTCAACCAGCATTCGATAAATCTCTCGAACGGTTTCAATTTCGTGGGCAGGACCCGGCACGAGGACAACCCTGTCGGTCGGAACATTCTTTAGCTCCCCTGAACGCAGTAGATACTTCCGGTCTCCATCGGGAGAAACTTGCATTCGTCGTAGCCCATAACCGGCAATTCCGCCTTGTTTGAAGCCGAGACTCGCCAAACGCTTTTGGGCTGCGAGAACCTTCTCCCCCAACTCCCGGCTGTATTCGCCGGCCATTGTTCTCTTGAGAGCCTTCATGACGGCGTTCGGCATAGTCCCATCATTTTGGAATTGTTCTGCGCAGTAGTGAATCGGAATTCCGGCTGACTTGCACACAAACTCGTAGTGTGCTGCCTCATCCGCATCTTGAAAGCGACCCCAACGGCTGACGTCGTAAACCAGAATCGCTCGAAAGGGGATATTGCCAGCCGTGACATCCCGCAGCAGTTCACGCAGTCTGGTGCGCTTCCTCAGAGTTACGCCACTCTTCCCGGCATCTGAGTAGGTCTTGATGATCGTGAACCCGTGAATGCTAGCGTAGCGCTCTATCGCCGCTGACTGGTTCTGTAGAGAATACCGTTGATGCTCAGTAGACATTCGCAAGTACATTGCGGTTGGGAACGGGTCTGAAGACGACATAAAATGTAGCCTCCTAAGGAGGCACATCGACAGACTGAGAAAGAACTTTAGCGGTCACACAACTCGTTTCGTATCTTCCGTTTGCGTTCATCGGCTCGACGGAGAAATGGGCGATACTTCGTCCATATGTCGTGGTGACATCGCTCCTGTCACGGTTCATAATTCTCCGCACCTACCAAGGAGCGCGATATGCGACAAAAAGAGATTCCAGCCGCCGAATATCTCCGAATGTCCACCGAAGATCAGAAGTACTCCATACCAAGCCAGCAGGCTGCGATTCGACACTATGCCGCAGAGCACGGATTCACTGTCTGCCGTACCTATGCCGATCCGGGCAAGAGCGGTGTGCTGATAAAGCGCCGGAAGGGACTCGCTGGGCTGCTGAAAGACGTGGTTGCGGGAACGATGAACTATAGAGCAATCCTAGTGTACGACGTAAGTCGCTGGGGGCGCTTTCAGAACCCCGATGAGTCGGCGCATTACGATTTCATCTGTGCCAATGCCGGGGTCCCGGTGCATTACTGCGCCGAACAGTTTTCAAATGACGGGAGTATGCAAAGCTCGTTGATGAAAGCGATCAAGAGAACGATGGCCGGGGAGTTCAGTAGAGAATTGGGAGTCAAAGTCTTCAATGGTTTGAAGCGGTTGGTTCTAGACGGCTATCACGCGGGTGCGATTGCCCCCTATGGATTGGAGAGAATGCTGATTTCTCCGTCCGGCAAGAAGAAGGGGATTCTAAAGCGCGGCGAACGGAAGAATCTCAAAACCGATAAAGTCATTCTCGTCTCCGGCAAGAAGAGCGAAGTGGAGCGTGTTCGCAGGATATTTGCCATGTGCGCAAATGAGGGGAAAAACTGTCCTCAGATTGCCACCGAACTTAACTCACAGCGCCTAACGTATCGCGGTAAATCGTGGGATCGCGACACGGTCCTCCGAATACTTCGATCTCAGCAGTACCTCGGTTTGAATGTGTGGGCGCGGAGAGAACAAAAGATGTATGGACAGAGCACGCTGCGCCCTCGAGCCTTGTGGGTGACCAGCAAAGCGCCTTTCAAGCCAATCATCGACCAAGCAACCTTCGACCGGGCGCAGCAAATACTTGCTGGGCACAAAGTCTCGCATACGTCAAAGGCTTTGCTTACGGGTCTCAAGCGGGCCCTTGTACGAAAAGGGAGGCTAAGCAGCAACATCATCGACTGCCGTAAGACGGGAGGCTGCACCAGCACTTATATAAAACGGTTTGGTTCCCTGTTCAAGGTCTACGAGCAAGTCGGCTTCAAACCGCCCGCCAGCATTTGCGCGATGAGTGAACACGGGCGTAGCAATCGAGCCCTGCGAGCAGGTCTGCTACGTGAGATTCAACGATTGTTTCCTACCGAGGTCCGGATTGTCCGCTCCGGCAGGGAGCAAAAGGAAGTCATTGACGTTGATGGACAGTTCAAGGTTTCCGTGCTCCTGTGCGGAAGACGAAACCGCAGAGGCAAGCGAGGCCAATTCCCCTGGCCGTTACGAGTCTCGCCCCAAGATAGGCAGAACATTGCTCTGATCTGCATATTGGACTCACGGTGGGAGAAAGTCGCGAGCTATCACTTGGTACGACCTATCGGGGCTGCGCTTAAGCGATCTCATTGCTTTTACAAAGATGACTTGTGGTTGATCGCAGGGGAACAACTGAAGGACTTGTGCGATTTTTGTTGCACGGTAAGAACGCTTGCTTCAACGCGGTAATTGGACAAGCTGACCAGACCGCGTGCCGTAGCACTTCCTAGTTCAGCTTCCCCTTCAGAAAACTGTGGGGGCGATTCTGCGCCATGACTCCCGCTGACAGTCACGTGTTTTTTCGATCGGGGGTCCGAATATTCCGCGTAGACGTTTTGCGGGCATTGAAGGGGGATTCAACCTCTTCTAGATTGTGGGATTCCTTGCCGATGTATTTAATGTGATCGACTTGAATTGTGCCGCCGCTCTAGCAAGCCGACGGTCTGCTTGTCCGAAGGCCTGCCAGTGGCGTCGGCGCACTTCGATACGACCTTTCACGCCGATCTACGAATGGCCGATTTGCGGTATGACGTTTCATTGCCGAGCACCTGGCACAAATTCAGGTGAGTGGCCTCACTGTCGTCCGCGGACCCTGCTCGGTGTGAGTGTGTTGCGGGAGCAAGGCAAGGGATCGATGCAGAGTGTAGTCTGCAATGTATCGGTGAGTTCCTAAAGGTTCTACAACACTGCTCACCAGCCCTCCGATGAGGCTTACAATTAAGAAGCCGTAACCCGACGTGGATAGCTGGGTAAGGATGCGAATTCGGATACCAATCCAGAGCCATGAGCCGGTTGAAGGGCGGGGTTACCTTAGATACGCTTGTCGCTTCTTGACGCTATCCGCCATGCCAAGCTTCAGGTTATTAGTCGTACAGTGCCTGAAATGCTCATGAGCGCCAAGTACTTAAGTACCATTGACTAGATATTATGTCGTGCCTACATTCTTAGTTGACAACCATTCACTCGGTTAGCACATATATGGAATCTGTAAGCTGTTAATAGTATACAAATAACATCGGTGAGTATATGCATACCTCATGCTTATGGAAAGCTATATCACGTAGCGTACAGATATGGGGTGTATTGCTTCTACTTATCTATGCGCCAGTCTCAGGTGCGGCACAAACGAATTCCAACTCGACTGGTGTGGTGCTCACTGCCACGTTACTCGAATCGATTACGGTTGCAGCTATTCCGAGTGCTGTACTTTTCAACCTAAATCCAGGCAGTACGTCGGATGGGTCGACTCCTGTATCGATAACAACGGTGTGGATTCTAGGCGTCACACGTACAAGCTTAAAACTCTATGGCAGTTTCGACTCAGCCTCAGCCGCGTTGACTGATGGAAACGGAGATAACATACCTTCCGCAAATGTGCTGGGGCAAGTAACCACCGGTTCGCCCATAAACTTTACTGCTTTCACGCAGACTACTCCCTTCGGCGCGGCAGGAGCCGGGTTGTTGCTCTTTTCTCAGCCGATTAGCATAACCAATACGACGGGCACCCGAACGGACAGCTTGAGTCTTGAGATCGATTTAACCACCCTTCCTATCCCAGCCGGTGTGTACGTGGGAACCTTGCATATTCAAGCACAGGCTTTGTGAGGATCATGAGCTTTGTCCACACTGTCAGGCGTGTAGCATTCGAAATCGCGGTTACCACCTGCGCCTTTTTAGCTTGCTGCATGGCTCAAACCGTCAGACCGGTCGTCGTGGAGTATCGCGCCACTGCTAAGGGCAAGTTTGAGCTAGTGAACGACGGATTAGAACCGCTCACCGTAATACTTCAGCCTGTCAGCTTTGTAATCAACGAGGACGGCGATCCGACGTTCGGCAAACTGAACCCTGCGATTCATCTCAAATTGTCAGCCATGAGTTTGCGGATTCCGCCGCTTCAAAGGCGTTTTGTTTTCTACGAAGCTTCTGCAGACGCGTTGCCTGCTTGGTTCACAATCTATAGCACGATCTCAGGCCACCAGCAATCTAGAGGTTTCAACATAGAAATCGATCTGCCACACACGGTATATCTGTCGCAGAAAGAGCGACTGGAAAAGTCCGATGTGGAAGTGGAATCCGCTCGTTACATTGAGTCAACACATCGCGTTGCAATTAGCGTTATCAACACAAGTGCGAAACTGGGTCGCGTACTTGGGTGGGAAATTAGCGCGAAAGGGAAAAAGGTAGACAGCTCCGGGTTCCCTTTGCTCCCAGGTAGTCGCAGACGTCTCGAGATTGCATGGGAGTCCCCAAGTGTGCCAGACAAGCTGTCGCTGCAGTTTGATCATTTCGTGATCAAGCATGAGATAAACCTGCAACGGAAAAATTGACCGGCCATGGAAGGAGATTTGTGCCACGCGCGCGATTGATCCTTCCAGTGCTCGTAGTACTTGTGCCCCTGGCTCATACTCAAGTTTTCCAGGTTGCTGGCGGTTCGTCGTCGCTGTTCGAAGCCAATGGGGGTTCCATGCAAATCCATGGTGAGGGGTGGGAAAGTGGGATTGGCCTCGGGAGCTTCGACAAAAAGACTATTTACGGCGGATTTATTCGCCGCAGATGGAAGAGAGTGATTCTGACCGTCGGCGATGCACCTATACCGATTCATTTGCCGACCGACCTTTTCGATAACAGTCACTATTTTCTTGCAAGAGGTGCCAGTATCAGCTTGGCTGTAGGGCGGCTGAAAATCTTTGGTTTTGGTGGCACCACATCCACAGGCCTGAGCGTTCCTTTCTTCGCGGGCGGTAGCTACGAACAAGGGGCAGGCGCATTGTTTCTCGACTATGAGGCCTTTCACACTCTCACCTTGTTTACACGTACGATCTTGTCATCTTCCCAGACAGCCATTTCAGGTGTCGATTGGCATCCGTTTTCTCACATTCGTGCTAGTAGCGGTGGAGGAATAGGTGCGAATCACAAGTTCCTTAGCGCAAGTGTTAGCGCAGACGCGGGATTGGCTTCTCTCAAGTTCGCCTACACCGCTGCAGCAACCAACTTTCAGCGAATAGTCGTCTCCACTCCGACGAGCACAGAGAATGTCGGGCCGAATGTCCTCCTTGCTTTACACCCTGTTCATTCTTTGGAATTTACCGCCGCTCACATGGACTTTCAACAGTCCCCGATTGGAGGATACTCATCGCCTAGAGCCACCCTCAATGAAGTCTCGACAACTTACGGAACGCACGGCTTTAGTCTTTCAGGGGCCCTTTTCAGATCAAAAACCAGCAACCTATCCACCACTGGCACTTCTGCCTCCATCACGCGTAGGGTCACCGACCGTTTGCAAGCGGGTCTTTATCTCTATCGCAGTCGGCCCGATCACATGGCAAGCCTTACATCAGAACTGGGGATGCTCAGAGAAGTCATAAGTTCACGCCTAAGCCTCGTGGAACTCGTTAATCACGTTAATGGAGGAACGACACTTTCTTGGGGTGGCGAGTTCATCTCTAATCCGGTTTCGTTTAGCGTTAACTATGAGACCGTGTATTCGCCCTTTACGCCACTAAACCCATTTCGACAGGTCGTGCTACTCAATGTAAGCCTGCAACCTTTCTCACTGTTTCAAATCAACGCTGGTACCTACGTGGGACCGGATGGCACGGTCAAATACACCACATACGGACAGGCCCAGGCATATCGTGGGTCATCTGCCCCGGACTCTGCGCGCTCGTTTAAGTTCCCAAGGTATGTGGTCAGTGGCCATGTCTTAGATAAAGATGGTTTGCCATTGCGCGGCGTGGCCCTATCAATTCGCAACCAACTTGTATTCACAGACCGGGACGGCTATTTCTTTGCACTCGTAAAAAAGTCCAAGCCCGTTCCTTTGACAATGCACTTGGAAGACTCGATCCTTCCAGGACGGTTTATGATCTCATCATGCCCGGCATCGGTAATGCCCGCGACCGCAGATACGCCCTTGGATGTATTGGTCGTACTAGAAAAGGTAGCACCGTCTCGTTAGATGTAGCGTCGAATGGAGTCGGCGGCGGTGTTACTATTACCGTAGTAAGTTGTTATATGTGGTATGTCATGCGCATACTGTGAGTGTCAAAGTGGAAGTGCAGTACTGGAGATGTATATGGCTGAATCAACAGGTCAGGCGGCTGCCCGTCAAGCTAATGGAGTACTGGAGAGCGAGGTCCAGCAACTGGCGCAGAAAACCGTCCTTCTCGGTGAACTCGCGGCCGCGACGGCACACCAATTTAACAACATTATGATGGCGGTGACAAGCTATGTTGAAGTAGAGCTCAGGAAGGGGCCAGCCTCTAATAAACGCAGCCTGGAATTGATTCTGAACAATGCGTCGCGAGCCGCGACTCTTGTTCAAAAACTTTTCGTACTGAGTCGACCTGATGCCCCATTCATGCAACTTGTACAGTTAAACTCAGTGATTGATGGGGCGTCGGAATTACTTCAGCTATTAGCAGGTGGGAATGACAAGGTTGCCTTCGATCTCCAATCTGAGTTGCCAAAGATTAATGCGGACCGTGCACAACTTGAAGAACTGTTGATGACCCTGCTAATTCATGTGACTGCCGGAGCTCCGCGTGAGGAAGGTGTGGTGCTCAAAACGGAGTTGGTACAGTTGGGTCAAGCGGACGTACAGGGTGGGCAACCGCTGAAGCCCGGCGAATATGTGGTCCTTTCACTATGCAATTCTCACCCCGCGAAGATGGCAGGCAGAGAGCACCAGAGTCATGGCGGGAAGGAACGATCCCCTGAATGGCGATCAGGGTTCCTCGTAGCGGCTATTGAGCGCACGGCGAAACATGCCGACGGAATTCTGGAGATGAAACACGATGCACTAGGTAATGTATCGTGTACCGTTCATTTTTCTGTTACGCACCAAACCCGAGCATTATCTGAGCAGACCGCGACGAAGATCACAACTGCGGCGAAGACCATTCTGGTCGTTGAGGACGATGATGCTATTCGCGTACCCGCCGCGGAATTTCTCAAAATGGAAGGGTTTAAAGTACTCCAGGCCAACAGTGGTCGCGAAGCTATCAAGATTGCCGAAAAGCAGCCGGGACTTGACCTGTTAATCACCGACATTGTAATGCCGGAAATGAATGGCACAGAGGTTTCAAGGGAGATTCTTCGCTCGAACCCTGGGCTCAAGGTTCTTTTCATGTCGGGGGACTCTGGCCAGTCCTCGGCATCTGATTCGGGTGCACAGGTCCTGCAGAAACCTTTTCGTTTGGAAAAGTTGAATGAGAAAATCCGAGCCTTATTGAGCAGCGGCGATGATGTATAAGCGACGCCCTTGCTCGGGGAAGGTGATGCCGTTCCGTTCTCCATGGCAAGCTCAGAAGATTCAACCAAAGAGTTGGACCTAAAAGATGTGGATGGCGGGCCCCAAGATGTTCTTAATCTTGGATCCTCGCTATATGGCACCATTTGTATAGACTACAGTGGCAAAATCAAACACTTCGACCATGCGTCGGAAACCATTTTCAAAACTCCCAAATCAAGAGTTGTTGGAAAGTCTCTGACCAAGACGGTTCTTGGGAAATCGGTCGAACTTACCGAATTTATCGATCAGCATATCAAACGAACCCTAGATGGCAAACGATGCTTGGAAACTACCGCCTTTCGATCTGACGGAAGTACGTTCTCTTGCAGGGTCGGGATCGATGATGCCAAAGTTAAGAGAGAATTTCTTGTCCTGAAGATTCGGGACGTCTCGATAATGAATACGCGAGATCAAGCAGTTTGGCTTGCGTCTATTGTCATGTTCTCTCAAGAGGCAATCATGGGGTTCGATCTCCAGGGAAAGATCATTAGTTGGAACCGCGCTGCTGAAAGAATCTACGGATATACAGAAGACGAGATTATAGGGAAATACGGCTCGACTCTCATTCCGCTTGGCCAAGACCCCGATTTTTCGCGACTCTTCGATCGCGCAAGATCTGGGAAGCACATCATCGGCCTTGAGACGTTCATGGCTGCGAAGGATAGTTCACGAATCATCGTTGCACTGACACTCTCGCCGATCGAAGATGGACATGAGCGGACAATCGGCGTATCAGCTATTGCGCGGGACATTACCGCCACTAAGGTCGCACAAGCCGCCCTCACAAAGGCGAATGACACAACCATTCATTCTTCTCCCATACCTATTATTGCGGCGGACACCCAAAATCGGGTGACCATATGGAACCGAGCTGCGGCTGCAACCTTTGGATGGAGCGAGCACGAAGTGATTGGTAACCGGTTACCCATCATCCCACAAGAGGAAAGTGTCCGCGCCCACGAGTTGCACCGGAAACTTTTGGCCGGTGAGACGGTTACTGGAATTGAAGTCCGGCGTCGGAAACGGGATGGAACTCTCTTAACAGTAAATCTCTCAGCAGCGCCTGTCTGGGATGCGCACCACAATGTAAAAGGTATAGTTGGGTTCCTAACTGACATCACGGACTTGAAGCGGTCCGAAGAAGCGCTCCGCCGGGCTGAAGAAAAATATCGCGGTATCTTTGAGAACGCCGTGGAAGGAATTTATCAAGCTACTCCCGATGGCAAGTATCTATCTGCCAACCCCGCCCTGGCTCGGATGTTGGGTTTTGACTGGCCAGAGGAGCTCATCGCAGCTCGCGATGACATCGGCGCTCAAGAATATGTAAATCCAGAGGCGCGGCTTAAGTTCATTCAACAAATTGAACAACAAGGTATCGTCAAGGACTTCATGTACGAAGCCAAGAAACGCGACGGGAAGCCGGTTTGGTTATCCGCGAATGCTCGAGCGGTTCGCGCTCGGGATGGGCAGGTGCTTTATCTCGAAGGTACCGTTCAAGACATTACGGAACGGCGCGAACTCGAACTTCAGGTAAGGCAAATGCAGAAGATCGAAGCCATTGGCCGGCTGGCTGGAGGGGTAGCCCACGACTTCAACAACATCCTTATGGCGATCAGCAGCTATGCAGAGTTGCTCGCCAAAAAAATTACCGACCCGAACATTCGCAACTACATTGATGAGATCGACAAAGCGGCAACGCGTGGAGCGACCTTGACGAAAGGATTGCTCACATTCAGTCGTAAACAACCCGCCAATGCAACCGTTCTTAACCTCAACGCGGTGGTAAGCGCTCAATTGAGCATGCTTCGACGCTTGATACCGGAAAGTGTAGAACTAGTGTTTTGTCCTGGCAACAAGATGCACAGTATCAAGGCGGATGCTTCCCAAATGGAACAAGTAATCATGAATCTAGTTATCAATGCTCGGGATGCAATGCCGAGCGGCGGTTTGGTCACGATTGAGACCGGCATGGTGTCGAGCGGAGAGAATCCTGCGAGAGAATGTGTCTTGCTGTCAATACGAGATAATGGGTGTGGAATGTCGGAAGAAATAAAGTCTCATATTTTTGAGCCATTTTTTACTACTAAAGAACAGGGAAAGGGAACGGGGTTGGGTCTTGCCACGGTTTTTGGCGTAGTAAAGCAAAATGCGGGTCACATCGTAGTCGAAAGCCAATTAGATCGTGGCACAACCTTCAAAATATACCTACCGTCCACCAGAGAAGATCCGGCCGAAGTGAGTAGCGATGATTCTATCGAAACAGCCGCCGCGGGGGAGACAATTCTGCTGGTTGAGGACGAAGCAGCTGTTCGAGGTGCTGCGACCGAATATCTTTCGGCTTGTGGGTATAGAATACTGCAAGCCGGCTGCGGGGAGGATGCATTACGAATCGCTGAACGAGCGGATGATCCGATTGACTTGTTGCTTACGGATTTGGTAATGCCGCGTATGAGCGGGAAAGAATTGGCAGAAAGGGTCTCGGTTCTTCATCCCGAAACGCGAACTATATTCATGTCGGGCTACTCAAGCGACGTTCTCAAAGAGGTACCCTGCGCGCAACACCCACTACTTCAAAAACCATTAAAGCTCAAAGAGGTTGCCCAATGCATTCGACAAAACCTAGTCCAAAGGAGGTACACGTCCTGAAGCTAGACGACCGCATCCCAAGTTGCCGCGTCAGTTTTCAAGCGACGGCTGAAGTGCACATCGTGAATGTTCCGCGGTCCCGTCTTGACTATCCTGTTTTCTTGCGGTTCGCGTGAAATTTTGCCCAGCGTGCGCGTTGGGCGGCCGCAATTCTTTTACGCGCGGCGAGGGACATTCGGTGGACGCCGCTATTTCCGCCCCTCGTATTTCCTCCAGCGACTTTGCTCAGCGTGTGAATGGCATGATCCAACTGCTCCAATTCGGCTTGCACGCGAGTGCGCTCTCGACGGAGCTGACTAAGTACTGACCTCAATCTGCTCATATGTTCTCCCAAGGAAGTTAGTTATTATTTATGATACTGGCGAAAAGTGAAATCGACAATGATGCGCTCTTTCACTCGCCCAATGAGCGCTCTTGCCAATCCTCAGGTGCCAATAGTGATCAACCGACCCGATTTGTTCCGAGTGTGACCACCTTAGCGTTACGGTGAGAGCTTGGGTGCGGCCCTTGTTGACCTTTAAGAAGACTGGATCTCTGTTTTGTGACAAAGAATCGTCTTTTGGCGATTTTCAAACGTGCGGATCGTAGTTGCTCCAGGGTTCGAATTGCCTTGTCGATGCTGGAACGTTCTTCCTTCAGCGTGGCCAGAATTCGGTCAAGGATCAAGATGGCCCCTCCTGTGGTGGCGTCTACGTCATACAATATTGCCCTTCATTTCTACGGTTCAGCCACAATTTGTTACGTTTTCAGAACAAAAATGCTGGAACCGCAGGAGCGTTAGTCCATACTCTCGCTCAAAATGGGACAGCTGCTATCTTTTTATCTACGATCCACGCCGTCTTTGACCCTCCGATCTTTTCTGTGGCGGCCTGAACCGCCGCCAGCTCGCAATTGTAGGCTAACCGGCGAATCGCGGCAGTAGCCGCTATCGTTTGTCCGGTTTTTGTAACAAGAAATCTCGTCGAGTATTTACAAGGGCTACTATCAGAGTTTGCGCTGAACATAAATCCGTCGCAGGCTAAGTTCGTTAGGAACCCATCGCACTACCCAGAAGCTTCCTTATCTCTCCTAGTGAACGACTGGCTGCCAATGGTCCGAATCGTATCGTAGGTGACGTGTCTAACGTGGCCGCTAGGAATGCTCGCCTTCTTCGCCTCATTGGCACTGGAACGACGCTCTCACGTTCGAGATCGTATCGCTAGCCTGACCGGCCGCGACGCGCACCGACCATGTATCCCCAGCACTGAAGGAGACCGTATCCGAAGTGTCGTGACAGGAAGTACTTAAGCCGAGCAAGCATTTCAAGCTTTGCGCTCCAGTGTTCTTGTAGAGCGTGACAGTTCCGCCCGTGCCGATCGCACTCCCCGTTGCGGCCATCACGTACAGATTCTTGGCGGTGCAAGCGTAGGCCATGGGGACCTCCGTGGCCGAGGTCGTGTTGCAGTTACCCGTACCGGTCGCCGAGGGCGCCAACACGTATATTGAGAGTGACGTGCCGACTGTGGTGATACAGAAGGCATTCAACATTGCTGATGCGACCGACTTAGGAACTCCAGAGTCGACCACGTTGCCATTCGAATCATAAGACGCTAAGTCGTTCAGCACTGGAGTGCTATCGGAAGAATACACACGGTTGTTGAACAGCGCGATCGCGCCAGTGGTGTTGGTACCGTAGGTAATATTCAGGGGAGCTGTGACCGTAGTTGGGTCAATGACATTGTCGCTCCAAGAGACATTTCTCAGAGTGACGCTCGTCGTCGAACTGTTTATGTAGTACAGGCCGCTAGTGAATGTTCCACCTGTGCCCGAGACCGTATTGCCGGTAACGTTGAGGTCCTCCATCAGTAAGGTGCCGCTGGCTGTGCCGGCGACATGTATCCAGACCCCATAGGTGCTCACTCCAGTTGAATTATTCGAACAATTTGTGGTTTCACAACCGGTTGCATCGTTCCAGATGACATTGTTAGAGATGACAGCCGGTCCCACAGTGGCGTTAGTCTGGTTGGTCTGGATGCTTTCGAGAATGCCACCACACCCGACACAGTTCATGCCTGCGTTCCCGACGTGATTGGCGATTACCGAGCAGCTCAGATTGCCACAGGTGATACCCTCTGACCCCGTTTTATAAACAGTGTTCTCCGTAATTATCGTTTGGCCGACTTTCGAAGTCACCTGAATTCCTTCCGAACAGCCGGTATCGCTTGTTGCGGGAGTGTTTCCACTACAAATCGCCGTTGCAGCGAGCCCGTTTCGGACGTCGTTTCCTTTAACGAGTGTGCCCAAGAGAAGGTTTTGGCCTCCGGGAGAAATAATATTGATATCTCCGTTCCCAGCGCCGTTAGGGCCTTCACTGATTTCAGCATCGTAGACTTGGTTTTCCACGACCTTGTTGTCCAGTGAGGAAACGTTGCTGGCATCGACCTGTATGCCAACGCCATATGCCTGGTCAACCCTGTTTCTGAAGGCTACGCAGCCAGTGCAATCGTTGATCTGTATGGCCGTGTCACTCGCGTTGACAACATGTAGGTACTCGACAATATCGTTGCTAATTGCGCCCGTGTTGCTTATGACCACTTCTGATCCAGTGCCGCCATTGAGCCGTCCGCCGGTGACGGCAAAATACGCGAGGCGGTTGCCACTCCCAGAAACGGAAATTGTGTTGGCTGAACCATTGCTGGATCCATCGAGAGTACAGGCCCAAAGAGCCGGACACACGACACTATTGTTGCTTCCCGAGATAGCAATGCTCTGATTGGTTGCTTCGGTAATGGTCACCATCGGTAGTATCAAAGTGATATTCGATTGCGACCATGTGATTGATGCTCCGAGATTGGCTGCTGCCTCAGCTCTTGCATCGCACACCCCTCCAGTCGACGCTAGCGTCGCGAGACAAGTGCTAATGCGACCGGCGATGGTTGTACCCGTGAGTTTCGTTGTGTCGAGAAAAACTGCGCTCGACGATGCAGTTTGGCCCGTACCTCCCGTGCCGTCGGCGGTCACGGGCTGTCCCTGCGTCAGGGTGCCTAGTGTGTTTTGAGCATTGGCGGGCGGGACATATGTAACAATCGGCGCGAGGCATATCAGGAGAACCAATACGAACATCCTGCGCGCCTCAGGGTGGGCAGCGTTTTGTAGTTTGATCACCGGCAACCTAGGGGGCTTACTCTCTTGATGATTCATTGTTTGTCCTCGCGGTTAGAAGTTGGCACTAATCTATGAACACCTTTTTACAGAGGGTCTCCATCACTCACACTGCAAAGCTGTTGTGAGACGATGCCGGTAGGTTAAGTCATGTTGGACGGTAATCCCGCGTGTTGCGGTGATTTGTTACGAAAACGGAACAAGTAGAGAATGACGACCCGAAAAATTGCGGGATCCGTGACCGTTGGCCAGGCAGTGTTCTCCCTCCGGCGTTAATGGACTCAGCGGCTAGTATCGCGATCAGGTGCTGTGCGATGCGTGTTCGCAAGCAACTCTGAGTTCATTGACAAATGGGACCAATCTGCCGCGCGGTTCAACCGCTTCCATTCTCGCCCTCGGTGTGCCGCCTTCGTTCGCGTGAACGGAGTTGAGTGACAGAGTTAAACACAGATCGCAGTAGTAGACTTCGGCAGATCATAGCCGATCCCGCCAGCACCGCTGCGGAAGGAGCCGAGGCGCAATGCGAGTTAACCGGCTGCGAGTTACCACAAGCGGAAGAGGACCAGCTATTTATGGCCGTTCTTCCCGTTTCCACTTGATGCAATTCCGACAGATACAACGATAGCCCGACTCTCCGGGCCGCACAGTGTGAGCGCATTCATCGCAGACGAAGCGTCCGTCCTTGTAGGCTCTTAGAAGTACGAAATCGGCACCCGCGGTGCAGTAGGGACACCGCAGTATCAGGATGGAATCTGACATGGCTAAACACCGCCATTTCTCCCCCCTCGTCAATAAAGTCTACAACACCAAATATGTCAGGCTCTGTTCGGTTTTCGTAACAAGGTGCGTGCCGTGGTTCGTGCAATGGAGAGGGCAAGCTAAAATGTTGGGCAGGGGGAAATTCTCGACGTGTCCTCTCCGCGTATCCAGTTCCTCACCTTCAAGCGCAAACAGATTCTTCTGGTTGACTTCTCAAGACTTTCAGCTGATGAGGTGGAAAAGATCGCCCGCACTGTTCCCGAGGTTGTGACCACACGAGCGCGAAGTTCAGTCCTGCTACTGCGGACTTCACCGACGCTGCGTTTGAACATGAGGCCCTGCGTGCGATGAAGGAAGCTGCCGTCTTCAATAAGCCGTACATCAAAAAGACAGCATGGGTGGGGCACAGAGAGCTTCCTTGAAGAGTTCCGCGAAAACCTGAAAAACTTCTCCGGACGCGAATTTCCTATATTCGAGACCCAGCAGGAAGCTTTGGAGTGGTTAGCAGCGGAGTGAATAAAACGGTGATTACCACGCGGTTCGGTTACCGCTACCGACTGGCATGCTCCGGCGTGGGGAGCGGAAGTCTACCACGATTCGCTGCCTTATGAACTCGACATCGGGTCCTCCCGGATCGGCAGTCAATGACTGTTCGGATTTCGTAACACCTGCATTTGGAAAGCAGGATCTCCTTCGGAGCGTCTTACGATGTCGCAGGTCGAGGGAGCTCGTGCCGGATGATTTGATCGGCGTCATCGGTCACAACCGGAAAGGTCTCTACCGTATGGTGGTGATTACTGGCGGAGAGCCATGTTTTCGAGGAGGAGATCCTCCGGGGAACTCGCAACACTGACAACTCATCCAGAAGGTACGGGAACGACATGATTGGGCCCAAATCATGACCGGAATCTCATCGAGACGTACCGCACTGAGGCCTCTCGACTGTCGTTCAGGGAGCGCGCGAGGTTTTGACGACGGATAAGGGTCGTTGTCCCCCTCCCGATAATTCTGAGCCTCATAGCGTTGGAATGGAAACATGGATCGTCGTGCGTGACCAAAGTACAGCTAACGGCCAAGAGCTCTGGACGCGATTTTCGTCTCAGTTTTCGGCGGAAACCAGGGCGCTTGTCGCGATTAAGGATCGCAGAGTTGCGGCAGCCGTGTCGGTACTAATGGCGGAAAGCCATTCCACGGCTCTAGATATCTCCAACCTATCCAGGCGTTTCAACTTATCGCCATCGCGATTCCGCCACCTTTTTGTTGAACAGACTGGAATTGCTCCTGGACAGTTCCTGAAACAAGTCCGGTTAGCCAACGCAAAGGTGTTATTGGAGACTTCATTCCTCAGCGTCAAGGAAATCATGCATCGCGTCGGATACATCAATGTGTGTCACTTTACGAGGGATTATTGCAGAGCGTATCACTCTCCTCCCTCCAGGTACCGTACCCTGTTCGATCCTCAGACAGCCGGAATGGTCAAGAAATAGCCGTTTCAGTCAAATCAAACACCTCCGGGTTCTGAAGAACGCCGGATAAAATCCTACGAAGTCGCCCCAACGAGGATCTTGAAAATGAAAAACACCTTGTTTTTGTTGTTATTACTACGTTGTGCATGTATGGCGCAGATCACAACCGTGGCCGCCGGGACAGGCATATCTGTCACGAACCCTACGGGCCCAACGGTAACCGTGAGCCTGGCGTCGACCATCAGCCCTCAGTTCATTTCAATCATCTCCAGCTATGTCAGCCAGTACGCCGGTGCAGATGGATGCGCTCAAATCAACGCTGCTACTACCGATGCAGCCTCCAAGCACCAGAACAATGTCATCGTTGATCTGTCCGGCGACATTGGTTGCGCGGCCAATCCCATTGCCTCTGCCTTTAGCGGCAATCTTTACTTCGGTTCCGCCGTGTTTCACCTGAAGTCTTCTTCAGCGCAGTGGGTGATTCCTGCCGGTGTACAACTTTTTGGTATGGGTCGCGGCGTCGTGCCCGCGGCCGCGGACAACGGGACGGTGATCCAAGCCTGCAACGGCGAAGCGCTCCCGAACCCGTGTGCCGGCGCGACCTTTACGTCCAACAGCCAGTTGGTTTGCATTCAGTCTTGCACGCCTGCCGCGAGTGGAACAATTGTGTTCTTTACGAATATGGAGGAGTTTTACATAGACTGCAACAATGTGCCCCGCTGCATCGGATTTGCGAACTATTGGGGCCAAGAGGGAAGCGGCATTTGGTTCTCCGAGATCGTGCGGTGGGGCAATGATGGGATCGGCCTAGACCATGGAGCGGGGCAAAACAATGCGCAAAACGCGAGCTACAACCACTTAAGCTTTGACAATGCGACTGGCGCCGCTAATTGCGACAAGTTTGCGGTCGGCATGCGGATTTGGGGAGCCGGTCCGAAGTCAGTCCGTGACATCACGATCAGTGGAAATAGCGGTTGCGCTCATACAAGCGATCCTAACGATGACATGGAGGTACTTAGCGGCGGGCCAACCACCTTCGACTCGGACCACTTCGAGGAGTGGCAGCAAGCCGCAATTAACGTCGGTGCCGTAATGTGCTACAACACGTCGATGCCGGGGTGCGGGTCGGCCACCAGCCCCCCGAGTCTCGTTGGCGGGGTTAGCAGATACCTCGTACTCTCCAACGTCGAAGGCTCGGGGGACACTGAAGCGACGGGAGACTTTATTAGGCTTAGTAACGGGGTACAGACGGGCGGTGGTACCGCTTCGTCAAGCTCAATCACGATAATCGGAGCTTCCATTCTCAACACAGCGCCTCCGGTCAACTTGATTAACGATCAGGCTAACCTGGCGATTCCTACGACCCTGACCACGAGTGTGCCGAAATACACGACGAATTCTGATGGCAGCGTGTACGAGGACTCCACTGGTGTCAACATTGAAGTCCACAAAGGTTACGTGCGAACGGCAGCGATCGCCAGTTTGACGGCGAATGTCTCGATGACGAACACCGCGTTCGCTCCGATCACGAGCGGGTCCTGTTCGTCTGTGCCCATCACAGCTAACTCCCTCTGCTTTGTCCTGCCAGCTAGTAGTCATCGTTACTCCGGGTTCTGCGAAATTTACTACGATCAAGGGACGGCCCCGGCGGCGGACCAAATAGGAGTCCAGATGGTTCTTGCCGCGCCAACGCTGCAAAATGTGTGGGGTTGGGCTCAAACGGTTCTCAGCACGGCACCCACTGTTTGGGGGCAATTCCTGACCGCAGGAAACGACACATTGACTCATAGCGTGTTGACATTTACCCCCGGAGCGAGTGCCACGGTTTATCAAGCCCATCTCGCGTTCACCATCGAAAACAGCGCGAACACGAACATCTGGTCTATTGTCGCGCTTACGGGAAACACAAATGATGCCTTGGTTTTTGGGCGGGGTTCCTTCTGCAAAGCGGAGCCAGATCTGACATGAGTAACAAGCTGAAAAACCCTGAACATGCGGCAGAAGCCGTGCGGACAAGGGCACGGTGATCCAAGCGTGCGACGTGGGATTAGTCCTGCCAAGCGCGCCTCTCCGAGGATTAAAGATGTCACTGTATGCTTTGTCCGAAACACCGCATATCACGCTCAACGACTTAACTTCGGTCACTTTCCTGGGATTCAATCTTTACAGACAAGAGTCGTCTTGGAGGAAGATCACGACATGAGAAGCGAAATAGAGTTAACCCATCGCTGCATCGGGCAGCCAATTACGGCTATCCGAGGAGAAATTGATTTTATACGAAGCTTCGTACGGGCGACAACCCTGAAAGTCTTTACCGCTATTACTTTCCTGTTGGCATTTTCCTCTTTCGGGGTCAGTCAGGCCATGCCTAAGTGGAGCACAACAGATTTTGCTGGGGCTGATGCGGGAATCCGCGCTCAGAATTGCCTCAATTTCCTGGCAAACATGCAGTCCGGCAGCTTCGACTTGGGGGGTGTATGCACGCTTGAATATGAATCAAGCATCGATATGAGCGTGAATCCATTCGCTGGGACATCCGTCGGCTCAGCATTTACCCCTCTTCGTAGCGAGCTCATTTTGAGTCAGGCGGTACAAAATAAAACTGAAGTTCCGATTGTGGTTGCGAATGGAACAACCTATGCCACGAACACAGAGGGTATGGCAGAGCTGGCCGGCCCGGGTGTTGGTGTAGGAGGAAATCAGAATGTAACAGGTGGGGCAATGCTCAAAGCTGGGAGTAACTACCCGAAGGCTGGATCAACTACAAACAATTGCTCAGGATGTACGTCCCTATCGGGAACCGTCAAAGCCGAGGTTGATGACACTCATAGCAGCAATAGTGATTGCGGGTTCACGATGAGTGCTGCGACAGACACGGGTCGTGTCTGCGTCGTGGGAGTCGGGACCGCCTTTACCACGCAAGTGGTGGGGGACGGCTATATGGCGATTCCCTACAACAACGCCGCGAACCAAGTGTTCGGGCACATCGAACAGATAATTGACAACACTCACTTAGTACTGACCCAACAATTATCAACTGCTCCAGCAGGGGGGTTGGGGTCTGGACAAACCTATTCTACGACCTACCCGATGGTTCAAATGGGAGTACGAGGACTTCCGTTCAGCGGACCCGTGAACCAGGGTATTACTGTTCACGATTTAAGCATCAGCACAAATGGAGTCGCCGGTAGTATTGCTCTTGCCAACTATGACGCGCCAGAAATGAACATTGCGTACAACCTTCACCTTGAAGGCTACAATCTGATTGGATTTGATCTGGAGGGGGACTCCAATCAGACCAGCCGCTTCCATGACATCATGTTTGCACCGGATTCCAATACCTGCCAATCTTATACTACCGACCTGATGGTTAATGCCAGTGCACCAATGGGAGGTGACGGCTTAGTTCTGGCCAACGGTGGACAGTGCCCAAATAATGTCGGTGGAAGCAGCCAGAGCACAGGGATTGTCCTAAACGGAGTTAACATTAAGCTTGACAATATCCACACGGAGCAAAAAACGCCTGCCCTAGCTATTGGGTACTTACCAAGTTGCGGAAGCTCAGCGCCGTGCCCCGGAATATTGTATGCCTCAAGTTCGACCGCAGCACATAACATCGTCGTGGACCGTATGGATTCGAATTGTGCCATCGGGGGAGGCTGCACAGACACTGTTTACATCGGCAATACATTCAGCGCGCCATTCGACGTAGATCTTCGTTCAATCAGCACGAGCGGCTCCAGCGGCATTACCAATACTCTTCACGATGTGAATCTGTCGAACACTTTGACTCAAGGTGGCTCCCCGGGCAATCCTAGCGTGAGCTATCACCTTGACGCCTCGGGATATCCTTTGGTGGTCGCTCAGTGCTACCAGGTATCTAAAGGTGAGTGTCATAACAATGGGTTAATTTACATTAATGGTAGTATTTTGCCCACTGGCCCCTCAATGCTTTTGTACTCGCAGAGCACGTCAACTACTCCTTCGGGTACTCAGTACATCCCGGTTAATGGAATAGGGAATTTGATCACAGGTACCGAATCTTCGGTATATATGCTCATGCCTCGGGTGGGAACCATCAGCGCACTATACGTTGCACAGACCGCTAACGAAGGGGCGACGTCGCTGATTCAGTTTACCTTGAGGAAGAATGGCACTAGCCAGTCTGTGACCTGCACAGTTGGCAGCAGCACCCACACATGCAACGACACCGCACATTCATTTACTTTCGCGGCTACAGACACGCTGGACATTATGCTGACCCAAACGAATGCGGGAACCAGCGCATCTATCGCAGTGGGTATTTCCTATTACTAGGAGATCGTTGAGAAAACCCTTTAGCGTGTGGGTCTCCCGTGATGGCACAGTTGATCGGCATTCAGTTGCTTTGCCTCGGGCCGTTGCTCCTTTTACTGGTCGCTGCGGCAACATTCCCGACACGACGCAACTTGCTGGTTCAACGAATCGACAGTCCGTCTTGTACGGAGGCTGTAGCCGTATCCATATTCGTTAGCGCGAGTGGCTTCTGCCCGCCGCCGGACCGATCGCCTCCAGTAACGGCTTCGGAGCTGGACATTGGTGGGTCCAAAATTGGCCCGCTGGTGAAGAAGTCGCGACAATGAAGCAGTGTGCTGGGCTAGAGCACGCGGCCCAAGTTTGGCCTTCGTGTAGTTTAAATTGTGCGACAAGAATATCAGGGGAGAAAAGACTATGGCTAACGTTTACGTAGAAGCTCGTCCCAAGGGCCGCACTGAAGGGTCGGCCATTCAGGACTATGTAGTCGAAGATCATGCGAACCACGAGCTCGGCACTTTCAAGACTCAGAAAGAAGCAATCGATTGGGCGAAAGCGAAGGGTCACGCTCCCCTTGTTGCTCGCGTCCGGCACTTGAATGACAAGAAGAACCCCGACCATTGGCGGTCGGCCTAAGGCAGAGTGCAGATGGTGAAGTTGCGTACTCGGCCGTCGGCCTTCCCTTAGAGCACCGTTGCAGAACCGATCAGAGCTCTCTTCTTTTGTGCCGGGTAAGGAGGCTTTCCCACTTGCACCGACCGTGCCCTTACAAGGAGTAATCCGGAGGACAAGCTGGAACGGCAATTCATCGGGCTAGGAGAGCACCTGGTGCAAACCCAGGTGACCGACGGCACTGGTGTCTGCGGAAGATACTCATTTTTTAGTAAGTTACAGGAATGAACGTTGGGATTGCGGACCGAGTGTAGTCGAAATTGTATCGGTGGGTTCCTCACCGTTCTACAAGAGGGCAAGCCAGTGAAATCTCAACCCCATGATCCTAGAAGAGTTACAAGAAGACAATCCAGGGGAGCACCTGGTCCCGAACCAGATCGCAAACTTTTCTGTCGTTACCGTGATTTCAGCATTTTACAACTGCTTGATAACGCAGGCGTTGGTAGCTACCGATTGAACACTGTTGAAGTTTGATGTTTCTGGATGTTTTGACCGTCTCAAAATCGACTACAGCACGATTAGTGTATTCGATCTACGCGTTGCGACTAGGGCAACCGAAAGGTGCTTCGAGATGAGCGATGAACGTATTACAAAGGTTGTCCACGTGTGGTCCCTCTTGTGGAATCAACTGCATTTGTTGCTCGCCGATGCCTAACCAGAGCTCTGTTCCTTGTCAAAACCTCAAGCAGTCGCAGAATTGATGATTTGCAGAGTTGATGCGGCGTGTTTCCATAAGATCCTGGTCATGATGGTTTGCCGTCGTCACGTCGCCCCGATATCTCCTGGTCAACTCAAAGACGCTCTCGCATCCGCTCGTGGATCGATGTCATTGCGGTGCGGGCCTTTGCTCTCCATTCACCACGATTCAGCCGTAAACTTGCCAGGGAAATCGCCTCCTTGACATCCACAGCCGGTCTCCTTTACCCTCCCCGCACAGTTTGCCGAGGGGAAACTGAAGGAGGAGCTTATGGCTCGCTTCACAGTCCAGTTGTCCCTTGCTGACATTCGTCCTTTCGCTTGGATCCGTGCGACAAGGCATCCGAAGAGAATTCGAACTGCGCCTGTTTGTTCTCCTGCTTACGACAGCATCCCGCCGATGAAAATCAAGGCGCGCGCCTTCATTTCCACTCTGTTTCTCTCTTTGTGCTTTATGGTCTCGGCTTTCGGCGTGAATCCCGTTGTTACGGTCGTCACCTCAGGCGGGGGTTCTGGCACTGTAAGGTCCGTAAGCCCCGTCGGGATCACCTGCGGCCTTAACTCGCCCTCGCACGGTACTGCTTGTTCGAAGTCTTTTCCGTCTGGCGCTAATATCACGTTGATAGCAGTATCGAATCCCGGTTCCTACTTTGTGAACTGGACGTCAGGTTGCAACTCTATCGTAGGCAACACATGCTCGATCATCAATCTGACCCAGAATCCGACTACTGTGATGGCCACCTTCAGCCTCAGCCCTGTTTTGGGTCTAACAGTCATTGGCTCTGGGTCGGTCGCGGACAGTAGCCAAGTCGGTAATCCGGCGAAAGGCGGCGTCGGCCATATTTCTCCCAATCCGATTAATTGCGGGATCAACTGCGCTGGTAGCTACAACTATGGATCAACCGTGACGCTGCTAGCCGCGGCAGACTCCGGCACTTCTTTTACTGGATGGTCGGGAACATGCAGCGGCACGACTAATCCATGTGTGATTTCTTCGTTGACTTCGAACCAGTCCGTAACAGCTGCCTTCAGCAATAACCCCACTCTTACAGTCGGCGCAAACGGCAATGGCAGCGGCTCGGTAACCGACGCTACTGGAGCGTTGACTTGTTCCTTCACACGGGGGGTTCCCACCGAACCGTGTTCTGACAACGCCAACAATTCTGGGTTTTCGTATACCTTAAAGGCGAAGGCGAGTAGTAGCTCTGTATTCCTCGGATGGAGCGGAGCCTGCAAAGGCGCAACAGACACATGCACCTTTCCGATAGCGGGTTCCGTGACCGCCACGGCTACTTTTGCCCCGTTAAGTTGTCCGTACCCAAGTCAGCACATTGTGGCTCAGCCACTGGGTCAACACTTCACTGCTAACCTAAGCGTAACCATCTGCGATTCAGAATCAACGCCGGCTGGTTGGGCGGGTTATACTTATCAATGGTATCAGGGCGCAACAGGTGACACATCCAATCCGGCCGCGGCTAGTTCCACATCAACCAGCCTCACAAATTCCTTCTCGCCTTCCACTTCGACCACAGCGCAATACTGGGTGAGCGTTAACAACAACCTCGGCACGATTGTGAACAGCGATACGTCAGTTGTTTACGTCAGCGGAACACCTAATGATCTGAGTGGGCTTGATCCCCTTGCCGTGATCTCTCAGATCACGCCCGTTTTGCAAGACAGCCTCGCTTCCTATGGGTACGGTACATCCTATGGGGCCCCCATAAGCGCCGTGGGATCGGATAATTTTGCGCGGTTCTTATTGTCTGACCCGGACTATCTTAAACTCGTTCGCTGCTTAGACGCGAATTGCCTGACTTTTAACGTCGACAATCTCTTGGCTCAACCTTGTTACAATGTTCAGGGATGCGCGGGGACGTATGTTGCATTGGCCTTAACGTTGACCTCTCAGGGCTACCCTGTAATTGAATATCAAGGGACCGCGGCGGGAAAACTTCCGGAAACTGATGGCCTCCCGGGTACTTGTCAGCAGAGTTCGTACAACGCGAGTGATTTGTTTACGGTTGGGTGCACAGGTATCTTGTGGTGTAGTGATAAGGATTGCCAATCTCCTACTCCTACCAATTCTGTCATACCGGCTGGGGCAGGTCCTTCACCATACAATCCATATCAAAACGACGAACTATTTGCTTCTAGTTGGGGGCAGGGTATAGCGCTTTCGGGTAGCACCGCTAGCGTTATATATCCTACGAATTTCCTCACTTGTGGAGACGACGGGTGTGGCATAGATCAAAGTTGGACAACCACTCTTGGGGTAGCTTCATGCACATTAACAGCTGGTTGTTCTGCGGGAGCCACATTACGAACGACGAGTTCGAATTTTCATTATCTGGGCTGCGGCGACGACTACATTAACATGGATGTAGTCGGAGGAGCCGGAATAGCCATCACGTCGAGCGGTAACGTTTTCGTGAGCTATTCTGAAAGCACAAATAACAGTACGGGCTGCGGAAATTCAGCGTGGACAAGGACGCTCCACCTCGTCGAAGGTGGGGCAGACACAACTTTCGATTCGTTTTCCGGAATATATGCGGGTCACGGTGTGGTGGTAAATACCGTTCTCAATCTTGCCATTGGAACCGATGGTTTTCCCACGATAACCACCGAGAACCTGAGCGGCACTTATCTGGATTTCAATTCCAGCCTTTTCTACGACTGCACAACTGCTTCGTGCGGTTCCTTTAATAAGAACGTTTTCTTTTCTCTACCGGAAGGTGCTGGAGGGTACGTTGAGAACGTGTACATTGGCCCAGATGGTTATGCCAGATTCTTGGCCAATGTCGATGACAGTAATTTTAACACACATGTTGTAGCAGTGCGGTGCTCGAACGCTAGCTGCACTAAATATGCTATCAGCGACATACCGGGATCGTGGTCCGGGAATGTCCAGTCAATGTCAGAGGACACAAATGGGAATCCCAGAATAATTGCGACGGACCCTAATAATGTCTTCTACCACGTGCGGTTCGATTCGAAGGACTTGATCCCACAGGGGGCACAAGGTGCACTCCCGGTCGGTTTGTCCACTCTAACTCAACAGATAACGATTCCCATTCTTAAGAAGAAAGGGAAGGATCCGTTTTCTTTCAATCTCATCATGAATCCGACCGTACGGAAGCTTCCTACATCCGGTGCACCGCAGTGGTTTATCGCCGATAGTCTGATGGGTATGTCTACTCCTGCGTTGGTGTACTACGCTCCCAGTTATGTTGCCAGTCCACCGCCTGCCTACATCAGCCCCGTCAGCTACCAGGCCGAGCTACTTACTTGCAACGGTTCGGTTTCGACGTTGTACGCCAATTGGGTGTTCACTGATTCAAAGAACCAGCAACATTTGTTTCCCAGTGCGCAAGTTGATACCTTGGGTTGCATTGCTAGCAGTTACAACGCCCAACCATCGGACAATTCCGGACTCACATTGTCCATCACTACTCAGACGTCACAGATGTGTATAACTCCGCCTTGCGCGGCAGTTACGGATGCGGGCGGTAATGTGCTGGCGTATGCAAACAACACCAGTTCAACATTCAAAGGCACGGTTGCTACAATGACCGATCCCGATCAGGTAATGCTGTCTGCTTCCTTCGGGGGAGACACACCCCAAACGGTGACATTCAATGACACGTTGGGCACAAGCCCGATTGTCGCAACTGAGACCAATGCTAATATTCCTCCTGCTACTCCGCCACCGAGCAATCTATACACCTATATCGGAGGAGATGGACTCGATCATGCTTACGCAGTTACCTATGGAGTGTTCACTCAACAAACCAACTTCGGTTGCTCGGGTATAACGGAGATGCCTGCCACTCCTGTGTATTTGCCCACTTCGGTGATTTTGCCAGGCGGTTCATCCTACTCCATAGGCTACGAGATGACACCCGACGTAAGCGGCTCCGTGACTGGACGCCTGGCTTCTTTCCAACTTCCCACGGGAGGAACAACTTCGTGGGTTTATACAGGTGGCTCGCACGGGATCAACTGCGCGGACGGTACGACCTCAGGGATACAGATGACTACCCCAGACGGCGTATCAACATTTACACACATCGTTAACACAAACACAACGTCAACGACCAATGTGACCGATGCGGCGGGAAACCTGACAACGTCAACGTTTTATTACGGGACAATCACAGAGATGACCAATCCTCTAAAAACGGAGATTCTCTGCTATAACGGTGCGTCCACGAACTGCGCTAACGGTAACGAATTCAATGGGTTAACGCCAGGGTATCTCAGTGAAGTTAAAACGTTTACGTCCCTTTTGGGGTTGACTGCTTCGGGATTAACTGCGCAGAGTCTTAGCGACGTACAGTTTGATCCATATTTATACGGATTGCTTGTTCAGGATACGGAGTACGACTTCGGCCCTAAGCTAGTTTCAACGTCAGCGATCACATACGGTACCACGTGTGGCGGCAGTTCAATTACGCACGACCGGACGTGTTCATTGCTGACGACAGACCAATCTGGAGCGCAGGCGTCAAACGAACTGGATTCCTACAACGCCTTGGGAGACTTAACACAGCAACGGCTATGGGTAAGTGGATCGAATTTCTTAACAACTCAGTACAATGTCTCAAATGGGATCGTCAACAGTGTCGTCGACCCGAATGGAAAGATAACCAGCTACACAAATGACGGATGTAACGGTATGTTCCCGACAGCGATCCTGTATCCTACAGGGAACACGTCAAGCATCGTATGGGACTGCAACGGTGCACTTGTGACCTCCACCATCGATCCGAATGGCCACCAGGGAACTATGACCTACGATCTGCTCTGGCGTCCATTGCAGAGTCAAGATCCACTATCGAATGTTACGAATTATTCGTACACTCCAACCGCTTCGGAGCCGAGTACCGTATTTAATTCTGGCCACTCCGCTCTTGATATACGTTTTACTACGGACAGCATGGGACGAATGCAGGTCGCCCAAACGGCCCAGGGTCCGGGTCTCTCTACCTATGACACGATCTCACAGACATTCGGTCCAAACGGCAAAACAGCATCGATTTCCGCTCCATGCTCAACGTCGCTCCCTGGGGCTCTCTGCTCCAGTTCGGCCTATCAACTCTTGTACGATGCTCTGGGTCGAGTTACCAGCGTAACAAACGCAAATGGCGGGACATTGACGACGACATGGCAGTCGGGAGACGCACTCGAAGTTCTGGGCCCCGTCGCTGTTGGAGAGACCGCTACGAAACGGAAGCAACTGGAGTACGACGGATTGAATAGACTGACATCTGTTTGCGAAATCACTAGTGCCACCGGATCAGGTCCGTGTAACCAACGAGTTGCTGCCTCTGGTTTTCTCACAAGCTACACGCTTGATGCTCTTGGAAGGGTTAAACAGGTAACGCAGGGTGTGCAAACGCGAACGTTTACCTACGATGGCCTCGGACGACTGACAACGGCAGTCGCGCCCGAGAATGGCACGACCACTTACATGTACGACACGGCCGATGGTTCTTGCGGCGCCTATAGCTCACCGGGCGATTTGGTTGAGAAGAAGGACGCGATGGGAAATATTTCTTGCTACCAATACGACAGTGGCCACCGACTGATCAGTCGATCCTACTAACGAAGAAGGTCGGAGAACAAAGAGGGGTTATGAAATCGTTTTGTCGAACGCTTGTGCTCGCAGTCGCATCATTTCTCGGTTCTGTCCACGGTAGCACGATCACTGCCTTTTATGTATATGACTCGGCCACGGTGAACGGTGTGAGTATGACCAACACCGCATCACGGTTAGCAGAGGCTTATACCGCGACTTGCAGTACATGCACAAAGGTGACGGACCTTGGCTTCAGCTATGACGTTTTAGGAAACATAACTGCAGTCTATCAGCTGTCTCCACACTCTCCGACGACCTACTTCGTGACTACAGCGACGTACTACATAAATAATGTGATACAAAGTGTCACGGCTGATGGTGTAATTATCAGTTACAGTCTGGACGGTGAAGGCCGCGTGTCGTCTGTAGCATCGTCTGCGGGTCAGAGTCCGGTGATAAGTGCCGTAGCATATAACACCGGAGGCGACGTGACCGGAATAACCTACGGCTCTGGTGATTCTGACGTCCTTATGACAGATCCGAACCTTGGCTTTGTTACGGGATACACGTACAACATCGGTTCGTCGCAGATTAAGGGTGTGTTGAACTGGAACACCAATAACACTCTCCAGAAGCTGACGGTTACGGATCCGTTGAACAGTCAGAACCAACAGACCTGCACGTACACGCATGATGATTTGACCAGACTTGCCACCAACAATTGTGGCTCGGGGTTCTCTCAGACATTTTCTTACGACCAGTATGGCAATATCAGCATAGCCGGTTCCAATTCGTTCCAGCCCACATACAACCCTTCTAATAATCGTTGGAGTGCCATTGGGTCAATAACACCCACATACAACGCAAATGGTGACCTCGAGACTGATGGCACGAACACCTACACGTGGGACACTGATGGACACATGCTGAGCGCCAACACCAGTAATACGGCCACATACGATGCTCTAGGGCGGTTGCTGGAATTCCCCAACAGTTCTGGCTATCAAGAAGTGGTCTATGCTCCGACAGGAGCACCGATCGGGATTCAGAATGGCAGCACTAATGTGTTGTCACGTTTCCCTTTGGTCGGCGGGGCAAAGGCTGTATACACAGGAAGCGTGCTTTCGTACTATTCGCATCCTGACTTTTTAGGAAGCGTCAGGTTAACAACATCTCCAACGAAGACGGCGCTGGCTGATCTGGCGTACAGCCCTTTCGGTCAACCTTACAACAACTCTGGCGTACCCAACTCTGTGCTGACGTTCACGGGAAACAATCAGGATGTAGCTCCGGGAACGCTTTACGATTTTCCTGCTCGCGAATACAATCCGAATCAGTCGCGCTGGATTTCTCCTGATCCGCACCGCTCTACCAACTTTTCAAAACCGCAGGATCTAAATCGCTATGCTTACTCCAGAAATAGCCCCCTAGAAAATACCGATCCAACTGGACTTTGCCCTCCAGATGACGACAATCAATCAGACTGTCCACAAGTCCCGAATGCCTTTTCCTACTATACGCCGTTCGGTCAAGCGATGACCTCTCCAGACTTCGGTCAAATACAAGTAAACAACCCATTTGACCTGACGATCACGGCTTCTCTTCAGTTTTCGGCGAGTGACGCCAATACCCTCGGATCTAATACGCTTGGAGGCAACCCTTCTCTGATGGGAGAAGTGGGGGCTGGCTACGGACTTGTAGAAGACATCATGGTATCGTCGATTGCTAATGGTGTCGGTGGTGCGGCGCTAAATATGGCCACAGACGCCGCCGCAGGTGCCATATCGGACTATCTCGCCGCCCGTGCGTTGCCCACTGTGTCTGGCGGTTCGGGAGCCTTTTCAGGCGTGCCTGTTTCTGCAGGCGAGGAATTTGTTACCGTTTATCACGGCAGCGTGGACAATTACAAGAACATTGCTTTAAACGGACTAGACGTGGAAAGGGAGGGTACAACCTACGCGTCGACAAGTGAGGCAGCAGCTATCGACGCAACAAAGTATGCGCTCCCCAATTGGAGACTCGCTGCGAATAATCGAGGGGTGGTACAGTCTGCCATCCCGAAACAGCTTTTTGACACTTACTTCGCTCCGTTCCAGAGACCATACGCCGGCTTCTATGGTCCGGGTGGCTACGAATTGCCACCAGGAACCACTGAGATTCTTATGCAACATACAATTCAAAAGGAGATTTTCAATTGGTACATGATTCGGCCTCCGCTGACCCTCCCGTAGAGCTGTGACCGTCCAAGTGTGTCGTTTTAGTCGTCGACACCTAACGTTAATGACGATTCAAGAAAGTCGCTCGAAAAGAAGTCCGTTTCACGCAGCGTACTCTTGGGTATCCGTTTGTACCAAACAACTGCATTTATGTACGTGAAGCACTAACCGATGGTAAGATTTATCCAGTGAGGGGTCGTTCATGAGTGCTTTATCAGATCATCTCGACAGACTTCTTCAGTGGATGGAAAGCTCGGGACTTCGGCCCCCAGTACACGACGTGCGAATTATCGAAATGAACACATCAGCCTCCAACTCCAGCGATGGTAAGGAGCATGCTCTGAAGGACGAACTTCGCTCGCCCTTGGAGTACGAAAACAGGTTTGATGAACTGCTTCGAAAGGGCTACCGCTGGATCAACCTGTCTTGCTACGGTGTCCACGAGGGCTTTCTGATCATTGGGGTTGTAGTTCCGGGTGTGGCGAGCGCAACACATCCGGGCTATCACACATCAGTGAATCTCTCCGGTCCGCTTCCAAGCGTGCTTGACCAGCAGTGGCGTGTTGGTTCGATTCTCACGATTACATAGAACTGACCTGCCCCTGCTTAATAAGATGATAGACAATCAGGAACCACTAATTGGCACCCGTTCGAGCGCACTGAGCACCTGTGCAAACCCAGGTGACCTACCCTTACTGGTGTCTGCAGAAACTACTCATTTTGAGTTAGTTGCAGAGATGAGAGTTCGCGGTTGCGACCGACTGTAGGCGAAATTGTGTCGGAGAGTTCCTCTCGCTTCAACAAGCGGACGATCAAGTTAAAACGTAAGTAGATGGTGTTACAGGAGTTATAGCAAGGAGTTCCGGGCAGAGCACCTGGTCCCGAACCAGATTGCAGGCTTTTCTCTCGATACTGTGATTTCAGCGTTTTGCAACTACATGATGATGAAGGTGTTGGCGCTTCGTTGTTGAAGGCTGTTGAAGATTGATGTTTCCAGATGCTTTGACCGTCTCAAAAACGACTACAGCCAAGCGGCGTCTTTATGGTCAAGTCGGGGCCATTGTGTCCCACAAAATTGACCATCACCGCTGCAAAAGCTTTCGTCGCGGTTGCACAGAACCTCGAATGGGCGGCAGGGATGCTTCGGGGGAACTTCGAGGAAGCGCCAGGCCGGGTAAATGTCGAACTGGCGGGGCTGGCCGATGCAATCATGGAACGCCAAACACAACCGTTGACCCAGGTGGAACTTTACGACACGCTCAAGGCGGCGGGGGCAGAAGTTCCAGAAGACCCCGAGGCGTTTCGACTCTGGCTGCACCGAGCAAGAAAGCAAGGGTTAGTTAAGAACTTTCACTACAGAAGAACAAAGGCTTAAACATCCTGCCGCGCCGGGATGACGGTCAAGCGATAGATAGTACTCAGGTGTTCTTTTTAATGTCGGGCCAGACTCGACGTACCAGACTGCGATTAGCGATTTCCTCGCCGGTCTCCCTCCGGTACGAGCGTCCATAAAAATATGTTTAACAATGGCAAGCACTACTAGGCTGCCAGTTACTCCATTTACGTGCCCACGCGAATGTAATTTATCACTGTAGTGACTGTGTTTGGCCCAGTAATCGTAAACGACGAACTCGAAACATTTGCCACACTGAACAGTGCCCCCGTGGGCGCAGATCGAGCGGAGACTGTACAAACGTAGCTGCTGGAACTTGCGAATGACGGGGAAATTCCAGAAATCGTCACAGTGCTCGGGGTTCCGCTAACCAGAGGCGCACTGCCATATACCACCATTGGAGAGCTTTCCGTCGTGGCCGAGCAACTGGAAGTTGTGCCGCACGCCTGCGCCTTCATCAGTGATACAGTGCCAGTGGTGGCGGGGAAAGTGGCGGTAAAAGCGCTTGATGCGGTGGCGGATTCCAGGTTGACTCCACCGGTAGCCGTTCCACTGGCAAGCGCCAGAATGCCTGTCGTTATGCCAGACACGCCAATCGTTAAGGTTGGAGAAGAAAATTTGAGGTTGGCGCTTACGGATGGGCAATTCCCAGAAGGGCCACCGAATACGACTTCGGCTACGGGAACGGCGGCGGATGCTCCCATCGCGCTTGTGGATGTAGCGCAGAGTAACCCGCCTTGAATGAAACCTGCCGAAGCTGGGTAGGTATTGCCATTTAACTCCGTTGCGTTAATGCCACCAGATCCAATGGCCTGCAGTAGTCCCCCCAAAGTCATGTCCACGCCATTAGCTGTTCCTTGCGCTGTGATCTGGATAGGAAGAGCCATTGAAGTACCTACCGTGTTGACATTCAACAGGGCACCGGTGCGCGTGTTGCCCGTGGTATCAACGAAGGAGAATGCATTTGAAGCTGGGCTCCCGGTGTCCGCACCCTCCGTCCAGAGCCAGTCCGTAACATTCGTACTCTGCGCGGCCCATGTCATTGAGGTCGTGTCACCGACGGGATGAGTGAAAGAAAGACTCGCCGTGGGGGCTGTTAACCCGGACCGCGGTACTCCAGTCGCCGTAATCCCGCCTGAGCCGATGGGTTGCAGTAAGCCAGTATTGGTCATCTGGACGCCGTTAGCAGTGCCCTTGGCCGTGACTTGCAACGGAAGAGCTGTCGAGGTGCCGACGGTGTTGACATTCAACAGGGCACCGGTGCGCGTGTTGCCCGTGGTATCAACGAAGGAGAATGCATTTGAAGCTGGGCTCCCGGCGTCCGCGCCCTCCGTCCAGAGCCAGTCCGTAACATTCGTACTCTGCGCGGCCCATGTCATTGAGGTCGTGTCACCGACGGGATGAGTGAAAGAAAGACTCGCCGTGGGGGCTATTAACCCGGACCACGATACTCCGGCCACGTTTGCAGCAGGCAGCGTGCCGGTCACGATGCTGGAGCCACCGGCCAGGTTCAATGCACCGAACGTCATGGGCAAAATTCCGCTGATACCGTAGAGTAGCGGCTGTCCAGTTGTCCCCGGGCTCGTAGGAAGGTTGAAGTTGTACGACGTCGTTGACGCTTGGGGCTGCACGGTAATCGTCCCTCCGCCATTGCCCACGAGATTGAGCTGTCCCGTGATGCCCCCGACCCCGGATGAGCCGAGCTGCGCCGTCGCAGCACTTAACGTACCCGATACATTCCCCGGCATTCCGTTGCCTACGTCAACAACGTCCGCTGAGCCGCGTGAAAGCCCCGTGTCCGGGGTGAGGGGCGAACCCGGCCAAGTCAACACGCCGGAAGAACTCACCCCGGCCTGCTTTGCCGTTCCATATGTGGCACCATCGTAGAACTGGCTCGGAAAAAGCGGACCGGTCGAGAACAGGGATTCGTCGGGACTGGCCTGCCCGCCTACATCTCCTACCGCGATCAAGCCTTCAGATACATCTGATAGAAGACCTGACATCGTGGTGCAGCCGGTGGCCGATAGAGTTTCATAAAACAGAAGGCACGCAGTCGAAGTGCTCGTGGTCGCTCCTGTGATGCTAAAGTCCCGGCTATAATAATCGGCGTGAATCAGATTGTTGACTGATCGGCTTGCCGCTCCACCAATGTCATAATTAATCGTGACTCCTAGTGCGTCGCGGAGCTGCACCGAATCAAAGGAGACTTCAGATTCCGCGTCTTCGATATGCGCGGAAATTCCGCCGCCGCCCGCTCCCGCCTGTGGAGAATCGATCACTCCGACCCCGAACATGGAAACATACGGTGTGTTCTGTGCGAAGGCTGAATCCGAATGGTTGGTGAATCCACGGAAGCCTGGCACATCTTGAATTACGGTACCAAATGTATAGTCCATCGCTTGGCCCAACACATGTCCAATCGTTGCGTATGAGTTCTGAGCACCGGGTCCAAGAAAGTACGCATATCCCTGCATACAATCGCGGGCTTTGTCTTGATGTGGGCCTGATTCTTCTTGTCCATTTGATGAGAAGTAGAAAATCGCATAAGGCTCACCTGCATTCGACACGCGCCCACACTCTTCGTTCCAGCTTTCAAGCCTTGATCCGTAACCCTGCAGAGCCGTGCCTGTGAGGGGATTTCCGTTCTGGCTGCCAAGCGGACTGATTCCTCCTCCGTTGAAAATCGTTTCTGATGCGTTGAACATCGGGAAATACGGTTGCGATAGCTGAGGGTTTACTATTATTTCAGGCTGCCCAAGAGCACAAAGCGCACCATGAGGGAGATTACCAACGTAGTTTGACGGAGCGCCGTTTGTTCCACAGAAGGCGTTAACTCCATCAGGAATCTGTGGTAGCTCTAGGCCGCTATGTGTTGTAGAAAGGCCAGCGTACCATCCGACTGCGTTAGGAGCTGGGCAGCCCCCACTAGTACAAGCAGAGCCAACTGCTGGTGGCGGGTTTATCTGGATCGCGTGGTCCGTGGCAGTTATGTTAATAGAATTTTCGCCAATTGCGAGTGGAATAATCCCCATTGGCGTGCCAAGGGTATAGCTAGCCCAATATTGTCCAACCGAGACGCTCGGGCAACCCGAGAAGCCCGTTGGGCAAGGATTTAAGTCGGTAATCGACACAATCGGCAACGCTCCGGTTTGGAACAAACCCGTGAAGGAGCTGATGGTCGCGGCGTTTGTTGAGCCACCGGTTGGTGGCGCTACAGGACAAGTTGCACTGCTCGAATCTAAAATAGTGCCGCTCTTCGCCGAACAACCGGACCAGTCGGTTTGCAGACTGGAATAGAGCGGCTGGTATGTACTATTCGGAGCGGCGCAAGCCTGTGTTAGACCGGGGCACGTAACTCCGTAAACCTGGAACTGGGGCGCGACCATCAAGTTTGGCCCCTGAGTAGAAGTACTGATGGCCATATATTGATAGCCGTCAAGTAGGGGCACGCTGCAACCGGTCGTACCTTCATCGCAACCACCGAAGTTGGGATTCCAAGTCGGCGTGGTACAAGCGGAACCGTGAGGAGTGCAGCTATTGGAACTGGGTGCCGTAATAACCTCGTAATCCATTCCATTTTCTGTTAGCACGGTACCTACTGTGTACGGCGTGCCGATCGTCCAAATTTTCCCGCTGCGGATGCAGGTCCACGCAAGTGTCGAACCATACTCATTTACAAAAGATGCGCTCCCTCCGACGCTGCAGGAGCCGGAGGGGAAGACGTTTAAGTTGCCCAATAAGTTGCTGGTCCCAGCGGTAGTCGCAACCCAAACATTCTCCGCCGGGTTCGAATCGCTGACTCTTTCCCCCACATAGTAGTAGGTGCTCGGCTGTCGTGCTTGGAAGATATAGGGTGGCGCTGGATTGAGTATATCCCAATCGTAAGGGCCACCCGCACTGGGAAATGGTGGGCTAGTCACGAGCGAAGAACAGTCAACGAGTTGGGCAGACTGAGCAACTCCGGCCTGCCCTGCATCAAAGAGGCAGACGAGTTCGCTCATCTGGTACCCGGCGGTGTTGTGCGAGAAGAGAAGGTCGGGGACAATCGCGCCATAGATATTTGGCAGGACTGGAATTCCATTTGGCGCGGAGAAGGACATCTGCGCGTATCCCCCCTCGACAGGTGTGGACATAACCAGCTTGGATCCCCAGGGCACCGTGGTGGGAAAGTGCACCAACGTTCCCCCATTCGTGTTGACGTGGATGGTCGTATTACCAATTTCCAACCCTTGATCGGAAGCGGGCAGGACGATTCCCGTCGGACATGTATAAGTGGGGGACATGAATTTGCTGGTCCCGTTCAGCAATGCGCAATAGGGATTAATACTCGGGGCCGTAGATATCGCAGTCGTGTATCCGTAGTAGGTTGTGGTCGGAGTCGTTGGCACTGTGCTACTGAACATGGCCGGGGAGCCCGGCGTTGTGCCGGAACTGAATTGCAGCGTCCCAGCAATTGGCGGCGTCGTGGAACTGAGCGGACAGGCCGCAGCGCACACCAGTGCGAACACGGCATACTGAGAACTGCTGGCGGTAAAGGCCGAATTGAAGCCAGAAAACATCTGAGTGGACCACGTAACCGTATAGCATCCAAAAGTCGAACTCGGGATGTTCTGTTGAACAACAGGAGACGACTGCCAGTTTCCCCAGGCATCGTATTCGACAACAAACACGGATAAATTGCCTAATGTCGGTAGACCGCTCAAGCCACTACAATTCAAAGAAGTATTTGGAAAACCGACGATTGGTGAGGGCACTGTTGCAGTGTTCAGAAACATATCCTGAAAATACGAAGTGGTTGTGCCGGGGGGAAGGTTCCAATCGATCTCACCTCCACGGAAGGTGGGTGAGCTGTAAACTGATTGCAGAGAGTTTGGTGCAACACCATTGACTTGGTAGACGGTCCCGACTTGACTCCACGCGAATGTCGCATAGAGAATAATTAACGCAACGGCAACCCCTCTATTCGCGATGCTCTTTAGGGTGCCCCGCAAGGAGGCTGCACAGTAAGATGTCGACAGTAGTCTCATGGACGACCCTCGATTCAGATAACGTGGCTGCATCGCTGATTCACGATTTGTACTTCCGCTCTTAGGTAAAGTCTAGAGATATCGTTTGGCTACTACGACAAGGTAATAACCGCTTAGAGTCAGCGTCGTTCATCATCTGACTTCTGGCTTTGGGTCATCGGTTCGGGAATCTTGAACGCGGCGCACGCGACTTAAGTCGGTGTGGCCACAAAAGCTGCTCCAGGTAGCAGGGAAGGGTAACCGCGATTGCTTTTACTCAAGCCTGTTTTAAGACTCTTTCAAGTAATGGCCCAGAGATTTTGATCGATTCCTCTTTGTATCAGGTGTGGAGATTTGTTCGCAGAAAATCTAAGGTCGCATCCGTGCTATCGGGTCTTTGAGTTCCAAAGCGTCCCACTAAGTTGGAGCCTCGGCAGTATCCATACTGTCAAGGAGTGTTATTGTCCAAAGCACAGGATCGTCGAGGGAAGCTGTGAATCACTGCTCCGTGAATAGGAATGCTTCACCAGGCCCAGGTTCGCATTTGCCGGCTTGACACGGTGGAGATGTTGGAGCGTAAGATGCTCCAATGACACCGACTTTCCCGCTGATTGCTACGGAAGCTCCGAAATGGTCCCATTGATACTTGAATGGAATCGATAATTTGAGCGCAAACGTTGAGCTGTTCTCCCATCCATTGGCGGGTTTCACAAAAACATAAGCCGCCCCTGTAGAGTCATGCACGCAGTCAGCCCCGGCTAAGATCACACCTCCACTGATCGAAACAGAACTGCCGAGGCACTGGGATGTGGTGGCGTTAACGGTCAATTCAGCGGTCTGCGTCATATTGACCCACCCGCCAGCAGATTCCACAAAGACGTAGACTGCGCCCGCTTCGTCAAACTCGTGGTACGGAGCCCCTACCACGGTTGTGCTTCCATTTGTTGAAACCGAGCTAGCAAAGAAGTCTTCTCCCCCACCGTCGGATGGCGTCAGTTGGGCAGTCTCAGTCATATTCGCCCAGCCGCTAGCGGGCTCAACATAGACATACGCAGTTCCCGGACATTCGCCACCGCACAGCCCTCCTCCCACAATCACTGTGTTGGAGTCGACAGCAACCGCGTAGCCGAAGTAGTCATAGGGTGCCCCATTGGATGCGGTTAGCTCTGCCGTTTGTGTCCCATTGGTCCACCCACCCTTAATAGGTTCGACGAACACGTAAGCCTTGCCGGGGCCGGGATCTTGATCTGAGCTGTACTGGGCTCCGGCTACGATAGTATTGCCACTGAAAGCGGTAGCTGTACCCAAGTAAGCAAAGGAAACACCGTCCGAGGCAACCAGCTTAGCGGTCTGATGCATGTCGTTCCAACCTTTCGCAGGCTTCACAAAAACATAAACTGCACCCTGGTCTTGGTTGCCGTTGACCGTGGCCTGCGGCGAACCAACCACTACGGTGTTACCGCTTATCGCGACGCTGCGGCCAAAATTGTCGCCACCTTGCCCATCCGACGCCGTGAGTTCAGCGGTCTGCGTCATGTTTGCCCATCCACTTGTTGGTTTAACGAAGACGTAAGCTGTACCCTGATACTGATTCCCATTGACAGTGGTTGCGGCTGCCCCGACCACCACTGTGTTGCCGACGATCGCTACGGAATAGCCGAAAATGTCCCCACTTACCCCGTCTGAAGCCGTAAGAGTAAAGTTGCTTATCGTTGGGTCCACGGATATCGGGTACCGCGCAGAGGAGTCGTCGATCTCCAACCGTAACTCCCTGTCGTCAACTCTCAGTGATGCCGCCAACTCCTTTCCGCTTGCGTCCAGCGCTGTCAGTCCCGCGTACCGCATCACCGCGTCACCCATGCTCCGACTCAGCTTCAAACTCGTGCCGGAACTGTCTGCCACTGCCTTCAAATTTCCAGAAAGGCCTAAAGTGATCGTCAGCATTCGACCATTGGCTTTGCCCGGTCGGCGACTCAACGTGAATCCCTGTTCCAGGCCCATCGGCCCATTGACATACCATTCAGTAAACGATCCCCGCCGATATTCAACGTGGTTGGAAGCAGCGATTGGTCTGGCCTGGCGCACGTGGGTAAGAGCTGTCCCATACCCATAACCTCGTACAGACATGCCGAAACGCGTGCTTTCCGCTTGCACCTCTAGTCCCCGTGAGCCGAATCGAGCATTCAGTTTCTGTCGTGGGTTTGCGACTTCATAACCGTCGTGTGTAGCTCGGGCGCGATATTCGGGTATATCACCCCCGAGAGCTGCGGACACGCCTGACTGCGCCTCCGCCGGCAGGTCAGACAGCTTGGTCAGAGATTTCTGACCCGACGCGAAGGCCAGTGTACACAGGACGACCGCACATACGAGAGTGTCAACGATGCGAACTACACACGACTGGGACATTTGGACCTCCAGAACCTAGGACTTCGCCGCGCACCGGGGGAGACAGCTAAAACAACCAGCGTAAGACTATCACAAGCTTCGGTCTGTAGAATGCCTTTTTTCGCGGCTTTCGCCTCACTAATATAGGTGCGCGCAATCCCGGCCAAACGTCTCCCAAAGAGGATAGCGGTTGGGGAATGTGGCGATGGTCCCGGAAAGTAGACCACGCTACGGCTGAAGCGGGAGCACTGCGCGGAGAACAGAGTAGCTTCTCAGATCGGCGCCAGCGTCTGTGAAATACATCGCCCAAGAGTCCCGCAATTCACTCCAGTAATTGATGGACTTGCTAGCAGCGTCGACCCCTAGAACCTGGACTCCAATACTGCGGAGATCAGCAACCGGTATCCTTCTTTTCATCAATGCCCATGAAAATTGAGTTACTCCTTCGGGCGAATCCAGGTTGAGTTCGGGAGTGGTATTCCGCATATCGGAGAAGATGATGAGAACCTTGCGGCGTGCAGCAAGCTCTTCGGTAAATACTTGGCTTGCTATGAGTAGGGCACCGAGTATGTCAGTGCGTGGGAAGTTCGGCTGAAGCTTTTGACTGCGCGATTTCCACTCCCGGACGAGCTCGTTCCTGTCAGCGATCAGGCGCTCGCCGAAGTATCCCGGATCATCAGGAACTGTCGCCGAAAGCAAAATATCCGGTTGAGCGAAGCTTTGGTCGGTGATGCCAATGATGGTTACGTGCGAACCGGCAGGAACCTGGATCAGGACCTTCGCCACAGCGTCAATGTTCTTCTGGAATTCATTGGGCCGTCCGGACGCACGGACGGCCACAGACCGACTGAGATCAACTGCGATGACCAGATTGAGTTGAGACTCGGCCGTAGCAAGCCGCGGCATGAAGGTACAGACAGCAACTGCCACCAACAGTAGTTTCGTTATTGCGCTCCGCACCGTATGCGCGAGCATGGTTCGATAGAAGTTGCTCCAGAACCGGTTGACGAAGATCTCTGGTTCGTTTTGCAACGTTGTGACTTCATAGGCAAGCGTGACCTTACGCCCGAGTAACTCAGTCAATCGCGCCTCGAGCTTTTCCCAGTCTTCGGTGCTTTCCGATGCAGCACGCCCGTTGCCGACAAAAAAGGAGCTTGCCGGTGGCAAACTCCTAACAAAGAGCTATGTGGCTTCGAGGACCTTCCGCGCCTCTTCGAGCTTCTGCAGTTGCCGTTTGGCATGCTTCAGCTCTTCTTCTTTGGCGGTAACGTCGTCGCGAAGCCGGTTGATTTGGTCAAGCACCACGTCGACCGGGGTTTTCTTCTTCCACGGCTTTCGTGCGGTTTGACTGGTTGTGGTTGCGCTCGAGGTTGCAGTTGAGGACCCCCTTGCTGCCTGGTCCGTTGCTTTCGGTGGTTTCATTGCCTACGTCCTCCTTTTGAAAGTAGGTTTGGGTTGTATGCGGGACGTGCGTTCTACTTCTTTCTGGCAAGCCTCACAAAGCTCCGGGTCATCGTCCACGTGCCTTCCGTGCTGGTCGATGAGGAACAGCCCGAAAAGCTTGGCCGAGAGCTCTTGCACTGCGAGGTCTGCATCTCGGGGAGAGAGATTGTGGCGCAGGACGGAATACTCATTGCGTCCGGCGTCGTAAAGCGTTACGAGTTTCAAGGTGCGTTGCATGAAGTCGGGTTCACCTCCTTGGTGGCTTCTGCTCCGGTATTGCGTTCGGTACATCCCGGCAGACCATCCAACCTGCTTCGCCCACCGTGAGCGTCGCGATGCGAGTGAGAAACACCTTGAGGCAGACGATGTCGTCACCGAGAGCGGCGAACGCACCGAGGGCGCCAAGATGGTTCTCCTCGTGAAGGCACTCGGTCACCTCCGTGAGTTTCTTCTCGATGCTCTCCGCCTGCCGGTGGCAATCCTTGCGGATGAGGGTTATCAGGTCTTCGGTCGTGAGTTGGTTCTGCTTCTGCATGTTCGACTCCGTGATTTCTGGGTTCTTGGTTCATGCGTTGGACTGCGATCCACGCTTCGAGCTTCCGGATGGCATCACGCTTCATCGGAAGCTCGACGTGGGTGTAGATGGCGTGTACATCCTCGCCCGAGGAATGTCCCATGAGTGCTTTCCTCACGTCGGGCATGATGCCGGCTTCCATGAGCCGGGTGTTGAAGGTATGGCGAAGATCATGGAAGCGGAAGGAACGAATCCCGGCACGGCGGATCGCAGTCTTCCAGGCGGTTTTGATTTTGTGCAGCGGACGGCCTTCAAAGGTGAGGACCAGTCCGTCGGTTTTGGCCCGAGCCGAGAACAGATCGACGAGCCTCGCCGTGAGCGGGATCTCGCGAGCTTCACCTTCGGCGGTCTTGGAATGGGTGACGGAGAGCACCCGGCGATTGAGGTCAATGTGCTCAAAGCGCTGGGTCAGGAGTTCTCCGCGCCGCATGCCCGTATCGAGCGCTATAACAATGATGGGCTGAAGATGGGGCGCGGCAGCTAGGAGGAGCTTGTCCTCTTCCGCCAAGCCCATGATGGGACGAGGTTTACGTCGCTCGCGTACCATGGGAACGCGAGCAATTGGGTTGGCGAGAAGGAGTCCCTCGTCCACCGCCCAATAAAGAAGATGCCGGAGCACTTCGATATCGCGGTTGAGCGTGGTCTCCGAGAGCCTTTTTTCGCTATGTCGCCTGGTGCGGTAGCTCCGCACCAGGGCCTTCGTGATACGGCCGATCGGGTAATCGGCGAAGTAGGGCAGGAGCACTTTCAGCCGGTCGAGATGGTGGGGGAGGGGTGGGCGGTCCGCGAGGAACCGGGCCACGAGCTCGCCGAAGGTCATCTCAGGAATCGGCTCGACGAGCTGATGCCGCTTTCGGTTCAGTTCGTGCCGGAACTCGCGCTCGATGTCTTGCGCCTCGCGGCGACTTGACGTTCCTGTGGACTTCGCGTGCCGGACTCCATTGACCCAGAGATAGGTCCAAAAGGTCCGGCCTCGTTTATAGAGACTCACCGTATTCCTCCTTTCTGTCGTTGTTGTCGTTCGAGAATCCAATCAATGACCTGCCCTCGGAAGAAGACGAGCTTCCCCGAGGCCGAGGTCCTCAGGTATGGCAAACCGAGCCGCATGTACCGCTGCCGAACGGTCCACAGGGAACAGCCGAGAAGTTGGGCGACTTCGCTGATTGTTAGCGGCTGGCCGAGATCAGGGAACGCTCGATGCACCGTTTCAGGCATCGCGGGCCTAGCACTCTGCCTAGCACCGTTCTGTGCTAGGCCGGGAAGCGAAAAGTCCATATTTCTTGTGGTCTTCGCGCCCGAGCCGAAATCCGACAAGTCCTCCCGCACACCGTTTCTCGACCGCGTGGCACGCTCAGTGTTCATTGCGTCGCTCCTTCGGTCGTCGTGACCGGCGAATGATCTTCCTCAGCCAGTGCGGGATTATGGCCCAGAGGAACCAGAGCGCGACGAGAAGGAGGGCAAGAGCCACCATTCCCGCCTGTACCTGGGGACTGCGGAGCATCTCCTGGATTACTCCGACGAGGACCGCGAGCGAGAGCGCTACCAAGAACGCTCCGAGGACCACACGGATCAAGAATCCGAGGACATGCCACCAGAGGGAAACCCGAGGCTGCGGGGTTGAGAGTTCCCGGCTGCCGCACTGGGAGCAGACATCGGCGAACCGAGGATTCGCGTGCATCCTGGGGCAGAGCTTCACGTCATAACTACGCCCGCACGAATTGCAGAACCGGGGCTCACCCGCTGTGATTCGTCCGCATGAGAAGCAATACTTCATGAGAGTCCTTGTATGAGCGTCCGCCGTTCCTCGTCCCTCGGCATGAGCCAAACGGTACCGAAGACCCCGCCATTCGAAAGGGAATCGAGAGTCGCAAACCAGAAGACCTTGTCAGTCATCTCCGCAATGGTCTTGCGGATGGAGTGCATCCGTCGCTCGGAGGTCGCGACGACCAGCACCCGGAAATGGCTCTGGTGGAAAGCGGGTTCGAACTGCCCGGAATTCGCGAGCGCAAAATACTTACGGACCTTTTCCTGCCATACCTTGAGCGTTTCGGGTCCGCGATCGACTTCGACGAACGCGGCCCGGATTTCCGCAGGGGTTGTGATCTCGACGTATCCGTCGGGGATGAGCCGAAGGGTTTCCGAGAGCGGTACGGTGAATGGGATCCATCGCTTGAAGGCGACTCCTGCGGGCGGTGTGCTGTACTTTGCGGCGCAGTAGACCAGGTTCACCGCCAACTGGTGCTGGACGAAAAGATCGGTGACCAACACTTCGTCCTTACGGCGTTGCGGACCCCGGTACGGCAGGTTGAATGCCTGTGCTGTCTTTCGAGAGAGCGCATAGACAGCTTTTCTGCCCGCACCATTCGCGCCCAGGAAGAAGCGATGCAACAATCCTGCCTGGGTCAACTGGTGCAACCTGCGGTTGGTGCGCGACGCGGAGCCGAAGCTGGCGATGATCGTGGCTTGTTCGCGGTCGATCACACGCATGAGGGCAAGTTCCCGGAACAGATGGCGGTCGCGTTCCTGGATGACGATTCCGGCGTTGCGGTCAGTAGCCATCGGGAACCTCCAATGCCGTCGGGCGGTGGAGCGCCGCCTGCCTCTTCTCGATGTCGCGTTCGACGTGCGCCCGCACCCGTCCGCGGGAGTACCGGGAGCGATTGAGCAGGTCGGTGTAGTCGACGCGGGGTTCCTCGACGTTCGGCACGCGGACCTCGACCCAACGGTCCGGGCCACTTTTCACGACACAGTGTCGCTGGTGAAGGTTCTTCAGCCGCTCGGCCAGAGGTTTCCCACCATCAAGGGCCTGTGCGACCTGGGTCGCATCAGCACTTGAAAGCTGAAAGAACACGTGGGTTCCGACGGCCAGGATCGCCGCGCGCATCTCTGCCGGATACTGGTCGAGAAACTGGTTTGCGGAAATGATGGCGACGGCGAACTTGCGGGCCTCGGATAGGATGGTTTCAACGCCACTGCTGTAGGCCACGAGGTTCTGGATTTCGTCGCAGTAGACGGTGTACAGCGAACGCTTCTCGCGGGAGAACAGGGCGTTCTTGAGGACCGTAAGGATGAGGCTTCCGAGCGTGAGTGCCTGTTCGCCCAAGCGCCCTTTCTCGAGGTTCACGATCACCCAGTAGTTGCCGTCCATCGCCTCCTTAATAGAGAAGGTAGAAGGCTGGCCGACGATGTGGCGGAAGTGCGGGTCGGCCGTGAAAGCCGAGGTTTTGTTCAAGATCGGCTCGCGCATCGTCGCCTGCATGGGTTCGCTCGCCTGGTCGTAGCGTTGTTCAAAGTACTGGCGGACCTCGGCGTTCGGAACCTTCTTCAGGCAGGAAGCCCGGAACCCGGCATGAGTGAGGAACGGTGCAAGTTCGACGAGCGTGAGCCCGTTCGCGGAAAGCACGTAGAGCGAGTTACGGAGGAGTTCGTCGGTTCGTGCCCCGAAGGAGTCGAGATGCCACCGCCGCTTGAGAACCTCGGCAAACTCACTCGTCCGGACAAAGTCTGGAGATTCCTGTTCAAGCGGGTTGAATCCCACGGAAACAATCGGGTCAGCCGGATCAATGAGGATAAGCCGGTCGCTCAGATGGCGGCGCAACCGTCGTTCGCGGGCACTAATCGTTCGGAGCAGGCGGAGCGTGAGATCCCCGTGGAAATCGAACGCCAGGAATCCGCGGTCGGCCTCAATGTCCTGCTCCATGAGGTAACGCAGGAATGAACTCTTGCCGGTTCCCGTCTTCCCGAGCACGGCGACGTGCATCGCGCGCCGGATGTTGCCGAGCGACATATGACGCTTCGTCAGTTGTTCATCGACCACCCGGAGGCCAAGATCGAGATTCCTTCCCTGTTGCCACTCTTCTCGTCCCTGCCTGCGCAGGCGGTTAAAGATTCTCGCGATGAGTTGTTCAAGGAAAGTGATCATCACGTCTTAATTGTCGAAGGTGGGTCTCCAATATCGGTAACAAGCGAGTGGGAAACAGAAAAACCCAGGGGGCCGGGTGGTCCGGCCCCTGGGAAGTGGGGAGGGGAAGCAGAGCCCAAGATCGTCCTTGGCTTCGGGAAGGTACAGGCGGACGAAAACTGCTCCCTACGACGGCATATGGATCTCGCCGGTGAATGGACTGTAGCGAGTCCCGCAGAGGATGCAGGTTACGAAGGCCGTGAAGTCGGCCGGTTCATCCCATACTAACGTGTCAACGTCTTCATTGCCGCATGTGGGGCAGGGCATTACCGGAAATTCGTGATCAGGACCTCGCGGTAGCGACGACCTGCCGACTTCTGTGCCGTGTAGGAGAGTTCCACGCCCCGAATATGGAAGAGGCGGAACAAAGCGCGTACCTCGGGAACGTCGTTCAACGAGAGTACGAACTTGCCGCGGACCTTGCTGAGATTCTCCGCGAGCTTCTCAAAGTCCTGCGCCTCAAAGTTGTGGCGATAGAGCTTCTTTCCAAAGTACGGCGGGTCAAGATAGAAGACGGTGGACGGTCGGTCATACCGCTTGAGCATCTGATCGTAGGGCAGACACTCGATCTGCACCCGTGCGAGTCGCTTATGAGCATTTTCAATGAGCTGGGGAAGCCGCTCCACATTGAAGCCTGGAGGCTGGACCACATGCCAATGATAGTTGGGACGGACGACGAGGCTGGCGAACGAGCCCTTCAGCAGATAAAGATATCGTGCGGCTCGTTGCACATCTGTAAGGGTGGTGGGGTCGGTGACCTTGAGGAGCTCAAACCATTTGCGGCTCACCAGCACATACCGTAGATAGCGGACCAGTTCCTCGTAGTGCTGTTGGCAGATGCGGAAGAAATTGACGATCTCGCCATCGAGATCATTCAACACTTCCACCTTGGACGGCTCCTTGTGGAAGAACACCTGTGCCCCGCCTGCGAATGCCTCGACATAGGTCGTATGTTTCGGCAGCATTCCAATGATGCGCTTGGCGAGCGTCCGTTTCCCACCTATGTATGACAGCGGTCCAATCATTCGCTCGGATTGTGAAACGGGCTTCCCCTGGTTGCGCTTCGACCGAGATACCAGTCGAAGCGTAAAATCAGTTTAACCGTCGGGTGGAGGAAAGAAAGATACAGAAATGTGCTCGGGATGCGGCAAACCTCAGCTCAACGAAATGTGCGCGCCAGACAACATTCCGTATCTTTCGAAGATGCGGGCGACGTTGTACCATGAGAAGCATCGGTTAGGCAGATGCTTCAGCCGCCATCATTTCCTGTTCAAACTGCGCAGTAAGCTTCTTTAGGAGGCTGTTCCAAGTTCGATGTACGCCACGATACGGGGCACACCGTGCATTTTAGACAACATTCTGTATCTTGACAGCAAAAAAACCAGATGTACTCTGGGTTTTTTGTTAGATACAGAAATGCGTGATTGATGACGCATTTGGGGTGACCCCCAAGAGGAATCGAACCGTATCCTCTATATGCTTTGATTTTCCTGCTTTTTCTCCTTTCGACGTTTGTCCATCAAATGATCGAGAATTTCAGGGTTTTCCCGCTCCAACCGTTCATAAATTCGCCACACGGAAGCGATGTATCCAGCGAGCACTTCTTTGATCTCTTCAAGCTCTTCATCGGGCAGATTTGGGAACAATTTACGGACGCCCGAAAGGGGATCGTCTGTTGGAAACATGGGGGTATTTGGTTTCGATTTCGACCTTTCGGCACCGAGATGGGGCATATATTGACTAGTTATCGCAGTCGACCTATAGTTCGATCACTATGGCTAATCCTGAAGATAATCAGCCAAACCAAGCAAAGCGTCCTATTGAGACCAAGAAACAGACTTCTCGAAAGAAGAAGGATAAGAACGCCCCAAAGATTCCTTCGTGGACCTTTCCAAAGAATACATTGGAAGATGCAGTGAGGATTCCGCAGGCAATCGAGCAGCAAAATGCTGGCAATCCCATGAAGTCTGATGTTCTGGTCAAAGCCGTTGGGTTTAATTCGACAAGCGATTGGCGATTCCTTGACCTTCTCAGGTCCGCGAATCTGTACGGTTTGGTGGAGGGATCCGGCAGATTTGCAACTGTTGCGATGACCGCTATTGGGAATAGTCTCGTTGCGCCGGGTTCTCCAACGGAACGACAGTCCGCATTGCTCAACGCGTTTCGCAATGTAGAAGATTTCAAAAAGGTGGAAGATTTCTACAAAGGGAAAAAGTTGCCGGAGGACGAGTTCTTTGAGAATACGCTCGTTCGAGAGTTTAAGATTCCCCGAGAACGAGTTCAAGCCTTTATACAGATATTCACTAAGAACCTTGATTTTCTAAAGGCATTTAGAGCCGCTGATGGGTCCCAACCGATCGTTGAGGAATCTGGCAAAAAAGAATCTGGGAGTTTGATACAAAGTAAGACAATTGCGGTCGAGGAAACTGGCAAAGGGCGAACTTTTCTCGACACATGCTTTGTCATGATGCCCTTCGGGCCGTGGCCAGATTTGTACTACAAGGAGATCTTCGCTCCTGCGATAAAAGATGCCGGGATGGAACCTCTTCGTGCCGATGAATTGTTTTCGACCGGAACCGTCATTGAGCAAATCTGGGAACAGATTCAGAAATCCAAAATTTTGCTGGCGGACTTATCAGGGAAAAACGCTAACGTGTTCTATGAACTTGGATTGGCGCACGCTGCGCAAAAACCAGTTGTATTCACGTCTGCGCACCTTGATGATGTCCCATTTGATCTTAGGCATCTCAGGGTCATCGTCTATGATATTAATGATCCGTTTTGGGGAGACAAGCTCAAGGAGAACCTGACTGCATACTTGCGGAATGCGAAGAGTGATCCGAATAAATCGATACCACAGCCATTCAGAATAAATTAGTGCGAATTCTCGGAGTCGGAATCTGTCGGGGGGTGTGGCGGTACTCTTGTGGCGCTCTCCATATAGAGACGAAAAGGCGTACGTTGAATTTTCCCGTGCTTCATGTAGTATTACTATGTGCTTGTGGGCGCAAGCCCCGTTCAGCTAAGGACTTCCTAAGCTGAAGGCAAGCACACCAAAGGTACCGCTTTTACGCGGTATTTTTGTTATTTACTCGTCTTCGATCCCTTCCGTGAACATCCGTTGTCGTCCTGCCTTCAGTTTTGAAGAGGGCATGACGCTCCAGAAGTGAATGTTACCATCGCCGACTCTTCGCACGATCACGCGAACCTTAATATCCTGTTTCACGAAGATGGCAACAAAGCCCCACCACTCTACAGGTTTCATAGTGACCGCTCCGTCGCGCCTTGCCTTGCCGCCGACAGGGCTGAGAAGTTTTCGATATTCCTGGACGGTGGTTGCGGTTTTCAGAATCTTGAGCCCGAGAGGCAGAAGGGTGAATTTTAGGACTTGCTCCTCCTTGTTTCTTTCCCGCCTCGCGGAATATCGGAGATGATGGAATCCATCGGAGTTCAAGACAATATCATCGTCAAAGAACGGGCTTCGGATCGTCCGTTGGGCATCGTAGATTTGTCTTGCTTTCTCTTTCTTGTCCTGAAAATACGCTTCCTCCATTTCTCTAAACCTAAGAAATTATCTTCAGGATGTAAAGGGAGTTGCTGTTCGTCAAGGTACAGAAATGTGTTTTTGGCCCAACAAAAGCCGCCTGGCCACATGACGTGTGCCAGGCAACTTTCTGTATCTTTCCGAAAGGAGATGAATTCAGTACGGTAAAGAAAAGCGATCAAGCAGCTGCGTCGGCTGCGATTGTTTCCTGCTCAAACTGCGCGGTGAGCTTCTTCAGAAGTCTATTCCAGGTTCGATGTATGCCTCGATACGGGGCACCGTATTGCGTTTTTGGCCGATTTGCAATTAGGTCAACGCCTGGTTTCAGCGCCACATCTACTTTTTTGTGGATCAACTGCAAGTTCGAGAAAAGATTTTTGACTAAATCTCGCTTCTCGTCCGGATTCGCATTTTTGTAAGCAACTGGCACGTTTCTTACGAGTTCGAGAAATCTTTCGAGCCGCTGCAGGACATTGCCGTTTCCGGCCTCTAAATCGCGAATCTCCTCAAGGATTCGCTGTTCGTCACTTAGCAAGCCGGCTTTCCGGGAGTCAAAAACGGCCTTTTCGACAGTTCCATCAAGGAATGCATCTGTGAGACGGCCTAGGCGAGTCCGAATACCGTCGAGCTGAAACCGTGCATTGTGCAATTCCTGTTGATTTCCGGTGTGCTCGTGCTCTCTCGCATCGTCCACCCAGCCTCGGACATATTCCATTTCTTCCGGGTCAAGCATGAGCTTTTCAACCCATGGAGTGATCGCAGCGTCGATCACTTCTTCCCGTACTGTCATCGTAGGACACGAACGCCGCTGGCAGCGATAATACACATGTTGTTTTTGTAGTTCTCCGATCAGTGTGTAGCGACAGAGTCCGCATCGCACCAATTTGCGGAAGGCAAAACTATGACGGACAGTCCGCACCACCGTTTTCCCCCGGAGGATCGATTGCACACGGTCAAAGAGGGACCTCGCAATGAGGGGTTGATGACTGCCCGCAAATAATTCTCCCGTCCGGCGAATACGGATCAGGCTCGTGTAAAACGGATTGTTGAGAATGGTGCTGAGTCCGGTGAGGGTCAAACTTCGTCCACGCCGATTGCGGAGGCCCCAGGTTTTGGACTCATCAAGCAATCGATGAAGCGAGTACTGGCCGGTGCCGTAAAGTGTGAACAGCTTCGTCACCAAGGGAGCCCGTTCCGGGTCGAGGTCTTTCAACTTCGCTTTCCCACGGTCGAGGTAGCCAAGAGGGGCAGGCAGAGGATAGAACCCCTGTTTTAGCCGCCCATAAAAACCCTTCCGCGTCTCTTCCCGAAGGTTGCGAATGTAATCCGAGGCGACGACTGCCTGGATATCAGCCGAAAGCCTTCCACCACGAGTATTAAGATCAAGACTCTCGTTCGCAAAATGTACCTCAACCCCAGCATCGATCAGTTCCCCGAGGTCGGCCCAGTCTTTGAGATTGCGCGCGCTCCGGTCGATCTTGTGAACAATGAGCCCGCGAACGTTTCCGCTTCGCAGCTGTTTCATCATCTGCGTGAATATCGGACGGCCGCGCTTGGCCGCGCTTTCTCGTTCTTCGAACCATTGCACAATCGTCAATCCGAATCGCTGACCATACTGGAAGATCGCATCCTTCTGCTCCTGAAGCGATACTCCCTTCTCACCCTGTTTTGCTGTTGAAACCCGTATGTATCCGAAATACTTTTTCTCCATTAAATTTAATTTGTGTTGTTGGAGTAATCGACCTTTGCTTTCATGGTACCCGCCTTCATCAGGTGGTCAAGCACTTCGGGATGCTCTCGCTCCAAGCGTACGTAAATACGCAATACCGCGGCGCAGTAACCGTGGAGAATGTCGGCAATATCGGCGATCTGTTCTTCGCTCAGATTAGGAAAGAGCTCGGGCAGAGTGACTCTTTTTGACATCAAGGAATCATACCCGTTGCATGATTCTGCGAAAGGTACAGATTGTTGCCGGATACACGGCAATTCAGATCTGGATGCACGTGCGCATTTATCCAGATATTATCCCCAGAATTATTCTCGCGAAACTTCGATTTTTCCACATGGAGCGGCTTGGCTGGGGAAAACGTACCTTCCGATAGCAGAAAAACGAGTCATGCCACGCACATTTCGTATCCTTTCGGGAACGCGACGGCCATTGCTAGGCTTAAAGAAAAGGTCGAATGACAACTACCAACCTGGTCCATGAACAACTTAATGAGCCGTTAGCCAACTACCTGCGCGCCCACCGGAAGAAAACTGGCCTTACGCAAGATGACCTGGCACGGGTACTCGGTTTCACTAACCGCGATGCAATTTCCCGGCACGAGCGTTTTGGAACGGTGCCCACGCTGTTGGTGGCACTGAGCTACGAGATTCTGTACCATGCGCCAATTTCGGAGATTTTTGCGGGGTTAACCGAAACTGTAGAACTCAACGTGGAAGCGCAACTCGCCGAATTCGAAACCTACTTGGGTCAACAAAGTGCGGCTAGCCCACGGGCGGCCGCCATCGCGCGCAAATTGCAGTGGCTGAGTGAACGAGGAAGCGCAGGATACGAGTAACGCCTGATGCTCATGAGTACGAAACAACCTAGCCGTATTCTGGCGGTCGAAATTCGAGCGGGTCGCTTAGGGTATGCCGTCCTTGAAACGTCTGGGCACCTGCGAGATTTTGGAGCGGCTTGGTTTGAGTCTCGCGCGGCAGCAAGAATCCGTATCGCACGTATGCTCCGACTGTACCGGCCTTCTCTCCTTGTGCTGCGCGGCAGAATCGCACGCTACCCGCGAAATTTCCGATACCGGAAAGCGGTCGCCCGGATCTCACGCAACGAAGCGAGGAAGGTAGCAGTCCCGGTGGTCCGCATATCAGAAGCGGCGTTCAATGGATTGTTCGAGCAATATTCATGTCGCGATAAATACGACGTGGCAGCGGTTCTCGCGGCATGGTTACCCAGCTTAGCCTGGCGGCTTCCTTCCCGGCCCAAGTTCTACGATCCGGAACCGCGCGCCATCCTTTACTTCGACAGCATTGCCCTGGGAGTCGCGTACCTGGAACTTACCGGCAGGAACAAGCAGACGCATGGCGGGGGTGATGAAATCCTTTCGCCGGCCTCCAAGTGACGTAGCCAATTTACGGGCCGTTACCAGGTGGAGGCCGACGAGAGGACTCCATGAATTTCGCATGGCTCCGCTACATGGGCTTGACGCTTTTCCACGTCTCCGTACGATGTAAGTATGGCACGCAAGGAGTCATCCAATCGGGACATCGCCTTTTGGCAGGCATACCTTGAAATCCGCAGCGAACGAATTCGGTTGGTTGACACTTGGAGTGACGGGACAACTACGTGGCACCCTCGGGTTGTTCAGAAAATGTTGTGGTACTCCGGGGTTCCGAACACAATGCGGAACCGCTACTTGGTTTACGAATGGTTGATGCGAAACTGCGCACGCAGGAGCTAATTGAGGCTCGACACCTTTTACGTCGGGACGCCGAACCAGCGCACGGCAGAATGCTCCACACCGACTACGGTAAAAGTTCATGGTACGTCGGCGTCGACCTTCCGGCTTATCTAGTTCTGCGATTGGATTGACAGTCAAAGGGTAATGCGGATTCGGCGGGTCGGAGTGCTCGCGGGATCCTGTCTAGTGTTCTATCGACGTTGTACTAGGTATAGTAGCCTCGCCTTCCAGTGACAAGGCCCACGCGCCATGTGCTCAGTCCGACTCAGCAGACTCGATCACCTCGGCCCATACTTCCGAAAACCATTTTTCCATGTACCGCTCCTTTTGTGCAATATCGAAATCTTTCAAATCCCTGAAGATACGGAGGGCGCCCGCAAGAGTATCAATTAGCTCGTCCCTAGTCCCAAAGCGCTGAAAAAAGAATCCCCAAACCATCTTTGTGTCGGCGAGGTTTATCCGTCCACCGGCTCGCGTCGCAATGCGTTCGGCCCTTTCTAGCCACCGTCGGGACAGCGCTTTCCGTTCGGTCTCAGCATATATCTTCCCAAGAATCATTTCGGCGTGAGCGTCATCGCGGCCGATCTGCATCCAGCGGGCGATTGTGATTGACAGCAGCAGCCACTCACGAGCTTCATCATAGTGTTTTGCTCCAAGCCGATGAATGATACTGCCTATGTTTGCGCACGTCGCCTGCACACCATCGTAGTTCTCGGTGATCAGGTATCCCTCCAACGCCAATAGCATTTGATCCACAGCCTCTTGGTGATGACGATTCTTGCTTAAGAACCAGGCCCAACGATAGGCGAGAAGAGCTAAACTGGCTCGGTCGCCACAGTTTTCTGCGTACGCACTAGCGCGATTGAGTGCAATCTTGACGGCGCTGTTCGACTGAGGTCCACTCGATGCGCGCTGGTAGGCCCATGCGAGCTTCAAGTGAAATTGTGCTTTAAGCGACAAGTCCGTCACCCCTCGCACGAGGCCAGCGTTCTGTAGCAACAATCGTCGCGCGAGTCCCACACGTCCCCGACGATACAGGACGCCCGCCGCCGATAGGCACGCAAGTAGGCGCAATGTTGCTACATAGGTCTTATCCGCCGTCAATCCAACAAACCTGTCGTATGCGTTGTCCCGCCCGGCCCCAACCGACGGCGGTACCAGTCGGCCTCGGAAGAATAGCCATTGTGCGCGCACATAGGAATACGTGAATTTCAGGAGTCTCGCTCTGGCTTCCGCCGGAGCGGGCTGCGGACGCAGTCGAAGTCGCTTTCGGACTTCCTGCAGCGGAACATCAAAATTGAGCCAGGGTGCTGCTACGTTCAACCGATAGGGTCCAGCCCACCTACCCTCCGCAGCCACGATGCTCGGATTGTCGAGTTCAGGTGAATCCAAATATCTTCCAACATTAGTCACTATGTGATGTTTGCTTCTTCCTCTCCAATGCGGTAGCCGAGCGATCTCTTTCACCGTGACCCACGCTTGGTCGCTCGGTGCAGTCGCACGTTTGAATGCCAACAAAGCTAACCACTCGAACCGCATTTTGTTTCGTCTTTTGAACAGCCACGTGCGGTCAGCAAGTTGAACATTCTCCTTAGCAAACGAGATCAGTAACTTGCCATGTGGCGCTGACATAGTTGTAGAAAGTGTAGACGAATAGTCTCCTTGCGTATAAACGCCATACTGCAATCATGCGGGAATGGAGCAAAATATGAGCCTAAGTAGCGAGGAAAAATCACGCAAGGTCCTTCTTGTTGAGCCCCGGAATGAGCTGAACCAAAAGTTGTCGCACCAAATTGAACATGAAACCGGATGGAAGGTTTTGCACGTAGAGTCCCTGCAGGCTGCATTGGAGCGCATTGCGGTTATGCGAGGACAACTGAAGATTGTCATCGTCACCATCAACGGCAATGTTGGTCCGGTCAAGCGGTTCCTCCAACAGGTCGCAAGACTCGCCGCCATTCAGGGCACTAGGCGACCCCGTACTCTTCTTTTGTCGCAAACACGGCAGCGCCCTGAGATTGCTGATTGCTTTGAAAAAATGGGGGCGCATCTCTGTTTGCGCTATCAGGACCAAGTGCTGGACATTGTTAAGAGGTTTCAATGGCAATCTCGCGCCACCCCTACGTTGCCGACTCTCGTTGTTGAACGCCGAGCGGGTCACGTTGCAGCACTGTTTCTAAAATACGATGTAGCCACACAAGAGGTTCACGGCGGTCCAAGATTACGAGCTTTGGCCGAGCATCTTGTTGTCCATGCGAAAACCGCGCATTCAACAGAAATGCTGGCAGACGCTTTGGGAGTCTGCAAGCAGAGCGTTAAGGAATACATTCTCCGTCTCCGATATGCTCTCGATCATGCCTGCCACCAGCTTGGCATTGGTTTATCGGGTCAGCAGATTGTGTGGACTCGAAAGTTGCCAGGAGGATTCGTCCATGGGCTCACCGCCAACGTTGAAATCGAAGATGTCCCGGAGTTTTATGCGCCCGAATCCAGGCCAAAAAATCTTGAAGCGTTGTCGCAGCAGTGCGCGGTCTGCAAACTGTGGTATGAAGATTCGGAGATAACCTGGTCTCATCTGGGCTGGTTATGTGTGAACTGCTGTAAGGATTTACTGGAGGCGGGAGAAGTAGCGTGACCCCGGTTCGCCAAATACCAACTGAAGATCAGTCTGACACGGAACGTCGACCGCGTGTTTCGAACGCAAATACAATTGCTAGCTAAGCCATTCGATCCACCTAATTGCTTCTCTGGCACAGCCCCACGAAAGCGTAACTCCCCCTCCACCGTGGCCATAGTTATGGATTAACTTTCCAGCAAGCGGACCACTACATTCTGGTTCAAGTCGAACTGGTTCGGTCCGATCTCCGAACGAGCCTGAAAAAAGACGGACAGGTCGATAACCGACACTAACACCTACGGGCTGGGAAAACTTCAGGGATGGTTCGATTTCGTGACAAGCGCCCAAAATCGTCTCAACATCAGACCGAATTCGCGGATCTGCCTCGCTTAGCCGCGACCAGTCGAAATGGACAGGTGCGGGCACACCTCCTACCTTTGTAAGGGTTCCACCCAAAACCACGTCTGGAGCAGGCCCGCCACGCGGGACGATATAGACAGGCTGTTCTGAGAAGTGGGGACCGGTGTGCAGTAAAGTGACGGATCGGACGCTCTCTACGGGGGCGCTACGGACGACCACGCCTTCCACTGGGATGAGTTTTCGGTCGTCAACAAGACGACGTGCGCCTAAGCCGCTGCAATTCACCACAAAATCATACTGCCCACCGAGCCTTACCATATCGGCTGGTTCGACAAATTGCTTGTCGATATTTCCACCTCCTGCGACCAAACGTTTCTCCAGGTACGGTAGGTAGCAGGACATGTTTACCACTAGGGTTTGAAATCTACAGCCGGATTGGAAACGGCGGGTGCCAAATGACTTGTCCGCGACTTGCGTTTTGCTTAGGGTTGCGAATTTTGTTTGTCGCATCACCCTCCACCACATCCCTTCGATAACGGCCCGCACGGCCTCAGGCTCCATTTGCTCGTCGAAGTATTCAAAGAGCTCACACCGAGTCACGCCGGCATCTGGTTCATCTACAAACCGCTCAAGGGAGAGAAATGAATCCCACGCCCAAATGGGCCTATACCACGAATGATCGGGTTGTTGCCCGGTCCAGAACGGATACCAAAAGGCGGCGGCAGCGGACGAGGTGGTGGACTGGCGAGTCCCACACGCCAAAACGGCCACCTGATTACCGCGCTCAATCAATTCAATTGCCGTAGTGAGACCGGAAACTCCAGCTCCGACAACGCAGATTGACGGCATGAACTCTCTTAGGTGTTTTGTGGCTATTTCGACAAAAAAGCCGCAATGTTCGTACTGCGGCTCTGGTTACAAGTAATCCAAGGTCAAGCGGAGAAGATCAAATCGATCCACGAAGTGACCAGTCCCCACGAAAATAGTTACCGTGTTGACTGCGATGCGCGTCCAGCTTTGTTCGCACTTCCAAAAGCGAGCTGCCAGTGAACCGCTCCACGAGTTCGGCGCTGGCCGGCAGATCAATTGGTTCTCGAGGATCCTCTTCAGAGTCCCAAAACTCTGTGAAAAGATCTCTTCCGGGAAGCACGTTGGCGGCAAGGCGAAAAAGCCTGCATCGGTGAGTTCGGGTGGGTTCGTCTAACGCGGGTGCGTAGAATACGTTGTTTGATAAGTTGTCAATCACCGGATCGTCGATGCCGGCGAACGCGGCTGCTTCTGCCGAGGCTGACACTGGGATTCTCGATTTTACTACCGCTTGCCCCGTCTGACTCATAGCTCGTGCCTCCTTGCCCAACAAAAAAGAGGCATGTTAACACTATGCGAGGCAGGCCCGCAAACAGTAGTTTCGTCTCAGCGCCCTACTTCAGCGTCCTTAAATTCAGCCAGGCTCCGGCTTCCTTTCTAAGTTGTTAAGGTACAAGCACTTACATCGTACATGAATCGGGTTTTCTGTCTAGTGACGAGCCTGGCGCTTCCAAATATTTGTGATGCCACCGGACCGCGCGGAGTTTCCTGGCCTGTCAGTTCCGGGCTGATCGTGCACACGGCTCTTCACGCAATCTTTCTCTTGCTGAACGCAGGTTAAGGGAATAGGGCAGAACCTGCACATTACGGAAGAACGAAAGGAGAGCATGGCCCACAGTAACCGGGGTAGTCGTGCTTTCCCTCAGGCGCCCCGACCTTACCACCAGCAATCCAAGCGGGCTTCGCGGACATGAACGAATTGTAGTGCGATGGGCCGCGCTTCCGAATCGTTCGCCGCCTCTATCATGGAGGTTGCATCGCAAGGCAAAGTAGCCTCCGGGAGGGATCATAGGCAGAAGAACTACCGGTCTAGCGAACGCACGTTGTAGAGCGGGTTTGGTCTAAATAACCGCTTCGGGTTGTAACCCAAAATGACGAAAGAGTTGTTCGGGATCCTTGGAAGGGCGGCATTGTTCGGAATGAATCCAATCTGCAGATTCGGAAGCTCACATAAGGCCGGCCCAACGCCACATCCATAAGGGTCAATGCTCTGCCACGGCTTCATCCCATTTTGCCCGGATGTGAAACCACATTATCCATGTGGTATCTGACCTTGTCCGGCAAGATGAGCCAAAAAGTCAGCAGTCGTTCCTGGACAAGTTCTAACAAGATGCTAATGTTCGATTATGGAAATTGAAATAAGACAAAAACGTCGGAAGACCAAGGTGATTGGCGTACGACTCTACAAAGAGGAATACGATTTTATCTCCGAGGTTGCCAGAAAGAAAAAAGCTAGCCGCTCATTCGTTGCGGAATCCTTACTCCGTGCGGCCATAAGCGAACTGAATCCAAACTTGGAGAACAATGGGCCCTCAAAGAGCTAATCGTCGTAGTTGAGCTCGTATCATCCTCGCTCAATCACGCTGGAGCGCCAAACAAGAAACGGGCGCACGATTCATGCGCCCGTTTACCCCCTCGCCCGTCGAAACTGTTAGGCAGCCTTCTTGCGGCTGGCGTGGAATTTAGCCCAACGGGCCCTCTGCGCCACCGCGATTCTCCTGCGTGCAGCGACAGACATCGTGCGCTTGACCCGCGTACCGGTACCTCGATTTACTCCGGCGATCCTGCTTAACGCCTGAACCGCCTGATCCAACTGACGAAGCTCAGTCGCGACACGTGTTCGTTCCTGTTTCAACTGCGCCAATACTGCGCCTAATTCGGTCATGTACTCTCTCCGGGAGGATTAACTTCCAGTATGAGAATACGCATGCCCATTGAAAATGTACAATTGGCAACTCCTTGACTTACTGAGGACAAACGGTCTGCCCGTTTAAGGCGGCTGCATCAGCTTACTCTTCGGGTTGCGGGTGAAATGGCGACGACCCTGGCGTCCTCTCGGAGATTGCGTTCTTGTGTTTCGACCTTGTTGTGCCGACGGTCAGGTCCGCTTTGATCTCTGGAACGTCGATTCCTCGACTTGGCTGCTCCTTGCCCTTGCCTACTAGACTCCGCAGATCGAACCTTCTCCAAGGCGGAGATTGCCTTTTCGATACGGCGACGCTCGTTCTTAAGCTTGGCCAGAATGCGTTCAAGGTTCACAGTTCTCCACCTTCCCTAGAAGTGGCAAGGTTCTAATACATCATTTTGACCGTTTCCCCCGAGACGCTTCAGATTTGTTACGATTTCAGGACAAACATGGATTCAAGAGTGCAATCCCAATTCTTTCAGCCAGATACGCAGTTCTCGTAAACCGTCAAAGCAGCGTAGGGCTCCCGCTATCTTCCGAGAAAGCCGTGAAGCGTTGAATCTTGATGAAGGGCTGCCCGCCGGTGGATGAATCGAGGTATCCAAGGACACTCGCAATGCGTCCCGAAGAACGGGACCTGCACTATTTCTCGCCATTCCGTCGTTGAAGATCCCATTGTGGCCACGGCATGCGCATGGGCCCAAGCGAACCCAATGCCAAATTATTTCTGCCTGACTGGTTTTGCTTGCGTCGATGCGCTCCGTGCGTTCGCAGCTATGGCGTCGCTCCCGCCCGTTCCGATTGCGTCCCATCCCGCCGATGCCTGATCACAAGCGCCGCTGTCACACACCTCAAAATTTGTTACGGGATGAAGTTCCCAAACCGTAGCACGCCAACAGGCCGTGGTGTGATCCTTGCGACCGCAGTCCTGAGAGGAAACATAGTGTTCGTTATCAACCATGAGTTGCCCGGTGATTCTGACACGCTTGCCTAACTGCTCCTGAACCGAGGCCAACGTCCATTCCGGATGGAATCGAGCGCGATAATGGGGTGTCATTTCAACGATCACCGCGCTCGGGTTGATCTGACTCTTGTCCGCTGCCGTTGTCGTCTTATCGCGAATCCTACTCGCTAGTTTTGCGTCGAAGCCGATATAAATATGAAAATCCACGTTCTCATTATTCTCTCCTGGGTCTAACTGGCAATTGCTGCTCTCTTTTCCCTCTGGCTTGACAGCGTACAGATACCCGACCACTCCGCTTATCTTGCCCTCCCCCAGCGTTGCCAACTGGCCCTCATAATCGCCGTGATTATTCTTGCCTAACCCGGTCGGAAGCTCGCTTTCCAACTGCCCAAACTCGTCAAGAGCGGTAAACCATCTTTGGACGCTGGAATTCGTCCATTCCACTTGGTTCTTGAACTCATTGAGGTACGCGTCATATTTGCCATTTGAGTTGCAGCCGGTAGGATACTCACTGTGACAGGCAAGATAATCTTCGATACCTTCACCGCAAGCGACCGGCACAACTTCGGATGCATTGGAGACCCTGCTAGCGCCTCCCCCCGTCGACGGCACAACGGCGCTGTGCAATAGCGCGATCACCAGTGGAATTGCCGGCCCCAGCCCCAGAACAGCTTTTGCGCTCGACGACTTCGAGTTCCCGATCGACATATGGTAAAAGACCCCGGTTAAGCGTTGGTGGACTCCTCAGTTTTTCGGCTGCGCAACATTCTCTGGAGACGGTTTGGGAGTGTTAGGAGCGGTTGGTCCTTGATCAGAGCCAGACTTTTGAATACCCTTGCCAACCGCGTAGGTACTCGCACTGATGCCGAGAAGAGTCAAGACTCCGCTATTCACGTCCGGAAACTGATTGTTATTTTCCGTCAGCTTTACGAAGCTAATGGCTATAACGAAAGTAAACAGTAGCAGCTGAAACCTGGACATACTGGCGTGACCATTGTCCTCGCTAATCAACCATTCAAGATCGATTTTGTTCGTCACGATTTTGGCAAGCACTATGATCCCGACAGCCCCTAGGAATAAGCACGCCAAAATCTCACAAGCTTTAGCCAAGATTTCCATATAAGACCCCATTTTGAATTCTCCTCCGTTAATTTTGTGGGTTCATCCCTGCGCTGAGTCTTTCGTAGAGCTTGCGAGCAAGATAAATTCCGCTACTGGACCCGAACAAATACAACCACCCGCTCCCAAGACTGGGAAAGGCGCCATTGTTTGCACGCGCCACGTCACTGATGTACTTTACTGACAGAGCAATCGTAGCCAGCAGAAGTTGGACTCGTTCAGGTCTAGTCCCACCAGATCCTAGTTTGTCGAGTAACAGGCCTTGCGTATTGATACGGGATGTTAAAAGCCCATATCCTACAATGAATATCAGTGCATACACGAACGCGGATACTTCTAAGTCGAGAATTCGTATAATTGACATGCCGGATTCCTGCGTTTGTCGCCAAGGATACTCCCACCGAAGACCGTGTCAAGGCTTTTCTCAAGATGGCGGCGGCCGATTCGTGTGTCTATTGTGCCTGGAGGTCGGACAAGGACGACGACCCAAGCTCGTCGCCACTCCTTCCAGGCCCTGCCAGCGCCATCTAGGTCGCAGGCTTGACGGTGGGGTGTTTGTGCCGGCGCTTGTAGATGGTCAACTATTGGCGGAGTGCGAGATTCTCCAGGTCGTGCTCTGGGATGACCCCTGGTCAAGAGACGGAATAGGGATCTGGCCGTCAACTCCGTTGAAGCGGTGTAGAGCCGCGAGTTCTGGACAAGTGTTAGCAAAACGCCAATGCTTAACTGTGGAAATTGAAATACGACAAAAACGTCGGGAAACCGCGGCTATTTAATGGTGCCAAAAACATCCGCGATGAGGAATTGCAGGTTCGATTGACCGGTGACCACCACGGGAATGTTCGAGCACACGGTCTGCGGGATCAGAGTTGCTCCCACATTGCCTTCGTAGTAGTAGCAATTCAGTGCGTTCGATGATGGGCTCCAACCTTACCCTCGCCTGCAAATGGAATTCGACAGTGGTGCTCGCAACGGTCATTGCGCCGTGGTCGCCAGTAGTGAGCTCCCAGGGAAAAGTTCCGAAGTTCGTGTTGCTGCCGGAATTAAATCTCAGATTCAGCCTGTTGGTATAACTGCCCGCGGTGATGCGGCCCGCAGGAACAAGTCCGTACCAGATATGAAAAACTTGGAGTTGGCTGCGAAGGCACACCAAGGCTCAGACTGCCCGCGGGGGTGGCGCTTTTCGACGTAGGATTCGCCAGTGGCGCAGGATGGTACAGCACTCCTAAGGGTGTTGGCACTTACGCCCATCAGCACGATGGTCAACGGAAGTAAGAGAGAAGTTTGCTCACATTGCCTCCACGCGAATGTGGACTAGGAATTGGGCCGAAGAACTGCCGCTTGAAGGGTTGGAAGCATAGGTCGCGGTGAAGTAGAATGGATTCCCCATGGCCGTATTCCACCAGAAAGCGTTGACCTGATTGATCTCTCCTTGACAAGAACCTCCAGGGGTACAGTTGGTAGTAAGCTGCGTCGTCTCCTGAGATGTCGTCGTTGAGCCATTGTCCGACCAAAAGAATGTCAGGTAAAGCGAACTGGAAGTTGTCGCTGCCCTGGTCTGCGAAAAATAAACGGTCACGCGCAGCAGAACCGCCGTGCCAGTCGACAGGTTCAAATTCGTCTGACCGAGAGGCATCGTTACGGTGTTGTCGTAGCAATAGACCGCAAACCCCGGGCAACTCCCGCCCTCCGGCGTGATCAGGTTCACTGTTCCGGTAATAGTCGTCGAGCCGCCAAGCGTAGCACCCGTCAAAGTTGGGGATGCAGCCAGAACCGCCGAACCGGTCCCCGTGACGGCCGAGATTGCCGTACTGTTGATTTTGAACACGTTCCCCATTCCAGCCGTGTCAAACGTCTTATTCGTGAGCACGTCTGTGGTGGCATCTCCGACAACGTCGTCGGTCGTATTTCTAAAGGTCCAGCTTCCGCCAGTCGTTCCGGCCAAGGCGGTTCCGTTGAGTGTCAGAGATCCCGTAAAGAAGGTCGTATTGCCCATGGAATCGATCTTGACCTTAGGTGTTCCATTGACCAAGAAATCGGCCGTGTCAGCCCCTGTTATGGTGTTGTTGACGGTAAAAGCCGAGGGTGTTTGTGCGGCGGCGACAGAAGCCGCGACCAGGATGAGTCCTGTTGTAATAACGCACCAAGCAAGTCGTGATGGTCTTGTCATAGAGCCTCAACCTCGTCTTGCGGCTGATCTTAGAGGCGTCATTTCGTCGAAACAAGTCACCGAAGAGGTGCTGGCTGGATATAGCGAAGTCGACCACGATTCCCACCGATTTGTGAATCAAGGCAAGCAATATCATCTAAGCAACGCTTATGACAGAATCTGAGAGAGTTCTTGGAAAGAAAACGGAATGCTGGAATCCCGAGCTACCCGGGTGCCAAGTTCCAAGGCCGAAAGGGAAACAAAATGGAACGTTCGCCGCATTACTCCATAGCTCGACGGACAGTTCTCTTGGGATGGCTGCCAAAGCGAAAGATCGCCATCGCATCGCTAATCTTGTACGCGGCGACTGCCTGTGGGCAAGTTACCACTCCCTTGCTCAATAATGTATATCAAGTGGATGGAGTTACGAACGCCACCATTCAGTCGATCTACAACTCACCTAACTTCAGCGGCGGGACAATTTATTGGAACTTGTCTCCCGGCACTACCGTCAGCTACCCATTCGACATTTTTGAAAATACCGCGCCCATCCCCATGCCCACGATTACTTTTATCCCCACTCTCTCCTGCGGCGGCTTGAGCGGCCTTACCCCCGGCCTATTCTTATCCGTTTTTGTAGGTGAGTACGATGGGTGGGGCAACTGGAACTTCTCACCAGTCGTCCAGCCGGCCGCTACCCCGGCTGGCGACACCTGCTACACCATCACGTGGTCGAACAGCCTATTCACAGGCTGGAATAGCGCCTTCACTGGCTCCTCATCTACCTTTGCCGTTTTTGCCCTCCAATGCTCCACCACGCCTTGCGCGACGACGACTGGCCAAAATCCTCCGCTGTCTGGCACGCTTCAATTCTCGAGTGGTCTATCAGCGGGCTCACCAGGCTATTACGCATTCTCAGCACCGGTAGCTCCAACAACCTATTTTTATGGTTATAGCAACTCATCCAGCGCCATATCGTTCGGCTCTGCTGGGCCTCCTGCAACCGGATGTTTCATCCTCACTGGCTCTGCGACCTGCCCCACTGCCGCCGTCGCCCCCGCCGGTGATCAAGGTCTCCTGATCTCCAACACTACCATCCACATCAATACCAATGGTGGCATCTTCCAGCACTTCCAATCGGTTATCCCTTGGGGCAGCCGCCTAGTGATGGACAATCCCGTCAATGGTGGCTACGCACAACTGTCCCAATCCTCGCCCAATAGTATCCCCACACTTCCCAATATCTACGGTTCCATCCTCTCTGCCGGAGCGACTAACAGTATCGGACATCAAGTTAGCGAGATTATCTGCCTTTATACCGAACCGTGGTTTGGACAAACGCCGGAACTGGTGAATTGCTCTTTCCCCAACACTTCCCCTCAATACACGGCGACAACACAGGCGTGGGAATTCCTAGCTCCTGCCCCGCCCTACATCTACCAAGCCCGCGTCGCCTCCACCTACTACAGCGTCGGAGCACTTGTCAGCGACCAACACACTCCTGAATGCGTATGGCTGGTCACGGTTGCCGGAACTACTAATTCTGGCCCCAGCGCCTTCCCAACTTGCTCTACTGAAGGCTCGACACCTTACCTTACGGACGGCAGCGTGTCATACCTGCTCGTCCGCAAGGGCCGGACTTGGGCCAGTGGCCAAATCTACCTTCTTGGTACCATCCTTACTAATGCTGGCATTGATTACGAAGTAATAGCTAATGGCGGCGGGGCCATGACCTCGTCCGCACCATGCGCAGGTAGTACATTGCCGTGCTTCAATCCCAACTTTGGTGGTTGCGATACCTCCAAGACTAGTTGTGCCATGACGCTCGGGGACGGCTATCAGTACCAAGCCATCTCCACGGTCGCCCAAGGTCCCAACCTTCTAGTCGCTCCACAATTCCAAGTGTTCGGTCGCGATTTGGCCGGGCCTGTTCAAATCACAGGCACTCCTAACGTCAACTACAAAGCTCTTAGCTCCACCAACTACTATCAATGGAGTGGATGCTCTGGCACCAGCGGTATTCCACCGCAATCCAATAGCGGCACTTGTAATACCTCTGGCTCGTCCACGAACACCGCGGTGGTCCTCTCCTTCACCGACGGCACCCCCCTGAACGGCTCGTTGCCTACTACGGTCGGCGGCTCAACGTATATTGCAGACGGTGGCCCTTGCCCCACAGGCCGGGGCGGTTGTACTTCGATTACGTCGTCTACCTACTACGCCAATTACACCCAAGGCTCCCCGGTAGGCATCATCCCCCTCTCCATCGGCGAGGCCTCTGCCGCCATCACCATACACCATGCCATCGTCATCACCGGCCCTCCACTTCCGGGAACTTCTTGCACCAATCCCGGCTGTCCTGCTCCGGATGCGGTGGGCTGGATGGCAGGCTTGACCAAGGTCGCTAGCGGCCTTGAGACCATGCAGGTGCCCGACGGCATCAATGCTTACTGCGGCAGCAATGGCTCCCCTTCCGCCTATGTGCCCAACCTGCCCCACGGGGCGCTATGCATGTTCGGCCAAACCGAAACCATCGTCAACGTGCAGACGGCCAAGCCTTATTTCCCCATGTTCAACGTTTCGGAGGCAGTATTTTCCATTGGGGGTATGAGTCCACTGCAAACCCAAAATGGCAATCCCCTCACAGCTACTGGCCTTCAAGGTTATGGAGCGCGCATTGAGGACTGGACGGAGGACTGTGGTCGAACCGCACTGGTCGGTGAACCGTACGCTTGGTTTGCCTTTTCGAGCGACGGACAGGAAGAATCGGGGGCGTACCGCTCAAAACAACGCGACTGCATGAACGGCTATTTTTATGGCAATGGCCCCGGCAACCAGAACACAAGTGTTTACATCGGTCACGTCTTGGGTCAATCTCAAGACTATACCGTGGGCACGCTAATTCAAGATGTGCCCTCCTTCCGCTTGTTCTCTGACCACTCGGCCTCAGGTTTTCAGCAGGGCGGCTTCTACGTCAGCCAGTTTGGCGTTGGCCTATTCACTTCTCCAATGTGGAACAGCGTTGGTCCCATCGGAGGCCAAATCCAATCGGTCGGGTGCGAGATCGCCTTTGATTGTGTCCAACTGCGCGATGCTAAGGGGGTGACCCTCACCAACATCTTCGGCTCCACCACGAGGCCGATGAACAACCTCATCCACGCTGACTACCTCACCCGCGACTTCTCCATCTCCGGCTCCAATGCCACCAACGCCAACTGTGCCCTGTTCTATGAACTGTTTACTATCATTAACACCGGATGCACCACGACCTCAGCCGGAGTTGGCTTCATCGCCGCCGGAGACGTAGGGGGCACAGCCAGCACCGCCGAGCGCGTGATATCAACTGACTCCGGTCTCTCAATGGGGACAGCCACGTGTGTCCCGGGAGCGCCAACCACTCTGACCGACGCCGCCACCATCACGTGGGCTATCAACAGCGCCAACTGCGCTGGCTCAACGCTCCTTTTCACCGCCCATAGTGGATCCCGCATTCTAGACCTGACCGGGCTAGTCGCTGGAGCCAGCCTGACGATCCTCCTTACCCAAGACACCACGGGTGGTGAGTCCCTGACGGGAGGTACTGGCTGTACGTGGAAGCAACCGGGGGGTGGGGGCAGCACTTTCACTCTAACCAACGCCCCCAACGCTATCGACCTCATTTCGATCTACTACGACGGCGCTAACTGCGTCTCCGTCTTGACCAAGAACTACTCGTGACGCTCTATCACGCACCTTAGTCCTACTTGTAGTTGTCAATGACTAGCACGGCTCAAGGTCTCAAAACATTCGGCGTTTGTGAGGTGCGCCCCTCGCCTGACGTGGCTGCCGCGTTGACCTAGCTGCCTGCCAAAGCAAGGAGAACACGACCCTGCAATGAGTCAAGCAATTCGGTCGGAGCCAGTGCACACCGCCGAAGAGAAGTTGCGCGACCATTCAGATTGCCTCCATACCGCGCGGATTCATCGCCCGGTTGTCCGCTTATTCAGAACGAGGTCTCGGGTTAAATCGTTGTCAAAATCACTTCGCAGTGAACACGAAGGCTTCGCCGGGCCCAGAGGCGCATTTCAGGCCTATGCACTGGGCAGGAGCACCCCACGCGCCCACAACCGCTGTGGTGCCACTAACAGCCACAGAGTTGCCCAAATAGTCGCTACCGTTCTTAAACGTCTCGGAGAGCACAAAATTGTATTTCGAAGTAGTCTTCCACCCGCCGGCTGGTTCTAGGAAAACGTAAGCTATCCCTTTTGAGCCCGTGAGTCCGGGCGCTCCGGCCACGATCGCTTTACCTGCCACTGAGACCGAGTACCCAAATAACTCTCGCTTTCCTGTTGCGATGGTGAGCTCAGCGGTTTCGGTCATGTTGACCCAGCCGCCCGTAGGTTCGGCAAACACATAAACCGCACCCTGTTCGTTGCTCTTCACGTATGCTCCAATCACAGCAATGTTTCCGCCAAGGGAAACCGAACAACCGAAACTATCGCCCACAACTCCATCCGATGCAGTTAGCTTGGCGGTCTCAGTCATGTTGTTCCAACCGGCCGGCGGCTCCACAAACACGTAGGCTGCGCCAGGGCCCTGAATTCCACCACCCTGAATGGCCCCAACTACTACCGTAGTACCGTTGATGGAAACCGAATCGCCGAAGTCGTTGTAGTCCGTGCCGTCAGAAGCGGTCAATTCGGCTGTCTGTGTCATGTTTGACCACCCGCCGTTTGGCTCCACGAAAACATAGGCAGCACCCGGCCCGGGGTTGTCTATTCCGGGCCGATCGGCTCCGACGACGACCGTGTTGCCAGTGATGGCGGCAGCTATGCCAAAATTACTATCCAAGCCTCCGTCCGAGGCCGTCAGCTTGGCGGTCTCAGTCATGTTGGCCCAGCCACTTACGGGTTTAACAAACACATAAGTAGCACCCTGGGCTCGATTGCTGTTGACAGTAGCACCAGGGGCTCCGACTACAACCGTATTGCCACTGACGGAAACACTCTCTCCGAAGGCATCTCCAGTTTGTCCATCGGAGGCGGTTAACTCGGCAGTCTGGGTCATGTTCACCCATCCCATTGCAGGTTTTACGAATACGTAAGCCGCACCGGACAAAACGTTATGGTCTATTGCTCCAACAACCACCGTGTTGCCGTCGATTGCTACGGAGTAGCCGAATTCGTCATCATTGACACCGTCTGAGGCGGTAAGAGTAAAGGAGCGGATTACTGGGTCGATGGTAATCGGGTAGTGAGCATCCTTGTCGTCAATCTCTAAACACAATTCTTTTCGCTCGATTCCAAGCGATGCGTTTAGTTCCCTCCCATTCGCATCCCGGGCAGTCAGTCCTGCATAGCGCAACACGGTATCACCATTGTTCCGACTCAACTTCAAACTTCTCTCGTCCGTATCCGCCACGGCGTTCAAATCTCCAGAGAGGCCTATCGCGATTCTAAGCAACTGGCCATTGGCTTTGCCCGGTCGGCGACTCAAAGTGAATCCCTGTTCCAGGCCCATCGGCCCATTGACATACCATTCAGTAAACGATCCCCGCCGATATTCAACGCGGTTGGAAGCAGCGATTGGTCTAGCCTGGCGCACGGAGGTAAGAGTTGTCCCATACCCATAACCTCGTACAGACATGCCGAAACGCGTGCTTTCCGCTTGCACCTCTAGTCCCCGTGAGCCGAATCGAGCATTCAGTTTCTGTCGTGGGTTTGCGACTTCATAACCGTCGTGTGTAGCTCGGGCGCGATATTCGGGTATATCACCCCCGAGAGCTGCGGACACGCCTGACTGCGCCTCCGCCGGCAGGTCAGACAGCTTGGTCAGAGATTTCTGACCCGACGCGAAGGCCAGTGTACACAGGACGACCGCACATACGAGAGTGTCAACGATGCGAACTACACACGACTGGGACATTTGGACCTCCAGAACCTAGGACTTCGCCGCGCACCGGGGGAGACAGCTAAAACAACCAGCGTAAGACTATCACAAGCTTCGGTCTGTAGAATGCCTTTTTTCGCGGCTTTCGCCTCACTAATGGTGCGCGCAATCCCGGCCAAACGTCTCCCAAAGAGGATAGCGGTTGGGGAATGTGGCGCCTAGCGGAACGCCGTCTATTCTTGCGAGTGAAGGCTATGCGATCTTACCGGATATCGTGTTCCCGAGTTCCTGTCGTCTTATAGTTTGTTCGTTTGTTCGGTACCCAATACCGATACCGACCGATCACAACTATAACGGGAAGATAAAAACGGACCCTCACTAGAGAGCTCGATTTGGGCATCCGAAGAACCTTGCGCTCCAACAATCCATCAGACGGAAAACCGGAAGTGGTGTTTAAGTGCTTGAGAAAATTGGTCGGGGAGGGAGGATTTGAACCTCCGCCCCCCTGGTGCCTACCCAGGGGGCTTAGGCGGCAGGCGTCAACAATCGTGATGTGAAATCAACGGGGCACATTATGTGCGAACGACGCTATATAGGAGTGCGGGTTGACATCCAAAACCACTCGGCGTATATACTCGGTGGAAGTAAGATGTACGCAGACGAGACTGCCATGGTCACTGGCCACATCTACCGATACCAAGTTGAACCCACTGCCAAGATTAGCGCCGCGCTCCTATCAATCATAGTCGTCGAGTGCTTGGGATTAGGTTGTATGTTTAGCTACTGGGGGTTGTCCAAACTTCTGGGTTGAATTGTGACTGAAGAACACTTGATTGAAATCCTCAAGCAGGCGCTTATAGGAGAAGTGGCAACCCCGGTTGGGCGCATCAATCTCACCTTCGGTGTGATCGCGGTAGTTATGGTCGTACTTCTTTTGATGAACAGCGCAATCGAACAGATCGGGGATTTCGTCCTGAAGCTGTTCGGGAAACAGGGACACCCGAAATCGGCTTCGGACAAGACATTCGCAATAATTTCGGTCCTCGTCTTTTTCCTTATCTCCTTGATTGTCGTTGCATTCGCGACGCCGATGCAACAACCAACGGGAATCCATCCGTAGCTTCTCCATGCGAGAAGCCTTCATACTCGCCGATTTCCAAAAGCTAAGGATGGACGTTGAAGCAGGCACCGGTCTTAGTTCGCAAAGACAATATCATGCAATCCTGATGCCAGGCGGTCCGGGAACTATGTCAATATGCGCCACCCTACAACCTGCGGCGATCTCGCCCAATGTGGCTGATTCCGCAGGCTTGGGGATTGTGCGAAAAACTTCATAACCCTAGGTGCGATGTGATTCAAGAATTGTTTCAGTTTCTTTTCTGAAACGATTACGGACTCTCCGGTGTGCATCGACCGGTTTGGGGTCCTTCCCACCCTTTCTCGAGTGTCTGTTCGGTTTCCGGAACGAACTGTCGACTTGGGCTGCTACACCGCCGTCCTGATTCGCATTTGAAGTCAATCACTTGCACTGAGCCGTTCTGATTCCGGAACGTCTGTAATTGAGAAACGACCGGCTACACAATAAATGGGTACCATATCGCACTCCGCTCAAGTACCGAGGGGTGGTATGACAATTGCTTTAGACGCCAAATGCGTTCAATGTACAGGACCAGTGCCGGAGGGTCGGTCGCGCTTTTGTTCGGACAATTGTTTGGCGCAACACAAACGCGAACAAGAGCGGCTCACATACGGACATCGCCATCAGTATCAATGCGTTGACTGTGGTCATCAGCTTCGCCTGGGCCGACGGAGAAAATGAAGTTCCATCGATCATCTTTTCGGCGGACTAGAATTCGACAGTCTTACCCTTCGCTGCGGTTGCTACCGAGACTACTGTGCTGGGCCCTAGCCGTTCTGACCTCACCCCCGTTACCCTCTTTTACCGTTGCTTGCCTGACTTCGCATATCCCTTCGGTATTTCTCTGCACTTACTGTGAACTGTATGGGCGCTTTACTTTCGGCGATATTCTTTAGTATTTGAGATTCATTATGAAGCGAGCCAGGAGTAACTGCACGTGCCGATCATGACTACTCCTCGTTGCGTTTTCCTAATACAGTTTATTTATCTTTTGACGAGCGAGTTTTGCGTAGTATTATTTCCGCTGATTCCGAAAACCTGGACGAATCCTACTATCTAAGTTGAGGTGCACCATGACGCGATGGAAACGGAATCAAATTCCCAGCCGATGTCTACTGGCCCCAAGCATTTTGCATCAAAGAACAGGGGCCGTACTTCAGGTAGAATGCAACGAAATTCAAGCGGAGGTAACATCATGCCCTCACCAACGCTTAGTTTTAGGTCAGCCCGGCGCATTCCTTTCCAGTCCCAATATTGTGCTTATCTTTTGGGGAGATCCCTCGACACCCACTACTGGAAATTTCTGGAACGATCATCCCGACTTCCTGAGCGCGGGGTTGACCTTCTTCATCGAGTTTATTCGCGGATACAACGTGGACAGATTGTCACAATACGGCGTAGGGATTGCCAACATCTGTTGGTTCGGGTCCCTCATAGCCGCCTACCCTGCAGGTGGGCTTACACAGATTGTTACTGACGCGGTGGCAAACGGCACGATCCCGCAGCCGGGTGAATTCGACTCCATGATGTACGTCTATGTGATAGACCCCACCTCGCCGCACTCCGGATTTTCCAACGGCCAACATGACACTTTCTCATCGAATGGTATGAGCGGCCCCTTCGCTTTCGCACCCTTCTCGCCCAATCTAAACATCCCCGCAATCAGCGGTCCACCGGGTGTGGATGGACCAACATGGTGGTCGCAACAAACCGTATACACCAGCGCAATTTCTCACGAGATCTACGAGGTGATGACTGATCCTGCGCCAAATTCAGGTTGGACCGATGCGAACTGGCCGCCAGGTTTCACGAGCGAGTGTTGCGACATTTGCGAAGATGTTTTCGATATCGGCGGTCAAGATGATGCTGCGCCATTTCAATATGGGCCGTGGAATATAGAAACGTACTGGTCCAATTTAGATGGCGTATGTATCTTGGGTTATGCGAACAATTGGACGAATGTCGGAAGCCCGGGCGTCGAAATATCCGGGGCAGTCGCACTAGGTCAAAATGCCGCGCCGGGCGGCCTGCAATTATTTGCCGCAGACACCGCTGGGAATCTCTGGACCGTCTCGGGCAACGCACCAGACGATCCAAGCGGAGTGTGGGCGGGCGGCGAGTGGAACACGTTAGCAAATGACGCAAATATTGTAGCGGGTCCACCTGTAGCCGCATTCAATCCGACGACTGAACTTCTGGAAGTGTTCGCAATCACCAAAGCGACGCCAACGACTCCCTCCTCGCTCTGGCATATCTACCAAACCGCGGCGGACGGCTCCTGGAGCGCCGGCGAACTCCTCGGCGGGCCACAGGGTTGCGAGATTGTCGGCAATGTTTCGGTAGGTCAAAACGGCCCCAATCCGAATAATGCCAACTATCAGGCCCTCGAGGTCTTTCTGATCGGCTCCGACGGGCAGCTTCATCACATTTGGCAACTCGGCGCGTGGAAGGGATGGTCGGGCTGGGGTGACTCCCTCGGAGCGCCTCCGCCGGGGATCGCTCCGATCACTCCACCCTTTAACGCCGGCCTTGGATCCGGGCCGTGCGTGGGCAGCAACGCCGACGGGAGGCTCGAAGTATTTGTCATCGGGAACGACAACAGCATATGGCACAGGTGGCAGGTTGCACCCAACTCCGGTTGGAGCGCATGGTCTCAGTTGGTTTCCTTCCAAGGGGAAGAAGCTCTTTCCGGAGTGCTGGCTTCTTCCCGAGAAACCAATGGATGCCTTGCCGTTTTTGCGTATACCGTTAACGGAGTGATCTTCTACATGGATCAATCCGCACCGGACAACGGGTGGGGCCAGTTCACTGAATTGATGCCGATGGAGCTCTCCTTCGCCAGTCCGCCAGCAGCCAGTAGCTGCAACCAGCCTCCTCAGTTGCAGCTCTTCGTCATCGGCGACGACTCGGCACTCTGGACAACCCAGCAGGGCGACGACACCAATCCACCCGCCATACCAGGTGTATATCAACCATGGAGATTTATCGGGTCTCCTCCGACCAGCCAGGTGCCGAATGGATTAGTCGCCCAGCAAATCCCAGCCGCTATCGGAACACTCGTCGGTTTTACGGTGTGTGCTATGGGAACCGACGGCAACGTCTGGAGCCTCTCTCAAATGGCGCCGTTGAATCCGTGGGGGCCTCTCATTACCAAGACTTCTTGGCCGTAGTCATAACGCATGCTGATCCGCAGCGACTCGCCTTGAGGCTTCTCGTGGACACCGCTTTCGATGGTGACCGCAATGGAACCGATGATGGGCGCGCGTCCTTGGGAAAAACGTGCTAGTAGCTAATACGTCCAACCCCCGGGGAACAATCTCAACTCATCCGCTTCTGGGACATGACGCGAGATTTTGGATAGGTTACGATAAAGGACTTTATCATTGACTCGATGATCGATTTATCAATTTAAGTATGGATGCTATTCCGGGGTGACTATCGATTTGTTCTAGGCGCAAGGCTGAGCACTAACTGTTCGCAACCAGTCGTCTCCACATCTTCTTTAGAATACTCTGGTGTTTCGTGGCACGGAGGATCTCGTGTAAGTTGTGATGTACCACCTCCATCAAGAGGCACAAATTTTCAATATCGGCAGCTTGTCTATTGAAGTCCGCCGCCTGTTGACGATAAGCGGTTTCCTGAGCACCTAGAACGGACTGAATAAGGTCTTCCGAGGGCAGGCCTTGTGGGAATGCCAGTTCACGCCGAGAAGGCGAAACGGAAGGGTTTATGCGCGAGATTCTCCCATAGAGTTCTATCTGTTCTCGCACGACTCCGTTCTCCCGGTTCTTGATCCTGTCGGCAGCGATGATCAATGGAGGGGCTTCCGCACGAGCGGACGTGGCAAGTGCCCGTAGCGCTGTGAGATTTCTGCGCATCCTGGCGCCTCCCCCCTTGAGCAAGGCGGCCACGAGAGTCTGGTAAACCACCACGAGGAGAAGTTTGTTGGGAAGTTCGGTTTCAGCATAGGTGTATGCCGTGTCTAACCGGTCGGCGGCATGTTGCAGACGCCGCGTCGCCTCCTCTTCCTCTGCGTCGTCCTGAGCCTCTTCCGACAAAACGTCCTTTACCGTTCGGGTAGCGGTCTTGAACGGCTCCCTCAGTAAGAAGTCGAGTTTGCGGTCGGTAGCAGTGGTCTCCTTGAACACGTTTCCGATAAGCGCTGCCATAATGGCTGCCGCACCCGAGCAAGGGGCCCAGCCAATGAACCGGCTACCGCAGGCAGGATTAGCTTGAGCAGTTCTTCTCCGTGTTTGGACGTGGCCTCTTCTGTCGCCTTCTGCAAGCCATCGCTGACGAGTCGGAGCACCGTACTTTCCGTATCATTTAGCGTCGAGTAATTGTCGGGAGTGGACATGACAGCGTCTCCCTCAGCATACAGTGTTTTCTTGCTTCGATGACTGCTTACGTACTTTCGTCTATCCACACGCCGTGGCTTCCTGGCATACAAAAGATGGCAAGATTTGGTTTTCTCCTGACAAGACCTACACGGATTTCGGCAACCGACATTTGGATAGTCACGGCTCCAAATATTATGGGTGACGCTCCGAAATCATGGATGAACGGTAACGTCGGGTCGCGAACAGCCCGCTGAGTCATGGGCTAGATGCAAAGCGGCATTAAGAATTACTACCCCTGCTTGACTTTCTAACCCGATAAAATAAGTTATCGCGTAAGACAAGGAGTACGTGGAGATTGCCGGTCCGCTGCGCCGACCATAGCGTCAGACTGTTTGCGAGCCGTCACTTCCTAGTGATTAGGCGAGTCATCGCACGGATAGGGATAGTCAGCCGTCGGCATGGCTTGGGCGCCAAGCCAGTATTTGATTGCGCAGGGGGTGTAGCCGTTTCCCTGCATGTTATCCATGATTCTGTGTTGATTTCGGGTGATGTTCGGGTCTTTCGCTTCAGCGTCCTGAACCGAAGCAGTTCCCCAAATTCTGCCGTCTTGATCCGCATCCCCGACCTGGGCTCCAATCAACGCAATGGAGTTCTTTGACAGCTGAAAGCCGAGCGCCATAGCCATATCCTGCTCGTCTAGCGTAGCTGCCGGCCGAACATCAAACGTGCGAGCCCCGGAGCCATATACGTGGTGGCCTGTCTGCACCTTCGTAGCTGATAAAGTTCCCCTCGCTTCCCGAGAAGACAGTAATGCGCGCACTGGCGAAAGCACATCATCCAGGCCTTGCCACGGTTGGGGTCCGTCTTCCACCGACCCGGAGATCGTTATCAGATGGATGTCGAAATCAAAGGGGTCCGAGCGGCCATCGGCGGGGGCTGGACTCTCCTGATGCACCTGACGGATGCCAACCAGCACTTCTATCAAATCGAGCGCGGTCTCGATTCCAGAATTGTCAAAGTACCCGCCATCGACAAGCCGCATGATTTTGCCGTCCCGCTTGATCGTCACCGCGGGCATTATCCAGGGAAACCGAGCGCTCATGCCGGCAGCATCGCTAAGTTTCACGTCCTTAGTCACCGGGGGACCGGGCAGACCGGTAGGAAGCGACCTGTTCATTTCGTCAGTCTGATAGAACCACGCCTCTGCGGATGAAGCCGGGTCGCGGAGCGGAGTCAGAGCAAATGGGGCGATGACTATACGTCGGCCATTGTCGACTTCCGTCGTGTTTAGCATGAGTGCCGGTGCGGCCGAGGTCGGGTCCCAGTGACTAAGGAACATCTGCTCGAAAGGATTTTCGCCATCTGGCTCCGTATTTCGCCATGCTCGCTCCAAACCCCGACTCAGCGCCTCACTGCGATCTGTTCCTGATACTGGAAACGGCAAGAACCTCTGCAAAAAATCAGGGAAAAATGCAGCTGCGACGATGGGCGATAAAAAGTCGGTTTCAAGAAACGACCGTGCGCGCTGCTCCAGAAGGCCCGTTTCTGACTTGCCGAACCGGCACGGCTCCCACGGCTTATTCGTCACATGTGTACGCACCAAACTGTTAAATAATGCCGCGCCCATGCTTCCGCCTGATACCCCACTGATGGCAAACACGTGTTGAGCAAAATTGGGACACTGGTCCTGCATGCGGCTGAGAAATAATGCCTCCTGGGCGGCGGCATAGACCCCGCCGCCCCTTGCTGCGACGATGAAGACCGGGTACTTCTTTTTCCTAGCAGTGAAGTATTCGAGATCTTTGCGCGATCTATACCACGATTCGAACTCCAGCTGAGGACCAGCGGCGTTGAAGACAGGTCGTGAGGTTGCAAGCCTGCTCTCACGAATTACGTGGTTGTCGTTCCAACCGAAAAAGGAGAATACAAAGGCGCCCAGGCAGGCGAATACCAGTAGTGGCACGCTGCGGTAGGAGTCGATCTGAACGCCCGTGAGCACAGAGACGAGTATCGACGCGAAAATGCAGACAATCGCTATTGCGCCGACGCTCGCTGCCAAGCCGTTGAAGAATGTCAACAAGATTGACAGGATGATGGCCGTCCCAAGGCCGACAATCCATGTGCGGCGACCGTGATTCGATACGAACTGTGCGAGCTTAGGCGCGCGGTAGCTCCGGCGCCCGCTGACGACGAACAGAACAACTGCGGTTATCACTACAACAAATCCGGCAAGATGCAGGTCATGGTCCTCTGAGGAAGCATCGGTCGCCAGACGAGCTATTTCGGCCAGCGACGTGCTACGTGTGATTGCGGATTTAGAAAGGGATATCGTTGAGATATCTTTGGCTGCTGCGAATATTCCGAAAGCGGTGGCAAACAGCACGGACGCGCCGCAGATGACGGGTAGAAGTCTCACAGCAAGTTCTTCCCCGCCTCCGGACGCAAAGGCATTGGGTTTGTTTGTAAACAAAAGAGCCCGACCCATCAAGCTGATCGCGCAGGATGACAGGATCAGAAAAGCTAGAGTGCCTATTGCGCGCAGGCGGTCGTTGCCCTGAAGGAGGATGCGGTATAGTTCGTGAATTTGAGGCGGGACGTAAAGCACCAGGGAAAGGAACAACGAAGTGAAAAGCGAAGGCCACATCAGACCCGCTGATGAAAACACTGCCGAAAGCGACCTTCTGATTGACATTAAGCTTCCCCTCCTTGGCTGGCCGGTCCCTAGAGTGAGAACCAGAATACTGACATCCAATGCATACTCCCAGCCTATGGCTCGCTGCTACGAAGACCGAGAGTGCCCACCATAGGTGGCGCGAAGAAACTGCCAGATCATTCCAGATCGCTCCCTCCGCTCCAGGGGCTCCTGGGAACTCGCGACCACGCAACTGTTACACTCGCGTATCCTCGGTTGCTCCCTCTTGAAGGCGTAATGCGAAACATTGTACGCTGGCCTTCGATTCTTATTCCTGCGTTTGAAGGTTCAGATGGTCATGGAAATAGTAAAGCCCCGCGAGGAGTTCTTTGAGCCGGACTCTCGGCTCCATGCATTCAAGGTCAGAGAAGTGGGTACGACACGGTGGAGGGATGCCAGCCTCGACGACCACTATGGCGATCTAGACGGACTAGTATTGAATCCCGGTGTTCCTGAAGAGGTGGTTGGCTACATCAACGTAGTCAAGACCTTATACTTGTATGGCTGGCTCTATTATCCTTTCTTTGCTACATGCCAGTGCCTAAGTGGCATGGCGGTTGAGATGGCACTAAGGACCCGGCTTCCCTACCCCTCTGGAAAACGAGATGGGCGCACTCTCAGGACGTTGTTGCGAAAGGCAGTCGATAGCGGGTTGCTGCGTGACGATGGGTTTCCTAGCCTGCCAGGGAGGGCTGCCAAAGAAAAGGCCGAACTCGAACGGCTGGCGGTAGCCACGGCACAGACGGTCATTGGACCGACCGAACCTTACGTCGAGATATTAGTGAAGGCGTTGCCAGAGATGCGTAACATTTTCGCACACCCTAAAGCCAATTGGATCGTGTTGCCGGGAGCGGCGCAGCAGTCGATCCTTGTCGCCGTGGAAATCATAAATCAACTTTGGTCATAACTAAGTCGTGGTTGGACTGAAAGCCTCGGGCGACGACCACGGTTCCTACAGGCTCAGCACTAAGTCCCCACCCTCAACGCTCACACTTACGTTGATCGTTGCCTCTCGGCGACTATCCGAAATCACAAACTGGCCGTCCGAAGTTCGCTGCAATGTTAGCGTCAGCCTTGCTCTGTTCCGATCATTACCAGCGTTGATCTCACACGATGACGGGAAGACATCGGAGACGGGGATCGGCACCTGCACAGTCCCACCCGGAGCAACTAAGTCTTGATAAGTTTTGAGCACGACTTCTTCCTCTGGTCCGCCCTGATCGATAACGTACGTGCCTCTCAAGACCAATTGCCCGTGCCCGCCTCCGGAACAATTCCCTAGCCACTCTCTATCCCGGCCTCGTATGCTGCCCGACGCAGTCGCGACAGTCCCATTTACGACAGCCTGCTGTGACTGGCTCTGCACATTGTCTGTGTTTTCCCACGACGCTCCGACGTTTGCTTCTCGCGCACCGCTTGGCAGATTCCAAGATACCGTAGTGCCCACTGACTCACCGCACCCCACATTTAATTGCCCGGAGCTTGTCCGAAACGGCACAGTGGCAGGCTGTATGTGTACCCTCTTGCCGCGAAATACTACTTGCACGTTGTACTCGCCGACGACCGAGTTTAGGGCCGTGACCCGACCCTGCAGAGCAGTAACACGCAGGACGTTAAATGCTAAGGCGACGAAAGACAGTGCCACGATGGACAGAGCAATGACTGGCGCTGGCAGGACGCCCTGGCGGTTTGGCCGACTACCCTTAATCACAGAGTAACCGACGAAACCCAAAACCAAGATCATCAGAGCCAAGAGAGAAAACGGATCTGTGACAGCCTTGAGAACCCCTGGTAAGTTTTTTAGCACCCCACTCATTTTGTTGGACTCCTTGAAACGACCGCAAACCGATCAACGGCTGAGCGATTTCCCACCAAGTAGCCCCATGATCGCACCGCAGCCAAGCGTGAAAATTGATAGCAAGTTTTGGTTGATATCCATGAGAGCATCCGACACTTGTTTGGCCGCTAGTCTGGTATCGTCGTTGGTGTACGCTTGGGTTGGAATATGACTGCGCAGGTTCCACACGACCAAACCGCTCCCGACGAGACAGAGAATTGTCAGAATCAGGACTCCTACAAAGACCTTTGTAAACGTGCTCTCTGGAGGGGCTCCGCTCCCGTTTTTGACTTCATTGTCGCCCACGATTGCAGCTCCATTGCTAATTAGCGAAGTATGCCGTCCCATAACGAGTTTCGCCCGCCAACGGTCGGTCTGTAACCGTTTTGATCGTGATTTCGAACACTGTTCCACATAAGAAACCATCCGAAATGACTACATTGAGAGCATCTTGCGTGTTCAAACACACGAAGTCAATATCGGTGAAGTAGGCCGGCCTGCCCCCGGTACTGGGCGATGAAACATTCTTCCCCGATCCCCGGTGCAGACTGTCCTCGATTTCCACTTTGGACCGCTCCATCTCTTAGCGCCGACCTTTCGCCGGCGCGTGGTAATCCGCCTAAAGCCGCCGAAGACGCATGGAGTGCGCTGAAGGGCGAAGGCGGATACATCCTCAAGAATGATCTGGGCGGCAGCTACCTGCTCCCGATTCCATGAGCCCTTGGGCGGTTAGATCGGCGACGGCGCGAAGACCGCGTATTCCGGCCCACCTTTGCCCTCGGCTCAGGACCCCGGCTACAAGCTGACTGTCGGACTTAAAGCGCACCGCGCGCATCTTTTTGCCCGCACCGGAGACTGGCCAACCCGACCGGAGCTTCAGTTTTCCGGCTCGTCACCGCAGCCCCCGTACCTAAATCGCTGGTCCAATGCCGTTGGCTGCCATCGTATTAACGATCACCATTTTTTCTCCAGTCGCTCGAAATTTAGATTATCCTCAAACTCGTACGCTATTCCCCAGTTGGATAAACAAAATGGCACAAGGGCCAATTTCTGCCTCTACTCGCAGAGCCAAGATCAGACAGACGTTGCAAACGCGTCTTATCTCTGAACCTCTCCGAACCAAGATCGATGCAGATTTGGCTTCCCCAGATGCGGTTATCGCAGAAGGCGCTCCAGCACTTCCCGCTCGGTACGAAGTCATCATTGAATTAAACCTCAACAATCCTGCGGGGCGCGTCGAATCCCGTGAAGCTGTACTTGAGATACTCAAGCGAATTTTGGGCCCCGATGCCGCGACCGCACTCGCTCGCAACCGGCCAGACTCCATTCACCCATACGTTTTTGCGAGTCTCACGGCCGAACAGATTCTTGAAACGGTGATGCAAGACGAAGACCGCATCAACCAACGCGAGAGCTTGCAAACCAAGCCCGAAGTAGGACCGAACGATTTTCCTCAGAGCAAAAGTCCCCTTCCATCAGTAGGATCGGTGCAAGCGCAGCCAACCTTGTCCGGAACATCTCCTTTGGTGCATCGAATTCAGCAACCAATGCGATCGATATTTCGGATTTGGGAGTCTCAAAAGATCCATCCGCTCATCACCGAATCCATTCGTACAGTCAAAGCCAATGCTGCACATAGTTCATTCAGCGCGCTTGGCGACAAAATCGTCTGGGCAGTTATGGATTCAGGAGTCGATGCGAGCCACCCTCACTTTGTCCTTCACAATAACCTGGCCCTTGACGGTCCACTGACAGACAAGTCGTGCTCTTTTTCCGGTACACTTCGGTGGGATCACGATGTCTTTGGCCATGGCACTCATGTTGCCGGAATCATTGCGGGGGAGGCCGATCCCGATTCTGCGCCGCTGGCCGCAATACAGGCCGAAGCCGCAAGCGGAGACACCTCTTATCATTTGAAATCCGTTCCTGGGATTAAGGGTATGGCACCCCGCGCCAAGCTTCTCATTCTGAGAGTTCTGGATGACAATGGCGATGGCGATGAAACCGCTCTCATCCAAGCAATCGAATACGTCCAGCAATTAAACGACTACGGTCGTCATGTGGTGGTGCATGGCGTGAACATCTCCGCCGGGTTTCCCGCTCACGCGACTTGGTATGCGTGCGGTCAGACCCCGTTATGTTTAGAGATCAATCGCCTCGTGAAATGCGGAGTGGCGGTTGTAGTTGCCGCGGGAAACTCCGGTCACGTCGTTACATTCTTGAATCCGGCTTCGACGACCGAGGCGGGCCAAATGCTCAGTATCAATGACCCGGGTAACGCCAGTCTGGCCATTACGGTAGGCTCTACGCATCGCGAGTCTCCGCACACCTTTGGTATCTCTTACTTTTCATCAAAAGGCCCTACGAGCGACGGGCGCAAGAAGCCGGAAGTCGTTGCACCTGGTGAAAAGATCATATCGGCCGCAAGCTCCGAGAAGGTGGGCTCAGCATTTCTGGCGGGGTTGAACGGAGCTCTTTTCGGGTATATGGAAGATACAGGTACGAGCATGGCAGCTCCACATGTGTCGGGAGTGTTAGCCGCTTTCCTATCCGTGAAGCGTGAATACATTGGACAGCCAGAGGCCATTCGGGATCTTCTCATGCAATCCTCGATGGATCTCGGCCGCGATCCTAACTTTCAAGGTTCGGGCCTAGTCGACCTCATGAAACTCATTCAATCCGTTTGATATGGAGCTTTTCGAATGACCACAAACTACGGAACCTATCCTGCCTTTGATCTGATGTATGACACAACCGGAAATTTGGTAAATCCATCGTCACAAAAGGACGTTACTGACTGGCTTGTATCAAACGATGGCAACAAAACCACGGACCTCGTTTTCATCTCGCATGGGTGGAACAACGATATCAGCGAGGCGCGACAACTATACTCGGACTTCTTTGCTGCTCTTGCCTTGGTTCAAAAGTCACAGAAAGTTGCATTAAACCGTAAATTTGCGATAGCAGCTATCTTTTGGCCTTCCAAACGGTTCGCCGACAGCGATCTTATCCCTGGCGGTGCGGCCTCGCTATCTGCTTCTTTAGATGCGCAGCTAAACGCTCAACTCGATCAGTTGAAAGTGATCCTCGCCGCTGATCCGAGTGCCGCCGCAAAGATTGAGCACGCGCGGGATCAGATTGCGAAGCTGGACGTTAGTCAGCGTGCACAAGACGATTTCGTTTTCGCGCTTGTGAGTGCCCTTCCTTCCCCGCGCAATGAGAGGGACGAGGGATTGGATGACGCGATGATCGCTCTCAAGGCCGGAACCACTCCAGGCCACACAGTGTTGGACCGTCTCTCAGTCCCGGATTTTCCCGCCTTTCCTCTCCCGGCTGACTCAAGCGGCCACGCACTGGGCCTCGGTGGAATACTTGATGGAATCAAGTCGGCCGCGAGTCGTCTTGCCAATTACTTCACCTATTACACAATGAAGGACCGCGCAGGCATTGTAGGCCGTACTGGGGTCCATCAAACGATTGTCGATCTGCAAAGCTCGTCACCGGGTATAGGGATTCACCTCGTCGGCCACTCCTTTGGGGGGCGCGTAGTAACTGCAGCTGCAAACTCTTTGTCTGCCTCCAAGAGTATCGCTTCGATGCTTTTGCTGGAGGCGGCGTACTCCCATAACGGGCTTGCAGAGAATTGGGACGGTCTGGGAAATGATGGTGCCTTTAGGTCAATTATCGCAGTTCCGAAGATCGGTGGAGTCACTTCGATTACTCATAGTGTCCACGACACGGCTGTTGGCATTGCCTATCCGCTAGCATCCCGGATAATGAATCAGGTTGCCGCTGGTCTTGGCGATGCGAATGACAAATTTGGTGGCATGGGTCGAAATGGAGCCCAGCACACACCCGAGGCCTTCGATGACGTTCTCTTGGATGTGGGCATTGCCTATACTCCGCTGGCGGCCGGCAAAACTATTCGAAACCTGAACGGAGATGGCCCATCTCCTAAGCCAACAATTGCGAGTCACGGCGATGTTGCAAAGCCTGAGATCGCATGGGCGTGGGTATCTAGCCTCTGAAGTTCTCCAAATATCGCCAGGCTAAGGCACGACCGTCTGATCCCTTTCGAAGGCATAACGAGGCCAGTCGGGATCTGTATGGCCAACGCCAGTTCAAAAGGCTTGGAGTTTGGCGGTGATTATGATCGTCTTGAAGAGGGCGTTTTTCCGGGCAACTTTGACTGGACCGACGAGCAGCAACAGGAGGCATCGCGCTTATGTTAGGTCGGCGTAATCCGAGCGAAGAGCCTGGTTCATCTCATGTATCACTCGCGTGAGTCGCCGCTCATAACGAAAACTAGAGAAGCGATGTAGTATAACGGGCGGAGTCGCACGCCAGCGGATAGGTTGCGCATGTCCTTGTCGAAGCTCGGACCGTTAACCAGTTCTGGCCGAATTTCCGAGGCGTAACTGCTGCGGTGATTTTCTGTTCGGCTTCCAGTCTCCGCACGCCCGATTATGATTTATCGTTGTTCTGTGCTGCTCGCCGGCCTCGATGAATGTCCATGCCCATGTCGAATATCTGCCCCCGGAAACTTGGTAGCAGTTCGAGGAATTGTGTGCCGATACCTTCGCGACCGACTGGAACGATCCGGCGCTTGTCCGACATGGCCGCGCCGGGCAGCGGCAGCACGGCGCACATCGTTGCCGGTCACGGGAATCAGTGGCCGACTGGCCTGCGGTGCAAACGCAAATCGAGATGGCCGGTTGGGCATCCGACGACAGCCGACATCGACGTAGAAGTCGCCGAAGCCTCGAAAATGTCGACCGAAGCTGAAGTCTTTCTACATTCTGACCACGGCGGTCGACGATAACGCAGGTGCCACCCAAGCAACCGGGGCTGGCCCGCCCTTGCGGATTGACAATTGTCTCAATTGTTCTAGAGTGGCTGTAGCATTTTGTCTCGCGATCTCCGCAGCCTTGCGACAGATAGCCGCGATGGAATCTAGCTGTCACAAGGCTGCGGGGCTTGTGTTTCTTAGAGACCGTAGCAGGAGGAAACGAGCTATGGCCTCTAGGATACGAGCGTTATGGAATGCCATGATGTGGACGCTCCTGATCGGTTCGGCCTTCATCGGGATCGGAGGTTTAGGACTGGAAGGGGCAGCGGCCTCCGATGTGGAGATCCATGCCTTGTGGAAAGTTGGAACCGTTCTTGCGATCGTGACGTTTTCGGTCGCTTTTGTCTTCTCTTCAATTCGCGCCCATCGACGGCAAAGTCACTAAACGGTACAGATGGGTCCAACGAAGCCCCCCGGGCGGCACATGTGTGCCCGCCCGGTTTTCTGTTTCAGAATCACTGGAGTTTAATGCTGATGCTAACAGCGATCCTTACCAATATGTCGATGGCGGGAAAAGAGAAATATATGAAGTAGACCCATCTCCCAGTATGTTTGATGGGCAAGTCCGAAATCCCAGATGTTCGTGTCGCTATCAGCTGAGTCTTATAGTGACGATACTGCTCGCTTGCTCGCGCGTTGAGCTTGGAGAGAACAAACGCGAGGTATGCGAGGATGCAGGTTCCAATCGCGTATCGATCGCGCGGCAATATCGATCCTTTCGGCAGCGCACCACCGTCAATCAGAGAAGTCACTACCTCGTGGCGGACGAAGAACAGGGCGGTCTGGACGCTGATCATCAACGTTACGCCCCACTGCAACAGTCTTGATCCCATATCCATTGCTGACCGAACCTCTTCGGACAACAATTCTTCTTTTGTTTTCACTTGTCGCCTCCAGGCCGAACAACAACCAACTTCCTACTACCCAACTGCGGAAACCGAATCAGTTGAGGTAGCGCCGCTGAATTTTGATTGTGTAAGGAGAACTGCGATAGCGCACTAGTTAACTTCAAGTAGGAAAACCACATCAGGACAACAAGCGAGAGGTAGCACCTCATAAGAAGCTCCTTATGTTCTTATGTTCTGCATTCCTAAGAAAGACACAACGTGGCGCTATGAACTGCGATTCCCATGTCTGAACAATATTGAGATGGCACAAGTCGATAAAACGAAGCGTCAGAAGGTCTATGACCAGATCAGCGACGCAGCCGATGATCTGCTGGAGGAATTGGATTTGAACGTAGCTTTTCGTAAACCACTGATGTGGTTTTTCATCGACGGTCAGATTAAGAAATTACTTGCACTCTGAAAAACCGGGTACCCCGCGTAGTCTTAGCCAATACTTAGCTGCCGGCCTTCGGATTCGCGGGGCTCGCATGCCCAATAAGCGCAGTTACTGCCAGTAGGAACAACACCGTGATCACGCCGAGCGCAAGAATCCACTGCGTCTGGGCGTTTACGAACCAGCGACCAACGGCGCGCAACCACTCTGGTTTCCACCATCCAATGAAGGCTCCAGCGGCAGCAAATACGGCTTCTACTCCTGCCAACGTCTGCACCGTCAGGCCTAGCTTAGAGACAAACACAAGGAGTATCAGCGCGAAACATGCTAAAACCAGCAAGACCCAGAATCCAGGATAAGTTCGAAAGAATTTCAGCGAAAAGAAGGCGAGGTACCACTCAGTATACAAGCGGGTAGGAAAGAAGATCATCAAAAGGCAGCACACAAGAACCAAATTGTCAGACTGGTCGGCGGACGGCGTATATCCAAGACGTCTCGCCCAGAGTAAAACGCCCAAGAACCAGAAGAACAGAAACGCGAACCAAACAGCAATGAGTGTGAATAGCCCCTCGGAATAAAAGGTTATGCTGCCGCTATGCGGAATTAGGCTCCCTCCGGAATCGAAAAGTCTGCGCGTGATCTGACGATAACCTTCTTGTGCGACCGCGATCCTCGTGCAACGTTCCTTGTTCGTTCTGGTGTCGTTGGCTTCGTAATCCGCTATTTCCCTTAGCTTGTCAGCGTGGTAAGTGGTAGCCTTCTTGCAGGCAGCGTCATCGGCAAGTTGATGTGGTGAAATGAAACGATCGGGGTTAGTCACGTCAACATAGACGAACCAAGCAGCTAATAGCTCGATTGCCGCCAACAATAGCCAAGCAAGTGCAGCGCCACTCGACCCCAACGCGCGAGTAGCGTTTCTCAGATTTGCGGTCTGGAAAAAAGCTCCCACCGCGAATGGAAACACGAAAAGCAAGAAGAGATGGGAGGCTAGATCATTCTTGATCCAGCGCCAGGCGGCGCTCCGATCACCTCCGTATCTAATCGAAATCATCAACGGATGACAGATCATCAATAGGAAGGTGGCGACGGTGTACAAGAATATCTTCACGAACCCTCAGATCACGCTTCAGAATGGGATCAAGGTTTGCTTTTGAATCCGGCAGAAAAACACCAGCAATCTTAAACCGTTGCGCCGCAGCAAGGAAATTATCACACCTTAAACCAAATTTCTAGACTGGGATCAAACTAGTCTGGATCAGGGTGTTTTCCGAGTTGTTCTGGATGCGGTAGAGTTTCTGGTGATGCAGTCTACCCACGATTCACGATCGCGTCAGTATCATGGTGAAGTCGTACTCGTAGCCGGTGTAGACCAAGCCGTAGCCGTTCGTGGTGCGCTTATCGACCTGCAATCTAAAATCGTACGCACATGCCCCCATTTCGGAGCTGTTGTATTGGTTCCCATAGTAGCGCGTGGCCAGTGATGCCGCTCCGGCCCACTGGTTTGTCCCGTTGATGTGCGCGGAGTAATTGTCGTAAGCCGGGTTCCAACCCGGCGGCGGCGGGCTCGGTGGCGGCATCACGTAATTGTTCGCTCCCCAGATCGCGTTGACCGCGTAGTCGCGGAGGTGCCCGTTGGGATCCGATACCGCAAAATCGATCTCTAGGTATTGAGTGCTCGAACTGTCGAGATTCGCGGTAGCGCAGGGGCTAACCGGCGCTCCAGTGATGTTCACGCCCGTGATGATGACCGACGAAGGCGGAGTATTATCAATTTGCAGTTTGAGGCTCCCATAAGTAGGATCAACGTACGACGAGAACCAAGTCGCGAGGGTTCCATCTCCCACTATCGTCGGAACTGCTGCCCCGGTGTAGCCAATGACTCTCAGAGTCACTGCCCCGGTCGGAAGTTTGGTCGTGTCGAGCTGCACAAGCAGGTCAGGGAAGGCCCAAGGGATGCCCATTGGATTGTTGGGCAGTTGGTATAGGTCGGTTACCCCACCTACCGTCGCGGGTCCCATGGATACGGAAATCCAGTTTTCGGTAGTAAAGTCGAAATACTGATTGCTCAGCGGATCGGTGACGTCAGCCCACGGTGCAATGTCTGAAGCTGCATGAATTCCTTGCACCCATTGAACCTTGTAGTATTGTGCACCCAGCGGCGGTGTTGTCAGTCCGGTGCCAAACCAGCCCCCGATCGAGAGAGTTGCCCCGAACGGCATGTCCGAATCCTGCGTGGGATACGGGTACGGCCCTACTCCTTCGTTGGCGTACGCGTATCCGTTCGTCTGACTGATTGATCCCGTTACGATGTTTCCAACTCTGGTGAAGAGGAAGTTGTCCCCCGTGGGCATGGGGATCGGAGGCGGATTACTGGTCACCAGGGCTCCGCTCGCTTTGAGAGTCACATTCACGACGTCCGCTATCGCCCATCGCGTGTCAGTGGCGGGGTTCTCGCTGTAGATGTATGTGGTTGTGCCGGCGACCGTTTGGGATACTCTCAACACCACGTTGGGTCTCGGAGGTGATGGAAGCGCGAACGGTGCGGAGAAGCTGCCGTCAATTGCCGTGGTGGCTGTGGCCAGTGGGGTTGTTACGTATCCGGGCATCGTCACACCGAATACTTGGACCTGAGCATAAGGAACCGGCTGCAAGGTCGTGCTTGATACCACTACGCCTTGAATCAAGAAGTTGCTCATGTGCTTTAATGCCTCACTTATGTTCCGCGATGCGAATCAACGTTGTCCCCGGAGTAGCCACCTGAAAGGGGGCTCTGAACACATGTTCCTTTTTGGGGAAGAACATCGGCAGCGGGAAATGCGGGATTATGGGCGGTGGGCAGGCGGGGCGTGTCGGTTGGCGACTCGAAACCGGTTTAGGGCCGCCACTCAATGTGATACCACCGACCAGCTTCCCCTCCGCCAGTAGACCGAGAGTAACCAGTTGTTTTTCCTTCAACTCGCCCCCAGGGTGCACAATCGCCAAAGTCACAAATCTTTCCTCTCCGCCTTCGAGGGTGATTTTCACTTTCTCGTCGCCAGAGACCACCCGTTCTTCACGCTCTTTGCTGGTGCCTTTGGCTCCGTCCTTGTTTCCATGTCTCTTCTCGGCCCCCCGCAAGCGTAGCGACCACTTTTCCGGCAGATGCTGCGCGACGATTTCATAAGTCCTCGGCTCCGGATCGCTGTTGACCACGAGCAGAGTAGCGATCGGGAAAGGTGACGCCGAAACTATGTTGCCGAAGTTGCTTTGCGTCCCATTTCCCGGTGTAAGTTGCACCTGTACGCAAAGATGATTGAACGCCCCCAGAGGAAACGGCCACAGTCCTCCGTTAGTGTCCGTAATGTCGCTGAGGTCCCACTGCACTTCGGTCTGTAATTGACCCGTGGCCGACCCGGAGGGTCCCAGCGCAATCGAGAACTGCGCTATTTGTTCAAACTGAAACTGCGTCCAAACGCCGCCAACCATCGCAAACGGTGTAAACGAGACGTTTACCTGAGTGCTTCCTGCCACGTTCCCATTGTTCGTCACCACGACGAACAGCCGATTATCAGCCACCCCTATCTCCGGCTCTCCCGGCTCGTTAACATTCAGCCAGTATTGAAAAGGGCCCGTGGTATGTGGGGCTGTGGTGGTAGTCTCGACGCGACTTCCAGTGTTATCGACAAAGATATCCGGACTGGTCCATCCAGGCCAAGTATCGGGATACCCTGTTTCAACAGGAACTGTGCCCTTCCAGGGTGTTATGTAGGCGTCGAAAGACATAAACTCGCTCCAGCTTCGCAACGATTTCTGTTTTGCAAATGCATATCAGAGATCGTGAACTTCGCCCGAACAGCTTGGTAATGTTACGAAAACAGGACGCCGCCTTCTTCGCAGTCGCGGTCACATGTCCAAGGCCGTCATACGATGAGCGCGCGAATGGGATAGAGCTGTGAGCGAAAAATTCTCTATTATCTACTAAGAGCGAGACACCGTTCCAGGAAAAATTGTGAATTATCGCTTTCGCGAACACCTAAAGTCGGGGAGTCTCGCGGAGAACAGAGTAGGTCTTCAGATTGGTACCAGCGCCTTTAAAGTATCGGGTCCAAGAATCCCGCAACTGCTGCCATGAACTGATGAAATCGCCGGGACCATCATCAGCTCCTAAGACATAGACATCAACGTGCGTGAGGTCAACAAAGGATACTTTCCCTTGTCTGAGTGCTTGTCCGAAGTGGGATACTCCAAAAGGGGTTTCTAGGTCCAGATCGGACGTAGATTGTCGCATGTCATAAAATGATGATAAGTTCCAAGTGTGACGGGGGGACCCGCGCAGCGAATAGCTGGCTAGCTAACACTAACGCCCCGAGTATGTCAGTCCGGGAAAAACTCCGCTACAACCGCCGACTGCGCGAGTTCCATGCTCTGATCAGTTCATTCCTGCCGGCGATCAGGCGTTCACCGCGGTGTGGCAGCCCAAGTCGACAGTTCGTTCCGAAAACCGACTAGGCGCTCGGGGAGGGGTGGGAAGATGAACGCCAAACCGGTCGCCGTACGCCGGAGAGTCTGTGATCGTTTCAGAAAAGAAACTGAGGTGATGGGGGACGGCGACTACGGGATATCGGTATCGCCGTCCCGGCATGATTGTCATTTGCAGTCTGGCGTACTGAGTTATGCCGCGCGATACAACTTCGAACGCGCCACAGCAATGCTCTCTAGATTTGCTCGTCTTTCCTTGTGACGCTTAATGATCTTTGCACTCTCACCTTTACCTTTCGGAGTGCGAACTGTCGTTTTGCCGTACCTTTTGTGCATTTCATTGTCCACCCACTCTCGCAAGCTTAGGTTCGGAGGAACGGTGCCTAAGCTCTGAATGAACGGAGGCTTACTTGGATCGACCCATAGCAACTGCTGCACTTCATCTGCCTCCTGGTTCACCCACGTAATGTAGCCACCAGGCAGCATCTGTCGGGGCGCTTTGATAGCACCCGTAAAACTGTAGCGAGTACCTGGAGTGACGATCGGATCGTAAAAATGTGGAGTCAAGAAATCGGAGACCGCGATACCTTGAATTGCGTAAGCATAGTTATCCGCCTCGCACGGATCGCACGCCTCGACCAAGTAGGCAAATTCTCCCGTGCCGTCTTCAATCGTTCCCCCATTGACCTCGATCGAAGTCGAGTTTTGCAGTCGATTCGCATAAGGATCGACCAGCATTTCCACCGTTTCGTGGCTGGCATCAATGGTCCATTCATCGCTATCCGGACTGGCGATCACTTTGGCATACGGTTGGTTGTGCTTGTCCATGTGAAACCCGCCCTCGTCCGGGGGCAACGTTTTCACCAAGAACACCGGCCACACGCCGGCAGGTATTTTGTTTGGGCTCGGCAAGTAGGTCACCGATGCCTGCACGTTCCAAAACTGAGGCAGGTCGCGCGTGACCTGGATATTCAAAGCAGACGCTGTGGCTTCCATTAACTGTGAGTTGATCTCGCCGGTTTTATCTACAAGTCCTACTTGCATTAGTGACATTTTTGCCTCCTTTTTTCCTCCTGATGACAACTTGTCTTTACGCTACCTCCGGGAAAATCCCACTCCATCGCGAAGGCAGCACCGTGTTGGAAAATTGCAACATTGTCCTCACAAAAGCGATGGGGTTCTTTTAGCTCGTCCTTGAGAGCCCAAAGTGATCGTGCTCTGCGTGACACAGCATACGACTCGTGTCGTAATGTTGCCAGACTGGCGACGTCGAACGAGGTATCCCATGTTACACGTTCGCATCGACAGCACAGCACCACCCGCAATTACTTGTCTTTAGGAAAGTTGGCGGTAAGAAGCCCCCTCGGATGTGAAACTCGGATCGAGTGTCACACTTCCGTGCCGCCTAACTGCGAGTCAAGATACTGCTGAGATCATCGAATGTCAACAACCAAGTGATAAACCTCCCCCTCAGCGGCCCGGATCATCTCTTTCCTTTCTTAGTTCTCGGAAGAAACGGCTAAGGGGCAAGGCGGAAAGGGGTTGCAGAACCCTTGGGTCCGAGTTGGTATATTGCTTGCGATGCAGGGTCACCGAGCCAAACTGTACCGTTGGCATCAACGGCGATGGCCGTAGGCTGACGGAAATCGGGCGAACTTGAGAAAAGTTGAGGCTTGACTGCCTTTCCCCCGACTTGAAAAGCCCAAACTTTTCGCCCCACCGAATCAACCACATAGAGTGTGCGGTGAATTGAATCAAAAGCCAAAGCACTGGGTTGACCAGCAATCTGCCCGACGCGGGAAACGGATTTTGTGTTGACGTCAATGGCGAAAATAACGCCGATTCTCTCATCGCCGGCATACAGCAAGTGACTCTCGGGGTCAAAAGCCAACGGGCCTAAGAGCTGGGATCCGTGAACAGCGATGAACACTTTGGTCGGAGTCGCGTTCGGATCGTTCCAAACGAACTCATAGATTTGGTTGGTTAGTCCACCCGAAAGAAAAAGCCGTTGACCCTGCGGATCGGGAGCGATGCCGCTGAGGATTGTCTTGGCAATCCAGGAATGCACAAACTGTCGATTGGCGTAGCACAGCAGCATTCCAGTGGTCTCCTGTGCGAGTATCACGTAGACGCGGTCCTCCGAGCCGACGCGCACTGCCGTCATATCGACCGTTTGCCACGAATCGCTGAAGGAGGCAAATTTGGAGGAAGCCTTTAAGTCCAAACCAGGAACCGTGGGAATGTAGATTAGTCCACGGCTATGATCGAGAACATAGAGTCCACCACCGGCGGCAGGCCACAAAGCGACCGGTTCTAGAGATCCAGGAGTTCCGGCATTCAGGGGAGTCAGGAAAAATGTGAGTACCCACAGGAGGAGAAACAAGAAGAAATACGTTTTTGGCGACATCACGTTTACCCTCTATTTGCGGTGGCGGACCCCGCTTTTCCTAGCCACTTCTCGATAAGCTGAAAGCCGTAGAACACTGAAACGGCTCCGAGACATGCAGCAGGAATGAGAAGCGTCGGATTCAAATTCAACGTGCCGATCTGAACTCTAGAATTGTCAAAAGAAAACAAGGCAATCGCGATCAGCTCGATGATTACAGCCAAGACGATGTTGGGCCACAAATATTTCGCGAACTTTCGAGATCCGGAATCCTTGCGAATTCCGAAGAACATGACAAGGCCGCCAGCGAGGGCCCCAAGGCTGGCAACGCCCACCAGAGCCGGAAGAGAAGGGTAAAAGTTGACGTCGCGTGAAACTTTTAGCGTATGGGGGAAGCCTCCTTGCGCCGCAATATAGTCGATTGAGAACTCCAGCTTTTCAAATGCCTCGTTGTTTTGGCCTGCCCCCCTGGCCGAAGGACTCGCGGAGAATGGCCACACTGAATCACGGAGCACGCCCCACGCGCGCGGCTGTACCTTCCACGTCAGTGTTGCTCGACTACTGCTTTCATCGGGGCCGAGGGTGAGCGGAACGGACGATGTGAGAACAGGCTGAGCAATCCAATGTGAAAGCGGGACCTCTTCAACTCTTGCCCCAGTGATCGTGACGGGAAGAAGGTACTTGTTCTGGACGTCGATCGATACGGTATCGCCGGAAAGATGGACTTTCACGATGGCGTTTAATTGCGCAGAAAGGGAGGTTCCGGACTTAAGGCTGTGTACGGGAATTGACAATTGGACGGTTTGGTCCTGAACGCCGTCCAGTAAATGTATCTGAAGAGGCTTGTCCTGGTCCGGGAAGGTATCGTACGGCGTAGCCTGGAACGTGAATCGAGTTAACGGGGCGCCGACAGACGCGGACGCCGAACGGACATAGAAATCATAGTTTTCAAAACTCGGATACGCCGTAATGGATTCCACATCCGCGAAAACCGTGTACCGGCCGTTATCCGTTTGGCCTGCGATCATCTTTTTCAAAGCATCGGCGTTGACAACGACATGATCCGAACCAATCGAGAGAAATTTAACAATGGCGCCATTATCAAACCTCACGTCATCAATTTTCATTTGGGGATCAGAAGCGAAGGACCTAAGTGCACATGTAAAAAGAACGATCGTAACCGCAGTAACATGGCAAGGCACACGCCTGATAGCGACGGATGTAAAGTCATTACCGGACATACGAGATCTACTGTAAGGAAGCGGCCCCACGATATTCCTCAGGCAATGACTTGTCAATTCCGAATGGAGAAGGTACCCCACCAGTTTCCACTTCTACAGGGGCGGTGCTGTGCGATGAAGCCCTGAAACTGGCCCACTACCGGAGGACTTAAAATGTGATTCCAGGCACTGGATGGCTATCTTCGATCCCTGCCCTCCCCTTGCTGATCATGAAACCCAAGACCGTCATCGTTGAGCGAAGTGGTTGATTTTCAAGTCGCAGCAGTCTGGCTAGCCCGGACGGCCCCCTGCGTTGGCAACAGGGGGCCGGACCAGCGCACTCAGAGCCAGAGTGTTTGATTCCCAGCACATAGCTTAGGGCACCTGGTGGTTTGCATCGAGGGAGAGGTCACGGCGCTCGTCCCGAAGGCAATGACTGCGTTGGAACGACAGCTGCCATATTTCAAGCCTTTTTTCTCAAGACTGTGTGATGAACTTCGCGCCATGTGTGGGACCTATGGCCAATGGAAAGAACTTGAAATCTACAACCCCCCTGAAGCAACTTGCCGAGGAACTTCTCAAGGCTGGCGGAATTGACATTCAGTCCCGCGCTGATGACGGGGCATATGTCCACGTACCCTTCAGCGCGGAGACGATGCCCACCCTGGAAAAGCAGATGGCCCTTCTGGCGGCGAAGAATTCCGGCGGTCCGAAGTGAACCTTTGTCGAGAGTGTTCCCCAAGAGGAGGACGCAGGGTGGCAAAGATCGCACGGTTGTCTTCGAATGCGAGGTTAGGCTTCGTCCGGTGTTATACTCGCTGCGTATAAGGGGCCACCCCCTATTCGAGACACAACCGAATACTGGCACGAAGGTCACGGGGCGAACGTAAACGAGTTGATTATCATTTCATCGCCACTGCCCTTAATGGGCGCTTGCCCTTGCAACAACCAAAGGTTGATATGAACCCGTTCTTGACCGACTGGCGGAATGTTTCCGCCAGTGTAGGTCCATTGATAAATAATGTCGGTTTGTGCGGGCGTCTTTGACCACCCATTCCAAGTGGTAAAGATCACATGGTCAGAACGCCACTCCATCTGCGAGCTGAATTGCACGGTGGCCGGCTGAGTGTAAAAAACAATATTTCCAGGAATGGTGTAGGGTTGCGCAACGAACTGTGCATTATACGGACTGGGAACAAGTCCACCAGAGCCGCTGTATTCGTTGTCGAGTTCTTGTCCGGGAGCCGCGTAAATGAATAATGGAGCCGCCACTGTATTTAAATCGAGCTGATCGAGTCGTGAGCTGATTTGCACTGTGTAGGTACCGTAGCCCAGCGATTTTGTCAGGTACACTTCTCCACACTGCCATAGGCTGTTAATCTCGGTGTCCTTCAGGTGCAGACCATCTGCACCCAAATTAACTACTGACGTATTGTTGGACCACAGGTTGGGTCCAGGATCAAATTGATCGCCGGTTACATTACCCGTCATCTTGATACCCCATGTGTAACCGCTGAAATCGACGCTAATTGGGCCGGGCGGATAAATCGTCCAGGCTAGAACGTTTTGATCAAGAGCGGGGTTCGTGATTTCCGTGGCAGCGGGAATATAGTTCGAGGGGTCTACTAGTAAGACGACCAGGCTACTCCATGCGTGGGTGCTGCTAGTCCATGACCCATTACTGGCGATGTCGGTGAACGGAGCATCAGCAAACGGTTGCACATAGAACTGATTGGTAAGAGAATAGATCACGACCTTAATTTTGGTCGTGTCTACGTTGCAGGCGTGCCCCGAAAGCTGAGTTGCACCGGGAGCGGGCGTATCAAGGGTAATCGTAGGTTGCCCGCCGTCGCAGTTAGGGGAGCTAGCTGAACCTCCACCACATCCCCAAAACACTGCAATCAGAGGCAGCAAGACCAGGAGGTTGAAGCATGATTTCCTCACTGCTGGGAAGCCTCCTTCAAATCTTTTCAGCTACTTTATCAACCACAGAACGATGACGCCCGAAATTGCAAAGACTTTACGTCAGGCCATAAACAATGTCAATCGTTAGAATCAGTGAGCTGTAGTGGACCCCTTCAAACTAGACACTAGGGGCCATGTTTGAAGTAAGGGTTAGGCGAACCGGGCACAAGCATCGGGCGGGTTCGTCCGGTGGAGCCCGCGATGCGGACGGTCGTGCGATGCTCAGCTTGGCCTGGTCGAAGTTCTGGGTATTCGTTGATCCAGACCTCCTCTTCTTTTTCTAAGCGCGATGAAACCGTTCGATTTAGCTGTTGCCCTCGAAGATGCTCCGAATCGTAGGTGACGTGTCTAATCTGGTGCGAGGAATGCTCGCCTTCTTCGCCTTATTGGCACTGAAACGACGCTCTCACGTTCGAGATCGTGGTCGTTGTTCTCAGGAGACCGCGGTATTGGAACCATCCCCACGAATGTGTCCTCTGAGGAAATGTTTTGACGCTATCGCCCGCGCTCACACCTCTGTCGAGATTCAGGACCGAGTTCACCTGATCGCACTGCCGCACTCCGCCTACGATACGAATGCACGAACACGACCACGCTTTGGTGAAAACCGATGCAGCCGAACCAGGTGGTTGAGCGATGTTGTTGAATTGAAAGCTAAGGTGTCTAGACGTGCTGCCTAGGCCCCTGGCTTGGCAACAGGGGGCCTAGCAAGCCTACTCAGGAACAGAGCGTTTGATTCCAAGCACATGGCCTAGGGCACCTGGTGGTTTGCATCGAAGTTGTGGTCGGAATTGTAGCGGTGCTTGCTACGCGCCTGTAGACGGCCCTAGGTTTTCTAGGTACCGTTGCAGGAATGAATTCCTGCAGATTTATAAGCCGCGTGGATCATGACCAACCGGTTCTCATTTCGCCGCTCTTTTTCGAAGAGGTGAGGGTTGTCTTCCAGACTTACTCGTGTGTGTGCCTGCTCCCATGGTGCAAGATCGCCCGATGAGACTTTAGGCCGGCTTCCGGTTGGAGCTGCTTGTCACAATGTCATCTTCTCGGACAACCTGGTTCTCGACGAACCCTGAGAGAGAGCCCCTCAGATCTCCAGGCGCAGCGTTCCGAGCAAGCGGTCTTTCCGGCTTGGATGGGTCCATTCCGGAGCGATTAGATCCTGCGCCACCCCTCCGAGAGTGTCCTGCCTTCCGCGTTCTATCTTAGCCCTGCGACTCCGATCAAATACGGACGGGTATGATGAAGACAATCAAACCCAGCTTAAGGTTAGTCAGCGGCACTGCTGCCAGAGGTCCGGGTCGCCAAGAAGGCAACAGCATCAGAGACTGCGAGCTTCGCTCGCTGGGACCGGTCGCAATAAATCAGCAGATTGCAGATCGGCTGCAAGAGGGTCGCCCAAAAGTCGTGCAGGGACTTTTGAAAGTAGTGCCGTCTCGTATTGCTGTCAATCGTAAGTATTCCATAGACCTCGTTAACCCTATCTTGTGGAATATTGATTATGGCTGGAACGCAGATCATCGAAGCGTAGAGCTCCTTTTGCTTGCCACCATGCATGTCTTCAAAATCCAGATCTTCACCTCCGGTCTCGCATATAAAGGTGCGCTTTTCAGCCCAAGCTTTCCCAGCTGCACCTTGGCCTCGACTAAACTTCTGAGTGCGGGGCTCCCCCTCGTTGGGATAGCAACGCCACTTCGGATAGAGCGCTTCCTCCCCATTCACTGTCCTAACATCGTAAAAGCTTACTTTGAATATATCCTGAATCGCCTGCATGGCCTTTCCTGGCTTTAGATAGCTGTCCTCCTTAAAGGTATGAACGAGTTCGGCCAGCGATCGAGTAACCTCAGTTCTCCTCAATGCATCGGCTTCTTTGACGACCTCGCCAAGTGCCTCAGCGGTTAGCGTTCCATCGCGCACTTGCTGATTCAGTTGTGCAGCAATCCTTGTATCTACGATATATCTCTCTTTCAGGAATTCGCCAACGGCGTCTAGTACTCCGTTGACAAGATGATAGGACCTGCTCCAACTGCTTATCTCATGGCGTTCCTGCGCTAGCGCACTCCTCTTCAACTTTTTGTAGATCCAATATGCTCCGGCGACGTAGGTCACTAGCAGGAAAGCTCGCGGCCACAAGTTGAGCCGGCTCGCCAGGTTTTCTCCAAAGGCAGCCACTAGCCCAATAGCTGAATGCGAGAGAAGAAAAAACAGATCCTGAGGCGGTGTCTTGCCGACTGCTGTTCCATTCGACATAGTTCGTCTCCTGCGGTCTGGAAATCGTCAGTGATACAACTCTCCTACACTGACAGTCATACCCTGAACTCTATTGTTAGTCTCTGTGCTCTTCACCGTGTCGTTGCCACTGTCGCCTCTGAGTAACTGGGGAGCGGCCGGCCTGGGGCGGCCGCCTCTCGTTGGTTACGGACACTCACGTCAAGCTATCACGATCCGTCCGGTTCCGCACCGTCGATCAAGAGTCCCGAGGGAAGGTGGCTAGCGATATGCGTGTCCGCGCGGTATGGGTTACTGCTCCGGCGCCTTCCTGCTGGATCGCACTCGGAACTCAGACCCTGCAACTTCGCTGTGACGAGGCAGCCGCTTTGGCTGCGATTGGACTGGAGCCTTGAATCATGTCCTGGACTACGCATTGCCGTGCGCTCGATAGCCAGTGTCCAATCGCGGGAAGGAGATCGAGGCTGTTGATTTCCGGTGGAAAATGACCGCACTCGGTACTATACTGATGCTAAGAGCCATGATATCAATATTATGCAGGCCCTCAAGAGCGGAGCCCAAGAGGACAGCCAAGATATGTATAATTGCGGCCTTTAAGATTCGGTGCGGCTTGTCAAGGTACGCTGTCATACGCTCCGGGCGGAGAAGGCCCTACCGAACAGCCATGAAGAGCGAACTAACAACGGTCGATGGTTGCTATCGGAGATCGAGTCCGACGGCTATGCGATGCGCCTGGTCTGCGCGGCGCGGCTGGGTTGGGCACTCGTGAGCGATATCCCCCTTACAACAGAATGAACTCCAGTCGTAATCGCGTCGAGCAGGAGCTGTTATTCAGCTCTGACTCTAATGCGCTGCTAATGCACAAGATAAGGTCTTTGCCGAAAATTGACCTCCATCGTCATCTCACGGGATCGATTGATGCAGATATGGCGGCACGTATCGGTGCAAAATACGAAATTCCGCTGCCGACTTACCTGTCCTCCGAGCTTGATTCAATCTTATTCGGGCGCCGCCAGGCTGCGACTCTTGAAGAGTACTTCACTCCCTGGGAAACCCTGAATCGTTTGTTCAGCTCTCGAGGAGCCACACGCGAAATCATCCTTGAAGTTATCCGCAAGGCAGCCGATGACAATGTCATTTACGTCGAACTTCGCACGGGCCCACACGGTTTTCTTGGAAACGGCACATATCCGTTTGAGGAGTTTCTCGAGATCGTTGCGTCGGCCACGTCCGAGGCCGAAGCCAAGTTTGGGACGAAGGCACGCTTTATCATGGGAATTCCACGTCACGTGTTTGGGCGTATCCCGGTAGACAAGCGCAATAGAATGTGCGCGCAAATTATCTCGATGCTGCAGCCGTATAGAAACGAGTGCTTTGTCGGTGTGGATTTGAATGGCATTGAGACCACAGCTGCCATGGAGGACTTTGCTTACTGCTTTCAGGTTGCACGGGAGCAGGGCTTTCACGTAACAGCACACGCCGGTGAATGCGGGCCTGCAGCCAATGTCGCCTATGCTGTAAACGTGTTGAAGGCGTCCCGGATTGGGCATGGAATAGCGGCCGCAGCCGACCCCAGGGTCATTACCGACCTGCTCCAAAAACACTGTGCCCTTGAGATATGCCCCACCAGCAACGAGTTTCTCGGTGTAGTCCACGGTGTGGGCCAACTCCCGCTCGGAGTACTACAGGCTCAAGGGGTGCCCTTTGTGATTTGTACCGACAATCCCGCAAGGTGCAAGACGTCCTTGAGTGAAGAACTGTTCAAGGTATCTAAAGCGTTCTCTCTTTCCGATTCGGATCTGCTCCACTTAACGGAAACGGCGCTAGCCTTCTGCTTCGCAGACTTCTCGACGAAGGAAGTGCTTCGCGCTAGGATTGACCACTTTCCTGCTGCGCTTTCTGCGGAGGCCTGACTCTCGATTGCGGTCCATCAACCTCGGCACTAACGGCGATAAGCAACTGAAGTCCTGCATCTTACGTGCTCGGCTGTTATGCAAACGGGGGACAAGTGCTTTGTAATCCCTTCGCTTCTACCCGAGTCGCTGGGTGGCCAGCGCGGACGCTTCCTAGGTTGATCCTGCAAGCGAAGCTGTAAGGAGCCTTCATGAGGACTGAACGATCACAATCCCCAAACTTAATTCTAGATGTTCTGGTCAATATCGTCTCCGTAGTAGGCGGTGCGGTATTGAGCTACATCATTACGAAGGAAGCTCAGATTTCTCCGTGGAAGATATTGGTGATCTTAGCGGTATATCTCGTACTACTTGGCTTAGTCTTGACAGCGAAGCTCTTCACACAGAGTGAACTCAGGGCAGCTAGAAGGGCAGAGCGAGAGGCTACTGCTCGGGCAGAGAGTTCTCTGCTGCAGACCCAAGAGCTTCAGCTACGAACGGGTCGTGATGAGCGTGACGAAGCCATCGAGCTGCTGAAATTTGCGATCGGCTCAACTACACGCATTCTCAGGATATTGTCTGAGCAATTCCGGCTACTGGGGACCAGAGGAATTGGCGTACGGAAGGAAAAATCAATCGAGATGGTCGAGCTGAGAAGACATCTACTGGAAGAACTTTCCCATGGGCTGCGAACAGTATTTGAGTCGGACAAACGAGGCATCGACACAACGACGTTTCCATATAACTGGTACAAGATTGCGCTGTATCAGCCAAACGACCTTGACGATCCCCAGTATCTGCGCAGGACATTCTATGACTACCCAGAAGGAATCGAGCCAGGCCAAGGTTCAGACGTATTTGATCTAGCTGAAAAGGACAGAGCTGCGGTAGTGCTAAGCTTCAAGCACCAGCGGATAGAAGTTATTGAGGATATACCGACGGAGGTCACCAAAGACGAGCCACGCTGGGTGGATTGCAGGCCAGGTCAATCCAAGGAATACGCCTCGATGGTGTGTGCGGCCATAGTCAGCGGGAAGAAGGGACAGCCGGGCAGGAAATGTCTCGGCGTCATTGTTGTTGATACGAACCGCAAGAGATACTTCTTGGAGACGCGGGAATTCAAGGCGTTCTTAGGGAGCGTGTTGAATCCGTTTAGAACCCTGCTCACGATTATCTTGGAACTACGGTTTGCGGAGATATCAGGAGGTCACGATACGCATATTCAAGATCCTAAATGAGGCCACGTTTTCTTCGCGAATCAGTCTCTTTTCGCCCCGGGATCGAATCGAAAGGGCTAACACGTAGAACTAGAAGAGTGCTCGTGGAAGGGATACTATTTATGAGCTTCCAGAATACGTCGTTCCGCCGCCGAGCATTGTGATCCCAACCCGACTTCGGCTACCCGTTTTAGAAACTGCTTGCGAGTCTTCGTGGTTCTGGCCAACCCGAATGCCTGGGCGAGCGTCCGAGGCGAATGAATTATCTTCAGTAAAGCAAAAGGCGACCAACCACACTCTATGAAACGGTCTACCAAGACTGCGCAGATTCGTTCACATTTGTCCCAGTATCTCCATGACACTGGCGATGCAATATTCTCGATTGGACGCCAGTACTCGTAATCAAGTCGATCTAGCTCCGCGACGTCATAAACGTGCTGAAAACTATCTTCGAGCAGGCTGAGGGCAGCCCCTTCACAATTTCGCAACGCAAGCGCAAAAAGGAACGCGGCAACAGGAGTTCTGTCAGCTTCCGGCAAGTTAGCAACACCATCTCGCAGAGGCAGCCAAATTGTCAAATTTCGGCTCAGTGCTGCTATGTCCGCTGGTAGGACCGAAGCCAGGAAGGTCAACATCTCCTTGGACGGCTTGCGCCCCGCCAACCATTCTGCAACCTGTTTGGTATATAGCCGCAAGTACGGTTTCCAACCACCAGCAGCATTTCCTGAAGCACCGATGTGTCCATTTAGCCAATTGAGAACCGGGATCACAAACCGATCCCCATAGTGATACGCCTGCTCACGCAATACATCGCTGCCAGCCCGAAGAATAGCGTCCACTACGAGTCCGAGCATCTCGTCGGTTATTGGTGCGGACATCACCGCGTGAAATATTCGAACCTGCAACTGCCAGTCTGTCTGCCAAATCGCTGGAGATGTTGCCAAGACAACTTTTTGTTTAACGACCACGCTTGCCATATCCGGCATTCCGTGCGCCACAACTTCAACGTCTTTTGCTTCAAACGCCTGGCACATGCCGAAGAGAATCTGATCGCCTATCTTCGTAGTGCTATCACGGCGGATCAATTGCGAAAACAAATTCAGTGCTGCCGATTGATGTTCCTTCCACAGGCGCTGTGCACGGCCTGCGATCTCCAGATCGTCGGTGCGGTTCTCAAACTCCGGGCTTGGTTCCACACTCGACAGCGCCCGTAGTAGCTCACTTTCAGAAAAGCCTGTGTCGATGGCAGACGGTCCTGCTGCCGTCAGAACAGCCTTCAACAATGGCGATGGAGTATTGAGTTCGGTGCACCCGGCCATTACATCTTCAACATACTGATCCGCGCTCATGGCTGCATTCTTCCTTATTGCCCAAGCGAGATAAAAGACGGCCGGAAAATTGAGGCGCCCACCAAGTGCAAATGGACCCAACTCCCATGCCTTGCGACGCAGCGACGGATCGAAATTTGAAAGCAGGTCGTCAACTGCCGCCGATAGCCAAGCTGAGCCCTTCTGGCGAAACGGCTGATCCAAAGTTCCAATCACCATGCCTTGGGCCAGATCTCGCCGCAGCTCCGAGGATGCCTCTTTGGGGATCACTTGTAAATCGAATGCCTTACCGCGAAGCGTCCTGTTTGCAAGGGCACCGGTACAAAACGAAAACGTTGATCGAAGCTGAGGCCATTGCTGAGACCACAGACGAAGAATCACACTTTCATAATCACGAGATCCTCGCGCGGGAATGTAAACAGGCCCACTTGAAGCTCCGTACAAAGACCACAGAAGTTCTCGAACAATGACGTTCTGTAGCCCTGTGTCTGCTATGCTCTCGGGACCATAGCCTCCGAGGTTTGACATCTCATTCTCGATAGGTGACGCGTATGAGTCAGACATATCGTTCGTTGCATACAGTGGTAGAGGAGAGCCGTACAAGTCATTTGTGCCCGCTACGTACTTGCCATCAATTGCCACCGGCCGTCGGAGGAGCCTTGTAACCATTTGGGCGTCGGAGATGTCAGGCAAATCATCGTTGCGGATAAGGATACTGTGGGTCCAAACGCAGCCGGGCCGTCGCATTTCAGGCGCATGCCACGTTCTCGCGATTACGTATATCTGTTCGCTAAGCACGGGATAGGCAGTCAAGTATGAATCAAAACCGCTTCGCATGCCCGTTCCCGACATGTCGCTAAGGCTCAGCATCAGGCGTTCAACCTCACTTGACAAGCGAATGGAGTTCGCAAGCAGGCTGTGCCCGTTTGAATATCCGTGCAGTGTTTGTTCGACTTTGACAGTCATTACCGTCCCAGCAACCATTTCAAAGGAATCGTGATGTCATGACTCGCCTTTTCGGCAGTCTCGGTAACGATGATCCGATCCGATGCCTTATCGTGTTTCTGTAACGAAGCTGCTTGAGCGAGTTCGTCTCCCAGGGCACTAACACCGAAGACCTGGAACGGCAGTGATTCCACATTCGCCTTCAAGAACTGATCGAGAAGAGGCAGTCGTTTCTGCAACCAAGACGGCGGGGTTGATTCGTCCTTAATGAGATCCCAAGCAGAAATCACTATAGCTACGGGGAGCGGGAGTCCGACAAACGCCCGATTTTTCAAGAATTGGAGGATCTCGACCAACTTGACCTGAGTGCATGTCTCGGTGGCCGACCACGGGTTAATTGCGAGTTCCGAGTTAGTTCCTGGCGCATCGCCCCTACTCAGCGCGACGGATTCAGGGCTCAGAGCATCCATCATGGCGGCAGTCCCCGAGTCAATCCTTGTAGGTTCGATGACCGTTCGCGGATGGATAAACAACGCTACTCCAGACGATTGCGATGCCAGGGCATCGAACTCTGCCGTCCACTGGCGAGACTCCCATTGGTGGCGAAAAGTCTCGCCCGAGAGGTCCGGGAGCGTCACTTCGACGACCTTATTGTTTGTCCGATCTCGTAATCGAAAAGACACCAACTTCTCAGCAGAGATCTTGGTTCGTTCCAACTCCTGGCAGTTGAGCCATTGTTCTCGGATAAGATTTAGATGGTCTCGAACGCCGTGCACTTCCGAGATGACCAGTGAATCCTCGACCTCTTCAGACTCGACAACGTGCCACAGCGCGGCCAAGAACGTGGTTTTGCCCGAGCCCGGCAGTCCAGCAATCAGTAGTTTCTTCACTTCCATGCGCGAATCTCGCTAAGTGCGGGATACCGAACCCGAAGATAGTTGTCAAACTCAGTAATATTTGGTGGGAACCCTAGAGCATATGCCAAGTTGGGCATGAAGTACGGCGAATCGTCTACCCAGGAGCGAAGCAGGTCGGAAATTCCGAAGCCGAACTCTACTCCCGATGCCTGGCCGGGACGCGCAGCAATATTGTGAAATCGAAGCCTTCCAACACGGCTACCGAACCGAGAGCTAATCCTTTCCTCGGCGAATTGAAGAAATTCAATCGCACCCGCTCCAGCGGTGAGCAAATCGTATTTTGAGAACACCACATCAACGAAAGAGTGGCTGCCGATCATCCGAGCATCCACGCAACTACGTAGCAGTGCCAACCCATTATTCAAGGCCTCGTGTCGGCTTGCTGCATTGGCCAGCTTCTCGCCATCTAACAGCAACACTATGTGATCCGCGCGTTTCAACATCCCTAGCTGCTGACACTCGGCAGTGGAATCTCGAACAAGTTTAAATACTTCGCCCGAGAGATCGGTAAAAAGGAGGTCCTGAATCGGCTGGTCTTGGGCCACATCTCTAACCCGGAGGTGAAGCAACCTTTGCTGCAACCCTAACGTTCGCTCCGTGTCGGGCCTTTCGCCTCCTGAAGCAACGCGAGCCAAGTGACATCGTTCCTCCCAGCTAATTAACGTCTGCGAGCCTGCGAACAGCAGCTTCGCAAACGGTCCGCCGTTAAACTTCTCGTAAATCGTGGCCAGCAATGTGGTCTTGCCACTTTCCGCCTCGCCTGCGATCAACACCAGTCGGGTCAGCGCAGCAGCGGTCACGGCAACACCGAGGTCGGGCGTGAGGTCTGTGCCGGGCGGAAGGTCGATCAACTTGTCAGCTGAAGCGTCGGGATTAGACGCGGGCACGGCAGGCTCAGCAGAAATCCCGGTTTGTTTTTCGATATCATCGGCCACAAAGCTTCCCTTTCCAGTTCCTACTCTCGTACAGCCCTCTGCAACAACCTTTCTTGATACATTTGGACCGCGAGGTCTACTGGGGTTGGATTCGCTTTCTTCACTTTGACTCCGGAAGTTGACTCAAAGGCCTTGATCCACGTATTGCCTTCGGTGGACTTCCGGAAAGCATGGTGTATGGGAGCAAGGTCATCCAGGGTTGGTTCGGCGCTTTCTAAGCATTTCGCCTTCCAATCGCCAGCAGCGGTATTGATGACCGCTTCAAACGGAACGGTATCCCCTGCGGCCTCGGTGCACGACAATATTTTATCCAGGACGGCGGGCGCTGAGACGAAACCTGGCAGAAGTTTTGTTAGGTCTGCCAATTCCTTACCCGCGACCAAGCACCCCTCCACTTTCTTGAACTTTGAATATGGCCGCGACAAATCGCGGCTGTTTCCCCCGAACAGCCACCAAAGAACGTCCGTCTGCTCCTGTAGGCTCTGTATCATCTGATCAAGATTGGAGACTGCATTATTTGCCGACTTCGCGACAACTTCGACCCCTGCTTGCAGATTTTGCAGAGGCTTTTCTAATGCTGCTACGGTGTTGGGAACGTTGCCCTGTGCGGCTATTGGCTTAACTTCTGCGAGTGGTTGATCTGCCTTGGCAAACTTGATCTCGGGCGGATCATAGTGGCTCCGCATCTTCAACCCTTCTTGAAACAGATAGTTGGTTGTGATCGTCACTATGTCGGGGAGGAGGACCGGTGAGCGGAGACTTGGACACGCACCGGCGACGATCGCGAGCCCCAAGGTATCACCGGCGGCGCTGCGCTTTGTTTCGAGGTACTGAGCGGCTGCGGAACCGGCAAGTACACGGAGTTCAAGATCGTTGTCACGCATTGGAAACGCCGCATCGGCGGCTTGAAAAACGGTTGCAAACTGTTCTTTTGACGCGGCGCTTGTGGTCGCACTTCCCAAGAACATCCTGGCGAGATCGAGTGCTCTAGTATTGTTAAGGGATTTCAGACACTCTTCGACACCAGCCCAACGTTTCGGCAGGTCGTCCGCTTTCGGCTCGAGTCCAGCAACCCTGTACCAGTCCGCGAAGTATTTGTGCATTTTGTTTTCCTCGATCTATTGTCCTGCGAATGGATTTTCGGTTGGCTCGACGCCGTGTGCGCGTTCGACAGCCTCCCAGAGTTTCGCCAGCAACTTCCGCTCCCTTGCGCGCCGGAAGTAAGCTTCATACCTTTGCGGGTCCTGCAGGCCGCTGTCTTCATTTTCAATCAGCTTCAGCTCCTGAGCGACTTCAAGCCTCATCTGATACGGCAGGCTCATGAACCGATAGGTAAGTCTTCTGGCGGGATTCACGAGACGCCCCCCTGTTGAACTTTGCTGTGCTTCGAGAACTGATGTTTCCGCTGCCTTCTCCACCGACCCGACATGCTCCAAAATAGCCTCCGCGCCTGTTGGTGTGATTGGGGCAACCCAGCGTGGCAACCCAAACGTCCAGTGATGGTTCTCCGTGCCAGTCTTGGATAACTCAGGCTTAAAAGAAAGGTCTTTCTTGCTCCACACGCGCGGATAAACATCCAACTCCATCGTTCGCCTCTCGTTCGCGTTCTTTACAAAGATTGAAATTGCATTGAAGGCCGGCTCCCACGGTGATTCGTCCCGGTCGGGGTGAGTTGCACCCGCGGATATTCGCAAGCTGTCCCCTACGTTATACAAGCGCGCTGTATGCTTGTGGCCGAACAGTTGCAGGCGACTACGCAGGCGGAGATGGTCGTCGATCTCCTCATCAATAAGCCAGTCCGGTGGGTGGTGACAAACAAACATATGCTCGACACCGTCACACTCACTCAGGAGCGACTGCGCCGAACCGACTACAAGTGGCGCAGATTGTTTCTTATCGTCCTCGTCTGAAACAATCGTCGAGGTAGCGCCGCGAATTCGCAGGGTCGAAGCGTCGTTCAACACAAGATTGTGCTCCCAATACAATCGTTTCTCGTCGACATTGCATCGAAACTGGAGCGCAAATGCATTGTACTGTGCAAGAGGCCGAAACAGCATAGCTCCAGCTTCCAGGTCATCGAGCAAATACTGGCGCAATCGCTCATCAAGGCGGTCAACCTCACCGGTACGTAATTCACGATGTAACAGCTTCAACTGATTGCTGCGCTTGATCACCTCGCGTTCAATGTCGTGGTTACCAGGAACCGTCCATACGTTCTGAGTGTCGCACTCCAACAGCCCACAAAGGCGGCTCAACCACGCAGTTGCGATGTCATACTCATCTTTGAGACCCGAATAAGCGATGTCGCCTGAAACAACGACTCCGTGAACGGTTCCCAGCTTGTTTCGTAACTCCACTGCACTTTTTTCCAGCTGGCCGCGCAGATCAGAATCCAAGTCATGAATTGTTCCGCTCCGACCGAGGCGGAAGTGAATGTCCGAAAGGTGCAACAACACAGTCGGCGTATTGGACAAAGAACAACCCCTAGGTCGAATCAAAACAGGCCTACGTTCGCTAGCGCATTATAGCGTTTCTGCGCGGCCTCTCAATCTGCCTCGGCGCAGAGCGGATCGCCTAGGCCTTTAGAATGATCTTCGTCTAGCAGGGACTGCCATCTGGTGGCTGGCTCCGGATTAAGCTCAGCGCATCTTTTGCGGTGTGTCGCACTTCGACGGCGCTCGTCCAGCCCCCTTACAGAGAAGGTTGTCGCGGTGACCTGAGAAGATACTTTTATCGCGGGATTTGATAGTTCTTACAAGGGACTTTCGGGATCTTCGTGTTTGTTGAATCCTGTGGATCTGACCGCCTACAAAATCGACTACAGCACTGTAGACGGAAAACCAGAAGCGTCGTTCATGTCTTTGAAAAGATTGGTCGGGGAGAGAGGATTTGAACCTCCGACCCCCTGGTCCCGAACCAGGTGCTCTACCAGGCTGAGCCACTCCCCGACAAACTCGTCGTCCGGCGTGAAATGAGGTAGGGAAAACGTCGCCGGAGTTTACACGAGAACAAATACTGCACTAAAAGTATAACATCCAGCCTGAGGCTAATCACTCCGGTCCCTGTCAACCGCAGCTAGCCGTTACCGCCGCTCGGTCACGTATTCTTGAGATCGCGCACTCGATCCTGCGCTTACAATGAGGGGTGAGCCAAGTGTCTGAAAGCTTTTCGTAGCCACATCTGAATAGGAGTATCCGCTAATATAACGATTTAATAGCCGTGACTTCACAGATATGATCGCTTTGACCGCAAGCCGCTTGTTCACGCCGCTCGAATCGGTCGAGCAGCCTGTCGTCTTGCTCGATGGGGCCAAGATAGTCGAAGTCAGCTCTCGGCCCGAGCGCTCGCTTCCTCAGGGTGTGCAGCAAGTCGACTTTGGAGATTCGATTCTTGCGCCTGGGTACGTGGACATTCATATTCACGGCGGGGCCGGCCACGATGTAATGGAAACGGATCCTGGGGCTCTGCCCGCAGTGGAACAACTGCTGGCGAAACACGGAGTCACCAGCTATCTGCCGACCACGGTGACAGCATCTGGTGATCACATCCTCTCCGCCCTGGATCGGCTGGCTACCGCGATTGAGAACGCTGAGCGTGACCCTGACTCTCGCGGACGGCGGGCCCAGCCCGTGGGCATTCATCTGGAAGGCCCGTTCATCAGTTTCGAGCGGCGGGGTGTGCATCCTCCCCAAGACTTGCTGCCTCCGACGCTGCCCGTGTTCGAGCGCTTCTGGCAGGCTGCGCGGGGGCGCATTCGCATGATCACGATTGCGCCGGAACTGGAGGGGGCACGAGCCGTGATTGCGGAAGCTGTGCGTTGCGGCGTCTGCGTGAGTCTGGGACACTCCGACGCCAAGCTACATGACACGCGCTTAGCTGTGGAAGCTGGAGCACGCCATGCTACCCACACCTTCAATGCCATGCGACCGCTCGGCCACCGCGAACCGGGAATCGTAGCTGCCGTACTCACTGATCCGCGCCTGTCGGCTGACATCATTGCCGATGGAATTCATCTCGATCCCACCATCGTGGAATTGTTTCTGAAGCAGAAGGGTCCAGAAGCTGCGGTGCTGATTACGGATGCAACTGCCGCGACCGGCATGCCCGATGGCCGCTATCGTCTGGGATGGTTCGAGGTGGAAGTCAAGAATGGCATATGTACGGCGGAAGGCGCTCTTGCCGGCAGCGTGCTGACCATGGATCGCGCCGTGCGCAACGTAACCAAGTTTGCAGGTTGGGGATTGCAGCAGGCTCTCCGTCTGGCCACTGTGAATCCTTCGCGCGTAGTGGGGTTGTCGAACCGGGGCAAACTCGAAGCGGGCTGTGCAGCCGACATCGTGGTGTTGAGTCCAACCGGCGAAGTGAGAACCACTTTTATTCACGGCGTGAGGATGGAAGCTGCGGCCAGCAACTGACAAATGAAGAGAGAGGCAGGTAACAACTAAAGAGTGGCGGACAAAGGCGGATTTCCCCATTACATGCTGAAAGAGATTTTCGAGCAGCCGCAGGGGCTGCGCGATACCATCCTGCCCCGAGTTTCGCTTGATTCGGGCGAAGTACGCTTGAACGAAGTCAAGATCGGCAGGGAAGAGTTGCGTGCGCTTCGCCGCATCCATATTGTTGCGTCGGGAACCAGTCGCCACGCCGGGATGACCGGTCAATACATGATTCAGGAGTTGGCGAACCTGCCGGTGGATGTCGACTACGCCAGCGAATTTGAATATCGCAATCCGATGATCGGCGCCGGCGAGCTGACCATCGTGATTACCCAATCCGGCGAAACCGCGGACACGACGGCTGCGCAGCGCGAGGCGAAGGCCAGAGGGTCGCGCACCATTGCCATCTCTAACGTAGTCAATTCCACAATCGCGCGCGAGGCCGACGGTGTGCTCTACACCAATGCCGGGCCGGAGGTCAGCATTGCCTCTACCAAAGCCTTCACCGCGCAAATGGCGGTACTGTTTATGCTGGCTGCTTATTTGGGACAGGAGCGGGGCCATCTGAGCACAGATCAGGTGCGACGGCACATAAGTGAGCTGCTGGAGCTGCCTGCCAAAGTCACGACTGTGCTGGCCTCTGCGCCGCAGTGTGAAAAGCTGGCGGAGAAGTATCGCTCAGCGCAGGATTTCCTTTTTCTCGGTCGCGCCATCCACTACCCCATCGCCATGGATGGGGCTTTAAAGTTGAAGGAGGTTTCCTATGTTCATGCCGAGGGCTATCCCACGGGAGAAACCAAACATGGCCCCAACGCACTGATTGATGAGAATCTCCCCATCGTGATTATTGCCACTTGTGACCGCAACGATGCAGGCTCAGTCGTACGCTACGAGAAGAATGTGGCGAATATCAAGAGTTTCAAACAACAGTCGGCGCGCGTGATTGTGATCGCGACTGAGGGAGATGACGAATTGGGCCGCATCGCCGATCACACCATCTTCATTCCCCACGCGTCTGAGTTACTGTCGCCAATTCTGGAAATTGTCCCGCTGCAACTCTTCGCTTATTACATGGCGGTAAAGAAGGGGCTGGACGTGGACCGGCCGCGAAATCTGGTGAAATCAGTGACACAGGAGTAGCTAATCCGCGTCGGTGTTCTCAGATTTACGCCGCGAACGAGTCGTCATCCGGATCAGGTAGCGATGATGGAGGATCGCTGGCCGGAAAAGTGTCGGCCACGGTCTTATCCATCATTTTGTCTTTGCGCTCCTCCAGATTGCTCTCGTCGATGGTGCGATCCTCGGGATCACGCGTGCGTAGAAACAATGATTGGGACATAGCCCCTCCAGTTTTCTTAGATGCCGTAGCCACGGCTACGGCATCAGATGTCAGTGCGTGAACGCCACATTGATTCCTGTAGTCAATTGGACATCATTCTGTTTCTTGCCCGCCGGCGGATTAGTAACGTAAATGTCGCCAAAGGCATTTTGCCATCCCAGCCACTTACTGATCTTCGTGATCGTACCAAAATTGAAAGTGCCGCGGTATTGGCTGGTGTCGCTGAGATCGGGGAAGAAGTACAGCTTTTCCGCTAACACCGTCGATGCGCCCAACTTGTACGTGAGTTCTTCACCCAGAGTAAGAGCGGCGAAGTCGCGATCCATGCCGATGTAGCTCTCCTTGGTGTAGTTCACACCGCCGAGGAAGTCCAGAGTGGTGCGGCTGGTATTGATGGCGTGAAACCCCAAACCTCCGCCGAGCACGGAGCGCAAGTTCAGATTCTGCAGAGCGTCGGTCTGGAAGTCGGCACTCCCGAAGGCGAATACAAGCTTGGTAAGATTGCGGTCATAGCGGGCGCCGCCCTGGGTAGCGTTAGCGGTGACGCTGGGCACTGCTCCGGCGGCATCGTTGGTGGCGTAGATGGTGTTGGTGTACAACACGATTTCATCGTGCGAAGTCTTGCGATCGGCGGTAAACGCGATTGCGAGGTTCTTGGTTTCGCTATTGCCTCCGGTCAGGGCAAAGCCGATGTTGGCGCCGCCGACCCATCCCTGCAACAGCGATGGATGCAGCGACTTCTCGTACGCCGCCTGTGCCTGATCGTTGCGTAGCGCGGTCACCTCGGCACGGGGAACCTCAACCGGGCCTCCCGGTGTTGTACTCACGGCCAGGCTGCCGTCCGAAGTAGTTACCGGACCGACGATAGTCTTGGCTGCGGTTACCACATGCAACGGCGTCGCGGAAGTCAGCGACTGCACCGCCGGCCATTGAATGGTGACTTCGCCCGCGAATTCGGTCTTGATCACCAGCGTCTTGCCATCCGACTTGGTGATGGTCCCCGTCAACCGGTCACCGTTGTTTAGCACCACTTGATCGGCGAAAAGCGAAGAGCTTAGACCCAATATCGACAGCAATGCCCACCATTGCAGCTTGTGCATAAGGGTTTCTCCGGTAATTATTTTTGATCTCGAAGGGGCGAAAGGTTGAGCCAGCTAGCTCTTGGTGTCGGGATTCTTGACTTCCGTGCTGGCGGCCTTTGGTTGGTCGGGAGGCGTGTCTTTCATGCCCTCTTTTAGAGCGCGAATGCCCTCGCCAAGTCCCTTGCCCAGCTCGGGAAGTTTCTTGGGCCCGAAGATCAGCAGCGCGATAACGAATATGACCAGCAGGTGCATCGGCTGAAACAGGCCTTCAAACATACAGAACCTCCACGAGAGACGCTTTCTCTTATGTCTAACGTTACTCAAGCCCGAAAGTTCCGTCAACCGGGTTGGCTGGTTCGTGGAATTGGCTTCCGCAAGCCCAAGACATAGAAGACTTTAGTGGGACGTAGGAACCTTTGGGCAGCCTCCTCTATTGAACTACGGTGCTCTCGGCACGTAACCGTGACCAACCTACAATCGCTATGGACGCTGCTTCGCGTCCCCGTTGGTCCACTGAAATTAAGGAGCGAATAATGAGCTCTACGGCAGCAGCGCCGGCAACAAGCCACAGGACGGCCAAATCAGCAGTTCGCGATGCCACCGCCAGACCCGCGCCGGAGTCTGCGGCCGCCGCCGCCAGTCCGCTGGCGGAGCCGCTCGGCCTGAAAGCCGTCGGTTACGGACTTCCTTGTTTAAAATGCCGGACCTATTATGCGGCTAATGTCAAAGTGTGCCCGGTGTGCCAGACCGCAGAGCGAGTTTCTCCCGTGGTGGTGAGTGCGCCCCCTACAGCTGCCCCAGTGCTCAGTGAAGAACCGCCTGATCTGGCGACGTTGGAAGCGGAGCGAGAACGCTTCTTGAAAGACTTCAAAGCCCAACTGCTCACCTCACAGATGGAGGTTCGGACGACCGCTTCGACAAATTGTACTCGCGCGGAAAACCATCAGAGTGGCCAGCAGACTGCGACAGTTTGCCAGACCTGTTTCGATCATCTTCAGGAGCGAATCGATGTTCTCGAAGCCGCTCTCCACATCGACCTGAAAGAAGCCGCGCAGATTGTCTATGAAGCGGTCTGGGCTGACACCTCAGATTCCACTAAAACCTACGATAACGCCGCTCATTCGCTGCTCAACGAGATGCGCAAACGCGCCGGGATTACGCAGACGTTTGGAGTTCTTCAGCCGCTGAGCGACTGAGAACACATCGGCAGTCTGACCCGCGCAATGCAAGGTAGTTGCCGGTGGCTCCTTACGTTACATCGCGGCGTTGGCGTAAGAGTTAATCTCACAATTCAACGCGATCTCTGCGAATTGCGGTGTGGTCCATTCCATATCTTTCTACTTTGTAAACTCACTTCAACCGGATGCCGCCGACTACGTCTTGCATGTCTACCCCGTTGCTGCTGTCCATCCAGGCGGCGATGAAATAATTGGGGCCGTCCCAGGTGTTGCCCGTGTAGTCGCCCATCCATAGGTTGTCTTCATAACCGTTGTTGTTAGGATTGGAAAACTTCGTCGTGAGCTGCACGTTGGGTTGAAAGCTCTGCCCACCGTCCGTGGAGATTGCGGCGAATGCCTGGTAATCGATATTGGCCGGATCGTTGCGGCGGTCGAGCCAGCTGACCCCCACCAGCCCCGTGCTGCTCACCGAAAGCCAGGGGAAGAACTGGTCATGGGTGTACTGGGCGGGTGCCACCGGCACAGGTTTCGACCAGGTATTGCCACCATCGGTCGAGCGTACGACCTGTACTCGCATGTAGGTGCCGGTCCAGTTGTACATGACGACGTACAGGTTGCCGGCGTTCTGTCCGTCACTGTTGTCCACGCCGATCACGGGAATGTTCGTAACGCCGACGTTCGTGTTAGGAAGCGGCGTGGACAAGAGGGTGACAGTAGTTATCAACGTCGGCGTAGACCAGGTATTGCCCCCGTCGCTCGACTTAGAGAACACCATATAGCCCAGATCGTTGTCGCAATTGTAGGGGCCAGTGTTGCAATACATCCACGTCAAATACACGGTGCCGTCCCTGCCAGTCGTCACATTAGTGTAATTGTCGCTGTCGGGATAAGTTTGCTCCGCGGTGACTGCCACGGGCCGCCAAGTCGCACCCCCGTCATTGGAGTGCGACACGTAGACGCGATTCAACTGATTGGACCCTCCGCTGGCTATTACCGCTGAGACGTAGAGGCTGTCAACGTAGGGACTCGTGTCGCTCACGTCAACTGCGAGCCACGGGTCAATGGGGAAGTTGCCCAACTTCAGCGCCGCCACCGGTTCACTGCAGTTGACCCCGTCTCTTGAGCCCTGAATGCCTACCAGCGCCGTGTTGTAGCCTTCGTGATAGTAGATCCCGGCAATGTAGGCAATATCCTTGCGATCGTAGCCCACCATGGGATTGCCCGGCCCGGGGAAATACACTCCTATCCCTTGCGTGGGGCAGGTTCGATTCCAGTCCGAGCCACTATCCGTAGAGGTGAAAAAACCCAACCCAGACTCACAGTTAAAATCGTTACTGCCCAGCAGCAGTTGCGTCGGATTCAACGGATTGGCCACGATGGGCGAGGTATTGACTAGGCTGCCGCCCTCCGATACCTGCGTCGCCGCCAGGATGCAGGGCGCGGGCGAGCAGGGCAGCTGGGAGGGGCCGCCCGAGCCGCGGGCTAGGCCGCTCGTTTGACCTGCCGCGAAGGCGACCGCCGAGGCGAGAACAGCCGCAATTCCGATCACGCGATAGACTGCCTTCACATCAGCTCCTTCGAAACTGCACGGGCGAGGACGCCCGCGCCTACATCGACGCGCCTCACTTCAACCGGATGCCGCCGACTACGTCTTGCATGTCTACCCCGTTGCTGCTGTCCATCCAGGCGGCGATGAAATAATTGGGGCCGTCCCAGGTGTTGCCCGTGTAGTCGCCCATCCATAGGTTGTCTTCATAACCGTTGTTGTTAGGATTGGAAAACTTCGTCGTGAGCTGCACGTTGGGTTGAAAGCTCTGCCCACCGTCCGTGGAGATTGCGGCGAATGCCTGGTAATCGATATTGGCCGGATCGTTGCGGCGGTCGAGCCAGCTCACTCCCACCAACCCGGTGCTGCTGACCGACAGCCAGGGGAAGAACTGATCGTGGGTGTCGCTCGCCGGAGCTACCCGCACCGGCTTCGACCAAGTATTGCCGCCATCCGTCGAGCGGACGACCTGAACTTGCATATAGGCTCCGGTCCACGTGTACATCACGACGTAAAGATTTCCAGCGTACAGCCCGTCGCTATTGTCCACTCCTACTACAGGAATGTTCGTAACGCCTACGTTGGTGTTAGGAAGCGGCGTGGACAAGAGGGTGACAGTAGTTATCAACGTCGGCGTAGACCAGGTATTGCCCCCGTCGCTCGACTTAGAGAACACCATATAGCCAAGATGGTTGTCGCAGCTGTATGGGCCGGTGTTGCAATACATCCACGTCAAATAGACGGTGCCGTCTCCGCCCACCGTCATGTTGGTGTACTGGTCGATCTTTGGCGGAATCTGTGCATGGATCACGGCGACTGATTGCCAGGTTGCGCCACCATCATTGGAGTGCGACACGTCCAAGCGGTAGTCCTCGCCGGTGTTCACGATCGCTGAAACGTACAGGCTGTTGAGGTAGGGACTGGACACGTTAGTGTCAACTGTGAGCCATGCGTCGTAGGGGAATTCGCCCTCCTCCAGCACGATAACCGGTTCGCTCCAGTTGACTCCGTCTCTTGAGCCCTGAATGGCTACCAGCCCCGTGCCGTAGCCTTCGTGAAAATAGACTGCGGCAACGTAGGCCACACCCTTGCGGTCATAGCCGACCATGGGATTGTCGTTCGGGAAGTTTGGACCGATTCCCTGCGTCGCGCAGCTCCGGTTCCAATTGGAGCCATCATTCGAGGTTGTAAAAAAGCCGACGCCCCACTGACAGTTGGCGTCGTCGCTACCCAGCAAAAGGTGTGCGGGGTTCAACGGGTCGGCCACGATCGGCGCGTCTGCCACCTCGGCACCTCCTTCCGAGGCTTGCGTCGGGGGCAAGACACAGGGCGCGGGCGAGCAGGAAAGCAAGCCGGGGCCGCCCGAGCCGCGGGCTGGGCTGCTCGTTTGACCTGCTGCGATAGCAGTTGCCAAAGTTAGAACAGCCGCAATTCCGATCACGCGATAGACTGCCTTCACGTCATCTCCTTCGAAACCGCGCGGGCGAGGACGCCCGCGCCTACATAGACCAGCCTCACTTCAGCCGGATGCCGCCGACGTAGTCCTCGTCGTAGAAGCTTTCGCTGTTATCCAACCACGCAGCGACGAAGTAATTGGGGCCGTCCCAGGTATTGCCAGTGTAATCGCCGATGCCCTGAGTCTCCGTTCCCTTGTTCGGGTCCGAGAAGGCGGAAGTGAGTTGCACGTTTTCGAAACTCAAACCGCCGTCGGCGGAGATCCCTGCGTAGGCCTGATAGTCCGTGTTTTTCGGATCGTTGCGGCGGTCAAGCCAGCTTGCGCCCACCAGCCCCGTCGGACTGACGGAAATCCACGGCAAGAACTGATCGTGCGTGACGCCCGGAGACACGGGGACGGGCTTGGACCAGGTATCGCCCCCGTCGGTGGAGCGAGCCACCTGCAATTGCATAAATGTGCCCGTCCAGTTGTACATCGCGACGTACAGATTGCCCGTGTGCGGGCCGCTGCTGGCGTCGACGGCGATTACCGGACCGTCCGGGACAAAAACGCTCTTCGTATTCGGCAAGGGATAGATGAGCGTCGCTGGCGCGACTAATGCCGGTTTGGACCAGGTATTGCCACCGTCGCCCGATTTGGAAAACACCATGTAAACTGTGCCGTTATCGCAGGCATTATCCATGTTGCAATACTGCCATGCCAGGTAGACGGTGCCGTCCTTGGCAACTGTCATGGTGGTGTAGAGGTCCGTATCGGGGAAGCTCTGGGCTGGCGCGACATTCACCTGGTGCCAGGTTGTGCCGCCATCGTTGGAATGGGAGACCACAACCTGGGGACTAGTCGTCGGCCCACTCATTACACAGGAGACATAAACAGAGTTCACATAGGGGCTGCTCGCGTTCGCGTCCACTGCCATCCAGCAATAATAGGAGTCGCTATTGCGGCGAATAACAACCGGGGCCGGAGCGCTCCAGTTTTCGCCGTCGCTGGATTTTTGAAAGCCTTCGAAGCCGAACTGCGATTCTCCGCTATCATCGAGGTAGAAACCTCCGATGTATGCGGTCCCATTCCGGTCGTACCCCAGAATGGGACTTCCGATGGGGACGTACTCGGTGCCGTTGTTGAAGATCGGAACCATGCACACCAAGTCACTCCAGTTCGTGCCGCCATCATCGGATAGATTGAAGGCTGAAGCGATTGGGTACGGGCAGCCAGTGTAGTCGCTCCCCAAAATGAGATCCTGTGGGTTTGCCGGGTTTGCAGCGACGGGCGCATCGAAGCCTCCAGGCGCTCCTTGCGTCGGGGGCAGCACGCAAGGAGCGGGGGAGCAAGACAATGCGCCAGGACCGGTCGCCGGTGCGGAGGTCTGGCCACGGGCGAAAATGACGGTCCCGGCAAGGACGAACAAGATTATGGCCACTCGACAAAAGACACTCACGTCAGTCTCCTGATCTAGCCAGGAAAACCAAAGAGTGCAAAGGGACGAGGCGAAACATTCTGGGTGCCTCCACAGCGGAGAGATTCGAACGGGACCCCGTGCTACGGCAGCAAACGTTATCCCACAAATCCTTGCCTGTCAATGAAGAAATGGCTGTTTTCACGGCGTTTTCCCCTCCCTCGGTAAGGTTGATCGCGACCCGTCCGCGACTAGACGAGCCAATGCGAACAAGTACCCGTACACCAACTCATGAGAGGGAGATGAAGAAAATTGATTTTGTTACGAAATCCGGACAAACCCGTGAGCGTCGGAGCAGCTTTCCCAGTTCTGCACGCTCACCCAAAACTTTCTTCGTATTTCCTTGACATCGCTTCGTGCCATGCAAGACGATTTAAGGGTATATATCTGAAGCTATAAATGTCTTTTCGACTTACTAACTCGTTTGTTTCTGATATTTTGCCTCTAATTCTTTTCCCGGCAAAGATTTGGCGGGAATTTCCCGCTACCATGATGATTCCAAAGATTCGACGGGGAGGGGGGTAGAGGCTCCTCAAACGGCGAAGCGGATTTGATCTTCAAGTTCGGAAAACGACGCGCCCAGCAATCTTGCTTTGACCGCAAGATGTGGATAGCTCACCGTGCCTGCCTCCGGCTAACGTTTCCTCACTATGACAAGCAATGCGATACTCAACCTGAACGGAACTGAAATCGGTGCGACAGAAATGGCAGGAAGCAGCCAAAATCGCTGGTGGCAAGCAGTAGAGGCCCGTGATGCCAGCCAGGATGGCAGCTTCGTATTTGCCGTGTCCTCGACCGGCGTATATTGCCGCCCGTCGTGCCCATCGCGGCGTCCGCGGCGGGAGAATGTTGCTTTCTTTCGCCGTCCCGATGAGGCTGAGAAAGCCGGCTACCGAGCCTGCTTGCGTTGCAGGCCCCGTTCCGCGAGCCACGGATCGGCGGCGACGGTGCGCGCCATTTGCCGCTACATCGAACAGCATCTTGACGAGCCGCTCACGCTGACGCGCCTGGGGGCGGAGTTTCAGCAGAGTCCTTTTCATTTGCAGCGCACTTTCAAAGCGGTGCTGGGAATCACGCCGCGCGCCTATGCCGATTCTTGCCGCATGAACCAGCTCAAGAGCAACCTGCGCGCCGGGCATTCGGTAACTCGCGCCATGTACGACGCCGGATACAGCTCCAGCAGCCGGCTCTACGAGCGCGCCGCCTCGCAGCTCGGCATGACGCCAGACAAGTATCGTCGCGGCGCTATCGCAGCCCCCATCCGCTACACCTGCGCCGATTCGCCGCTGGGCCGCATGCTGATCGCCGCAACTGATAAAGGCATTTGCGCGATCCAATTTGCTGATTCCGACGAGGAACTCGAGCAAGGGCTGAGGCATGAATTTCCGTTCGCCATCCGCAAACATGACGACAGCGCCATGCGCGAATGGAAAGTCAACTTGCTGCGCCAGATGCGCGGTCAGCGGCTGAATGCGGCGCTCCCGCTGGACATTCAGGCAACGGCGTTTCAGCGGCGAGTGTGGTCGTATCTCCAGAAGATTCCCTTCGGCGAAACCCGTTCCTACGCCGCCGTCGCGAAAGGAATCGGCCGGCCAACGGCCACGCGAGCCGTCGCCCGCGCCTGCGCGACCAATCCTGTCGCGGTGGCGATTCCGTGCCACCGTGTCGTCCGCCAGAGTGGAGAAATGGGCGGCTATCGTTGGGGAGCAGAACGGAAGAAGACGCTGTTGGAACTGGAACAGGCTTGAAGCGGCCGTGGCCACTTTTTATTGCAGTTTCTTATACACTGCGCGCGCGTCATCGAGTGTCTTCAACACGGCGGCCTTCTCGGCTTCCGTGTTCCAGTCGTGGTTGGCGTTGACTGCTTCCTCCAGCCGTCCGATCCATGCAATGAAATAGGCGGCATCTTCAGGAGCCTTGGGATTCGATCCCGCGACTGACACATAAATCGGGCTTGTTGTTCCGTACGGATAGAGGTCCAGAATCGGATGCTCGGCTTTCTCGCTCCAGGCGCGCAGCAGGCACCATCCGCTGCGGGAGAGGGGAATTATGTCTTCGATATTGGCAGTTTCGCGATCGCTGTTGAGCTTCAACTCGCGCACCACGTCTCCGTTGCAGATAATCTGTAGGTGATCGATGGGAACAATGGAACGCATCCAGGCGGTGAATTTCACTTTGTTCTCGCCTGCCGGAAGTCTTACTTCGTCACCGACATCTTTTCCGCCCAGCGTGAAGCCAAGTAAAGGGCCGTTGGTTGCGAATGTGTGTCCTTGTTTCAGTGATCCCAGCCACGCCGCGATGTCGAGCGGGTCTTGTGGCACGCGGGCGTACACACGAGTCAGACCCACCGGCCCACGCAGAGACGCGAAGTTGGCCATGGTGTCGGATCCAGCGCCAGTGGGCAGACGGAACCCGCAGTTGAGCAGCTGGTACCAAACCGTGGCTGTCGACCGATGGTCGCTGAAGCCCATGGCTTCGATGTAGTCCACTTTGCCGAGCGCGACATCGACCGGCAATTCCAGCGCAACGTCGAGGGGTTCGCCAAGGGTGAGCGTTGGATCCTTCACCGGGTCGGGAACAAAATCAAAAGGATGCACATATCCGGTCAGACCTTGTTGGGCATGCGCCAGATCAGCCACAGCCGCGTTGGTAGGAAACAGGCTGGCCGCAGCGGTGTTGTTGTACGATGCGTAGCCCGGCAGCAGCAAATTCTGCGTCAAGTTCAGCAATCCGAGATGCCCCCAATAGCTGGTATGAAACTCTTGTGCGTGGAAGAGCAGGTGTTCCGGCTTCGAAGCAGGATCGAGCTTCGGGCTGAAGTATGCGATGTCAGGAATTCGCTGCTCTTTGTTGACGATCAAGTTTTCAATCAGCGAAAGGTTTTCAGCTTCCTCTTGTTTGACAAGGTTAGCTGGAGTATTGCGGTACGCGCCTCCGTAATTCATGTGCACATGCAGATCGCCGCTGGCCCAGCGAAAACGCGGGTCGTGGGGAATGTCGAGCGGTCGCAGATGGATCGTGAGTTTCGCTTGTTGACCGGAAATTACCTTCACCTTCTCTTTCTCGATCCGATATTCGAATCCCTTCATGACTTCAACCGTCACTTGCCCACTCGGGACAGTGACTTCGGCCACGCCTGAAGTGTGGAAGTAATGTGCTTCAAACGGACGCTCTGAGCGCACGAAATTGTCCTCCGCGTGCATCCAGGCATCGTCGGGTGCGTAGGCGCGGCCGTCTTCGCCAGTAAGGAAAATGCGTGCGGGCGTGGGATGACCCGACGGGTCTAGCACCTTAATCGACACCGAACCCATCGGCTTCAGGTAATGCTTCTGCTTGGCGATGACTTCCGTCTGCGCGCCTCCAATTACGTCCTGAATCCAAAGTGAAGTGTTTCCCCCGCGATTTGAGGTGAAAGAGATCTTGCTGCCGTCCGGCGACCAGCGGGGATTGGTGTTGTCGAAGTTGCCGTAGGAAATCGGGAAGGCATCGCCACCCGCGGAAGGCATGACCCAAAGCTGATGCCATTGGCCTCCCAGATAGGACGCGTAGACCATTCGTTTGCCGTCGGGAGAAAAGTCGGGCTTGGCTTTCCATGCGGTTTCTTCGTAGTGAATCTCGCGCGCTTGGGCGCCGGGCTCGGCCTTCATGCGCCAGAAGCCCCCGGTGCCGTAGATGTGGCCGTGGTTGGAAACGAACATCAGTTCGGTTCCAACCAGCGACCACGCCGGGCTGATCTCATGATCGATCGTGCTGTAATAAAAACGTGGCAGGTTCGTTCGCGTCTCGCCCGTGAGCCGCTGGAGGTGGGTCATCTCCCCGTTGCTGAAATCGGCCGCGAAGACGTGAAAATGTCCGTTATATGAAGTGGAGACGAAGGCGAGCCGCTTACCATCGGGCGAAAAGCGCGGGTCCACGTTAACGGAGCCGCCAGAAGTCAGTTGGCGAGGCTGTTTCGTCTCCAGATCCAAGGCCCATAGTTCGATGGCGTCTTTGTCATACGATGCGTACACCACCCAGTGCCCATCGGGCGAACAGTCTGGCTGATAGTCATAGCCGGGGCCAGCGGTGAGTTGTTCCACTTCGGTCGAACCCAACTTCTGGCGCCATAATGACCCGGCCATCGAATACACCAACGCCCGCGAGTCGGGAGTCCACGCGGCAGAACCAGGTCCAGTGGTCAACTGCGGCAGGTACATCTCGCGATAGTAGTAACGATGCGGCAGATCAATCTGCTTGAGCACCGGATCAAGTTGTGGGAAAGCGGGCAGGGAAGTGAGCAGAAGAAGTAGCGCTAGGTTTGTTTGGCGTCGCGCAAGCAATGGATACCTCTCCCGTCTGAATGCCGGATTATATCGAAGCTGGCGCTGGCGGTTCTGGTAATGTATCAGCGCATGCGACGCGCAATTGCCATTGCCGCCCTCACGGTCGTCCTGTTGGCTCTTCCTGCGTTAGCGGCGATGCAAACGCCTTTTGGGGCTGCGTATCTCGGGGTAACAGCTCTCGCTACCGTGCGCTGGCTGGTTCTGATTGCGATGGTGGCGTATGCGTGCTTTCGCCCCTCTCTTACCACCTGGATATTCATTTCCATGCTGCTGGGGGCCGAGATTGGCCACGACTTCCCCACGTTCGGCGTCAGCTTGCGGCTCCTCGCGCAGATCTTTCTGCGGCTGATCAAAGTCATCATTGCACCACTGATCTTCAGCACTTTGGTTAGCGGGATTGCTGGGCATTCCGATCTCAAGAAGGTCGGGCGTATGGGAGTGAAGGCGCTGATCTTTTTTGAAGTGGTGACCACGCTGGCGCTGTTCATCGGATTAGCCGCCATCAACCTCAGCCAAGCCGGCGTCGGAGCGCAGATTCCGGCGAACACTACCGAAACGGTGAAGATCGAGAGTCTGACTCCCAGCGAAACTGTGCTGCATGCCTTTCCGGAAAACATCGCTAAATCGGTCGCGGAAAATCAGATTCTGCAAGTAGTGATCTTCAGTTTGCTCTTTGGTGTTGCGCTAGCTTTAGTAAAAAACGAAGCCAAGCGGCGCCCCATGCTGGCTTTCACCGAAAGTCTGGCGGAAGTGATGTTCAAATTCACCAACATCGTCATGTGGTTCGCGCCTTTGGGAATCATGGGCGCAATCGCCGCCACGGTCGGTTCCACAGGAATCGGCATCTTCGGCAATCTGGCCCGGCTGCTGCTGACTCTGTACGGCGCCTTAGCAGTTTTTTTGTTGGCGGTGTTTTTGCCGGTAGCAGTGCTGGTCAAAGTGCCCATCCGGCGCTTCATTCGGGCCATAGCTGAACCGGCGACCATTGCCTTTAGCACTGCCAGTTCCGAAGCCGCGCTGCCGAGCGCCATGGAGCGCATGGAAGAACTCGGTGTGCCGCGTCCGGTTGTGGCGTTTGTTATGCCGACGGGCTACAGCTTCAACCTAACCGGCTCGGCACTTTATCTTTCATTGGCCGCTATCTTTGTGGCGCAGGCTGCGGGTCTGCATCTCAGCTTCGGGCGCCAACTCTACATTCTGCTGGTTCTGATGCTGACCAGCAAAGGCGTAGCCGGCGTCTCCCGCGCGGCCATCGTGATCCTGCTGGCCACGGCGGCAACCGTTGGGCTGCCAACGGACCCTATCTTCATTCTGCTCGGGATCGATCAGTTGATGGACATGGGACGAACCGCGGTGAACGTGATTGGCAATTGTTTGGCGACCGTGGTGATCGCGCGCTGGGAAAGGGAATTTCCCGCTAAAGGGGTTAGCTAGAAGCTCCCTGCTCGACGGGCCTCGCCGGAGCCAGCGCGATCAGGGCTATACCGATGATGAAGAGTACAGCCACGCCCCACAGTTCTCCGCGTTGGACCATATTGCAGAATGCCTGCGTCCCCATAAACGCGGCGTGCACTAGGCTCGACCATGCCGTGAAAGCAATCACGCTGCGATTCGCCGATGGGTCACGTGCTGCCATCAGCAAGAAAATGCCGAGCGTGACATAAAGACTGAGCATCATTGCCAACGCAGGCTCTTGCCGGACGAACATCGTCATGGGATAAACTAAAGCGCAAAAGATCACGCCCACCACCACCAATACAACCTTCAGCGCACGTTCTCGGCCCAAGGTACCCTCCTGCTACAAAACCGAAACCAAAAAGCACACATACACGCCAATCTCTGAAGACTACCGAGAGAGCATGTTAGGTCGAAGAGGAGGCCAATTGCAATGGCGCTTAACACAGCAGAGCTATTGCGCTTCTCGGCCTTGGCCTGTTTCAGGATGGGGATGTCCGGGTGGCGTCTTTCCAGAGCGTGAAGCAGTCTTTATAGGCGGCGGTGCGCTGGCCATCGGTGGCGGAGGGGTTCGTCCGCTTTCAACGCGAATTGAGAATTACTGAGGGAGGCCGACCTCGGCCAAAAGCTTTGCAAATCGAGGATCCGACCTAAGACTGTCGAGCTTCGAATCAACGCCAACCACTGCCATATACCATGATCGCGCTTCGTACGCTTTGTCGAGTTCGGCAAAAGCCCGGTCCTTGTCTCCGAGTCCAGCGTAAATCATGGCGTAATAATATGGTTCGACCCATTGTTTCTTGGCGCGGGCATCGAGTTCCCCTACCATGTCTTGTGCGGTTTTGCGGTCTCCCTTGAGCGCAGCAGCCCAGCCCAGTGAGGCGACCGCCTCTGTGAACGCCGGCTCCGCTTTGCGAGCTTCTTGGATGGCTCGAATCGCTTCGTCGAGCTGACCCTTCGCAGCATAGCTCCACCCCAACGTGTCTCCGGCAATCGAGACGAATCCGGTGCTTGCGAACTGTTGGATCGTCTTACGTTCCTGCTCAATCGCGTTGTCGTAATGGTGGGCGTAGTAGTAGGTTTGCCCCAAAACGTAATTTTGTTCGGCCGAATTAGGATCGAGCTTCAGACCCTCCGCGTTTTGTGCTATGCCTTCGTCGTATCGCTTCAAATCCGCGAGGCACCAGCCGTACATAGCGTGAACCTCAGCATCGTTCGGATCGAGTTCGAGTGCGTGCTCAAACTCCTGGAGCGCCTTCGCTTGATTGTAATTGTAGAAATGGTCGGTGTACGCCAGCCAACTTTCGGCGTCGCCTAACGTTGGGTCAAGTTCGAAAGCCTTCTTTCCTGCCGCCTCGGCTTCGGGCATGACCTCTCGCGGCGGCGCGTACCAGTCTTCGATAACGGCGTAATTGTATGCAATGGTCGAATAGGCGAGAGCGTACTTGGGATCTAGCGCAACTGCCTGTCGAAGGTAAATCATTCCCTGCTTCAGGCTGTCGGGTGTGAATTGACGCGTGTAATACAGCCCTTTCAGGAAAGCGTCATAGGCCTCTGTATTTTCGGTGGAATGGGCACGCAGGCGACCCTGTTGTTCTCCGGTGAGTCGCAATTGCAAGGCCTGCGCGATTTGTTGCGACATATTGTCTTCGAGAGAAAAGATATTGGCCACCTTTTCCCGGTAATGGCTGCCCCAGAGTTCGGCATCGTCGCTTGTGTCCACGAGATTGGTACTCACTTCGAGGCTGTCTCCGACTTTCGCGACACTGCCTTCGAGAACGCTCGAAACGTTCAGCTCGCGGCCGACTTGCCGTGGATCCACGTGACGCCCTTTGTAAGCGTAGACGGAATCGGTCGCCATCACGCGAAGCCCCTTCAACTGCGAAAGGCTCGCCGTCACCGTGCTTGCAATCCCATCTCCCAGATATTCGAGGTTTGGGTCTCCGCTCGCGTTGGCGAACGGGAGCACGGCAATGGACCGGATGGGATGATTGCCGCTCGCGTCCGTCAGCTTGCTTCGCAATCCGCCAAGGTTGAGCGCGAAGACTATTGCAATGACGACAATGATCCCTGCGGCCGATGCTGCCCAGAGCCATCGCTGATTCACCTGCGGTTGTCCAGCATGGCCTGCGGAGATTTGGCCGGACCGGATTTCGTGCCGCATGTTCAGGTCTACCGCGGGTGACGACGGAGACGGAGCCAGCGCACGAGAGGAACCGGATGCTGGTGAGGGTGATTGGGAAACCTGAGCGTCGCTTTCCTGTGCGACTACCACTGCCCCGGAACTCGCTGCTCTAGCTCGTCCCGTCTCGGTATCCCGCTTCAGCCGTTGCAACTCGGAACGCATGTCGGCTGCGCTCTGGTAGCGAAGATTGCGGTCTTTCTCCAATGCCCGGTTGATGACATCTTCTAACTTGGAGGAAATATCGCGATTGAACCGAATCGCAGGAGGCGGATCGGAATTCAATATGGCATTGAAGATCAGCGCAGTAGTTTCACCATGGAATGGCAGCGCTCCCGTCGCCATTTCGTATAGAACCGTACCAAACGAAAACAGGTCCGTGCGGCCATCCAGTTCCTTGCCCCTGGCTTGCTCCGGAGACATGTAGGCGAGGGTTCCGAGCGTTGAACCGGGACTGGTCAAATGATCCGCGTCCACCGAACCCGTCGCCGTGTTGAGCGAAGCTATCTTGCTCGAAGAAGTCGTTAGAGGCGTCACCTTCGCCAAACCGAAGTCCAGAACCTTCGCATGGCCACGTTTCGTGACAAAGATATTCGCCGGCTTGATGTCGCGGTGAACGATACCTTCGGTATGCGCAGCATCGAGCGCATCGGCAATATCAATGGCCAGTGACAAAAGCAGATCAGTTTCCAGAGGACGCCCGGCAATACGGTGCCTGAGCGTCAGGCCATCCAGGAACTCCATGACGATGAAAGGCTGACTGTTCTCCTGCCCGATTTCGTAGATAGTGCAGATGTTGGGATGGTTCAGCGCTGAGGCAGCCTGGGCCTCACGCTGGAAGCGGGCCAGGGTTTGGGGGTCGTTGGCGACGTCATCGGGCAGGAATTTCAGCGCCACAAACCGGTGCAGGTCTACATCCTCAGCTTTATAGACCACGCCCATCCCGCCCCCACCGAGCTTCTCGACGATGCGGTAGTGCGAGATGGTCCGGCCGATCATTCTTGTCCCATTACTTAAGACGGTGCCGCGCTGTGCGCGACCATGTTAGGTGGGAAGCGAAGGCGAGTCAATGCAACATCAGGAAGGCAACCTTCCCACGGGATTGGCCACCCCCCAGCAAACAGGCGTCAAAACCTTAGAGACAAAGGTAATTTCGTGAATTACCAAAGCGCATGCACATGGGACATCTATTCGCTGCGGGGGGTGGGTGAGATGTTGAAACCAGCACCCAGCTGCCCATGCAAAGCGACGAAATTCTGGACGATGTCCACATTCGCATCCTGCGCGTAACCGAAGACCTGCGCTCGATTCAGCAGGCTTTGAACTGTGCAGCCATGCAAGCGCCCAACGACCCCGAGCTAATGGAAGCACTGTGCCAGTTGCCCGAACTGGAATCGTTGCATCTCCTGAAAGTGGCGCTTGATCAGATGCGCCACTTCCTCTGGTTCTACATGCAGGTAATGACGAACGGGTCAGAGGAAGGGGAGCGGCTACGCGAAAGCATTCGTGAAAAGCCTTCCGCGAATATGACGGTCAGCCCACGCATAGCAGCCGCGGAGAAGTTTAAACAGGCCGCCGATGCCGCCCTGCTGCAAATGCTGTCGGACGGTAAGAGCCGCAAACCCAATTAGAGCCATGCTCGAACTTCCGAAGCGGATGTAATCCTCGCCAACCCCCTACAAATCTTTACATATAAACTTCTGCATCCGTACCTAACTGGGTCAATCCAATACAATATCTGATCCGCGAGGCAGCGGACTCGCCGTGGTACGTTCGCAGAGAAAACTATGTGGATTGTTCGACTTGCGTTACGACGCCCTTATACCTTTGTAGTGGTATCGCTGCTGCTCTTGCTCCTCGCACCAATCGTCATTCTTCGTACCCCGACTGACATTTTCCCCAATATCAATATCCCAGTAGTAAGCATCGTTTGGACGTACACCGGTCTGGACACTCAGCAGATGTCGGACCGGATCGTCTCGCAAACCGAGCGTGCCCTAACCACACTGGTGGACGACATCCAACACATTGAGTCCCAGTCGCTCAATGGGATTGCGGTGGTCAAGGTCTTCTTTCAGCCGGGAGCGGATATCGACAAAGCACTGGCGCAAGTGACTGCAATCTCCCAGACCCAGCTGCGGCAACTGCCCCCGGGTACCACGCCACCGTTGGTGCTCACCTACAGCGCGTCGACTGTCCCCATCCTACAGTTGGCTCTTTCAGGGAAAGGAATGTCGGAGCAGCAGCTGTTTGACTTGGGCACCAGTTTCATTCGCACCCGACTGATCACGATTCCTGGATGTGCCATTCCTTATCCCTACGGCGGCAAGCAACGCCAAGTCCAGGTTGACCTGGACACGAACGCGCTGCAATCGAAAGGATTGTCCCCGCTTGACGTGGTGAATGCAGTCAGCGCCCAAAATCTGATTCTGCCCTCGGGTACGTCGAAAATTGGAACTTTCGAGTACAACGTTGAGATCAATGGCAGCCCGAAGACCGTCGCAGAATTGAATCAGATGCCGATCAAAACGGTGGGCACAAACACGATCTACGTTCATGACGTAGCCAACGTTCGCGATGGTTTTCCTCCGCAAACCAATATGGTCCACGTCAATGGAGACCGGGCGGTTCTGTTGACTGTTTTGAAGAGCGGAAATGCATCCACCCTGGATGTAGTCGCCGGAATCAAGGCCATGCTGCCTACCATTGCCGCCACCATGCCACCCGAATTGCAGATGCAGCCATTGGCCGATCAATCTTTATTCGTTCGCGCTTCGATCGACGGCGTGATCAAGGAAGCCACGATTGCGGCTTGCCTTACCGGACTGATGATTCTGCTTTTCCTGGGGAATTGGCGGAGCACACTGATCATCGCCACATCCATTCCACTTTCGATCTTGACCTCGATTCTGGTACTTAGCGCGCTGGGACAGACGATTAACATCATGACCCTGGGGGGGCTGGCTCTGGCGGTCGGCATTCTGGTGGACGACGCCACCGTTGAAATCGAGAACATCAATCGCAACCTGGCTTTGGGCAAGGAAGTTGAACATGCCATTCTGGACGGCGCACAGCAAATTGCCGTGCCGGCTTTCGTTTCAACGCTGGCGATCTGCATCGTGTTCGTGCCCATGTTCTTTTTGACCGGGGTCGCCAAATTCCTGTTCGTGCCTCTGGCGGAGGCGGTGGTATTCGCCATGCTGGCGTCTTATCTGCTCTCGCGAACACTGGTGCCTACCATGGCCAAGTACCTGCTCCGCGGCCATGAGGCTGAAGCTGGGCGGGCCTCATCGAGGAACCTTCTGGTGCGGATGCAGATCCGCTTTGAAGAAGCCTTCGAACGGTTCCGTACGGGTTATCGCGGTTTGCTCGAGCGCTGCCTGCATCACCGGGCAATTTTCCTCACTGGCTTTTTTGCGGCCAGCCTGGCTTCGCTGGTATTTCTGATCCCCTGGCTCGGACAGGATTTCTTTCCCACCGTCGACGCAGGCCAGTTCAAGTTGCACCTACGGGCGCGCACTGGCACACGGATTGAAGAGACCGCCCGGCTCTCGGGACTGGTGGCACAGTCCATTCGCGAAGAAATTCCACCGTCGGAAATTCTGAGCATTATCGATAATATCGGCCTGCCCTACAGTGGCATCAACCTTTCTTACAGCAACTCCGCGCCCATTGGTCCTGCCGACGACGACATCCTGGTCAGCCTGAACAACGGACATCGTCCGACGGAAGAGTATATCCACGCTCTGCGCTTGAAATTGCCTCAGGAATTTCCCGGCGTGACGTTTTCATTCCTGCCCGCCGACATCGTGAGTCAGATTCTCAACTTCGGACTGCCCGCACCGATCGATGTCCAAATTGCGGGCTACAATATTGCCGGCAACCGGGAATTTGCCGGGAAACTACTCAGCCGCATACGGCAAGTTCCGGGCATCGTTGATCTCCACATTCAGCAGCCCTTTGACCAGCCTTACCTGAACGTCGATGTGGATCGAACCAGAGCGCAGCAGCAGGGGTTTACCCAGCGTGACGTAGCCAATAACCTGCTGATTTCACTGAGCGGCAGCTTTCAAACCACTCCCGAGTTCTGGCTTGATCCCAAGACTGGAGTGAGTTACTCCATCGCCGTTCAAACCCCGCAGTATCGAGCGCAGTCATTGCAAGATCTGGAGAATGTTCCGGTCACCGGTCCGAGTAACGCGCCCCCCCAAATACTGGCCAGCATGGCATCCATTAATCGGACAACGGGAAGCGCGGTGATTTCGCACTACGATATCCAGCCCCTCATCGATATTTATGGCGCGGTGCAAGGGCGGGATCTCGGAGGCGTGGCCCGTGAGGTGAATCGGATTGTTGATGACGCCAAGAAAGAGGCGCCGCGAGGTACTCAGGTGAGTATTCGCGGGCAAATCCAAACCATGCGGTCCTCTTATATCGGGTTGATCGGTGGATTGGCGTTCTCGATTGTGCTGGTTTATCTGCTGATCGTGGTGAATTTTCAGTCCTGGCTGGACCCATTTATCATCATCTCTGCTCTGCCGGCTGCGCTGGCCGGGATCGTGTGGTTTCTGTTTGTCACGCGCACCACCGTCAGCGTGCCCGCCCTCATTGGTTCCATCATGTGCATGGGCGTCGCGACCGCAAACAGCATTCTGGTCGTTAGCTTCGCCAACGAGCAAATGGTGGAGGGGCACGACCCGATCCTTGCCGCGCTGAATGCGGGATTCACGCGCTTCCGTCCCGTAATCATGACCGCGCTGGCTATGATTATCGGCATGGTGCCGATGGCGCTGGGGCTGGGTGAGGGCGGCGAGCAGAATGCGCCGCTAGGACGGGCGGTGATTGGCGGGCTGTTATTCGCTACCGTCGCTACATTATTCTTTGTACCGTTGTTCTTCAGTCTTGTGCACGGCCGCCGAAATCTGGCGGCAAAGGCAGACGCCAGGCACTAGTGCGATCTGGCTCAGGAGTTTCTAGATGAGAGTGGAACAAGAGAACGAAGTCCAACCGTCGGCTAAGCTGGAGAAAAATTCTTCCCAGTCATCCAGTCACTGGTGGATCGCGGTTCTGGCCTTCATCGCGGTGGTGGCGCTGGTAGTCTCCGGCATTCTGCCCCGCATTCAGGCGCGGAACACGCTAGCCAAAGAGACCAAAGAGATGGCTATCCCGACTGTTACTGCGGTCCATCCGCGGCGATCCGCACCGTCGAACGAACTGGTTCTGCCTGCCAATGTGCAGGCCTATATCGATGCGCCTATCTACGCTCGCACCAACGGATATCTCAAGAAATGGTATGTGGATATCGGTGCGCGAGTCACATCCGGCCAGTTGCTCGCAGAAATCGAAACTCCAGAAGTTGACCAGCAGTTACGGCAGACACGCGCCGACCTGGCAACCGCCGAAGCTAACCGCAATCTGGCTCAGATCACGGCAGATCGTTATGTGGGGCTGCTCAAGACCGACTCCGTGTCCAAACAGGATACTGACAATGCGCAAGCCAACTTCGCTGCGCAGAAAGCTACTGTTCAGTCAATGGAAGCAAATGTGAAGCGGCTGGAACAGTTGGTATCCTTCGAAAAAATATATGCCCCGTTTTCCGGGGTCATCACGGCTCGCAACACCGATATCGGCGCATTGATCGATTCCGGCAGTAGCGGAGGCGCTCGTACCGAACTGTTTCACATTGCCCAGCCTGACCGGCTGCGAGTCTACGTGAATGTTCCTCAGGTCTATTCGCAGGCGGCTAAGCCCGGCCTGACTGCCGACCTGGTGCTTTCGGAGTTTCCCGGACGACGCTTCTCGGGAACGCTGGTTCGCACCGCCAATGCCATCGATCAGAACACGCGCACGCTGCTGGTCGAAATTGCCGTGAATAATCCCACGGGAACGCTGCTGAGTGGAGCCTATGCGGAGGTGCATCTTAAGTTGCCCGGCGCCGCGTCTTCGTTCACTCTTCCGGTAACGACTTTGCTGTTTCGCTCGGAAGGCTTAAGGGTGGTCACGATCAAGGATGGGCAACATGCCGAGCTCACGCCGATCACCCTAGGCCGCGACTACGGTTCGGAGGTGGAGGTGGTGGCTGGGTTGACCGGCGACGAATCGGTAATCACCAATCCGCCTGATTTCATTGTGTCCGGCCAAGAGGTGCGGGTTGCCCCTTCGTCGTCGTCACCAGCTCCGGGAGGCGCGAAGCAGTGATGCCGCTTGGACACAAAGCGTGCTACGTTACGGTCTTGCTGGGACTTGCATTGCTCACCGGCTGCGCCGTCGGCCCACGCTATGCTCGTCCGGCAGCGCCAACGCCGGCCGACTACAAAGAAACTCCTCCGAACTGGAAAGAAGCCCAGCCCTCCGATCAAATTCTTCGCGGCAAATGGTGGGAGATTTACCAGGATCCGCAACTCAATGTACTCGAGGAAAAGATCGCCGTTTCCAATCAGACGTTGAAGGCATCCGAAGCGCAGTTCTTGCAGGCGCGGGCCTTGGTTCGCTACAATCGCGCGGACTTGTTTCCAACCATATCGACCGGAGTGTCAGCTACTCGCGAACGCTTCTCCTCCAACCGGCCCTTGTCCCAGCTTAGCGGCGGAGGCACGTTTAACGACCTTGTCCTCCCTGTTGATATGAGTTACGAGCCGGACGTTTGGGGCAAGGTGCGGCGGAATGTCGAGGCTTTTCGCGCCAGCGCGCAAGCCAGCTTTGCAGACCTTGAAGCGGTGAGCCTAAGCCTGCATGCCGAGTTGGCCATGGACTACTTTCAGGCGCGGGAACTGGACGCCGAGGCGCAGTTGCTCGACTCCACCGTTGCCAGCTACGAAAAATCCCTGGAACTCACCGAGAACCGTTACCACGGCGGCGTGGTTTCGCAGGTTGATGTTGCCCAAGCTCAGACTGTGCTCGAGACTGCCCGTGCCCAGGCGATCGACGTGAAAGAGCAGCGAACGCAGTTTGAGCACGCCGTTGCGGTGCTCGTGGGAGAACCGGCGCCCAACTTCGCGTTGCCGATCGTAGCGCTGAACGCCACTCCCCCCGTGGTTCCTCCCGGCCTGCCTTCGCAGCTTCTAGAGCGCCGGCCCGATATCGCTTCCTCAGAACGCCAGATGGCGTCGGCGAATGCCAACATTGGCGTCGCCAAGGCGGCATATTTCCCGTTGTTCAATTTCTCTCCTTCGGCTGGATATGAAACTACGGCCGTCGCCAATTGGCTTTCCAACCCGAGCAGCTTTGTCACAGTGGGAGTTTCTGCGATGGTCACTGTGTTCGACGTTGGCCGCCGCCGCGCCGCTCTCGACCAGGCTCGCGCCACCTACGATCAGACGGTGGCGGGCTATCAGCAGAATGTGCTGGTGGCTTATCAGGAGGTCGAAGACAATCTCGCTGCATTGCGACTGCTGGAGCAGGAAGCCAACACCGAGGCGGCGGCAGTTGCAGCGGCTGAGAACTCGCTTAACCTTTCTAAGAACCGCTACACCGGCGGTGTAACGACTTATCTCGAAGTGATTACTGCCCAGACCACCGCCCTGGCGGACGAACGCACTGCTGTTCAAGTCTCCGGGAGGCGCATGGTCGCCAGCGTACTGCTCATCAAGGCGCTAGGCGGTGGTTGGGATGCTATTAGCTTGGCAAAGCTCGACCTGACTTCGCGCAAGCCGTATCAGCCGTCACCGGCGGCGTCCCCCACCGGGCAATAGCAAGCCCTATGCGTTGAACTCCTCTGGCAAAATCCCCGACTGAGAACTACTCGGCCCCGCGCTTGCGAAAAGCATGCAGGACGACAGCACTGCTGATCGAGAAACTTCCAATCGCGCCCAAGGCCATGAGTTGTGCTATGTCTGAGCTGAGATGAAAGACGTCGGCGAACAGGGCAGCCAGGGCAAACACGATTCCCAGAATATTTAGCCACAACGGCGCACGCACGGGCTTGCTTCGCTCGCGATTGTAGAAACGCAACTGCGTCAGCACGGCGACCAAGCCGATGGCGGCAACTATGACCACGGCCAGCGGACTGCGGAATGCGCTCGACTTGGGATAGATAACGACCAACGCCAGCAGCCCGCACAGCAGACCGGAGGCGATGACCGTCCAGCGTCGAGACTTCGCGGACGAAGTGGGCGAGGTGGCGTCAGACACGACTGCCTATTGTAGCCACAGTCGAGCGCAGTTGCGAGTGGCGGGAACATCACTCAGGCCGAAAGCCACTCTGCCTGCCGCGGAGCGCCACGCGTCACGGCATAGAGAACCAGTTCCACCCGAGTGGAAACCCCAATTTTGTCGAAGATACGGAACATATACTTCTTTACCGTGTGTTCGCTCAGGCCGAGTTCGCCGGCCACGCCGCGGTTGCTGAGTCCGTCGGCTACCAGGGCCACCACTTGTTGCTCGCGCGGGGTGAGTAATTTCTGTCCGCCGCTGTTCACCACCCGCAGGGAGGGCACTTGGGTGACGGCATCAATCAGGTATCCCACTTGCTCGTTGCTGACCCAGATCTGTCCATCATGGACGGTCTGGATGCATTTGCAGAGTTGCCGGGGGGAATCGGCGAAGCTGAACAAGCCTCTCGCGCCCGAGCGGAAGGCGTTGACCACCTCGTCGCGGCCGGGAGCGTCCAGCAACAGAACCTCGACCACATCGGGATAGGCAAGATGCAGGCTCCGCACCAGCGACATATTGTGTTCAGCGTCCATCAAGGCAACGTCAACGGCATTCTCGGCAATCGCATTAAGGATGGAACCTTTGTCAATGGCGCAGGAGATGGCGCGAAAGTCCCGGCGGCGGAGAGCTGACACCAAAAGTTGGCAATGCAACTGGTTGGTCCCGGCGATAAGAACGCTAACTGCAGAAGAAGTAGCGATCGATAAAGGATTCATGGCTGGTCGAGAATAGCTATGAACGCTGGGGGATTCTGTGATGATCCGACATCAAAAGCATAAGAAGTGATGTGGAAAACTCCTGGGCGCAGAGATATTATTTCGTTTCCCGTTCTTGCACTCTGACTTTACGAGTGCCTATCGCTGAAAGCGACTCCGGAGACGTAGCCATACCCCCAAAGTAGTAAGCAGGAGCATCTTTCTGGGCCGGATTGTCTACCTTGGTGGACGGTACTTCCCATGTCTTGTGCCTCGCATTTCAAGCGCGTAACTTGCAAATTGCAATGGGACGTTCGCTCAGTCCTGGCCAAAAATTTGAAGGCGGAAGCAGGCGGTCAGCATGCGATTTTCAACTCGATCCATGGTTCTCCTGCTTGCCGGTTGCATGGTGCAAAACGTTTCGGGGGTTGCCACTGTCCACGCTCAACAGCCGGAGACAACTGATGAGCAAACAGGCGCGGCGACCGCGAAGTCCGGAATAGCGGACGGCAAAGCGAGTCCAGCCTTGACGGAGGCCCGCCGTCCGCTCTACCGGTTATGCAAAAGCGACGTCTTGGATATCAGTTTCACTTTTTCTCCGGAGTTCAACCAGACTGTCACCGTGCAGCCCGATGGTTACGTTTCCCTGAAAGCAGTGGCGCAGGTTTATGCCGAAGGAATTACCGTTCCCGATCTGGGGGCGTTGATTCGCGAAGCGTATACGGGTGTGCTGCGCGATCCTGAGGTGTCAGCCACTCTGAAAGACTTCGACAAACCCTTTTTCATTGCTGGGGGCGAAGTTGGCCGTCCCGGCAAATATGAACTGCGCTCCGATGCCACGGTTACCGAGGCCGTGGCCATGGCTGGCGGGTTTACGCCTCGTGCCAAGCACTCCCAAGTCGTGCTTTTCCGGCGAGTCTCGGATGAAGTTGTTGAGTCGCACCTGCTCAACATCAAATCCATGCTGAATTCACGGCAGTTGCAGGAAGATATGCACCTCAGATCCGGCGATCTAATATTCGTCCCGCAGAATCTGATCTCGAAGATCCGGCAGTTCATGCCATCTTCCAACCTCAGCCTGTACTCAACCCCAACACAGTTCTAAAAGGACTGAAGGACCTCACCCGCCTCACCGGAAGCTGACCAACGAAGACCGACCTAACAAATCCAGGCGCAGTTAAACTCCACATGCCAGAAGAACTCAGATTGGTTCCGAAACCGATACGCACCCCGTCTCCCACCATGCGGGACTTGCTGGCGGTAATTTTCCGGCAACGGCGGGTGGTACTGATCGTGTTTGTGCTTGCGCTAGCGGCCATCACTGCATACCGGCTGATTGCGCCTTCTTATGAATCCGAAATGAAGGTTTTGCTGCGCCGTGGCCGGGTCGATCCTGTAGTCGCGCCGACCCCCAGCCAGGCCGAGTTAATACGTCAAGGCGTCACGGAAGAAGAAGTGAACTCGGAGGCGGAACTGATGCACGATGGCGAGATCCTGCGAACCGTAGTGCAGCGCACGGGTCTGGTTTCGGAAGGCAGTTCGTGGTTTTGGAGCCTGGTTGGGGACAACGCAGAGAAGCGTCTGGCCCGTGCTGTACGCCGCATGGATAAGCGGTTGACGGTCGAGCCCATTCGCAAGACCGCGCTCGTTGATGTCAAGTATGAATCTTCTGATCCCGAGCAAACCGCCAAGGTACTAAGATCTTTGGCCGACGCCTACCTCGAGCGGCATCATCAGGTGCACCGGGCTTCCGGGGAATTCAGTTTCTTTGATCAGCAGGTAACCCAGTCACGCCACAGCCTGGAGACTGCCGAACTGCAACTTGCGGAGTTTACGAGAGACCAGGGAGTAGTCTCAGCTTCCCAGGAGCGTGACATGGCCTTGCAGAAGCTCAGCGATGCCGACGCGGACGACCGCCGAACCCAGGTCGAGCTAGCCGAAAACTCGGAGCGAGTCCGGGCCTTGCAGACAAAACTGAGCCTGTTGCCGGAGCGCACCCTGACCCAGATGCGCAACTCTGACAATCCCGAGTTGATGCAAAAGCTCAAGGCGCGATTGCTGGAACTGGAGTTGCAGCATACGGACTTGCTGACTGAGTTTGAGCCGTCGTATCGCCTGGTGAAGGAAGTCGAGCAGAAGATTACCCAAACCAAGGCTTCCATCACTGGAGAAGACCGGGCCCCGATTCGAGACCAGACCAGCGACCTGGAGCCGAATCATGCCTGGGCGAAATCTGAATTGATAAAGGCTGAGGTTGAGGGCAGGGCATTGACTGCCCACGCGACTGCGGAAAGTATCTTGCTGACCCACTATCGAGGTGCGGCCCATCAACTGGGGGAGCAGGCCATCGCTCAAGAGCGGTTAGTGCACGATTTGAAAGCCGCTGAGGAGCGCTACCTCCTGTACGTCGACAAGCGCGAAGAAGCCAGAATCGGCGATGCGCTCGACCAGGGAGGAATCCTTAACGTTGCCATCGCCGAGCAACCTGTCGTGCCGGAACTCCCGAAGCTCTCTGAATTGAGCTTCGGACTGATCGGTCTGGCTTTAGCAGGAACGGTAAGCGTGAGTCTGGCCTTCGTGACTGATTACCTGAGTCCTGCATTCCGGACCCCGGACGAAGTAGTGGCATTCCTGCGCGCCCCGGTGTTGGCATCCCTCCCACAGAGACAGAAAACGGAAGTTGAAGATGTTTCGCGAGGCCTACTATGAGCACATTTGTAAAGTTGTTACCCCCTAACGTGATTGACGAAGTTGAGCAATCCACGTCGATTCATGTAGAACCGCAGATTGAGCGGGAAGAACCGCCTCCACTTCATACAGCAGGTTGGACGCTAGAGTCTTTTGCCGAAGAACAGATCCGTGGCCTGGTACGCCAGGTGTTCTTGCCGGGCTGGCCCAGGCCTTGTCGTCAAGTGGTGTTCAGTTCGGTGGACCACGGAACTGATATCGCTCCGATTTGTATGCAAGTCGGGGAAACTTTGGCGGACGAGGGATCGGGAGTAGCGTGCGTGGTAGAGGCCAGCTCCTGGGATCGCGAGGGAGACGCGACGTTGAAAGACCGGCTGGCTGCGGTTGGCGGTGAAAAGCGATTTGGCACTTTGCGTGACTTGTCGCAACAACTCTCAGCCAGCCTCTTTTTCATGCCCCGAAGCGTATTTCTCGTAGGCAACGAAAACGGCTTTTCCACGGCTTGGTTGCGGTCGCGTCTCGCGGAATTACGCCTGGAATTCGACTACACCGTGCTGCAGGGACCTGCCGCAGGCGCTGGCAGCGAAGCCGCCCTGCTTGGGGCTACCTGTGACGGGCTGGTGCTGGTGTTGCAGGCCGACACAACCCGTCGGGCGACTGCCCAAAAAGTAAAAGAGACCTTATATTCCGCGAATGCGCGCTTGCTGGGTACGGTGCTCAGTGAACGTACTTTCCCGATTCCGCGTGCGATCTACAGAAGATTGTGAGACGAATGTTGCAAGCTGCGACCGTGCGCCGCAAGGTCATCCACGGTCAACCGGTACGTGGTTGCTGAAATACACACGACGAGATGAGCACTGAGAATCAAGCAAAAATGGTCTGGGACTCAACTAGCAGAGCCGTGCCCCTAACCACACTAGCCACGTGACCACGGTCCCCCATCTTCCTGTTCCTGACAATCCGGTTTGGTATGCGATTCAAACCCGTTACCGATTCGAGAAGAAAGTGACCACCCACCTTCAACGCAAAGGGATCGAGACTTTTCTTCCGGTGTTGGAGGAGGTTCATCGCTGGAGCGACCGCGAAAAGCGTGTGGATACTCTTTTGTTTTCTGGCTACACTTTCGCGCGTTTCAATGCTACCTCATGGTCACGAACGGATCTGCTGCGAACCGTGGGGGTGATCGGACTAATTGCGTTCGCGGGGCAGATCATCCCAATTCCCACCAAGCAGATCGACGATCTGCAAATGTTGTTGTCCCAGAAAGTGCCATGTGCCTTGCACCCTTTCCTGAAGATCGGACAGCGGGTACGGATCCGCGGCGGTTGCCTGGATGGACTGCAAGGAATCCTCGATGAACGCGGGGAGAAGAACCTGGTAATTTCTGTCGAGTCCATCGAGCGATCGGTGGCCATACGGATCGAAGGATACGAACTGGAGCTGATCTAAGTGCAATTCTCTCCTGCCAGCAAAACGCGATCCCCAATCGCCCCGGGTACGCTCCCCTCGCGCTTGATCCCTGGGGCGCTGGACTATGCCGATGCGGTTCCACGCAAGAAATCTGCTTCTGCGACGTTGGATGGAAGCTTGTGGAGATGGCAGCCCTTACTTCCCCTCACCTCAAAACCCAGTCTCTGGCGTACTGCGCTAAGGTCACGGCGCGTGCGCAACGTTCTGATCATTGGGGCCGGGCAGGTTGGCCGGCAGTTAGCCCGTCACCTGGAGCAGGAGGACTCGGCCCGATCTCGAGTGCTCGGGTTCCTGGATGATCGCGCACCCATCGGCGGCGCAATATTAGGCCGAATCGATGATCTCTCCCGAATTGCGCGACTCGAATTTGTCGACGAGATCATCCTTACTGTTCCAAGCCACCACCAAGCCACCCAAAGAATAGTTCGAGAAGCCCGGGCCAATCAGATTGATGTGAAGCTGGTCCCGGAATGTTTCGGGTGCGATCCCGCGCCGGTCGTTTTTCAGAAGTACGGCAATGTGCCTGTGCTCACCTTGTCCAAGGAACGAGTCCCGATTTTCCAGCTGCTGGTCAAACGCGGGATTGACGTGATGCTGTCCGTCGTTGGGCTATTGCTATCTCTACCAATCCTGGCCATCACTTACTGTGCGATCCGGCTCGATTCGTCTGGTCCTGCCCTTTATCGCGCTCCTCGATTGGGCCTCAAGGGCCGGCGTTTCTTGTGTTTCAAATTTCGCACCATGGTCGCGAATGCAGACGCACTTAAGCAGAAGTTACGCGCACACAATCAGCGCAAAGGGGCATTCTTCAAGATAGTCGATGATCCCCGGGTCACGCAGGTGGGTCGAGTACTTCGGCGCTACAGCCTCGACGAGTTGCCTCAACTCTGGAACGTCTTGCGGGGAGATATGAGCATGGTCGGGCCGCGGCCCCACCCCGTCGATGATTTCGAACGCTATGACCTGGAAGACTTGCAACGCCTGGACGTACTTCCTGGTATCACCGGACTTTGGCAGATCACCGCCCGCAGCGATCCTTCGTTCGCGCGCAACATGGCACTGGATCGTGAGTACATAGGACGGTGGACCCTGGGCCTGGATTTCCGGATCCTTTTCAAGACTCTGGCCGTGGTCTGGCGAGGAGAGGGAGCTTAGCTTGGGGGTATTTGAGCAGATATCGCCGCACACGTTCAGAGAAGAGGTTTTGGGGTGGACAATCTCCGCATGCTTCCGGCCCTTGTATGCGCTGATGGCTGCGCCGGCACTGCTCTTCCTCTTCACTATGACGGTGATGCTTTTCCGGCCCGCCGATTACCGTTTTCATTCTTACGACAGGTTTGCGTTTGTCCTGCTCATCTTCGTTGTGTTGTTGCGCTCTTGGACAATGCGAGTTCCAATCCGAATCGCCGGAGCGGTAGTTTGGCCCGTGTTCGCACTTCTCGTCTTGGCACTCTACGATGCGCTCTCTCAACCCTACGACCCCGAAACCTGGGGCGTGCTCGCCGCCAAATGGCTGGTACCTGTGGGACTCTATGTTCTGGCTGGACACATCTTTGAGGACGCTCGGTCCCGGCGCCAGTTCGAAGTCTTCGCATTCCTGGTGCTGGGCTACCTGTGTGTGATCGCAATCCTGTTCATGGTGGGAGCCACGGAATTTATCTTCCCACGCTACATATTGGACGAAGGCCTTGGAATTCACGCAGACCGCGCCCGCGGGCCATTCCTGCAAGCGGTGGCTAATGGGCTCACCTTAAATATGCTGGGACTTCTGGCGATGGATTCCTTTCGCCGCCATCGGCTGCCTAAGGTGCCGGCGGTCCTTCTGTTGACCGCTTTGCCTTTGGCCATTGTAGCCACTAAAACCCGCGCGGTCTGGCTGTCCTTCGCCGCTTCCATCTTGTGGCTGATGTTCTTTTCTCCGAGCCGTTGCTTGCGGCGCACCTGTTTGTGCCTGGTGCTTGGAGGTGGGTTGGGACTGATCGCAATGGTGGGTCTGGGAGACTCTCAATTGTCCCTGAAGGAGCGCTTGGAGGAAAGCGGCCCGGTAACATTCCGCTTGGCGGTCTATCAAGCGGGATGGGAAATGTTCCAGCAGAAACCTCTCTCGGGGTGGGGCAGCCTTGCGATGCAGGCGGAACTGTCGAGCCGGATCAGCGATTTTCATCAGGAACAGTTTTATTTCCATAACACCTATCTGGAGATTCTTGTCCAGTATGGAGTAGTCGGATTGGCGCTCTATGGATGGTTGATTGTTGGCCTCTTTAGACTGGGTCGAGGGCGGCCCGGCTTACATTCCCCGGTGGGCACTTTCCCAGATGCGCACTTTCGGTCGTTGTGGCCGTTGATAGTTGTGGTGTACCTGGTGAATGCGTGTTTTGTCGTGATGAACTATCAGTTCGTGAACGGCATCTTGTTCACGCTAGCGGGCATGTTAGCGGCACAGAATCGTCGCGATCGGGAAAAAATGAATGCCCTCTCAAGCTGAGGCCACCGCGCTGCCGACGATTACTCACACGGCAGCCGGCGTGAGTCCCTCCGGCCCCTTCTGTGGCGAAACCGCTCGCGGGGCCATTTATCTGGCCGCGCGCTATGGGCTGGGAGTGATCGTCGGCGTGGGCAACATGCTGGTCATGACGTGGTGGATCGGTCCCCATGCCTATGGTTTGTTTGTGACCGCCGTCGGAATCGTCGCCTTCCTTGCGATCCTGGCTCGGGGAGGGATCGACACTTATCTGGTTCGCAGTGAAGCTCCGGATGCCCGCATGTATGGCACTGCCACCTCGCTCATCCTGGTCGCCTCACTGGGGTTGGGGCTGGCCGCAGCGGCGGCCACGCCATTGTTCATTCGCTGGTATGGAAGCACAGAGTTTGTTTACCCATACCTCGCGTTGCTGGTGGCGATCCCGATGTCTGCTCTAACCGGGATTCCGATGGCTAAGCTGGAACGCGGCCTGGAATTCCGCCGGATTGCGGGGATCGAACTTGCCGGTCAGTCGCTGGGACTCGTGGTTGCGGCCACGTTCGCCTGGCTGCGTGCAGGCGTATGGGCTCCGGTGATGGGCCAGATCGCATGGCAGCTTTTTACTTTGATCGCGGCTGGCGCATGTGCGGCTATTCCTTTTCGGTTGTGCTTCGAAACCAAGCACGCGCAACCAATGCTGTCGTACGGAATCGGCCTTACTGCGTCTTTGCGAACCTGGCAGTTGCGAACCTTGGTTAACCCGCTGATCGTTGGCCGATTCATGGGCGCCGAAGCTGTAGCCTACGTCGCGTTAGCCATCCGAATTGCAGAAGCTCTCGGCAGTTTCCGTCTGGCCGCAGGCCGCATGGCGATTGCCGCTCTGGCTCGGCTGCAGGATCGTCGCGAGGAATTTCGTCGTGTTCTCGATCGAGCTTTGTATTTGCAGGTGATCACGCTGGGACCGCTGCTGTGTGCGTTTGCCTTGCTGGCGCCGTTTGTACTGCGGCACGTCATTGGCGCGCGCTGGGCTCCCAGCATGCTGATTTATCCATTTGCCGCCGTGGGGGTTCTGGTGAACTCGGTGTACAACTTGCAAGCCTCCGCATTGTTTGTGGTAGGAAAACAGTGGCTTGTGATGCAGTCCTATCTGGCCCATGTGGTTCTGCTGGCCGCTACTACACTCATCCTGTTGCCGCGTTTAGGCTTGATCGGCTACGGATGGGCGGAATTAATTGCTTGTAGCGCCTACTGCATAATTCATTTCGGCTTGGCCACAACAGTGCCCATTTCTTATAAGAAACTCCGGCCTTGGGTCGGAGGGTTCGCCGCTGGATTGTTCCTGGTTCCTGCGGGCTACACGCTGCTTCGCATGAATTGATTTTCAGTAAGCCGCCCAGGGCCGTTCGTCCCGATGCCAACCATCGCGTACATTTCCAATCTCTTTCCCTCGCCGGTTGAGCCTTATGTCGTCGACGAGATTCGTGAACTCCGCCGCGGCGTGACGGTTCTTCCTTGCAGCGCTCGAAAAGTAATAAATGGGTTGGACAAGAAGCTCCAGCCCTTAGCCGCCGAAACTCTTTACCTCCAGCCGCTGCGGACAGGAGCTTTGCTTCGTGCAGCCTGGCTATGGGTTACGAAGATTTCTGTTTTGGCTGGTTTTTTCCAACACGCCGTTTTCAGGGGAAGGGAACCGCTGAGACGGCGGGTTTTCGCATTGCTACACACGATACTGGGTGTTTATTACGCCGCTCTCCTTCGGGATCACCAAGTGAAGCACATCCATGTGCATCATGGATATTTCGGATCGTGGGTTGCTATGGTTGCGGCGCGATTGCTGGGCGTCCGCTTTAGCATGACGCTGCACGGATCCGACCTGTTGCTCAATGCCGCATTTCTCGACCTCAAGCTGAAGGAATGCAGCTTCTGTACGACGGTTTCCGATTTCAATCGCCGGCATATTTTGAAGCACTATCCCGGCGCTGCACCGGAGAAGATTCTGGTGCGGCGCTTGGGAGTAGATGACGCAGTTATTCGGCGACCCAGCGAGCCGCGTTCAATCTTTTCCATCTTGACAGTCGGCCGGTTGCACCCCGTCAAGAACCACGCATTCCTGCTGCAGGCCTGTTGGCTTCTGAAATGCCGTGGCCTGCGATTTGTATGTCGGATCGCAGGGGAGGGTTCAGAGCGTCAGTCGCTTGAGGGAATGATTCGAGATTTCGGTCTTCAGGCCAAGGTACGGCTGCTGGGACAGTTGTCACGGGATCAGTTGGACGAGGAATACGCCCGCGCCGATCTGGTTGTCCTCACCAGCCGCAGTGAGGGTATTCCGCTGGTGCTGATGGAGGCGATGGTGCGCGGCAAACCGGTGCTGGCGCCGGCAATCACTGGTATTCCGGAGTTGGTGGTCGACGGCGAAACCGGCTTTCTATATCAAGCAGGATCGCTCGACGATTTTATGGCGCGAGTCACTTTTGTCATGAAGACGGAGTCAGCTCTGGGCCCGTTGTTGCAGGCAGCACGAGAGCACGTGCTCAAACATTTTAATCGGGAAACAAATCTGGCCACAGTTTGTGATCTCTTCACTCCTTACCTCACAGCTCGACCCATTCACGCTTCTGACACTCCCCCAGAAATTGTGAGCGCCACTCATGAGGATCCTCTTTTGCAACAAATACAACTTCCCCTTCAGCGGTACTGAAGTCTATCTCTTCGAGCTTATGGATCTGCTCCGCTCGCAAGGACATGAAGTCGCGTTATTCTCCATGGCCGACTCGCGGGGCGAATCCACACCCTATGACCCGTACTTCGTGCCGCATATCGATTTCAAGGACGCCACGGCAGGATGGCTGGCCCGGGCTAAGCTTGGGGCGCATGCTGTCTATTCCACCGATGCCCGGGACCGGCTGCGGAAGATGATTCAAGTGTTCCAGCCCGATATTGCGCACGTCCGCAACATCTACCATCATCTGTCGCCGTCGATTCTTTGGGAGTTGAAGGAGCAGGGAATCCCGACCATTTATCACCTAAACGACTTCAAGCTTATCTGTCCGGTATACAACATGGTCACCAACGGCCACGCCTGCGATCAATCGTGCACGGGGAAGTACTGGAAGATGCTGGGCAAGGGATGCTACGAAGGCCCGGCCTCTTCTGCGACGCTGTTAATGGCAGAGGCTTACATTCACCATTGGATCGGGACCTACGGCAAATGCGTAGACCACTTTCTGACTCCGAGCCATTTTGCGAAGCAGCAACTGACAAAGAACGGGTTCAGCAGCGAAAGTATTACCGTGCTCCCGCATTTCCAGAACCTGCCGGAAGTTGCGAGGCCTGCCTCCACCGATTCACCGATCTTCTACTTTGGCCGTTTGTCGCCGGAAAAAGGTGTGGATCACCTGCTCCGAGCGATGAAGGCCTTGCCACAGGTCCGCTTGCAAGTCGCCGGCGACGGACCACAACGGGCGGAACTCGAGGGACTGGCTCGCACGCTGAGTCTGGAGAACGTAGAGTTCACCGGCCACTTGACCGGCAAGGACTTGGAACGCAGGATCGCGGGGGCGCGCTTCACGATCCTGCCTTCGCTTGCTTATGAAACCCTGGGCAAGAGCATTTTGGAGTCTTACGCCTGGCAGCGTCCCGTGGTGGCTTCTGATCTGGGTTCGAGGCGCGAACTTGTGCGCGAGGGTGAAACCGGCCTGTTGTATCCGCCCGGCGACGTGGAGCAACTGAGCGGTGCCATTTCATATCTGGTGCAACGGCCTCAGCAAGTTCAAGAAATGGGAATTGCAGGCCGGCAATTGGTGGCGACGCATCATTCGCCGGCGATTCACCACCAGGAATTGATGCAGCTCTACGAGCAGGTCTGTTCCGCGGCACATCGCCCTGCCACCCGCAAGCTTGCGGTCGCTCGGAAACGAACCCGCGTGGCTTTCATTGGAGGGAGAGGCGTAGTTTCGAAATACAGTGGCATCGAAACCTACTATGAAGAGGTCGGCAAGCGTTTGGTCGAGTTGGGATTCGACGTCACGGTATACTGTCGCACCTACTTTACTCCCGCTCTGGCAACGTACAACGGCATGCGGCTGGTGCGTTTGCCGACCATCCGGTCTAAACATCTGGAAACCTTGGTTCACACCCTGCTAAGCAGTATTCACGCGGCGTTCAGCAGGTGCGATATCGTGCACTATCACGCTCAGGGGCCAGCGTTGTTTTCATTCCTCCCCCGGCTCTTGGGAAAAAAGACGGCAGTGACGGTGCAGGGCCTGGACTGGCGTAGAAAAAAGTGGGGACGCTTCGCATCCCGTGTTCTTCGTCTCGGCGAACTGGCTTCGGCGCGGATTCCCGATGCCACCATGGTGGTGTCGCGTGCCTTGCAGGAGTACTACCGGTTCAACTATGGCCTCAAGACCACCTACGTGCCCAACGGCGCCACGCTTCGCGACCGCGGTGGTTTAGCGTACCTTCAGCAATGGAGCCTAGAACCAGACAACTACATTTTGTTTACTGGCAGACTCTCTCCGGAGAAGAATTGCCACCTGTTGATCGATGCCTACGAGAAGCTAACAACGCCGGTGAAACTGGTGTTTGCCGGCGGATCCAGCCACAGCGATGCCTATGTGGAAAGTCTTCGCCGCCGGACCAGCGACCGTGTTGTCTTTACAGATTGGGTCGCGGGCGACGCATTGAGCGAACTGCTCACCAATGCTGCTCTGTTTGTTCTTCCTTCCGACTTGGAGGGGCTCTCGCTGGCACTTCTGGATGCGATGGGATCTGGGACTTGCGTGCTGACCAGCGATATTCCGGAGAACCGGGAAGTCGTCGAGGGTGTGGGATTCACATTTCGTGCGGGAGATGTCGCAGACTTGGCACGCATGTTGGATCTCTTGCTTTCTCACGAACGCATCCGGGTCGCAGCGGCGCGGCTCGCCCGGGAGAGAATAAGAGACAAATATCAGTGGCCGCAGATTGCGCAGGAGATTGGCGGTGTCTACGAAGAACTAGCCGGCCTTGGTGCTGCCCGGGATCGGCCAACGCTCGAGCGTCTTGCTGAGCCTGCTGACGCACCGTCGAAAAGGGCTGCGTAATTTTCTAACACCCTACGTTCGAATCCGTTTGCTCACTCACGCCGCTAGCGCATGGGCAGCGAATCATCTTGTGTTATGTTGATTCTCTAGCCTCTCCACAAGAGAACCTGAGCATGAGAGTCACGATCTTCGGCGCCACTGGACTGCTTGGCAAGGCTCTGGTCCGCGAGTGGGCGTCGGATGAAGTCAACGGTCTCGGCTCGAAGGACGCGGACATCCGCGACCCGCACCAGGTTCTTGCAGCCGTGCAACGCACACGGCCCGAGTGGATCGTCCTGGCAGCCGCCTATACCGATGTTGATGGCTGTGAGAGTAATCGTGAGTTGGCGTTCGCCGTGAATTGCGCTGGCGCGGTCAACGTCGCCCAAGCTGCCAAAGCGTGCGGTTCCCGCCTGCTCTTTCTCAGTACCGACTATGTGTTTGACGGTCTGAGTACGACTCCGTACGAAACTGACCACCCGCGTGCGCCGCAGAGTGTTTACGGAAAATCCAAAGCCGATGCGGAAGAACAGCTCGTCCAGATTTTGCCGGACTGCTGCATCGTCAGGACGTCATGGCTATTTGGCACCGGCAGCAAGTGTTTTCCCGACACCATACTTAAAGTTGCTGCAACTAAGCCCGAGATTGACGTGGTGGACGATCAGCGAGGCCGCCCCACCTATGCTGCTGACCTGGCTCGCGCCATCATTCAGCTTTGTCATAAGCAGGCCACGGGCATTGTGCATGCGACTAACGCGGGCGATTGCACATGGTTCGAGTTTGCCCGCGAGATCATCCGCGACGCCGGATTGAATACCGTCGTACGGCCAACCACCAGCGATAAGTTCGTCCGCCCCGCCAAACGGCCGAAATATTCCGTGCTCTCCGCGAAGAGCCGTGCAAAATATGGCATCGATATGCCACACTGGCAGAATGCTTTGCAGGATTATCTGCTTGAAAGAGGCAGGGAACTGAGTTAGCAAGAAATACTGGAGCCTTGGCACCCGACTTTGAAAAAACCACCAGCGCGTTTACCATAGATCACGCTCTCTAACCTTCATCCAGGAAGCCCGTCAAACAGATTATGAAAAAGTCCTTTGTTCTGTGCACTTTTGTCCTCCTACTGTTCGTCGCAGCTACCTCCGCGCAATCCGCAAAGCCGAGCGGGCAAGAGCCCGCATTCCCTTACACGCCCGGTCTGGACGTGACGGCGATGGACAAGTCGGCCGATCCCTGTACTGATTTTTATCAGTACTCTTGCGGAGGCTGGAAGAAGAACAACCCCATCCCGCCCGATCAGGTCAGCTGGGACGTCTATAGCAAGCTTTACTTGGACAACCTGAATTACCTGCGTGGCATTCTCGATGAAGCTGCGGTCAAAGCCAACCAGACCGATGCGCTTACGCAGAAGATCGGCGACTTCTACGGTGCTTGTATGGACGAGACGACCGTGGAAACTCGGGGCCTGGCGCCGTTGCAGAAAGATCTCAATGCGATTTCACTTCTGAAATCGTCGAAAGACATCACGCCGCTAATCGCCCACCTTCAGCTCGCATACGGGCGGGGAATTATCTTCGCGCAGGGTTCAACCCAGGATCCCGATGACTCCGAACAGCAGATTGCCGAAGTTGACCAGGGCGGCCTGGGTCTGCCCGATCGCGACTTTTACGTCAAGGACGATGCCAAATCGAAGGAAACGCGTGAGCGTTACATGCAGTATGTGCAGAAGATGTTCGAACTCATGGGCGACGACGCAGCTACCGCGAAGAAAAATGCGGAGACTGTGATGCGGATGGAGACGGCGCTGGCCAAGTCGTCGATGACGCGGGTCGACCGCCGCGATCCCTACAAGTTGAAGCACAAAATGAAGTTTCCGGAACTGGCGCAACTGGCGCCGAACGTCGACTGGACAGAGTATTACGCGCAGTTGCAATATCCCAAGTTCGAGATTGTCAATGTGGCGACGCCTGAGTTTTTGAAGGAAGTCAGCCGGCAGATCACCGCCACGCCGATTGGCGACTGGCAAACCTATTTCCGTTTCCACGTGATCAACGCGGCAGCCGTAACTTTGCCAAAGAAGTTCGTGGACGAGAACTTTGAGTTCTACCGCAAGTATCTCCATGGAGCCAAAGAGCAGCAGCCCCGCTGGAAACGTTGTGTGGAGTATACCGACGAGGATCTGGGCGAAGCTTTGGGACAGGTCTACGTACGCAAGACTTTTTCGCCGGCGCTGAAGGCGAGCACGCTCGATATGGTTCGCCGCATTGAAGACGCGATGGGTGAGCGTATTCGCGCCCTCGACTGGATGAGTCCGGAAACCAAACAGCAGGCATTGACCAAGCTGGCCGGAATTCGCAACAAGATCGGCTATCCCGATAAGTGGCGCGACTACAGTTCGGTCACTATTGCAAGTGCCGATTTCGCAGGAAACGTGGCGCGCGCCGAGGAGTTTGAGCGGCGGCGCGACATCAACAAAGTCGGCCAGCCGGTGGATCACGGCGAGTGGGGCATGTCGCCGCCGACCGTGAATGCCTATTACAATCCGCAGATGAACGACATTAACTTTCCCGCAGGGGTGTTACAGCCACCGCTCTACGACGCCAAGATCGACGATGCTCCGAACTATGGCGATACTGGTGGCACTATCGGCCACGAACTTACCCACGGATTCGACGACGAGGGCAGCCAGTTCGACGCCAAGGGTAACCTTAAAAACTGGTGGACCAAAGACGACCGCGAGAAGTTCGACGCCCGCACCAAATGCGTGCAGGATCAGTATGCGCAATACGTGGTGGTCGACGACATCCACATCAACAGCAAGCTGACGCTGGGCGAAGACGTTGCCGATCTCGGCGGCGAAATCCTTGGGTACATTGCATGGAAGGGGGCGACCAAGGACAAAGACTTACAGCCGATGGAAGGCCTTACTCCGGACCAGCGGTTCTTCGTGGGCTTCGCGCAGTGGGCATGTGGCAATGAGCGCCCGGAGGATTTGCGGGTGCGGGCCATCACCGATCCGCATTCTCCGCCGAAGTATCGGGTGAATGGAGTGGTGGTGAACATGCCGGAGTTTTCCAAGGCGTTTTCGTGTAAAGCTGGCGCCGCGATGACGAAAGATCCGGCGAAGGTTTGTAGCGTTTGGTAAGCTGTACCAGGCGGGGTAGCTGCCCCGCCTGGAAAGAATCAAGCTTCGACCACGGCCGTTCTGGCCGGGGCAGAATTGTGCTCCCTACCCCAAGCGGCCATTTACAATCAACTGCTTTACCATGACCGAATCCCAGGCACGCAAGTTGATTATCGCGATCGATGGTCCCGCCGGCGTGGGTAAGAGCACCATTGCCTCGCGGCTGGCTCGCAAGCTCGGTTATGCCAACCTGGAAAGCGGTGCGATGTATCGGGCGCTGGCGCTCAAAGCCATCTTGTCGGACGCGTCGTTCGATGATGAGGCAGCGCTGGTGAAGCTGGCTGACAAGTCCCATATCCAGTTGGAGCCGACTTCAACTGGCAATCGGGTTTTGCTGGATCGTACCGACGTGACCCTGCGCGTCCGCGAGGCCGATGTGACGGAGGGAGCTTCGCGGGTTTCGGTCCATCCCCAGGTCAGGGCGTGGATGGTTTCCCGCCAGCAGGAACTGGGCGCCAAGGGCGGTGTGGTGATGGAGGGACGCGACATTGGTACGAAAGTCTTTCCCCACGCCGACGTAAAGATATTTCTTGATGCCGACCCGGTAGTGCGGGAGCAGCGGCGGTTGCAGCAGCAGAACCTCCGCGGCAGCGCGGCTCAGGCCACTGCCGCGGAATTGCGGGATCGCGATCAACGTGACCGCACCCGCACCGTCTCACCTTTGCAACCGGCCGCCGATGCGTTGGTGCTGGATTCGACCAGTATGTCAGAAGACGAAGTGCTGCGAAGAGTAGAGGATCTGGTCCAAAGTAAACTCGTGAGCTGACGGCGGCGCTCGCCCTCTGCAAAAACTACGGCTCCACCTTATACATCGCAGTCATTCCCATATCCATGTGCTCTTCGACGTGACAGTGATATAGCCAAATGCCAATGTTATCCGGAACCATGTCGACGGTCTCCATCTGTGCCGGTCCCAGGAACAGAACGTCGGTGTGTCTGCCATGGTCGAGCACGACGTTTCCGTGCCAGTGCGGAGTATGAAAGTTAGCGCCTTCTCCCATAGTCAAGAGGTACCAGCGCACGCGTTCGCCTTTCTTCATCGTCATCATCGGTCCGTTAGCGAAAAGGAAGCCGTTGATGGTGCCCTTGAAGTTGGCAGCCGCGAACCCCGTACCGGTCGGTGAAAGATTGCCATTGGTGTCGGCTGGAACGAATTCCAGTTTGTTCACGCCCTTGGGATCGCTGGTGTAGGCCTGGATGTTGTGATCGAGATACCAGCTCGTATTTTCGTCGAAAACCATGAAGAAGTTAACGAACTCCCGATCCACATCTTTAGGTTTGCCGTCGGCACGCGCCATGCCCCGCGCCGTGATGATGATGGCACCGATCAGGCCACTTTCCAGGGCCTGATTGCCATGTGAGTGGTAGAGCCAGACCAGTGAACTCGGGTCAGCCGGACCTGGGCCCGCACGCTCCGGAACCTCCCAACTGTAGACGTGCGTATTCCCCGGCAGTACATCATCATCCGCTTTGTCGTCGCCGGTTGTACCGTCGTCATAGCTAGCGCCCTCAGAAGCCTTGTTGTAGAAGACACCGTGGGAATGAACACTCGCAGGATGGGTTGCGTTGTTCTTGAAGACCACGCGGATGGTATCACCCACTTCGGCGCGCAAGATAGGTCCGAGAATTCCCGCGTGCTCCCATTCCGGTGCGCGAGGCTTCAACTTGCTGAAGGTCTGGTCGGTGTATTCGCGATAGATCGCCTTGCGATACACGGCTCCGATGCGATGCGGCCCCTGTTCGACAAACACATTGGGATAGCCGGAGAACTTCATGCCCATCATTTTATTGATGCCGTCCGGCGCATAGTTCCATTCCACTTCGTCGGCGGCGATGTAATAAATGCGAACTTTGCCGGACGCGAAATCTGGGGCGGAACGCGCCTTGCAAAATGGCACGACTCCGAAGCTTAAAGCTGCTACCCAGACTACGATTTTCCACTTGCTGTCTATGAACTGTCGCATGTTGGTCCTCCGGAGTGTCTGGTGGTTCTTTGTGTACAGGAAGCGGCCCAATACTAGCACGCGGCGGATTCCCGCCTTGGGACAATCCGCAAAAAGAATGGTCAGCGCTCACAGACTCGGCTCCTGATAACTGATATACAGGAAAAGTCCGCCGTCAAAATCTGGACTCACCGTAATGAGAATTCCATGAAGGTGAGTGTCCTATGGCGTGCGCTGCGGGTCCGGTTTCTCTCTTTTTTCCTGATGTTCTGCCCCTTCCGTCATTGCTCGAGACGCTGTCGGCAAGACTAATGTCCTTGATCCGGCTGCGGAGCCGACCGCCTTCGTGTTTATCGCGAAGAGTTGCACCGGCACTATCTCTGGTTCTGCTGCTAGGTTTGGCTTTGGCTCAGGATGCCTCGACCGGCGCCCTACGCGGCGTGGTCGTCGACAGTACGGGCGGTCGTCTTGGCGGTGCCGTCATTGTGCTGGTAAGCGACGCCACTGGGTTCCGCTACTCCCTCACTAGCGATTCAAACGGCGAGTTCGTTTTTCAACTACTTCCGCCAGGAGACTACTCTGGCCGCGCGACTGCGGTTAGCATGTCGCCGCAAGTGACTCCGCGGTTGCATGTAACCGTAGGTGGCACGACCGCGATCGAGTTCAAGCTGACGATAGCGGGACCGGCAGAAACGGTTACAGTGTCGGGCGCACCACCCCTGGTGGACACACAACCGGTCGCGGTTTCTTCCCTCATTGACAATCGAGCCATTCAGGAATTGCCGCTGGATGGCCGCCGCTTCACCGATCTTGCCTTGCTGACGCCGGGAGTGACCCAGGATCCACGGGGAATGACATCTGGCTCTAACGGCGATCTCGCTTTTGGAGGCATTCGCGGATACCAGTCGAGCTATTTGGTCGACGGCGCCGACGACAACAATGCCTTCTTCTCCCAGGCTCGTGGCAGATACCGGGCGCCATATCAATTCTCGAACGAGGTAGTGCAGGAGTTTAGCGTGTCTTCCAATACCTATGGCGCGGAATTGGGCCGCGCCGGAGGAGCAGTTATCAATGTGGTAACGAAATCAGGATCCAACCAACTCCACGGCAGCAGCTTTTTCTTCTTTCGAGACAGCAGCTTTGGCGCGACTCATCCCTTCCTCGATTTCAAGCCTCACGGTCAACAGCAGCAATTCGGATTAACATTGGGTGGGCCGATCCGGCGCAGCAGGGCCTTCTTCTTCGGCGGTTTCGACCAACACATTTTTCGTGTCCCCATCGTAATGCGCTTTCTGAACGGAACTTCCACGGTGACGCCACAAGCGCCCACGGGACCTCGCACTCCCGGAGACTACGATGCTAACGATGCCACGACGGTTTTTGCGGCTGCGAATCAGCTTTCCACTCTCGGCGGCCAGTTCCCTGCGCAGATGCTGGGGAATGCCGGGTTTCTGAAATTCGACATCGAGTTGACACCACACGAATCGCTGTCCGCCCGCATCGGTACTTCGCGCTATTGGGGACAGAACAATGTTTTCCTCGATCCCGCCAGCCCGCTTACCACATTCGCCATCAGCGATAACGGCCAGGAACAGGTAGCCACCGAAACCGGGTCGTTGTCCTTGACCAGCAATTTTTCATGGCGGATCGTGAGTCATCTGCGGGCGCAGTTCTCGCGCGATCTGGAACAGTCAAGCAGCAACAGTTCGGCGCCATCGACGACGATCATGAGTACAATTGACGGTTTTGGACGCTCGTCGATTTTGCCGCGGCAGACTCGGGAACACCGTCTGCACGTGACCGAAACCATCAGTATCGAAGGACGTCGCAACTCCTGGAAGCTGGGAGGAGATGCTTTGATTACGTGGATCTACAACTTCTTTCCGTCGCTGTCCGGCGGCGAATACATTTTCGATCCCATCAAGGTCGATCCATTCACCTTTCAGCCGATGGAGGCGGGTTTGGAACTCTCTCCGCTGCGCGCCTACGCCCACGAAGTTCCGAAGTATTACATACAGAACTTTGGCAATATGTCATCGCATCCTGACACCAACGAGTATGCGGGATTTCTCCAGGACACCATCCGCGTCACCAGTCATCTGGCCCTGAGTATCGGCGGGCGTTATGACTTGCAGACCTTCACCAAGAAAGGGCTGGTGACCAATCCGCTCTGGCCGGATTCCGGCAAGATTCCCTATAACCCGTACAACTTTGCGCCGCGTGTAGGATTTGCCTATTCGCTGGGAAATCAAAAGCCGCTGGTGGTGCGGGCTGGATACGGCTGGTTCTATACCCGTATTCCCCAAATCTACACTTCCACCATCGCCACCGAGAATGGACTCGAGTCGGCGAATCTTTTTCTTAACAATTCCAATTTCTACGACCATCAAATTTTTCCGCAATACCCGAACCCCCTGGTGAACTGTCCGGTCACGTCGACATCGTGCACTTTGCCGTCAGCTTTTTCGCAGCACGCTCAAGGCGATATTTCCGCCTTCTCGCCGAATTTCAACACGCCCAAAGTCGAGCAAGCCAGCGTGAGCATGGAAAAAGAAGTGGCCCACCGCTTCGCCGTCGGCGTTTCCTACATGTATGTTCATGGAGTGGACTTGATCCGCGCGCGTGACGTGAACCTGCCGCCGCCGGTCAATGTGGAATATCCGGTGTTTGACAGTACCGGGACTAGCTTTTTGGGTACCTATTACAACGTGGCTTCCTTCTCGACCTGGCAGATGACGCCCTCTTTCACCTGCCCTTTTCCGCCATGTATCAATCCTCTGGCGCGTCCTATCCCTCAGCTCGGCGCGATTGATGTTTTCGAGAGTGCCGCGTCGAGCGTATACAACGGCGCGACGCTCTCGATTCGCCGCCAGATGACTAGCGGCGTCTATTTTCGTTTGGCCTACACCTATGCCCACGCCATCGACGATGGTCAGGACGCCCTGGTCGCCGGCCAGCCAGCCTTGGTACAGAATTCCTACGCCCCCAACGCTGAGCGTGGAAACAGCGTGACTGACCAGCGCCAGCGGCTGGTGTTTTCCTGGATCGCGGAGCCCAAGCCGTTTCACCGTGGTCAGGAGTACCTTGGCCACATTTTTAACGACTGGAAACTGGCCGGGGTGTTCACCTATGGTAGTGGCCGGCCTGTAAACGTCACGGTGTCGGGCGATCCCAATCAGGACGATAACGACAGCAATGACCGCCTGCCCGAAGCCCGGCGTAATTCGTTCCTGGGGCCCGACTATGCCAGCACCGATGCGCGGCTCAGCCGCCGCCTGTACCTCGGCGAGCGCCTGAAGATCGACTTGGTGATTGAATCGTTCAATTTGTTGAACCGCGACAATGAGCTTGTGACCATCACGGAAAACGGCCTGACCAGCAACTCAGTTTACTTTGTGAAGATCAGTAACCAGATTGGAATCAACTACTTCCCCGGTCATTTCCAAGTGCCTACCAATCCCGTGGCGGCCACGAATTCCTTCCCTCCGCGCCAGGTGCAGTTGGCGTTGAAAATGACTTTTTGAGCAAAAGCTTTGGCTTTCAAGGGCAAATTTGCGCGCCGCATCCGGCCTTGGTCCTACATAGCCCTTGACTTGCGCGGAGAACCTTGCAATAAATGATGAGTCCAGATAGGACAGGTTTGGGGGTGTCGTTTCTTTGGCAGAAGTCAGATTGCAAGAGGGAGAGTCCCTCGAAAACGCACTCCGGCGCTTTAAGCGTAAAGTGCAACAGGAAGACATCATCAAGGAGGTAAAGCGTCACTCCTTTTATCTGAAGCCCGGCGAGAAGAAGCGCGTGAAGGAAGCTTTGGCGCGCAAACGCAGCCGGAAGAAAGCTCGTAAAGAGGCGGAATAAAAGACGAGGGTCGCTTCTCAGCGCGGCCCTCGTTGTCTCTCACTTGGCATTCCTTGGGGGGAACGCCACCCGGGTCCATCCAACTCGGGAAGTTCGAATGTCTAACCAGGCCATGTCCGTTCGGCGCATGGTGGCCGAATCCACAGCCGTATCGCGGCACAAACGAGGGGATGAAGCAACAATTCCGCGCACTGGCGCGTCCCGGTGGATGTTCTCGCACAAAAGCGAGACGTCATCCGGGGCACAGTCGCAAGGAGAACATCCTCAATGCAATTTCAGGACAAGGTATTACAGTGCGTTGACTGCAGCGCTGATTTCATCTTCACTGTGAAAGATCAGAAGTTCTTTCACGAGATGCAGTTCAAGAACCAACCCAAACGGTGCAAGAACTGCAAGATCAAGCGCGTCCCGATCATTAACTCTCCTTTACAGTACAAACCCAGGATCGAGACTCGGACCACCTGTTCGCAATGTGGCAGGGACACAACCGTACCCTTCCGTCCAACTCAGGGTCGACCAGTGTTGTGTCGCGATTGTTTTCAGGGGCGGCGTACGGCAGCGTCGGGCCTGATTAAAACGTCTACTCTGGCCAGAGTTGGCTAATGGTACACCGGGTCAGTTGCCCGGTTCTTCCATTCCCGATAAGTCACTGCGCATTCGTCCCAGCGTGCACTGGTTGGGCGAGTTCGCAGTGTCTCGCCTTCTAGGGCCACTCCGTCCGAGTTACTATATAAGGCTCGTATCCTCGGACGGGGTTGTTGTCCCCGTCTTTGCTTTTGGGGAAACAATGGCCAGCTATTACGTTGAGAATTTCGGTTGTCGCGCAACCCAGGCGGACGGGGCCGCTGTCGAACGCCAGTTCCGCGAACGCGGTTTGGTGCGCGCCAATCGTCCGTCTGAGGCGGAAGTTGTGGTGTTGAACACCTGCACGGTTACGGCTTCAGCCGATCGTGACGCGCGTGCGGCCATCCGCCGTGTGCGCCGGGAGAACCCCGGCTGCCAAATTGTGGTTACCGGATGTTATGCCCAGCGTGCGCCGGAAGAAATTGCGGCGTTGCCGGGGGTGAGCCGAGTTGTCGGAAACTCCCACAAGCATCGATTAGCGGAGATTGCACTTCAGCAGCGGGATTCCAGCGACGAAAACGGGGGCTCGGGGACATTCGTCCCACTGAGCAGTTTATCGACCGGCCAACGACCAACGACCAATAGCCAACGGCCGCTAGCCAACGACCAACGACCAATTTACGTTTCCGATATTTTCGCGCACACCGAACTGCTGGCCGCTCCAGTCTTCGATGCTGCCAATGAACGCACGCGGCCTAACCTCAAGGTGCAGGATGGCTGCGACAATCGCTGCTCCTTCTGCGTGATTCCATCGGTGCGTGGCCAGAGCCGGTCTTTGCCCTTGCGCCAAATTTTGGCCGAAGTGAACACTCTGGTTGCTGCTGGATACCGCGAGATCGTCATCTCTGGAATCAACTTGGGACGCTGGGGAAGAGATCTGGCTTCCGAACAGTCACGGTTCGAGGATCTCGTCCGCGCCATTCTAAAAGATACGGCACTCGAAAAACTTCGGATCAGCTCGGTGGAACCCATGGACTGGAGTGACGAACTGATTCAACTCATCGGCAACTCTCCGCGCATAGCCAGGCATACACACGTTCCCATGCAATCGGGCAGCGACCGCGTGCTTCGCGGCATGCACCGCAAATACCGGCCTTGGCACTATCGCGAGAAGATCGAAAAGATCCGCACCGCCATGCCCACGGCCGCCATCGGCGCGGACGTGATGGTCGGATTCCCCGGTGAAACCGAGCACGACTTCGAAGAGACCCGTCGCATGGTAGAAGAGTTGCCGTTCACTTATCTGCATGTGTTTACGTACTCACCGCGTCCGGGGACTCCCGCAGCTGCAATGCGCGATCAGGTTCCGGCCAACCAGGCCCAAAGACGCAACAAGGTGTTGCGGGACTTAGCAGGCGAGAAGAAGCTGGCGTTCATGAGGTCTTTTGTTGGTAAGACGGTGGAAGCCATTACCTTGAGTGGATTCGACGGTAGGCACACCGACTGCCTCACGGACAATTATCTTCAAATGCGCATGCAAGGACATCACGAGCCCAACCGCTGGACTCATGCGCTGGTCGAGGATGTACAGGGAGAAGCGCTGATTGCGAGGCGCGGATCTGAGAACAGACTCTATCCGAACAATTCCGCCAGTTCGTGTGGACTGTCCACCACCACGTCCGGTGGAGCAATGCTCAGCGTGTGCGGTGCGAAGCCATAAGTTACCCCGCAGGTCCAGAGTGCCGCATTTCGGCCGGTGATCACGTCAACCGAAGAGTCTCCGACCATCAAAGTTTCCTCGGGCCGCATCTTAGTGTCGCGCAGAATGCTGTGTACGCCATGCGGATCGGGCTTCTTGGTGGGGAAGCTGTTGCCGCCGTACACGTGAACAAAGAATTCCGCCAAACCCAGCGCCTCGACGATGGCACGCGAGGGAATCACCGGCTTGTTAGAAAGCACGGCCATCTGGCGGCGAATGCCGTTGGCGTGACTGACCGTTACCAGCATTTCCCGTATCCCGTCATAAACGTGGGTGTAGTCGAGTTTATGCACCCGGTAATACGCCAGAAAGTATTCCAGAGCCTCTTTCACATGGGCATCGTTCTTGGGATCTCCCAGAGCGCGGCGGACCAGCACGGGCGCACCATCACCTACGTAGGAAGCGATCACGTCACCGGGCAGTTCAGGCCGGTTGAAATGCCGCAGCATCGCGTTGACAGAATGAATCAGATCGAGGCGGGAGTCGATCAGGGTTCCGTCCAGGTCAAAGATTAGAAGCTTGATGGATCGAGGGTCGAATTGGCGGTGGAAGTGGATCAATGATGCCTTTAACCACGATAAGTATATTCTGAACTCGGCATAGGATTTACAATAGAAGCCCTGTGCAGCTGGCAGGTTAAAGTATGGCAACCAAGACTGAATCGAGAGTGACGGATGTGAACAAGGCCTATGAAGGCCTTTCCCGCGAGCAACTGATCGAAGCTTACCGGCTCATGCACACCTCGCGCCGCGTGGATGACCGCGAGATACTGCTCAAACGCCAGCAGAAGATCTTCTTTCAGATTTCCGGAGCCGGGCACGAGGCCGTGGGCGTGGCGGCTGCATTTGCCATGAAGCCGGCCTATGATTGGTTTTATCCCTACTATCGTGATCGCGCATTATGTCTGGGACTGGGCGCAACCCCATACGAAATGTTCCTGGAGGGCGTGGGTGCGGCCGATGATCCCAATTCCGGCGGACGGCAGATGCCTTCGCATTGGGGTTTTCCCAAGCTGAATGTAGTAACCCAGTCGTCGCCTACTGGGTCCCAGGTTTTGCAGGCGGTGGGCTGCGCGGAAGCTGGCCGCTATTTCCAGTCTCATTCAGCTGCCGCCAAGCGAGTTTCGGGTGATTATCGGGAATTCAAGAACGTGACTTTCCAAAAAGATGAAGTCACCTACGTCTCGCTGGGCGATGGAACCACCAGCGAGGGTGAGTTCTGGGAAGGGTTGAATACTGCCTCCAATCGCAAGCTGCCGGTTGTGTTTGTGATCCAGGATAACGAATACGCGATCTCTGTTCCAGTCGAAGTGCAAACCGCCGGTGGGAATATCTCGCGGCTGGTCTCAGGATTCCCCAATTTCCATTTCGAGGAGATCGACGGCACGGATTTGGTTGCCACCTACGCGGCCTTCACTCGCGCAGTTTCTTATTGCCGAGCCGGCAGTGGGCCAGCCTTCATTCACGCCCATGTGATCCGTCCCTATTCGCACTCGTTATCGGATGACGAGCGGGCCTATCGCCCCGATGCGGAGCGGGAGCGTGATGCGGCACGAGATCCGGTATCTCGCATGCAGATGTTTCTCATCCGCGAAGGCATTCTCGATGAAAACGGCATTAACCGCCTGGAGAAACAGGTCGAAGACGATCTCCAGATCGCTGTGGATCAGGCGCTAGCCGCGGCGTTGCCCACACCAGATTCCGTGATGCGATTTATTTATTCCCCGGACCTTGACCCGACCTCTTCGGCGTTCGAGACCGAACCGGCAGCCGGTGACACGGCGGACACGAAAAAAGCCGCCCCCAAAACCATGGCCGACCTGATCAATGCCACCTTGCGCGACGAGATGGCTCGTGACCAGCGCATCGTGATGTTCGGCGAGGACGTTGCCGACTGCAGTCGCGACCAGTATCTGCAGGAAAAGCTGATCAAAGGCAAAGGCGGCGTTTTCAAGCTGACCTCGGGTTTACAAGGCGAATTTGGTTCCGACCGTGTCTTCAACTCTCCGCTGGCCGAAGCCAATATCGTTGGCCGCGCTACCGGCATGGCTACGCGCGGGGTGAAACCGGTAGTAGAGATCCAGTTCTTCGACTACATCTGGCCGGCGATGATGCAATTGCGCAATGAACTACCGCTGATCCGCTGGCGCTCGAACAATGGGTTTTCCTCGCCGGCAGTAGTGCGCGTCGCGATTGGCGGATACCTCACCGGTGGCGCCATCTATCATTCGCAGTGCGGAGAGAGCATCTTCACCCACATTCCGGGCCTCCGGGTGGTGTTTCCATCGAATGCATTGGACGCGGCCGGCCTGCTGCGGACCTCGATTCGTTGCGATGACCCTGTTCTTTTCCTTGAGCACAAACGGCTGTATCGCGAGACCTTCGGCCGGGCGGCATATCCCGGTCCGGATTACATGGTTCCATTCGGCAAAGCGAAAATCGTGCAACCGGGTATTGATCTTTCAGTGATCACTTACGGCGCAGTGGTTCCGCGTGCGCTACAGGCAGCGCAGAAGATCGAACGTGAACACGGAGTAAGAGTCGAGCTGATCGACCTGCGCTGTTTGAGTCCGTTCGATTGGGAAGCGATTGCGACCTCGGTGCGCAAGACCAATCGCGTGCTCGTCGCCTATGAAGACACACTGAGCTGGGGTTACGGCGCGGAGATCGCAGCCCGCATCGCAGATGAACTGTTCGACGATCTCGACGCGCCGGTGCGCAGGGTTGCGGCGAAAGATACGTTCGTGGCGTATCAGCCGATCTTGGAAGACGTCATCCTGCCGCAGGCCGAAGACCTGTTCCGTGCCATGAAGCAGCTCGCGGAATACTAATTGCGGGAAAGTGAAAAGGCCAACCTAGTTCAAAGGTGCGGATATCTTCGGGGCCACAGCGTCACTGGACAACGCAGATTTCACGAAGAAGCTGTGGTCGTAGAGGCGGCGGTACATCACGCCCGCGATTTCCGCGGCTCTCGGCCCGAAGACAGCGCGGTCGCCTTCCAGGAAAATCACCACTACTACACGGCCAACGTCGGTATTCGCATAGGAAGCAAACCATCCGTAGCGCGTTCCCGCGTGTGAACAGGTTCCGGTCTTGCCAAGAATCTCTTCTTCGCTGAAATTTACCCGCAGGTGGCGGGCGGTACCGTAAGTAACCGCGCCTGCCATACCGTCGGAAATATCCGGGATGAGAGGCGCAATGTCGAGACGGCGTTTCACTCGTGGCTCGAAGTTCGCGACTTCTTCCGGCGAGGTGGGATGCTGTAGATAGTAGAGCGTGCCGCCATTCGCGATCGCTGAAACCATGGCCCCAAGTTGCAGCGGCGTCATGGAAATGCCTTCGCCGAATGAGCACATCTTGCCAACGCCGCCCAGCTTGGAAGAAATCTCCTCTTCCGGATAAGTTCCCAGGTTTTCGCCGGCAATGTTGTAACCAGCCATTTCGCCGAGTCCATATTGGTGGGCGTAATAGCTGACTTTCTCAAATCCCAACTGGCGGCCCAATGCCTCAAAGTAAGCGTTGTTAGAGTGGGCGATGGCGGTAGTCAGGTTCATATTGGAGCCGGGGCCCAAATGAACTTCAGTGTCCTTGGTAATCAGACCCTCGCTCAAAGCTGAGAGCGCCACCGAAAGCTTAATGGTGGAGCAGGGCTGAGCGCCACTTGAAAGCGCGAGTCGCTGGTTGACCATGGCCAGAATGCGGCCGCTGGTGGGCTCGATGGCAACGACAGTACCATTCAGATTGCCCAACGCGTCGATTGCAGCCTGGCGTACCACGGGATCTTCGCCAGCAATGTTGTCGCCCTCAGTAACGTCATCGGCAAAAGAACTGGTGGAGAAACGCTCATAGTAGCGGTGACGGCGATGTGAACTGGTGGTCTGCAGACGCGGAGTGGTGACCGCGCGGCTGTGGGCCAACCGCCGCATGCGTTTCCTGGTATGCGCACCCTCACTGATCTTCTGTGACTTGGATTTCTTTGGAGCTAACGCGTGGGTGTTGACCGTGGCCGCGAAGCCGGCTTCGCACAACAGCACCATAACGAAGACAACAACTACACCCAGGCGCGCAAAAAGTTTATGCAACGTAAACTCCAGAATTAGCACTACTTGAGGAGCACGGCAGATGCCAATAGCAGGCCTACCGGTAAGTGCTTGCTGTGTCTGATCTTATGAAAGTTTGCGGCCCGACGCAACCAAAAAGTAACAGGCACAAGAACTAACTCAATTGAGATAACCCGCTGTCAACACAAGAGTTGCGTCGCATTTCCCGCTGGGCATCGGACTTTAGTAACTTCCCGCTTGGTTACTGGAACGATACTCCCCAAAAAATGGCAAACCTTTTCCCTCGCCGCGCGGGCACGAATCAGCGCACTTCACTACATGGTCTCGCCGCGCCTGCGCAGAAACGCCGGAACATCCAGGTCCGACTGCTCGAAGTTGGCGATCATCGCGTCGCGCATGGCGTCGATTCCAGTCACTTCGCACGACGTGCTCGCCGCTGGTTGAGGACTAGCTTCCTCCATAACCATCGGCGGCGGCAGCGGATCGCATTCTGGTTCAGGTTCTAGAAAATTATTGGTCTCTCGCGAAGAGATGAACACCGGCTCGATCTCACGACGCCGGCGCGGGACCCCGGAGTCACGGAATCCGGTAGCGATCACCGTGATCTTTACCGAATCCTTCATCTTTTCATCGAGCACAGCGCCGAAAATAATGTTGGCGTCTTCGTCGGCCGCACTCTGCACAATACTGCAAGCTTCCTGCACCTCGGCGAGTTTGAGCGATGTCGAACCAGTGATATTGATGAGAATGCCGCGGGCGCCGTCGATCGCGCCGGCTTCAAGCAAGGGCGAGGCGATGGCCTTTTGCGCCGCTTCAGTGGCGCGACGCGCGCCACTGGCAGTGGCTGCACCCATGACGGCATAACCCATTCCGGCCATAATCGCTTTCACGTCGGCGAAATCGCGATTGATGATCCCAGGAATGGTAATGATGTCGGAAATTCCCTGCACGCCCTGGCGCAAAATGTCATCCGCTACGCGGAACGATTCGAAAAAGCCGGCATCTTGCGCGACCGCTAGAAGCTTCTCGTTGGGAATCACGATGGTGGTGTCGACCGACTCCATCAGCTCTGCAATGCCCCGCTCGGCCTGCTGCATGCGGCGTTTACCTTCGAACGCGAAAGGCTTGGTGACCACGGCGACGGTGAGTGCGCCCATCTCGCTGGCCAGCGAAGCAATGATCGGAGCGGCTCCGGTCCCTGTGCCTCCGCCGAGGCCGGTAGTCACGAAAACCATGTCGGAGCCTTCGAGCACTTCGATGATCTTGTCGGAATCTTCGAGTGCGGCCTTGCGGCCGACTTCGGGGTTCGCGCCGGCCCCCAGGCCGTTGGTGAGCTTCACTCCCAACTGGATCTTCATCGGCGCGCGGGACATACGTAAGGCCTGTAGGTCAGTGTTCGCAACAATGAATTCGATGCCCTCCATGCCGGCATCGATCATGCGATTTACCGCGTTGCCTCCGCCCCCGCCCACGCCGATGACCTTGATCTTGGCGTCGTTGCGAGCTTCCTCGTTAAAACTGATGCGAATGTTGTCGTCGTTTTTCATATTTGTACCTCGTTGTTAGCTGCAAGCATTTAGCGCTTGGCACTTAGCATTTGGTCATCCGAGATTGCCAGAAGTCTGCAAAATCTCTGACGGCTAAATGCCAAGTGCTAATTGCTGGCTTCATGCCCCTTTCTTCGCGAACAATCCCATCAACCGCGAACTCCAGCGCGTGTCCTGCACGCCACGTGCAATCCGCGAACGATGAGCGTAAAGTGCCATCCCCAGAACCGTGGCAAATTCCGGCTCCGCTAAGGTCGAAGGCATTTTCGCCAACGGCGCGGGCCATGACAAACGCAATGGCCGCCGCAGCACCGATTCGGCAACATCCACGATCCCCGCCAGGCGTGATCCCCCGCCACTGAGCACTACGCCGCCGACACAAACTTCAAGCGTCCCACTGTGGCGCAGGTTGTCGCGCAGCATTTCGAACAACTCCCGCGCCCGCGGCTCCAGGATTTCGCCCACCATACGTTGTGGAATCAGTCGAGATGGCCGATCGCCGACCGATGGAACTTCAACCTCGTTCGCTTCGGGAACCAGAGTGACGACTACGTTGCCATAAATCTTCTTGATTTTTTCTGCCTCGGCCAGCGGAGTGCATAGGCCGACGGAAAGATCGCTGGTGAAATGGTCGCCGCCAATCGGAATCACCGCCGTGTGGATCACTGCGCCTTCCTGGAAAACGATCAGGCTGGTTGATCCCGCGCCTACATCCACCAGACAGACTCCCAACTCGCGTTCGTCGTTGCGGAGGACCGCCTCCGCGCAAGCCAGCGGCTCAAACACAGTGTCGTCCACTTGCACGCCGGCGCGGTTCACGGCAGTGACCACATTCTGCGTTGCGCTGGCGGCGGCGGTAACCATGTGCACCCGGACTTCCAGGCGCATGGCCATCATGCCCAGCGGATCATGCACACCGCCCTGGTCATCGAGAATGAAATCCTGCGGCAGCAGGTGCAGAATCTCGCGGTCCGAGGGCAACGGAATGGCACGCGCCTTGTCGACCGCCGACTTAATCTCGTCGCGAGCAATCTCGCGGGCGCGGGTGCCAAAGTTCAGTCCTCCGTGGCTGTTCACTCCACGAACGTGGCCACCCGCAACCCCCAGCAGCGCCCGCTCGATGGCGGTCCCTGAAGAGTCCTCAGCCTGCTCAACCGCTTTTTGGATGGAAGCCACAGCCTTATCCAGATCGCAGATCACGCCCTTGCGCGAACCGCGCGATTCCGCCAGCCCGTGTCCGCGGTAGCGTAGTCCGTTGTCCGTGACCTCAGCCACCAGTACACAGGTCTTGGCGCTGCCTACGTCAATCGCCGTCACGAAATGTTGATGCTGGTTCGCCATCCTGATTTAAGGCTCCTGCCCTTTGGGAATTCCCGCACTCGGCTTCTGTGGTTTCGGCGTCGTTGCACTGTTATTAGGTGCGGCGGCGGGGCTGGTTGGTTGAGTTGCAGGGGATGGCGTTTGCGTCGCCGCCCGTAGCGGAGGCGCCGGTACATTGGCCGGGTGCTTGGCGTCAAGCTTCTTGCCTGAGGCTTTGTGATGGTGTTCTTTGGCAACTTTCTTTTTGCCGGCCGGCAGCTTGGCGGCTGGCTTGGCAGTTGGCAACAGTGCAGGTGTTGGAGCTGCCGGCTTCGGCGTAGTGGTTTCATGCGCCACCAACGCCGCGGGCTTTACGCCCGCCGCCACCGCAGCCTTCGCAACCGACAACGAGAGTGGCGGCTCTTTCACCGGGCCTTGCAAATCCGGATTGACGACGATCTGGTGTTCGTAACGCAAATCCACCGAATCGAGCCGGGCAAATTGCTGCCGCCATTCCTGTGCATGGCTGATATAGATCTTGAAGCGGGTTAAGAAATCAGAAGCCCCCAGGTGCACCAGCACCTCACCGCCCGAGTCGTTGGCCAGGACTTTCACGTCATCCGGGTCCGAGAGGTCAACCTCGCTCAAGCCCTGGGAATAATGCCCGCCCTCGGAATCCAGTTCGCTGAGCAGTTGGTTGTAAATCTTCATGCGGGGAGCGCGGGTAGATTGCGGCTCGCCTGCGTTCATGCCGAGAATCACCGGGAAAGAAAACTTCTTTTTGCCGCCGACAGGCAGTTCCATCAACGTTCCAGTGGCGTCAGTCAATAGAATCTTCGAACCCAGCCGCACGAAGGCAACGGGCGTGCGCTCATGGATCTCAATCTTGATACGGTTGGGCACGAAGCGCATCACGCTGGCTGTTTCCACCCAGGGAATCTGCTCGAGCTGCTTTTGCCGTTGATCGAGGGGAATAAAGAAAATATTGCGGCCAATGTCTTCGCCCATGACCTCCATGACTTGCGGACGAGTAACGTTGCCCAGGCCGCTGATTTCAATGTCGTCGCTCGATTCCACACGAAAGCGCCAGGAATGCTCGCCGTAGTGGTAGACCGCGCTGACTGCAAGCCCGCACACCAACACCACCAATGCAGCCAATGCGCCCCAAGTCAGGCGCGTGGCGGCCTTTTTGGGCAGGGAACCGCGACGGACAGAAACTCGTTTTTGTCCGCGCAGGAAGGGTGACTCGTCATCCACATCCAAGTCGAGCCGGTGCGCGTCGTCCAATTCCTGGCGCGAGGGCTCGTCGGCCTGTGGATACAACTCTTCCTGCGAGATGGTGGAACCAGACTTTCTCGCCATCAATACAGGTCAGTTGTCGTCAGCGAATCGCGTGAGCGTGACTACTATAACGGCTTTTGGGGAGTTGGGGTAGAGAAAATCTTGGTGCGGGGGGCATGCTCCCGGCGGGTGCCTTCCAGGACAGGATTGCGGAAAGGACGGTGAACTATCCCATTCTCCGGGTGACCAGAGACAGAAAGAGCGTTTCAAACTCAGCACTCATCGGTGTAGCTGGGGTTACGCGCGCACAGACCTTCTCGCACAGTACGGCCTTCGTGTAGGCCATGCCGTTCCGGCTCACATCATCACCGCTTATTTCGATCTGACCACCAGACCCGTAGATTTCATCTAGGATCGCCTCGGGGTAGACATACTCAATTCCGTTGGCAGACCACGAAACAATATTCTCGGAAAGCATGCCCATTTCTACCAGCGTCTCCTTGAGGCCGACGCAGTGAACAGAATCAAGCACCGCGATGATACGTTCGCGATAGGGGCTGCGCTGAATATCGGTCAGCAGGTTCTTCGCAGTGTTTAGGATCTCCTTAATCCGACCATCAGAATTGGCGCTAATAACGCTGAATTGCTGGTTCGGAAACTTGGTGGTCAACACTTTTTGAATGAAGGCATGGTCTGACTTGCCCTCCACTAGGATAATCACGGATGGGAGGTAGAGTGTTTCGAACCGGTTGCCCAGTAAAAAGAAGTGAATCTTGTTGAATTCAGCTTGTGATGACACTCGCTGGACGGTTATCTCATCGGCCGCCTTTTCGATCATGAAGTTGTTTGAGATATTCCGCCGATCAAGGAATATAGTGGAGTGGGTAGCGAATATTAGGGTCTTGATGTGCGCAAAGTACCTGGCGCGATGCTGCCTATCGAAAAGGAAGTCTGCCAACATTCCTTGAGCTTCGGGGCTGATTCCAAGTTCCGGTTCATCTATCAGAAAGGTATCGTAGTCGTTATCTAGCAGGCTGGTGATCAGCGTTGTGATAAGTCGAAAGCCCGAGCTTGAGTACGAAAGGTTATGCCCTCCGGCAGATATGTACTTCTGCGACATTGAGTTATCTGGTACAGTTTGGAGAATCTCCATATCGGAGCCCAAGAGAAGTTTAATGATCTGCTGTAGTGAGCTCCGGCGATTGTCTGAAAGTTCCGCGATGGCCTGCTGCAGGTTCAGCGGTGAGTTATCCATATTCTGCTGTTGACGCCAGAAGTTGAGGAACTCGTTGTGCCGCTGCTGTTTTCGGATGCGATTCGGAGTGAAGTAGCCCAACAAATTGAAATTCTGATATCGAGCGGGTCCCAGATACGACGCGTTGAGGCCGATTTCCTGAGTAAGGGTCTTTAAGATGTATGTCTTCCCGCAGTTATTGCGTCCGACCAGCACCGCGTATTCGGAGCTTTTGATCTCTTGGAGAAGAGCTGTCGTCAAGGATGGAAAGGTGGTATTCGGCTTTTGGTCGAATAAATACAATGTTCTCTTACCCAAGCCGGCCTAGCCTCGCAGGAAATTCGGCGGAGCCATGACGCGCAATAACTTAGCTTATACCATTAGGTGATGTTACGGGTTCGGCATTTGGCTCCAATGGAATGGCCGCCCCAGGTAAGTTGCTCTTATCGCCTAGTTCTGCGACGATAAAGACCATGTCACGCAATGTGTTCGAAGATATCGGATTCTCACCCGAGAAAGCCGCAGCGCTAAAGCTGAAAGCCGACCTGCACACCAAGATCGTGAAAGCTACGTCCCGTCATTCACAACGTGAACTGGAGAACATCCTGCAAACGTCGCAGCCGAGAATCAGCGATCTGCTGAGGGGCAAGATGTCCAAGTTCAGTTTGGACATGCTCGTGGAGTATGCCGAATGCCTGGGGTTGGAGACCACTATCAAGACACGCGCTCAAACCCGGGGAGCATCAGCAGGTACCGCAGATCTCTCGCTCTAAGGGCCGCCTCACGCCGCCTTTTTCCGCTTGCTCCCACCCGCCTTCGCAATCCTCTCCACCTGCTCCAAATGGTTCAAATCATGCCCGGCGAACATGCGGACGAGGTGTGCCACCGTCTCCCGCCCGCGCTCCGAGTGCATGCCGTGGTTCTCCCAAAGCTTCTTGGGCAGGGCTTTCAACATACGCAGATTGTTCTCGCGCAGCACGCGGAAAATCTCGAGCGAAACTTTGGGGTCGCGCGTTGCATAGTCGAACGTTTCGGCCCACACGTCCTGATCAAAAGCCTGAATGGGGACGCCATCGCTGCCGATAATCAGCCGCATACGCCAGCTGCCCACGATTTCTGCATCCACTAGATGCGCCAGAATCTCGGCGATCGACCACTTCCCCGGCTCGGGGCGCGCGGAAAGTTGCTTCTTGCTGAGGGGTTTGATGAGCTTGGCCAGCTTCTTGGCGGTTTCGCCTTGCACTTGGAGCGGCTCTTTGCCTTGCATATAGCCGGTAATGCGTTGCGTGTACTGTTGTGGCGTTTCCTGCATGGGATCCTCCCGCGAGTCAGTGCGAACGCTATTTAGACCGCGCTGAGGGACGAAACGATTCGAGAAAAATACGCGGGCAGCTAGATCGGGTCTGCGCTGGGAACCGCCGGAGGCCGGGGCATCACCATCTCGATTCGCGGCCGCGAGACGAGCGCCGGGATATCCATCTGTACCAACTGTTGCCGGACCATCATCCGCGCTCTACTGCCTTCCAGCCGGGCGCAAGCGGCTTGCTGCCGTGCAAACTGAGTCTGGACCGAGGCCATGCGAACCTGGGCCATCTCCATCGCGGCTTGGGCGCGGTCGAACCGGGTTGAGGTCCGTCCCATCGCGACTTCTGCCATCGCCATCAGATGGTCAGCTTGCCCCGAAATGCGCTCAACGGCAACTCGTGCCTTGGATGCAAGGCAATTCCCACCGATCCTGCTGACAAAATGATTGCCCATGAACAGTGTCAGTAAGCCTACTGCCATCCAGTACGTCGCTTTTTCGGAAGCCATGTTGTTGCTCCTCATCCGGTTATGGAGATTAGACGGGGGACCTCAAAAATCGTTATCGCCCATGTTGCACAATGTTATGTACGGGTTGTGGCGAGGAAAGGTTTCCTAGACCCCTGCCTACGTGGAAATCAACGGTTCCAAGGCCTTATTTGCCAGTTGCGCCAGGATCATCGGCCCCAACTGTGAGACGCTGCCAGCGCCCAGGGTCAGAATCATGTCACCTTCGTGCGCAACGGCAGCGGCAGCTTCTGCTGCCTCAGAGAACGACGCGATGTAATGCGCTGGCCGCTCACCCTCCTCTTCGATATGCCGGGCCAAGGCTTCGCCAGTGATTCCTTCAATGGGTGGTTCGCTGGCGGCGTAGATATCCAGAATCAACAGCGAGTCAGCATCACCAAACGCAGTGGCAAACTCTTTCATCAGGTCCCGAGTACGAGTGTAGCGATGCGGCTGGAAGATGACATGAATCTTGCGAAATCCGCATTGTCGGGCAGCGGCCAACGTAGCCCGGATTTCCGTTGGATGGTGGCCATAATCGTCGATGACGCTGACGCCTGCCGCTTTGCCGCGAAGCTGGAAACGGCGATCCACGCCGCGAAAGTTTTCGAGGCCGGAGCGAATCTGATCGGCGGAAACGTCAAGGCCGATGCCGACCGCTATCGCGGCAGTAGCATTCAAGACGTTGTGTAGGCCAGGGACCTGAAGCTGAAATTCTCCGAGGGCCTGACTCTTGTATGTGACCTTGAACTGACTGAGTGGCCGGGCGTTCCCGCTGATGGGAACGTTCTTCCCCAGGCTGACTTGGAAGTCGGAACCGCGCCGAGTGCCGTAGGTGACCATGCGGCGGCGAATCTGAGGGAACAGGCGACGAAGAATCGGGTCGTCGTTACAGACCACCACCATGCCATAGAAGGGCACGCGATCCATGAATTCCAGAAATGCCCGCTTTACATCGCCCATGTTGCGGTAGCAATCCATGTGCTCGCGGTCGATGTTGGTGATCACAGAGAGAATGGGAGACAACTTGAGAAATGACCGGTCGCTCTCATCGGCTTCCGCCACCAGATACTGCGATTTCCCCAGGCGAGCGTTCGAACCCATGGCATCCACGCGCCCGCCGACGACCACCGTGGGATCGAGGCCGCCGGCAGCCAGCACAGCGGCGACCATGGAAGTGGTCGTGGTCTTGCCGTGCATGCCGGCGACCGCGATGCCATACTTCAATCGCATCAATTCGGCCAGCATTTCCGCACGTTGAATTACAGGAATATGCAACGTTCCTGCCTGCCCAATCTCGGGATTCTCCGGCGAAATGGCGGAACTGGCAACTACCACTTCAGCCCCGGCAACGTTCTCCGCCCGATGTCCCTCGAATACCGTCGCGCCGAGATCCGCAAGCCGCTCGGTCACGGCGGAACTCTTGAGGTCAGAACCGGAGACTTTATAGCCGAGGTTCAGCAGTACCTCGGCGATACCGCTCATGCCGATTCCGCCGATTCCGACGAAATGAATGCGCTGGATTTTCGCGAACATAGATCAGACTTCTCGCCGCCAATAAACGCAGATTAACGCGGATAACATCAGCGATTCTGGGCTATTGTGGAAACAGATGCAAGTGGAGTCCCGCCAAAGACTACTTCGCGGCAACAGAGTGGGCGGCGCCGAGGCGTTCCAGCGCACGGTCAACTACCGCCTGCATTTCGCGCGCGTATTTCACTTCGCGCCCTTTGGCTAGAATCTTTCGCGCTTCCTCGGGACCGTACCAGGTGGGGTTGCGCATGGGCTCATGAGACTCTTCCGTGCGCTCGACTTCCATGAGAAAGGCCTTCACTACGAACTCGCGCACGCCGGGGGTTTTCCAGAATACGCCTTTTGAGTGGATGTAAAGGTGAAAGTGACGAGGCTCGATGTGTCCGCGGACACCGGCTTCTTCCCAAGCTTCGCGCTCGGCTGCCTGACTGTGTGACAACGAAGGCTCGGGCGCACCCTTGGGAAACGTCCACTTATTGCCTCCATTGGTGTTGACCAATAGGAATTCAATGGACGACTCGTGCCGCCGGTAGCAGACGGCCGCTACTTGCAGCGGTAGAGCAAACCGAAGAAATCTAGGTGCCGCCAACTGCCAATCCTCCGCTGAAAGTCCCAACTTAGCCATCCTAACGGCAGAATATTTCAGGAGTATTAAAATGCAGCAAAAAAGGTGCAGCCAGATCGTTACTGAAGTCCTTATCGGGAGGGCTCAGGAAGCTTAACAATCGGGTTGGGCACTTAAAAACAAGAGTTTAGCAAGAAGCCGCAACGGCTCCCCGGACACTGCCCAGCCGTACCCGAGTCTATATGGGATTTCGCACGTCCAATTGGAGTAGCATTTAGTTGATCAGGCAGTGATGTTTAGCCAACTCAATCCGACGACACCAAAGAAACCGGCGACGATTCTTGCGAGTTCCGTGGCGGTACATCTGCTGTTGCTGGCGTGGGTTCTACATAGTCCCGCACCGATCTTTATCTCTCCATCTTCCGTGATGCAAGGGGAGCATGGCACTGGTTTGCACTACCTGTATTTCCCCGGCAAGCCCGAGGTTTCAGAGGAACCGCCGCGACAGGCACACCTCACCTGGACTCGCCCATCGAAGGTAGCGAAGGCGCAACACAAGCAGCCTCCGGTCTCCAAGGTCGAGTCAGACACAGAGGTTGCTGCCGTTCTCGCACCCAATGAGCGGCCTGCCGGTTCTCTCTACGGATCGCTTTATTACGGCAAAGCTACTGGGCCCGAAGTTCGGCCTGCATTGCCTGTCGTTGCTCGTGACCCGGCCATTGGTCCCGACTTGATGCATGAGATCGCTGGCGATGTGGTTGTCGAGGTGACGATTGATGAGCAGGGGAAAATTACTGAACTGAATCTGACCCAGAGCCTGAGCCCCGCGATCGATCAATTGGTTCTGGCCGCGGTGGGCAAGTGGCAGTTCCTTCCGGCGACGCGGAACGGAACGCCCATCCCTTCCAAGCAGGACGTTTACTACCACTTTCCCCGCTAACGCTTGCTGTATCCCGCAGCTCGTTTGGCTGGGCGGTTACCGTTGCCTTTTTCCGCGCCCACAGTTTCAAGCTGGACGACTTCCGCCGAGGTCTGGGCCTGCGCCTGACGATCGTTGCGTGCCTGCCGCCAATTTACTTTGGGCATCATCATCGAGGAATCGATGCGGTCGCGATACTTCAAAGCAATGTTCATCAGCGAATCGAGTAACGAGTCGGAGAGCAAATGGGGTTGCAGGCCGAGTTCGATCAGCTTGGAGTGTTTCGCATTGTAGTAGTGCTCTTCCGCCTCGACGCGCGGATCAGGAATATGGTTGACTTCGACGGCAAGACCTAGCTTTTTGCCTTCCGACTGGACCGTATGAGCTAAATCCATCACCGAGAACTGCTCGGTAAACTGATTGAATACGCGGAACTCCCCCTTGGCAGCGGGATTCAGGCAGGCAATCTCAACGCAGCGCACGGTATCACGAATGTCGAGGAACCCGCGGGTCTGTCCGCCTTTGCCATAAACCGTGAGTGGAGTTCCGATGGCGGCCTGCACGCAGAAACGATTTAGCACGGTGCCGAAGACTTCGTCATAATCAAAGCGATTGATGAGGCCTTCGTCCATGGCTACTTCATCGGTAGTGGTGCCATAAACCACTCCTTGGTTCAGATCGGTGGCGCGCAAGCCCCAAATCTTGCAGGTGAACATGATGTTGTGGCTGTCATGCACCTTGGATAAATGATAAAAAGAGCCGGGTTGCTTGGGGTAAGGCACCGTATCGGTGCGACCGTTGTGTTCAATGGTGATGTAGCCTTCTTCGATGTCAATGTTGGGGGTGCCATATTCACCCATGGTTCCTAGCTTGATGAGGTGGCAATCAGGCCTGAACTCGCGTAGGGCGAACAACAAATTCAGTGTGCCGACGACGTTGTTCACCTGGGTGAACACCGCGTGTTTGCGGTCGATCATGGAGTAGGGAGCAGCGCGCTGTTCGGCGAAATGCACCACCGCATCCGGCTCGATGGCCTGGATAGTGGCGGAGAGAAAGTCGTAATCCATCACGTCGCCGACAAAAAGATCGATCTTCTTGCCGGTGAGTTCCTGCCAAATCTTCAGCCGTTCGGAGAGCGGACGGATCGGGGTCAGGGATTGCACGCCGAGCTCAAAGTCCCATTGCCGGCGAATGAAGTTGTCAACGATGGAAACCGAGTGGCCCCGGTTCGACAAATAGAGTGCAGTGGCCCAACCGCAATAACCGTCACCGCCAAGTACAGCGATCCTCATGTCTTATCCTCCACAGACCAAACATCTTGATGAATTCCCCCATTGTATCGCAGCAGCCTGAATATCATGGGGTTCCGGGCGGAGAATTTTCGCTGCCAGAAGCCCGAATCGGATGATTGGTGAGGACTAACTTGCCGCCGCTCTCGGCCAGTGTGTGAAGCTGTTCGCGGCCTACAAGGTTTTCAAAACGCGGGACGGCGGACTCCTTGGCCACGATGTAGGTGGTCTCCGGTCGTAGCCACAGATCCCGGAATTGAGCATCGTTGATAAAGACATCCGGCACGCCGGGAGCGTAGGCCCCATATTCGAGATTCATGAAGCGGCCGTTCAAGAGCAGAGCTGAGCGATTGGTGTAAAAGAAGATGGAAGAGAAGGTGTAGTAATGGTGATCCACAATCAACGTGCCCGGCGGCGCGTTCTCGATTGCCTCCGCCAGCGGCCGAGAGGACAAGTAGGGATCGAAAGCCACCATCGCGACACGTGCTGCATGAAAGAAGAGGACCATCATTAATGCTGCGGAAATGGCCGCGCGTTGAGCCCCGGCTTTGAAAGTTCCTACCGCGCCCAGACAAAAAGCCAATACAGCTATGGTCAACGGCAGGCGAAGATAGGCAAACGATGCCAGTGTCAGGTCCTCCATGTGTCCTAGCGACAATTTGTAGGCGCCCGGGTGCGCGCTTAGCGCGGACGAAATGTCGCCAGCGGCAGATGCACTGCGGCTGAGGAACAGGATCGCGATTCCGGCCAACGCGGCGCATCCCGCGATTACAGTTAGAACTCGCGTGCCCCATCGTATCCAAATGACATCTGTCGCCAGTGTGCAGCCCAGCAGCAGCGCCAGCGCCGGATAGCAAGGCATTGAGTAATATTCCTGCGTAGTAGAAAACGTGAAAAACACGAGGATGAAGCCAATCCAGCACAGGGCGAGCAGCCGGGTCCGGCCAGCGCGGTCAATCGGCTTGAACGACAGCTTCGCGATGGCAGGGAAGTACACACTCCAGGGAAAAAGCCAGAGCAGATGAAACAGCCAGAAGTAGAGCCGTGGCACAGTGTCGTAATCACGCGGATAGCGCAGATTCAAGAAACGCAGCAGTTGCTCGTTGATGAAAAAGAACCAGAGGAACCCGTGATATTCTCCTGGGCCGCTGTGCAGCGTGAAGGCGAAATACGGCGGGTTGCGCAGTGTGGCGAGAATGTGCCAGGGAGCCGCAATCGCGATCACAATCAACGCCCCGAGGAACGGGTGCAGCCTCTTCCAGACTTTGGCGGAGAATAGTTGTTGTGTGACGAAGAGGTAGATCAATCCAGCCGCGATGGGAAAGACGATCCCGATCAAACTCTTCAGCAACAGACCAAACCCTAAACTTGCCGCCAAAAGAAAAGCCCACCATCGCGGATGACGTTCTTCCTCATCCAGCACACGCAGAAATGCCCACATGGCCAGCGCCACGGTGAAGGTGATCATCACATCGGGTATGAGAATGCGAGTGAAGAGGAAAATGCCAATGCACGTCGCCATGCACAGGCCGGCATAGAGTCCCGCACGTCTGCCAAATGCCCATACTCCAAAGGCCGCGGTCAGCCAGGCCAGGCCCATGACCGAGAGCGCGATGGGGATGCGCGCCGCCCAGTCGTACACGCCAAAGACTTTGTAGGAGAGCGCAATCGCCCAGTAGATCAGCGGCGCCTTTTCCATGTAGGCCACGCCGTCGAGCCGGGCCGTGACCCAATCCCCCGAGCTGAGCATGTTGCGTGCGATCTGGGCCTGCACGGCGTCCACGTCATCCATCAACGAGGGAGGCGAAACAATGCAACCCAGATAAACCGCTCCAGCTACCAGCAACACGCCTAGATATATGTGCCAGTTTTTTCCTGTATCCAGTCCTTCACCGCCGCGGGAGTCGCCGCCGTCTGAATTCGCCATTTTTTCGTCCACAGGAACAGAATCAGCAATCCCCATAATTGGTAGCCAAGATTTGCGCGCTTCGATAAATGCCGCTGCATGACGGCCTCGATCGCTGCGGCGTCAAACAGTCCTGCGTGCTCGGAAGCGCCCGCGGTTACGGTCTCGACGAGCAGGGAACGAAGCGGCCCGCGCAGCCATTCATGAGCGGGAATGTCGAAGCCGATTTTCTTTCTGCTCAGAACCGAGGGCGGGAGTTTGCCTTTCATCAATTCTTTAAGAATGAACTTTTGCCGCGAGCCGCGGACTTTGAGCGAAGCCGGTAGGGTCGCGGCGAATTCCACGATGCGATGGTCAAGAAAAGGCGGACGCACTTCCAGAGAATGCGCCATGCTCATGCGGTCTGTCTTGGTCAGAATGTCATCCGGCAGGTAATAGCTCTGATCGAACCACAAGTAGGGAGAAAGCCCGTCTCCAGGAAGCAGATTGCGCAATTCTTCCAGCTTGCCGAGAAGCGTCCTTGGAAGCGGAGATCGTAGGAGCTTCTGTTTCGGCGCATCAGCAAAAGTTCCGTTCCAGTGCACATGCGCCCGCTCCGGCGGCATCTGGCAGCCTTCCAGGAAGCGGCTGGCTTTGTATTCGAATCCGATCTTCTCATCGGACACCGGCGACAGGCCCAATCCCGCCCCCGCGAGGCGAAATCCCCAGCCGGGCAGCCGTCGCGCGCCTTGGGCCAACTGATTCGCGCGATGGGTGAGATATCCAGCGAACAATTCATCCGCGCCCTCGCCACTGAGACTCACCGTAGTCTTGGTCTTGCTGAGTTTAGAAAGAAACCAGACCGGGAGGGCGCCGGCATCCGCGCTAGGCTCGTCGGAGTAATAGGCAAATTCTTCGATCGCTCTCTGAAGATCGCACTCCGGATTGAGATCGAGTTGCTCGTGGTCAGTTTGATAGAGGCTTGCGACTTCTTTGATATATGCGCTCTCGTCAAAGCTGCGCCCACGAAAGGAAATGGAAAAAGTCTTAAGCCGCGAACTGGATTCCGTAGCCGCGTAATGCAGAATCGTCGAAGAATCAATGCCCCCGCTCAGCCACATGCCCAGCGGAACGTCGGAGACAAGATGTTCGCGAATCGACTGGCGCAGCAGAGCGTCAAGTTCTTCCTTCGCCGATTCCAAGCTCTTCTCGCGAGGCTCGGGGAGCGGGAGAGTCCAGTAAGCATCCGAAGAAACTTTGCCGTCGCGCCACTCCAGCCATCGTCCGGGTGCGAGCTTTTCGATTCCCTCGACCAGGGTCCAAGGGGAAGGAATGTAGTTGAGGGACAGGAAGCAATCGAGGCCGTCGAGACTCAATCGACGTTCGATCTCCGGATGGACGAGAATGGCCTTGAGTTCCGAACCAAAGAAGAGATCTTCTCCGCGGCGGGCGAAGTAGAGTGGCTTAATGCCCATGCGGTCGCGGGCCAAGACCAGACGGCGGCCCGATTCCGTCCACAACGCGATCGCAAACATGCCACGCAAGCGGGAGAAGCAGCCGGTGTCCCACTGGAGAAAAGCCCGTAAAACAGTTTCGGTGTCGCAGTGGGATTCGAAACGATGCCCAAGCTTTTCTAATTCGGCCCGCAGTTGCAGATGGTTGTAGATCTCGCCGTTGAAGACGATAGTCGTGCGGGCTCTGGCGTCGGTGATGGGCTGGTCGCCGCCATGCAGATCGATGATCTTCAGCCGGGTGGCTCCGAGCGAAACAATCTTAGACTCGAAAACGCCCTGCTCATCCGGTCCGCGATGAATCAGCGTGGCCGTGGCGCTGCGAATGCGCTCGGGATCGGGAATCCAATCCTTATGTGTAAAGCCGACAATACCGCACACGGTTTAGAACCCCTCTCCGTTCTGAATTAACCAGTTTATCCAATATTGCCCAGCATGCGAGGGTTCCTCTGTGAACCTCCGTGCGCCCTGTGGTTAAAGATGTTGGCTCCGAATCTGATGCGTCGCACCCCCCGACAATGTCTCCCACCCCCGCCGCGTAAGGTCCCAGAAGATCAGATACCCAGCCACACCCGCGATGGCCAACAGCGTAACCCCCCAGAACCACTGCTGAAACACCAGCTTGCCGATCCCGAAAAGGCATCCATAAACCAAGATGACTCCCATCACCCAGTTGAAGGTATTGCTGGCCAGGTCACGGACTTCCGGCAGCTCAGGGACCTGCCGGGCGATATGCTTCCAGCCGTACACGCTGGGATACACCCGCCGATAAAACGCCACCAGCGTCGATTCGGACTCGGGTTTGGTCACGAAAGTTGCGATCAGCCAAGCCACGGTTGTGATCCCGCCAGTGATGAGCGCCTTCTTGGCATACACCAGGGCACCGTTGCCGGTGAAAGCAACTCCGTTGAGCGCGATCGTCACGGCTGCAGCCACGATCATGGCGGAAATCTCGCTCCACGCATTGATACGCCACCAATACCAGCGCAGGATGTAAACCGCGCCGGTGCCGAAGCCGATATTCAGCACCAGGTCCCAGCCTTGTTTGATCGAGGTCAACTGCATGGCCGTGTATCCGCTCGCCAGCACCAGCAGGACCGTAAACAATTTGCTGACGAGAACGTAATGCTTCTCGGTCGAATTTCGCACCAGAAAACGCTTGTAAAGGTCGTTGACGAGATATGAACATCCCCAGTTTAGTTGCGTGCCCACCGTGGACATGAACGCAGCCAGAAACGCGGCGACCATAAGCCCGCGCAAGGCGGGTGGCAAGTAGTCCCGCAGCACCATGACATAACCCTGCTCAGGATTTTGCGCAAAGGCGGCACTGGGATGCAGTCCACCATTGGGGGAGTACACCGCCATGGCTACGAGTCCTGTAATAATCCACGGCCAGGGACGCAGCGCATAATGCGCGATGTTGAACCACAGCGTCGCGCCCAGGGAATTCTTTTCGTCTTTCGCACTGAACATGCGCTGCGCAACGTACCCGCCGCCGCCGGGCTCGGCCCCGGGATACCACGCCAGCCACCACTGCATGCACAAGTAAACGAAAAAAGTCAGCAGCGGGAGGGTCCACAGCGCGTCAGTCGTCCAGCCCAGATGGAAGTCAGGCAGGAAAGCCACGGGATCCGCGGCCCGCACGCCGCTCTGCCGCACATTGTTTTCCACTACCTGTAGCTGTACTTGCAACGCCTGCATGCCGCCAATCTTTGCTACCGCAACCCAGGCCAGCACCACGATCATGGTCATCTTCAGTGCAAACTGAAACAGATCGGTGACCAACACTCCCCACAGTCCGCCGATGAATGTGTAAATACCGGTGAATGGAATGAGGACGAAAATGCAAATCAGTAAAGACGTAGTGTGGGGATCGCTCAGCGTGTACTGAAAAGTATGTCCGGCGAGAGACAGCCGCACTACACGCCCTTGGGCAATTGCCGGCCCGAGCAAGACGGTGATGATGTTGATCATGGCCTGAGTCACCCATCCCAGGATGAAGCAGTTCATGAACAGGCCCAAGTACACGGCTTTGAAGCCGCGCAGAAACGCTGCTGGCTTGCCGCTATAGCGAATCTCGACAAACTGCACATCGGTCAGAATCTCCGCCCGGCGCCAGTAGCGCGCGAAGAAAAACACCGTAAGCATGCCACCGACGCACAGACCCCACCAGATCCAGTTACCGGCGATGCCTGACTTTGCCACCAGGCCGCATACCAACAACGGAGTGTCAGCAGCGAAAGTCGTAGCGACCATCGAAGTGCCCGCCAGCCACCAGGAAACATCCCGCCCGGAGACAAAGAATTCTTCCGTATTTCCGCTGGATCGCCGCCGGTAATACATGCTGATCAACAGATTGACCAGCAGGTAGCCGACGATGACGATCCAATCGGTTGCGGTGAGAGGCATGCGTTTCTAGGTTACAAGGAGTTTGCTCGCTGCACGAGCCTAAGGGACCTTGCTCGGCAATGGTGGTCTTCTGAGGGTCCGTGACTCAGTGCGGCTTCACTGAGACGGTACGTATCGGATGCTGACCGATTGGAAATTAGGATCTTTCCTAGAGATTCGAGACTTCTCTGGATAAGTAACGACAAGTTCTGTAGTCGATGCCCACCGTACCTTCACGTCTATTAGGCCCTGATTGCCCCAGGTCACAGCACCGTCGTTGTCGTCTGCAACAAAGACATGAACCGGCCGATACAAGGCATACAACGAAAGCTGTCGAGCAATCCAATTGGCCCTAACAACAGAAACCACCGTCGAGTAACCGGTCATTGCTCCGCCGTTTCGGACCATAAGTATGGCGTCCCATCTTTTGTCCGGGGAAACGAAATCCGCTATCACGACTGTTCCCATGCGGACGTAAGCACTGCATGCTACAAAGCTACACATCGCGAGCAGAGCGATAGCGAAACACCAATTCAATAGCTTGCGACTCAGCATTTTCATGTATCCACCCACATAATAGTCGTTCACAATGTCAGCAGAGGCAGTTTCTGTTATATGGCCATGATTGAACACTTACAACGTTTGTTTTCCTATGACGATTGGGCGAACCGTGAGGTCCTAAATGCGCTGCACTCTTTGGAGGCTGCCCCACCACGCTCAGTGAAGCTGCTGGCGCATGTTCTCTCTGCCGAAAGGTTGTGGTATGAGCGCTTGCAGTTGCAGAAGCAAACCTATTCGGTGTGGCCCGATTTTTCGCTGGAACACTGCAAACTCGAAGCCGAAGAGATGCCAAAGCTCTGGAAGGCCTACTTGCAAGCACTGAAAGAAGACGGCCTGACCCGGACGCTTAGTTACAAGAATACGAAAGGCGAGAGTTTTAGCAGTTCGAAGCAAGACATCCTGATGCACGTGATCATGCATTCCGCTTATCACCGTGGGCAGATCGCTGCCGATGTGCGCGCTGCCGGCTTCGCCCCACCCTACACGGACTTCATTCATGCCACGCGTCAGGGATTCCTGGAAGAGGGCGAATAGGCTGGCTCGGACGCTGCCGTGAGAATGTGGCGAACACCACCGCAAGCAGAGTCAGCGGAGGCACCGCGAGGAGCGTGTAAACCGGAACCTGTACCACTGCCCGTATCCGCTCCCCGGAGATCAGCAGGGAACTCAACGAAATGATCACCGCCATCACCCACTGCCATCCCTGGCTCGCAAATGCAGCTTTGGCCAATGCCCGCGGCAGCAGACCCATGGATGCGATCGCTCGGCGCTGAACCAAAAGAACCAGCAGCGGCGGAATGAGCAAGACCTGGTTGTAGGCAGCGACCGGGATGAGTGCCAGTGTCACGATCGCCGCCCAGCTCAACGCCCAACCAAACTCGCTGGACTCCGGCCCACATGTTCTCCACTTCCAGTTCAGCACGATCAACGTAATAACCAACGCTGCCTCAATCACCCGAGGGAGGACGGAAGGGAAGAGAATATAAAAGATCGAGGGGTTGGTTGCGTACTTTCCGTAGTCATACACCGCCGCAACAAACTCAAATAACCAATGTGGAGACAGTGCCTGCGCCCCCAACAGCAATGCCAACATGGTTACAGCGAAGCTCCAGACCATGCGCTTGCGTTCGGCCCAGCGCCCCACTGTCCAGATCACAAACCACACTACAAATAGCCCGGAGAGCTGTGGTTTGACGGTCGAGAGCGCAAGCAGGAATCCGCTCAGCACAAACCAATTGCGAACCAGAGACGCCGCCGCCAAAGCCAGCAACAATGCCACTAGGGCCGTAAGGTTTTGCATGTGAAATTCCAGGACGGCCGGGTAGCTGCTTACTGCCAGTAACATCGCCGACGCAAGCTGCAAGGGCCTAAGGCGGAACCCAATGGTATGCATCCACAGCGGGACGCTCGCCGCGATACTGAACAACAAGAACCAGCGGAACACCTCAGCCACGACCGTAAAAGGTAGAGTCACGGTCGGCGCCAGTAGGAAGACGACATACAGAGGGTAGAAGAAAGATTCTCCCCATCGCGGATCAGAGGGGCTAGCGGGATCAAGGGGCCGCCCGTAAAAACCTCGCTGAATGTCACGGGTCACTTCCACGCTATAGGGATCGCGACCATGAAGCAGCAGTTCACGCGCGCCCAGCCAGCGGGGATAGAGGTCAGAGTTGTTGCCGATGGGGACCCCATTGCTTTGCGCCGCGATCGTGTTCGCCGGAATAAGAATGGTTTCCGCCCAATGCCAGACGCCGAAACAAACAAGCAGAGAAGCAGCCAAGACAAGCCACGACGATCTGGCCGAGCAGTTCAATCTCACGCCTGCATTCTAAACGCGTCTAACCCAAGGCGGCGTTGATTGATTTGTAGTTGGGCAGACGCAGTGCCATGCGTGATATTTTGAGAGCGTCGAGTTTAAGTTGGATTCCATGAAAAGACATTTGCTCCTGTTACTAGCCCTGCGCGGATTCTTGTTCGCCGCTACCGATCCCGGAGTCGAACCGCTGCCTGAAGCCATCTCTAATAACGCCGTTGCCATTCTCAAGGTGAAGGGCCAGGCTGAGCTTTTTTCCTTGATGGGCATCGGCCCCAAAAAGACCTGGGATGCGGTCACCAATGTGGCCTATCAACTGGATACAGATTCGGGAAAGGTTTACAACATCCACGCTGTTCCCGGGACCGCCGGCCGGGTCGGAGCTATGGCGGTGGGAGCCGCGAATCACGTGTTTCTCATGGGAGGCTACGTGCTCTTCGAGCGTGGGGGCATGGCGGTCCCGGATGTCGGCAAGTACGAACCTGAGCACGACCGCTGGTTTCGACAAAGTGACTTACCGATTGCAGTGGGCGAGGCGGTCATCGGGGTTTACCGCGATCGTTACATCTACCTTGTCGGCGGACGCACAAATGGGGGCCCGGTGACCGATGTCCAAATGTACGACCTCGATAAGAACCGGTGGTCGAAAGCCACGCCGATTGGTACAGCAGTGTTCGGTCACGCCGGCGCTTTGGTTGGGGACACAATTGTTTACGTTGACGGGGCTGTCCGGAATCCCGAAGGAAATTCTGCGCGTTTTGTCGCATCCGACGAATGCTGGAGCGGCAAGATCAGCCATCACGATCCCACCAAAATTGAGTGGACCAAGCTACCGTCGCATCCGGGGACGGCGCGCTTCCGTATCGCCGCTGGCGGTTCGGAAAGAGATGAAAAGATATATTTCTCCGGCGGCAGCGACAGCCCGCACGATAATGCCGGCATTGGCTATGATGGCAAACCGTCGGAGCCCTCCCCTGTGACATTCGCGTTCAACCTGGGTGCCCATAAGTGGGAGACGCTTGACGAAAACACCCCCGACCCGACGATGGACCACCGGGGATTGCTGGTAACGAAAAGCAACCTCGTCATTATCGGCGGAATGGGAACAGGGCAAACGGTTACCTCCAAGGTAACAGCGCTGCCGAAGGAAGCGAAGGCCAAGTCACCTGTGACGGGACCTACCTCGCCCTAGCCAGCACCAACGTGACATCATCCGGTTGTTTGTTGGCGCCGATCCAGTCGTCGACCGCAGCAGTCACGACTTCGCTGATGCGCACCAGCGGCTGGTCGCGGTTTTCACGCAGTAATTCAATTAACCGCTGCTCGCCGAATTCTCCGAAGTCATTCTCGGGTTCAGTGACGCCGTCGCTGAAAGCCAGAAAGATCTCGCCCTTCCGCAGTTGCACCGAACTTTCTTCATAGGTGACGTTATCGAACAAGCCCACCACGGTTCCTCCGCAGTCGAGCCGCCGGATACTTCCGTCTTCACTCATCACGATGGGTGGCAGGTGGCCGCCGTTGGTGTAGGTCAGCTGGCGTTCCGTGCCGTTGTAGATGCCGAGGAACAAGGTTGCGTATTTTTCCGACGGAGTGCTTTCATAAAGCTGATGGTTTAATAAGGAAAGCAGCGCGGAAGGCGATACATCCAGATTATGCACTCGAGACGCCCGCGTCATGGCTGAACCGGAGGCGACTCCTACGGCCATCGGTTCTCGCAGCGCGGGGATGTCCTGGAGGCTATAGGCGCGCACTGCCGAGTGGATGGTAGCCATCAGTAAAGCCGCCGAAATTCCTTTGCCGCTAATGTCGCCCACAGCCAGAATCAATCTCTCCGAATCCAGAGTCAGAAAGTCATAGTAGTCGCCACTCACTGTACTCGCAGGCCGGCAGAATCCATGCACCTCCAGCGATGCCAATTGTGAAATATGGTGGGGGAAAAGCTGAGCCTGCACTTCCTGAGCGATCACCAGTTCGTTTTCGAGCTTTTGTTTTTCTTTCTGCTCTTCGATCAGCTTCTCCAGCGATGCCGTCATCGAATTAAAAGAGTTGGCCAGAGCTGCAACCTGATCGTTTGACTTCACTGGAATACGATGTCGGAAGTCGCCGCGATTGATGTGTGTGGTGGCGTCGTAGAGTTGGGCCACGGTGCCGGTGACGGTGCGGGTCAGGCTGGTGCCAATGATGAGCGCTACCATTTCAATGACTCCAAAAGAAAGGGCCACGAACAACAAACCAAATTCGACGGCTTGCGCAAAATCGCCCAGAGCGGCAAACAGACGCTCATAGATCTTAGACACTCGGGTCTGGACGCCGATCCCAGCCGGACTAAGTCTGCTGCTGGTGTCCCAATCCACCACTTGCACTGTAGTTCCGAAAGTGACTTGAGGGTCTATACGTGCTGCTGGCGGAGGCACGGTTCCGGCGGTGAATGTGGGCCGTAGCGCATCCTTGCCCGTGTCTAATACGTAATCACCCTCCGGTTTGTTTAATGTAATAGCCACTTTCGAGCCGTCGTTGGCGGCAGTCTTCCTGCCTTGCCCGGACTCGACTTTGCGGAGGCTGAGTCCGGTCGCGTAGAGCGAGATTTCACCCAGGTTGGCGGCCAGTTCCTGCAGCATGTGCTGGTCGAAGGCTGAACTGGAAAGGACGGTCATCGTATCCCCACCGACGGGGACCGTCTGAACCGAACGCAGATAGAGCCGGTCGTGGTCGCGTACGATGCCGTGGAACGAACTGCCCAGGTGGGCAGGGAGAACCGGAGGAGCCGAGCTATCGCCGGCAGGAGTGCTGTTCAGAACAATCTTCTTGCCCAGCCAAATGCAAATCTGGCGATCGGCCCAAATCTTGTCTTCTTCACGTACATCCTGAAAGGCCTCGAGGCCGCTGTGCCCATGTTTCATCTGGGCGGCGACCTGTTGAGCGATGGCGTGGTTGGCGGATTCCAGACTTACCAGTTCCGAATCCAGACCGGTGGTGACAATGAAGGTCGCGAACTGCCCGGCAAATAAATAAAAGGAGCCGATGGCGAGCGCCACCAGCAAAACTACAGGAATCACACCAATGAAAACGTAGGTGACAATCAGGCGGTTGCGCAACCGCCATAGCATCCTGGCTTTTACCCAGCGGAAGGCCAGAACCAGAAAAAGAAGGATGGCCACGAAACTCAGGAAACTGACCCAGCCACCGAGACTGTCCGCAAAAGACAGCTTGAACCAGCCGCCCACCTCTTGCAGCACAAACAACAGTACATCCAGAGCCAGCACGTAAGAGGCGACCCGCGCCACCTTGGAGGTGGGCAAAAGGCCCGCGTCAGCGACCTTCATGCGGAGATGGCGAAGGGACAAGGTCATGTTCCAACGAATTATAGATGGTGAACCCAGCCCTGGGGTTCCAGCAAGGAGTCAGCACCGGCAGTTCAAATTTCGGGGTAAAAGTCAAAAAATGCTTCCAAGCTGGTCTTGAGCTGTTTTTCAATCTCATCCTTGCTGCCCTCGAGCACGTGCATGGTGACATGAGCTTCGCGCCCATTCTTCAGCTTAAGGGTGGCGTCGCCCACCTGCTCGACTTCTTCCGACGGCAGCAGCCGCAATCCATAAACCAAGGTCAGATTTGCCATACCACGATTCTAATAGCTTTGACGTGGATTCTTTCCGCTTACGCGTGCCTCAGGCATTCTCTGCAGGCGGGCCTTTCGTTTAGAATGCCCTGTGCTCGAAAAACGCCTGACCATTTTGATCAGCCTTGCACTGGTGCAACTAGTGACTGCGCAGCAACCACCACAGCCGCAAGTCAAATTGAATGTCCTCAACGTGTGCACGCCGTCGGCCGAAGATCAGCAACAAATTTCTTCTGCGCTTCAGCGAATTCCCCTGACTACCTCTTTCACTCAGGATTTCGAAATTGATCGCGGACGCTCGCTGCTGGATCAAGGAGCCGATCTGCTGAAATTGGGGCAACTGGCCCAGAACGCGCAGATGTCATCCGACCCGGGAACCTCGGACTGGGTGCGAGTGCGCCGTGAATTCCCGTCACCGGGAACCTTCGCGACGGTGCAATATTCCTTCAGCAAGGATTCCAAGAGTTTGGTGGAAACCCTGGTTTTTCGCGTGCGCGATCCCAAGGATTTGTTGCAGGTTGCCATCGAAGACAGTGCCTCAGCGGTGGCCACTCCGGCGAACATGCTGGCGACTGACACCCCTGCCACGCGAATCAAGCTGGAGCGGTTTGGCAAACCGTCGATTGTGTTGGCTCGGTGCCTGGGAACCGAAGCAGGTCCCCCGCCTGACCAGAATGCGTATGAGCCGCTGTTTCGCAACGCTTCCGCGGTCGCCGCAAACTATCGTGATCTGTTAAGTGTGCGTCACATCGTGCCGGAGGAGTTGGCGCGGGTCGGAGCCATGAGGGAAAAACGAAACCCAGTTCTTAAACCGATTGCACCGGAGAAGAAACCGCAGTAGCGCGGGTTGAACCCAAATCACGAAGTCAGCAATCTAATAATTACTTCTTCTATGGACAACATTCGTAACGTCGTCATCATAGGATCCGGTTGCGCTGGCCACACGGCTGCGCTGTATACCGCACGCGCGAATCTGAAGCCACTCGTGCTCGAAGGACACGAACCGGGTGGCCAGCTCTCACTGACCACACTGGTGGAAAACTTCCCCGGGTTTCCAGAGGGCATCCAGGGGCCGGAGCTCGTCGAAAACATGCGCAAGCAAGCAGCGCGCTTTGGCGCCGAATATAAGCACGGCCACGTGACCAGCGCCGATTTGAGTCAGCGACCCTTCAAGCTGCACGTCAGTCACGAAGTTGTCCATGCCAAGACATTGATCATCGCCAGCGGAGCTTCCGCGCGCTGGTTGGGATTGCCGCACGAGCAACAACTCATCGGTCACGGAGTTTCCTCCTGTGCCACATGCGACGGATTCTTCTTTTCCGGCAAGGAGATCGTCGTAATCGGCGGTGGAGATTCCGCCATGGAAGAAGCCACTTTCCTGACGCGTTTCGCGACCAAGGTAACAGTGATTCATCGCCGCGATTCGTTCCGTGCTTCAAAGATCATGCTGGAACGCGCCCAGAACAATCCAAAAATCCAGTTCTTGACCGACACTGTTGTCGAGGATGTGTACGATGTCAACCACAAAGAAGTGACCGGCCTGAAGCTACGCAATGTGAAGACTGGCAAAGTCTGGGATTTCCCTACCAGCGCCCTGTTTCTTGGGATTGGCCACATCCCCAACGCCAAAATATTTGAAGGTCAGCTCGATGCCGATGCCGACGGCTATTTGAAAACTACCAAAAACATTTTCACCAAAGTCCACGGCGTCTATGCCTGCGGAGATGTACAGGACCGCCGCTATCGCCAGGCGATTACCGCCGCCGGCACGGGCTGCATGGCGGCGCTCGAAGCGGAGAAGTTTCTGGAAGAGCAGGGAACCTAACCATCAAGGCTGTATACTCCACCGAGGTGAGCCATGGCGCAGGTCCAAGCTAGCTGTCCGCATGTGAAAGAAATTCGCCAGGTCACGCCCAGCGGCCAGGGCTGCAAAGAGTGTTTGGAAATGGGCGATACCTGGGTCCATCTGCGTGAGTGCCTTATTTGCGGCCACGTGGGTTGTTGCGACTCGTCCAAGAACAAGCACGCCACCAAACATTTTCATAAGACCAAACATCCCATCATGCAATCGTTTGAGCCGGGAGAATCCTGGAAGTGGTGCTACGTGGATGAGGTCTTTCTGCAATAGCCGGACGGATGCATGCTCGGAAAGTTTCCATGAAACAACAAGAATACAAAGGCAAAGCGATCTCAGTGCTGTACGATGCCCAGCGCTGCATCCACGCGAAAGAGTGCGTGCACGGAGCGCCCGAGGTTTTTAATCCTCAGACCAAGCCCTGGGTCACGCCCGACAATGCTGAAGCCAGGGCGATCGCCACCGTTATCAAACACTGTCCCACCGGCGCTCTCCATTATCAGGCGGTCGATTCAACTCTGGCGGAACGCGCTGACCCGTCGAACACGCTGATCATTGCATCCCACGGACCACTATATCTGCGGGGGAGTTTCGTGGTAGTGGCGGAAGACGAAAAGGAATTGCTTTCCGACATGCGGGCCGCGCTTTGCCGCTGTGGAGCCTCGAAGAACAAGCCCTTCTGCGACAACAGCCACTTCGCCGTGGCATTCGACGATCCCGGCACCGCCGCTCCGGGTGTCGATGCTCGCAAAGAGATGGCTACCAGCGGAAAGCTGCGTGTGGTTCCGACAGCGAATGGGCCACTGCATCTACAGGGACAACTCACCATCCGCAACGCCGCCAATCAGGTGATCTTCGAGGGAACGGAAACCTGGCTGTGCCGCTGTGGAGGATCCGGCACCAAACCATTCTGTGACGGCAGTCATGAGCGGGTCGGATTTCAGGCTGAGTGATGCGCTTACGGTCTCTCGTTTGTGATACAAATCCTTTGAACCATGGACCTGCCAAGCACTCCTAAACTCACCTTCAGCCCTGGTGCGGGCTTCCCATGCTGAGGGCGTTCTTCATCTCTCTTTCGGAAAGCCACGGCCTGCGCGCCGTGGCCGAGAGGTCGGCCATTGGACAAAGACTTTCCAGCCGCTTCGTTGCCGGCACCCAAGTCGAGGATGCACTCCGCGCGACTCGCGTCGTCAACCAGTCTGGCCCCAGCGTTTCCATCGACAACCTGGGCGAGAATGTCACTAACGCCGACGAGGCCCGCGCCAGCGCCGCACTTTATCACCAAATGCTCGATCAAATCGCTGCCCAAAAGCTGAACGCCAACATCAGTCTGAAGCTTACCCACATGGGCCTTGATGTGGACGAAAAGCTGGCGCGCGATCTGGTGGTAAGCCTGGTGGCTAAAGCCGCAGGCATGACTCCGCCCAACTTCGCCCGCATTGACATGGAAGGCTCACCTTACACCCAGCGTACGCTCGATTTCGTACACGAGTTGCACCGGTTGCCGGGAAATCGAGGATGCGTCGGTGCCGTCATCCAGTCGTATATGCGAAGGTCGGAGAGCGACGTGGCGAAGCTGTTGGAAGCAGGCATTCGCATCCGGTTGTGTAAAGGCGCCTACAAGGAACCGCCGGAGCTGGCCTATCAGAAGAAATCCGAAGTCGACGACAACTACGTCAAACTGATGAAGGTCCTGATGAAGAGCGGGATCTATCACGGGCTGGCGACTCACGACGAAAACATCATCAACCAGGCCAAGACCTTCGCCACTCGCGAGAATATCTCCCACCATGCTTTCGAGTTTCAGATGCTGTATGGCATCCGCCGCGATTTGCAGCAGAGCCTGGTGAAAGATGGCTGGGGAATGCGAGTCTACATTCCATTCGGGACCGAGTGGTATCCCTACCTGATGCGGCGGCTGGCCGAGCGTCCAGCGAACGCACTTTTCATCGCCAGGAATTTACTCAGAAAGTGACTTCGGCCGCAGATTCACACCGATCTATTCTTCCGGCGCCCGTTCGTTGCCTTCGGGAGGAGCAAGCGGAAGCTTGGAAGCGCCGTCGAGCATATTGCGTTCCTCGGGCGTGAAGCGCTTTTTATAGTCGTCGGACTCGATAGCCCGTTGGCGAGCATCGGGCGGCATGGCACGCAATGTCTGCAAAGCGCCTTTCACTGCCTGGCGGCGATCCGGCGGAAGTTGCTGCCAGCGCTGGTAGAGCCCCCGTGCTTGCCCCTTCTGCTCTGGCGTCAGGTGCTCCCAGGTTTCCATCCGGTTCAGCATGCGGCTCTGCTGCTCGGGCGGCATATTGTTGAAACGCTGCAACTGGTTCCGCAGTTGCTGCTGACGCTGGGGCGGAAGCCGGCGAAACCCGGGATCACTTTCGAGCGCCTTCCTCTGCTGCTCGGGAGGCATGTTTCTGTGCTCGTTCAGCCATTGACCGGCATGATGACCCTGAGCCTGCGCGTGCCCCGGGTTCCTGGGAGAGCGGTTTCCCTGCGATGCAGAGGCAGAAGAAGCAGCCAGTGCCAGCGCAAGGATGCCGGTTCCCATCCATCTCGACATGGCTCTCAACCGCAACACATTTCCCCCTGTCCCATGGCTCTACCACACGCGGATCTTAGGATTACGGATTCGCGTTGACATCCTGCTGCACCTGCAAATCATCCAGCACATCGAAATCGGAATACAACTCGCTATTCTTGTCCAATGCGTTCAAGTCGCCCACTGCAGATCCCGGTTCGGCGACCATGGTCGCCACCTGGCCGTCACCATGGTTGCTCAGACCGGCATCATTGCGGAATAAGGTAATGCTCATCACCATGAGCACCGCCAGCGAAACTGCCAGCGCCGGCCTGCGCAGCCATTGCCACCAACCGCTCGGCTGGCCTTTCTCTTCCCGCACTCTTGCCATTAGCCGCGTGTCGAAATAAGGCGAGGGCTCTGGTGCCCGCCATTCATCCAGCAGCGCCATGGTCTGGCGCATCTCCGCCAGCTTGCCGGTGCAGGCAGCACAACTCTTCAGATGATCACCAACCTCGGAGGCGGCCGTGTTCAACCCGGCAGCCAGGTCCGGCATCAGTTCGCAAACTTCATTGCATTTCATAACCATACCCCTCACAAAAACTCTTTCAGCTGCACCCGCAGCGTTTCATACGCGCGGAAGAGCAACGATTTAGTGGCAGATTCGCTCAACTTCAAAACCTGCGCAATCTCCCGATAATCCATTTGCTGATACTTGTGCATCACCACGGCGGTTCGTTGCCGCTCAGGTAAACTCTGCACTCGCTGACGAATGGCCGCCATGCGTTCCCGGCGCAGAATGGTTTCCTCGGCGCTCAGCGATGTATCCCGCAAATCCAAAACCTGTCCTGTTTCCTGGTCCGGCTCGTCAACACTGACCGTGTTTTCCGGGCGCTCATGTCGCGAATCGCGGGCATGATTTACTGCCAGGTTGGTCGCAATGCGGTACAGCCAAGTGGTGAACTTCGCGCTTGGCTCATAGTTCCCGCGCGAGCGATACACTCGCAGAAAAACTTCCTGCGCCAGATCTTCCGCCGCCGCCACGTTGTGACACATGCGGTACATATAGCTCACCATCGGCCGGCGATACTTCTGCACCAGATATTCGAAGGCTCCATCGTCCCCAGCCTTCACCCGCAGCATGACGTCCGCATCGCTGACCGTCGGCAGCGGACGAGTCACCACCGAGGGCTGCGCCTCGCCGTAAGGCATAGCGCTCCTCATGGTCAGCAACCCGCGATCGATGGCCGCGCTGCTCACATTGGATTGAACCCCTCCCCCGGGCGAAAGTTGCGTCTTCCCAGGGCCGGGATTTGGCCCGGAAGTCCCTTGGGAAGAAGGGTCTGGAGCCGCTTTGGCGGGGATCGGTTTGCGCGGCATAGGATGTCGAGGCAAAAGCCTGGAAAACTTGGGTGAAACCCACCCTAGGCTAGCTCAAACCCTAGCCTAACACGGAGTTATAGTGGTGGAAACGGTACGTGATGGTAGTGCTTGACGGCCTCGCCAGGGTCGGTCGCGTCCGCAGACAGCACCCTGTTCCTGTTGAAAAGGGGCCGGGATATTCGGCCCATCCCAGTTTGCTGGGAGCCTCAGCAGCTTGTAGTATATGAAAACCATTTAGGAAATTGCGGGGCGCTTAACTCAGCGGTAGAGTGCCACCTTCACACGGTGGAAGTCATAGGTTCGAATCCTATAGCGCCCACCATGCCTTCATTTCCGAGACCATCCGCTCCTAGCCCCCTAAACTCAAATAACTTGCCGGCCAGCGCGTCTTTTGCCCGCGTCGTGGGTTTGCTACAGCGCGCCCTATCGGCAGTACCCAAACATCGACTTTTGAGGTATCTTGTCGCAACCGATTTTGCGCGCCCTGACAAGCCTAAGGAGAGTCTTATGAGATCGACACTGAGAGTGATTCCGATCTGGTTGCTGGCAGCCGCATCTGCCTTTGCCGCGCAGCCCAATCGCATCCCTGGTTCCATCGACGGCAGCCAGACCGTGGTTCTCAATGGCAGCGTTCACGCGCAGGCCCGGCCTGAGTACGATCAGGGAGCAGTCCTTCCCTCGCTCCCGTTGCCCTACGTGGTTATGTTGACCAAGCCGTCCGCCGCTCAGCAAGCAGACTTGGACCAGTTCTTGGCGCAGCAGCAGGACCCCACCTCTCGCAACTATCACAAGTGGCTAACTCCGGAAGCCTACGCCGACCGCTTCGGACTGAGCCCGAGTGATACCGAGAAGATCAGCGTCTGGTTACGCTCTCAGGGGTTTACCGTTGTGCAAGTCGCCCGCGGTCGGGATTGGATCGCTTTCAGCGCTACGGCCGGCTTGATCGAGAACGCATTTCATACTCAGATTCATCGCTACAGCCTCGACGGGGAATTGCACTTTGCCAACGCCACTGAGTTGACTATCCCGAAGGCATTAGCAGGCGCGGTCACAGGCTTGCGCGGCCTCGACGACTTTCGCTGGAAACCGATGGGAGTGCACCAGGTTGTACACCCAGGCTCGATTCTGCCAGTCATCCTGGGCCCGTTGTTCACCACCGGCGGCGGGAGCAATGGGAACAACTTTCTGGCTCCCGACGATTTTGCCACCATCTACGACCTCACTACGCTCTATCAGAGCGGGATCGATGGCGCAGGCATGAAACTGGTCGTGGTCGGGCAAGTTACCGTTGTGATGGCGGACATTCAGGCGTTCCGCTCCGGTTTCAATCTGCCAACTAATAATCCGACGGTGACAGTGGTTCCCGGCACTAAACCCGGAACCAGCCAAGACGATCTGCTGGAATCTGACTTGGATCTGGAGTGGTCGGGCGCGATCGCGCGCAATGCCAGTATCATTTTTGTCACTTCGAACGATGTATTCAGTTCTGCCACCTACGCTATCGACAACGACCTTGCTCCGGTCATCAGCATGAGCTATGGAGGTTGCGAGAGCATCAACGCCGGGTTTATCGCTGCCAACGAACCCAGCATGCAGAAGGCCAACGCCGAAGGAATTACGTTTCTTGCGTCCTCGGGGGATTCGGGCCCAGCCAACTGTGATGACCCGAACGAGACGAGTGCGAGTCAAGGCCTGGCAGTGAGCTACCCCGCCAGCAGTCCCGAAGTAACGGGCATTGGGGGCACCGAATTTAGCGGCGACTTGCCCCCCAACACCGGCTTGTATTGGAACACTACGAACGGCGCCAACGGCGGCTCGGCCATCATGTACATTCCAGAAACTTCGTGGAATGATGCAGCTGAACCGCCACCCTCGCTGGCCTCCAGCGGCGGGGGCAAAAGCAGTTGCCACGCCTCTCCCTGTTCCGGAGGATTTCCCAAACCCTCCTGGCAGGCGGGTCCGGGTGTTCCCGCCGATAAAGTGCGTGACGTGCCCGATATATCCTTCAACGCCTCGGCGGATCACGATGGCTACATCGTGTGCAGCACAGGTGGACCCCCCGGGGGGAATTGTCCCGGTGGGATCGGAAACGGTTTTCTTGAAGTCGGCGGAACCTCGGCGTCGACACCGGTATTTGCGGGAATCCTTACGTTGCTCAATCAACAACTGGGAAACCTGCCGCCCGCCGGCCTGGGAAATGTTAATCCCACTCTGTACAAGCTGGCTCAGACTCCGGCCAAAAATGTATTCCATGACATCACCACCGGCAACAACATCGTTCCCTGCACTAAGGGCAGCCCTAACTGTCCGAGTGGGCTCACGTTCGGTTACAGCGCGGGCGTTGGCTATGACCTGGTGACGGGCTTAGGCTCAATCGACGTGAATAATCTTTTCAATAACTGGAACGCGGATAAAGTTCCCACCTCCGCAGTTCTCAGTGTGACGCCAATTACGATCGGTGCGGGATCGACCCAATCCATAACGCTTACTGTGACGGTTAGTCCGAACTTGGGCGACGGCACGCCCAGCGGGTCTGTTACTTTCTTTCTTAACGGAACCACGTCCGTGGGTAACGGAACGCTCAGCAAGGGTTCGGCCAGCCTGAGTTACAATCCCAAGTCGCTCAAAGCGGGCACCAACACTTTCACCGCCTCGTACGGTGGGGACGTGAATTTCGTTGGCTCCAAGTCGTCCGCGGAGATGGTAACGGTGCAGGACTTTACGGTGGCGCTGCCATCCAGTCCCACCACCGTTACTGTGAGCGCTCCGGGCGGCAAGGGAACTACCAAGCTCACCATCACGCCCGAATTCGGTTTCGATCAGGCGGTGAGCTTCAGTTGCACCGGCCTCCCCAGCGAAGCCACTTGCATCTCCGGCACCGTAACCCCGAATGGCGCACCCGTAATGACGACCCTGACAATTACAACGACGGCTCCGTCGGCCAGCCTGCGCCATGAGTTCGGGGGCGGCGGCCTTTTTTATGCATTGCTGCTGCCAGGGCTGCTGGGCGTGGCGTGGCTTCCACTCGGCAACAGGAAGAGCCGTTTTCACCAGGCACGCCTGTTGGGACTGACTGTGGGTCTGATATGTCTGTCACTTTGGGTTTCATCATGTGGTGGTACCAGCACACCTCCGACCCCGCCTAACCCGGGTACGCCGGTAGGCACTACTACAGTGTCGATCGTCGCTACGGGAGCATCGGGCGCTCCCAGCCATTCGGTGGAAATCTTGCTGACGATAAAATAGATCATGCTCGGGAATGACCTGACTCCAAACGCGCCGGGATCGACGACACTCGTAACCTTGGAGCACTTCCGCGATGTTCCACAAGCCCTGCTGGCAAAGGGCAAGCTGGAGTGGGCGGGAATCGACTGCTGGCTCGCCGACGGCAATCTGGTGCGCATGGACTGGCTGTTGTCGAACGCCATTGGCGGCATTCGCTTGCAAGTACGCCAGCCGGATTTCGAGTCAGCTCGCGCAGTCCTGGATGAGCCTATCCCGCCGGAGTTCAGCGAGGAGGAGGTTGGCGAATCCTTTGCCCAGCCTCGCTGCCCGCGCTGTTGCTCGCTCGACATCGGTTTTGAAACCATCGACCGTTTCTGGACTTTCGGGCTGTGGTTGCTGCTGTCCGTTCCAATCCCGATTCGCAAGGACCATTGGAAGTGCTACACCTGCAACGTGGAATGGGTGGAAGACTGATCTCTCAGCAGAATTGTCATCCTGAGCGAAGCGAAGGACCTGGGCGAGCCGCGCGACGGGGTCGCGTTCTGTGCGACCCAATCACCGCGCGTTTGGCTCGCTTCCTTACCCGCCGCCCCTTACGCTTTCACCCGCACCCGTGTTATTTTCAAAGCTCTTCCTGAATAAACATGATCCGTTCTTACAAAGGTGTGACGCCAACCATCCCGGCTTCCTGTTACGTGGACGACTCGGCACAGATCATCGGCGACGTGGTGCTGGGTGAACACGCCAGCGTGTGGATGAACGCCGTCGTGCGCGGCGACGTGCACTCCATCCGCATCGGCGCACACTCCAACATCCAGGATTGCAGCGTGCTCCACGGCATGAAGGAACAATACGGCGTCTTTCTGGGCGAATACGTCACTGTCGGCCACTCAGTGACGCTGCATGGCTGTGTGATCGAAGGCCGCTGCTTGATCGGCATGGGATGCATCATCCTGAATGGAGCAAAGATCGGCGCCGGATCCATCATCGCCGCTGGCACGCTGATTCCTGAAAAGACAGTCGTAGAGCCGGGCTCGCTATGGATGGGATCGCCCGGCAAATTCCGCCGCAAACTGGAGGAAAAAGACCGCGAGAGCATCATGCGCTACGCCAATAATTATTTGGGATACAAAGCAGCGTATCTCGCGGAGAAAAAATAGCAGTCGGCAAGCAACGTATAGAATTGTCATCCTGAGCAAATTTGTAAGACTTGTCATCCTGAGCGGAGCAGGAGGTTCGCGTATGCGAACCTCCCGCGTAGTCGAAGGACCCCTGCAATCTATATTTCTTACGTGCCGCTGCAAGGCATTCTCCCGTGCTGTATGGGGAGAATTCCCTGAGACGCCGGGATAGATGTTAGGCTCGTCGGGGTCCTTCGACTCCGTAACTACTTCGCTTTGCGAAGTAGTTACTCCGCTCAGGATGACAAAGTTGGCTAGAAGCCAAGAGCCGGTTTTCCATGATTAAAGCCGTCCGAGGAACTCGCGATCTGCTGCCGCCGGAGACGGCGCTGTGGAACTTTGTCGAAGCCGCGGTGCGCGATGTCTTCCGCGCCTACAACTTCCATGAGATTCGCACGCCCATCTTCGAAGAGACGCAGCTATTCGCCCGCGCCGTCGGCGAAGAGACCGACGTGGTCTCGAAAGAAATGTACACGTGGGAAGATCGCACACGTGCCGAAAGCGAAAAGGGCCAATCTCTGACCCTCCGTCCCGAAAACACCGCCGGCGTCGTCCGCGCTTATATCGAGCACAAACTCTGGGACCGCGGTCTCAACAAGCTCTACTACATCGGACCGCAGTTCCGCCGCGAGCGTCCGCAAAAAGGCCGCTACCGCCAGTTCTATCAAATCGGCGCAGAGATGCTCGGCCCCGCCACATCGGGCAGCGAATCCCCTGCTCGCGATGCGGAAATACTGGAACTACTGGCAACTCTGCTTGATCGCTTGGGAATTGAGAACTGGACACTCGAACTAAACTCCATCGGCTGCGCAAACGATCGCGCCAAGTACAACGAAGCCTTACGCAAAGCGCTTGAGCCGGTAGCGGCAAAAATGTGTACCGACTGCCAACGTCGTGCGGTCACCAATCCGTTGCGTGTGTTCGACTGCAAAGTTCCCGAAGATCAGCCCGTCATCGAGACGCTTCCGCGCATCAGCCAGTATCTGGACGAACCCTGCCGTAAACACTTCGAGCATGTGCAGGAAATCCTGAAGGCAGTCGCTGTTCCGTTTACGTTGAACGATCGTTTAGTCCGCGGGCTCGACTACTACACGCGCACCGCATTCGAGTTCACGCACGGCGCGCTGGGGTCCCAGAATGCCATTCTCGGCGGGGGCCGCTACGACGGACTTTCGGAATCGTTGGGCGGCCCCAGCGCTCCCGGCATTGGCTTTGCCATCGGCGAAGACCGGTTAGTGCTCGCATTGAAAGAATCCGCAGAAGCAGTACAGCCCAAGCCGGATGTCTACGTCGCGCCGCTTGGCGAAGGTATGAACCGCGAAGCCGCCCGTCTGGCGCGGAAATTGCGGCGTCATGATGTCATCACTGAACTAGGCGACGAGACTTTTCGGCTGAAGAAGTCATTTGAAGTCGCTACCAAGCTGGGCGCGCGTTTCATTCTCATTGTCGGCGAGAATGAAGTGAAAGCTGGCGCCTTCGCCCTGAAGAACCTGGAAAGCGGTGAGCAGGTTTCTGTGGCGCGAGCGGAACTGGCGCAGAAGATTCAGACAAGCCGATAAGATCCAAGGCACACGTCAACAAAAGCATTTCGCAAAGGATGCTATGAAACAAATCTTATTCACCGTTCTGATCTTTCTGTCCATTTCCTGTTGCGCGCAAAACGCAGGAATCAGCGCTTCACAGCAGGCTCTAGTCGCTCAAACCCAGGCCGTGGCCCAGGCGCAGAAGTCCAAAGATGGCGATACACTCAAGCGCCTGCTAACCGATGACTTCCAGCAGGTAGGCAGCGAAGGCAAACTGCACGACAAAGATGACTTCACCGGCGATGCCAAAGACGGCAAGCTCACCGACTACACACTTTACAACCTCAAAGTTTTGTCGATAGACGAGAACGCGGCTATCGTCACCTACGATGCCGTCATTCACATGACCGAGGGCGACGACTTGTTGGCGCCGCGCTATCAGCACCTCTCCGACGTGTGGGTCAAACAAGGCGATCAGTGGCGGTTGCGTTTCCAGCAAGCCACGGCGCGGCGGCCGATCGACTGATCATGCCGCGGAAGCTCCCCGAGCATTTATAATCTTGCATCCGGCTCACGCCGCATTCCTGACTCAAAAGGGGCGAATTTGCTCGACTTCTTAGGCGATCTTCGGCGGACCCACATGTGTGGAGGATTGCGTGTTTCCGATGCCGGCGGAAAAGCCGTGCTTATGGGCTGGGTGAATCGCCGCCGCGATCTCGGCAACCTGATCTTTATCGATATCCGCGACCGCTCGGGCATTTCGCAGGTGGTGTTCAATAAAGAGCGGAACGCCGCCATTCACGAAAAAGCTTCAGGATTGCGCAACGAGTACGTCATCGCTGTAGTGGGCGCGGTCAAGCTGCGCGACGCCAATACCGTCAACAAGAACATTCCTACCGGTGAGGTTGAACTGGTCGCTGAAGAACTGCGTTTGCTCAATGAATCGAAACAGCCGCCGTTCCTTCCGGGTGATACGGTCCTGCCCAACGAAGAGATGCGTCTGAAATATCGCTACCTCGATCTGCGGCGCGACGCTATGCAGCACAACATCGAACTGCGGCACAAAGTCGCCCTAGCTATTCGCGAGAACCTCTCAGGGCAGGGATTTTTCGAAATCGAAACTCCGTTCATGACGCGGTCCACACCCGAGGGCGCACGCGACTATCTGGTTCCCAGCCGGGTGCAACCGGGATCGTTCTACGCACTGCCGCAATCACCGCAGTTATTTAAGCAAATCCTGATGATCTCGGGCTTCGACAAATATTTCCAGATCGTGCGCTGTTTCCGCGACGAAGATCTGCGTGCCGACCGCCAACCCGAGTTTACTCAGATTGATTTGGAGATGTCCTACCCGCAACCGGAACGGGTATGGGAAGTGGTGGAAAAGTTTCTGACGGCCGCCTTCAAAGCTGCTGGCCATGAAATCAAAACCCCATTCCCACGCATGAGCTATGACGAAGCGATTCGTCTTTACGGCAGTGACAAGCCTGACATGCGCTTGCCCGAGATGACCGACGTGCGCGAAGCCTTCACCGCCGCTGACTTGGAAAAACTGGGAGTGAATGCCGCGCTGCCACTGCTGGCCATCCGGATTCCGAAAGTTGGCAAGCTCTCGCGCAAAGAACGCGACGAAAACAAGGAATTATTCGGCGCCCACACCGCAGAGTTCAACCTGCTCGACATGGATCGGCTGGAAAAGTCCATGCCGGACGCGGTCGAGCAATTGAAAGGGCTATCTTCAGCCCACCTCGACGATCTGATCACTCTAGTAGGAGCGAAGAATTCCTCTAATTTCAAGACCACGATTGGTGGCCTTGGAAAAGTCGCAGGCGCCTATAGGTTGCGGCTGGCTGACAAGTATCGCGAGAAGCATAAAGCTTTCGAGAGAACCGGAGACCCGCGTCACGACTTCCGGTTTCTTTGGGTAACGGATTTCCCCATGTTCGAGTATGACGAGGAAGGGAAGAGTTGGGTGCCGGCGCATCATCCTTTCACCTCGCCGCATGAGAAGGACATGGACAAACTGGAGTCCGACCCAGGCGCGGTGCGCGCGCTGGCCTACGACGTGGTGCTCAATGGCACGGAGTTGGGATCGGGATCGATTCGTATTCATCGCCAGGACATCCAGCGACAGATCTTCCGCGCTTTGGGCATGACAGAAGACGAAGCTCGCGCCCGCTTTGGATTCTTCCTCGAAGCGCTGGAATATGGCACCCCTCCGCATGGCGGGATCGCGCTCGGTCTCGACCGCATTGCCATGATCCTGGCGGGAGCCGATAGTTTGCGGGAAGTGATTCCGTTCCCCAAGACCGCCCGGGCAGTGGATTTGATGGTGGACGCCCCGACACCGGTAGCGATAGAACAGGAAGAGCAGTTGGAGTTGATGTCAGCATGGTCTGAACTTTCTGACACCGAATGGCGACTTGCCCATCTCTGTGACGAACTGCTATCTGTGACTGAGATGTCAATCCTCGACAGGGATCTGCCCGCCGATACTAGCGAGCGGCAGGTAATCGCCCTTATTCTCGGGAAAGCTCGCAATGATGCCAGAGGCGCAATAAGGCTGGCAAAAGCTGGCTACGGCGTACAAGCGGCTGGACTTTGTCGATCAATAGTGGAGGCAGCGATCAACGTTCAATACATCGCCAAGGACCCAGCGAAGAGGGCATCTGCATTCATTGACCTAGCGCGAGACGAAAACTGGAAGCTATCCAATAGGTTGAAAATGCACCCTCACTCCAGAGAAGTTGAAGAGGTCCTGTTTGCAATCGATGGGAGAGCGACAAAAAGCGACTGGCCGACAAGCCTCGTGGCTAGGGCCTACGACGTTCAAAAACCATCGTATGCCTACGACATAGTATTTTTAATGTTGTCTCATATCTTGCATTCGACACCCTCATCGCTTTCTGGTCAGCTACGACCGGGGGAACGTCAACGGTTTGTTATGCAAATCGGTCGTGCACATGAATGGGTCGACACGGCACTTGCAACAGTCTTCATCTTTTTTGCACAGGTGGCTGAATCGGCTCTGATAACCTTCGGCCTTGAAAAAACAGATCTTGAGCGAGTCATCGCGGCCTTCAAAAAGCTACATCCCGACGTTGTTTAGCCTCGATAACACGCGTAGGGTAGCCACCTTATCTTAGGGTATGTCAAAGCTTTTGGGTGGCGCAGCGGTTCACCGCTGCTATTCAGGAACTCAGAAAGATCGGCTTTAGCCGCTGCGGTACTTCGTCCCGAGACAAACTGGGGCAGAACTGAAGGGGAGAGTCTTTCGCTGTCTCCACTAAGCCTGCGTTGACCAGTCGGCGCTAGATATACTCACGAGTGCATTTTCGCGTCCGGCTCAGGTGCTCAAAGTGGTTTGCGATTTTCTTACTTTGATGCAGCCTTACCGACTGTTTGCATTCGGGACAGAAAGCCCGAGTTTCGTTCCTAGCCGCTGCCTCATTTGCCGTAATCTCCTTGCGGTCGCCGGGTTTTAGCAATGCGGTTCTCATCGGCGCACATCATAGACCTAGGCATGTGGGGTTTGTCAAAGGCCCAATCTGCAAGAAACACCTTGACTCTGCGTTCTATTTCACGTAGGGTATAGCGTTCCGAGGGCTTAAGTAGCTGATTTGCCCGACGAACCTCCGCTGACAATCGCGGCTTTTCCCAAAAAGTGAGAAACTTTCGGGTCAGGCGGAGCATCTATACCAGTAACCAGAGCTTTCCTGTACAACCCATCTGAAATGTGTCGTTTACGTGCTCTGGCCCGCAGCGCGGCAGTACGTGGATGGGGGTTCGACTGGACGGCTCGGATCAGGAGTGAAACCTAATTATGCGTTCTGATCGTGTTTTCGATGCTTTACAGACATTACGGAACCGATATATGCTTTGCCAGCTTGCCTCCAAAGCTACCCGGAAGTTTCACAAGCCCAACACCCGAATCCAGGAAACCATGAACGAAGTGTTGGACCGGATTGCAAGCTCGGAACGGCAGACGGTTCTGTCGGAGCCGGAAAACTTCGCCGAGGCGCAACGTAGGGCTGCGTAAAACCAGCCCCGCTTTTCCCCTCGCACGGGCAAGTCTTTCCTGAGTGACCCTCCTTTTGAAAATTCCCTTCGCAGGTGAACTAGATAATGACCATCGCAGAATTGAAAGAAAAAAACATAACTGAGCTGACCAAGATCGCCCGATCTTTGGATCTGCCCGGGGCCAGCGGTTTGCGCAAGCAGGACTTGATCTTCAAGATCCTCCAGGCGCAAAGCGAAAAAGAAGGCCACATCTTCGCCGAGGGCGTGCTTGAAATCCTGCCTGACGGCTACGGCTTCCTCCGCTCGCCCGACTATAACTATCTGCCCGGCCCCGATGACATTTACGTGTCGCCCTCGCAGATTCGCAAATTTGACCTCAAAACCGGTGACACCATCAGCGGCCAGGTGCGTCCTCCGCATGAGGGCGAAAAGTATTTCGCGCTGGTAAAGATCGAAGCGGTTAACTTCGAGTCGCCCGACGAGGCCCGCAACAAGATCCTGTTCGACAATCTGACGCCGTTGTATCCGCAGGAGCGGTTAAAGCTCGAAACCGTCCGCGAAAACGTCAGCGCTCGGGTGATGGACCTTCTCACTCCCCTCGGCAAGGGACAACGTGGTCTCATCGTTTCACCCCCGCGCGCCGGCAAAACCATGCTGTTGCAGAACGTCGCCAACTCGATTACGACGAACCACCCTGAAGTAGTGCTGATGGTGCTGCTGATCGACGAGCGCCCGGAAGAAGTCACCGACATGCAGCGCTCGGTTAAGGGCGAGGTAATTTCTTCGACTTTCGACGAGCCCGCCGCGCGCCACGTGCAAGTTGCCGAAATGGTGATTGAGAAAGCCAAGCGGTTGATCGAGCATAAACGCGACGTGGTGATTCTGCTCGATTCCATCACACGTTTGGCGCGCGCCTATAACACGATTGTGCCGCCCAGCGGCAAAGTCCTCTCCGGCGGTGTGGATTCGAACGCGTTGCAGCGTCCGAAGCGCTTCTTCGGATCGGCACGCAACATCGAAGAAGGCGGTTCGTTGACCATCATTGCTACGGCTTTGATCGATACCGGTTCCCGCATGGACGACGTGATCTTCGAAGAATTCAAAGGCACCGGCAACTCGGAAATCATTCTGGAACGCAAACTGGTGGACAAGCGCGTCTTCCCGGCGATTGACATTCAGCGTTCCGGCACGCGAAAAGAAGAGTTGCTGATTCCAAAAGAAGACCTGACCCGCATCTGGGTTTTGCGCAAAGTCCTGAATCCGCTGTCGCCCGTGGAAGCGATGGAATTGCTGATCGACAAACTCAACAAGACCAAATCGAATGGCGAATTTCTGGCAAATATGAGCTCGTTGTAAGGCTCCGCAACCAACCCTGCCTGTTCGCGTAGAGACGTAGGTGGCTACGTCTCATTTCTTTTCTCTGCGCTCTCGATCCCTTCTCTGCGTCCTCTGCGATCAGCTTTCGTTTTTCGATCAGATGTACCTAGGTACCATGGTACAATCAATCCATGAGTGACAGCTTTAGTGTGGAACGCATTCAAACCGGGGTCCGCATGGAGAAACGCCTGCTGAAAGTGCTGAAGGCGTTTGCGGAATACAAAGACATGACGCTGGGTGACCTGCTCGAAGGCATCGTGCTGCACGCCTTTGACGGCAAAACCCCCTTCAGTCCCGAATCCCTGAAACGCATCGCCGATCTCAAGAAGTTCTACGGCCTAACCCTAAGCGCAAGCGCCAGTCATCGCCTGCAAGAGTCGAATGCGAAGAGAAAAGTCGACAATTCAACCCGCCGGTCGAGGAAGTGATGACGAAAGACGCCAACAAACTCGCCCGGACCGGCCTGCAATGGTCACTCGGTCTGGTCTTGATCTACGAATGTTCGCGGCTGGTTTTCTCCGCGGGCGCGAGGCATTCTTTTGAGACAAACCACTTACCGCAGTGGTTTCGCGTGGCCATTGGGTCGGTCGAACTGCTGGGTGCGATTTTGTTTCTGATCCCGCCAGCGGTGGTGGCGGGGGGCCGTGTTCTGCTCGCAACCTTCGGAGCGGCAGCCATCATCCACATTCTGCACGGCCAGCCTGATGTAGGGTATTTGGTGATTTACGCGATGGCAGTACTGACGGTCACAACAGCGCGCGACCACTAAGCTATCCCGCGTTCGTCCTAGCTTGGTCCATCACATAGACGCGGCCGGGGAGCGCGGCCTGAATCTTGTTCTTCTCAAAGCTGTCCTTGATCCGCCGCCGCAATTCGCGTCCCACGCTGAATTGCTGGTTAGGTTTGGTCTTTAGCAGCATCAGATACTCCGCCTCGCCATTGCCCACGCGATCAATGCCCGGCACTCGCACGTCGCTGACAATCTGATTTGCAAACGCTGGATCGTGACGAATCTCCTCCCCGATTTGCTGCAGAAGTTCGATGATGCGGTCGCTGGGTTCGCTGTACGCCACCACCACTCGCATCGCCACTTGCGACCAGTCGCGGGTCAAGTTGGAGACAATAGTGATCTGACTGTTAGGCACGACGTGGACGGTGCCATCGTCATCCCGCAGCGTGGTGCGGCGCAGGCTCATGTCCTCGACGGTACCCTTCACCCCGGCAATGCTGACTTTGTCGCCAATGTCGTACTGATTGTCCAGCAGAATGTAGAACCCGTTGATGAAGTCCTTCACTAATGTCTGCGCGCCGAAGCCAATGGCTATACCAGCCACTCCCGCGCTCGCCAACAGCGGTCCGAGGTCGAACCCGAACAAGGGCAGCACCTCGAGCGCGGCCACAAACAGGATAACGAACACGCCGACACTGGTAATCACGCTGGTCAGAGTGCGGACCTGCCGGGTACGCAACCCAGGCAGCCCGCGAGTTTGAAGAGCGGCAGCCTTCCCAGCAATGGTCCGTAACATCCAGATCAGCAGGCACGCGACCACGGTTACTAAGAGAATCTTGGGACCGTCGTGACGCAAAAAGGTCCGCGTGTCTTCGCCCCAGCCGCGCACCACGTCTTGCAAATTTACTTCCGCGGGTATCAGCATGAGATTGTGGTTGCTCGCGCGTGATTATAGCAAGTCGCGGGCAATCGCCCGCCCCCGTATAATCTTTGACATTCCAGTCTGGTGAGGTAACTGTGCGATTCAAGTTGGTGATCGTGTCTCTGTCACTTCTGTTCTTCACGCTCGCCCTGCCATCGTGGGCGTGGGCAGGAACTCCTGCCCAGAGCCCACAGGCCCGTGATCCACTGGCCATTCCCGTGGATCCGGCGCGTCAGGCGGCGCAGGAAAAAGAAATGGCCAAGAAGGCCAATCAGGAGCGGCAAGCTCAGCTTCGCCGCGACACCGAACACCTGTTGCGATTGTCCACGGAATTGAAGCAGTATGTGGACAAATCAAGCGAAAACACGCTTTCTCTGGAAGTCATCAAGAAAGCCGAAGAGATCGAGAAACTGGCGCACAGTGTGAAGGAAAAGATGAAGGGCAACTGAACGCCCTTCTCCCGGTAGCCGCAGGCTGGGCAACGTATTCTGTGACCGCGTGATGTTCTGTCCTTCTCCGCACGCTCCCAAACCCTTGGTGTTTGCGATATAATTGCAACTCGATATCAACAAGAAGGATGACATTAGCCATGCCTCTGCCCCAGACTGAAGCTCCGGGAAGATTGCAAGCCGAACTGATGTCGCGCGGCTTGCGTATGACACACCAGCGCCGTACCATCCTCAGCGTTGTCGAGACCGCGAAACAACATCTCGACGCCAGTCAGATTCTGCGACGGGCTCGCAAACTCGATCCCCAGGTAGATCGAGTCACGGTGTATCGCACTCTCAAGCTGCTCAAGCGGCATGGCCTGGTGGATGAGCTCGACCTCATGCACATGCAGGGCGAGAAGCATTTCTATGAGCGGCGGCCACAGCGCGACCACATTCACATGGCCTGCCTGCGTTGCGGCAAGATCATGGAATTCGAGAGCGACCTTTTCGACCGTTTAAAGGGCCAGATTCAGCGGGATTGCCAGTTCCACATCATCGTGACCCGCCTCGAAGTCGGCGGCTACTGCGCGCAGTGCCGTTCGGCCAGCAAACAGTAAATCCTACTATTGCATGTGGTTGCAACAACTCTGACACATTAAATCTGTGTGAATACCTTGACCGGGAGATTGACTGCCCGATAGCATTACATCACTGAACTAAATGCAACTCAGTTGCAATTATGCTTGGAATCAAGGGTGGCCTTCCGAGCCGCACCTATACCAAGACCAGGGGATTGTGTCGGGATGTGGAAAACGCTACAGGATTTTATCGCGCGGTTGATCGGCATCGTAATTCCACTTCTCTTTGCTTCGGGAATCGCCTGGGCGAGCGTGGGTGGCAGTATCTCCGGGACCATTAAAGATCCGAGTGGGGCAGTCATTGCAGGCGCAGTCGTGACCGTGACCAACACAGACACGGGTTCGAAGCAGATCGCGAAGTCGAACGCCAACGGCGCTTATAGCTTTGCGGTTCTCTCGGTTGGACACTACTCGGTCGAAGTGGACTATCCCGGATTCAAGCCGTATCGTCGCGTCGGCGTCGACCTTGACGTCAATAGCGCACTGGTGGTTGATGCCGTGCTGCGGGTGGGCCAAAGAACCGACACGGTAACCGTGAATGACAGTGCGGTTCATGTGGACACCACCAGCACGCAAATGGGCGAACTGATTACCGGTGCCACCATGACTTCCGTTCCATTGAATGGCCGAAGCTATACCGACTTGCTCGCTCTTCAGCCCGGCGTCGCTCCCGTGACTTCCATCTCCTCGGCAACGGTGCAGGACGTTGGCGCCAGCGCATTCTCGCCTTCCGGCGATTTAAATCCTGGGACCATTTCCATCAACGGCCAGCGGGAATTTGCCAACGGCTTCATGGTCAATGGAAGCGATGTCGAAGAAGACGTCAATATGGGCACGGCGATTATCCCTAATCTCGATTCGATCGCCGAGTTCCGTATTCTCACTAATAACTTCGATGCCGAATATGGCGAATACAGCGGAGGTCAGATCAATGTCGTAACTCGATCTGGCACCAATGCGTTTCACGGCGATGTGTTCGAATTTCTACGAAACACAGACCTGGACGCGCGCAACTACTTTTCGCCGACTCGCGGTACCTTTATTCAAAACCAGTTCGGAGCAACACTCGGCGGTCCGGTGGTACGAAACAAGGTTTTCTTTTTCGCCGACTACCAGGGCACTCGTCTGACGCAGGGAGTGAGTACCGGGCTGATTCCTGTCCCCTCCATACAGGACCGGTCCGGCAATTTGTCCGATGCCGCCAGCTCATTCACGACTGTCGATCAGAACGGAAGCACTGTCCCCACCACCGTCAGTGGGCCCTATTGGGCCAGCCTGCTTTCCCAGAAGTTCGGTTACGGCGTCACCGCAGGCGAACCGTATTATGTTGCCGGATGCACCAGTTCGGCACACTGTGTTTTTCCCAACGCCGTGATTCCACAAAGCGCGTGGTCTACGCCGGCCCAACATTTACTTCAATACATACCTATCCCGAATGTTGGAAACAATAATTTCTCCACTTCCGCTGTAAATGAGAGTCTGGACGACGATAAGGGCGCATTTCGTCTCGATGCCAATACCGGCTGGGGTTTGATGTCCGCCTATTACTTCATCGATAACTTCACGCAGGGCAACCCTTATCCGACCGCGCAAGGGGGAGCGAATGTGCCCGGTTTCAACGCTCTGAATCTGGGCCGCGCCCAACTGCTAAGCCTCGGCAACACGAAGACTTTGGGAACGACTGCCGTCAATGAGTTTCACTTCAGTTATATGCGCGATGCCACTGACCTGGGGCGGCCGCAAGGCGGTTTGGGCGTCAGCCTGGCATCGCAGGGCTTTACCGTGGGGGCGGGCACTTCGGGGATTGTTCCCCTATCACCGCAAACCGAAGGGGTTGAGAGCGTCGGCTTCAATAGCTTTACGATTGGGACCAATCCCAATCAACTCAAGCAGATTAACAATACATATCAATGGCTCGACAATTTTTCCAAGGTGATTGGGAATCACACCATCAAGATCGGCGGCGAATTTCACTTCGATCAAGTGAATACTTTTCCGATTGCGCAATTCAATGGTAATTTTCTGTTCTTCGGAAGCGAGACCGGCTCTGACTTCGCGGACTTCCTTTTAGGCGTCCCCAGCCAATACAACCAGAGTCAGTTGCAACCCTTCTATGGCCGCAACAAGTATGTGGGTCTGTACGCACAGGATAGCTGGCGTCTGCGGCCTAACCTCACTTTGAATTATGGTCTGCGATGGGACCGGATCGAGCCTTGGTACGAAAAATACAATCAGCTCGCGGTGCTGGAGCCGGGCAAGCAATCGGTTGTCTTCCCGGGCGCGCCCGCCGGCATCCTGTTTCCCACCGACCCCGGAGTTTCGCGCACGCTCGCGCCCCCGGGAAATCTTGATTTCGCCCCGCGCGTTGGCCTCTCTTACTCGCCTAACCCCGGTGGGGACGGTCTGCTTAGCAAAATTGTCGGAGGTCCGGGCAAGACAAGTCTGAGGGCTGGTTTCGGCATGTTCTATACCGCAATCGAAGCGTTGAGCATCGGAGTACTGAGCGCGAATGCTCCCTATGGGACCACCTACACCAGTCCTGCTCCGCCGCTGTTTGCAACTCCGTTCATTACGGCAAGTACTGGTCAAAACCTCGGCCAGAACTTCCCGGTGCAACTAGCGCCGCTAAACTCTTCGGCCAGTCATCCCGATCCCAACATTAACTGGTCGCAATATGTGCCCATCACCGGTATCCCAGCCTATCCGACCAGCAACCGAATTCCTTACACCGAGGAATACATGCTTTCTTTGGAGCGTCAGTTTGGGAGCAATACTCTGTTCAGCGCGAGTTACGTGGGGAGCCAGGCTCATCGCCTGCTGGTGCTGGTGGAAGCAAATCCTGGTGATCCTGGTCTCTGTCTTGGTCTGAGCCAGCCGAGCCAGGTGATGCCAGGCACGCCTACCTGCGGCCCGTTTGGTGAAAGCAACGCATACATCAGGGCAAACGGTCAGGTGGTAAACGGAACCCGCGGTCCGTTAGGCCCAAATTTCGGGAGTGACACCAACCAGGCTTCCGTCGGTAATTCCAATTACAACGCCTTGGAGATCAGCCTGCGTCACACCAGCGGACGTCTGCAGTTTTTTGCTGGTTACACTTACAGCAAGTCTCTCGACCAGTCTTCCAATCTGGGGGAGGAGATCAATCCGCTGAACCCTGCTCTCAGCAAAGCACTGTCCGCTTTCGATCTAACACACAACTTCGTGGCGAGCTACAACTATCAAATTCCGTTTGAACATCTCTTCCGCGCCGCGAACCGCTGGACCCAAGGCTGGGCGCTTTCCGGGATCACCCACTTCAGCACTGGTTTTCCTGTGACCATGTACAACTTCGGCGACAACTCTCTGCTGGGCACCGAGCCAAACGGCATCAATAACTACGGCGTCGATGAGCCGCAGTACACTCCGGGCCCGCTCAACTTGAACCACAATCCACGGCAAGACAATCATGTCTATTTCAACACCGCTTTGTTCAGTCTGCAGCCTCTAGGTCAGCCCGGAAATGCCAAGCGACGGTTTTTCTATGGTCCGGGGATGGATAACTATGACATGGCATTGTCGAAGAATCTGCCGGTGACGGAATCGAAGTCATTAGAGTTCCGCGTGGAAGCATTCAACATCTTCAATCATGCCCAGTTCTATGGGCCTACATCGGTAAACGGTAATATTAATAGCTCCTCTTTCGGACAGGTAGTTAGTGCAGCCGCGCCGCGGCTTATGCAAGTCGCGGTCAAGTTTACATTTTGACCGCGACTTAGCACGCTAAGAGGTTGCTTATGAACTTAGAGGCCGGCCTCTCCTGCTGTGATTCGCATCCCGTAGAACGAACGGTAGACGAAGAAGAACGAAACCAGGAAGAAAGCCAGAGCTAATCCGTGAGTGAGAGTGTCTCCGGCATCGGTCGTCAGCTTAACCGCCAGTTCTACCGCCAGCAAACCGAAGAGAGTCGTGAACTTGATTACCGGGTTCAATGCCACCGAAGATGTGTCCTTGAACGGGTCGCCGACAGTATCCCCGATCACGGTTGCATCATGCAATGGCGTACCTTTCTGTTTCAACACGACTTCGACAATCTTCTTGGCGTTATCCCAGGCAGCGCCGGCATTGGCCATGAAAATTGCCTGATACAGCCCGAATATCGCGATCGAAATAAGGTAGCCGATGAAGAAGAATGGCTCCACAAACGCGAAGCACAACGTGCCGAAGAAGACCGCCAGAAAGATGTTCAACATCCCCTTTTGTGCATACTTGGTGCAGATCTCGACCACTTTCTTGCTGTCGGCAACCGAGGCCTTCTCTACACCTTCCAGTTTGATATTAGCTTTGATGAATTCCACGGCCCGATAAGCGCCCGTGGTTACGGCCTGCGTAGACGCACCCGTAAACCAATAGATCATTGCCCCGCCCGTAATCAGGCCGAGGAAGAAAGGCGCATGCAGCAACGACAGTTTCTGCACATTTTCAGTCAGCCCGTTGGTCAGTGCCATGATGATGGAGAAAATCATCGTGGTCGCTCCCACCACCGCCGTTCCGATCAGCACCGGCTTGGCTGTCGCCTTAAAGGTGTTGCCCGCACCGTCGTTTTCCTCCAGCAAGTCTTTGGCGCGTTCGAAGTTCACATCGATGTTGAAATCTTTCTTGATCTCCGCCTTCACGTTCGGCACCTGCTCGATCAAAGAAAGCTCATAGACGGACTGTGCATTGTCGGTAACCGGACCATAGGAATCTACCGCAATGGTCACCGGGCCCATGCCCAGAAACCCGAAAGCCACCAAGCCGAAAGCGAAGACCGCCGGCGCAGCCATCAATGTTCCAAGTCCCTGCAAGCTGAAGTAGTAGGAAATGGACATCAGAGCTACCATGGCCAGCCCCAGGTAGTAAGCCGAGAAGTTCCCAGCCACGAAGCCTGACAGAATGCCGAGCGATGCTCCGCCTTCCTTCGCCGAAGTCACCACTTCATTTACGTGTCGTGACTCGGTCGAGGTGAACACTTTCACCAGTTCCGGAATCACTGCTCCCGCCAGCGTGCCGCAGGAAATGATCGAGGCCAACTTCCACCATAATGTGGTATCGCCGCTGAGTTCCGGCACGATCATCGAGGAAATGAGGTAGGTGATCGCGATCGAAACCACCGAAGTGATCCATACCAGCGAGGTCAGCGGCGTTTCGAAGTTCATCTCTTTGGCGCTGCCGTACTTGGCTTTGGCGATCGCCCCATTGATGAAGTATGCGGCCGCGCTCGAAATAAGCATGGCGATGCGCATCACAAAGATCCATACCAGCAGCTGTACCTGAATTTTCGGATCTTTTACGGCCAGCAATATGAACGTGATCAGTGCCACGCCGGTGACGCCGTAGGTCTCGAAACCGTCGGCGCTTGGTCCAACCGAATCGCCCGCGTTGTCACCCGTGCAGTCGGCAATCACGCCAGGATTGCGCGCGTCGTCTTCTTTGATCTTGAAGACGATCTTCATCAAATCTGATCCGATGTCAGCGATCTTGGTAAAGATGCCGCCCGCGATTCGCAACGCCGCAGCTCCCAGCGACTCGCCGATGGCGAATCCGATAAAGCACGGACCAGCGTAATCTCCGGGAACGAACAGCAGGATGAACAGCATGAGCAGCAGCTCCACGCTGATCAGCATCATGCCAATGCTCATGCCGGCCTGCAGCGGGATGTTGTAAATCGGATAGGGCTTGCCCGCCAGGCCCGCAAATGCAGTTCGCGAGTTGGCAAACGTGTTCACGCGGATCCCGAACCAGGCCACGCCATAGCTGCCTGCGATTCCGACAATACTGAACAGAAGAATGATCGCCACCCGCATGGCTTCAAGCTTCAGCAGCACGCCGAAGTAGAGCAGTATGATGACCGCGATGAAAATCCACAACAGAAGCAGGAATTTGCCCTGGGTGATCAGGTAGGTCTTGCAGGTTTCGTAGATAAGTTCGGAAATCTCGCGCATGGCGCGATGCACCGGCAGATTCTTGAGCCGGGTGTAGATGACCAGACCGAAGCCCAGGCCAAATATGCAGAATAGAATGCCGATCATCAGCAACTTGTGCCCATCGATGGCATTGTTCAAGAAGCTGACCGACGAGAGATCAGGGAGTTTTAGATTGGCCTCACCGCCGACTTCTCCGGAAGGCTGAGCGAACGCGACCGATGCCAGAATCACGACCGTTACGATGGACGCCAAAGTCTTGGCCCACGTCCGGGCGAGACGGCATCCCTGGGACGCAGCTTGAGCGAGCCCGATGCGCATAAAATTCCTCCACCAAATTAAGTATTTAAGGATGACTGACGGTTTCAGCTTTCCGGCGCACTTGCTCCCCACTCTCAACCCGAGAGACCGGGAGCATATATTGGCCGGAGTTCCGAACACGCTTCCACCGCAAGACTCAAAAAGGAATGCTGAGCTTGGCCGCGTCGGATGTTCCTTGCGTCCTACTAAACATATCAGCACAAGCGTCTACAGCAAAAGTCGGCGGCCAGGGAATGTCGCTTCCCTGAAGCTGACTCGGCAACAAGACTCGTCTTTATAACATGTTAGGGAGAGATGGTCAAACTAGCCGCAAGGTGTTATTTCTTCGCGCGGGAGACGAGCGCAAAGCTTTGCGCTTCAGGCGGGTGCATGGCGGTCTCTAACCAACCGGAGCGCTGCTTGCAATGGATCTTCAGCTACCTGATCGACCAGTCCGGACTCCAAGGCGTATTGTGCGCCAATCTTTTCAGCGGCCACGAACATCTGCAAAGCTGACGCCTTTCCGATTAGACGTGACAGTCTTTGCGTTCCGCCCCAGCCGGTAATCAAACCGAGCGCGGCGCCCCGATGGCCAAAGATTGCGTTCGGCGAAACGATTCTGTAGTGGCAGGCCAGCGCTAGATCCAGGCCACCACCCATACAATAGCCGCAGATTGCAGCGCAGACCGGTGCGGGAAAACGCGCAACTGCATCCATGAGTTGCTGTCCCAAGCGTGAGAATTCATAGGCCGCCGGCGCTGTCAGCCCGACAATTTCTCGTAAATCGGCTCCGACAGAAAAGAACTTTCGACTCCCCGTAATGATCAGAGGTTCCGGATCAATTGTGATCTTGTTGAGCACATCGACGAGTGCCATTACCCGCGCGCGTGTCAGACGGTTCATGCCATCGTCAGACTCCAGTTGCAGTATCCGGACTTTGTCGGTGCGGTGTAATGAGAAAGGGGCTCCATGCGCGGCAAGAGGCATTAGATTAGTGAGCTGACGTGGAGGATCACAAAGGTCATCGAGGAATTTTCTCCACTGCGAAGTTTAGCCGCAATCTGGCTGTCAACCGGTTGCCACGCCGCGATGCTTGACATTGGTGCGGATGAATTTAACGATTTCATCCATGGCAGTCCCCGGCTGAAAAATGGCAGCAACCCCGATGTTCTTCAGATTTGCGATGTCTTGATCCGGTATGATCCCGCCGACGACGACTACTACATCGTCCATCTTGTTCTGCTTGAGAAGATCCATCACCCGGGGCACGATGGCATTGTGCGCGCCAGAGAGAATAGAGAGCCCAATGACGTTTGCGTCCTCTTGTAACGCGGCATTAACGATCATCTCCGGCGTCTGTCGTAATCCTGTATAGATCACTTCCATACCGGCATCGCGCAGGGCGCGTGCGATTACCTTGGCTCCGCGGTCATGACCATCCAGACCCGGCTTCGCGACCAGGACGCGAATTTTCTGCTCAACCATGTCTTCATTTAACCACAGGTGGCCCGAGGAATCACAAAGACGCGTGTTCCACGAATCTGATCTGGCTATTTCTCTTTGAGATCCAAGCTCCTCCACAGGTACCAGCAAGCTACGCTGCGATACGGTTCCCAAGGCCGGGCAAGCTTTTCCATCTGCAAAGGCTTCGGCAGCTTTCGCTTATTGTAGTGTTTCTTGATGGCCGTCTGTACACCGAAGTCGCCAGTCGGCAATATATTCGGTCGCCTCAGTGTGAACATGAGGAACATTTGCGCTGTCCACGTGCCGACACCTTTGACTTGAGTTAAGTGTTGGATTACTTCTTCATCGGATAACTCATGCAGATTGCCGAAGTTGAGTTCGCCACGGGCCGTTCGTTCCGCTATGTCGCGCAAATAGGACGACTTCTGCTTGGAGAGACCTACGGATCGCATCTGCGGTTCAGTTAGTTTCAAGATCCCTGCCGGGGTGACAGGGTCGCCGGCCAGTGCAGCAAATCGCTTGAAAATCGTGACCGCCGCTTTTCCGTTCAATTGCTGGTACACGATGGCTTCAGCCAGACTGTGAAATACTGGCAGCCCGTACTCGATGCGGCAGGGTCCGACACGCGCAATAATATCTCGCAGAATTGGATCAGATTTCTTCAGGTGGTTAACGGCTGCACGCATGGGAGTGTTGAACTCAGCTTAGGCAGCGAGGATAGCAGAACTCGAGAGGGAAGCAGCTACGTAATACTGGCTTCCGTATAGGTCCCGTACACGTCGCGGAGTGCCTCGCAAATCTCGCCGACAGTCGCGTAGGCTCGCACGGCGGCCACGATGTAGGGCATCGTATTGGCCGGTGAGATTGTGTCCTTTGACCCAGCGTTTGGCTCTAAAGCCGCGGCTCGTTTAAGGTCATTCAAACAACGGCGTACATCTTCGTTGGATCGTCGCTTTCGCAGTGCCTTGAGTTTCGCTGATTGTCCCTGTGCCACGCTTTCGTCGATATAAAGGATATTGGGCGATCCCTCCTCGATGACGAACTCGTTAGCACCCACGATGATTTTTTCCTTGGCCTCGACTGCTCGCTGATTCTGATATGCCGCCTCGGCAATTTCTTTCTGCGGATACCCACGTTCTATCGCATTTACCATCCCGCCCATCGCGTCCAGTTTATCGAAATAATCCAACGCCCCCTTTTCCATTTCTAGGGTCAAGGCCTCAAGGAAATACGACCCACCCAGGGGGTCGACAGTATTCACCACTCCCGACTCGTAAGCGACGATTTGCTGAGTGCGTAGAGCGATCCGTGCAGCTTCTTCGGTGGGAAGAGCCAACGCCTCGTCATAGCCATCGACGTGCAGCGACTGGGTGCCTCCCAAGACCGCAGCCAGGGCTTGCAGAGCCGCACGCGCTATGTTGTTCAGCGGTTGCTGTGCGGTCAGCGAAACTCCGGCTGTCTGCGAGTGGAATCGCAGCAGACACGAGCGCTGGTTCTTGGCTTTGAATCGGTCTTTCATGACCTGGTACCAGATCTTGCGCGCCGCCCGGTACTTGGCGATCTCTTCGAAGAAATCGTTGTGCGCATTGAAGAAGAAACTCAAGCGGGGACCGAACTCATCCACATCCAGGCCGCGCCGCCGCGCCCATTCCACGTACTCGACGCCGTCGTAAAGTGTGAATGCCAACTCCTGCAGCGCAGTGGAACCAGCTTCGCGAATGTGGTAACCGCTGATGGAAATGGTATTGAAGCGAGGTGTAAACCTGGATCCGAACTCAAACGTATCTACCACCAGTCGCATCGAGGGCGCAGGCGGGTAGATATATTCCTTCTGCGCGATGTATTCCTTAAGAATGTCATTCTGGATAGTGCCGGAAATCTTCTTCCAGTCGGCCCCCTGCTTCTCCGCGACCACCAGATACATGGCCCACAACACAGAGGCAGGAGAGTTGATGGTCATGGAGACTGTGGTTTTTTCGAGATCGATCCCGTCAAACAGGATTTCCATGTCTTCCAGCGAATCAATCGCCACGCCGCATTTCCCAACTTCTCCCTCACTTGCCGGATGGTCCGAGTCGTACCCCATGAGCGTCGGCAGATCGAACGCAACCGACAATCCACCGCCGCCATGCTCAAGAAGATACTTATACCGCTGGTTGGTTTCCTCCGGCGAAGCGAACCCGGAAAACTGCCGCATGGTAAAAAGCTTGCCACGATACCCAGTGGCGTGGATGCCACGCGTAAACGGAATCTCTCCGGGATGGCCGAGGTACCGATCGTAGTTCCAGTCTTCGGGCAAGTCGGCTTGTGTATAAAGGCGGCGGATGGGGACACCGGAGATTGTCGTAAAGCGGGCGTTCCCGTTCTCATCCAGATTGCTGCCGGTCGCAGCTCCTATCGGTCGCTCGGGAGTCTTCTCCAAGGTTGGGCCCAGGGTTTTTTCCGCCCAATCCTTCTCGCTTGCCGAGGGATGCCGTCCCTCAAAAACATCGCTGATAGGATTTTCCGCGACTCGTGGTTTTTTGTCAGGCATAAGCATCCATCCAGATTAGATGATAAGAGGAGTTCGGGTGCGGAGCAAGGTGAGAGACTTTCCCAACCACGTTCTACAAGGCCTAGGTAGAAACCTTGCTGGCCACGTCTGCCTTGGGTTTGCCAGCTAATTCCCATGCTTTGGCGTACTTCCAGGAGACGTATACCGAGTGATAGAGGTGCAGCAGAAGACCCTCGCGGCCGTCAAGAAATCCCAGCCGAATGAAATAGTTGTACACAAATGTCAGAACCGGGCGTACGACGATGTTGGCCACGCTGAAGCCGCGGTGACCTTTCGCCAGCGCCAGCTTGGCGCCCAGAGAAGAGTAGCTGTTCATGTGCTCAAGGTAATAAGACAGTGTGGGATACGCGTAATGTATCAGAGGATTCTTGAATCGGCCGACCGCGCGACCGGCTTTTAATTCGTAACGATCATGGGGATCGTAGCCCGTCGAATAACCTTCTCCTCGCCGGAAGAGCCGCAGCTTTGGATCTGGGTAGAAGCCTCCAAAACGAATCCAACGTCCCAGAAAAAGGTTCTTGCGTGGTATCCAATAACCATTTAGTGCCTTGGGGTCGGCAAGTACAGTCCGAATTTCGTTTGCCAGGCCGGGAGAGACTTCTTCGTCGGCGTCAAGCGCAAGCACCCAAGTTTGGGTGCAAAGCTCAAGCGCATAGTTCTTCTGAGCAACGTGGCCTCGCCAAGGCTCGATGACCACGTTGACCCCGTACTGCTGGGCAATCTCACGAGTGCGGTCGGCTGATCCTGAATCCACCAGGACGATCTCATCGGCCCATCGCACACTTTCCAAAGTGCGACCGATATTGGCTTCCTCATTCAGGGCAACGATGGCAACTGACAGTCCCATAGGCCGAACCGTACAGAAAATTAATCGTACTGCCGGACGTGTATTCTCTCATACGCTAGATGCCCCGAAGTGGACGAGAGGGCAGTTCCGGTAACCCGATTGAATCTCGGGAATACCAGAACTGCCATTGCCTTTCGATTCCACTACTGAGGTTGCTGAGACGGAGGCATTACCGATTGCGGATTTTCGCGCACCGCCACATACGGTACGTTAGGCATTTGTGTGACCTGTCCGCGTTCGGCATCGGCCATGATGATTCCCGCATGATCGAGCAGCAAACCGGTGGCGCGGTCCATCTCCACCTGCGATTTTTCGTAAGCGGCCTTCGCCGAAACCAAATTGGATTCCGCGGCAGTCAGCGAGGACTCGTCTTGAAGCACAGCCGTTGAAGTGCCCACCCCGACGGCCAGCTTCTTCTGATCGGCGTCGAGCGTCTGCAACTGAAAATCAACCGCAGCTTGTGCCGCGTCCACGCTGGCCCGGTTCTGCTGGGTGTCGAACTGGGCATTGCGGACTTCAATTCGAACCTGGTTTTCAAGCTGCTGCAAACGAACCTGTGCTTGCCGGTATTCCAACTGCGCGCGCACTTCGTCAGCCTGCGCGACACGGTTTCGCAGCGGGATGTTGAGCGTTAACCCAAGTCCTTTGTCGGGAGCCACCGAGGTTACCAGCTGGTCCAATGTGCCGCCATATCCGACCGGACCTCCGTTGCTAAACGGCGGCGCGGCTGTGCCAGGAGTGAAGCACTTTCCGAACGCAGACGTGAGACAGCCCGGCGGAAGAATAGCGGGACTCACATCTCCACCGATTCCCGAGCCGCCGTAATATGCGTAGAGATTCAACGTGGGCAACAGCGCGTTGCGCACGGCTTTATTGTTGATCTCGCGGCTGCTCAAATCGACCCGCGATTCGCTCAACTCGGCGCGATGTGCCAAGGCGTCGTTGATCAAATTCTGTGTCGGTATCACTGGTTCCTGCGGGGGTAGTTGCATGACGGAGATGGGGATCACTTCTGCGCCAGCCAACGTAGGATCTTCAAGGTTGCGGCTGAGCGCGTTCTTCATCAGTAATTCCTGCAACTCCAGGTTGGTTTGCGCGAGAATCACGTTCTGTTGATTGGTAGAAACGACGCTCTGTGCGCTGACCACCTGAATCGGCGGCATGGTTCCAAACTGCACTTGCTTTTTGTTGTCTTCAAGTGTTCTTTGCGCGAAAGCCAGTGCATCCTGTTGCACCCTCACGTTTTCGTAAGCGTACACCAGGTTCCAGTACAGGTTCTCGACCTGATCGACAGTAGTAATGATCTGCAGGCGGAAGGCCACGTCCGAAATTTCGCGGTTGTTCTTGGCGATCCGGATAAAGCGCGTGTTCGAAAGGGAACCGAAGCCCTGCAACAGTTCCTGAGTGACTCTAACCTGGAAATTAGACGCAAGGCTCGGTGTGTAAGAACTCGTTGGATTGCTGGTGGTGACGTGCGTGTTATTGAATCCCACGGAGAGATTCGTCCCCCAATGAAACCCCTGCAGGTAGGAGAAATTGGCAGTGCCGGTATTCGTATTTACCACTGGAACAGGAGTAAACACACTCGTTGACTCCGCGAAGCCCCGGTCCATCTGAAGCGTGCCGGTGAGCGTGGGATCGAAACTGGTGATGGCCGCGCCGATCCCCAGGGTTGAACTCACCAGACCGTTGGTGCCCGTGCCCACTCCACCCGCAGCCACGCTGGTGCCGCCCGTGCCCGATCCCACCTGACCGCTGAGGCCACCCGTCCCGCCGCCCGGCGTATTTTGCACGATGCCGGTGTTCACACCTAGAATGTTGGCCCCGCCTTTGGCCCGTAGAATGTCTGTGTCGGCAATGTTCAGGTTGTAACGTGCCAGCACGATGTCGAGATTATTTTCCAGACTGAGTGCAATGGCATCGTTAATCGACAGCATGATCTTGCCGTCGTGCAGCAACTGGTCAACGCGCGAAGTATTGCTCAGGTTCGGTGGCGGCACCACGGCTGATTTGTAAGGTGCAAGCACGTTGGGAAACGACGAATGAGGCTTTGTGTAGTCCCTCACGATGCCTGGAGCCTGCACCTGTGCAGCTACAGGCTGTGGAGCCTGAGGCAGCGCCGGCTCGCTTGTTTGCGGGGCCGTCTGCGGCGCGACTTGGGTTTGCGCCCAACCGCTGACTACCAGGGTCCCAGTCAGAATAATGGCGGCAAAATGCCGCAGGAAAAGATCGAAACGGGCAAGAAACATTGTGTCTCTCCTTGTGATACTTGCTGCTCAAAACCTGTGAACTTGTTTTGGATGCAAACTATCCGAGAACCATCCGAAATTTCAGCTTGCTTTAGACTAACGCCTGGCTGCGGCGCATTAGAGCGGAAATTGTAAAGATTTATAAACCAGGATAGAGCTTCTAGCTGGAGGAACCGCGATCTGAGAAAGGAAAAAGGCAGCTCTCATCATGTGAGAGCTGCCATGTTTTATCGCAACAAAATTAGCGTGCTTACGGCTGAGCGGGAGGCATCACCGACTGCGGATGTTCGCGTGGCGCCACATAGGGCACATTGGGCATGTGCGCCACTTGTCCGCGTTCAGCATCCTCCATGATGATTCCGGCGTGATCCAGCAGTAGACCGGTGGCTCGGTCCAATTCCAGTCGCGATTTTTCGTACGCCGCCATAGCCGATACCAGCGTGGATTCGGCCGTCGCCAGGGCCGATTCGTTTTGCAGCACCAGCGTGCTGGTGGAGGCCCCCAGTTTGAACTTCTTTTGTTCAGCATCCAGAGATTCGTGTCCCAATCTCACGGCGGCCTGGGCCGACTCAACGCTGGCGCGGTTCTGTTGCACCGCGAACTGCGCGTTGCGGACTTCGATACGAATCTGGTTCTCGATCTGTTGCAGACGCATCTGTGCCTGGCGATATTCTAATTCCGAGCGGATCTGCTGGGACTGAGCTGCGCGGTTGCGTATCGGAATATTCAAGGACAAACCCAGCCCCTTGTCCGGAGCTGAGGAATCCACCAACTGGTTCAAGGCGGTACCGAAACCGACAGTTGGTGCTACGGGGGTTTGTAGGCTAGGCGGGATGTTAGGGTTGGGGCCAGCGCAGAATCCCTCCCCTTGCGCCACCGCGGACTGGTTTGAGCACAGATTCGCCGGATTCTGCGAGCCAGCCAAACCCGAACCTCCATAGTAGGCAAACAAATCAAGTGAAGGCAGCAAAGCACTGCGGACGGCCTTATTGCTGAGTTCGGTGCTCGTCAAGTTAATGCGCGCTTCCGCCAGTTCTGCGCGATGGCTGAGTGCCGTGTTAACCAGGTCCTGCGTCGGCTGAATGTCCTCTTGCGCTGGCAAGCTCACGGTGGAGGTGGGAATCACATCCGCATCCGCCAGCCGCGGATCAACCAGCGTGCGGCTCAGAGCGTTCTTCATCAATAACTGCTGCAATTGCAGGTTCGTCTCAGCAAGCGTCAGGGCTTGCTGGTCGGTTGCCACTGTGCTCTGCGCCCGAACCACCTCAATCGGCGCCAGGCTGCCGATTTGCACTTGCTTCTGATTATCCGACAGCGTCTTCTTCGCGAAGGCGATCGATTCTTGCTGCACTCTCACGTTTTCGTACGCGAACACCAAGTCCCAGTACATGCCCTCAATCTGATCCACGGTGGTGATGACTTGCAAACGAAAGGCAACATCGGTGATCTCGCGATTGTTCTTGGCAATACGAATGAAACGATTGTTGGCCGCGAAACCAAAACCCTGTAGCAAGTGTTGGGTGAGTCTGAACTGGAAGCCTGTGTTAACCAGCGGGCTCAGAGTCGTGAACGGGCTGTTGGTACTGACACGGCTATTGTTAAAGCCCACCGACATGTTGGTACCAGACTGGAAGCCCTGAGTGTAAGCGAAATTGTAAGTTTGCGTGTTTTGGGCGAGCACGGGCACACCAGTAAACGAGCTGCTCGCGAGTTGATTGAAGTGATCCCATTGCAGCGTGCCGGTGACGATGGGGTCGAAGCTGGTGAGGTTCGGTCCGATACCCAAGGTCGAGACGACGAGGCCGCCGGCGCCAGTACCCGCGCCTCCCGCTCCGGCGCTGGTGCCGCCGGTGCCGGAACCGACTTGCCCGCCCAGTCCACCAACGCCACCGCCGGGAGTGTTCTGTACAACACCAGCGTTCACGCCGAGAATTGATGCGCCCGACTTGGCCCGCAACACATCAGTGTCAGCGATATTAAGGTTATATCGAGCAATTCCGATGTCGAGATTGTTCTCCAGAGCCAAGGCGACGGCGTCGTCGATAGAGATCATGAGCTTGCCGTCTTGCATAAGCTGGTCAATGCGTGCCGTGTTGCTCAGGTTGGGGGCCGCAACCGTGCGCGACATGTAAGGTGCAATAGGATTGGGGAAGTGCGAAGCCGGTTTGGAATAGTCCCTCACCACAAACCCTTGCGTGGAAGCTCGTTGAGCCGTTTGGGGTGCCGGAGGCAGAGTTTGGGTCGCGTCCTGCGCGACACCGACTATCGATAATGCGCCAACCAGCAATACCGCCGCCGTTAGCCGGTTCATTGAATTCAAACGTGGCAAAGACATTCGTTTTATCTCCATGCTAGAAAGGCTGTTCGTAAAGATGACAGTGCCGTGCCCAAGATCAACATTTATTACGCGCAAAGCGCGCCCCAAGTTTCAATTTTTCCTGCCCCGGGTGAACTGCGCGTTGCTATGAAGCCGCCGACGGAATGCAATAGTATAGCTGACAGGATGCGATTCATCGCTTCCCAACCCGCGCAACGGTGTGAAACCGCAGGGACTTGCATCATCTGACCAGCGGAAGCGCGGAGAAAACCAACCGCTTCTCATGCGCAATTTCAAAATCGTTCTCGCTTATGACGGCTCCGACTTTGCAGGTTGGCAGGTGCAGCCTGATTCCGCCACCGTCCAAGGCACACTAGCCTCGGCTATTGGACGAGTCACCGGCGAAAAGGTCTTGCCACAAGGTTCAGGACGGACCGACGCGGGCGTCCACGCTCTCGCCCAGGTAGCTACATGCGCCCTCGAATCGTCGATTCCTGCGGAGAATCTGCTGAAAGCCCTGAATGACCTGCTGCCCCCCTCCATTCGCGTGTTTGAGGTAGGTGAGGTACCGCTCGACTTTCATGCACGCAAGTCTGCCCGGGCGAAGACTTACCGCTTTCGTATCTACCGTGGTGCCATTTGTCCGCCCTTTCTGGCTCGCTATGTGTGGCACCATCCTTATCCTCTGGACGAGAATGCGATGCAGCAAGCCGCTACTCTGGTGATTGGCGAACATGACTTCACGTCATTTGCGGCGGTGGATCCCGAGCGAGGAAAAAGAGAGGGCGGTGTTTCCAATATGCGCCTGATTTCCGAGTCGAGTTGGCAGCGCGAGGGCGAAGAATTGATTTACACCGTCCGGGGCAACGGCTTTTTGCACCACATGGTGCGCAATCTGGTGGGGACTTTCATTTTGGTGGGGAAGGGAAGTCTGCGGCCGGAAGACATTACCAACATATTAGAGGCCAAGGACCGATCCCTGGCAGGTGCCACAGTGCCAGCCCACGGGTTGTACTTGGTCAGCGTGGAGTATTGACGCTGTAGCACACGCGTATTCTCCCGCGTAAACTGGCCAAGGCAGATGACCACCGATGCACCAATAGCGGTTCGGAAGATCACGTCGGTCAATCCGGCGACGGGAGAAATCCTGCGCGAATTCGAGCCCGCGACCGAGACCGAAATAAACACCGCTGTGAATCACGCTCAAGCCGCTCAGCCAGGCTGGTACAGACTGGGAGTACGGCATCGAATCGGCGTTCTCGACAAATTTCGTTGGCTCCTTCACGAGAAGAAGGCGGAGATTGCCCGGCTGATTACCAGCGAGAACGGCAAACCCCAGGTTGAAGCTCTGATCACCGAAGTCCTGGTGGTGCTCGATGCCGCGCGTTTCTACTCGGAAAATTCCTACACTATCCTGCGCGACCAAACTGTTCCACATCGCAACCTCGCGATGAAAACCAAGTCCGGCCGGCTAATCCGCGAGCCTTATGGGCTAGTCGGAATTATTTCTCCATGGAACTATCCGTTCTCGATCCCTGCGACGGAGACTCTAGCCGCATTGGTTGCAGGCAATGCGGTCATTTTGAAACCGTCGGAATTCACCTCCTCCATCGCGCTGGAGCTGGCCGCGTTGCTTCTGGGAGCGGGTGTGCCCAAGCATGTTTTTCAGGTGGTCGTTGGCGACGGTAACACAGGTTCGGCGTTAGTGAACGCAGACATCGACAAGTTGGTCTTCACCGGAAGTGTGACCACCGGCAGGCGCATCGCTCAAACCACGGCTGCCCGCCTGCTGCCAGTCGTGCTGGAGCTGGGCGGAAAAGATCCCATGCTGGTGCTCAACGATGCCGATATCGATGTGGCCTCGAGCGGCGCGGTTTGGGGAGCGTTCATGAATGCGGGCCAGGCTTGCCTGTCGGTCGAGCGCTGCTACGTGCATCGCAATTTGTATAAGCCATTCTCTGAGGTGTGCACACGCAAAGCCGCACAGTTGCGGATTGGAAATGGAATGGATCCAGAAACTGACCTCGGCCCTCTAATCCACGAGCGCCAACTGCGCAACGTGGAAGCCCATGTCGAAGATGCCCGGCTCCACGGAGCGAGGGTGCTAACCGGCGGCGAGCGGCGGCGAGACCTCGGCCCGAATTTCTATGCGCCCACAGTACTCGCCGACGTCACGCACGAGATGCGTATCATGCGCGAGGAGACCTTCGGGCCGGTGCTTCCCATCATGCCGTTTGACACTGATGATGAAGCCGTTCGCTTGGCCAACGATTCCGACTATGGTCTTAGTGCCAGCGTTTGGACACGGGATCGTACTCGCGGCGAGGACTTGGCGCGGCGCATCCACGCCGGTACCGTGATGGTGAATGATGCAGTATCCTGTTTCGGCGTCAGCGAAGCTCCCCACGGCGGAGTGAAGGCAAGTGGCATCGGCCGGACTCATGGAATCTTCGGGCTCGAGGAGATGGCACGCATCAAGTATCTCGACTCCGACCGGCTGCCCGCTATGAAAAAAGTCTGGTGGTACGGATATGGCGAATCCTTTACGCGGCAGATAGAAGGCTTCGTCGATCTGATGTTCGCCAGAAGTTTCGGCAAGAGACTGCATGGCGCGCTACGCTCTGCTGGCGTACTTACACGAAAGGGCAAGATCTAGATTATGAGCAATGCTGATCCCAAACGCGAATTGCTGCGCCACACTCTCGCGACGTTGGCCTATCGCGGAGCGAAAACTGTTCGCGATGCACCGTCCACGTTTGCCGATTTCACTGGTGCGGGACGAACCCCTGCACAAATCCTGGCTCACCTTGGCGATCTTCTGGATTGGGCGCTCTCCATGTCGGACGGAAGCCGGAAATGGAACGACTCGAAACCTCTGCCGTGGAATCAGGAGGTCGAGCGATTCTACGCCGCGCTAAAAAAGTTTGATGACTATGTTGCCTCGGCGGAGCCTATGCAGGCGCCGATCGAGAAACTTTTCCAAGGCCCGGTGGCCGACGCGCTGACTCACGTCGGCCAGTTGGCCATGATGAGGCGACTGGCGGGTGCTCCGATACCGGGCGAAAATTATTACGCCGCTGCCATTGAGGTCGGCCGCTTGGGTGCGGATCAGGTTCCACCCAAGCGCTCCTTTTGAGTGTCTTAGTGGCATCCCGCAAAAGGCTTCGCGTAAAATAAGTAGCTGGTCGAATCGAACGATGTGCCGGTTTCACGAGGATAAACTGTGGCCACTAGCGGAACTGTATCCACCGAAGTAGCGCAACTCCCCAAGCATAAAGTCAAGATCAAGAAGCCGGGGCAGCGCGCCTGCAATGAGAAAGATGCGAAGGGCAAGTTCTGCGGCGGTCATCTTAAGCGCTGGTTCTATTCCGAAGACGTACAGGAGCAAGCTTGCGGCGACGCTGAAAAGGCTTGGGGGAAAGACGCCGAGGTCTACCGTTGCGAGCATTGCAAGACCCTGTATTTGCCCAGCCCCGATGAGTCGAGCATCAACGTTGCCGGCCCCGGGCAGACGTCGATATTCGGCCTGACGATTCCCGGCAAAGAGCGGTGAAATCCTCCGAACTCATCCACGACTGGAATCTCACCGATTCTCCGTCACTGCGGCCTGCAGGGCCAGTTCTGCTAAACGACGAGACCCTGCGCGACGGCCTACAGTCACCTTCGGTGCACGATCCATCGATCGCAGAGAAGCTGGCTATCCTTCACCTTATGGAGGCGCTGGGAATCAATTCTCTCGATCTCGGTCTGCCTGGCGCCGGCCCGCGCGCAGTGGAGAGTGTGGAAGCGCTGGCCCGCGAAATCGTTCAGCACAAGTTAAAGATCAGGGCGAACTGTGCCGCCCGCACTCATGAGAGCGACATTCGGCCCATTGCTGAAATCGTTCAACGCACTGGACTGAACATCGAAGCCGCGATGTTCATCGGCTCTAGCCCCATCCGCCGCTACACCGAGAACTGGACTGACGATTTTCTGCTTCAGACCACCGAAAAAGCCGTGAAGTACGGCGTTTCCCTCCGGCTCGACGTCATGTACGTCACCGAGGACACCACGCGCTGCGATCCGGCGACCGTGAAGCGGCTTTATTCGACCGCAATCAATCATGGCGCGAGATCGATTGTCATTTGCGACACTGCTGGGCACGCTACTCCGATGGGAACGTTCGCGCTGGTGAAGTTTGTGATGGAGGAAGTAGTAAAACCTTCCGGCGAGAAGATTCGTGTTGACTGGCACGGCCACAGCGACCGCGGCCTCGCCATCGCCAACTCGATGGCGGCTCTGATCGCCGGCGCCGATTGTGTTCACGCTACGGCGCTCGGCATCGGCGAGCGCGTAGGCAACACTCAAATGGACCAGATGCTGGTTAACCTCAAACTAATGGGGATTCCACCCTGGGACAATCAGGATCTCACCCGGTTGAAAGACTATTGTCAGACGGTGTCGCGCGCCACCAGCGTGCCGATTCCTGCGAATTATCCCGTGGTCGGCGAAGACGCATTCCGCACCGCTACGGGCGTACATGCCGCGGCAGTTATCAAGGCCTACAAAAAGAACGACATCGAATTGGCCAACACGGTTTACTCCGGCGTTCCGTCCCATGTGTTCGGTCTGGAGCAGGTAATCGACGTTGGCCCGATGAGTGGCAAGTCAAACATCCTCTACTGGTTGGAGCATCGGAGCATCCCCTCTTCTGATGACCTCGTCGAACGCATTTACAAACGCGCCAAAGCCTCCGACCACACGCTCAGTGAGACCGAAATTCTGGAGTGCGTGGAGCAAGCCAAAGCGCATTGATCTGAACAGGACTTCGCGAGGCCAGGGTTAAGCGCTATAGCGGCGGCAGGATTTGCAAAGCAAACTGCATCTGCTCGGTCCCCACCGTAGCCATTCCTAGAATTGCCACGTCCCCGTCAAACCCTTCTGTGGTTGGCTTCCAACTTGCCAGTCCATTCACGTCAGATTGTGCCGCGTTCTGCCCGTTGAATAAAATAACTGGAGACGAATTGTTATAAATGTTGGTATCTCCCGCAGAGATAATGGTCGAGTCACCTCCGGCTCGCTCCCCGGTGTACTGGAACGCGACAGTCGCTGCAAGTACTGGATTAGGAGGAACGGACGAATCCGTTACCCGCACGACTACCGGTTGGAGTACTTGCCCGGCCGTCACGATCTGCGGATTTCCGGCCACAGCCTGAAGTTGTAAAACCGAGGCGGGGACAGATGTCCCATAGAAGCTGAGACAGGGACTGTTCCCCGGCCCGACGCACGCACTCACCTGCACATCGCCCGCCATGGAGGAAATCTCCAGTATCGAGCTGGCATACCCGCTGGAATTGGTCGGCACCGTGGACGCACTCAGTTCGGCCGATCCCTTGAGAATCTGGAAATTGACGCTGCTGCCGCTGAGCGGAAATCCATTGGATAAGACGCGCGCAGTGAGAGTCACATTTACGGTCGCGCCTTGCATAATCGAGGCCGTCTGTGGAACCAGAGCGATATCCAACGCCGACTCGCTGCCCACCAGTGTCGTCTGTACCTGCTGAGGACTGGGGTATGAACCTGGCGCCAACTGCGCGGTGATAGTCATCACGTTGGCACTGAGTACGGTGACGAAGCTGGAGGCCTGACCGTCCTGGTCGCTAAGCACGGTGCAACTTCCGGCCCCGGAACATGCAGAGAAACCTGCGGCAGGGCTGGAGGTAAACACGACGCTTGCCCCCTGCACCGGAGTCTTACCATCGGAAGCAAGAACCTGCACCTGGACCGGGTTTGGCGCCTGTCCTCCGACGGGCGTCCGAGGGTTTGCCCCAGCGATCAGGCGGAGAGTGTCATTCGGCCCGGCGCCATAAGTCAGTACGTCGCTGAGGACGGAACTGGCCAACGTGGGAGGATCGGTTAGCCCAATATTCTGCACGCCGTCGGCCATGGGGGATGCAGTTACCAGGATTTGATCGGCCGAAACCGCCAGCGGCTGCGCGATCACGTTTCCGATTGTGACTCGCGTGTTCGCCTCGAACCCTAATCCTGAAACCGCCAAGGCAGTTCCGCCCGCCACGCTCGCCCGCGCCGGGTTTATCTGGTCGCCATAGAGAATTCTTGCAAGATAGCGGTAGTCGGGTCTCCCGTCGCCGCGGATGTCGGAAATTCCAATTCGGAAGCCCGAGGTCTGCGTCAGCTGCGCGTTCAAGATGGTCATCCCAAATACGGAGGAGTTGAAAGCCGACGGGGTATTCGCGGGGGCGGGCGAGTTTTCCGGGTCCGATATTGCCCACATCCCGATTACCGGCTGCGACTTGCTCTCCGAGGCCGCGGCCGTCTCGTCCAGTGCGGTCACCAACACAGAGAGTGTGCGGTTCCCCTGTCCAAGGAACTGGAAATAGTCGATGTCCCCATAAGGATTGAACGAGGCCTTCCAATCGCCGCCCAGCGGCACGGCGGCAGGCGTCTGATAGCTGGTGAGGGGAAACGGATCTTCGACTGACAGCGCGCTCGTTTGCATCAGGATGTCTTGCTCTGTATCGTTGCCCAGGCTTACGCTCACCAGGATCGGCGACGACTGTCCTGAGGGTTCCACTTGCGTCGGCCCGTAAGGTTCCAGGGCATATGACCAAAAAGCGTCAATGCCTTCGACGGTGAGTTGAAATTGCGCGCTGGTGCCGCCGTTGGGAATCTGTAATCCGCCAAGATCGAAGAATGCCTCAAGTGTTGTGTCGTTCGATCCAAACTGATTCCACGGCTCCCCGCTGCTATCGTTGAATCCTGTTACGGTGTTGCCCGCATTTCCGCAGAACAAAAAGCCGGAAACCGAAGTTGTGGAGATGGCGTGTGAAGCCAGCCCGCTCTGGGGGTCAATCCATCGCGCGATTACGTTGACCCCCTGCATGCCTTGTGCGGCTAGGCCGCTGGATGTAGTGAAGAACACGCTGCCATGAATGCGCGCCGTACTTGCGGAAACCCCCGGCTTTTGAGGAAAACGATCCAGGTTTCCAGTTGTCGGATACAGCCGGGACAATGCCGCTTGATCGTCAATCTTGGGCTGGTAGGGATTGGGAAAGCATAGCGTGATGGGAACACAGTTGGGCGGATCGGTCTGGTGCATCACCGGAAATCCGGCGTAGTCATCAGAAGTCGGTGGCGGATTGCCCGTTAGCACATTGATATTTACTTGCGACCAGTCGAGTCCCAACACCCGTCCCAGCACGCGCACCAATCGGTACTCCACGTCGGGAAGCTGAGACGACGTCTGTGCGCAGTTGCCATTGATAACAACCAGAGCGTGCAGAAAGTTCGCGCTGATTCCAAGATTGTCGTCTCCGCCAAAGGCCGCGTTATAAAAGCATTCTGTCGGGTCTCCAGCGCCCTGTCCCAGCAGCGCATCAGTGACGGTGCCGTCTTCGTCGTAAACCACGCCCAGCGGCGTGCCCGTGGCCGAAGGCTCGATGTCCGCCGGCATGGTGATGGTGCCATCGGGATTCACGTACACATTGGCGCCGCTGACGTTTTCGGCAAGTTGCCCGCCGTGAGTGGCCACGACAGCCGCGATCGGAACTGAAGTCCACTGGCTGAGAGCAGAGGCCACGAAAGCGTCGGCGGTGGGTCCAGGCAGGATGGGGCTAAGATCGTCCTGATCGGTGTAGTAGGTGATCGCTCCCTGGCTCCACGTCAACGGCGTTCCCGCCAATCCGGGGTTGAAGTAGCTGACGCCGGCAATGTACTTTGGCCCGCCCGCCCGTGCCATCGGTAAGACAATGGCGAGTAAGGCAATGACTGTGGCTGGCGGAAGAAATGCACGCTTAGCGAGCCAAAGAGGTCTCACTGCCAATCCTCCTCTGTGCGGTGCAGAGCGCGGAAGAAATCCCAGGGTGGCAGCCGGAGGTTTACAGGGAAGTGGGCTCGCGTTGGTCCAACTTTGCGCGGCTCAATAACGACCTGGCCCCCTGGGTCCACTCCGAATCGCCCGGATTCGCCTCCCACTGGGCTGGTCAGTCCCAGCTTGCTTGGCGGGTAAAGAAACAGCATCACCCGTTCGCCCTTTTGGTAGCGTTCCCCGGCCTGCCATAATCCCGCCCATTCGTGAATAACCAGCGTCTGCCCAGTGACCGTCCCGCGCAGGCCCTGATCCACATGAAAGGTAACGCGCATGACCGCCACACCATTTGCATGCGGGGTCAATCGCTCGACGGACTTCACCGTGCCAGAAAAGATGTATCCGGCTTTCAGGGTAAGAGAGGGCCGCTGCGGCAAGATGCGAATTCCCGGCGGATTCAGCGGCTTCACCGCCATCGCCGGAAGCGAACCAAGAAGCATCAGTCCCAGAAGAAGACACTCGCTGCGTGAACACGGCATCGCAAGCCTCGCAAGCAAAGAGAGATCGAGGCCAGCCATTGACGGGAGTGAACCAATGTTAGACGCCGCAGGTGAAATACGATGTGATCGCCGTCACAAGACGAGTGTGATGGATGAGCGTCGTGGTGCCTGAGCGTGGGGACGGGCGCCCTCGCCCGTCAAGGAACGAAGCTCGGTAGCTGGCGGTTGTCCGAAAAACTGCGAGATCAACGAAGGCTAGGGCGTGAGCTCGAACACAACGCCACAGCCGTAGGGTGCGTGACAGTTCAAATCTCCCCCATCCTCGGTGGTGCCATAAAGATTTTCCTGTTGATCCACAAAGACTCCGGTTTGTGAATATGCGCCGTGAGTGCCGTCGAATGCCGCAAGAATAGCGAAGGTCGCGCCGCCCTTCAAAGTGAATACCGTTCCACAGCCATCACCGAACCCGAAACACGCCAAATCACCGCCCACAGAGGTCGTGCCGTACAGATTGCCCGCCGCATCTATCGACAGTCCTCCGCTCGGCTGATTTCCCTTTGAACCGTCCAAGCCGTTGAATACATGAACGACAGAGAATTGCCAATTGCTGCCGGACTGCGGCGAGAGCTTATAGAGCGTCCCGCAACCAGATTCTGGACACGCGAAAGATCCGCCCTGCTGCGCCTCACCGTATAGGTTCCCGAAGTTATCGATTGTTACACCGCCCGATGGATAGCCGCCATCGAGGCCGTCAGTGAAGTTGTAGAGAGTGTTTTCGGTCCAGCTTCCGTCCTGATTGGGTATCAGCTGAAACACTGTACCCCACTCACCGGTACCGCCGAAAATCGTCGTCCCGTAGAGATTCCCAATAGCATCGAAAATAACTGGTCCGGGCTGCGACGACTGTCCCTGATTTTGGCCGACAGGGAGAGCGTACAAAGTCGTCTGCGTCCATGTCCCGCCTTCAGTTGGAGACAGCTCGAATACTGTTCCCCCGCAAGCGTTAAAGCTGTTGCACGTCCCGCCGTTAGTGGTGCCGTAGAGGTTGCCCACCGAGTCGAGGATGACGCCAGATATTGAATAGCCCCCCGCCAACCCGCCCTTGAAACTGTAAATAATTGTCTCAATCCAACTACCATCCGGGTTGGGGGCGAGTTGGAAGACTGTCCCAGCGTTTGCGGCTCCGCCGTAAAACGTAGTGCCGTAAAGATTGCCGACTGAGTCGAGCGCAAGCCGTGCTGACGCATTTGGATTCGCGCCATCCGTGCCGCCTTTGAAGGCATAAATGATGCTTGCATTCCAGCTGCCGTCCTGTCCGAGGCTGATCTTGTAGACCGTGCCGCAAGGATTGAGTGGAAAACAATCATCGTTGCCGCCGTAGGTGGTGGTTCCGTAGAAATTTCCGGCACCGTCACCAACTAGCCCGCTCGGGCCGTAGCCAGTGGTGGAAATCGCGCCTTTGAACTTGTACTCCTTGCCTTTTGGTGCCGCCCAGGACACTGAAGCGGTTACTACAAACGCCGCAATGACGAATGCAACGCACGTCACTTTCGAATGTTTTTGTCGTGCCATCTTTCTACCTCCACTTGCAGATTTGCTGAAGGTCCGGGCCTAATCCGAGCGATTGTACTCCGGTGTTGAGGTCTACAACAGAGAGACGAAAGTCCCCCGCAACTCGGTGGGCGAGGAAAGCCGCCGGAGAGCTGCTAATCACCACAGCGCCAACAAAGCGGCCTTACTTCCTCCTCCGCCCGTGCCGCTCCGCCGACAAATAAGCTCCACTAAGCAGCAGCAATCCCGTAAGAAATGCCCAGAACATCAAACTAGCCGACAATGCAAACGGCCCATAGACTTCCTGAAAATTCAGCCGAGGCAGCGCCAGGATGTACGCGTACTTCAGAATCTCCGACAGCAATCCCATGATCACCGCCGCCGGCAGCACCGCCGTCGCCGGAACTTTGCCATTAGGCAGCAGCCAATAAATCAGAAAAAAGATAGCAATGCTGGTGGCGATGGCAAACACTTTCATGCTGATGAACCCAGCTAGCCGCATTGCGGCGACATCGTGGCCGAAGGTGAGACTTCGCAGCAGCACCACGTTGCCGGCAGTCAAGCCGACCGAAAGCAGAGCCAGTACGCCGCAGCCAAACGCCAATCCCAAAGCAATGAGTTGATTTCCCCAGTACGAGCGATTGTTCGGAAAATGCCAGATACGGTTCAACGCGACTTCCAGCGGCAGAAAGATTCCCGTCGAAGTCACCAGCAGAATCAGGAGAGAGAAAATCTGCGTGCGTTGGCGCGCGCCGACCAGCGCGTTCAGATTGCGAATCACGAAGTCCTGCCCGGCGGGAAGACTGTCGCGCAGCAGTTGCACCACCACTTCATACATTGCCGCCGAATGAAACACCCGGCGGATGAGCGTCAGCAACAGCAGCACGAAAGGAAAAAAAGAAAGAATGGCATTCGCCGCCACCGAGAAAGCAAAGGTGTGAACCTCGGTCCGCAATAAATATTTTGCCGTCGAAGCCAGCAGCCCGGAGCGGGCTTCGGGGGAACGCTCAGATGGTAGCGGCCCGGAGGCCGCTTTGGTGGTCAATGGAAGTGGCTCAGTCAAGTGGGTTAAGCCAATATTATCATAGAGTTGCGAGAGTCCCACTAAAGGCAAGAAACATCCCTAGCGCCCGCGCAGTCGCGGTGGCCGAATCAACTTGTCCGGAACTGCGGGTCACATTCTAAAACGTTTCACTAACTGAAATTCTTCTTGCCAGAAAAAAACTTCCTGCTATATATTCTCTGCTCGTTGCCACAATTCAGTGCAACAGTGTTCGTAAGTTCAGGCTGATGTTGCGTGTACCGCCGTCGCAATTCGCGCCACCACGACCGGCTCCAGAGCTTTGCGCCGTGCTCTCCCAGCACGGCGGAAAGCTCCGGAGCTTTTCTTGTTGCGCCCGAATTCAACGGTGCGCGCAGCCGCGGCTGTTTCGTCCACAGGTTTTGAGGGGGGTTGTGAAGAAGCGTCCGCTTCGCGAGGCCCGTGGAATTTCACACATAGAAGAGGCGAAAGGAGTTTTTTGTGAGAGAGAAGGGCACAGTAAAGTGGTTCAACGGGGCTAAAGGATACGGGTTTATCCAGCGGTCCACAGGGGAGGATGTCTTCGTTCATTTCTCCGCGATCCAGGAAAACGGTTACCGCACCCTCAACGAGGGTGAAACCGTCGAGTTCGACCTGCTGAAGGGACCCAAAGGTTTCCAGGCGGCTAACGTAGTCCGCGGCTGAGGCCTCGCTTTTCCAATTTCAACCCTCGCAGTAACCGCTGCGAGGGTTTCTTTTTGTGGCCGACAGTGCCCCGAACCACGTAGCCCCAGACGCATAGCCTGCCCTGTGGAAGTCGAAGGGTCTGGGCAAGTTCCATATCCTCAGCAATTTAGTCGGTGATCTTTTCTTGACATCCGTTTTACCCGCAGTGTATTGCCCTCAGGCCTGTTTTGCGTGAAATTTCTCCTGCAAGGAGAGAGTACTCATGCCCGGCACGACCACTTACCTCGCAGCTGCCCCGGAGAGGATCAAGTTTGCCCCCGCTACTCGCATTCAGGAAAGCTTAGTCGCCTCTCCGGAAAAACGAATCCTGATCTTCCTGGCACAGCACACGCCTGTCTGGATCAATTCCGATCATCTGACCCTGCTGGGCTTCGTCTCTCAGTGCCTGGCTGGGGCTTGTTATTTCCTGGCGCGACTTAACCCCGACGCCCTGCTCTTGGGTATCGTCTGCCTGGCACTCAACTGGCTCGGCGACAGCCTCGACGGCACACTCGCCCGGGTTCGCAACCGGCAACGTCCGCGTTACGGCTTCTATGTGGACCACATCACTGACACCATCTCGGCGTTCTTCTTGATGGGCGGGTTGGCGCTGTCAGGCTATGTACATCCCGGTATTGCCTTCGGAATGCTTGTGGCGTTTCTGATGTTGTCCATCGAAGCCTATCTTGCCACCTATACGCTTGGCCGGTTTCAGCTTTCCTATTGGAAGTTCGGGCCCACGGAAATTCGCATTCTGCTTGCCATCGGCAACCTGGCCTTACTTCGACATCCGCTGATCAGGTTTCTGGGGAAGCCTGTCCTTCTCTTCGATCTCGGCGGCGTAATCGCCATTGCGGGCATGGCTATCATGTTGATCATTTCGGCGGTCAAGCACACTGCCCAGCTCTACAAAGAGGAGAGGCTGGCATGACCGCGAACTCGCGCCTCCGTCTCCTCTGCTTCTCGCTGGTGGGAGCCGTTGGAGTTGGCGTTCAATTGGGCGTGCTGGCTACGCTCATCGCGATGAAGATGAATTACCTGCTGGCCACGGGGATGGCGGTGGAAGCAGCTGTCCTGCACAATTTTCTGTGGCACCAGCGCTTCACCTGGCGGGACCGCACGGGCAGCAGACGGGAAGCGTTCGATCAACTGGTGCGCTTTCATCTCAGCAACGGCTTGATCTCACTGGTCGGCAACTTGCTGCTAATGCGTCTGTTGGCAGGATGGTTGGGCCTGCCCGTGTTGGCGGCGAATCTCGCAACCATCTCGCTATGTTTTGTGGCCAATTACGTCGCCAGTGACCGCTGGGTCTTTCTATCCGTCCGGGCGATCGCGCATCAGCATCAGAGTGCGCTCGGAGAAGGGCAGATAGATCAAAGCCGCAGTGACAGCGAGGGCCAATCCCATCCCGATCTGCGGAGCCAGCAAGAATGGCGAGAGGGCCCAGAGTTGATCGAGCACAAAAACTCCGGGGAACAGGCAAAGGAATTTTCGGCTGAGGCCGGCTACGTCGAACGCCACCGCCGAAAGCAGATACAGACGAACCGGAATGCCGACCGCAGCCGATATAACCAGGATAGCGATGATCCAAGCCGGCCTTCCGACCCCATGCTCCAGCAGTTCTATGACTACACCCAGCCGGGCCAATGCTGCCATGTAAAAGCTGAGATACATGATCTGAATGAGCAGAAAGAGTACACGCACGTATCCGTGCGGAACCGTAGGCAGATCTTCGGAGCTAGTGAGCAGGGAAGTTGTCGGCGCAGACTTGGAAATCGGAGGCGAGGCTTCGGGAGCTGAAACTGCGGCTTCGATCCTGCCTCTTTCGGCAGTCTCTACCGGGGGAAGAAATCTGTATCCGCGCTTCGCCAGAGTCTCGATGAAGCGCGGATTGGAAGCGGAATCACCCAGCACTTCGCGGAGCTTGTTAATGATGGTATTCAGACTGTGGTCAAAATCGACGAAGGTATCGGCGGGCCAAAGCTTCTGCCGCAATTCTTCTCGGGTTATGATCTCGCCCGCGTGCGCGAGAAGCAGGACTAATACCTGGAAGGGCTGGTCCTGGAGCCGAAGCCGAACCCCCGACTTGCGCAGCTCACCGCTGGCGGTATCGACTTCGAACACGCCAAACCGGAATATTCTTCGCGTCTCGTCAGCCATCGCACGCCATCATAACGTAGTCAGGAGAGGGCAAGACCGTAAGCAGCGAATCGGAACGAGGATCTTCGTTCGCACGGTGATCTTAGCTATCGCCTGCTTATCAGCATCCGCCGAACAACTCAAGCCCGAAACTGTCGCTGCCTTCAATCACTATGTGGAGCTGGGCGAACGACAGATGTCCTCGACGCCGTTTCTCCACATTGACGGACTCCGGGCCGCGGATCGCGATGCAGAGTTCACGCGACTGAAGGCAGGTGAGGTCATCACTGAACGCCTCCAGACCCGCGATGAAGGCCAGCCAATTTCAGTTCCGGGTGGCCTGATCCATCACTGGATTGGCACTGTCTTTATTCCCGGCGTGACGCTAGCCCAGACTCTGGCCTTCCTCGAGGACTACGACAACCAATACAAGTTCTACACGCCAGATGTGCAGCGGTCGAAGCTGATCGAGCGGGACGGAGACCACTTCAGAATATTTCTCAGATTGCGCAAGACTAAAGTCGTGACCGTGATCCTCAACACCGAGTACGATGTGAAATACACCGGCCTCGATTCCGAGCGTGCCACCTCCGACTCACACAGCACGCGTATCGCCGAAGTGGAGAACGCAGGCAAGCCCAACGAATCCGAGAAGCCGGTCGGCAACGACAGTGGCTTCCTCTGGAGATTGAATTCCTACTGGCGATTCCAGCAGCGCGACGGCGGAGTATACGTGCAGCTCGAAGCCATCTCGCTGACCCGCGACATTCCTACCGGTCTTGGCTGGCTCATCAGTCCATTCATCACAAGTATTCCGAAGGAATCGTTAGTGTTCACGCTTACACGTACGCGACAGGCTTTGGTACAGAAGCCTTCGGGAGGGAGGAATTGACAATGATGAGGCACTTACGGTGCCTAGCGTGCTTGTGTCTGCTGTGGATCGGTCCCGTTTCCTTTAGCCAAGTGATAACAATTCGCGTCATCAATGGCAAGAACGGACGTCCGCTGCCAAAGAAACACATCATGGTCTCTCTGCGCGATGAGAATAACGGAAAAGGATCGTCGCATATGCAACTCGAAACTGACGTCCGTGGCGAGGCAAGGTTCACGCTCCCGGATCCGGTCCCGGCCCGGTTGTCGGTCGTGGTCTTTCTTAAATCGAGGTCTTGGCGTTGTGGGTGCTCGGCACTTGTCGCCACCCAGGAAGTGATTCAGAAAGGACTGGCAAAAGGCCAGGCGTTCACTGGAGCGGCCATACCCGTGGTGACGGCGCCCGGAGAAATCTCTTTTGCCGCTCATCGCCGTCCATTCTTTGATTGGCTCCTGCTTACATTGTTTGCACCGCTGCTGAGCTGACCGCGGATATTTGTTTGCAAGAGGCGTGGATTTAGCCCTTCCCATTCTTGCACTCCCACCAAAACTTTCTCCGTATTTCCTCGACATCGTTTCCAGCTATACGAGACGATTTCAGTTATATCTCCCGAGCAAAGCATGTCTCTCCGACTTACTAACTCGTTTGTTTCTGATATTTTGCCTCTAACTCTTTTCTCGAGAAAGATTTGGCGGGAATTTCTCCCTACAGTGATGATTCCAAAAGACCGTGGGGGAGGGGGTATATCGACTAATGTACTTCCAGCGACACCAAGTCTCCGTCTTCGGCTCCGACAGCTTTGTAGTTCACCGAGACCTGGCGGTTCACCCACGCACAGGAAAACGCGTCCGCCCCGACCAGAGTCATCGATTTGTAATCCGGAGTCTTCAACTTCAGCGTCTTCACTCCCGATGAGAAAATCACGACCGCTGCCGGAGGCTGAGAGCAATCCACTGAGAGCAGTTTTCCCTTCAGGTAGTGGATGGGCCGCCGGTCAATCTTCACCTCGGACGGAGCTTCCAAGTCTTGATCGAGGTCGATGGGCGGCGCAGGTTGGCTCGCAGCTTTGTTCAACGGTTGAGTGGCTGGCGCGGTTGTGCTCCCTGCCTTACTTGCCGGCTGCGACGCCGCAGGCACAGTCGGCTTGGCTGTCGCAGCGGCCGAGGTGGGCGAAGAAGTCGCGGCAGACGTGGCAGCAGGTGCAGCCGCCGTGCGCGTTGGCGCCACGCCATACTTCATCAACGAGGGGAGATCTTGCAGATCGTTGTGCGCTGCCGCTGCCACTTGTGCGTCAGAACCTGCGACGAGCCGTTGCAGCAATGCGGTGGCCGCATCCCAGTCTTTCGCCGCTGCATAAACTCGTGCCATCTCCAGCAAGTAGCTCTGATTTCTCGGCGCCAGCCGAATCGCCGCCGGCACTGAGTCCATGGCCGCATGAACGCCGCCGCCTACGCGCTGGGCCCATCCCAGCATGTAATAGGCTTCGGCACACTCCGGCCACTTTTCCAAAGTGAAATGCAAATCCTGCATCATGTTGGCCAGCCCCGCGACTTCCTTTCCACTGGACTGAGCCTCGCGAAACTTGGTAAGCGCCATGTAATAACGTGGCCAGGGATCCTTGTTGTCCAACTCCACAGCCGCTCTAAACTCTTCGGTCGCCGGATCAAACTCCATCTTCACCAGATGGTCCCACCCGACACCGCGATGAGCGACCGCATTGTCGCTCAAGCCCTGACCGGCAATCGTTTCGAGCAGCTGGCGCGCCTGATCGTGGCGTTCGGGCAACCGCAAATCCATCTCCGCTACGGAAGCACGCCCAATCGCTTCGGGAACATCGCTGGTGGTGATGCCTATGTCGTCATATGTAACTGGAGCCGCAGTAACGACCGCCTTGGCGGGAGTTGCCGTCAGAGAATGAAAATAGTCTTTCACTGCCTGATCCAATTGCGCCGAAGTCATCCCGTAGGCTTTCTGGATCGCCTCGTCCACCGGAAGCTTGTCGTTCTTGATCAAGCCGAAGTAAGCCCCGGTCTCCGTCAGCTTGTTCTTGTTGATGAGGTAATGCATCACCATCCACGACTGCGCGTAAAACAAGGTTCGGCGACCGTTGCCGCCAGAGCTGTCCGGCTTCGCTGCGAACAGCGCAGAAATAGGCATCCAAGGCGATGCGTTCAACAAGTCAACCAACGGTTGCGGCGGTTTGCCAGTGCCCGACGGTTTCCCGAGCACGGTTTGCCGGACCGCTGGATTCGATTCGGGGTCCTCGCCGATCTGCATCAGTTTGTTATCCAAATGAAGGCCGGCAAAATACTCGACGAAGCCCTCATCGAACCACGGCTGCGTAGGCGGATAGTTGTAATTCAAAAGCATCTTGCCGAACTCATGCGAAATCGCCCGCCAGCTGTCAGCTTCCGCCAGATCGAGGACGAAGAATTCACGGTCCTCGCCGGGAATGGCAAACGCAGCTTCAAAAATGGGTTTACCCTGCGGCGAGGGAGCGGCGTTCGCGTATTCATCATCGCTCTTGAGAGCGATGATGTCGACGGGCAGCGGTAAGTTCACACGGCCTCGTGCCAATAGTTGAGCGAAGACGGCACGCATCTGCTCAAATCGCGCCGCGACTTCGCGACCCTGCTTTTCGTCGCCATCGGTAAGAACCAGGAAATGACTCGAGGCCACTCGAATCCAGTGAGGTTCAGTGGCGAAGACTGGCGACCCTAAGAACAGCGCGGCCAAGAGTGAAAGGGCAATGCACCGGAGAGGAAGTAAATTGCGGGACATGGCAGCGAATCTGCAGTCATGCTAGCACGGGTGCCATCCCGTTCATGAGGTGGCAAGCTTGTTAGCCGCCCAGCGCGCGTGTTCCGCCACTACCGGGTCGTCATCGGCTGCCAGCTTCTCAAGAGCAGGAACGAACCTCTGGTTCCGACTGTTGCCCATGGCGATGACTGCGTTCCTTCGAAGACCAGAGCGTTTGGTCCGGCGAATGGGCGAGCCGCGAAACGTGTCGCGAAACTCTTCGGCCGTCATCTCTGCAAGCCACTCCAGCGCGGGATTGACCAACCCTTCACGCGGCTGAAATTCCTCAGTTGCGGTAGTCGGAGCTTTTCGGTTCCACGGGCAGACATCCTGGCAGATATCGCAGCCGAAAACATGTCGCCCTATTTCTTCTCGCATGTCTTGCGGGACATCGCCACGCTTTTCGATAGTCAGGTATGAGATGCAACGGTTGGAATCGAGCTGGTAGGGCGCGATCAGCGCATCCGTGGGACAAGCATCAATGCAACGGGTGCAAGAGCCGCAACGATCTGGGGCAGGGAAGTCGGGCGTGAGTTCGAGCGAGGTGATGACCACGCCAAGAAACAGCCACGAACCCATCTGCTGATTCAGAATGCAGGTGTTTTTGCCGATCCATCCTATGCCCGCATACTTGGCATAGACGCGCTCTACCAATGGGCCGGTATCGACATAACAGAGGGTCTGAAGTGCCGGCGTCTCTCTGGTTATGAGAAGGTTCTCGACCTCTCGCAGTTTGCGCAGCACCGCGTCGTGATAATCCTCTTTACTCCAGGCGTAGCGCGAGATCCATCCTCGATCGCTGTCTCCCACTTGGATGGAGTAAGGATGTGCAGTGTTGTAGTTAATGGCACAGACGATCACGCTGCGAGCCCAGGGAACTGCCCGATGCAGTGACGCGCGCTTCAGATCCCCGGCCTCATCCCGCTTTTCGAGATATTGCATCTCGCCAGCATGTCCGGCGGCGATCCATTCAGGAAAACGGCTAAGCTCGGGAAACTGCGCGACAGGAGCGATGCCGGCCAGCTCAAAGCCAGCATCGTGCGCTGCTTGTTTGACGAACGCCGCCATTTCGCCGACCGGTTTCAATCTGTGGATTCCAAAGCTGCAAACTTCATTATGCAGCAATTAAACCGATGCGTTTTGGACCATTGCTTTCAGCGCGGAGGAGAAAACAGAACGCAGCTCATCGGCGTGCTCCTCTGGAATTGACTTGGAGATCAGGAGCATGGCTGTTCCATGGGAAATCGCCCACAAAGCGAGACCTAGACGTGTGTGATCGTGAGGGGATCCTCCGAGACGCTCAGCCAACTTGGCTTCCACCAGCGCCATAGTGGGCCGATGTTCCCGGATCGCGCTCTGGGCCGGCCGTGGCAACTGGTACGAGTGTTCATAAAAAAGCTCGTATTCATGGGGATGACTCAATGCAAACTCAACATATCGCTCACAGGCTTCTTCTGGAGATTGGCAGGTGCGCACCACATCGGCGACATCTTTTTGCAAGCGCCGCAAAAGCGCATGCAAAATGTCCCGCCGGTCCTTAAAGCGACGGTAAACGGCAGGAGTATTGGTGCCTGCGGCCTTGGCTACGGCACGCATGGTGAGGGTCTTCTCCGCTCCCTTCCTCCACAACTTAAGAGCGGCGTTCAAAATACGTTCTTCGAGATCAGGATCAAGGTGCCGCGGCATGCTTATCCTCGGTCACTAAAACGTTTAAATAAGTGTTGACAGCGTAAACGTAACACTGTATACGTAATGAGTATAGGTCCTTTCCGGCAGTTTGCAAGCACAATCAGGAGTTTCGCGAATGCTTTCCTGGGATGATCCAGACGACAGGGTTGCCATTGTTCAAATGGACGCGGAACTGCGTCACGCGGAGTTGGAGCTGATCAGCGCACAGTGCGCCACCCACCAGCTTCGTCTGCGTTTTTCAATCGACGATCTTGCCCGCTTCGGGCAGCGCGAAGTGTTGCGGAAGGCCATCGCCGCCGCCACCGATTTGAACGATTACTACAGTTCCATCGAAAAGCTGATTCCGCATGAGGCGGCAGGCTCCATTGCGGGTGGGGTGCAGTTGCCCGAGGAACAGATATCTCATGCCACGGAGCGAGTACTGGCGTATTTGCGAGAGCAACGTGACCGACACTATATTGCTGGTGAGCCGCTCAGCGCCGAGCACAAGGCCCTGATGCGGCCATTCTATTCCCCAGGCATTCTCGATCGCGTGAGAATTGTGCAACTGGCCGGAGCACGACTTACAAATCCCTCATTTTATTCCGACGCGAAGGCTCTAGGCATCGTCAATCTGCCGCAGGTCACGCACATGGCCTCGCTGACCTTCATCGACGTTGTGGTGTTTAACGACAGAATCACGGAGCGCGATCTGTTTCATGGGTTGGTGCATGCCGTCCAGTTTCAAATTCTTGGACCTGAGCGTTACACTCGCGCGTTCGTTGAGGGCTTCCTCAGGACGAATTCGCACTTCAGCGTGCCACTCGAGGCCCATACCTTCTCGCTGGAATCGAAGTTTGCGCAAAATCCGACAGAAGGTTTCTCAGTCGAAGAGCAAGTCCGAATCTGGGTGAGAGAACGTCGGTACTAGCAACGAGATTTATGCTGGTTGCGGTTTGAACACCATTCCCCGGCTGGTCTTTCCGTTCATGACCACGATCAATGGCTGTTCAAACTGCAGATGGCGTACGCACCCTCGCTCCTCAACCGCCGGCTGAGCGCTCAGCCATTGCCAGGCCACGAAACCTTCGCCAGCATCTGGGTTCACGGTGAAGTACCCAACCTGGAATGCCGTCAGGTTCTGAAAAAAGTGACTGCCTTGCGACGGGGTCACGCGAAAGTCACGGAAGCCGGCTTCTACAATGACCCGTGCTCCTGAGATTTCGTCCCACTCCACCGGAATCCCCAGCCAGGGATCATTCGATCCCCAACGCCCCACTCCAATCAGCAAATACGGCCGGCCGCTTTCATTCAACTTTGCGTTCAATTGAGCCACGCCCTCGGCAACTTCTTGACTGCGCGTCCTCTCAAATCGGAGAAGATCAACCACGACGACGTCATGCAGGTCCTGAATCCTTCCATTTCCCAGGACTTTGCTGCTCTGACAGACGAGTAGCTCCGGCTTCACATCCTCCATGCGCAACTCTTCGCCTTCACGCGAGAGCACCAGCGGGCGAATCTGGAGAAAACCGAACTCGGACGGCCCACGCACACTTCCCGGCAACCGCACCGCGAACTCGATCTCCACCGGACGTCCGAAAGCGTCTTCGCCGATCTTCGTCAGGCGCTCCAGAATTCCGGGCAGAGGAAACACGTCATGTTTGAGAACGGGGGCGAAGCTCACGACGCGTGTGCCGGGCCGGCTGAGTCCGTCATACACGATGTGATTGTCGGCCGAATAGGTAGAACCAACAGTGTGCAAGGTATCGTCGCTCTCTGCCGCGTCAAGGCCGAATTGCACTTCCCGTAGATCGGCCAGCGGGTCCTCATGATTTTCTACGTGGTTCAAATCCAGCGCCCAGAACTCGCGTTGCGAGTTGGCCAGAATGTCCTCCACCGATGAGAACTGCACCAGGTTCCGCGGATAGCGTGGACAGAAACTCAGGCACTTGCCTCCGTCCACCACCGTTCTTCCCATGCCCAACGCTACCGCGGCAATTCCGTCGCTGTAGCTCATGGGCGGAACGGGATAGAAATTGTGCGACCGCACCACGCCGGAGAAATCAGGATAAAACCGCTGTCCATGGATTGCCCCCACCACCTGTTGCAGAATCACCGCCATTTTTTCTTCTTCCAGGCGATACGGCGTCGCCCGGACATAGGCCTTGGCATGCTGGCTGAAAGTGGAAGCGTAGACGCGTTTAATGGCCTCCATGAGCTGTGCCAGGCGGATCAGAAGATCAGCATGCTGGTTGCCCAGCATGAAAGTTTCGTACACACCGGTGAACGGCTCGTACTGAGAGTCTTCCAGCAAACTCGAGGAACGCACCGCCAGCGGATAGTGCACGTCCGCCAGGAATGCCAGCAGATTCTCCCGCAACGGGGCAGGGAATGTCCCAGCCAGAAACCGTTGCTGGATTTCGGCGTCGTCGCTCGAGTGCATGGCGAAATCGAGCAGATTATTTTCGCTCAGGAAGCGGTCAAACACATCGGTCGCCAACACCACGCTGGGCGGCACCACAATACGAACGTGAGGAAAACGCCGCGCGATGCGGTTGTTGTGCAGCAGATGGCGCACGAAAGCCAGTCCACGGGCCTTCCCCCCCAGAGAGCCGCCTCCAATGCGCAAGAAGTAATGTTCGCCCGCCTTGAAGGTCGCGGGGTTGAAATCGCCGATCAGTACCTGACTCTGTTCGCTGCGGTAGTCGGCGATGGAGTCAATCAGGTCATGCCGCAAATCCTCAAGCGTGGAGAAATCAGAAACCTTGCGAGGCCGCAGCTTTTGCGCCAGTGCGAACTCGGTGCGCGCCCGCAGCCAACGCGAAAAGTGATTGCGCTCACTGTGGTAGGCAATGCTTTCCTCGGGAACTTCTCCGAGCCGCGCTTCCAGTTCGTTCAAATCGCGGGCCCGTGCCACTTCGGCGTGGTTGGGCAAACGGAAAACAAAGTCGCCAAAGCCGAGGTGCTCGGTCAGCAGCCGCCGCAGGTCCCGCAATAAAGTCGGTGAACGTTTGCGCAGGAACGAACAACCTTCGGCATTGGCACGCGCCCGGAATTCCGTGCGGCTGGATTGCAGAACGATAGGAACGTCCGGTACTTTTTCCTGGATCCGTCGCGCCAATTCGAAACCAGCTTCGGTACTCAGTTCTCCGCCGAGCGGGAATTCAATATCGGACACCACGCCCAACAAGTATTCGCGATACTCCGTGGCCTGCTGAAGTGCGTCTTCGTAGGTGGAACTGAGCAGAATCTTGGGCCGCGCCCGCAGCCGAACCAGTTTATGCGCTACGTTCAGCCCTTCGCTGATGATCCTTCGAGACTGCGTAATCAACTCAGTATAGATTGCAGGAAGAAAAGCCGAGTAATAACGAATGTCATCTTCCACCACCAGGATCACCGGCACGCCGATGGTCCGGGTGTCATGGAGCACATTCCGTTTGTCTTCGATGTAACTCACGATCGAAATCAGAATACGGACGTTGCCTTGCCAGAGGAAGATCGACTCGACATCGGTGACCGGATTGCGGGCGACAAAATTCTTGATCTCGCGATAGTCGTAGGCCAGCACCACCACCGGCACGTCGAGCCCGGCGGCTTTGATCTCGCGGGCCAGTTGCGCCGCATCCATGTCTTCGACTTCCAGATTGGTGACGATCAAGTTGAAGCGCGGCTGGGAGCGGGCCAGTTTTAGAGCTTCTGCGCCACTCGAGACGTGTGTGATGCCAGGAATCTGTTGCAAATTGAGTTCAAGCGATTCCCCGATCAGCAGTTCGTTGAGCCGGCCATCTTCCCGCAGAATGAAAGAGTCGTAGAGGCTCGAGACCAGCAGGATGTCCTGCACTCGGAAGGGCATCAGATTCTCGAAGCCCTCGAAGAGGCGTTCGGGATCGACGAAGGGGTCGGGGGTGTGGACGACGGACATGAGTGCTTGGCGTCAGTATAGACGGGCAAGGGCCGCGTGAGCAGCGCGCCGAGCGCGAGAGGCCAACGGCTATCCTGCTGTCTTGTTATGTGGATTCTTCGTGATAAACATCCTTGAACGCCAACATTGATCCGAGCTTCTCCTCCGCTCCTTTCGGAAAACCGCACCTAGTGGCAAAATCGGTCGAGTCCTTGTAAGTTCCAAACAGACGATCCCAAAGCGGAATGTCTGAAAAGTTGTACTTGTGAACGTTGTATTGGTGATGTATGGAATGCAATTCCGGAGTCTGGATAAAAAACCGGAGCCACCTTGGCGTCCTCATGTTCGTATGGTAGAAATATTCGCCGGTAGCAGCAAAGAAGTTGTACCAGAACGCACCCATCATCGAACACCCCAGCAAAGGATACAGAACAAGAGCGCTGAGGATTGAATCGCTGAGTATTTCGATGGGGTGTTTGTAGAACGAAGTGGCAATCTCGATTCGTGATGGCGAATGATGCACCTGATGGAAAACAAGCCAGAATCCATTCTTATGCCTTAGCACGTGCCACCAGTAGAAGAAAAATGTCCCGATGAACCATCCCACAAAGCCTTCCGCTAGAGGTGCGTTCCACGAGGACAGTTTGAAGAGCGAGAATCCGAACAGGCGAATCCAAACTTGAGCCAGTGCCAGAGTAATTCCTAGCTGAACCAGATTAACCAGCAATGCTCGCCAGTACCAACCCTTCGCTTCGGGCAATTCACGCCCAGGAAACACTCGTTCCAGCACAAGGAAGATGATGGTTGCAATAGCGACGAGCATACTTGGCAGAGTCATAGTCCACCTTTCCAAGCAGCATGCGGGGCAGAACTTCCCACCCCGCATGACACGTGACGCCGCTCGCGGGCGAGGGCGCCCGCGCCACATAAAAACTACACCAGCCCCTGATCCAGCATCGCATTGGCAACTTTCAAAAACCCGCCAATGTTCGCGCCGTTTACCAGATTGCCCGGCGTGCCGTATTTCTCCGCCGTCTCGAAGCACGTCTTGTGGATGGCGATCATGATCTTGTGCAGCCGGTCATCTACTTCTTCGCGCGTCCAGCTCAAGCGGGCGCTGTTCTGTGCCATCTCCAGGCCAGAGGTCGCCACGCCACCGGCGTTCGCGGCTTTAGCCGGGCCGTAAAGGGTCTTGGCATCGAGGAACATCTTGGTGGCCTCGAGAGTGCAAGGCATATTCGCGCCTTCCGCCACCAGCTTGCAGCCGTTCTTTAGCAGATTCGCTGCGTCTTTGGCTTTGATTTCATTCTGCGTGGCGCTGGGGAAGGCGCAATTCGCCTTGATGTTCCAGATGGGATTGTGGTCCAGCTTCACGTCTGTGGGCATGAAGACGGCTTTCTTGTACTTGTCCGTATATTCACGGATGCGTCCACGCCGGACGTTCTTCAGCTCCATCACCCAGGCCAACTTCTCGCGATCAATGCCATCGGGATCGAAGATCACACCGTCGGAGTCCGACCAGGTAATTGGTTTGGCGCCGAAGTCGAGCAGCTTCTCGACCGTGTATTGCGAAACGTTGCCGCTGCCGGAAACCAGGCACAGCTTGCCGTCGAAAGTTTCCTTGCGGGTCTTTAGCATTTCGTTAGCAAAGTAAACACAGCCGTAGCCCGTGGCCTCGGGACGAATCAGCGAGCCGCCCCAGTTGAGACCCTTGCCGGTCAGCACGCCGGTGAACTCGTTGCGCAGGCGCTTGTATTGGCCAAACAGAAAGCCTATCTCACGGCCACCTACGCCGATATCGCCGGCGGGAACGTCGGTGTCCGGGCCAATGTGGCGCTGCAATTCGGTCATGAAGCTCTGGCAGAAGCGCATGACTTCGTTGTCGCTCTTGCCCTTGGGATCGAAATCCGACCCGCCTTTGCCGCCACCCATGGGCAGCGTGGTCAGCGAATTCTTAAAAACTTGCTCGAACGCGAGGAACTTCAAAATGCCGAGATTAACCGAGGGATGGAACCGCAGTCCACCTTTATAAGGACCGATGGCGCTATTCATCTCAATGCGGAAGCCGCGGTTGACCTGAACGTCTCCGCGATCGTCAAACCATGGCACGCGGAACATTAACACGCGTTCCGGCTCGGTGATGCGCTCCAGAATCCTCGCCGAGCGGTATTCGGGATGCTTTTGCAACACCAGCCGTAGCGAGTCCAACACTTCCTGCACCGCCTGGTGGAATTCCGATTCCGCCGGGTTCTTCGCCTTGACGGTAGCCAGTACGTCTTCAATGTAGTCGCCCGAATTCTTGATTCCGGGCGGAGTCATAACGCTCATGGTCGCATTCTCCTGTTTACGAGGGCTGGGTGAATCATGGAAACCGTGACTATGTTACTGCGAGAGCGGGTTCAATGCCGCTGTTTTTTGCCGCTCGTCCCTCCGGAAGCAATCCCAATAGGCGATTCTCAGGCCATACTATCTCGGCCAAAGCCCTGTAACTCATTGGCCCAAAATGGGAATTGGCCCATTGTGCAAAGCAATTTATCCGGTTCGGAGTCAGCAAGGCGGGCATAAGCTCAAAAAGACGAGCCGCGCTGTTCTCCGCTACGCGTCCTCTTAAACTTCATTTAGGAAGGAGAAATAAATGCCACAAACAACTGCCATTCAAATCTCGATTATCAATGCCAGCACGGTGCTGACTGACACCGAGATTCGTCCTGTGGTCAACGCCTTGCAGCAACAAGTCACCACCGATTTTCGCCCGGCATGGGGAACCGATGCCGAACTCACATTTATCCCGACCGGCTCTTCGCCGCCAGTCGGCACCTGGTGGCTTACCATTCTTGACGATTCCGATCAGGCCGGTGCTCTCGGCTACCACGACCTTACTCCCGACGGCCTGCCGCTGGGCAAGGTCTTCGCTGCCACCGACTTGAAATACGGCAATAGCTGGACGGTTACCGCCAGTCACGAGCTGCTGGAAATGCTGGCCGATCCCAACATCAACCTCACGGTGTTTGTCCAGAACGAAGAGACGACTGGCACTCTGTATGCCTACGAAGTCTGCGACGCCTGCGAGTCCGATGCATTTTCCTACAAGATCGGCACCGTGCTGGTCTCCGACTTCGTGTTTCCCTCCTGGTTCGAAACCTTTCGGGCCGAAGGATCGACGCAATTCGACCAGACCAACAACATTTCAGAACCTCTTGAGCTAATGTCCGGGGGATATATCGGAGTGTTCAGCGTGACCGACGGCACCGGATGGCAGCAAGTCACCGCGCAAAAAACGCTGACCGATGCAATCCACCGCGGCAACGTAGGCAGTCGCCGCGAACGGCGGCGAACGCCGCGTACGCAATGGGTGACCAGCCATACCTACAAAGAAATCACTCACCGGACGACGCTGTACAAGGAACGCCTGCAACAGGTGTTTGCGCGCAAAGCCGCAGCTTAGGTTGCTTCGAAGTTCATGCAAAGGCCCCACGCGGAAGCGTGGGGCCTTTATTCTTTGCGATCTTTGCGAAAAACTTTGCGTCCTTAGCGGTTAAAACGTATTGATTAGGAGTCCCACAAGACTGCCAAGCGCCTAAACGAAGTGGAGCTACACACCCAGCTTCTTGACCTCTTCCTGGTAATACTTGCGATAGAGGATGTCCCACTCTTGGCTGCCTTCGAGGATGGTGCGTTTCTGGTTCTCGATCTTGTGCCGGGCGGCCTGATCGATTTTTTCTTCCTGATTGAGCAGTTCTTCCATTACCCTGCGCACTTCGAGGCGGATGGTGTTGCGATCTTCGACGAAGTCGAGTTCATTCACTTCGGCCAAAGCCTCCGTGACCGCGTGTGCGACCTTATTCACTTTGTCGCGGCTGACTCTCACAGCACCGCCTTGTACTTGCGCACCAGTTCCTGCTTCACCTTGCGGAACATTTCCTGATAGTTGGCGCCGGTTTTCTGCATCTCCGAGGAATAGGCTTCCAGAATGACGCGCACCTCGTCGTTGATGCGGTCTTCGAGGGTGAACTCCTCGAGCATCGCGGCGTGGACCTTCTCGGTGACCACGGGCGCCGCCTTGGTCTCAATAAAGTTACCCGCAATGAGTTTTTTGGTGACTTCGCGGGCCAGATAGCCCACATATTCTTTCGACAGGAGCATGAGCGGAGTCAGGAGTTGCTAAGAAACATTTAGTGTAGCACAGGGAAAGGACGTCGTTGGTCGTTGGACTTTGGTCGTTAGCAAACATGGATAGCGACGCCTCAGGGTTTGCCGACGACCAACGACTATCGGCCAACGACACTTCGAGCATACAATATCCACATACTTCGGAAATTCTTATGTCACCCGCGCCTGACGATCTCGCCAGCCTCAAAGATGACATGATTGCCTTCATCGAGGGCCACGGACTGCGCCGTTTCCCCGGGTTTATCGACTACGAGGAAGTCCAGAGCGTACCTTGGAAGTCAGCCGACAATCCCGACGGCTGGAAAGATTTTGTCGAACTCGCCAAGGCCGCGGGCGCGCCGTTTCTGATCATGGACTCATGGAAGCTGGAGCGCGAGGAGCTCGATGCCATGATCCAGCGCCTGAGCAACGCCGAGTTTACCAATGATGAAGACATCGAAGAGGCCCGCTGGCTGCGGACCTACGTCGGCAAGACCGGCTTCGTGCAACTCGGTTTCGCGCACCAGGGTGTAATGATGGTGTATGAGTCGTCTACGCCGTGGTACGACCGCTATCAGGGGATACTCGAAATGGCGGAAGACTTCAGCGGAATGCCCATCGACGAACCCGGATTTGACGACGAGCCGTAGGGCGGTTCGTTGTCATACTTCTTCCTGTGAACCTCTGTGTTCTCCGTGGTTCCGTTTTTCACCACAGGGGAACAGAGTCACCAGGGGAACAGAGTCACAGAGAGAGCAACCCATGAAGTGGCTTCACAGAACGGCGGATGTGGCGCAGGCCAAAATCCTTGCCGGTCAACTGCGTGCCATTCCCGGCTTGCGACTGGGTGATGAAGCTGCCACCACCCTCGCGCAGCTATCGATCATTCGTGGCATCACCGATCCTGAAACTGCCGAACACTTCCTGAATCCATCGCTCGCTCATCTTCACTCGCCTTATCTAATGTCGGGCATGAAAGCTGCTGTCGACCGGATCGACGCCGCCATCGAACGTAAAGAAGGCATCCTCATCTACGGCGACTATGACGTTGACGGCACCACTGCGGTCGTCATCCTCAAGACCGCGATTGAGTTGTGCGGCGGCGCGCCCGACTTCCACGTTCCGCACCGGATCAAAGAAGGCTACGACTTGCGCGGCGATGTCATCGAACGCGCTGCGGCTGCCGGCATTCGACTCATCATCAGCGTCGATGCCGGCATTCGAGCCTTTGCCGCCGCGGAGACTGCACGACGGCTCGGCGTCGATCTGATCGTAACCGACCACCATCTGCCCGGCCCCGACGGCACTCCGCACGCGCTCGCAGTGTTGAATCCGAATCAGCCCGGTTGTAAGTACCCGTGCAAAGCGCTCTGCGGTGCAGGAGTTGCCTTCAAGCTTGCGCAGGCGTTGATGGAGCGGCGGCTGCCACATCGCGATCAATCAGCTCTGCTCAAGTCTTTTTCCAAGATTGTGGCCATCGCGACTATTGCTGACTGCGTGCCGCTCACCGGCGAAAACCGTGTTTTCGCAAAGCTTGGATTAGAGGCGTTGCGTTCGGCCGTCAATCCCGGGCTCAAAGCGCTGCTCGAAACCGCGCAGGTAAGCGGGCGTCCGCTAACTTCCAGCGAAGTCGGATTTCGCGTCGCGCCCCGAATCAATGCCGCCGGGCGCATGGACATCGCCGCCGATGTCATCGAACTCTTCAGCACAAAGGATGTCGCCCGCGCCCGCGAGATCGCCGCCAAGCTCGATCAACTGAACTCGGAGCGGCAGGAAGAAGAACGCCGCATTCTGGAAGCGATCGCGGCCCGCTTTGAAGAAGACCCCACGCTGCCCGCGTCGTTTTGCATCGTGGTCGACGGAGAAGGCTGGCACCGCGGCGTCATCGGCATTACTGCAACTCGCGTGGTGGAACGCTACGGCCGTCCTACGCTGGTGGTTTCGCGCGATGGCGATGAAGCCCACGGCTCAGGCCGCTCTATCCGCCCCTTTCACCTACTCAATGCCCTGGAATCCTGTTCGCACCTGTTCACCCGCTTCGGCGGACACTCTCACGCCGTGGGTTTTTCTCTGCCTGTCGGGCGAGTCCATGAGTTGCGCACCCATCTTGATCTCTACGCGCGTGCCTGCTTGACACTCAGTGACTTTGAACCCGCTCTCAACATTGACGCCGAGCTCGAACTCGGCAACGTGACCCCGGAATTGTTCCAGGCCCTTAGCCTTTTGCAACCCTTTGGAAGTGGTAACCCTGAACCTGTCTTCACCGCTCGCGATGCGCGGCTGATGGCGCCTCCGCAAATCATGAAGGAGAAGCATGTCAGGCTCAAGCTGGCCTGGAATGGAGACGAATCGAATAGCCAGGCTAGTCTAGCGACACCCCGCTGCCATCCGGATTCCGACGCGATTCCCCGCCGCTCGGAGAATTGGCGAAAGTCCGTCGTTTATAAAGCTCTCGGTTGGCGATTGGCAGAGCGAGTGCAACAAGCACAGCTTCTTCCCGGCGATGTTATCGACATCGCATTTACCCTCGACCACAATGACCATCCCGACTTCGGTGGATTAGAACTTTCGCTGAGAGATTTCACTTCTCAAACCAAGGCCGCGCCGGAAGTTGCTGCGGAACCGGTTGAATCTGCGATGAGCGGACGCTAGTCCCGCATCGCCGCCACCGGCCAGACATAATTCATCGGAGCATGGTCAGCCAGTTCGCGCACTCGAATGTTTCCGGGTCGCCACGCATAACGAAACAAAAAATGCCAGCGGGCTCGGCGGTGGTCCTTCGAGATGAACTTTTTATCGGGATTCAGAGTCACGTCCCGCTTGTGATCGATATAGTGAGGTTGGCCGAAGTGCTCATATCCGAATTCTTCTGGCGGGACGCGAGTCACCAAATCGCAGCAATCCTGGAAACGAAAGTTGGCAACCCCTTGCAATGAACTGACGAACTGCGCATCGCCTACGCGCGGCGATCCAAAGGTGAAGAGCGCATCGGGTTTCTTCAGTCCGGCCAGCAAAGTTGCCATCGCGGCCCCCAGGCTGTGGCCGGTGTAGAGCAGCCGATAATCTCCCAGCGACTCCAACCATGTCAGAAGCTCCCGTTGCACTTGCCCTAGAGCCGCGGAGAATCCCTTGTGCACTCGGCCTTTGCCCGCCCATGACACTAGCTCCAGATCGACGTCGTACCGCAGGTTGCTTGCATCTTTGACGTCGGTTCCTCGGAAGACAACGACTGCCAGCCTACGACCCGGCTGCGGATCATCTCGCAGAGCGACAAGACAATGCGTTCCCTTTCCGTGTGCACTACTCAAGCTCTCCAGAAATCTGTAGGGCGTGAGTCCAATGCCCAACAAGTTTTCTCGAATACGATTCTGGTCGAACCCGAACTCAGGATCCTTCCGGCAATAGGAGAGCCGGGCCATCCCCGCACACAGAATTGGCTCGGATTGCATCGCACCAGGTGGGAAAAAACCTTCGCGAACGCCTGGATTAAGAAGATCTTCCTCTCTGGCTGTATAAGGGACGCGCGGGTTCATCAGTGCCTCCTCGTAAAACCGTCAGACCAACGTAGTTCCCCAGGAAACCCGCAATCTTACACCTGAAAAGCAGGACGCTCCCGTCGAAGCGCTTCCTGTAGGCTTTCTGTAAACTTGTCTTCAGATGCCTGTTTCCATCACTCATTTGCGTCGCTGGTTTGCCGCGGCTGCCATTGCTCTTGTGCTGGTGGTGGGCGGCGTCTATTTCTACGCCAAACAGCGAGTACAGAATGCGCTGAAACAGATCCCCGAGAAGATGGGTGTCGAAATTCAACAGACCGCCACTGGCTTCACCATTTCAAAGTCCGAGCAAGGACGCACTTGGTTCAAGATCGAGGCCAGCAAAGCGGTGCAGTTCAAGCGAGGTGGACGAGCCCGTCTGCACGATGTGACCGTCACCATCTATGGACGTGACTCCAGCCGCTATGACCGCATATCGGGTGCTGATTTCGATTACGACCCGCAGTCCGGCGATGTGAGCGCGCAAGGCGAAGTTCAAATCGACTTGCAGGCGAACCCCAGGGGCACAGCGGATCCTGATCAGTCCGCGCCCAGCGGTCTCAAGAATCCCATTCACCTAAAAACCAGCGCCCTGGTTTTTAATCAGAAGACTGGAGATGCCTCAACCAAAGAGCGTGTCGACTTTAGCTTGCCGCAGGCGACCGGCTCAGCGGTGGGACTCCGCTACCTGGCAGGAAGCGGCGAACTCACGTTGGAGTCTCAGGTGAACATTCAGACTGGGAAAACGGGCGAGACCCTTACTGCAGCTCGGGCCATGATCGTGAAGACGAAGCACCAGATTTGGCTCGATCAGCCGCTGCTAACCACCTCCGCGCGGCGGTGCCAATCCGACCAGGCGACTATGTTTCTGCGTCCTGACAACCGGGTCAGTCGTATCCTGGCCACGGGAAATGTATTGATCCAGACGGACGCTGAGCCAACGGCGAAAGCACATGGCGATCAACTCGAACTCCTCATGGGAGAAAAACGAGAAGGGTTGCGCACCGCGATTCTTTCTGGAAATGTGACTGCGGAAACGTCGGGAACGCAACCGATGCAAGGCAGTGCCGGACGAGTGGTACTCGATTTTGCTGGAAAGAATCAGGTCACCAAAGTTCACACCGAAGAAAATGTCAGGCTGGTCCAGCACCAGACTTCGACGGGTGCGTCGCATGCTTCGCAAGATCTGGAACTGACCTCATCCGCTGTGGATTTCTGGCTGAACGGTGGCCGCCGTCTTGATCACGCAGAGACGTGTGGAGCCGCCCAGATTTCAATTCGACCTGCCGAATCAAGCGCAGGGCCGCAAACGGTGGTGACAGCTGGCAAGTTTGAAGCTCATTTCGACGATTCCGGCCAGCTCTCAACCGTTCACGGTGCTCCCGACGCTCATATCGTGAGTAAGAATCCCGGGCAGCAGGATCGCGTCAGCACCAGCCGCACCCTGGACGCCGCCTTTCAACCCGGACACGGCATCGAATCGCTGGTTCAGCAGGGAACTGTCGTCTACAACGATGGCGATCGCAAAGCCTGGGGCGAACAAGGACGCTACACTCCCGCGGACCAAATATTGATTCTCACCGGCTCGCCTCGCGTCAGCGAGGGGGGTATGACCACAACCGCCCTGACGATGCGGTTGGAGCGCGCTACCGGCACCGCTTTTGCGGACGGCGATGTCAAAACCACTTACAGCGACTTGACGCCCCAGCCCAATGGAGCGCTCCTGGCTTCTTCCAGTCCGATTCATGTTACTGCTCGTTCGATGACAGCACATAGCTCGGCCTCGACCGCGCTTTACCGCGGAGGAGTGCGGCTGTGGCAGGATGCGAATGTGGTGGAAGCGCCGGCGATCGATTTCGATCGGAACCAGCGTTCGTTGATCGCACAAGGAACGTCCGCAAAGGGTGCATTGGCACAGCCCGTGTCCACCGTCCTGGTGCAAAACGACTCGCGTGGAAACTCTACTCCCGTGGCCATCACTTCTTCCCGCCTGAGCTATGCCGACAGTGATCGCATTGTCCATTTCGAGGGCAACGTCTTAGCCAAACAAGCAGATGTCACTATCACTGCTAAACAAATGGACGCATTTCTCCAGGCACGCGGGCAGGTGTCTGCCAAACAATCGTTAACTGCGGGAAAACTGGACAAGATCGTGGCAACAGGAGATGTCGTAGCCACAGAACCCTTACGCCGAGCTGAAGGAGAACGCTTGATCTATACGGCCGTGGAGGATAAGTTTGTGCTGACCGGTGGTTCGCCTAGCATTTTTGATGCCGAACAGGGCAAGATTACCGGGGTTTCGTTGACTTTCTTTAGACACGATGATAGGGTGCTGGTTGAAGGCAATAGTTCATCCCCCGCCGTTACGCAAACGCGAGTGGCACGATAAATGCGTACCCTGGCCACCGACGAAATCGGAAAATCCTATCGTGGCCGCCGGGTTGTGAACGGTGTAAGCCTGCGCGTGGAACAGGGCGAAGTTGTTGGCTTACTTGGACCTAACGGCGCTGGCAAGACCACGACTTTTTATGCGATCGTCGGCCTGGTCCCCCCTGACACGGGTCGGATTTTGCTCGATCAAGACGACATAACAGACGTGCCCATGTATCTGCGGGCGCGTCAGTATGGCATCAGTTATCTCCCCCAGGAAGCTTCTGTGTTTCGCAAGTTGACGGTGGAGGAGAACATTCTCGCCGTGCTGGAAGCTCAGCCTGTCTCCTGGCATGAACGCCGGGAGAAGATGGAGAAGCTGATCGACCAGTTGGGACTGGAGCACATCCGTCAGAACCGAGGATATGCGCTTTCGGGAGGAGAGCGGCGGCGCGTTGAGATTGCTCGCGCCCTCTGCATCAACCCGGCTTTTATTTTGCTCGACGAGCCGTTTTCCGGGATTGACCCGATCGCCGTGCTCGACTTGCAGAAGATTATCAGTGACATGAAGGCCGCCGGAATCGGGATTCTGATTACCGATCACAACGTGCGGGAAACGTTGACGGTCACAGACCGGGCCTACATTATTAATGAAGGAAGAATCTTCTTTCAGGGGACGCCGGAGCAATTGGGCGGTAATCCCGAGGTCCGGCGAGTGTACCTGGGAGAAAGCTTCTCTTTGGTGTGAGAAGTGTGAGACCAACGACCAACGACTGATCTTATGGTGATGTTGCAGCACAGATTGAGTCTCAAGGTTTCGCAGCGGCAGATCCTGACCCCGGGTCTGGTGCAGATGGTCAGTGTGCTCGCGCTTAACAAGCTTGAGCTGCGGGACATGATTACAGCCGAGATGGTTGAGAACCCGGTCCTTGAGGAGTTGGAGGACGCGGTTCCCCTGCTCGATGACGTCAATCGCAAGGAAGAAGACCGCGACCGTAAGGCAGCAGAAGAGAGTCCGACTGCGGCTGCCGAAACCAAAGACCCCTTCGAAGAAATTGATTTCGGTTCGTTCTTCAAGGACTACCTCGATCCCGGCTACCGCAGCCAGGGCGAGAGTGAGGATATCGAACGTCCTTCCTTCGAGAATTTTCTCTCCAAGCCCAGCAACCTCAGCGATCATTTGATCTGGCAACTGGGATCGATCCCGACTACCCCTGAAGTTCGGGAAGCGGCTGAACTTGTGATTGGCAACCTTAACGAAGACGGTTACTTGATCGCGAGCGACGATGAAATGATGGGTGTGATTCCGCCCGCTGCTCCGGAGGTCGATTCAGCGGTGGTCGAAAAAGTTGTGCAAGAAGCCGCCGCCTTGGGTTTAAATGCCGAGATTCCGTCAGCCGAGGAAATGCCCTTACCGGACGAAACTGTTTCCGGCGAGACTGGCCCCGATCCTGAGTGGCACGAAGGCGAACCCCATCTCAGCGATGAGCTCATTCCAACGGCACTGGTTTCGCCCGAGCCTCTGGTGGAGGCCTCGAAGCCCGCCGTCGCGGCTGCTACAGCGCACCCAAGCTTTGTTCCCAACTTCAACCTGACCGATTTGCACCAAGCCATCGAAATCGTCCGCCAACTGGATCCTCCCGGCGTCGGATGCCGCGACTTACGCGAATGCCTGCTTTACCAACTACGCTTCCATCAGCAACAGCTGGAATCGCAGAAGAATGGCAACGGAGAACGTGAAGCCACGGCCCTGGCAATTGCTGATGCGCTGGGCATCGTCGACCTACATCTCCGCGCCGTCCAGAACAAACAACACAAGGAAATCGCGCGTGCCCTTGGACGTCCTGTGGAGGCCGTCGAGCAAGCTTTGATCTACATTCGCACCCTAGATCCTCGACCCGGCCTCCGTTACAACACAACCCAGCCCCGGCTCATCGAACCCGATGTCGCCTTCGTGAAACATGGTGACGAATGGCTGGTCATCATGAATGATGAAGACGTGCCGCAGCTTCGGCTCAATCCCGCGTACAAGCGGCTGCTGGTCAAAGACGGCAACGACAAAGATACGCGCAACTACGTCAAAGAGCGCTACAAGAGCGCCATCCAGCTCATCAAAAATATCGAGCAGCGCAAGCAGACCATCATGAAAGTGTGCTACTCGATCGTGGCCCGGCAGCAGGACTTTCTGGAAAAAGGCATCGACGAACTGAAGCCGATGATGATCAAAGAGGTGGCTGAAGAGATCGGTGTACATCCTTCCACGGTTTCACGCGCGGTGGCCAGCAAGTATGCGCACACTCCGCAGGGCGTATTTGAATTACGGTACTTCTTCAGTGAGAGCGTCAACGGCCCCGAGGGTGGCAACACTTCGTTGCTGATCCTAAAACGCCGTGTCAAGAAATTGATCGAAGAGGAAGACACTGCGCGGCCGCTGACCGATGAACAGATCACCCGCATCTTACAGTCACAGGGAATTCAGGTGACTCGCCGTACCGTCGCGAAATACCGTGAAGACATGCGCATTCCCAGCACCCATCAGCGCAGAGTGAAGAAATGAACGTGAAGTAATGAAAGGAGGTAATCACGAGAACGGGAAGGGCAAGACTTCAATCAGGCAGCGCGGCAAGCTTCCCAACAGAGAACACCAGCATCCTAAGTAGTGCCCATTACGCGAAAACTAATTCAAGGAGGGCGCTCGTGAACGTGGAATTTACCGGCAGGCACTTCGAGGTTACTCCCGCCATTCGCAAGGAAGTTGAAATCCGTCTTACTAAGATCCGCAAAATTCTAGGCGACAAGTTTGAGACCAAGGTGATCCTTGCGGTCGAGAAGCGCCGCCACAAGGCCGAAATTACCATTAACCCGCGCAACGGCCCTTTGGTCAGCGAAGCCCAGGCTGGCGATATGCCTTCCGCGGTCAACCAGGCTTTCGAACATCTGGAGAAGCAGGCGGTCAAATACAAGACTCGTTGGCGCACCCAGAAACGCCATAATCACAAGAGTGTCAGCCCCAAGAAATGGAATGGCAGCAGCTCGCAGGAAGCCATAACTACCGCCGTCGGCCTCAGCGAAAGCAGTGCGGTTGACGTCGTAGTACACAAGTTTCCCGCAGTTGCCAAGTCGACCGAAGTGCATCTCTCGCGTTCTGAAGATGCCGTCGCCATGCGTCCCATGACTTTGGAAGAAGCCATCAAGGAAGTCCACTTTCGTGATCGCGATGTCTTCGTCTTCCGCGATCCCAAGGGTAAAGTGATGGTGCTGCACCGCACCCGCGAGGGCAAGATGGAGTTGATTGAAGCGCCGTAGGTTCTGCCACCAAACGCGGCCACGGATTTTCACGGATTCTCACAGATCAATCAAAAAAAGAATTATCCGTGTTGATCCGTCAAAATCCGTGGCGCAGATTATCCCAGGCGTATGATGATCCCTCTGTTAAATTCACTTGGCTCGGGGAGGTTCCACATGAAGCATATCTACCGCTTGGTTGCTCTGCTGTTGCTGTTCGCTCCTGCTCTGGTTGCTCAGGAACACTACACCGAAGGCCCGGTCTGGCGGGTATCACTGATTCGGGTGAAGCCTGGGCAGATGGACGCTTATCTCACCAGTCTTCAGCAATCCAGCAAGCCTTTCTTCGATGAAGAAAAGAAGCGGGGAATGATCGTGGACTACAAGGTATTCTTCAAGGCCACGAAAGCTAATCCTGAGGATTGGGACATTGCCCTTGCCATCGAATACAAGAACCACGCTGCTTTGGATGGCTTATCCGCGGCGGGCGAAGCCGTACGCGACAAGATTCTGGGAGGCAAACAGCAAGGCCAACAGTTAACCGAGAAGCGCATCGAAATGCGCGAAACCATCAGCTCCGAACTGCTGGAAGAAATCTATTTGAAGTAGAAGTTCTGATTTCAGGCAGCACAATAAGGGCGGGCTTCTGCCCGCCCTTACTTGTCGCCGACGCTTCTGCGCTAACCCTCTCCACCTGATTGGCAAACCAGGATTTCGGGTATATGCTTCTCGCGATCGAAAGTCGTCAGCGCGACCACATAGGCCGAGAGCGCACAATGATCAATCCGAAATCTCACGATAGAAACGTAGGCAAAAGCCGTGCAACGGTCGAGTTGGGTCGAGACCTCGAACACCGGTTGCGATCTTATGCCGCAGCGGCCATGGGGATCGCCAAGAGTTGGGACAAGCTCACCCTCGCCGCTTCGGCCGTGGGCGTAACGAGCTTTGGCGTGCTAGCCTCGATCCCTTTGGAAGCCGAGGTTGTTTACACTCACGCGGATATTCACATCTTTCGCAGCCGGACCGGCATTAGTCTTGTTTCGGTGGACATCAACAACGACGGACAACCGGATTTCCAATTCATGGCATTGTGGGGAGCTAACTTTAGCTCGGGCGCCGACACTGTTTACTCGTACTTAAGGGTTTACGGGAATACGCCCTCGAATCAAGCCATGAGCACATCTAGAGGTCTGAAAGCTGCCTTGCCAGCCGGCGCACAGATTGGTCCAGCAGAAAAATTTGGTCCAAATCGGACTATGGCAAGCTGCGATGTATTTGGAGGAAAACCCTATTCCGGGGGCAACTGGGTGAATGTTAAGAACCGTTATCTGGGACTTAAGTTCCAGATTAGCGGCGAGACCCACTACGGTTGGATACGGATGAGCGAGCACTGCAACAACGGTACGATTACAGGCTATGCCTACGAAACCGTGCCCGACCAGCCCCTCGACGCCGGAGTTCTACCCTTTGCGAATGACGGCAAGTTAAGCCCCAAGGCTCCGCTTCCCTCCAGCCCGAAACCGGCCACTCTAGGCGCGCTCGCAACGGGCGCAGCCGGACTATCAATCTGGCGCGGGGAGTAATTAAAGCTCCTTCTTAAAGAACTGATGCTGTGAGCGCCTTGAGCCCTTCAGCAATTGCGCAACACTTGTCGGAGACCTCACCTACTGATCCCGATGCACCGTTTCCATCGAGAACGCCGGCAGGCAAACCGCGATATATTCCGCTCCGCCTTCGACTGGCGTCGAATACTGAATCCATTCTCCCCGATGTGTAATTACGGCCTGGCCAGCGGAGACATCCAACTCTCCCGTCTTGTGGCGCACCCGCAGAGTGCCCTTCAGAACTACCGTGAACTCGTCGAATTCCGGAGTTTGTCCGGGTTCCACCCATCCCTGGGGGCTGCGCATGTGGGCCACGCTGACGCCGGTCGTCTTGCTATTAACCCGGCCAATGTATTCGTCAATCAGTTTGGGTTTATTTCCAGCCGCAGTGATGCGCGTAGCTTCCGGGATGAGAGTGGGCATTGGTTCTCCTGAGAAATAATTTAGCAGGGAAGCAGGCTCTTGCAGAACTACGGCGGAGAAATCTAATTTCCCGCGGAACGGGCGTGGGTTTTGCCCGGCGACGGTGAAGCCAAGGTTTCAATCGTCGGATAAGAAACTGGCACGGTAAGCGTCTGCTCCGGCGGCATGGTGCCAGTTTGCACTGCGTTCACCAGCATCTCGAGCGCGGTACCCGCGTTAGGGGGAATATAGACCGTCGCATGCAAGCGCCCTTCACGAACCCAGGCTTGGCCGCTGTTGGGCAGACCGTCGCAACCCAGGTAAGGCACGCTTAGCCAGCGATCGCGGGCGGCGCCGTTAGGCAGTTCCTCGAAGGCCTTGCGGGCGCCCATTGCCATGGAGTCGTCCTGCGCTGCGATCAGATCGACCTGGGTCTGATGAGAAGTGGACAAGCGCAGCCAGGAACTGACCGTCCGGTAGGCGCTGGCCTCGGTCCATTGCGCCTTCATCAGTTTTACTTGCACTTCCATCGGCTTGGTTTCGTACATGCCCGAGGTGCGTTGCTTGGCCGCCAGACTCTCGGATGGCCCTTGGATGTAGAGGACTGAACCTCCGTTTGGGAGTAGCGCGGCAAATTGCCGGCCTTGAATGCGGCCCACTTCTTCATGATCGGTGGTTAGGGTGAATGCCGGGATGCGGTAGGCCTTGCGCAAGTCAGCGATATATTCCACTTCGCGGTTCAATACCACCCATCCGATTCCTGCTACTGCGGCCGCGCGCGCCACCTGCGGCAGTGCGGTTCCTCCCACGGGTTCGAAGATGATTCCGTCAGGATGCGAGTCCGCGTGCGACTGAATAATTTTCAATAGTTGCTGACTCTGGTCAATAGCATTGTTGTCAGCGTCCATGATTTGCAACTGCACACCAAGGCGTTTCGCCGCCTCTTCGGCGGCGGTCACCTGCTCCAATTGGTAGTCATTTTCGCTGTTGGTGAGAGAGAGTACGAAGTCCAATTGATTCATGAAAAGTGCCTGTCTATGCATCATATCTTTCCCATCGTCATCCTCCACCGTGACCACAGTAACCAGAGTAATTGCCGTTCCCTTACTCGTCAGTAGATGGTTCCCGAGTGCTAGAATTGGCCCACTTGGAGAAACGATTTAATGAAGACAATTCTTGGATTCCTCGCTGTGGCGTTGTGGGCTAACCTGGCCTGGGCGCAGACCAAGCTGCCCGTGCACTGGGAAGAACTCACGGCGGCCGACTTTCGCTCCGCGATCCGACAAGCGCAGGGGGTCTGCCTGCTTCCGTTCGGCATCCTGGAAAAACATGGTGCACATTTACCGTTGGGAACGGATCTGCTCAAGGTGCGCTACGCCGCTTTACACGCTGCCGAGCAGGACTATGCCATTGTGTTCCCGGAGTATTATTTTGGCCAGATCTTCGAGGCCAAGCACGAACCCGGGACCGTTGCCTACAGCACTCATTTGCAGTTGGACCTTCTGCAAGAAACCACCGACGAGATGGCCCGCAACGGATGCAAAAAGATTCTCATTGTCAACGGCCACGGCGGCAACGAGAGCTTGCTGCCATTCTTCGCCCAGACCCAGCTCGAAAAGCCGCGTGACTACGTCGTCTACATTCTCCCCATCGTCGATCCTCCTCCTACCGATAATCCTCCGAAAAAAGATGCTGTCGACCTCCATGGAGGCGAATCGGAGACTGCAAAAATGCTGATCGCGCGCCCCGATCTGGTCCACATGGATCGGGCCCGCTCCGAGTCCGGCGCTGACCAGGCCCGTCTCAAACTGCCGGACGAACTTTACACCGCCATCTGGTGGTATGCACGCTTCCCCAATCATTATTCTGGCGACGGGGCGCTGGCTACCGTCGAGCGCGGCAAGTACGAGATGGATGAATTCGAAAAGCTAATCGTCAAGTGCATCCGCGCCATAAAAGCCGACCAAACCAGTTTGCAATTGCAGAATGAATTCTTCGAGAAGGCCAACCACCCGCTGGATACGCGCCCCTAAGCAACAATGGTTATGAATGATGAATGCTGCTCCCAGTAATGTGCCATCGGCGGGCGCATCGGCTGCGCGGCTCGTATCTCTCGATGTGTTTCGTGGCGCGACCATCGCGGCCATGATTCTGATGAACAACGCCGGTAACGGGCCAGACTCCTACTGGCCGCTGCAACACGCGGAATGGAACGGCTGGACCCCGACCGACCTCATCTTCCCTTTCTTTTTGTTCATTGTCGGCGTGTCGATGGCATTCTCGTTTCGCTCACGTCTAAAGCGGGGCGAGTCGCGCTGGCAGCTTCTGCGCCATGTCTGTTGGCGCGGTCTGGTGCTGTTCGCTCTGGGCTTGTTCCTGAACGGCTTCCCCAATCAATATTTGTTGTCTTCGTGGCGCGTCTACGGAGTTCTGCAGCGGATTGCGATTTGCTATGTCGTTACTGCCGTCTTCGCCCTCTGCTCCGGCCGACGAAGCTGGATCGTGGCGTCCGTCGCATGCCTTGCCGGCTATTGGATTCTGATGCGCTACGTCCCCGTGCCCGGATTTGGCGTCCCTACTCGTGACATTCCGCTGCTCGATCCCGACCGCAACCTCGCCGCATGGTTCGACCGCCAACTGCTCCCCGGGCACTTATATAACCGTACATACGATCCCGAGGGTGTCATCAGCACCATTCCCGCGATTGCTACGACTTTGCTGGGTCTGATCACCGGCGATTGGCTGCGCAGCGCCCGCACGGGCGAGGCAAAAGTCCTCGGCATGGCGCTGTTTGGGCTGTCAGGTTTTGGCGCGGGTGAACTCTGGAATTTGTGGTTTCCCATTAACAAGAATCTATGGACCAGTTCCTTCGTGCTGCTCACCGCCGGACTGGCGCTGCTCTGTCTCGCTGTGTGTTATTGGATGCTTGACGTCAAGCCATGGCGAGGTCGTTGGACCACGTTCTTTCTGGTATTCGGAATGAACCCCATTACGGCTTACGTCTTTGCAGAAGCGATCTCCCACAGCCTCTACCGCTTCTCCACCACCACTGGGTTGTCCTGGCAAGACGTGCTCTACCAAAACGGGTTCGAACCTTTATTCAGCCCTGCCCTTGCGTCTTTGCTGTACGCTATCGGCTATATGTTCTTGTGTTGGGCAGCTATGTGGGCGCTTTACCGCAACCGCATTTTCCTGAAGATCTGAAGCTCTAGCCATACTGGCCGGAACTTGATGCCACTAGGCCTACTCCAAAAACAGATTCTGCAAGTCCTTTCGTATCAATTGGAAATGGGCACGAAATTTCGCCCTCTAAGTAACTTGGGTAATGTTTTCCGGCCTTCGGCGCCGTGCTACGCTCAACCCATAACAAGTAGGAAAATCAACCATTTCCGAGGCTCCAATGGTTCGCCGCTGCTGCTTTTTTTTGCTCTTGCTGTCGTGCTCGTACGGGCTGGCCGATGGTAAGAGCAGTCCGAAACCGCCCGCTCAAGTTGGCAATAGTGATGAGCTTCCGGTCACGACTTCTTCCACGCGGGCGCGTACCGACTTCGAAGCAGCCATGCAGAATTTCGAGCAATACCGTCTCAACAATTCCCTCGATTTCTTGCGAGCCGCTACTAAGTCCGATCCCAAATTCGCCCAAGCTTTCATCATGATCGCCAAGATCAGCAAAGATCCCGCGGAGCAAGCCGACGCCCGGCAGCAGGCAAAGCAACTAGCGCCTGGGGTGAGTGCGGGAGAACAACTGCTGATTCGTTGGCTGGCCGGTGCGCAAGAGGACGATTATCTGCCTGCCATCGCCGCCATGAACGATTTGCTGGCGAAGTATCCACGCGATGCTCGCCTGGCTTTTCTGGCCGGCGACTGGCTCACATTGCAGGAACGCTATCATCAGGCGGCAGTCGTGCTTGAGCACGCGTTGAGCATTTTGCCTGACTACCCCGCCGTGCTGAATGACCTGGGATACACCTATGCCTTCGACGGAGATTTTGAAAAGGCCTTTGCAGCCATGGATCGCTACGTTGCCCTGGTGCCCAATGAGCCCAACCCGCACGATTCCTACGGAGAGATTCTGCGCATGGACGGGAAGTTCGACGCCGCCCTGGAGCAGTACCGCAGCAGTGTCCGTATGGATCCTAACTTCGGCTCGGAGATAGGCATCGCCGATACCCTGGCCCTCATGGGAAAAGAACAAGAAGCGCGCGAGGAGTATGAAAGAGCGATCGTGTTCGCCGGAAGCCAGGGAGACAAAGTTCAATTCGAACTACAGTCCGCCTTGACTTGGATTCGAGAAGGCAATCACAGACAGTCAGAAAAAGCTTTGGCTGAAGTGGCCAAACATGCGCACGCTGCCGGGCTGGGGAAACTGGAGGCCGAAGCGCACCGGGTCCTCGCGATGTACGAACCGAATTCGAAATTGGCGGTGAAAGAGTTGCAAGCGGCGGAGTATGCGTTGCAGGAGCCCCACCAGCTCTCCGAGACCGACCGCAATGAAGAGCAGGCTCGCATTCTGCAAGTTCAGGCCACGCGTTTGGCCGGGGAAGACATGGGCTCGGCAGCCAAAGCTGTGAGTCAATTGGAAACTATGGCCGAAAAGAGCCGGAGTCAGGTCATCCAGCTTTGCTATCACGGAGCGGCGGGAGCCACCTTGTTGGTCCAGGGGAAGTATGTGGAAGCAATTTCTCACTTGCAGGAAGATTCCGCTGACCCGATTTCCATGCGTCTTCTGTGGAGAGCGTACAGCAGCACCGGGGCAGTTGCCGCTGCCCAAGCTATAGCCTCGAAACTGGCCACGCTGGATGTGCCTACCGTGGAGCAGGCACTGGTGGTTCCAGAATTTCGTGCCAGCCTGGTAAGCCAGGCACGGCAACCTTAGTTAAGAGGTTGGATTCTCAAGATGCCTCGCATCCCTATCTTCAGCTTCGGGCACCACGCGGAGGAGGCGGCACCACTCCGGTTGGCTAGCTTTACTCCTGCCCTCTCACTGGAAGGCTTGCAGGTTGGTGTCGACAACTTGCGTCATGATGTCCACCTAAGTCCCAAATTCGTAGAGCAGATGCGCCTGCACATCGCGCGTTTCGTGATACGACACGGAGATGTTGAGGGGTTGCTGGCCACCGAGGCGCAACAGAGCCACGGAAACATCATCCGCCCGGCTTCCAGTTCGCGGCCTCAGCAACGAGTTGAGCTTTCCGACTTAAAGCCACTACTGGCGGAGGTTCACGTCGCCGCCTTGAACCATGCCAAAGGACAGGGAAGTCCGGTGCTGGATTTGCTGGCGCGGTCGGCGATCATCAAGTTCCTTCGTTTCGAACTCAATGCTCAGTTCGCACAGATTCTGGAACGTTGTCGCATAACATTGAAAAGCCACGACGGCTTGCAGCAGTACAAGGTATTGGAGTATGGGGAGCGGGCTGCGGCCTTCCAGGTAGCTAAGAAAATTATTCTGCGCAAGGCCGGCCAGGAGCTACTGCGCACGCTCCGCGATATTGAGAAGGAGACTCTGGCCCGCACTCGCCGCTCTCTTTTCGGCAACAGCTTCGACGAGCAATACAAGCTGTTTCTTAATCCCTTGATCTTTACCGAGGACGGTCGCGATACCTACTTAAACGCCGAGCAGTATGTCATGTTGGGCGGCTTCGACCGCGACCCCGACCGCTTCGCGAACGTCCGGCGCATTGCCTGCGAATTCCTGGAATCCACGAAGCTGGAACTGGGACGGGACCCTGAAGCTACACTCGATGGATGGCTGAATGTCCCGGAAAATGCACACGAACTAGTTGGAGCCGGCACGCCCGATGATTCCACGCCCGAAGGTCGCGCTCAAGAGCACAGGCTCAGCTCCTGGGTGAATCTGGTGGAGCGCGAAAAACTCATGGAGTACGTGACTGCCTCTTATGAAGTCGCGCCGCTGCTGGCCGAGTATTCACCCCGCATCAACGCCCAACAGTTGAAGAATGCTCTGATCTCAAAGGAAGAGAAAATCCGTGTTGAAAAGCTGATCGCCGAACACGGAAAGCTTTCCCCCGGCAGTTTATACGCTGCTATTGACCGCGTCGCAAATTGCCGTGGGGCAGAGCGGGCCAAGAAAGCCGGCCGTTTCCTGCGGGACTTCATTCGCTACCATCGTGACCTGCGGCAACTTGAAACCCTCAACAATGCGCTGGACAGCATCAACCTGGTCGCCAACGACAAAATCCGCCAACTGTCAGCCATGAACGGAACGTTGTATCAGTTCCTGCTCCCCGACGAACAGAAATCTGGCGAGGAAAGAGTCGTGCGGCACGTGGTTATCAAAGCTGACGTCCGCGACTCGTCCCGGCTCACTCGGTCTCTGCTGGAGCGCGGCATGAATCCGGCTTCGTATTTCAGCCTGAACTTCTACGATCCAGTGAACAAGCTGCTGGCCAAGTACGGCGCCGTCAAAGTCTTCCTGGAGGGCGATGCAATTATTCTTGCCATCCTCGAACGCGATGGTGAATCAGGTTTGGGGGTAGGCCGGGCTTCGGTGCTGGCGCGGGAGATCGTCGAGATCGTGCGCGGTTACAACCAGCTAGTGGAACGGGCGGGTCTGCCTGGTATCGAACTAGGAGTGGGAATTTCCTACCAGGATTCGCCGCCCATGTACTTGATGGATGGAGAGCAGCGAATCATGATCTCAGATGCACTTAACGAGAGCGACCGGCTTTCCTCCTGTAGCAAGCGCGTGCGCAAAACTATGAAGAGCGCCGACACTCCCTTCCACGTTTATGCATTTCAGACCGTAAGCGATGCCGACTTGGAAGACAGTCCCGAGGACTTCATTCTGAAGTACAACGTGAACGGCATTCGCATGAGCGAAGCCGCATTCCACAAGTTGGAAATGGAGATTTCCCTCGAGCCCTGCAAGCTCGAGCTCCCCGAGCTCAAGACCCATGAAGAATACCGCCTGTGGAGCGGGCTAGTGCCGGTGGGCAATGATATCTTCCGCAAGATTGTAGTGCGCGGAAGCCGTGTGCCGCAGGTCGAAACCCATAATCTCTCGTTGCAACACTGGACAGACCAGTGGTACTACGAGGTCTGCGCGAATCCCGTCATTTACGCCAAGCTGGAAGGAAAAGGCGCGACTGCAAAGTAGGGCGGGTGGGCATGGCTTCAGCCATGCCATAAAAACCTCATAAATACCTAGCTTTAGCCTCTAGGATCGCCAGTTCTGAAATGTAAATGAAACGATCACTGCCCGGCGCGCATAGGCGAGATCAGCAGGCGGCCGACGGCTTTCTTCTTGGTTTCTGACTTGTCCGGCTGATAAACCAGATCTAAAGAGCCTTCAGAAGTTGGCGAGGCGTCAGCCAGCAGCGCTGCCAGTCCACGGAACGAACGCCCAATATCCACGCTTTCCTGCAACGCAACTGGTGTGCCCTTGTCGATTGCGGGTGCAATCGCCTGGTGATTGTTGGGCAGCTTCCAAAGTACTTTGCAGTTGGTGGCCGCTTCCACATCTTCGTCACTAAAGCCGGGAATCTTCTTGTAGCGGTTGAGGATCAGGCGTACGCGGTCGCGTCCCGCTCCCTCTTCCAGGAATGTCCTCATGCGTCCCGCGCTCCACAATGACACCACATCGGTCTGCGCGACTAGTAACACCGCATTGGCCAGATCACACAGCATACGTGCCGTGTCGTCGATGCGGTTCGAGCAATCAACCACCACGTATTGGAAGTGCGATACCAGTAGATCAAACAGGCCGGCAAGCTCAGCCGCCGTTGGTGTCACCAAATGAGGCGTTTGTGGGCCGGCCAGAAGTTGCAGGCCGTCCTTACACTCGGTCATCAAGCCTTGCAAAAGGGAACTGTCGATACGGTGCAGATTCTGCAGCGCATCCGTGAGCCCAAAAGTCGGACGAGCATTGAGATGCAGGGCGGCGTGTCCCAGAGATGCAAAATCCACCAGCAGAACCCCGGAATGCGCTTCCTGCAGAGCCGTAGCCGTATTCACCGCGACCGTCGTCGCGCCCGCTCCGCCCTTGGCATTCGTGACTGCGAAAACCCGCGCCCGGCCCGAGGATGTACGCGCCTTGCCCCGCGATGCCGCGAAACGGTTGAGGGCCTCCACCATGCTTTCCGCGGTGGAGTTGCGCTCCAGGTACTCGCGTGCTCCGGCCCGCATAGCCGACACAATAGTGTCGGGATTCGTCAGTGCCCCCACGGCGAAGATCACAATGTCATTGGTGTTGGCGTGGATGAGTTCAATCGCCCCGATGGCCCGGTGAACGTTCTCGGGATCAATATCCACTAGCACAACTTCGGCACGAACGTCCTGAATCTGACGGAGCAGGGGATCGGTCTGGCTGGCGGGAAAACCCACATGTCCAAAGACATTGCGGCCGATCTGAGAGTTCTCCAGCCGTTGCTGGAGTGCCTGCAGCCGTTCCTTGTCCTCGGTAAGAAGGGTAACCGCTATCCCGTGCATGAAGAGGGCCTCAGTAAACCAGGTAATTGCATGTTATGAAGAGTTTGCCCTTACGCCAAGTGACTTTTGTAACTGAGCGCAAGCGAAAACTCCCTTCCCAAGCTCGGCCAGATTCCTACCCAGGGCTTGAACACACGCAGTGGCGGATGATGCCAAACCGGGAGGAGAGTCCGGGGGTTACGAGTATTGTATGCAAAATCCACCCGATTGCAAAATGACCCGATTGTGCTACAGCCGCGATGGGCGCGAGGATCCTGCGGACGGAACAGGTTTCCCGCGTCGGCTGATAGGATAGTTCCAGAGCCAACTGTGCCATCCCGAACGGAACGCCCTCCAGATCAAAGCTCCACACTCCCACGCGGGAAAATCCAGTTGTCCGCCACGCTGCGTGCCCTGCGCCATCGTAACTTTCAGCTCTTCTTCAGCGGCCAACTGATCTCCCTGATTGGAACCTGGATGCAGACCGTCGCCCAGGCCTGGCTGGTCTATCGCTTGACTGGTTCTTCGCTCTTGCTGGGTTCCGTCGGATTTGCCAGCCAATTCCCCGTGTTTCTTGCGGCCCCATTCGGCGGGATCGTCGCCGACCACTACAACCGGCAAAGAGTTGTGATTACCACCCAGGTTTGCTCCATGGTCCTCGCGCTTATTCTGGCGGCACTGACCCTTACTGGAACGGTTCATGTCTGGCATATCTTCGTGCTGGCGGCATTGCTGGGAGTGGTGAACGCCTTTGACATCCCCGGGCGCCAGTCCTTCCTGGTGGATATGGTGGGCAAGGAAGACCTGATGAACGCCATTGCGCTGAATTCTTCCATGTTCAACGGCGCGCGCGTCATCGGTCCCGCCATTGCGGGAATTCTCGTGGCCCGGATCGGCGAAGGCTGGTGCTTCTTCGCCAATGGCGTGAGTTACATCGCGGTCATCGTAGGTTTGTGGTTAATGAAAGTGCACCCGCCATCCTATGCGGACGATCGGGTCTCGCCCCTGGCGCATATCATCGAAGGCTTCCGCTTTGTGAGCCGGACAGCGCCCATGCGCGCCATCCTGCTGCTGCTGGGGTTGGTCAGCCTGGTGGCGATGCCATATACCGTGCTCATGCCCATCTTTGCGCATCGCGTGCTGCATGGTGGCGCGCGCGAACTGGGTATCCTGATGGGTGCGACCGGCGTCGGGGCGCTGCTCGGAGCTCTAACCCTCGCAGCCAAAACCGGCGTTCAGGGCTTGGGACGCTGGGTGGCTTTTTCCTGTGGAGCTTTCAGTGTCAGCCTGATTCTCTTTTCCTTTTCTCGCAACTTCTGGCTCTCCGTCGGACTCCTTCTGCCGGTCGGATTCTTCATGATGCTGCAGATGTCTTCCTCGAACACGCTCATCCAGGCCATGGTTCCCGACCATCTCCGCGGACGAGTCATGGCCGTCTATTCGATGATGTTCATGGGAATGGCGCCGTTTGGCGCGTTGTTCGCAGGAGCGCTAGCGGACCGCTTGGGAGCGCCAATCACCGTGGCTATGGGAGCCGTTGCCGGCGTCGGGGGCGCCGCACTATTTGCCTTGCAGTTGCCCAAGATTCGTGTCGAAGCGCGACGGCTTATCGTGGCCCAAGGCATTGCCGGTGGTGAACCCGCGGGCGGGATGACCGCTCGTGTGGTGGAAGACTAGAGCGGCGCTTCGGCGTCCTCGCCCGTGCGACTGCGATCTACTGCCGCAACTCGCGGAGCACTTCCAACAGAGAGCTATGCGCAAACGGCGCTGGCGCTAGCGTCAATACGAGCATGATCGCGGCAAACACGGCCAGTCCGCGCCGAACACCTACAACTTCCGGCCACTCCGCGACAATGGGATGCCGCATGCCGCTGATGCGGAGCAGTATTGCCCATAAGATCCATCCTGACCACAAGTAGAGCGCCATGGGAATCAGCGCCAGAATGGTTAAGCGCGAAACCAGCTTGTGGGCGCGAGGAGCGATCGAGAACACGATGTGTCCGCCGTCGAGTTGCCCACCAGGAAGCAGATTGAGCGCAGTGGCGAACATTCCTACCCAGGCTGCGATGGCCGTCGGATGAATCCCCATATTCCGAATCGAAGAAAAATGGCCGTTGCCACCCACCCGAAGCACGCTCGACACCACGGAAAAAATTAACGGATATCCCAACTGGATATCTGAATCGCCTACCGTCACCGGAATCATTTTCGACAGTGGAAGCGCGAAGATCAGCACCGTCGTCGCCACTATAAACCCGGCAATCGGTCCGGCAATGCCAATATCGAACAACGCCGTGCGCGAACGGATCGGCGAACGGATCCGAATAAAGGCCCCGAGCGTTCCGATCAGGGTTGGTACAGGAATGAAAAATGGCAGCGTTGCATCGACGCTGTAATACACGCAGTAGAGGTAGTGGCCCATCTCATGCGCCATCAGGATCAGAAGCAAGGTGGCTGCGAAAGGCAACCCCAACAGGAGCCGCGACGGTTGTTCGAGCGCCCAGGTTGCCGGAAAGAAAGGCAGGCTGTCGGCAGACATTGAGAACGCCGGTAGATTGTGTTCGTAGTTGTAGGTGATGCGGCATCCCACTACCAGCGTGGTGAACACAGTCGCCAGAAACAAAAGAATATGCAGCCAGTAGCGTTGCCTGGGGCGGGAAACGTAAAGCAACTGCATGGGCGTCTCGAAATCAGTTTCCGCAGGTACGGGAGGAACAAGATCAGACATGAAGATTCAGGATTCCAATCGAGGAGACAAAGTCTTCCGCGGTAGTTGGATGCTGCCAGCGCGCGCCGGGACGCGGATTCCCGCGCATACAATCACTCGATGGACTGCAACTCCTTGCCCGGCTTGAAGCGCACCGCTTTGCCCGGCGGGATGGAAACCTCAGCCCCGGTGCGCGGGTTGCGCCCGATGCCGGTCTTGCGCGGCCGCACATTGAACACGCCAAATCCGCGCAGCTCGATGCGGTCGCCCTTGGTCAGCGACCGCTTCATGCTTTCAAAAACGGTTTCCACGGCCAACTCTGCCTTGGTCTTGGTAATTCCGGTCTTGTTGACGACTTCGTTGATGATATCGAGCTTAATCACAAGCGGCTCCTGCGTCGGGGGATGGTTGCAGTGCTACCAAGTTATTGATGCTAAGGAAGATATGGGCGATTGTCAACCCGGAGGTATCCGCAATAGGACGGTCGTTCCACCGAGACCAAGAAACAGAGCGCCATAAACCGGGAGCTGATGGCTGAAAGCGATAGCTTACTTTCCGTTCTCGCCTTCTTTGTACATATATTTGATCGAAGGCTTGTAAATCATCAGGTTGGCGGCACCGTTGCGGTTCACCTTGAGGCAGCTCCTGTCATACCACTCAATGATCCCGCGAATTTGTTCGCCGTCACGAAGCACAATGACCATTGGGGTTTTCGACTGCATCTGCTTCTGGTAATAGAAGTTCTCAGCGTTGGTCTGCTCAGGTGGAGACGCCTTTCTGCCGCCTCCTCCATTGCGGTCGCCACCACGTTCGCCGCGTTCCGGACGCTCGGTACGACGCTCAGCGGCGGGTGGCGTGGCATGAGGAGGGTGATCGTTGCGATTTAGCGAAGGACGGATCAGCTTGCGGTTGGCAAAGCCCTCTGGTTCGATTGTCCGCTCGGCTGGCATGGAATCAATCGCATCTTTCATAACACCACCTGTAGACACGCTTTTAACGCGGGCCACATCACACGGCGCGACTGTGATTGTGGGTTTTTGAAGGCGTGAACTTGCCAATAACCTAGCACAAGGGCAGCCGGAATGACAATGCTCAGGTGGTGGGGGGTAGAAGCAGTTAGCAACTAAGCACTCAGCATTCAGCCGTTTGTGGAGCATTCGCCGGGCCCACTAGGACCATCGCCGGCGGCTGAATGCTGAGTGCTGAAGGCTGACAGCTAACTTCCTACCGCAAACGCGTCCAACGACAGTGAGCGCAGCAGGTTCCGGCGCATGCCCCGCTCTACCTCCGCTAGGCCGTCAGCCGCCGAGGCAATCCAGTCAAAGCTGGCCGCCTCCGCCAGCCTCCGCAACTCGCCTTCAATGTCAGTATTGTGTATCGACTCTGGTGTTCCCGAGTTGACAAACAGCAAATCCTGCAACAGCGAGTAGATGGTTCGCAGAAGTCTCTCGATCTTCTCCCGTCCCTCGGCCCCCGCCCGGTAAGTTTCGGTTACTTTGAACAGTTCGCTGTGATCGGCTGCGCGCAACGCAGAATTCAGAATGGTCAGAGCGTGCTGGCGGGCCGCCGTGTAGGCTGCCAGATCGAAACTGCGCGCCCGCCCCACTGCACCTTCGCTCAGGCGCGCCACCAATGCCCGCTGTTTCGAACTCCAATCCGGCCGCTGCTTCGCAAGATAGCGTTCGATTTCCTCGGTGGATAGCGCCTTCAGTCCAGTCACCATCGAGCGCGAGCGGATCGTCGGCAGCAACTCGCCGGCATTCTCGGCCAGCAAGAAAATTGTTGCGAACTCGGGCGGTTCTTCAAGCACCTTCAACAAAGAATTCGCGGCTTCCTTCATAAAAGCCGAATCGGTGAAGATGTAGACCCGTTCTTTGGCATCGCCGGGCCGGTAGTAAATGGTCTCGATCACTCTCCGCACCTGGTCGACTTTGATCATCAACTGCGGCGGATCCGGCGGGATCACCAACACGTCAGGATGAGTCTGGACATACATGCGCGTTTCTTTCTTATCGGTCTCGCGCATATTCTCTCGCGCTTCAAACGCTTCTGCCATACGCGCATCCAGATCTTCCGACTGCGCAATTCGCACGCAGTTCGAACACTTGCCGCAAAAATCGGGAAGGCCGCCAGTTGTGGTTGGCTCCAGGCAATTCATCGCCTTCGCAAGCATGAGCGCCAGCGTGTACTTGCCTGAACCTTGCGGCCCGGTCAGGATCACAGCCTGAGGAAATCGCTCTCGCACCAGCATCTCGCGCAGGCGATCAACCACTTCCGAGTTGCCGTAGAAATCAGAGAAATGCATATGAACCAGCAATCAGCATTTAGCACTCAGCATTCAGCCACTTCTTCATCTTTTGTCCAGTTTGCATTCCATCGTGCTCATCTCGAACCCACGCGGCTGAATGCTGAATGCTGAGTGCTGACGGCTATCTTCAACTTTCTTCCCACCACTTCCTTGATTCGCTTGTGCGTCTGTTCTGCCGTCCCGCGCGCATCTATTAATATCACCCGCTGCGGCTCCCGTTCGGCGATTGCCAGATACGCACTTCGCACCCGTCCAAAGAACGCTCGGCTTTCCTGCTCGAAGCGGTTTTCATCATGATCATCGCGCTTGCTCCCGGGGGCGCTTGCCTGGTTGCGGCGGCGGGCCCGCTCCACACTCATCACTGGATCGGAGTCCATCAGAATAGTAAGATCCGGGTGCAGGTCTCCGCACAGAGCATGGTGCAATGCCAGCACCGGTTCGCTGCCCAGTTTTCGTCCGCCACCCTGATAAGCTTCGCTCGAATCGGTAAAGCGATCACACAACACTATGCGACCCTCGGCCAGCGCCGGTTGAATAATCTCTTTGATGTGCTGCGCGCGCGAAGCAAACATCAGTGCTAGCTCTGCCAGCGGCGCAAGTGAAGAGGTTCCGCTATCCAGCAACAACTCGCGAATCTTGTCTCCCGTAGGCGTGCCGCCAGGCTCGCGAGTGACGACCACGGATAGATGCTGCGCCCGCAGCACCTTTGCCAGCTTTTCCAGTTGCGTGCTTTTGCCGCATCCGTCGAGCCCTTCGAAGGTAATAAATCTTCCGCGCTGGGGATGCGACGACACGGCGAAATCATAGCAGAGCGACCGCCGGTCACGAACCTTGACCTGCAACCCAAGAATCGTATTGAAACGTTTCTGTTATATTCGGAAGTTCTTGATTCGCTGCTGCAAAAACCCAGGGAGATTCAAATGCACCGTTCGGGCCGTGTCTGGCTGTGTGTGTTCTTCGTGCTTGCTCTAATCGTACCTGTTCTAGCACAGAACGCCTCTAATGCTCCGACGATCACTATTGCAGTCGATGCCAGCGATGCCCCGCGCAAGATGATCCATGCGCAGCTGACCATTCCCGCAACCCCAGGTTCCTTGACTCTTTACTATCCCAAGTGGATTCCCGGCGAACATGGTCCGACCGGGCCGATTGAGGATCTCACCGGCCTCAAATTCTCCGCCAACGGACAGCCCCTGACCTGGCGCCGGGATTTGCTCGATGGATGGACGTTCCACGTCGACGTGCCACAAGGAGTTTCGACCGTTAACGCTGCTCTGGACTACGCTGCGCCGGCAGCCGAAGGCGGCATCTACACCGGTGGTATGTCTAATACCGAAAAGATGACCGTGCTGAGCTGGAACACCGTTTTGCTCTACCCTGCGAACTGGACTTCCGATCAACTGACGTACACTGCCAGCTTGCGGCTTCCCGCAGGATGGAAATTCGACACACCACTTCCGGTCGCGTCGCATAATGGCTCCGAAATAACGTTCAGTCCCGCATCACTGACCACGCTGGTGGATTCGCCCGTCATCGCCGGCGAATATCTGCGCATTGTCCCACTGGCAGAGAATCCGCCCCAGGAAATGGACATTGCTGCCGACAGCGCCGCTGCCCTCGAGGCCCCCGCTGACGTTCTCGACGATTACAAAAAGCTGACCGACCAGGCGTTCAAGCTCTTCGGTGCCCGCCATTTCCGCGACTACCATTTTTTTTACAGTCTCAGTGACCACGTTGCGCACTTCGGCCTCGAGCATCACGAATCGAACGATAGTCGTGTTGACGAACGTGGTCTGGTTGATCCTGAGCACCGCCTCTTGCATGCCGGTCTGCTACCACACGAATATGTGCACTCCTGGAACGGAAAATATCGCAGGCCTGCAGATTTAGCGACGCCAGACTACGAAAAGCCCATGCAGACTGATCTGCTTTGGGTTTACGAAGGCCTGACTTCTTATCTCGGGGACCTGCTTAGCGCGCGCAGCGGACTTCGCACGCCGGAGCAATATCGCGATTCAGTAGCGCTGATTGCTGCCCGTCTCGACAATCTTCCCGGCCGAACCTGGCGTAACCTCCAGGACACTGCCGACGGTGTGCCGTCGATGCAAGATGCCCCCAACCAATGGCAGTCATGGCGGCGTGAACTTGACTACTACGATGAAGAGGTTCTCAACTGGCTGTGGGTGGACACCATCATTCGCCAGCAAACCCACAATAAGAAGGCAATGGACGATTTCTGTCATCTCTTCCATGGCGGGCAGAGCGGACCGCCTGCGGTGAACACTTACACTTTCGACGACGTGGTCAACACTCTGAATCAGGTCGCAGCCTACGACTGGCGCGGTTTCTGGACAGAGCGTCTCACCAACCATGGGCCCGGCGCTCCGCTCCAGGGCATCGAACGCAGCGGCTGGAAGCTGGTCTATGACAGCAATCCGTCGGAATTGTTCCGCATTGGCGAGCATTACAACGACGACATCGACGCAGCTTACTCGATCGGGCTTCAACTCAAGCAGGACGGCACGATCATCGACACCATTGAAGGCATGTCTGCCGCGAAAGCTGGTATTGGTCCTGGAATGAAAGTGGTTGCAGTGAACGGCCGCCGCTTTTCCGTTGATGTTCTGCACGACGCGCTCATGGCGGGGACAAGCAGTTCCGCGCCCCTGGCGCTGCTGGTCGAGAACACCGAATATTTCAAGACTTACAACCTCGACTATCACGGTGGTGAGAAGTACCCACACTTGGTACGCGAAGACTCAAAGCCGGATGTGTTGAGCGAGATAATCAAGCCGCGGTGAGGTCGGCAGAGGCTCGTGCTATTAAAGAAGCAACAAGCGGGCTGGTCAGACGTCCAGCCCGATCGACCTCATCAGGGCCAGGCCGTTGCTCTTCGTGACCACGCCTTCTCGCAGTTTGTAGTCGAAGTGCATCCTTCCATTCACAAATTCTTCTTGAAAATGGACGTTGCGTAAACGCCCCTGCAGTGAGCCGCCGATGTCGGCGATTGCCAAGTCGTGAGTGCTCACAAATCCAACAGCTCCGCGATTCAGCAGTGCGCGAACAATGCCCTCGGCCCCGATACGCCGATCATTCGAGTTTGTGCCCTGCAAGAGTTCGTCCAGCAGGAACAATAACGGAGGGGTACCATCCGCGAGGTCGTAAAGCTTACGAAGCCGGGTGATCTCCGCATAAAAGCGCGAGCTTCCCTCTTGCAAAGAATCGTTTACGCGAATGCTGGCGCCTACATGCAATGGTGTCAGTCGAAGTCGCTGTGCGCGTATGGGCGCGCCCGCCATCGCGAGCACAGTATTAATTCCGACCGTCCTCAGCAGCGTACTCTTGCCCGACATATTCGAACCGCTTACCAGGAACACGTTCGTACCATCGGATAGACGGACATCGTTGCGAATGCAATTCCCGGTTGAGATTAACGGATGTCCAATGTCTGTGGCATCGAAGCATGCCGTACCCGGTGTAAACTCGGGAAAAGGATCGTCGGGGTGCTCATAGCTGTAGGCAGCCAAACATAAAAGCGCTTCGATTTCCCCGATCACGGTTAACCATTTCCGCACTGCGTGGCCGTGGGCGCGCCGCCAGCGTTCCGCTACAAATGCCACCTGCACCGAATACATGAGGGGTATGTCTAAAACTCGTAATATGTAGTTGTCGCGTGAGTCGGCCCAATCAACAATGGTTCTCAGATGCGCGACAGCCCTGGAACTCGCAACATGGCGTGATGAAAGTTCGTGCTGCATTGAGCGCAGCCGGGGCGCACTGAAGCCGTGATGTTCGACTTGTTTCAGCATGCCCGAAAATAAGCCCAAGTCGCGGAATGCTTGTTCGGAGCCATGCAGAACTTCCTCCACGGGCTTGCGCAATCGATAGCTCAAGAATGCCTCGACCACAACAATCGAGATGAGCGGTATCGCGATTCCCCATAGCACCCAAACCACCACACTCAAAACCGCCGCCGTAGCCAGGATCAATGCCAACCATCGAATCCACTCTGGTCTCATCTGGTTCGGCGTCTCAGCCCAATGCAACAACGCTTCGGGATACACTCCCGCGCTGGCATCCTCGCCGAGTACCGCCAGATCCTCTCTGAGATCAAGTTGATCGCCCAGTTCACGAACGGCAACATGCCGCTCCCCAATCTGGTCGAGTGGCGAAGGAGAGAGCAGCCACTTCGCAAGCGTGTCTTCGCCCATGCGCGTGCGTGCGGTCGAGAGCAGTTCGAACAAGCTGCCTCGACCGAACAGGTCCAGGTCACCCGCATAAACGTGATGAGAGTCGCTGAATCGGTCGCCGGTTTGTCCGGTACCCGCCCAGCGGTCTTCGATTCGAGCCAGACCAGTGAGATAGAAGATGGCCCCACGCTGGGCTAGCTCCCGGGCTCGCAGGATGCGCGAATGAAGCACTGCTACAAACAAAAACAAGATCAGCGGCGCGACCATCCACCAAGGTGAGAAAACATGCTTCCCGAGAGACTCCCAGGCAATGCCTGCGGCTGCCAACGTCAGCGCTAAACGAACGTTTCCGAGGCGAATATGAATTTGGTCATGATTCGCGACCCGACGTTCGCGATCTTGGAGGCGCTGTCTATATTCTTCGATCGCCGGCACAGTCTGAGAATACATCACGCGCTTCGAAAGTAACTTCTGTGGCTAACCTGTCTCGCTGACCCCTGTAAACAGATCTGTCTCCGGCTGAACTGGTGTGGGATTCATCGACGCCGCCAGATGGAATCTCTCCTGCCCACCGTACTGGCGCATGCGGGATTCGAACATCTGGAACAATGGTGCCTGGGTGGTGTGCGCACGGAAAGCCTCTAGCTTGGTCTTGATATATTCACTTACATCTATGACGGCGGTCGCCGCAGACAGCGTCACCGGCTGGCGGTCGGGCAGTGTGAAGTTTGCAGTTGCGTAGTAAAGCTTGTTCGCGCGGTGAGGTCGAATGTGGTCGCTCAAATGGTCAGGGTAGCGGTTGCTCCGCCCCGACCAGTGGAAAGCGAGAGTCGCGAAAATCGAAGCCATCGAGTGATCGGTGTGGCCGGTCACGCCGCCCTCAGGCCCGAACGTCAGCACCACCTGTGGACGAAATTCCCGTATCTTCAGGGTTAGAGCGGAGACCACTTTGTCAGTCTCCATCCGATGCAGTTGCCCGTCGGCGTAGTCCAGCACGATTCCATTCGTCACCTTGAGAATCGTGCAAGCGACGGAAAACTCCTGCCGTCTCAGCGCGGCCAACTCCATGTCATTTTTGGCGCTGCCGCGATGGGTCGCCGCCTGTCCAGGCGTGAGGCAGATCACACAAGTTTCGACTCCGCGACCGGCATACAACTGTAAACACCCGCCAAAGTTGCCTGCCTCATCGTCGGGATGAGCCGTCACACACATCATGCGAAGCATCACTCATTGTATCCGGACACAATGGCGCGCAATCCAGCGGAGAAATTGTGCAAGCTTTTGCATTGGAGCTGCCGCTTCGCAACGAAGTGCTTTCCTCGCCAGCGATTTCGCAATAGAATATGACGGCTCGGGCAACCAGGTTCGGTCCGGGCGAAAACGCGCGTTCCCCTGGAAAAAGGACAAGCCCGTGCACGTTCTTGTCACGACCGACACGCTGAGTGGAGTATGGACTTACACTCAGGAACTGGTCACTGGCCTCATCAGCCGCGGAGCTAGTGTCACTCTCGTCAGCCTCGGCGATATTCCACTTCCCGAACAAACTTCCTGGATGGATAATTTGGCCGGCCTCGACTACCGGCCGACTGCCTTCTGTCTCGACTGGATGCAGGAAGGCCAACGCGACTTCATCGATTCCTGCCAATACTTGACCGGCTTGGTCAAGGAGATCAAGCCCGACCTGCTGCACCTGAATCATTTGTGTTACGGCGGCCTGCCCGTCAAGACGCCGCGGATTGTGGTTGCCCATGGCGACCTGATTAGTTGGTGGCAGGCAGTGCATGGACGTGAACCGGAAGAAAGCCGCTGGCTGCGTTGGTATCGCGATCTGGTCACCGATGGTTTGTCGCAAGCCAGCATGGTGGTGGCGCCTTCGTTGTGGATGCTGGATACCATTCGCGAGTGCTACGCACCGCCACGGCGGGAAGCGGTGATTTACAACGGCCGTAATCCGGTTTCGTTCAACCCGTATGTGAATAAAAGCGATTCCGTGCTCGCTGTGGGTCGACTGAGAGACGCAGGCAAGCAGATATCGCTGCTAACCCAACACGCTCACCCGTTGCCGGTGTGCATTGTGAACTCCGACGACGCCGCCCCGGTGCCGCGCATTCCCATCTCCGCCGACGTTAAAGTGGCGACAGATCCGGCCAGTATTTCTTTGAAAGGGGTGCAGACCGAGGCCCAACTCCGCATGCTCTACAGCCGGGCCGCGATCTTTGTGGCCACATCGCGCTACGAACCATTCGGGCTGGCGCCGCTCGAAGCTGCTTTTTCGCGCTGCGCCATAGTCGCCAACGACATTCCGTCATTCCGCGAGATTTGGGGCGACGCCGCCATTTACTTTCGTGAAAACGATGCCGCCAGTCTCGCCGGCGTCATTCGGCGTCTGCACGAGCAACGCGATCTCTGCCGTGGCTATGGCGCCCGCGCCTTCCAACGCGCCCGCGAATGTTTCACCGCCCGCCGCATGACCGACGAATACTTGAAGCTCTATCACCGCACGCTACAGGCTGAAGTGCGCGCGGCGTAGCGAGCTGTCAGCCATCAGCTCTCAGCTTAAGGCCCAAGAGATTTCGCATGGAGTGCTCTCCGCGGTGCTGGGCTGAATGCTGACGGCTGAAGGCTGAAAGCTCAAGCATGATATCTTTTCTGTCTAGCCCCTAATCAAGAAAAGAGGCCTTATGGCAACAGTAAAGATCACCATCCGTCCCAATGGACCTTATCGCGTGGAAGCTCCCGAAGGCACCATTGAGTTAGTCGATGTCAATGGCAACAAATACGACCTCACCGGCAAGCCGGCTTTTTCGCTATGCCGCTGCGGCGGATCCGTCAATAAGCCGTTCTGTGACGGCACCCACAGCAAAATGGGATTCCAAGCCGCCGAACTTGCGGTGAAAAAAGCGGAGGGAAGCTAGAAGTATTGCGCTAGACTGCTTCTGCTCTAGTTTTGGCTCCTGCCATCGTGCCGCAAAGCCCTTGCGTGCAGCCGATTATGGCCCGTTTTTTGTTTCCTCATCTGACCTTCAAAGGTATAATCTCTCGTCGCTTGGGAGCGCACGATGCAGAAATCTACACGAAGAACTCTTGGAGTTCGCCGTATTCTCTTTATCCTTTCCTTTACCCTTCTGCTGGCGTCTTCGGTTCCAGCCTGGAGCGCAGCGACCCTGGCAACGATTCCGGTAGGCCATGGACCAGGCCAGCTCGCGGTAAACCCCACGGCTCATCTGGTGTACGTGGTGAATCAGACTGACAGTACCGTTTCTATCATCGATTCCGAACTATTGACGGTGAAAAAGGTCATTAAAGTGGGAACCGGGCCAACGGCCATTGCCATCAATCCGCTGCTGGGTGTCGCATATGTGGCCAACAGCGAGGCAGGTAGCATTTCTGGGATTTCCGGCACCACGCTGGTAGGTTCTGTACATATCGGCGGCCAGCCGATCGCCCTGGTTGTGGACGCCGCACTGAATCAACTTTACGTCGCCGACTCCGCGCGCAACCAAGTACTGGTGCTGAATGCCACCAAAGGTACGCTTCTTGCCACGCTGCCCCTCAGCGCGAAGCCCGTCGACATGGCGGTTAACATTGTGACCCACAGCGTTTTCGTCGCCTGTACTGGCAATGTCGGCTCGGTTGTCGTGATCGATGGCACAGACAATCAAATCCTGACCACGGTTGCGCCGCTGCCCGCCGACCTCGCTTCGCTTTCACTCGACCCAATCACCAACGTGGTGATGACCAGCAGCCCCGGGCAGAATTACGCAATCAGCATCTATCCGGCAAATAATTATTCGATTTTGACGCAGCCTGCTGATCCTGGCGCAGAGCCGGGCGCTACGGCCTTTGTCGAACCGCAGATATTCGCATTGGCGATGATGAACGAAGGCAGCGTCTTCTTTGCTCTGGGAGATGGCGAGTTTCATCTGGGGAACTTTTTTTCAACCGAGCAGCTGGGCGCGGCTTCCTTGACGGAAAACTCCAGCACCAACCAGATTGCCGTCACTTTTCCCAAAGCCAACACCGTCGCATTGTTGGATGAAGAAAATATCTTGATAACCGGGACCACTTTTCTTACGACTGGAAATTCGCCCATGGGCACGGTGTTCGATCCCGTGCTCAGCCGCCTGTTCGTTTCCAATAATGTTGATGGCACAGTCAGTGCCTTTGATGTGAGCCCCCGAAGTGTGGTTCCGGCCTTCGAGGGGAATTTCAACGAAAACCTTGATTACAACTACATCGATTCCAACCCTGCTACTGGCATCACCTACACGCAAAGATTGAGCGATCTGTATGCCATCAATGAAGCCCAGGCTGGAGCAGGATTTACTGGGAAATCACAGGACAGCGCGGGCGTCACCACTATTCCTCTCGGCAGCACTTATTCGGAATGCCTGGCCGTCAACTCGGCCACCAACAGGATCTATGTCGGAGACAGCCAGGGGCTTTTCTACTCGGTCGATGGCGCCACTAACGTTTCAACTGTCATCCAGAGTGTTCCAAGCACGTCAGACATCCGCGCCGTGGCCATCGATTCCGGCACAAACCAGATCATTGCCTGGGATTATGAAAAGTCTCAGGTGTACGTACTGAATGGATCGACCGAGGCTCTGCAAAGCACAATTCCAGTCGGTTCAGCAAATCCCGGCTTCCTGGTAGTTGATTCAACCGCGAACCTGGCATACGCCGCGTTGGGTTCCGTTTATGTCATCGATCCGGTCGCAGGGGCACTGGTCGCAACCGTGCCCTTGCCGGGCCAGAGTTTCGGTGCCGCGCTGAATCCGGCGACCAAGCGGTTCTATGTGATTACCAACCAGAACGTGACAGTGATTGATACCGGTAAGAATTCCGTGGCGGCAAATATCCCGTTAACAGGTTTCAATGTCAATTCCGTGGGAGTGAATCCCGTTACCGGGAATTTCTACGTCGGCGCGGCAACGGCTGGCTTGCCTCACGTTTTCGTCTATAACGGATCGACCGACGCCCTGATTGCTGATCTGTCGGGCACCACCTATCCGCAGATCACTGGATCATCGTCGATTGCGGCCAATCCGCTGACCGACACAGTCTATGTTGGTAGTGACACCGGTACCAGCAGCAGTGTGGTTGCCGCGATTGATGGCATGAGTCAAGCGGTCTCAGCGGTCGTGCCGAGTCTGTGGGAGCTGGCTGCCAATCAGTTGACCGTCGATTTGGGCAGTGGCATTCTTGCCGGGACCGGATATAGCTACACCAGCCTGTGGTTTCCAACTGAAGATTTGAGCAATACCAACAGCGTACCCATCACGGTCGCGATGCAGGGAATTCCTGATGGCCAGACTATTGCTACCAGTCCGCTGTTCCGCACCCACAATACCCAACCAAGTTTTGGAATTTCAGCCACCAGCAATTACCAGGGCAATCCGGCTGGGACAGTGCCGAAGCAGGCGTTCTACCAGGTCGATGGCTGGCTGGGCACGTGGTCTTCGACTGCACTCACCATTAAGGGGAACGCGGGTCAGGCCAAAATCAAAATACCGGTAAAACTCTCAACTGGACGGCACATTCTTTATGCCTATGCCAGCATCGGAGACGTCGCTACTGTGCAGAGTGCGGGCTTCAGCGAGAATTCGCCGGCCATCAGTCCGATTGGCTCGGTGGTATTTACCGTGGAGAAATAAGCGGACGCCTAATGTATGGTCTTCGTCTTACGCGACATGTAATCCATCAACAAATATTGTCCAAGGGTATAAGGCGTCGTGAAGTACGCTTTGCCGCGGCACATCTCGGTAACTTTCTGCACGAACTGCACCAGCCCATAATCCGATGCCAGCATAAACGTATTGATCATCACGCCCGCTCGCTTGCACTTGGAAACTTCCTCGAGCGTCTGACTCACCACCAGCGGATCCAGCCCAAAGGCATTCTTATAAATGCGTCCATCTTCAAGCGTCAGCGCCGACGGCTTCCCGTCTGTGATCATCACAATCTGCTTCATATCTTTTCTCTGGCGCTGAAGAATCCGCTGTGCCAGCCGCAGGCCTTCACGCGTGTTGGTGTAGTACGGACCAACCTTCACTCGTGCCAACTGCGATAGCGGCACTTCCTCCGCGGAATCGTGAAACAAGATGAGCGACAACGAATCGCCGGGATATTGCGTGCGAATCAAATGCGACAGCGCCATCGCAACTTTCTTGGCCGGAGTGAAGCGGTCTTCGCCATAGAGAATCATCGAGTGAGAGCAATCCAGCATCAACACCGTCGCGCAGGACGACTGATACTCGCACTGATGCACCTGCAAATCGGAATACTCAATGTTCAACGGCAGCTTCATGCCTTCGCGCTGGATGGCACTGGAAAGGGTCGCGGTGATGTCGAGATTCAGCGTGTCGCCGAACTCATACACTCGCGAAGCCCCGCTCGCCTCAACTCCGGTGGCCATATCGCGTGTGTCGTGACGGCCAAAATTCGACTTTCCCAGCGATCCCATCAGATCGCGCAGCGTCTTGAAACCGAGGAAATCCAGGCTCTTGTCAGTAATCTCAAACTTTACTTGCTGCTGCGCCTCGCCCACCTGCCCACCTACACTCGAGCGCTGCGAAGGATCATGCGGCTGGTCAATACTGATGTAATCCTCCTGCTGCATGCGCTCGATCAGTTGCTCGATCAGCTCATCCAGCGTGCCTTCCATCTGCATGCGCTGTAATTGATCGCGCATCCGCTCGTCAAGCAAGTCGCCATTCATCAAAGCTTGTTCGATTGCATCGCGCAGATCGTCCAGCGTCTGCTCGCCCTCAGGAAACTCGTCATAGAGATAATTCTGGAAACCACTTTGCAACAGGAAGTCAGAGAGGGCGCCGAGCAGGTCTTCCATGCTCATCTCCCCGGCGGGATCGGGAACGTACTTGCTATATCGAATGCGCATCATAAAACAGCTTTCAGCCTTCAGCTCCTAGCCATCAGCAAAGCCACTGAAAGCTGACAGCCGAGAGCTGCCAGCTAATTAAACGGCCTTCTCGGCTTATACGGCGTGTCCTCGCGCTCGAACGGCTTTTCCGCCGGATGCTTCGGCTGTTTCTCGCCCGCCGTGAAGACGCGCTCTTCATTGCGTCCGATGCGCTTCTGAGCATGCAAACCTTCCAGGATAAATTCCGCCGCCGAGACCTGTGTTTCCGCCGTATCTTTCGGCCCCACGTTTAGCTTCACTAGTTTTTCCATGAGGCCCTGAATGCCGCGCAGCGACGGCAAGGCCTCGCCCGCGCCGGCCGCATCCGCCAGCTGTATCTCGCCACCCAGATCGAACCATTGCACCACTTGCTGCATGTCCACGCCCTTGAAATAGCCGTCGTAAGCCTTGGCCACTGCGGTGCGAATCAGTTCTCGGCCAACGTAGTCAGCGCCTTTCATTTCGCCTTCATACTCCAATTCGAGCTTGCCGGTGATCGCCGGCATGGCCGCGTAGACATCTCCGATACGCGGCACCACCAGCTTTTCGTCGTGCTTTATGGCTCTGCGCTCCGCATTCGAAATCACATTCTCCATACACGAAATCGGCAAACGCTGGCTCACGCCCGACCGCTTGTCGACTTTCTTGTCTTCGCGTGCGGCAAACGCGATCCGTTCGATGACCTCCTGCACATATTTCGGAATGTGCAGCTTGTGCCCGTTGCGCTGTGTCCATGCTTCCTGGGTTGTGATCGCGATTCCTTCCTCCACCGATGCCGGGTAGTGCGTGCGAATCTCCGATCCAATGCGATCCTTCAGGGGCGTGATGATCTTCCCACGCGCCGTGTAATCCTCTGGGTTGGCGCTGAACACCAAAGCAACGTCGAGCGGTAGCCGGATGGGATAGCCCTTAATCTGTACGTCGCCTTCCTGCATGATGTTGAACAATCCCACTTGAATCTTTCCCGCCAAGTCGGGCAGTTCGTTGATGGCAAAAATCCCGCGATTCGCTCGCGGCAACAGCCCGTAGTGCACAGTCATTTCGCTGCTCAGTTCGTGTCCGCCGCGCGCCGCTTTGATGGGGTCGATGTCGCCGATCAAGTCCGCGATAGTCACGTCCGGAGTCGCCAGCTTCTCAACGTAGCGCCCATTGGGAGTGAGATACGCGATCGGCGTAGCATCGCCGTGCTGCGCAATCTTGTCGCGGCAAGGGCGGCAAATCGGTGCATAAGGGTTGTCGTGGATTTCGCAACCTGCAACATAAGGCATTTCAGGATCGAGCAGGCTGGTTAGAGCGCGCAATATGCGGCTCTTAGCCTGGCCGCGCAGCCCCAGCAGAATGAAATTATGCCGCGAGAGAATCGCATTCACGATCTGCGGCACCACGGTATCGTCGTAACCCACGATCCCGGGGAAAATCGTTCCGCCCTGGCGCAGCTTCACCGCTAGGTTGTCACGCAGTTCGTCTTTCACCCCGCGAGTCCGCAAGGTCGATTCAGAAAATTGACTTTGGCGCAATTCGCCAAGCGTCCGCGGAAGACTCATGATCACAAAACCCCCAGGGAGAGGAGACAACGACTTCCGGTCTCGATTATACGCCGCACAGCTAGCTCGCATGGCCGTTCCCACCGGCTGCGCGGCGCACGTGCAGAGTACGGCGGACGTTGGGCAGAATGTTTTCAAAGAAAAAACTAACCGCCTGCAGGCGCTCCGGTTCTGATTTCATTCCCAGCAGCGTCTGTTTGAAGTCGAGATCAAGCGGAAGCGATCCCGCCAGGTGATACGACAGTTCCTGCTCACTTACGTCGGAGAGCTTTTCCGGTTCTGATCCCGCCAGTTTCATGATCTCGCCATGCAATTCCAGCGCCCGCGAGACCTGCTCTTTCGTCGACGTACCGGCATCATCGCGCAGATAGAAAACCTCCGCCTGCAGAAACGACCTCTCGGGATGAACTTGCATGACCTCAAAGCGCTGGCGTCCCCGGGTGATGATGTCCATGCGCCCATCCTCATACTTCTTGACTACGTTGCGTATCTCCGCGGTGCAGCCAATCTCGGCAACCTCGCCGTCTTTGGCACGCAGCACGCCAAACGGCCGTTTGCCGTCCAGACACTCTCCAATCATCTCTTTATAGCGCGGTTCGAAAACGTGCAGTGGCAGAGGCGCGCCCGGAAGCAAGACCGCATCCAGAAGAAATAACGGCAACAACACATTGGGCACTGGCATTCAATGGATTGTATCCTCTGAGTATCTCTGTGTCCTCTGTAGTGAAGCCTTTGACTCTTGACTCGTTTCGCCGGAAGGCTTACAAGCAACGGAGTGACGCTCTCCGGGAAAGTCGCGGTCATTACCGGTTCTTCGATGGGCATTGGCGAAGCCATTGCCAAACTGTTTGCCGATGAAGGAGCCAGCGTGGTTGTGTTATCGCGAGATGCCGCGCGCGCCGAGGATGCCCGCCAGCGTATTGGACATGCCAACCGCACGCTGGCGCTACCCTGTGATGTACGCAATCGCGAAGAAATTGATCGCGTGCTTGGCTTGACGCTGCATCACTTTCAGCGTGTCGATATTTGGGTAAACAATGCCGGTCATGGGTTGTTGGATTCGGTCTCCCACGCCGACCCTGCCGCTTATCGCGAAACGTTCGACACTAATTTGTTCGGCGCGCTCCAGGCCATGCAGGCTGTGATTCCCGTGATGAAGCAGCAAGGCGAAGGCACGATCATCAATATCTCCAGCGTAGCCGGCCACGTTCCGCTGCCCTTTCATGCTATTTACAGCGCGACAAAGTTTGCCCTGAATGCGCTGGGCAAGGCCGCACGGGTCGAGTTGAAAAAGTCGGGCATTCATGTGTTGACCGTCTGTCCCGGCTATGTGCGAACCGATTTTGGCGCCAATGCTCTGCGCGGAGGAGAACAAACGCAAGTCCGGCCGAGCTCTGTTCGGGGCATCAGTGCGGATCGCGTCGCTCGCGCTGTGCTGCGAGGATACCTCAAGGAAAAAAGGGAAGTCGTAGTGCCATGGACCATGCACCCGGTCATTAAGCTCTATCAGCTGTTTCCGGGACTGGTCGAGTGGGGAATGTCGAGAATGGTTAGCCGAAGGCAAGACTAGATAAGGCCGGCGTTTTTCCGCTATCCTGCTATGTTTTTCTTTGCGATCTCGGCACTGTTTCTTTGCGGTCTTTGCGTTTTAGGGTGTTGATTGTAGCTGCGAAGCACAGAGGCTCGTCAGCCTTACTTCAGCTCATCCAGCAGCGCCGTCATCTCCGATTGCGCGTGTGAGTTTCCGGTGCGCACAGCCGACGAAATCCCCTCCACCAGCATCTTCCGGGCCTCATCACGCCGGTTCGCGCCCACCAGCGTCTGTGCGGCCATGAAATATCCCGCGGTGTAGTCGGGATGAGTCGCCAGCAGTTTCGCGAACTCTTCCAACGCACTCTGCGCATCCCCGGACTTCGAATACTCCATAGCCAGACCGTAGCGAGCGAAGGCGTCGTTAGGATTCTGCGACAGAATCTCACTCAGCATTGCCAAACGATCCATGAGTTCAATCTCTCCGTTCCCGAACTAACGTTCGAAACTCATAATCGGTCAGCAATCCGCGCTTGGCGATCGCCCGCTTCTTGACCTCTGCGAGAATCACTCCACGCTGCCCCGGCTGAATTGTCAGCCCGAGTTCCTTGCATTTCAGATCAATGCTGTCCAACCCGCTCTTCTTCCCCAGCACGATGCTGCGGCGGGCACTCACCAGTTCGGCTGAATACGGCTCGATCGCCTCGGGCATATGAAACTGACTGGCCACTGCCCCGCTCTCCCGCATGAAAAGGTTCTCTCCCACCAGGGGCTTCCAGGCGTCGAGCGTATAACCCGCAGCCTTGCTCACGGTGGCGGATGCCTCTCGCGCCTCGGCCAAATCCAGCGCGACCTCGACGCCATATAGACAGCGTAACGCCAGCGCGATTTCGCAAATGTCAGCATTCCCCGCGCGTTCACCCATGCCATTGATGGTGCCCTGAATCCATGTTGCTCCAGCCCGCACCGCAGCCACCGCACATGCTGTCGCCATTCCAAAATCGTCGTGACCGTGCCAATGCACAGGCACGTTCGGCCCCACCCAGCCGCAGACTTCGGAAACCAGGAATGCCGCGGCTTCCGGCCCGCAGGCTCCAATCGTATCTACTACCACGATTTCCGCCGCGCCCGCATCCAGCGCCGCCAGATAGATCGTCTTCAGGAATTCGAGATCGGTGCGCGTGCCATCTACTGCGAAGTATGCGGTAGCAACGCCACTTTGTCGGGCGAAAGAAATGGCATCGGTTACACGCTTGAGCACTTCATCGCGAGATATGCCGTAGGCCTTCAGCTTGATGTCGCTGGTGGGCGCTTCAATGACCGACGCCCGCAGACCCAGCCGAACTAGTTCTTCCACATCGCCCTTCACGGCTCGTGAGAAGCCCCACAGTTCAGCCTTGATACCTGCCTTCTGCAACAGCTGAATAGCTTCAACGTCTTCGGGAGAAACCTTGGGGAAGCCAGCTTCAATGCGGCTTACGCCCAATTGGTCGAGCTTGCGCGCGATCTCGACCTTCTGCCCTGGCGAGAGCACAACCCCGACCGTCTGCTCGCCATCGCGCAGCGTGGTGTCGTAGAAGCGAATCGTCTTCCCCGCAAATGCCGAACGTATCTCCGGCCGCGAGTTAAGTTCGCTCACCCAGATATTGGAATTTGTGGTCATGGATTGTTCAAACCGAATCCACAGAGTCACAGAAACTCAGAGAAATCTTAGAAACCGTTCCTCTGTGACTCTGTGTCTCTGTTGTGGATTTAGAATTACTTCTCCTGCGTTGCCATGGCCGCCGGCTTGCGTCCATAAGCCTCTTCCCATGAAATCACCGGGTTTCGCAGGACCCCAATCTTCTCGATCTCGCACTCCATCACGTCGCCCGGTTTCAGATACCAGGCCTTGGGATCGCCGCTAAAAGCCGCCACGCCCGAAACCGTGCCCGTCGAAACCACATCGCCCGCGGTGTATCCCATGGGCGAATAGTGCGAGAGAATTTCCGGAATCTTGACCGACATCTTGCTCGAATGCGACCGCTGCCGCGACTCGCCGTTCACTCGCAATTCCATGGCAAGGTTGTGGGCATCGGGAATCTCGTCGGCGGTCACGATCCATGGGCCCAGCGGGCAGAAGGTGTCGATTCCTTTGCAGAAACTGAACACCCCGGACTTCATCTCACGCCGCTGAATATCGCGCGCCGTGATGTCATTGAAAATGACATACCCACCAATGTGGCTTGCCGCTTCTTCCGGTGTGAAGTGCTTGCCGCCTGTCTTCAAAACTACCGCCAGCTCTAGTTCATAATCCAATTCCTGAGTGAGGTGCTCGGGATAAATCACCGGCTCGTCATGGCCGATAATTGCATCCACGTTCTGAAAAAAAACAATCCACGGCATGACAGGGTGCGAAAACCCAGCCTTGGTAGCCTCTTCATGATGCTCGCGGAAGTTGCCCGCGGTATGAAAGAACTTCTTAGGGATAATCGGAGCTTTCAGCGTCACTTCGCCGATCGTGTATGTGATCGCCTCACCCTGTGGTCCGCACGCGTCGGCATTCTGCTGTGCATGATCGAATGCTTTTCGCGCCGCTTCCAGGCTGGTGTCACCCCCCTGAAACAAGGCCAGCATGTTGGGCGGGACCAACGCGTCCGCCAGGCGATAGAAGGCGCTCTCGTTCTCCACATCGCGCAAGTAGAGGGCGGCAGCGGAGTTGAGATCGACGACCCGTTCATCGCTGGTAACCGCGCCAATGCGGGACCGGCGCACCGAATCTTCAAAAGTGATGAGTCTCATAGGCGGAAAGCGGTACAAGCAGTTTATTCAGGCTACGGAGACCTTGTCCACCGACCCGGCAAAATCGCCATCGGCTAAGCTATTCAAAACCGGGTGTTTGCCGGCGAAACTTTTCCCCACATCCAGACTCTAATCGAGTGCGTACAATAATTAGGTCGCGGAGGTCATTTCGATGTCTCGTTTTTTTCTTAACATTTTGTTAGTTCTGCTGTTGGGAGGAGCCACCTATGCCGGCAATGGTCCCTTCCCCACGCCCGCGTTAGATTCACCAATGGCCAAGACATCAAGTCAGCAAACTGTCGTTCTTGCCGGAGGCTGTTTCTGGGGAATTCAAGCTGTGTTCCAGCACGTTAAAGGTGTCGTCAGCGCCACTTCGGGCTACTCAGGTGGCTCTTCGCTCACGGCGCAATACCAGATCGTCAGCACGGGCGAAACCGGTCACGCCGAGTCGGTCAAGATCGTCTACGATCCCTCGCAGGTCACTTACGGCGAACTGCTGCGCGTGTTTTTCTCTGTCGCGCACGATCCTACGGAACTGAACCGTCAGGGGCCCGACGAGGGCACGCAATACCGCTCGTCGATCTTCTACAGCACGGACGAACAAAAACACATCACCGAGGCCTACATCGCCCAGCTCGACAAGGTGAAAGTATTTTCTCGCCCTATCGTGACTCAAGTGGTGCCGTTGAAGGCCTTCTACGAAGCCGAGGGTTATCACCAGAATTACGCCACCAATCATCCCGACGACCTTTACATTCGTTACAACGATGCCCCTAAAGTTGCGCACCTTCGCCAGCAGTTCCCTGATCTTTACACGGGAAAGTGAAAGTAAAAGGACAAGAAGCCATGTTCGATTCTCTTGATCGTTCAGCGTCGAAAGGCAAACTTGGCCGCCGCGAGTTTATGGCTGCGGCGGCTTCCGCTGCCCTCGGTTACGCCTATTGGTCATTGCGTCATCCCAAGCTCGTAGCCGCGCTGGCATCGCAACCAGCGGACAACTCCGGGCAAGTGAAGATCGTCCAATTTTCCGATGACGGCAAGCGGCTGCAAACTGTACAGGTCGAAAAAGTGGTCAAGACTGACGCCGAATGGCGGAAGCAGCTTACCCCCGCGGCGTTCGACATCACCCGGCACGCCGATACCGAACTTGCCTACAGCGGGCAGTATTGGAATCTTCACGAAAAAGGGCTGTTCCGTTGCATCTGCTGCGACAATGCGTTGTTCACCTCTGAGACCAAGTTTGATTCCGGAACCGGCTGGCCCAGTTTCTGGCAGCCAATCGCACCGGAGAATGTACGCACGATCCGCGACGTTAGCTTCGGAATGATTCGTGATGCCGTCGCTTGCACGCTGTGCGATGCCCATCTCGGCCACGTGTTTGACGATGGTCCCCGGCCGACAGGTCTTCGCTACTGCATGAACTCGGCTTCGCTAAGATTCGTGAAGCGCACGTAGTACAGTCGGACTGCATCGGCCTTAGAATCAAGACTCACCATGTCCGCACCCCCCACTTTCCGCCCACCCACCGCCATAGAACGCACCTTCAATCGTGTATACGGATCGCTGGTCAGCCTGGGTCTTGGTTTTTCCTATAATTATTTGCTGCAGGTGAAGGGACGCAAGAGCGGTAGGACATACTCCACTCCCATCGATTTACTGGAACTGAACGGCAAACGCTTTCTAGTAGCTCCACGCGGGCGCACGCAATGGGTGCGCAATGCAGAAGCTGCGGGAGAAATTACCTTGAAGAAGGGAAGCGTCAGGCAGAGGTTTCGTTTGCGCTCCCTTCCGTATGACGAAAAGCCAGCCATCCTCAAGGCCTACCTCGATCGCTTCAAAAGTGAAGTCCAGCGCTACTTTCCAGTGACGGCGGGTTCGCCTGCCGAATCTTTCCGGGAACTGGCGGAGAGCTATCCCGCCTTCGAACTCATCGCACTTTGACCGCCGAGGCCCACCTACTCCAGCACGCTGTCGTCCAGCTTCTTTCGTCCCCAGTCGCCGGCCGCCTGAACGAACGCCATTACCAGGGGATGCGGTTTCTTGGGCTTCGACGAAAGCTGCGGCTGATACAACGTGGCGATGTAAAACCGATGCGTGGGCGATTCGATGGCGCGAATCTCACCTTTAGACCCGCGCGCCACTACCGGGAAGCCGGCCTCCATCGCTGCCCATTCGTATTCGGGATTCACCTCGAAATTGCAAAAGAATTCTTCGGTGACCACATCCTGCGCATAGAAAGAGTGCAGGTACGACCCAGGCCGCAAGCGAATTTCAGGTATCTCGCCAGAAAGCTTGGGAGCGTCCTTGCCGCGCTTCGGAACCGCGCACGCCACCGGATAAATCACGATGTTCTTCGATCCGGAATTGTTCTCTGCCGAGTCCGCGTCTTTGATGCCCAGCACATTGCGGGCGCACTCGATCAAGGCGTACTGGAATCCCCCGCAGGTGCCCAGAAAAGGCCAGTCGCGCCGCCGTGCGAACTCGATTCCCTTCAACATGCCGTCGAAACTCTTGTAGGGACTGCCCGGAGCAGCCCAGATGCCATCGAATTTTTCCAGTGTTTTCTCGATGTTGGGTTGAAGCAGCGAAGGCGTGGGCAGCCAGCTCGATTCGACTGGTACGCCTAGTTTGGCCGCGGCATGCTGTAGCGATTTGTCGATAGCGGGCAGCGTCGGCGACTTTGGATCGAAGTCACCCAATACCCCGATGCGAACCGAGTCAGCCACGGGGCAATTCTAAATGAGAAGTTTCCGTCACGGCAGTTACGGAGGTGAGAAAGCTGGTACTCCAAAAGATGTAGGCGCGAGTGTCCGCGCGCGGACGGCGAAAAGTATTCTTCTATCCCGCCGCCCCAAAACTCAGCTTCACTTCCGCCTTGTCGGCATCTTCCACTTTGAACATGGGCTGCGGCCGCAAGCTCATAAAGGCCGCAACGAACGTATCCGGCACCTGCTGAATACGGACATTGAAGGTATTGACCGAGTCGTTATAAAACTCCCGCCGGTCGGCGATTTCACTTTCCAGTTCGGTGATCCGGTTTTGCAGCTTCAAGAAGTTCTCATTCGCCTTCAGTTGCGGATAGTTCTCGGCCACCGCAAAAAGGCTGCGCAGAGCCAATGTTGTGCCTTGGTCCGCTTGCGCCTTCTGGTCCACCGAAACCGCCTGTTGATACTGGCTGCGGGCCTGGGTCACGTTCTCCAGTGTCTCGCGTTCGTGGTTCATATAGCCTTTGCAGACTTCCACCAGGTTGGGCAGTTCGTCATGCCGCTGCTTGAGCAGGATGTCAATATTCGCCCAGGCCTTAGCCACGTCGTTTTTCACTGCGATCAGGCCATTAAAGATCATGACCACGTAGACTGCCAGGCCGATGATCACGAACAGAAACGCTAAAGAAAAGATGTTGTTCATCGTGAGCTCTCCACTACCTCATAGCCAGCCGAACTCGGCAGCCAAAATGTAAACACACAGTAGTGTTATCGCCGGGCCGCCCCAAATCATCAGAGCGGATTTCCATCCCAATGACTTCACCACGTCGCGCTGACTTCGCCACGAAATGAAAAACGCCGGGTTGTGCTCGCCTCTCATAAGCACAGTCGACGGATGCAAATCGAATTGCTCTGGCGCCGGAGCGGCCCCGGCAGCCCCGCCTCCACTGCTTGCCGCTGCAATGACCTGCGTTTGTCTGATCCCCGCGGCCGCCCAGGCCGCAGGATTAGTGATCCCCGCTTTGGTAAGCGCATCGACGATTTTCGCTCGCTGTGCCGGATCCACGACCACCGTCTTTGAGCTTCGCGTTACCTCCGGCGGTTCAGCGTTTCCTTTGATGCTGGTAAAGGTCGTGGTTTCCGTGATCGACAAGGCCGAACCCAGTCTGAATGAAGGCACACGTTCAAGCCCCGGCGAGGTTCGTACCGGCACGGAGCTAACTTCGATTCCTGGATTGCTGGCCAACGTTCCCAGAACAAACAACGCGTTTTTGGGCTTGATGCAATACTCCTCGATCTTGACTTTCGCGCTGGTATCAACTCCGTGGGCCGTCAGGAAGCCACCGATGTTCGCCGGAATCTCCAGGCTGCTGGAAAATAGCGAGTGGCTGAATTCCTCCTGGAAATCGCGATGGATGTCCATCTCCGCGCCTTGAGGATTTATGAGCACGCGTGCCGTGCCGTCATCCAAATAGAAGGGTACATGCAGGCTTTCGTCAGCTTCCTTGACCCACGAACTGCTCTTGCCCTGCCGTTTCCATTGCCACACCATGGTGCGGTAGTAGTAGCAGGGAACTCCGGTGATGGGCGCGATCACGGTGTAGGGGCCGCTCGCCAGTCCGCTGACTTCCACCAGCCCCATGGCCGCGCTGCGAATCTTCGACACTGGCGTGTTCATGATCAGACGTTTGCGCTGTAGCAGTTGGAAGCCACGATAAAAGACATACACTCCCGCGGCCGCTCCCAGCACCGGCCACAACCATGGCGGTGACGAGCGTGAACTGAAGATGAAAGTCAGAAGAAACATTGCACTCGTGACCCAACAGAACGCTTCGGGCCGAGTGTACGGGGAAGTGTGTTCGGGGGCAGCAGAAAAGAGCCGAAAAGACTTACGTTGGTAATAGAGAACGGGCTACCGCACCGCCACTGCCCGTTCCTTCAGAATTTCTTCCACCGCGCCGATCCCAATTTCCAATTCTTCGTCCGTGTTGTAGAAGTGCGGCGACATGCGCACGCCCGCTTTGGGACGCCAATCCACCAGGATCTCGCGCTTAATCAGTTCCCGGCAGACATCTTGTGGATCCGGCACGTCAAGCGAAACCGTTCCCCCGCGCTGTTCCGCGTCGCGAGGCGAATTCACCCGCCAGCCGTGCTTAGTGGCCAGTTCGATCAGCCTTCCGGTCTGCCGTTTCGATTTCTCGCGTATGCGTTCGATACCCGCTTCGGCAATAATCTTCAGTCCGGGCCGCGCTGCTTCGAGCGCCGGAATGTGCGGAGTTCCATTCATGAAGCGATAAGGCGGATCGGTATAGCGATTCGCTCCAATCTCAAACGCAAAAGGATTCTCATGTGCAGTCCAGCCCGTAAAAGTCGGCTGCAGCTTCTTGCCCAAGTCCGGACGCACATACAAATATCCGACGCCCGGTCCGCCGCAAAGCCACTTCAACACGCCGCCGCAGGCAAAATCAGTGTTCAGAGCTTGTACGTCCACGGGCACGGTTCCGAGCGACTGAAAAGTATCCAGCACCACGAGCGCCCCTACTTTGTGGGCCTTATCGATGATTGCTTTCGCGTCCTGGATGAACGCGCTACGGAAGATGACGTGCGAAATCGGCACCAGCAGGGTGGTTTCGTCGATGGCATCCAGCAACCGCTGAAGGGGAACTGTAATGCCATCATCGGTCTTAACCATGTGTACGCGAGCGCCGCGCGACTGCTGCGCTTCCCAGAAATACATCACGGAAGGAAAATTCATGTCGCTGTACACGACTTTGTTGCGTTTGCCTGAGAAGTCGAAACACGACGCCACTACCGCCTGGCAGGTCGTGACATTCTGATGCGTAGAAACCGATCCCTTGGGCGCGTTCATCAACCCGCCGATCGCGTCGCCGACTTCCGCCGCCAACATCCACCATCGCTCTTCCCAGGCCCGAACTCCCCGCATGGCCCAAGTGTCAGCGTAGCCCTTCATTGCGTCATACACTCCACGAGGCATGGCGCCGAGAGAATTGCTAATGAGATAGGTAGTCCGTTCCAGGATGGGGAACTCTGAGCGAAAGTTCAGTAAGGAATCGGTCACGGAAGTATTGTACTTGGTCTTCTGATCTTTCTCATCACCGCGTAAGCGACGGAAAACAGCGCCAGATAGGCGACGCCGCTAACCAGGTTGATTCGCGAATCCCACCAAGTTCGCAGGATCGCAACTGTCACTAATGTGAATCCCAGCACCGATCCCCACATGCCGAGCCGGGAACGCATGGGCAGTGATTGCAATTCTTTCTCAGTAGCTTTTCGGCGGAACGAAACGTGCGCCGCCAGCGAAGTCAGCCACGAGAGCATCAGCCCGAACAAAGCTGCGCTCAGAATGTATACAAAAGCATTCTTAGGTGCCCAAGTCTCTGCGACCAGTGCCACTACAATCCCGTAGGAAGACGCGATCAGCGCCAGCTTCGGTGATCCTGCTGCGTTCAGTTGCCCCAATTTTGCTGGAGCCCATCGATCCCGTGCCAACGAAAACAACATGCGCGATCCCGCATACAGATTCGCATTCGCTCCCGACAAGGCAGCCGTCAGAATGACGAAGTTCATCAAAGCACTGGCCGCGGGAATCTTGACCATGCGAAACACCGTGACAAACGGACTCTCCGAGACGCCCGCATGGTCCCATGGCATGACTCCCACCAGCACGGTCACCGCGCCCAAATAAACCACCGTAAGAATGCCGAAGGTATAGAGCACGGCTCGCGGAACTTCCGCGGCGCTACGGGATTCGCCGGTGGTGATGGCTACGATCTCCACACCGCCGAACGTGTAAAGAGCAAACGTCAGAGCCAGCAACGAGGCCACGGTACCGTTGGGGAAAAAGCCGCCATGTGCCGTGTATTGCGGGGGCACGTGGCCACTCAACAGGAGCGTCCCGCCAATGGCGATGAACGCCAACATGGTGGCCAGCTTTACCATCGAGAACCAGTATTCAAACCGCCCGTATTCATGCACGCTGCGCAGGTTCACCAGTCCAAGAAGCAGCGAGAATAGCGCCACCCAGAACAATGCTGGAACCGACGGAAACCAATACCGCATATATATTGCGGAAGCCACCAGACTTGCACCTACCGAAAGGCAAATCGCCGCCCAGTAGCCGGCGCGTGACACGAACCCCGCCCACTGGTTTAGATAGAGATCAGCGTAGACGCCAAACGACCCCGCTGCGGGATGCATGCTGGAAAGTTCTCCGAGAGCCATGGTCACCGTCCAGTTGATGAAGCCGGCCAGCAGGAAACTCAAAATCACGCTGGGCCCGGCCACTTCAATGGCCGCTGCCGATCCCAGCAGCAACCCGGTGCCGATTGAGCCACCGACTGCCACCATCGCCATCTGGCCGGCGCTTAACTGGTGTTGAAGACCGTGTTCGGGATCGATTGGCTTGGCCTGAGTCATTTCGGCACGTATACCAGAAAGTCCCATATTGCCAAAGACTTATTCGCCCGCGTGACTTTCGTAATCGTACCCGGGCTTACTTCATTGCCGCCCACCGTACCCCCTCCTAAAATTTCAGTGGGGTCACTCCGCGCACTTCCAGTTCTCATGTCAGACACCGTTAAGCAGATGGACCGGGCCGAGATCACCAAGCGGATCGAGCGCGCCGAAAAGCTTCTCCAGAAAGGGAAGACCGACGTTGCGCTGGAAGAGTACCTGCAAATTCTCGCCGCCGACCCTACCAATGACAGCATCTGCCAGATGGCGGCAGATCTCAGCCTCTCCTTACAGCGCATTCCCGAGGCGGTCAGTCTCTTAGGGGCGATGTTCGAACGCCAAATTCAGGCCGGCGACGCCACCCGTGCCAGCCTTACGTATAAGAAACTGGCCCGTTTTGCGAATCCCACCTGGGAACAGAAAGTCCGATTCGGAGAACTGCTCGAGAACAACAACCGCAAACTCGCCCTCGAGACCTACGAGGATGCCTTCCAGGAAGTGAGCAAACAGGGCCGCAAACAAGACTCACTCTCCGTCTTACAGCGCATCCTTAAACTTGACTCCAGCGAGAAAAACTTGATCCGCCTGGGGGAATTGTCCTCCGAAGTGGGCGACGGACGTGGCGCAGCAGCAGCATTCTTCAAAATCTCAGAAATGACCCGCGCCGCGGGCGGTAATAGCGCAGCTTGGATTGAGCGCGCCTATGCCGAAGATCCTACTGACCCACAGATCGCACTCGCCTATAGCAAAGGCCTGGTCGACCAGGGGCAGGTCGGCGCCGCCATCTTCGTTCTCGAACCCCTGGTGAATGCGGGTTCCGCGCCTAATGATATTCGTGACACCTACGGCAAAGCGCTGCTGGCAGCTAATCGCCTGAACGATGCCGAGCCTATTCTGTGGCAACTGTTCGAAGAAAATCCCTCTCGAACGCAGGACGTGGCTCGACTTATTGGCCTGCTGCTCGATTCCAATCAGGACGTTGACGCCGTCGCGCTGTCACGAAAGCTGGAGCAATACCAACGCCGCAAAGGCGATCGCCGTTCCTTCCTCACCCTGATGCAGGAGATTGTCGCCGCCCATCGGCCCTCGGTCGACATGCTCGAGTTCATGAGCGAGCAGTTCAACTCCTCTAACCGTGAGACCGACTACTGCCAGACCCTGCTCAAGTTATTCGACCTCCATTGCAGCATGGGCAAATACGACAAGGCCGCTGAGTCGCTGGATCGTGCCGCTGAAGTCGATGCCTATGAGCCCGGACATCACAAACGCCTGGAAATGTTGCGTGGGAAGATTGACGAGAACCGTTTCAAAGTGATTGCTTCCCGCTTCACCAGCATGGCGGAATCAACCACGGTATCTGTGCGCGCCGAGGAAAAGTTACTGGGTGCCGCTGCCTTGCAGGACCTCATGCTGCAGGCAGAAATCCTGGTGCAATATGGTATGCGCGCCAAGGCCCTCGAACGTTTACAGCGCATTCAACAACTCTTTCCTCACGAAGAGGAACGCAATCCAGCCTTGCAGCAGCTCTATCTTTCCGTCGGTTTGATCCCGCACTATCCCGGGTCCGAACCGCCCGTCATTGCCCCTGCACCGGTTCCCGCACCGACTCCTGCTGCTGCGGCCCCGGCGCAATCGTCGGCTGCCGATGTCAGCGGGTTTGCCCGCGTGGCAGACATTACCCGCAAACTTTATCGCCAAAGCAATGCCGAGGCGGTGATGTCCACCGCAGCCAACGAGATCGGCGCACAGTGGAAGGTTGGCCGCTGTGTGGTCGCCATGCGCAAAGCAGGACAACGTCCCACCAGCATCAAAGAATTCTGCGCTCCCGGCACTGACCCGGCCGACACTGTCGGATTGGAGAAAATTGTTTCCATCGCACACGACGCCGCGATTCGCCAGGGCAGCATGCTGGCCGTTACCAGCGCCCGTTCTTCACCCGAGTTGGCAGCCGTTCAGGACGTCTGCGACCAGTTCGGAATGGTTTCACTACTGATCCTCCCGTTGGCCGACGGTACCGAACATGCCGGGGTTCTGCTGCTGGCGCAAAATGCGCCACAGGTCTGGAGTCCCAACGACGTATTGGTGCTCAAGACCATCTGCGATCAAATCTTAATCGCCTTGAACAATGCCGGTCTGCGCCGTCTGGTCAAGAGCCTCTCCGTCACCGACGAACGTTCCGGCCTGCTCAAGCGCGCATCCTATCTCGACCTGCTCATGGCGGAAACTCGCCGCAATACCCAGCAAAGTACCTCGTTGTCGATCCTGCTGCTGCAATTCGGCGAGAAGGCCGCTATGTTAAAAGAATTCGGGGAAGCCGCGATCGAAGCCCTGATGCAGCAAATCGGACAGCTCTTTGCCGCCAATATCCGCCAGAACGACCTCGCCTTTCGTTACGAAGCCACCAGCATCGCCATCGTGTTGGGGGAAACCACCGAAAAAGAAGGCATCCTGGCGGCAGAAAAGCTCCAACGCCTGGTTGCCCAAATCAAGCTTCCCGAGAAAGACGACCCTGTCCGCTTCAATGCCGGATTGGCCGAGGCCGTGGTCCGCGCCGAGTACGATCCGGTGGATATCGTCACCGAAGTCGTCAATCGCGCCGAGCAAGCTGTCCACCTTTCCGTTGCCCAGGGCGCGGGCAAAGTCGTGGTCCTCGCCGCGTCCATCGCTGCCGCAGCCGTGGCCTGATCGGTTTCATCTGCTCCGGGCCGGATTTCTCAGCACACTCTGAAGTTTTTCTCTTTGACCTCTGCGATTTAGGGTTTTGTATTTGCCGAGACCTTGGCACCCCTCCGCCCATTGGCGCTCTCCATACCCGCGCTGTTACACTTCAAAGTTCAACCGAGATTTTTAATCCTAGGAATTCGCCGCTTCAGTCATGCTCAAGCCAGGAGACATCGCCATCGTCAGCGGAGCCCGCACGCCCTTCGGGCGCTATTGCGGCAAACTGAAAGACTTCACCGCCCAGGAACTGGGCGCGATTGCCGCCAAAGGCGCCATCGAACGCGCCGGAGTTGATCCCAAAGACTTCGACCACGCTGTCTTCGGCAACGCGCAGCAGACTTCTGGGGATGCTCTCTACGGAGCTCGCCACGTCGGCCTGCGCGCCGGTCTGCCAATCGAGACTCCGGCCCTAACCGTGAATCGCCTCTGCGGATCCGGCATGCAAGCCATCGTCAACGCCGCTCAAATGATCCAGCTAGGCGAAGCCAGCGTCGTTCTCGCCGGAGGCATGGAAGCCATGTCGCAAGCGCCGTTTTCTATTCGCGGACGCGACGGCTTTTCACTCGCTCCCGGCGGCAAGCTCGAAGACTCCCTGATGGTTGCCCTGCTCGACACTTTCTGCGGATCCTACATGGCCAACACTGCAGAACTTTACGGCGAGCAGCAGGGCATCACTCGCCAGGCACAAGATGAATTCGCGCTGCGTTCCCAGCAGACTGCCGACGCCGCTTACAAAGAACATCGGCTCCAGGATGAACTGGTCCCGGTCCCGCTAAAGAATCACAAAGGCGAGTCTACCGGCGACACCTTGACCGAAGACGATCATCGCCGTCCCCAGACCACCATGGAAGGCCTGGCCAAGTTGAAGCCCGCATTTGGCAAGAGCGGTACGGTCACCGCCGGAAACGCCAGCGGTATCGTGGATGGCGCTGCGGCGGTCGTAGTCATGTCGCTCGAAGAGGCAACCAAGCGTGGCATCAGACCGATGGGTCGCATCGTGAGCTGGGGGATCGCAGGCGTAGAGCCGAAACTCATGGGCCGCGGCCCTGTGCCGGCCACGAAAATCGCCCTGCAAAAAGCCGGGCTGACTCTGGACTATATTGACTTAATCGAAGTCAACGAAGCCTTTGCCGCGCAGTATCTCGCAGTCGAAAAAGAACTCGGCCTCGATCGCAGTAAAGTTAATGTTAACGGCGGCGCGATTGCGCTGGGGCATCCCCTGGGTGCAACCGGTACGCGGCTGGTAATTACCCTGCTGTACGAACTGCGCCGCCGCAAGAAGAAATACGGCCTCGCGACCGCCTGCATCGGCGGAGGTCAGGGAATCGCTATGGTCGTCGAAAGTTTGAATTAGGTTAATCTGCGTTGTCAGCGGTAATCTGCGGCCAAACAAAGGAATCATCTATGGAGATAAAGAAGGTAGGAATTCTAGGTTGTGGCTTGATGGGATCAGGTATCGCTCAGGTCAGCGCAACTGCCGGATTTGACGTCAACGTCCTCGAAGTCGAGCAGAAATTCCTCGACAAGGGCTTCGCTGGCATCGAGAAGTCGCTAGCCAAGTTTGCTGAGAAAGGCACGCTGAAAGAAACTCCGCAAGCTGTCCGCGCCCGCCTCAAAGGCACGACCAACATGCAAGACCTCGCCGATTGCGACATCGTGGTAGAAGCCGTCATCGAAAACATCGTAGAGAAGAAGAAGATGTATACGGCGCTCGATGCTATCGCGAAGAAAGATGCCATCTTCGCCACCAACACTTCCTCCATCTCTGTGACCGAATTGATGTCGGCCACCAAGCGTCCCGAACGCTTCATTGGTCTGCACTTCTTCAATCCCGTACCGCTGATGAAGTTGGTTGAGGTCGTAAAGACCATCGCCACAGCTTCCGATGTGTACGACACTGCTTACGAGTTCGGCAAAAGGCTCGGCAAAGTCCCTGTTCGAACCAGCGACAAAACCGGATTCATCGTCAACCGCCTGCTGGTGCCCTACCTGCTCGATGCCGTCCGCGCTTACGAAGAAGGCGTCGGCTCTATAGAAGACATCGACAATGCTATGAAACTGGGCTGCGGCTATCCCATGGGCCCATTCACCCTGCTCGATTTCGTCGGCCTCGACACCACGTACTACATCACGCACGTGATGTATGACGAATTCAAGGAACGCCGATTCGCCTCGCCGCCACTGCTGAAGAGGTTAGTCATGGCAGGCTGGTTCGGCCGCAAAAGCGGCAAAGGCTTTTACGATTACTCAGACCCGGCAAATCCGAAACCGAATAAACTCTGAAATACTTGGCCACGGATTCGCACGGACAAACACGGATTTGACTCTGTGCTTCTCTGTGGCCTCTGTGGTTAAAATGATCTTGATCTGCGTTCATCCGCGTTAATCTGCGGCGAATAGAAATTTTATGACCTACGAAAACCTTCTCTTCGAAAAGAAAAACTCCATCGCCTACGTCACCGTCAACCGGCCAAAGGTCCTCAACGCGCTCAACATGGCCACCATGGAAGAGCTGCGTGCCGCCTTTACCGATGCCAAAAACGATGCCAACATCCGCGTCGCCATCCTCACCGGATCAGGCGAAAAAGCCTTCATCGCCGGCGCCGATATCGCGGAACTAGCCAAGCAGGACGCCGTCAGTGGCAAGGAATACACGCACCGCGGCCAGAGCGTTCTTGATTTAATCGAAAATCTCGGCAAGCCGGTCATCGCCTGCATCAACGGTTTTGCCCTCGGCGGCGGATGCGAAATCGCCATGGCCTGCACCATGCGCCTGGCCAGCGAAAACGCCAAACTCGGCCAGCCTGAAGTGAAGCTGGGAATTATTCCAGGCTACGGTGGCACTCAGCGCCTGCCGCGCCTGGTAGGCAAAGGACGCGCCATGCAACTCATACTGTCCGGCGAAATGATCACAGCGCAGGAAGCTCACCGTATGGGGCTGGTCAATGAAGTGACTCCATTAGCCGAACTGATCCCCCGAGCCGAGGCCATCGCGCAAAAGATCATTGCCAACTCACCCCTCGCTGTACAGTATTCGATGGAAGCGGTGAACAGAGGCTTCGATATGCCCTTGTCGGACGCACTTTATCTGGAAGCGGTCCTGTTCAGTGTGGCCTGCTCCTCGGAAGACAAGAAAGAAGGGACAACGGCGTTTCTGGAAAAGCGGGCGGCGCAGTTCAAGGGGAAGTAAGACTTCGCCACGGATTTGCCGATTTTCACGGATGAAAAACATTTCACCACAGAGGCACAGAGTCACGGAGAAAATCACCGAAGAACGAATTCGGGAGAAGGCGATTGCCGGAAAACTAAACGCCGCCGGCTTCCGCTTTGCCGTCGTTGTCTCGCGCTTCAACGAGTTCATCACCGAGCGTCTTCTACGCAGCGCCTACGACGGACTGCTACGTTCGGGCGCCCGGGAACGAGACATCACCATCGTCCGCGTCCCCGGCGCTTTCGAAATCCCCTCCGCTGCTCGCACCCTCGCCGAAACCGGAAAACACGATGCCATCATCTGTCTCGGCTGCCTGCTCCGCGGAGATACAGCCCACTATGATGTCATCGTCAACGAAGTCACTCGTGGCATCGGACAATCCATGCAGGAAACTGGCGTCCCGCATGCCTTTGGCGTTCTAACTTGTGAAACATTGGAGCAAGCCATCGACCGCGCCGGCCTGAAGATGGGCAACAAAGGTTTCGAAGCGGCTCTCTCTGCAGTAGAGATGGCGAATCTGAGGAAGGCCGTCAGCAGTCAGCACTCAGCGCTCAGCAAAACGCAAAGACGCGGAAGGCATCCGGTCAAGAAACGTGATCGCTGATCTCGGTGTGCTAAACAACTCCTGTAGACTGAATGCAGACTGCTGATGGCTGACTTTCTATGGGCACCCGCCGAAAATCCCGCGAACTGGTTCTGCAAATGCTCTTTCAGTCCGACATGGGCAAGCAGCTGCCCGACGAAGTCCGCCGCACCTTTTGGATCGAGCACAAGTCCGCAGAAGGCGAAGTGCGCGGCTTCGCAGAAGATCTTTTTCGCGTTGCTGCCGATCATGCCGTAGAAATTGACGGGCTCATCGAGCGCCACGCCGAGCATTGGCGCATGGACCGCATGGCTGCCGTCGACCGCAATCTCCTACGTTCATCGGTGGCAGAGTTCATCGGCTTCCCCGATACCCCACGGGCCGTCGTCATCAACGAAGCCCTGGAAATCGCCCGCAAGTTCTCCAGTCCTGAGTCCGTGCAATTCATCAACGGAGTGCTCGACAGCGTAGGGAAGGAACTGGAGAAGAAGGTCGTTGGCCGATAGTCGTTGGTCGTTCTGCCAACCACCGACCACGGTGGTTAGGGCTTCACGGCTACCAGATCGGGATTGCATGTTACTCCAGGAAAAGGCTGGCCGGCCGTGGTTTGGCACAAACTCTCTGGGAAACTGATTTGTTGTATGTCCGCGCCAATGTTGGTCTGCAGCAGGTGTAATGTCCCATCACTACTCCCGACATAGAGCTGCGTACCATCAGGGGTGAGCGAAGCCCGCAGTGGAAATCCACTGCCCACCAGCGGGATAGCCGAGGAAGTTTGCGCGCCGATATTGAACACCAGGATGCTGTTGAAACTTGGCGTCACGATGTATGCCGTCGAGCCGTCCTGAGAAAGTATCATTTGCGTGGCCACGAAATCGCCACGGCCCAGGTTGAATGATACCGGCGCAGGGTCATTGTCCACCACTGTTGGAGTGCAACCCGCCCAGAAACTGTTGGTCGGGGGGTGGGCGCTGATGACTTCGATCACGGGCGGCGCCAAACCAATTACGTGAAATGCGTCCGTAGGGTCAAGATCGCCCAGCAGTGAACCCTGACCGGGTAACGTTTTTAGAAAGGTTGGGACGGGCGATACACTCACCGTATCCGCTTGGCCGATGTCGCACGTTCTTTTCACCGTGACACCCGCTGGATCCCCACCTGCCAAATAGGCAAAGGCCCCTTCCGCCAGAAAGGTCACATCGTTAGCGGGCGCGGCGAGTGTCTTGGCCTGTAATGCGTCCACTTTGGAATATACATAGAGTGTGCTTCCGGCAACGATAAACGCCTTCAGACTGTCCGGCGAGAAGTCGGCTGCAGTGGCGCCCGTGATCCTCAACACCGTCGGAATATTGCTCGATGTATCGAACACAAACACTTGATTAGGCGAGTCGGTGGTGTCGGAAACTATCACTTTGCTGCTGTCGGGAGATACCGCCAGAACCTTCCCCGGCGACGAAGAGAATCCATTCACCGTACTGCTGCCACTCACATCTATCACGGCCAGGCCTTTGCTGCCCAGCAATCCAGAATTAGTGCCTGCGTACGCCTTTGCTCCCATGGGATCAAATACAAGCGAATTTGGTGTTGCTGGCAAAATGATCGGGGTCGCGAGTTTTGTCGGCGAGGTGGTTAGCGAGACCACGGTGCTGACGCAGGCGTCAACAGTTCCGCAACCCGAGCTGGACACATAAACAGTTGCATTGGTCGTGCCGCTTGCTGCCACCAGGGTGACCACGCTTTCAGGAAATATTGGTTGCGAAGGCTGCAGCCCAATATTGCATGTTGGCGGAGTGCACGATGCAATGATGGTGGCTCCTCCTCCGCCGGTTGCGGCCAATGCCACGCCACCACTGACAGTAACCGACCCCGACTCCGAAGAACTCCAGGTCAATGGAGGGTTGGTGATGGTCGTGCCCGATGAGTCCACCACTGTTGGGGTAATACTTTTCGAGGTGCTGGAGGAGCCGGCTACCTCGAGCTGAATCGACTGCACCAAACAAGTTGTGAAACTGAAAGGCACGCTGCTGGTGTTACCAACGACCGCGAACAGCGGCGTGACCCCCGGAGTTTTTGCCGTCACTTGCACTTGATTCAGAGACTGCCCATTGACGAAGTTAATTAGTCCGCTGGCGGTAGTGCTCAGGTCCGCGACTCCGGCGTTCAACGTCCTCCAGTTGAATTGCCCAGCGGTTGCAGTGACGTCAACGCCGCGGCTGTAGGCGGTTGCCTGATACGCCGCAGTGCTGGGGACCGTCGGATTTTCTGTAGTTGTCAGGCAGGTAGTCGTGGGGGCCGGCGGAACGGGCGTGATCACGACGCTATCAATGTGTTGGTGGACGTAGACCCGGGTCGCCGGACTGCTCACTCCCTGGGAGGTTGCAGTAATATCCCCAAATCCCACCGGTCCTGGCGTACAGACCTGCGGAGCGCTCAGAGAATCCCAGGTGCCGGCGCACACCACTCCATTCGCGGCTACGGTTACCACGGCGCTGTTACTGGATTGATAGAAGACCGGTTCAGTGATGGGATTCTTGCTCGCGTTCTCAGGGGTCGCAGTGAACTGCTGGTCCGTGCCCAATTCCATGGAGACGCTGTTCTGCGGAAGCAGCGTTATGCTCGCAGGTACGACGAAAACGGCCGTATGGACAGCGCTGCCGCTGCTGCAGCCGGCCTCGCCCACTATCACAGCGCACAGAACAGCAATGGCACAGCCCATCTGACCAAACCTAACCATTCATCCTCCCCGCCCTCAGGCGGCCCACAGCGTCACGCTAGATGTTGTGCTGAGAAATTTCCAGTGTAGAGGCAGTCCACGTTTTCAGCAATCCTCCACCCCAGGGCGCTCTTATTTGGGATGCGCCACTACCTGGTTGACGATGTGTGAAGTCACTTGCTATATTTATAGGGTTCCGCGAGTCATCCTTAGGCTTTCCTGTAAGCGGTGGTTTTTATGGCGTCTGGTTTGTGCGCCATGCATGACACCAAAAGCAGTCGAGCCGTTACGATACAACTTCTTCGGATTTTGCGAAGATGCCCTCGCTGAAGCGTCCTGTGCGTACTTCCACCCGTTGGAAGGCTATGCAGGGCGGTGCTGACGAAACGGAGTGCCTCCTGTTTGGGCTTGGCGCCACCGTCGGCAGCGTTAGTCAGAATTTATTTATCATCCGCCCGTGGTATGTGCGGCGGAAGCATGGCTGGCTCGCCGCCACCCAGACCCTGAATCAGGGAACAGTCGAAGCTGCGGATTTCTTTCCCGCACGCCTCCACGGGCGTGTGGGCGTAGTGCGCGGCTCAAGGAGTTGCAAGAGTGCCGACTTTCAATCAATTGGTGCGGGACGGCCGCAAGCGGCCGCGCTACAAGACGGCCAGTCCGGCGTTGCAGGGATGTCCGCAGAAACGCGGTGTATGCACTCGCGTGTATACGCAAACTCCCAAGAAGCCGAACTCGGCATTGCGTAAAGTTGCCCGCGTGCGACTTACCAACGGAATCGAAGTCACAACCTACATTCCGGGTGTTGGCCACAACCTTCAGGAGCACTCGATTGTGCTCATTCGCGGTGGCCGCGTGAAGGATCTTCCGGGAGTGCGCTATCACGTAATCCGCGGCACTTTGGACGCGGTTGGCGTCGCCGGCCGCAAGCAGAGTCGCTCGAAGTATGGTGCCAAGCGACCCAAGGCCTAGAATTTTATTCGTAGAGACGTAGCTTGCTACGTCTTCACGGCTCGAGCGAGAAGCCGAGAGCCAGGAGCTAAAAGCTGAATGCCACGAAAAGGACATGTCCCGAAACGCGGAACTGAGAACGATCCGGTTTACGGATCCGACTTGGTCACCAAGTTCGTCAACTGCATGATGTGGGGCGGCAAGAAGAGCACGGCGGAGAGAATTGTTTATTCCTCCATGACCCGCCTTCAGGAAAAGGGCGGCGGCGACGATGCTCTGAAGCTCTTCAAGAAAGCGGTCGAGAACGTCAAGCCGCTTCTGGAAGTGAAGACCCGCCGCGTAGGTGGCGCCAACTACCAGGTGCCGGTCGAAGTGAATGCCGACCGTCGTACCTCGCTCGCTATTCGCTGGCTGATCACCTACTCTCGCGGACGCGGTGAAAAGGGCATGATCGACAAGTTGAGCAACGAACTGCTGGACGCCGCCAATAACCGCGGCGCGGCGATTAAGAAGAAGGAAGATGTTCACCGCATGGCTGAAGCCAATAAGGCCTTCGCCCACTACCGGTGGTAACGCGAATCGAGAAGGACTAGAGAATTGACGGGTTCAGTCGCCAACGAACAAGAGTTACGAAAAGAAGAGAGAAAGAAAGCTGTGTCCAGAACAGTCCCATTAGAGCGCTGCAGGAACATCGGCATCATGGCCCACATCGATGCCGGTAAGACCACTACGACCGAGCGCATTCTTTTCTACACCGGAAAGACGCACCGTATCGGAGAGGTCCACGAAGGTACTGCCACCATGGACTGGATGGAGCAGGAGCAGGAGCGCGGCATCACTATTACTTCCGCTGCAACTACCTGCACCTGGCGCGACATTCGCATTAACATTATCGACACTCCTGGCCACGTTGATTTCACCGCTGAAGTCGAGCGCTCACTACGCGTGCTCGACGGTGCCGTCGCCGTGTTTGACGCCGTGCATGGCGTGCAGCCACAGTCGGAAAAAGTCTGGCGTCAGGCCGACAAGTACGGCGTTCCCCGCATTTGCTTCATCAATAAGATCGACAAGATGGGCGCTGATTTTGAGCATGCCGTCGATACCTTACGCAAACGCCTCAATGCCAAGCCAGTTGCCATTCAGATTCCCATCGGTCAGGAAGATAAATTCAAAGGCGTAGTGGATCTCATCGAAATGAAGTCCATTACCTGGCAGGACGACACCATTGGCGCCGAATACACTTCAGGCCCCATTCCCGCCGAACTGCAAAAGAAAGCCGAAGCCTTCCACACTCAGTTAGTCGAGACCGTTGCCGAGAACGACGACGAAATGCTGCACAAGTTCTTGGAAGGCGAAACTATTTCCCCCGCGGAACTCCGAGCGTCGCTTCGCAAATCTACCATTGCTCTGAAGGTTTTTCCGGTCGTCGTTGGCACTGCATTCAAGAACAAAGGCATCCAGCCGCTGCTTGATGCAGTCGTTGATTACCTGCCTTCCCCGCTCGATGCCGGCGAAGTCAAGGGCGTCAATCCCGACACTGGTGAAGTGGAGACGCGCAAGCCTTCCGACAGCGAACCGTTTTCCGCTCTGGCTTTCAAGATCATGGCTGACCCCTTCGTCGGACAGCTGACCTTTATCCGCGTTTACTCCGGCCAGGTCAAATCAGGCGACTCGGTGTTAAGCAGCGGAAAAGGTCGTACTGAGCGCATTGGCCGCTTGCTTAAAATGCACGCCAACAAGCGCGAAGATATCAGCGAGATTTTGGCTGGTGACATTTGTGCCGCCGTCGGATTAAAGAACGTCAGCACCGGTGACACTATTTGTGATGAAGCCCACCCCATTGCGTTGGAGTCCATTACCTTCGCGGTTCCGGTGATCTCGGTTGCAGTCGAGCCCAAGACCAAAGCTGACCAGGAAAAGATGGGCATGGCGCTCAATCGCCTCGCTCAAGAAGATCCCACCTTTAAGGTTCACACTGATCCTGACAGCGGACAGACCATCATCAGTGGCATGGGCGAGTTGCATCTGGAAATCATCATCGATCGCATGATGCGCGAGTACAAAGTGGAGGCCAACGTCGGCAAGCCCCAGGTAGCCTACCGCGAGACCATCCGCAAGAAATCCGAAGCCGAGGGCAAGTACATTCGCCAGACCGGCGGCAAGGGTCAGTATGGCCATGCCAAGATTCGCCTTGAGCCACAGGTGCCGGGTACCGGTTATGAGTTTGTTAATGATGTTGTCGGTGGTTCGGTGCCCAAAGAATTCATTAAGCCCATCGACCAGGGAATTCGGGAAGCCATGGAAGGCGGCGTTTTGGCTGGCTATGAGATGGTGGACGTGAAAGCCATTCTCTATGACGGCAGCTACCATGATGTCGATTCCAATGAAATGGCGTTTAAGATCGCCGGTTCCATGGCGTTCAAAGAAGCTGCCCGCAAGGCTTCGCCGGTGTTGCTCGAACCGGTGATGGCGGTCGAAGTGGTCACCCCGGAAGACTATGCGGGGGTCATCATGGGTGACCTAAGTTCGCGCCGAGGACGTATTGAAGGCATGGAGCATCGCGCGGGTTCGCAGGTGATCAAGGCAATCGTGCCGCTGGCAGAGATGTTTGGTTATGCGACCCACATGCGTTCCAGCACGCAGGGGCGCGCCGAGTACTCGATGCACTTCGCGCGTTATGAAGAAGTGCCGCGCGGCGTCGCCGACGAGATCATTGGCAAGTCCCAGGGACCAAAGAGATAGCAACTGCGGGCCAGGATGCCTGCCTGATACGGAGAGAAAACGGAAATGGCGAAAGAAAAATTTGAACGGAATAAGCCGCACTGCAACGTCGGGACGATTGGTCACATTGACCATGGCAAGACCACGTTGACGGCGGCCATCACCAAGGTGTTGTCCAAGCACAACCCGAAGATTCAGTTCCGGTCGTTCGATTCGATCGATAATGCGCCGGAAGAAAAGGCGCGCGGAATCACGATTGCCACGGCGCACGTGGAATATGAGACGGCGAACCGCCATTACGCGCACGTGGATTGCCCGGGCCACGCCGACTACATCAAGAACATGATTACGGGTGCGGCGCAGATGGATGGCGCGATTCTCGTGGTGGCCGCGACGGACGGCCCGATGCCGCAAACTCGCGAGC